>Ga0209507_1000009_pt1 | contig 571047 bp, 446 predicted proteins | sample AD_UKC028_MetaG_FD_184414 | JGI IMG/M metagenome (GOLD analysis project Ga0209507, IMG submission 184414) | Active sludge microbial communities of municipal wastewater-treating anaerobic digesters from USA - AD_UKC028_MetaG (SPAdes) (version 2) | ecosystem: Engineered > Bioreactor > Anaerobic...
AGAACGCGTCGTCGGTGGCGGGCATGCTGCTGACGACCAACGTGATGGTGGCCGAGAAGCCGGAGAAGAAGGCGCCCCCGATGCCGGGCGGCGGCGGTGGCGGGATGGGCGGCATGGGCGGCATGGGAGACATGGACTACTGAGCCCGGCCCGCGAGGACTTCGGGAGCCGGAGGGGCGCGTCCCCCCCGGCTCTTTTTTTGTCCTTGCAACCCGCGCCAGGAGAACCATATTACTTATCCAGCCGGAGGCCGCGCGCGGCGCGGCGGACGGCGAGGGCCGGTCCACAACGCAGAGGTAACTTCATGAGCGAGAAGAAGGATCCCGAGGAAGGCGCGGTCGGCGAGGAGAACCAGACCGAGCGGTTCGAGATCCCCGCCGAGCTCCCCATCCTGCCGGTGCGCAACACCGTGCTCTACCCCTCCATGGTCCTGCCGCTCATGGTGGCCCGGGGCAAGTCGGTGAAGCTGATCGACAGCGTGCTGTCCGGCAACCGGCTGCTCGGCATCGTGGCCCAGCGCGATCCGGCCATCGAGGATCCCTCCGCGGAGGACATGTTCGAGCACGGCTCGGTCGGCACCATCCTCAAGATGCTCAAGTTCCCCGACGAGAGCATCCGGGTGCTGGTGCGCGGCATCCAGCGCATACGCATCAAGCAGTTCGTCTCGACCGATCCCTTCTTCCGCGCCGCCATCGAGGTGCGGGAGGCCAGCCCGGTCTCCGGCGTCAAGCTCGAGGCCCTGGTGCAGAGCATCCGGCAGCAGTTCGCCAAGCTGATCGAGAACTCCCCCATCCTGCCGCGCGAGACCCAGGTGGCCGCGCAGAACATCGACGACCCCGGCATGCTGGCCGACTTCGTGGCCACCAACCTGAACCTGAAGCTCGAGGACATGCAGGACATCCTCGAGTGCATCGAGGTCCCGCAGCGCCTGGAGAAGGTGGCCAAGCTGCTGAGCCGCGAGATCCAGGTGGCCGAGCTGGGCTCCAAGATCCAGGACGAGATCAAGAGCCAGATCGACCAGAGCCAGCGCGAGTACTACCTGCGCCAGCAGATGAAGGCCATCAAGAAGGAGCTGGGCGAGGACGACACCAACTCGCGCGACATCGAGGAGCTGCGCAAGCGCATCGAGGACGCCGGCATGCCGGACGAGCCGCGCAAGGAGGCAGAGAAGGAGCTGGGGCGGCTGAGCCGCATGCACCCGGAGAGCGCCGAGTACACCGTGGCGCGCACCTACCTGGACTGGCTGTGCGAGCTGCCGTGGTCCAAGTCCACCCCCGACAACCTGGACATCCCCAACGTGCGCAAGACCCTCAACGAGGATCACTACGGCCTGGACAAGCCCAAGGAGCGCATCCTCGAGTACCTGGCCGTGCGCAAGCTCAAGAACGACATGAAGGGGCCGATCCTGTGCTTCGTCGGCCCCCCGGGCGTGGGCAAGACCTCGCTGGGCCGCTCGATCGCCCGGGCCATGGGGCGCAAGTTCGAGCGCATGAGCCTGGGCGGCGTGCGGGACGAGGCCGAGATCCGCGGCCACCGGCGCACCTACGTGGGCGCCCTGCCCGGGCGCATCATCCGCTCCATGCGCAAGGTGGGTTCGCACAACCCGCTGATCATGCTGGACGAGATCGACAAGCTGGGCGCCGACTTCCGCGGCGACCCGTCCAGCGCCCTGCTCGAGGTGCTCGACCCCGAGCAGAACAACTCCTTCACCGATCACTACCTGGACCTGCCCTTCGATCTGTCGAAGGTGCTTTTCATCACCACCGCCAACCTGCTCGACCCCATCCCCGGCCCGCTGCGGGACCGCATGGAGGTCCTGGAGATCCCCGGCTACATCCTCGAGGAGAAGGTGGAGATCGCCAAGCGCCACATCCTGCCCAAGCAGCTCGAGGCGCACGGCATCACCAAGGAGCACATCGAGTTCACCGACGGCTCCATCGTCAAGCTGGTGGACGAGTTCACCCGCGAGGCGGGCGTGCGCAACCTCGAGCGCGAGGTGGCCAACATCTGCCGCAAGGTGGCCATGAAGGTGGCCGTGGGCGACACCGCCAAGGCGGTCATCCAGCCCGACGACGTCAACGGCTTCCTCGGGCCCCAGAAGTTCTTCTCCGAGCTGGCCGAGCGCACCGACATCCCCGGGGTGGCCATCGGCCTGGCCTGGACCGCGGTGGGCGGCGAGATCCTGTTCATCGAGGCCACCAAGATGGCCGGCGGCAAGCGCCTGAGCATCACCGGCAAGCTGGGCGAGGTCATGCAGGAGTCGGCCCAGACCGCCTTCAGCTACATCCGCTCGCGCGCCACCGAGCTGGGCATCCCCGACGACTTCTACGAGCAGTACGACATCCACGTGCACATCCCGGCCGGCGCCATCCCCAAGGACGGGCCCTCGGCCGGCATCACCATCGCCACCGCCATCGCCTCGCTGCTGACCCGGCGGCCGGTGGTCTCGGATCTGGCCATGACCGGCGAGATCACGCTCCGCGGCAAGGTGCTGCCCGTGGGCGGGATCAAGGAGAAGGTGCTGGCCGCGGCCAGGAGCGGCCTGAACCGGATCATCCTGCCGGCGCGCAACGAGAAGGACCTCTTCGACGTGCCGGCCGAGGTGAAGAGCAAGCTCAAGTTCATCTTCGTCGACAGCGTGGAGAAGGTGTTCGACGTGACCCTGGGGCCGAAGCTGCCCGAGCCGGTCAAGTCCGATCCGGGCAAGGCCGAGGACAAGGGGCCGAAGGGTGAGGAGCCCAAGCCCGCCGGCAAGCCGAAGAGCCCGCGCGCCCAGACCCGCCCGACCGACCGGAACTAGCAATTCGAGCCCGCTGGATTCTCAAGCGCCGAAGGCGCGCAGAGAATCCTGCCAGGGCGAAGAATTGCTTGTCCCGTGGCGCGAAGCGACACGGGGCTATAGCTCAACCTCCCCTGCCCTGGACCATGTTGTCCCGGGAGCCGGCGCATGAGCACGGAGCACGACATCCTGGTGCCGTTCCTCGGGGTCCAGCTCGGCCTGCTGACGTCGCGGCAGGTCTCGGCCGCGGCCAGGGACGGGAGCGAGGGGCTGGCCGCGAGGCTGGTGGCCCAGGGCGCGCTCTCCGCCGAGCGGCTGCAGCTCCTCGAGCAGCTGGCCGGGGAGGCCGTGCGCTCCCACGGCGGCGACCTGGGCGCGACCCTGGACACCTTCGGGGGGCAGGCCTCGGTGGTCCTGAGCATGGGCCCGCGGGCCGCGGGCGAGGAGGAGGCCGCTCCCCTCGCGGGCGAGAACCCCCTGGCCGTGACCCAGGAGCAGCCGGGTCGTTACACGTTCATGACCTCTCCCGGCTCGTCCGCGGGCGGCGACGCCGTCGAGCTCGGCCACGGCGGGCTCGGCCGGGTGCTCATCGCCATCGACGAGCACCTGGAGCGGGAGGTGGCGTTCAAGGAGCTGCTGCGCCCCGAGCTGGCCGCACCGTCCGGCACCGCCCTGGACCGGACCCTGCCGGTGACGCTGGCCCGCTTCCTGCGCGAGGCCCGCCTAACCGGCCGTCTGGAGCACCCCAACATCATCCCGGTCTACGAGCTGGGGCGCAGGCGGGACGGCTCGCTGTACTACACCATGAAGGTGGTGCGCGGACGGACCCTGGCCAGGGCGCTGGAGGAGTGCCGGACCCTCGCGGAGCGGCTGCGGCTCTTGCGGCACTTCGCCGACGTGTGCCACGCCGTGGCCTACGCGCACAGCCGCGGGGTGGTGCACCGCGATCTCAAGCCCGAGAACGTGATGCTGGGCGAATTCGGCGAGACGGTGGTGCTGGACTGGGGCCTGGCCAAGGCCCGGGGGCGCGAGGATCTGCAGCACGGCGAGCTCCGGCGCGGGGTCGAGCAGCTCCAGGGCGCGACCAGCAGCGGGACGCAGGCCGGGGACGTCCTGGGCTCGCCGCTGTACATGAGCCCGGAGCAGGCCGAGGGGAACATCGAGTCGGTCGACGAGCGCTCGGACGTCTGGGGCCTGGGGGTGGTGCTGTACCAGATCCTCACGGGCCAGACCCCCTTCACCGGGGTGAACGCCTTCGAGGTGCTGGGCCGGCTGATGAAGGAAGACGTCCCACCCGTGCGCGCCAGGTGCCCCGGGGCCCCGCCCGAGCTGGCCGCGGTGGCCGAGAAGGCCCTGGCGCGCGATCAGGCGCGGCGCTACCCCAGCGCCCGGGAGCTGGCGGCCGAGGTCGAGGCCTACCTGACCGGGGGTCGGGTGCGCACCTACGCCTACAGCCCCTGGGAGCTGGTCAAGCGGCTCGTCGGCCAGAACAAGCTGGCCTTCGCGGTGGGGGCGATCGGGGTGGCGCTGCTGGCGGTGGTGCTGGGGCTGTCCATGGCCCGCATCTCCGCAGAGCGCGACCTGGCCCAGAGCCAGCGTAAGGCGGCGCTTCGCTTCGCCAACTTCCTGGTCAACGATCTCCTTGGCGAGCTCGCGGACCTGCCCGAAGCGGCCGAGGCCAGCAAGGCGGTGCTCGCGCGCAGCCTGGAGTACTACCAGGCCGAGGTGGATCCGGACTCCGGCGACGCGGCCGAGCGCCTGGATCTCGCGCGCGCCTACCACAAGGTCGCCCACCTCTCCCTGCAGGTCGGGAACGTCGAGGGCGGGCTCCAGGCCGGTCGGACCGCGCTGCGGATCCTCGAGGATCTCCGGTCCCACGCGCCCGACGACGGCGAGATCGTGTACCAGGCGGTCCTCACCCGCTGGGTGATCGGAAACTGCCTGGTGAGGCTCACGCGGAACCAGGAGGCCATCGAGGTCCTGGAGCAGTCGCGGACGCAGGCCGAGGCCGAGGCCGCCGAGCAGCCCGGGTCCTACGAGCTCCAGGACGCCCTGTGGCGCATCCACTACCTGCTGGGAGACGTGCGGTTCGATCGGGCCGCCATGCCCGAGGCGCAGGCCTCGTACCTCCTGGCCCTGGCCGCCGCCAGGCGCATGGAGGCGATGGCCCCCAACCGGCCCGAGGTCCTGCAGAGGTTGGCCGCCTGCTACGACGGCCTGGCCAAGCTGGCCCGGCGCCAGGGTCAGCTCCAGGCCGCCCTGGACTGGCGCCGCCAGGATCTCTCCCTGGCAGACCAGCAGGTTCACCTCCAACCGGCCAACCCACGCTGGAAGATCTCCCGCGCGTTCAGCCTGGACGAGCTCGGCATGCTCGAGCTGTCCATGGGGGACTCGCAGGCGGCGCTGGAGCACCTCCGCCAGGCTTCGAGCCTGGCCAGCCTGGTGGCCGACGCCGATCCGGCCAACAAGTACTGGCAGCAGGGCGCCGCCAGGATCGAGATGCACCTCGGCCAGGTCCTCGCGCTGACCGGACAGAGCGCGGAGGCCCGACGGACCTTGCGCTCCGCCCTGGACCGGTTCGATCGGTTGATCGCGCTAGAGCCCGACGACCGCGTCCTCACACCCCACGCGTCCCAGGCCCTGGACCTGCTGGCTGGACTGGAGCTGGCGAACGGGAGCCTGACCGAGGCGCGCACGCTGTTCGAGCGCGCCCTGGCGCTGGATCGACAGGTCTCCGACTCCAGACCCGACTACGATGTCCTCAAGGTCAACCTGGCGCTCTCCCACGCCCGGCTCTCCGCCCTGGCAGCCGCCCTAGGCGACCTCCCGGCGGCGCGGCAGCACCGCGACACCCAGCTTCAGATGGCCGAGCGACTCGTGGAGAAGTCCGCCGCCGATCCCCTGAACGTGGAGCTGCTGGCGGACGCGCTCGGGGGCGCCGTACGCGTGGCGCTCAGCCAGCGGAAGCAGCCGGAGGCCCGGGCCCTCGTCGCGCGCTACCAGGCCACGGCACTCCGCTTGCTGGAGCTCGCCCCGGACAGCCAGGATCTGAAGCTGGTCGCCATCGACAGCGGGCTGGCCCGGGGCGATCTCGAGACGCTGGACGGCCACACCGGCCCGGCCCGGGACGCCTACCGGGACGCCCTGAGGCGGGCCCAGGAGCTGGTGGCGCTCGATCCCGGGCGCAGCGACACCCAGCTCGCCCTGGCCCGGGTCCGCTGGCGACTGGGTGAGACCGCCCGGGCCGGAGAGGGCCTGCGCGAGCTCCGGCAGCGGGAGCCCGACGACCTCAGGGTGGCGACCGAGCTGCTCCAGGTCGCGTTGCTCACCGGGCGCTTCCAGGAGGTGATCACCCTGGGAGGCGAGGCCCTGAAGAGGAACCCGGACAGCCGAAACAACCAGCTCGTCATCCTGGGGCTGATCGCCACCGCGCAGGCCCTGGCCGGCGAGCTGCCCCGGGCCAGGCGAACGGCGCGGGAGGCGGGCGAGGTGGCCCCACCCGGGCCGTTGTACTTCGGCGACTGGCAGCTGGCTGTGCTGAGGATCCGGCTCGAGGGTCGGCTGCCGCGCGATCTTCGGCCGTTGTGGCAGGCGCTCGGGGACTGGAACCTGGGCGGTTCGGGGTCCGCCGTGGCGAACGCCTTCCGGGAGCTCGCGCGCTAGCCCGGGTCAGATCCGCACCAGCTCGAAGTCCCGGCTGCCCAGGCCGATCTCCTCCGCGTGCTCGAACTGGATGCGGTAGTCGATGTCGTAGGCCGCGCGCCAGGGGTCGCCCTTCTTGGCGGCCGCCTTGCTGCCCGGGGACGGCGGGCTCTCGGCCACCAGCCTGGCCGACAACACGTCCACGGCCACCGGGTCGAGGGAGGCGGCGAAGCCCACGTCGGGCACGATGGCCGGCTCGTTCCAGTCGCAGCAGTCGCAGTCCGGGGTGATCTGGACGATGAAGTTCAGGAAACCCACCTTGGCCCGCTTGTCCAGCACCGCGGCCAGGGCGTACTCCGCGGTCTTCTTCTGGATGGCCTCGGCCGAGGTCTTCCAGCGGATGGGGATGGCCCCGTGCGGGCAGGTGGCCGTGCACTCGCCGCAGCCGATGCAGCGGGCGCCGTCGATGCGCGCCACCTCGGCGGACTGGCCCCTCTGCCGGTCCGGGCGCGCGACCAGCTCGATGCAGGGCACCGGACAGCGCCTGACGCACAGCCCGTCCCCCCGGCAGCGGGTGGCGTCCACCCGCGGGCGTACGTCCGAGTGCAGGAACTGCTTGCCGGCCGGGGTGGCGCAGCCCATGCCCAGGTTCTTGATGGCCCCGCCGTAGCCGAACAGCATGTGGCCCTTCACGTGGCTCAGCGCGATCAGCGCGTCCGCGTCCAGGATGCCCGAGGCGATCCTGGCCGAGCCGATCCCGCAGCCCGGCAGCGCCACCTCCCGGCCGTCGTGCCCCACCAGCCCGTCGGCCACGAGCACCGGGGCCCCCAGGCTCGCCAGCGAGTAGCCGTTCATGGCCGCGGCCTGCACGTTCTGCACCGCGTTGCGTCGCAGGCCGGTGTAGAGGGTGTTCGTGTCGGTGACGAAGGGTAGCCCGCCCGCCTCCCGCACGAGATCCACCACGGCGCGCACGTAGGGCACCGGCAGGTAGGCCACGTTGCCCGGCTCGCCCCAGTGCACCTTGATGGCCACCTTGTCGCCCGGGGCGATCAGCCGGGCGAAGCCCGCTTTCCTGAACAGCGCCTGGACCTTGGCCAGCCGGCTCTGCTTGGGGGTGGCGTGGGCGTCAGTGAAGTAGACCCTGGCTGCCATCGGCTCTCCTCCTGCGAGATTCGTTCCGATTATCGTCGGGTTGGCGCGGAACGCAACCCCCGCTTCCCTTGACAGCCCGGCCCCGGTGATTAACTTGCTCACAGCTCGGAACTGGGCGATCGGCCACAACTGGCCGGTATCGTGGAGGAAATTTCAATGAGCAAGTGCATTGGCATCGACCTCGGCACGACCAACTCCGTGGTGGCAGTCATGGAGGGCGACCGCGTCACCGTGATCACCAACGAGGAGGGCGGCCGCTTGACCCCGTCGGTGGTGGCATACCAGAAGGACGGCGAGATCCTGGTCGGGCAGATCGCCCGCCGCCAGGCGGTGACCAACCCCGAGAACACCGTGTTCAGCATCAAGCGCTTCATGGGCCGCCGCTTCGGCGAGGTGGCCGAGGAGATCCGCCTGGTGCCCTACAAGGTGGCCAGCGGCCCGAACAGCGAGGCCCAGGTGGAGGTCCAGGGCAAGCGGATGTCGCCGCCCGAGATCAGCGCCAAGGTGCTGCAGAAGCTGAAGCGCGCCGCCGAGGCCTACCTGGGCGAGGAGGTCAAGGAGGCGGTTATCACCGTGCCGGCCTACTTCAACGACGCCCAGCGCCAGGCCACCAAGGACGCCGGCACCATCGCCGGCCTCGAGGTGAAGCGCATCGTCAACGAGCCGACGGCCGCGGCCCTGGCCTACGGCCTGGAGAAGAAGAAGGACCAGGTCATCGCCGTGTACGACTTCGGCGGCGGCACCTTCGACATCTCCATCCTCGAGGTCGGGCAGAACGTCGTCGAGGTCATCTCCACCAACGGCGACACCCACCTGGGCGGCGACAACATCGACCAGCGGGTGATCGACTACCTGATCAGCGAGTTCAAGCGCGACCAGGGCATCGACGTGTCCAGGGACAAGATGGTCATCCAGCGCCTGCGCGAGGCGGCCGAGAAGGCCAAGATCGAGCTGAGCTCCGTGCTGGAGACCGAGATCAACCTGCCCTTCCTGACCGCGGACGCGGCCGGCCCCAAGCACATGGCGCTGAAACTCACCCGCGCCAAGCTGGAGTCGCTGTGCGAGGACCTGGTGCTCAAGTCCTTCGGGCCGGTCAAGCACGCCCTGGACGACGCCAAGAAGCGCCCCCAGGACATCGACGAGGTGGTGCTGGTGGGCGGCATGACCCGCATGCCCCGCATCCAGGAGGAGGTCAAGCGCTTCTTCGGCAAGGAGCCGAACCGCACCGTCAACCCGGACGAGGTGGTGGCCGTGGGCGCCGCCCTGCAGGCCGGCGTGCTCAAGGGCCAGGTCAAGGATCTGCTGCTGCTCGACGTGACCCCGCTGTCGCTCGGCATCGAGACCCTGGGCGGGGTCATGACCCGGCTCATCGAGCGCAACACCACCATCCCCACCCGCAAGAGCGAGGTGTTCTCCACCGCGGCCGACGGGCAGACCTCGGTCGAAGTGCACGTGCTGCAGGGCGAGCGCGACATGGCGCGCGACAACCGCACGCTCGCCAAGTTCATGCTCGACGGCCTGGCCCCGGCGCCCCGCGGCATGCCGCAGATCGAGGTCACCTTCGACATCGACGCGAACGGCATCGTCAACGTGAGCGCGCGCGACAAGGCCACGGGCCGCGAGCAGCACATCACCATCACCGCCTCCGGCGGGCTCGCCAAGGACGACGTGGAGAAGAAGGTCAAGGAGGCCGAGTCGCACGAGGCGGAGGACAAGCAGCGCCGCCGCGAGGTGGAGATCCGCAACCACGGCGACCAGATCGCCTACCAGACCGAACGCACCCTGAAGGAGTACAAGGACAAGCTGCCCGGCGACGTGGTCTCGGGCATCGAGGCCAAGGTCAAGGAGCTCAAGGACGCTCTGGCCGGGAGCGACTCCGCCGCCATCGAGCGCGCCTCCGAGGCCGTCATGCAGGCCTCCCAGAAGATGGGCGAGGTGCTGTACCGCTCGGCCGCCGGCCAGGCCGGCGGGCCGAACCCGGCCGGCCAGGGCGGCCCGGAGGCGGGCCCGCAGGCCGGCCCGTCCCAGGGCGCCGGCCCGCGCGACGGCGAGGTGATCGACGCCGAGTTCAAGGAGCACCGGGGCTAGGCAGCCCGGGTGCCCGGCCGCTCCCTCCGCCCGCGCCCGCCAACCTGTTCTTGTGCGGCGGCGCGCCGTCAGGTACACTCAGAGGGTCCTTGCGGGGGAGGAGTTTTCCACCTTGAGCCCGGCCACCCAGCCCTCTTCTCCGTTCCACGGTCCCATGGGAACCCCCCGCGTCCTGGTCGTGGACGACGAGGACGTCATCCGCGAGGTGCTGCGCGCGGTGCTGGAGGGCGAGTTCGCCCTGGCCCTGGTGCCCACCGCCGAGGCCGCCACCGCCATCCTCGAGCACCACACCGCTGACGTGGTCCTGGCCGACAAGAACCTCCCGGGCCGCACCGGGCTCGAGCTGCTGCGCACCATCAAGGAGCGCTGGAACGAGACCGAGGTGCTGGTCATGACCGGCTACGCCTCGCTGGAGAGCGCGGTCGACTCCCTGCGGCTGGGCGCCTACGACTACCTGGTGAAACCGTTCGACGACGTCTCGGTGGTGGTGGAGAAGGTGCGCCGGGCGGCGGAGAAGAAGGAGCTGCAGCGCGAGCGGCGCCAGCTCCTGGAGCAGCTGCTGGCCTCCAACCAGGAGCTGCTGAGCGCCCAGGAGCGCCTGCGCAGCGGCTACTTCGAGACGCTGACCAGCATGGCCGCGGCGCTCGAGGCGCGCGACGCCTACACGCACGGGCACTCCGAGCGGGTGGCCACCTACGCGGTGGTGCTGGCCCGCGAGATGGGACTCCGGGAGGAGCAGGTCACCTTCATCCGCGACGCCGCGGTGCTCCACGATCTGGGCAAGATCGGCATCCGCGAGGACATCCTCAACAAGCCCGGCCGGTTGACCCCGCAGGAGTTCGCCCACATCCAGACCCACCCGGAGGTGGGCGCCGGCATCCTCGGGAAGATGGAGGCCTGCCGCCACCTCATCCCGGCCGTGCTGCACCACCACGAGCGGTTCGACGGCAAGGGCTACCCGCACGGCCTGTCGGGCCTGGACATCCCCCTCGAGGCGCGCATCCTGTCGGTGGCCGACTGCTACGACGCCATGACCTCCGAACGGCCCTACCGGCAGGCCCGCCCGGAGGAGGAGGCCGTGGGCATCATCCGCTCCCTGGGCGGCACCCAGCTCGACCCCACCGCCGTGGGGGCCTTCCTGATGGCCCGCGCCAAGGGCGCGCTGCGCATCCCGGCCGCCCCCGCCGCGAGCTGACCCTATCTCCAGTCGATGAGCAGCGGGACCTCCCCGCCGGCCTTGATCTTGACCGTCTTCTCGGTCTCCCGGTTCAGCTCGGGGTTGACCAGGCGCACCTTGTGGGTGCCCTCCAGCAGCTGGAGCGGCGCCAGCGGAGTCTGGCCGCGGCGCTCGCCGTCGACGAACACGTTGGCCCAGGGGTGCACCACCACGATCAGCGAACCCGTCCCGAAGGCCACCCGCCGCTCGGCCCGCTCGCCCGGTCGCAGGCTGAGCGGGAGAGACTTGGAGCAGCAGGCCCCCGCCACGACCCGCAGCACGTGCCTGCCCGGGGGAGCCCGGTGGTTGCGGATGCTGCCGTGGCCCAGCTTCCTGTTGCCCAGGTAGATGTCGGCCGGCGGCTCGGTGGTCACGCTCAGGTAGGCCGGGCCCGCGGCCGCCAGCACGCCGGCGTCCGGCCGATCGGGCGGGTCCTCGTCTCCAGGCTCTCCGAGATCGATGCCCAGCCCGGCGTCCGCGGCCGGCTCAGCGTCCTGCGCCTCGGCCGGTCCGGCGTCCGGGCCGAGCAGCGCCACCTGCGAGGGCTCCTCGTGGGGCGGGGGGCCAGCGTCCAGCCCTACCGCCGCCTGCGGCTCGCCGGTCATCAGCAGCCACACCAGCGCCGACAACCCGATCGCCAGCAGGCCGGCCACGCTCCAGACCAGCACGGGCGCGTTGCGGCGCCGCCCGGAGCGCTCCCGCGCGGCGATCAGGTTGCGGGTGAGCCCGTCGACCTTGCGGCTGACGCTCTCGAGATCCAGCCCCGGGGTGAACGGCCGGGTGCGCTCGAGCTGCAGCCCCTGCTTGTCCGCGGCCGAGGGCAGGCTCTCCATCTGGCGGTCCATGCGGCTGATCGAGCCCGGCCGGGCCTCCTCCTGGCCCTGGAACAGTTCCTTCAGGTAGGCCGACAGGTGGGCCGAGGAGGCCGGCAGGTTGGTCGCCAGCATGACCTCCTCGAGGGCGAGCTGCATCTCGCGCGCGTCCCGGTAGCGCTTGTCCGGGTTCTTGGCCAGCGCCTTCATCAACACCCGCTCGACCGCCTCCGGGATGCCGTCGTCCAGGCGGGTGATGGAGGGCACCTGGGCCTCCAGCACCGCGTCCAGGGTGGCCATCTCGCTGTCGCGCTTGAACAGCCTGCGGCTGGTGACCAGCTCGTACATCACCACGCCCAGCGACCACAGGTCGGCGCGGTGGGTCACGGGCTGGCCGCGCACCTGCTCCGGGGACATGTAGGCGTACTTGCCCTTGAGCACGCCGGAGCGCGTCTTGCCCATCTTGTGGGTGGCCTTGGCGATGCCGAAGTCGACGATCTTCACCGTGCCGTCGAAGGTGACCAGGATGTTCTGCGGGCTGATATCGCGGTGCACGATGCCGGCCGTCTGGCCGTCCGGGGTGGACCAGGTGTGGGCGTAGTACAGCCCCTCGCAGGTCTGCGCGATGATGCGCAGCACCAGGTTCAAGGGGATGTGCTGGCGGCGATCGATGTTGGCCAGCAGGAGGTTGCGGAGATCCTTGCCCGCCACGTACTCCATGGCGATGTAGTACACGTTGCCGATGCGGCCCAGGTCGAAGGTCTGGGCGATGTTCGGGTGGGTCAGGCCGGCGGCGATGCGCCCCTCCTCGAGGAACATCTCGACCAGCTCGGGATCCTCGGAGAACACCTCGAGGATGGTCTTGATCACCACCCGCTTGGAGAAGCCGGAGTAGCCGCGCCGCTCGGCCAGCCAGATCTCTCCCATGCCGCCGACGGCCAGGCGCCGCAGCAGGGTGTAGTCTCCGACCTGCCCGCCTTCTTGGAAGGAAACGCCCAAACGCCTCCAGCCTCGACCGGCCCCGCCGGTCGCCGAGGGTGCAGAAATCGGGCTCATGCTAGCATCCGCACCCGGCGTTGACAAGGTTCCGGGCATGTGAAAACTTAGCCAAATCGCGGCCTATGGCCGTCCGAGGTCCCCTGTCCGGTGGACGCGCTGCACACCATCCTGCTCTCGGTCATCCCGGTCTTCGCCATCCTGGGCATCGGCTGGGTCTACGGGCGTTTCCGCGATCTGCCGGCCAGGGAGCTGAGCGACCTGGTCATGTGGATCCTCATCCCCTGCCTGGTGCTGAGCTCGGTGGGCAGCAGGCCCATGCAGCTCGCCGAGCTCGGCCGGATCGGAGCCGCGGCCGCCCTCGTGGTCCTGGGCTGCGGCCTGGCGGCCTGGCTGCTGTTCAGGCGGCGGCCGGAGCTCAGGGCGGCCATGCTGTGCGCCATGTTCATGAACAGCGCCAACATGGCCTTCCCCCTGGCGCTGCTGGCCTTCGGCCAGGAGGGGCTCACCCGGCAGGTGATCTTCTACATCGCGATCAACCTGCTGCACTCGACGCTGGGCATCGCCCTGGCGCGCGGGCGGGGCGGGCTGCGCGAGGCCCTGCGCCTGCCGCTCCTGTACGCCGCGCTGCTCGGCCTGACGCTCGCCACCTCGGGCACGCTCCTGCCGGACGCGGTGACCCGGCCGCTCGACCTGGTGGGCAAGGCCACCCTGCCGCTCATGCTGCTGATGCTCGGGGTCCGCCTGCGCCGCAGCCGGCTGGCGCACCTCGGCCCGGCGCTCGGCGTCAGCCTGGTGCGGCTGGTGGTCGGGTTCGGCCTGGGGCTCGCCGCCGTCGAGCTCCTGGGGCTCACGGGGCTCGCGCGCGGGGCCGTGCTGCTCGGCGCGAGCATGCCCGTGGCGGTGTTCAACGCGGTGCTGGCGGAGCGCTACGCGCTGCACCCGGAGCTGGTGGCCTCCAGCGTGGCCCTGTCCACGCTGCTCGGGCTGGCCACCATCCCGCTGGTGCTGGCGTTCATCTGAGCGTCCCGGGAGGTCGCCATGGAGCTGGTCATCGCCGGTGGCAAGGTCGTGGACGGAGGCGGCGTCCGGCGCGCGGACGTGCTGGTGCGAGGGGGGCGCATCGCGGCCGTGGCGCCCTCCACCCCCGCCGCGCGGCGCGCGGCGGGTCGCACGCTGGACGCCCGCGGCTGCCTGGTGCTGCCGGGGGCGGTCGATCCCCACGTCCACCTGGCCCTGCCGATCGGCGGGGGCACGCGGACGGCCGACGACTTCGACAGCGGCACCCGGGCCGCGGCGGCCGGCGGGGTGACCACCCTCCTCGACTACACCACCCCGGCGGCGGACCAGGCGCCGCTGGCGGCCTTCCGGGCCCGGCGCGCGCAGGCCGACCGGACGGTGCGCGTCGACTACGGGCTGCACAACGTGCTGATCGGCTGGCGGCCGGGCTGGCGCGCGGAGCTCGCCCGGCTGGCCCGCCTGGGCGCGCCCTCGGTGAAGCTGTTCACCATCTACCGGGATCGGGGCTGGCAGGCGGACGACGGCCGGATGCTGGAGGTGATGCAGGCCTGCCGGGAGGCGGGGCTGACCGTGTGCGTGCACGCGGAGAACGACTCGCTGATCGAGCTGTTCACCCGCCGCGCCCTGGCGCTGCCGGCCGCCCGCCGCCCCTGGGCCGCGGCCCTGGCGCTCGCCCGGCCGCCGCTGGCCGAGCAGGAGGCCGTGGCCCGGGCCATCTTCCTGGCCGCGGCCACGGGGGCGCGGCTGCACCTGGTGCACCTCTCGACCGCCGGGGCGGCCCGGGCCGTGGGCCTGGTCCGCGCGCAGGGGCTGCGGGTGTCCGGCGAGACCTGCCCCCAGTACCTGGCGCTCGACGCGCGCGCGCTCGGCCGGCGGGGTGGCCACCGCTTCGGCTGCTGCCCGCCGCTGCGCTCGCCCGGCCAGGCCAGCGGTCTGCTGGAGGCGTTGCGGCAGGGCTGGCTGCAGGCGCTGGCCACCGACCACTGCTCCTTCACCTCCGCCCAGAAGGACGTCTGGGGGGGTGACTTCCGGCGCATCCCCTACGGGTTGCCGGGCCTCGAGACGGCGCTCCGGCTCACCTTCACCCTGGGACCGGCCGCGCGCGCCCTGCCGCTCGCGCGCTGGGTGTCGCTGCACACCGAGGGGCCGGCCCGGCTGTTCGGCCTCTACCCGCGCAAGGGCAGCCTCGAGCCGGGCGCGGACGCGGACCTGGTGGTCTTCGATCCCTCCGCGAGCCGCAGGCTGCGCGCGAGGGACCTCGAGACCCCGCTCGACTGGAGCCCCTACGAGGGCATGCAGCTCCGGGGCGAAATCCGCCACGTGCTCCTCCGGGGGCAGGAGGTGGCCCGCGAGGGGCGCTGCCTGGACACCCCGCCCCGGGGCCGCTACCTGAGGCGCTCCCCCGCCCCGGCGTGATCCCGACCCGCCCTGCTCTCTCCAGAACAACAAGCAAGAAAGGATTTCTTGAAGGGTGAGGCTTCAGGAAGAGGGATCACGGGCGACTTTGCTGGGGCGACTGGACCGAGCGCAGGTCGAGACCGACTTCCATCCCCTCCTCCCCCCTTCCTCCTCACCCCAAGAGAAGGTTTTTCCTGTCTCGGGATCCAATTGGAAGTGTTCTTCCTGTCCTGGGTTCTGACCAGGAATTCTTCCTGGAGTCGGGCTGGAGATGGGTCAGGGCGCGCGACAGCCACCAGGCGGTACGCAGTAGAGGCCCAGGACGCAGTAGCCGCCCACGCACGGCAGGGTGCCGAAGTCGTGGCACTCGGCGTCCCCGTCGCAGGGCTGCTGGTTGAGCGCGCAGCGGTGGCTGGCCGCGCCGCAGGTGTTCCGCACCGCGGCGCAGTCCACGTCCTCCGCGCAGGTGGTGTGCGGGTAGACGCTGTTGACGCAGTCGTAGCCCGAGGGGCAGTCGTCCTCCGCCTGGCAGGCCACCAGGCAGTAGGTCGGGTTCTGCCCGCTGCACAGGTTGGCCGGATCGCCGCACGGGCCCTGGGTCTTGTCCGTGCAGCCCGCGCAGATGGGCGAGCACCCGGGCACGCAGTAGGGCTGGGTGGGATCCACCTGGCAGGCCCGCTCGGCCAGGACGCAGAACTGGCCGAACGGGCAGTAGTCGGTCTGCTCGCAGCGCCCGGCCAGACAGCTGCCGCCCACGCACACCTCGCGCTCGAGCAGCTCGCAGTCCGCGGTGGTGCGGCAGCCCAGGTGGCAGGCGCCGCCCTCGCAGATCATGCCGATGTCGCAGTGCCGGTCGAGGCTGCAGGTGCCCGCGGCCACGCACTGCCCGGAGCCGACGTCGCAGAAGGAGCCGGCGCCGCAGTCCTCGTTGGAGACGCAGCCCGACAGCACCTGGCAGGAGCCGCTGGGGTTGCAGTACTCGCCGTCGGCGCAGGCCTCGTCGGAGGCGCACACGCAGCGGTAGTCCAGGGTGTCGCAGCGCTGGTAGGCCGCGCAGTCGCCGTCGCGACGGCACTCGCCCTCCAGGGTGCGCTCCGAGCAGCCGCCGCCCGCCAGGGCGGCCAGGCAAGCCAGGGCCAGGCCTCGCGCGAGGGTGTTCACGGCGTCGTCCTCCGCAAATAGGACACCTCGAGGTACACGCCCACCGGGGGCAGGCTGTCCCCGCCGAAGAAGATCGAGTTGTAGCCCGACTCGTACCGCCAGGTCCCGCCCTCGCCCTCCTCCGGCAGCTCGACCGCGCAGCGGTGGCCCGCGGCGCAGACCTGGTCCGCCTCGCAGCCGGTGGCGTCCAGGCAGGCGGCGTCCGCGGTGGTGTACTGCAGCACGTGCATGGGCCCGGGCAGAGGGACCTCCGACAGGTAGAACTTGCGCCGCAGCCCCACCGCGCTGATGCCCAGCGCGTCCACCACCGGCCCGTAGTCCTCCGCGCAGATGCTGTAGAACAGCCCGCCCGTGCCCTCCTGGACCGCCAGGTAGCGGGCCCCGGCCTGCGCGCTCGGGCAGCCGTCCGGCGCCGGGCCGACGATGGCCGACAGGCTCACCCGGGCCTCGTCACCTGCGCCCTTGAGGTGCTCCAGCCAGCGCACGTAGTACTCGACCAGCCCCAGGGAGTGGTCGTCCTCGTCCGAGATCACGATCACGAACAGGGCGGCGTCCGCGCGCAGGAAGCCCGCGTTCTCGCCGTCCAGCAGCTCCGGGGAGAGCGCCAGCCGCATGGCGTCCAGCCCGCGCTCCACCCGGCTCAGGGTGATCGGCAGCTGGACGTTGGCGGCGAAGGCCGTCTGGGGGGCCGGGGTGCTGTTGTCGATCACCCGGGGGGAGCCCTGCAGGCGGCCCGACTGGCTGAGGTCCTCGGTGTCGGTGGACACGATGCCGATCTGGAACTCCGCGCCGGACTCCACCAGGCGCTCCATGAAGTGGTCGAACTTGGCCCCGAGCTGGGTGCGCTCCTCGCTCATCGTGCCGCTGTTGTCCACGACCCACAGGATGTCCACCTTGGGCGCCAGGGCCTGGCGGAAGGTGTCCACCTGGGTGGGCATCGGGTTGAAGCGCACGTCCTCGCAGCCCGCGGTCGCGAGCAGCGCCCCGAGCAGGACGAGCCCCGCCAGGGCCCACCGCCGGCGCGGCCACAGCAGCAGACCGGCGAGCAGGGCCAGGGCGCCCGCGCCGCCCCCGCCGGCCGTGGCGCAGCCCCCGTCGTCCCCGGGCTTGGCCGTGCAGCGCGGGCTGGGCAGCCCGGTCGGGTACACGTAGCACAGCCCCTGGATATCATCCTGGGCGAGATCGCGCTTCAGCGTCTCGCCCGGCGCCGCGGTCGGGTACATGGTGGCGTCTCCCGAGTCGGAGTGGTCGAGCCCCAGCATGTGGCCCGCCTCGTGGGCCACGGCGTTCTGGATGTCGCTCGCCGCGGCGGAGCCGTTGACGGCGAAGGTGTAGTCCTCGCCGTTGAGCTCGATGTCCGAGTCCACCACCTCGCCGGTGTTGCGATCGTAGGTGGTGGTGGTCAGCGCGATGGCGCCCTGCCCGTGCTCCCAGCCCGACTCGCGCCAGAGGATCAGGTTGATGTTGTCGTTCCAGTGGTCCTGGTCGAAGCCCACGTCGGTGCGGGAGGTGGTGCCGCCCGAGACGAACGCGAAGTCCGAGCACTCCGGCGCATTCCAGGCGGCCAGACCCTGGAGCACCGCGGTGAGGCACGAGGCCGGGGCGACGTCGTCGCTGCACAGCTCGTTCACCAGCACGGTCACCTGGCGGTCGGGCCACTCCAGGCACACGTGGGTCTCGGCGTCCTGGCTGCGGGTGTAGGCCCGGGCCTCGGGCCCGGCGGTGAGCAGCGCGAGGGCCAGGGCCGCCCCGCTCCAGCGCGCGAGGGTCATCACGGCGCCACCCCCGCGGCCCGGCGCGCGGCCCGGATGACGGACACGGCCTCGTCCCAGCCGAGCTCCAGCGGCCGGGCGTCGGCGCCGGGGAAGTCCAGGCCGCTCAGGCGCTGGCGCAGGCGCAGCTCGCCGTCCCGCGCCTCGAGCGCGAACACGCCCTGGCTGAGGCCCACCACCCGCAGCCCGGGCGCGCGCCCCGTCCGCTGCTCCAGGAACAGCAGCAACGGCTCCTCGGGCTCGAAGGTCGGGTAGCCGTGGGCCACCTGGGCCCAGCGTCCGATCGCGCCGCCGGGCTGCACGATCTGGAAGGCGGCGGGCCCCGCGCCGGAGAGGTCCTGCTCGACCGCGAACTCGAAGGTGGTCAGCATGCGCCGGCCGGACGCGTCCCAGGCGGTGCTGGCGCGGGCGAGGTGGGCCACCACCACCCGCTCGGCCCGGGCAGACAGGTCGGCCAGGCCGAGGCGCTCGGCCACCGAGGCCTGCGCGAACCCGCCGGCGAGGGCGAGGCCGAGCCCGGCGCAGGCGAGCAGCAGGTGCGTCCAGGGTTTCGTTTTCATGCGTGAATACTACGGTGGACGGCGGGCGGAATCAAGGGAGCTCAGCGGGTCACGGGGCGTGGTAGAAGAGCGCTCCACCCGAGCCGGTGGCCAGCCCCGCGCCGTCGGAGAACCAGGCCAGGCTCCACAGCCAGGCCCGGGTGCCGCTCTCCTGCCGGACCCACCCTCCCCCGGCCCCGTCCGAGCGCAGGATGGTGCCGCCCTCGCCGACCGCCCAGCGGGTGCCATCCGGCTGGCCGATGATCCGGCGCAGGTGGGCGGTGGTGCCGCTGGGCTCGACGCTCCAGGCCCCGCCGGACAGGCGCAGGATGGTGCCGAGGTTCCCCACCACGGTGACCTCGCCGGCCGCGCTGCCCCAGACCCCGCTGTAGCTGTCGTTCTCCGCCAGGGCCGCGGGCCGGGGCACCTCGACCGGGAGCCAGCCGTTGCCGTCGTGGTGGTACACCCCCAGGTTCTCGCCCACCACCCACACGTCGTCCACCGCGGAGCCCCACACGTCGAACAGATCGTCCCGGGTCCCCGGCAGATCGCGATCCACCCACGCCTGCCCGTCCCAGACGCCCGCCAGGCCGTCCTCGCCCGCCACCAGGATCTCGCCGCCCGGGAGCGGCCACAGCGCCCGCAGGGTCCTGCGCTCCATGGCCGCATCCGCCTGGCCGTTGCCGTCCGCGTCGGTCAGCGAGCGGAAGGTCGAGCCGTCCCAGGCCATCAGGTGCCCCAGGGTCGCGGCCAGGTGACCCGTGCCGTCCGCCGCGAAGAACAGGTCGTAGAAGGAGAGCGCGGGCACGTCGGCCACCGGGACCCAGCCCTCCGGATCACGCCGCAGCAGGGTGCGATCCAGGCCGCAGGCGAAGAGCGCGCCGTCCGGCCGCTGGGCCGCCGCCCGGAGGTCCTTGCGGGTGCCCTGGACCAGCAGCTCGGCGTCCTCGCCTGGCGCGTCGCGCACCAGCAGCCCGCCCAGTCCGACCGCCAGGGCGGCCTGGCCGGGCCAGCCGTCCACGTCCCAGACGAAGCCCAGGCTCTCGGCCCACACCTCTTCCCAGGCGTGGCCGTCCCAGCGCAGGATCGTCCCGCGGCCGCCCAGGATGTCGAAGCCCGTGGTGTAGTAACCGCCCAGCCCGTCGCCCCACACCGAGGTCAGCAGCACGCCCGACATGCCCGCCGATTCGGTCATGAACTCGAAGCTCGCGCCGTCCCAGCGGACCAGGCGGCCGTTCGAGGTGGACACCACCAGGGCCTCTGGCCCCTCCACGAACAGCCCGTACAGGTTCTCGTTCTCGACCAGCAGGTGGACCTGCACCGCCTCCCCGTCGTAGTGCAGGAATCGCCCGAAGTCGCTGGTGGCCCACACGTCGTAGGGGCCGCTGCCCCCGAGGTTGTGGATGGCGCCCTGGCTGATCCCGGTGTCGAACCGGCTCCAGGACTCGCCGTCGAGGAACAGCCACACGCCGTCGTCCCCGGCCACGTGCACGTGCTGCGCGTCCGCCGCCCACACCGCCCGCAGCGCCGAGCGGATCGGGGGATCGACGGTCGGCGTCACGCTGAGCCAGCGCTCGCCGTCGTAGTGCAGGACCATCCCATCCTGGCCCACGGCCCACACGTCCGACAGCGAACGGCCGTCCACCGCCAGCACGTCCAGCCAGGTGCCGGCGTCCAGGGCCACGCAGTCCGTGCCGTCGTGGTGCAGGATGCGCCCCGCCTCGCCGACGGCCAGGGCGTTGTGCGCGTCGTGGGCCCACACGCCGTGCAGCCCGTCCACGCTGGGCAGGGGGTTCTCCAGGCACCAGCCCCCGGCCGAGCACAGGTTGGCGGCGGCGCGCTGGCACGCGGCGCCCTGGAGCGCGTAGCCCGGATCGCAGGCGCAGACGTGGGTCTGGCCCTGGCGCACGCAGGCGGTGCGACGGGGCTCGGCGCACGGATTCGGTTCGCAGACGTCGTCCACGCACACGCCCTGCTCGGTCTCCAGCATGCCCTCGTCGCACAGGCACACCGCGCTCTCGCCCCGGTTCGCGCAGCGGGTCCGGGGCGGCGTCTGGCAGGGCTGCAGATCGCAGGGTCGCACGCACTCGCCCTGCCCGCCCTCGACGTAGCCGTCGTCGCACAGGCAGCTCACCGCCTGCCCGTCGGCCACGCAGCGCGTGCGGTGGGCCTCGGCGCACGGGTTCGGCAGGCAGGGATCGTCGGGCACGCAGGTGCCTCCCGGCCCTTCCTCCCAGCCCGCGTCGCAGCGGCACACGGCCACGCCGAGCTCCGCGCTGCAGCGCGTCCGGTTGGGCTCGGCGCACGGGTTCGGCAGACAGGGGTCCGGCACGCAGGCGCCCCCGGGCCCGTCCACGTAGCCGGGGTCGCACAGACACACCACCGCGCCGTCCGGGCTCTCGCACCGGGTGCGGTGCTCCTCCCGGCAGGGGTTCGGATCGCAGCCGCCCGCGGAGACGCAGTCCCCCGTCGCGCTCTCCACGTAGCCCGCCTCGCACATGCAGCGCGCGGCGCCGTCGACCTCCAGGCAGGAGGTCTTGTGCAGCCCCACACACGGGTTCGGCTCGCACGGGTCCGCGGGCCCGCCGCCCCCGCCGCAGCCGGCGGCCAGCAGGCTCGCCAGCAGCGGCCCCAGGGCCGCCGCCGCCCCCACGATCCCCCGCCGCCGCGCTCGCCGCTCCAGGTTGGGTGCCCGCATGTCAAGATGCTAGGTGGCGTGCCGCGGCTTGTCAAACGCCCCCGGGGGAGTAGACTCGGCCTGCGCTCCGGGAGGGGCGCCCGCATGGAGGCCACCCACCCCTGCGTCTGCGACGGCGGCACCTGCATCCGCGCGGGCGCGGTGAACGCCTGCGGCGAGGGGCTCGAGTTCGAGCTCGAGTTCCGCGCCGACAGGGTGACCCGGGTGAGCTTCAGCACCGACGCCTGCGCGCACGTCCGGGCCGCGGCCGGCGCGGCCGCCCGCCTGGCCCAGGGGCGGGACGTCTCGGCGCTCTCGCGCCTGGATGCGGCCAGCATCCTGGCGGAGCTGCCCGAGCTGCCCGCCGGGGAGCGCCACACCGCCGAGTTCGTGGCCCAGGCGCTGGCCGCAGCGCTCAGGGCGTACCTGCTGCGCCGGCGCGAGGAGCCCTGGAAGCGCCTGTACCGTTGACGCTCCCCGGCCGCTTCTGGTAAGGGCCTGCACGGAGGTTCCCGCCATGGACAGACCGGTCCGCGTCCGCTTCGCTCCCTCCCCCACCGGCTTCCTGCACGTGGGCGGGGTGCGGACGGCGATCTTCAACGTGCTCTTCGCCCGCCGCCAGGGCGGCAAGTTCATCCTGCGCATCGAGGACACGGACCACGAGCGCAACACCGAGGAGGCCCTGCAGCAGATCCTCGAGTCCCTGCGCTGGCTGGGCCTGGCGTGGGACGAGGGCCCGCTGCGCCAGTCCGACCGGAAGGAGCTCTACCGCTCCCGCCTGGAGTCCCTGCTCGCCTCGGGCCAGGCCTACCGCTGCTACTGCAGCGCGGCCGAGCTCGAGGCCAAGCGCCAGAAGGCCATCGCGGAGAAGCGCACCTACAAGTACGACCGCACCTGCCGCGACCTGCCCGCCGGCGCCCAGGACGGGCGCCCGTACGTGGTGCGCTTCAGGATGCCGGACCAGCTCCCGGATCACTTCGACGATCTCATCAAGGGCCGCATCCCGATCGAGCCGGAGAACCTGGACGACTGGATCCTGGCCCGCTCCGACGGCAGCCCCACCTACAACTTCTGCGTGGTGGTGGACGACGCGGACATGGGCATCAGCCACGTGATCCGCGGCGACGACCACGTCATCAACACGCCCCGCCAGATCATGCTGTACCGGGCCTTCGGCTTCCCCGAGCCGAGCTTCGCCCACATGCCGCTGGTGCACGGCCCCGACGGCTCCAAGCTGTCGAAGCGGCGCGAGGCGGAGTACCGCGCCCTGGGCATCAGCGTCTCGGCCCTGGAGTACCGGGCCATGGGCTACCTGCCCCAGGCGGTGGTCAACTACTTCGCCCGGCTGGGCTGGAGCCACGGGGACCAGGAGATCTTCTCACGGGCCGAGCTGGAGGGCATGTTCGAGCTGAAGGACGTGGGCAAGTCCGCCAGCGTGATGAACCCCGAGAAGTTCAAGTGGCTCAACGCCCACTACCTCAAGGAGACGCCGGACGCGGAGCTGGCGGGCATGCTGCCGCCCTACCTCGCGGCGCTGGGTTTCCCGGCCGAGCCCGGTCCGCGCCTGGCGCGCATCGCCGGGGCCTTCAAGGAGCGCGCCAAGACCCTGGCCGAGATCGCCGAGCAGGCCCGGGTGTTCTTCGAGGCGCCCAGCGCCTACGAGCCCAAGGCGGTGCAGAAGAACTGGAAGGCGGACAGCCCCGGGCTGCTGGGCCGGGTGCGGGCCCTGGTGGCCGCGCGGGGCGTGGAGGACGAGCCCGGCCTGGAGCAGGCCTTCCGCGAGCTGGCCGAGGCCCACGCCGGCGGCAAGCTGGGGGCCGTGGCCCAGCCGGTGCGCATCGCGCTGACCGGATCGTCCGCCAGCCCCTCCCTGTTCCTGGTCATGGCCATCCTCGGCCAGGACGAGGTCCTGCGCCGGCTCGATCGGGCCCTGGCCAGCCTGCCCGGACCCGCCCCGCAGGGCTGAAGGTATGGACGAGGCTGGCATCACCCCCCCGTCCCCGGCTCCCCCCTCGCCGGCCCCCCCCGCGGGCCGCTGGCGCGGCCTCTGGCGCCACTGGACCGAGGGCCTGGACTTCCAGGCGGCCTTCGTCATGACCGCGGCCACGGTGCTGCTCATCCTCTACCACTACGACGGCTCCTCGGGCTTCTACCGCCGCTACTTCGGCCAGGCCTTCCAGGGCGTCGCGCTGCGCGACCTGTTCCCGGCCTGCTACTGGTACGGCAGCAGCCTGGTGCTGCTCGGCGTGGTACCGCTGCTGCTGGGGCGGCTGGTGCTCCACCGGCCGCTGACCGAGTGGGGCGTGGGCCTGGGCGACTGGCGTTTCGGGCTGAAGGCCTCCCTGGGCATGTTCGCGCTGTTCCTGCCGGTGCTGTGGGTGGTGTCGCACGAGCCGAACTTCGCCGCCAAGTACCCCCTGTTCGGCGAGGCCCGCCGCGATCTCTCCCACCTCGTGCTGAACGAGGTCGGTTACGCCACCTACTTCATCGGCTGGGAGTTCATGTTCCGCGGCTTCATGCTGTTCGGCCTGAAACCCAGGCTGGGCTACCACGCCGTGTGGGTGCAGATGATCCCGTTCGCCATCATGCACTTCGGCAAGGCCCAGATCGAGACGCTGGCCGCGGTGGCGGCGGGTATCATCCTGGGGTACCTGGCCTTGCGCTCGCGCTCCTTCTGGTACGGCTGGTTGCTGCACGCCCTGGTGGCCGTCTCGAACGACCTGTGGGCCATCTACCAGAAGGGCGGCGTGGGCGCCTAGCGCCCGGGCCGGGCGCGGAGGAATGCGCGGCCGGGAGGCGCCGGTTCAGGGCACGGCGCCCGAGCCCAGAGGGAGGTCGTCAGGCATGTCCACGCGTGACATCCCGGCCGCGGAGCCCGCCGCCGGGAACAGCCCCGAGACGCGGCGGCGCGAGGCCCTGCCCCGGCGCCCGGTGTTCACCGTGGCGCTGGCCGGGGCCGAGATCCGCAGGCGCTTCCGGGCGCGCCTGCGCCTGTGGTTCGCGCTCAGCGTGCTGGTCGGTCTGGCGCCCGCCTGGCTGCTGCCGCTCCTGCCCGCGGAGCAGGGCCTGGCCGGCCAGGCGCCGGTGCTGCTCACCGCCGGGGCCCTGCTGGCGCTCTCCTTCGCCGCCCGACGCCGCCTGCCCCGGGTCCAGCTCGCCAGCCACCTGCTCGGTCTGGCGGCCCTGGGCGCCTGGGTCGGGCTCGGCGCGCCCCGCGACGCCGCGCTCGCCTACCTGCTGCACCCCACCCTGCTGGTCGGGTTGCCGCTGCTCGGCGCGGCCTGCCTGCCCGGACTCGTGCGCCGCGACCTGCCGGGCTGGGCCGAGTTCCTGCTGTCCGGCCTGTGGCTGGCCCTGGCGGGGCTGTTGCTGGCCTGGCTGCCCGCCGGCGAGGGCATCCTGGCGGCCTCGGGCGCGGCCGGCATCCTGCTGCTGTTCGTGGTGCAGCTCGCCAGCCAGGAGGCGCTGCCCGTCTACACGCCCGCCGAGGCCGGCCGGGCCGCTGCGGACAGCCTGCCGCTGGCGCTCCTGGGCCTCGGGCGGCGGCTCTCCGGACAGGCGTGACAGGCAGGGTTTTTCGCTTGACACGCCGAGGGGTGGTGGCTAAGATGCGCGCCGCAATGAAGTTCTGCTCCCTGAAAACCGGCCTGGTCTTTCTCCTGGGCGCGGCGCTTTGCAGCCCCTGGCTGGCGCCGGGGACGGCGCGGGCCGCCGAGGCTCCGCCCAACCTGCACCGGGGCGCGCCGATCATCCCCTGGGCCAAGGAGGCGGGCGAGAACCGCTTCCGCTCTCCGCGCAGCTACGACGAGACGCTGACTTACTACACCAAGGTGCTGCACGGCAGCTGGAACGTGTCGTTCGAGAAGATCATCAACGTCTCCGGCACCCGCGGGAAGTTCATCCGCAACAAGAACAAGGGCGAGCGCTGGGAAGGTCTCAACGTGTACGAGCACAAGGGCGCGACCTTCGTGTTCGTGGTGTTCTCGGACGCGGAGCTCGCGCGCATCGCCAAGGAGAAGGACGCGGCTGCCAGGAAGAGGACCGGCGGCGACGCGGGCGCCAAGGACCCGCCCAAGCCGACCGGCGCGCCAGCGGGCACGCGCAGAAGGAGACCCGCGCAGGATTGTTGGCGGATCGTCTAACGGCAGGACGCCAGACTCTGGATCTGGCTATCTAGGTTCGAATCCTAGTCCGCCAGTGCTCTCGCCCGCCCCACCAGAGGGGGCGGGCTTTTTTTTTGGTTCGTGTGCATTTTTTCCTTGCCAGCCCGCGGGGCCCGTGCTAGAAGTGCCGTCGCAATCATGATGCTTCATCGGAGAGTGGGTCCCCGGGACCCGCTCTTTTTTTTTGGAGCTGGTTGCGAGGAGCGAACGGACGTGAGCCGGGACGAGCAGATCGCCGCGCGGATCGAGGGGCTGTGCGCCCCCCCGGCGGCCGGCCTCGGGCTCGCGCTGGTGCAGGTGAGCTACCAGCGCGAGAGCAGCGGCTGGGTGCTGCGCGTGCTGGTGGAGCGCCCGGGCGGCGCGGTGACCGTGGAGGACTGCTCCCGCCTGTCGCGCGAGCTGTCGGTGGTGCTGGACGTGGAGGACGCGCTGCCCCAGGCGTACCAGCTGGAGGTCTCCTCGCCGGGGCTGGATCGGCCCCTGATCACGCTCCAGGACTTCGCCCGCTTCGTCGGCCGGGAGATCACGCTCCGCACCCACGCCCCGCAGGCTGGCCGCCGCAACTACCGCGGCCGGCTGGTCGGCGTGGCAGGAGACGAGCTCACGCTGGAGGTGGACGGCCAGCGCCAGATCATCACCCACGGCTCGGTGTCCAAGGCCAACCTGGTCCCCGAGCTTCCAGACCCCAAGACTCCCCGGCGCGCTTGAGCCCGGGAAGGTGAACACAGGAGACGAACCACATGCAGTCCAACCTCAACCAGACCCTCGAGCTGGTGGGCAAGGAGAAGGGGATCGACAAGGAGATCCTCATCGACGCACTCGAGACCGCGATGCTCTCGGCGGCCAAGAAGAAGTACGGCCAGGAGCGCGACATCGAGGTGCACTACAACGAGGAGATCGGCGAGATCGAGATCTTCGAGTTCAAGAAGGTGGCCGACGCCATCACCGAGCCAGGCGTGCAGATCTCCCTCGAGGAGGCGCTGAAGCTCGACCCCGAGGCCCAGGTGGGCGACTCGCTGGGCATGAAGCTGGACACCTCCGATCTGGGCCGCATCGCCGCGCAGACCGCCAAGCAGGTGCTGGTGCAGAAGGTGCGCGAGGCCGACAGCGCCCTGGTGTACGAGGAGTACAAGGACCGCAAGGACGAGCTGGTCACCGGCATCGTGCGGCGCTTCGAGCGCGGCAACCTGATCGTCGATCTCGGCCGGGCCGAGGCCGTGCTGCCGCTGCGCGAGCAGGTGCCGCGCGAGACCTACCGCCCCGGCGACCGCATCCAGGCCTTCGTGCAGGACGTGCTGGCCGAGTCCAAGGGCGGCCCGCAGATCATCCTGTCCCGCGCCAGCGCGGGGCTGCTGATCAAGCTGTTCGAGATGGAGGTGCCCGAGATCGACGAGGGCATCGTGACCATCGAGGCCGCGGCCCGTGAGCCGGGAGCGCGCTCCAAGATCGCCGTGTCCTCGCGCGACCCGGACGTGGATCCGGTGGGCGCCTGCGTCGGCATGAAGGGCTCGCGCGTGCAGGCCGTGGTCCAGGAGCTGCGCGGCGAGAAGATCGACATCGTGCCCTTCAGCCCGGACCAGGCCACCTTCGTGTGCAACGCCCTGGCCCCGGCCGAGGTGTCCCGGGTGATCATCAACGAGGACACCCACGGCATGGAGATCATCGTGCCCGACGACCAGCTCTCGCTGGGCATCGGCCGCAAGGGCCAGAACGTGCGCCTGGCCTCCCAGCTCACGGGCTGGAAGCTGGACATCAACAGCGAGTCCCGCGTGGCGGAGATGTGGAAGAACGCCATGACCTCGCTGGGCAAGATCGAGGGCGTGGGCGAGCTGCTCATCGACACGCTCTACAAGTACGGCTTCCGCTCGGCGCGCGACGTGATGATGGCCGAGGTGGAGCAGCTCATGGAGGTCCCGGGCATCGACGACGCCATGTCGCAGAAGATGCAGCGCTCCGCCGCCCGCGTGGTGGCCGAGGAGGAGGCCACGCTGCGCGCCGAGGCCGCCGCGCGCAAGGCCGCCGCCGAGGCGAGCCCGCTCGGCCTGGAGGGCGAGCGCCAGAAGCTGCTCGAGATCCGCGGCATCGGCGACAAGACCGCCGACCAGATCATCGCCGGCGGGTACTTCTCCACCCAGCAGGTCCAGGACGAGGAGAACATGGTCAAGCTGGGCGAGGTGACCGGCCTGGGCATCAAGAAGGCCCGCCAGGTCAAGCAGGCCGTGGCCACCTTCCTCGAGGAGCAGGCCCGCGCGAACCTCATGGCCGCCCAGGCCGCCCCGGCCGCCGAGGGCGTCGCCCCGGCCGCCGAGGGCGCCGTCCCGCCCGCCGACGGCGCCGTCCCACCCGCCGAGGGCGCGGCGCCTGCCCAGGACCCGGGTCCGGGCGAGGGCGCCGCCTGAGGCTCCGCCCGGGCAGGAGGAACCCGAGGTGGGTCGCGACAGACGCAGGTGGTCCGGCCGGCGGGCCGGTCCCTACCGCACGTGCATCGGCTGCCGGCGCAGGCTGGCGCTGAAGGCGAGCGTGCGGCTGGTGCGCGACCCGCAGGGCGGCCTGCTGCCCGACCTCAGCGGCAAGCTGCCCGGCCGCGGCGCCCACCTGTGTCCGGATCTGCGCTGCTTCGAGCTGGCCTGCGAGCGCCAGGCCTTCCAGCGCTCCCTGGACGCCAGCGCCCAGCCAGGGGAGCTCGGCCCGCTGGTCGAGCGCCTGGTCGAGGGCGGCCTGGCCCAGACCCGCGCGCTGCTGGCCACCGCGGCCCGCTCGGGCTGGATCGAGCCAGGCCGGGACGCCGTGCGCCAGGCCGTGACCGCCCACCAGGCCGCGCTGGTCCTGCTGGCCGAGGACGGCTCCGCCGCGCTGCGCGCGGAGCTCGGCGCGCTCGCGGAGCGCGAGCGGGTCCCCTGCCGTCAGGCGCTGCGGGTCGTGGAGCTCGCCCAGTACCACCACGGCCGCGACCTGGCCGTGCTCGCTGTCCGTCACCGCGGCCTGGCCGCGCGCTTGCTCGAGGAGCTGGACCGCACCCAGGCGCTGTCCGCGAGCCTCCACGGGCCACGCGCGCCAGTTCCCCGGGAATTGACAGGAAACCCCGGAGGCGGCAAGATGCCGCTGACCCAAGGCGGGCACGGCCCCAGCCGGCCCGGAAAAGGTGTGTAGATGACCAAGGTTCGGGTGTACGAGATCGCCAAGGATCTGGGCATGGAGAGCAAGGCGCTCCTCGAGCGCCTGGTGGAGCTCGGCTACGACGTCAAGAGCCACGCCAGCGCGCTGGACGAGAGCGAGGCGCGCCTGATCGTCGAGAAGTTCTGGGCGGAGAAGAAGGACGTCGACGAGAAGCGCATCGGTACCCGCGTCATCCGGCGCCGGTCCAAGCCCGAGGAGGCGGCGCCGGTGGTCGAGGCCGCGCCGCAGCCCGAGGGGCAGGAGGCGCCGCCGGCCGGTGAGCAGCCCGCGCCGGAGGCCGCGCCGGACGAGGCGTCGGCCGACGAGGTCCAGGGGACCGCGCAGGATGCCCCGGCCGAGGCGGGCCCCCTGCCCTCCCCCGAGCCAGGGGTCGAGGCCCCCGAGGCGCCCGCGCCCGACGCCGCGGCGGAGCAGCCCGCGGCCGCGGCGGAGAGCCCGCCGGCCGCCACCCCGGCCCCCCGGGCGGACGGGTTCGTGCCCGCCACCATCGTCCGCCGGGCCGTCGTGCCGCCCAGGTACCAGGCCACGGTGGTCTCGCGCCCGGCGGCCGGGGCCGCGGCCGATCCGAACAAGCCCTCCGGGGTGCGCGTGCTCAAGGTCATCCCGGGCAAGGAGGGCCGCGCCAACCAGTTCATCGACCTGGGCAAGCCCGACAAGAACAAGCGCAAGCAGGCGGCCCGCGTCGAGCAGGCGGACATCAAGGAAGCCATCAACGACGCCTTCACCCCGGGCTTCACCCCGGCCATGTCGCGCAGGCGGCGGCTGGCCAGGCGCAAGGGCGGCGCGCGCACCAGCACGGCGGCCCCGAGCAAGGCGCTGAAACGCATCATCAAGCTGGAGACCGCCACGATCCTGGCCAGCGAGCTGGGCAAGCGCATGGGGGTCAAGCTCCGGGCCATCAACGCCAAGCTGCGCGACATGGGCGACGAGACCATCGAGCTGCGCGAGGATCGCAGCCTCGATCTGGCAGCCGCGACCACGCTGGCACACGAGTTCGGTTTCGAGGTCCAGGACGTGTCATTCAAGGAGTCCGAGGTGCTGGCGAGCGGAGAAGACAGACCTGAGGAGCTGGTGGTCCGGTCCCCGGTGGTCACCGTCATGGGGCACGTCGACCACGGCAAGACGTCCATCCTGGACGCGATCCGCAAGACCAAGGTGGCCGAGGGCGAGTTCGGCGGGATCACCCAGCACATCGGCGCCTACGAGGTGACCACGCCCAAGGGCACCATCAGCTTCATCGACACCCCGGGCCACGAGGCCTTCACCGCCATGCGCGCCCGCGGCGCGAGCCTGACCGACATCGTGGTGCTGGTGGTGGCGGCCGACGACGGCATCATGCCGCAGACCGTCGAGGCCATCCACCACGCCAAGGACGCCGGCGTGCCCATCATCGTGGCCATCAACAAGATGGACCTGCCCGGCGCCAACCCGGACCGCATCACCCAGGACCTCACCAAGCACGGCCTGGTGCCGGAGGCCTGGGGCGGCGACACCATCGTGGTGCAGGTGTCCGCCAAGACCAAGGAAGGCCTGGAGAACCTGCTCGACAGCATCCTGCTGCAGGCCGAGGTGATGGAGCTGCGGGGCAACCCCGAGAAGCCCGCCAGCGGCGTGGTGGTCGAGGCGCGCCTGGATCGCGGCCGCGGTCCGGTGGCGACCCTGCTGGTCAAGAACGGCACGCTGCGCAAGGGCGACTACCTGGTGGTCGGCATGACCGACGGCCGGGTGCGGGCGCTGTACGACTTCGAGGGCCAGTCGCGCGACGAGGTCGGCCCGGGCCGCCCGGTGCTGGTGCAGGGCCTGGCCGAGGTGCCGGCCGCGGGCGACAGCTTCAACGCGGTGAAGAACGAGCGCGAGGCCAAGAAGCTCCTGGTGCACCGCGAGGAGGAGGCCACCGCCTCCAAGGGCGACCAGAGCGCCAGGCTGAGCCTGGAGGACTTCTACGAGCAGCTCCGCGGGGCGGAGAAGCTGGAGCTCAAGGTGCTGGTCAAGGCCGACGTGCAGGGCAGCGCGGAGGCCGTGCGCCAGGCCCTGGAGAAGATGGCCTCCCCCAAGGTGGGCATCAAGGTCATCCACGCCGGCGTGGGCGCCATCAGCGAGACGGACGTGAACCTGGCCAAGGCCTCGGGTGCCGTGCTGGTGGGCTTCAACATCCGGCCCGATCCCAACGCCAAGCGGCAGGCCGATCAGCAGGGCCTGGAGATCCGCACCTACAACATCATCTACGACCTGACGGACGACATCCGCAAGGCCCAGACCGGCCTGCTGCCCGCGACCCTGAAGGAGAACGTGGTCGGCCGGGCCGAGGTGCGGGATCTCTTCACCGTGCCCAAGGTGGGCGTGGTGGCCGGCGTGGCCGTCACCGAGGGCAAGCTCATGCGCAGCGCCCAGATCCGCCTGCTGCGCGACGCGGTCGAGGTGTGGAAGGGCAAGCTGAGCTCGCTCAAGCGCTTCAAGGACGACACCCGCGAGGTGCCCCAGGGCATGGAGTGCGGCTGCGGCCTGGACGGCTTCAACGACATCAAGCGCGGCGACGTGCTCGAGGCCTTCGTGGTCGAGGAGATCCGCCCCTCCCTGTGACCCGCTCCCCCCTCCCCCGGAGGCGACCCGCATGGTGGTCGGCGTCCTCAGGCTGACGCTGCACATCCCCGAGTGCTTCTCCCTCAAGGACAAGCGCCGGGTGGTCAAGCAGCTCATCGAGCGCACCCGCAACCGCTTCGACGTGGCCATCGCCGAGACCGACCTCCTCGACGAGCACGGCCAGGCCGAGATCGGGGTGTGCGTGGTGGGCAACGACCGGCGGGTGCTCAACTCCGTGCTGGATCACGCCGTGGGTTACATCGACTCCCTGGGCACCGCGCTGATCACCGGCCAGGAGCTCGAGCTGCTGAACATGTGAGCCCGGGGCGGCCGCCGCGGGGACATTTCCGGCCCCCGGCGTGTTAACCTTCCAGAGGCGCGGGCCACGGGCCCGGCCCCGGAAGGAGCGAGGCACATGCCAGCCCATGCTGCGATCCGCGGTCCCCGCTGGCCCTGGGTGATCGCCGGCCTGACCGCCTGCCTGGCGGCCAGCCCGGTCTCCGCGCAGCCCGCGCCCGGAGGGGAGCGGACCGGCTTCCTGGCCCTGGTGGTGGGTAGCAACCGGCCCGGCCCGGGCCAGGCGCCGCTCGGCTTCGCCGAGGACGACGCGCGCCGGATGGCCGAGGTGCTGGTCGAGCTCGGCGGCCTGGCCCCGGAGCAGGTCCGCCTGGTGCTCGGCCCCACGCGCGACGAGCTGCTGGCGGCGCTCGACGACACCGCCCGCGAGCTGTCGGCCCTGGAGGCCGCGGGCCAGCCGACGGCGCTGACCTTCTACTACTCCGGGCACGCCCGGGCCCGGGCGCTGTCGCTCGGGCAGGAGGAGGTCGGCCTGGAAGAGCTGCGCGCCCGGCTGCTGGGGCTGCCCGCCCGGCTCACCCTCGCCATCCTGGACGCCTGCCAGACGGGCGCCATCTCGGGCATCAAGGGGGCCGAGCCGGCCGCGGACTTCTCGCACAGCACGGTGGCCGAGCTGCACGCCACCGGCGTGGCCATCATGGCGTCCTCCAGCGCCAGCGAGCTGTCGCAGGAGTCGCAGGCCCTGGGCGCGTCGTTCTTCACCCACCACCTGGTGGCCGGGCTGCGCGGCGCGGCCGACGCGGATCGCGACGGCCGGGTCACGCTGCACGAGGCCTACCGCTACGCCTACCACCGCACGCTCGCCTCGACCGCGGTCACGGCCGTGGGCAAGCAGCACGTGACCCTGGAGGACGAGCTCAAGGGCAAGGGCGAGCTGGTGCTGACCTTCCCCGAGCGCAGCCAGGCCAGCCTCGCGCTCGACGCGGAGCTCGAGGCCGAGCTGTTGCTCGAGCGCCTGCCGGCCGGGAGCGTGGTGGCCGAGCTGCACAAGGCGCGGGGCGAGCCGCTGCGGCTGGCGCTGCCGACCGGCGAGTACTCGGCCCTGCTGCGGATCGGCGCCGACCTGCTGCGCTGCCCGCTCACCCTCGCCCAGGGCGAGGCCGGGAGCCTGCCCGGCGAGCGCTGCCGGCTGGTGCCGCTCGAGGAGCTGGCCGTCAAGGGCGCCGCGGACTCTCCGCCCGCCTGGGGGCTGGAGCTCGGCGCTGGCCTGCGCTGGGGGCTGCGCGACGGGTTCGACGAGCGCCTGGCCGACTTCGGCTTCGAGGAGCAGCAGCAGCTCTTCCTGCCGGCGGTCAGCGCGCGGGTAGGCTGGTCCTTCCTGCCCTACGTGGGGCTGTGGCTGCGCTTCGACATGCTGCAGGCGGCCAGCTACCAGCGCTCCACCCTGGATCCCTCGGGCGCGGAGCGGGGCCAGGACTTCTCCTGGCGCTGCTACGGGCTCGGGCTGTACCTGCGCGGCCAGCTGCCGCTGCTCGACGGCTGGCTGGTGCCCTACCTCGAGGCCGGCGGCGGGCTGTCCATGGGCTTCACCCGCTACCACGACGGGCAGGCCGAGCTGGACGAGCGCGAGAGCTTCGCCGGCTGGCAGCTCGGGGCCGCGGCCGGCCTGCAGCTCATGCCCTGGCGGAACTTCGGGTTCTTCGGCGAGCTGGCCTACACCACGGCCCCCGCCCTGGAGAACCTGGTCGGCGACCGGCACGACGGCGGCGGGTTCAGCGCGGTGCTGGGCCTGCGCGGCGCCCTGTGAGCGGGAGGTCCGTCATGCTCCTTCGACACGCGTCCCTGGCGATCGCGCTGCTGGCCTCGGCCGTCGCGCTCGGCGGCTGGTCCTCCTGCGAGCCCAGCCTGATCGAGGATCCCTCCTTCGACCTGTGGTGCGGCCAGAGCCTGTGCGCCTGGCAGCTCGAGGCCGGTGAGGTGCGGCGGGTGTCCACCTGGCACCCGGCCGACGCCGGGGTGGAGCTGGTCGGGGATCCGGCCGCCATCAGCCAGCTGCTCGGCATCTCCTCGCGCGACGTCTCCTGCCTGCGCTTCGAGACCCTGGCCCAGGTGGACGCGGACGCCAGCGTGACGCTGGAGATGGACTTCCTGGACGACGGGAGCGTGGACTACCGCACGCCGGTGGCGGGCAACGACTGGGCCGCGGTGAGCTACCTCATCACCCCGCCCAGCTGGTACCGGGACGTGCGCCTCGGCCTGCGCAAGACCGGCCCCGGCCGCGCCGTCCTGGCCCACCTGCGGGTGACCGAGAGCAGCGAGTGCAGCGACAGCCCCCTGCCGCTGCCCGACCGCCCGCTGGGCGCCAACTGCCTGAACGACGCCGAGTGCGCGGACGGGCTGTGCGGCGTGGCCATCTTCCCCTACGCCAGCGAGGACGCGGCCCCGGGCGTGTGCGGCGCCTGCCGGGACGACGCCGCCTGCGCGGCGGGCGAGGTGTGCGGCGCCGACCCGACCCCGGTCGGCTTCGCCGCCGCCTGTGGGCCGGCCGGGCGCCACGTGCTGGGCGAGCGCTGCCTGGTGGACGGCGAGTGCGCCACCGGCGTGTGCTGCCTGAGCGTGTGCGCCGAGTGCTGCCCGGAGATCGCGCCCTGCGCCGACGGCGGCGCGTGCCTGGCGGCCGCCCTGCCCGAGCCCCTGCCCGCCTTCTCCTGGCTGGGCATGCCGGCGCAGTGCGACCCGCGCGAGGGTGAGGGCGCGGCCGGCGCGGTCTGCCTGGTGGACGAGGATTGCCAGAGCGGCAGCTGCCAGGGGTCCGGTCCGCTCCGCATGTGCCTGTTCGACAGCCACCCGTGCGAGACCGACGCGGACTGCCCGTTCGGCAACGACCTGAGCGAGCCGGCCTGCCGCCAGGCCGGCGTGCGCGACGGGCGCTGCGGCTAGGGGACGTGGCCCAGGTGGAGCTCTACCGGCGATACGCCCCGGCGCTGCTGCGCAAGGGGCAGCGGCTCCTGCAGAGCCGCCAGGACGCGGAGGACGTCGTGCAGGCGCTGTTCCTCGAGCTGCTCGCGCGCGGCCAGACGAGCGTGGACCTGCCCTACCTGTACCGGGCGGTGACCAACCGCGCCCTGAACCTGCTGCGCGATCGCGCCAACCGCGCCCGCCTGCTGGCGGTGCACGACGAGGCGCTGCGCGGCCCGGCCCGGACCCGCTGCGACGAGCGCGCCATCGGCCTGGAGCTCCTGTGCAAGCTGATCGAGCGCCTGGACGAGCAGACGATCGAGGTGCTGGTCTACCGCTACATCGACGACCTGACCCAGGAGGAGACCGCCGAGCTCCTGGGGGTGAGCCGCAAGGTGGTCCTCGGCCGCCTGGAGCGCATCCGCCTGGCGGTGGCGGAGCTCTCGCGGGAGGGAAGCGGGGTGAGCCCATGACGGTCGCCTGCAGCGGACAGCCCATCTCCTGGCTGGCCCTCGAGCGTTACCAGCTCGACGAGCTGGGCGCCGAGGCGCGCTCCGCGGTCGAGGCCCACCTGGCCGCCTGCCCGGCCTGCCGCGGTTGCCTGGAGCGCATCCGGGCGGACGGGGAGCTCGCCCTCCCGCCGCTCCCCCTGCCCGCGCAGCCGGCGCGGCCCGCGCCCCGCCTGGCCTGGCTGCGCTGGGCCGTGCCCGCCCTGGGCGCGCTGGCCGCGGCCTGCCTGCTGTGGCTGGCCCCGTGGGCGGTCACCACCCTCGTGCCCGACGAGCTGCCGGGGCCGCGCGTGGCCCTCGAGGGCGGCGCGCTGGGGCTCAAGGGCGGCGAGCTCGCGCTCGACCTGGTGCGCGAGCGGGCGGGCGCCATCGACCCGCAGCCCGCCGGCTTCGCCCCCGGGGATCGCTTCCGCGCGCTGGTGACCTGCCCGCCGCCCGCGCAGCCGTACGTCGAGCTGGTGGTCTACCAGGACGCTCAGGCCTCCTTCCCGGGCAGCGCGGGCCAGCGGCTCGCCTGCGGCAACCAGGTGGCGCTGCCGGGCGCCTTCCGCCTGACCGGGGCCGGAGAGGCCCACGTGTGCGTGGTGCTCTCGGAGGACGCCCTCGCGCGCGCCGCGCTCGAGCCGGGCCTGCCCGGGGACCTCCTGGGCCAGGCGGCCTGCGTCCGCCTGCCCCCCTCCCCCTGAGCCCGCGACATTCTTCCGTCCGCCGGTGTATCCTCCACCAGGACTTCACGAGAGGAGGACCTCCATGGCGAGGTCAGGCGCGGCGTGGTTGGGGATCTCGATTCTCGCGGCAGGCGTGGCGCTGTCCGGCTGCGACCGGCCCGGCGGCGCGGGCGCGGCCGGGCTGGGGCCCAAGGGCGCGGATCCCGGGCCCAGCCTCCAGGTGAAGCCCGGGGCCGTGGAGCCCGCGCAGAAGCCGCCCCTCGAGCTCACGGCCGAGGCGGACGGCCCGGCGGACGGGCACTACATCCTGCGCGCGGACCTGCCCGAGGAGCTCGGCGCGGGCGTCCTGCCCTGGGATGTGCGAGTCGAGGGGCCGCGCCACGGCCTGGCCTGCGCCTCGGGCCGCGTCCTGTGGATCCGCCTGGTGGGCGCGGAGCCGCCGGCCGGTGCGGTCGTGGTGGCCATCCGCGACCTGCGCGAGGGTTCCTACCGGGCCGGGCCGCAGCCCGCCGCGCTGCAGAGCGTGCGGGTGGGCGTGCCGAACGCCCCGCGGGAGGCGGGCCTGGACGGGGTGGAGCTGCGGCGCGGCTTCTTCGAGGCCCTGGCCGGGCAGTTCGAGCGCACCTCCCGCGGCTGGCCCCCCCGGCAGGACTCCTTCGCCGCCTTCGCCGCCGGGCGCGCGCGCCTGCTGGCCGGCCGGGCGGAGGACCACCTGCAGCCGCTCCCCAGCCGCCAGGCGCGCACGGAGCTGGGCGAGGCCATGAGCCTGTACACCGGCATGTCCTCGGTGCACGAGGCCCTGCAGGCCGATCGCGGCCTGCTGCTGCGCTCCCCCGGGCGCGAGGCCCGCACCCTGCCCGCCGCGGAGCTCACCGGCGTGGCGCTCGCCGCCCACCCCTGGGAGGAGATGCTGACGAAGCTCGGGCGGAAGCCCAGCATCGAACCGCTGGCCGCGCGGGTCCCGCAGGACGTGCTGTACGCCCACTTCAACGACGTGCGCACCTTCGTGCAGCTCGTCGGCGAGATCGACGAGCTGGGCACGCCGCTGGCCCAGATCTTCGAGAACCAGCCTGGCGACCAGGGCATCGGCGCGCGCTATGAGGAGGAGCTGATGGTCGAGCGGCTGGGCCTGGCCGAGAAGCTCGGCCACCTGGCCGCCTCCAGCCTGGCGGTGGTGGCGGGCGATCCCTTCCTGCGCGAGGGCACCGATCTCGCGGTGCTGTTCCAGGTCCGTGAGCGCACCACGCTCCTGGCCGCGCTGGAGCTTTACGAGGCGCGCGCGAAGGCGCGCCACCCGGACCTCGCCTTCGAGCAGCTCGAGCTGGCCGGGGTGCCAGTGCGCCTGGCCAGCACGCCCGATGGGAGCGTGCGCCAGTACCGGGCCGAGCAGGGCGGCGTGCTGATCCTGTCGAACTCCCGGGCCGGCCTGGAGGCCATCCTGCGGGTCGGCCAGCAGCAGCTGCCCTCCCTGGCCCAGTCCGGGGACTTCCGCTACATGCGCGCGCTGTACCCGGCCAGCGAGGATCCGCAGGAGGGCTTCCTGTTCCTGCCGGACGCCTTCGTGGCCAAGGCCGTGGGCCCGCGCACCAAGATCCTGGCCGCGCGGCGCCTGGCCGCCCAGGCGGACCTGCTGGCGCTCGGCTACGCCGCCCTGCTGCACGGCTGGCTGGAGGGCAAGCGGCCCGCCTCGGCCGACGAGCTGCTGCAGGCCGGGCTGCTCACGCCCGCGGATCTCGTGGACGAGGACGGCCGGCCGCTCGCCTTCGACCCGGTCCGCGGGGCCTCCTCGGCCTTCTGGGGCCGTGCGCACGCCATGCGCCCGCTGGCCGACGTGGAGCTCGACAAGGTGAGCCCCGACGAGCGCCAGGCCTACGAGCGCTTCCGCGACACCTACCAGTCCTACTGGCGGCGCTACATCGACCCGGTGGCGGCGCGCCTGCGCTGGGTGGACGGCGGGGCGAGCCTCGAGGCCGACGTGCGCATCCTGCCCATCCTGGAGAACTCCGACTACGACGAGCTGCTGGAGCGGGCGGGCCAGAAGACGGTCGCGGCGCCCAGGCTGCGCGGCGCGGTCCAGTGGACCTTCGCCGTGGGGGAGCAGGCCGGGCTCCGGCGCGAGCTCGATCAGCTCGGGCAGATGGTGTTGCCCGGCCAGGGCGCGCTGCTGGGCTGGCTGGGGGACTGGGTCATGGTCGGGCTGCTCGACACGAGCGGCCTGTGGGACGCGGCCGTGCTGGCGGACACCATCCCGACCGCGGCGGGCGAGGCCGCCGAGCAGGAGAAGACCCTGTGGAAGATCCTGCCGCGCATCCCGGCCTACGCCGGGACGCACGTGCGCAACAAGCTGGCCCTGGCCGCGGTGCTGACCGCCCTCAAGCAGAAGGCCGATCAGGCCGCCCCGGGCATGGTGCGCTGGGAGACCGGCCCCAGCTACCGCGGGGTGCCGATCGTGGAGATCTCGGCCAGCGAGGACAAGCAGGCCGGGCCGCGCTCGGTGCTCCAGTACGCGACCGTCGAGGACGTGTTCGTGATCACCCTGGGGCGCGACACCATGGAGGCGCTCATCGACGCCCGCCTGGACGGGGCGCTGCCCGTGTCCGCTCAGGGCGCCGGGGCCGGGGACGGCCAGGCGCTGCTCGGCGCGGTCACCCTCGGCCCGGACTCCTGGCTGAGCCGGGTCGGCCTGGGGCTCATGGAGTCGGGGGTGCGCGCGGCCAACGCGCAGGCCTTCCGCTGGCTGGAGACGCTCTCGCGCGGGCTGGTCGGCCTGCCCGGGGACGGCGCCGGGCTGCGCCAGGCGGCGCTCGGCTACCTGGGCTTCGAGCCGGTCTGCCCGAACGGCGGCGCCTTCCGCGGGCTCGCGCCCGGCCAGGTGGAGCACCCGGTGTACGGCACGCCCGCGCGGCCGCTCTACCCCGAGCTGCCGCTCCAGGACACCCCGGCCAGGCGGGTGCTGCGCTCGCTGGCGGCCCTCGAGATGTCGCTGGCCTTCGAGGGCGAGGGCGACACGCGCGGGCTGCACGCGCGCTTCGCCCTCCGCCGCCGCCCCGGCCCGCGCTGACCGAAGCGAAGACCCAGGTCATCTCGGGGATGCTCGCCTTCTTCTTGAACTGGAAGCTCTGGGTGGCGGTGAGCTTCGTCTACCTTGCGGTCGCCTTCGCTCACTTCATGCTCGCAGAGCCAGAGTCTTCCGTGCTCGGGACGGAGCAACCGGGAGGGAGCCAATCCTCCGATGCGGGCCTGGCCGATTCGCTGGGGACCTACAGCCAGGGTTTGGCCAACCTGCGCGAGAATCGGCTGGATGATGCGATCCGCGATTTCAGCAGTGCCATCGAGCGCGAGGGAACGTTCGCGCCCGCCTATCTCTGGCGCGGGACGGCGCTCGGCATGAAAGGCGACCAGGAGGCCGCAATCCGTGACCTGGACGCCGCCCTGAAGCTGGACCCGACCCTCTGGGGTGCCTACCGGAACAGGGCGATTGCGCACCTGAATCGGCTTGCCTTCGCGAAGGCCGTCGCCGACTACACGACCGTCATCGAGAGTCCGGAGGGCCGCGCTGAAGACTATTACCGTCGCGCCTGGGCTCGTCACAGCATGGGTGAACTGGACGAAGCAGAGGCCGATCTGGAAATCGCCCTCGAACAGGATCCGGCGAATGCCAGAGCGTGGATGCTCCGGGGACAGATTTTCGTTGCGCGCGGAAGCCCAGGAAGGGCGCTGGGAGAGTTCAACAAGGCGCTCGACTTCGACCCCGACCTTCTCGAGGCGCTCGGGGACCGTGCGTTGGTCCACGCTGCTCTAGGAGAGCATCAGAGCGCCATCGACGACCTTTCCGCGCTGCTCGAGAATGCACCCGGCGATATCCAGGCGAGATACAACCGCGGCCTCTTCCTCCTCAAGCGAGGCGACTACCAGGCCGCTCTCGAGGACTTCAAGGAGGTGCTCAGGAGAGATCCAGGCAACCGCAGCGCCGCCATGCGCAGGGCACAGGTTCTGTCGTTGACAGGAGAGAGTGAGGAGGCGATCAAGGTATTCTCCCGTGCTCTGCTGGAGACCCCGGATGATCCGGACCTCCATTTCTTCCTCGCGATCGCCTTGGCCGAATCGGGCAAGCTCGAGGAGGCGGTCGTCGAGCACACCAGGACCCTGGCGCTCGCGCCCGACTACTCCGGTGCTTACATGAACCGCTGCATCGCGAACCGGCAGCTCAAGAGACACCTCGCCTCCATGCTCGACTGCACGAAGGCGCTCGAACTGGATCCGGATTCCCGGGCGTTACACTACCTCCGGGGCCTGACCTACTTCGAGGCTGGCGACAACCTCAAAGCCGAGAATGACCTGAGTGAGGCGATCCGCCGCGAGCCGAGGGATCCCTCGTTCTGGCTGAAGCGGGCAGAGATCCGTTTGGCGCTCAAGCGCTGGGAGGCTGGCATCGAGGACTGCGACCACATCCTGGGTAGCTACCGAGCGGACCCCGGGATCTACCGCCTCCGCGCCAAGCTGAACGCCGGCAGGAAGGACTACAGGCAAGCGGTCGAGGACCTCCACCATGCGATCCAAATCGACCCCCGTCAGGCAGACTTGTACCGAGAGCGGGCCGGTATGTGGGCCGCACTGGGCTGGCACGATCGCGCCAAGGCGGACAGGCGCCGTGCCAAGGAGCTCGAGCAGCGGAAGCCTCGCGAGTCCCCCGCCCTTCGGCGTTGACACCCCGGGGGGCCGGGGCTAGACTGCCCGCCTCGCGTGTCCTGAAAACCCTCTCCGGGGTCGGGGGACGCACACCACGAGGCCTGCCATGCCGTCGACCACACGCCAGCGCCGCATCGCCGACCAGATCCAGGCCGAGATCAGCGCGCTCCTGCTCAAGGGGCTCAAGGATCCGCGCCTGGGCTTCGTCACCATCACCGGGGTCGAGCTGTCCCCGGATCTCAAGCACGCCAAGGTGTTCTGCTGCACGCCCGAGGGCGAGGCGGCCAAGGACGAGCTCCTGGCCGGGCTCAGGAGCGCGGCCGGCTTCATCAGGAAGTCGCTCAGCCAGCGCATGCGGCTGCGCAGCGTGCCCGAGCTCGAGTTCCGCTGGGACGCGAGCATCGACCACGGCGCGCACATCAGCGCGCTGCTCGACGAGGTGCGCCAGAAGGAGGGCTGGGACGATCCCACCCGGGTGCGCGGCTCGGCCGAGGAGGTGGCCCGGGAGCTCCTGGCGGCGAAGCGTGTGCTGGTCACCAGCCACCTCAACCCGGACGGCGACGCGGTGGCCTCGATCCTGGCCCTCGGCCTGGCGCTGCGCGCGCTCGGCAAGGACGTGGTCGTCTACAACCCGGATCCCGTCCCGGACAACTTCCGTTTCCTGCCCGGCTCGGCCGACGTGCGGACCGCGTTCGAGCCCGGCGCCTACGACGTCACCGCGGTGCTCGACTGCAGCGAGCTCGGGCGGGTCGGCCCGCTGCCCGCCCCGGCGGAGCGCGGCAAGCTGGTGAGCCTCGACCACCACCTGACCACCCAGCCGCTCGGCGAGGCGTACTACGTGAACCCGGGCGCCTCGGCCATCGGCGAGATGATCCACGCCCTGCTGCCGCACCTGGGCGTCGAGGCCGACGCGGACATCGCCACCAACGTCTACACCTCGATCCTGGCCGACACCGGCTCGTTCCACTACTCGAACGCAACCCCCGCCGCCCTGCGGGTGGCGGCCGACATGGTCGAGCGCGGGGTGAAGACCTGGGACGTGGCCCTGGCGGTGTACGAGTCCCAGCCGCTCTGCCGGCTGCGCCTGCTCGGCCGGGTGCTGGAGACGCTGGAGGTGCCCGCCCCCGGCCAGCACGGCTCCATCCTGGTCACCCAGCAGATGTTCCAGGAGACCGGCACCACCAAGGACATGCTGGACGGGTTCATCAACTACCCGCGCAGCATCGAGGGGGTGGAGGTGGCCATCCAGTTCCGCGAGGAGAACCCCGCGCGCTACAAGGTCTCCTTCCGCTCGCGCGGGCGGGTCAACGTGGCCGAGATCGCGGAGCGCTTCGGCGGAGGCGGCCACTTCAACGCCGCCGGCTGCACCCTGGACGGGCCGCTGCCCGAGGTGCGCGCGCTCGTCTTCGCCGCGGTCGAGGAAGCGCTGGCCGAATGAGCGCCCGCTCCGGCCGACTGCCCGACGGCGTCCTGCTGCTGGACAAGCCAGGGGGCTGCACCTCGTTCGACGTGGTGCGGCGGGTGCAGCGGCTGGCCCGGCCCGGCCGGGTGGGCCACACCGGCACGCTCGACCCCATGGCCACCGGGCTCCTGGTGCTGGTCCTGGGGGAGGCCACCAAGCTGGCGCCCTGGCTCTCTGGCAGCGACAAGCGCTACCTGGCCCGCTTGCGGCTGGGCCGGGCCACCGACACGCTCGACGCCGAGGGCCGGGTGGTCGAGGAGCTGCCGGTGCCGCCGCTCGACGACGCCCGGGTCGAGGGGGCGCTGGCCGGGTTCCGCGGGGAGATCGAGCAGCGCCCGCCCATGTTCTCGGCGCTCCACCACCAGGGGCGCCGGCTGCACGAGCTGGCCCGCGAGGGGCAGGACGTCGAGCGGGCGCCGCGCCGGGTGCGCATCCACGAGCTGCGGCTGGTGGGCCGCGAGCCGGACCTGCTGGTGCTCGACGTGCGCTGCTCGGCGGGCACCTACGTGCGCAGCCTGGGCGACGACCTGGCCAGGGCGCTGGGGACCTGCGGGCACCTGGTGGCGCTCGTGCGCACCGAGGCCTGCGGCTTCCGCCTGGAGCAGGCCATGACCCCGGACGCCTGGGAGGCCCTGCCCGACCCGGAGCGCGCCGGCCGCATCCTGCCTCCGGAGGCGGCCCTGCACGGCTTCCGGCGCATCCAGGTGCCACCCACCCTGGCCGACCGCCTGGCGTGCGGCCAGCGCCTGGGGCGGGCCGATCTCGATCCCGTGGCCGGACCGTCTCCGGAACAGGCTGAAATCGTTTGGTTTCACGGGGTCGAACGCGGGCTGGTGGCCCTGGCCGAGCTCCAGCCGGCCGGCCAGGATCAGGCCATGAAGCTGCTTCGCGTGCTGGCCGTGCAGCAAAAAAACATTGACAGCATGGGATGATACTCCTACTCTACGCCGAACATTTCACGACACGGGCCGTCCCCCCGTGATCGCATGTGAAGGAGGTGGGACGTCATGGCAGTGCTGGAGAACAAGGCCGGAATCATCCAGACGAACCGTATCCACGAGCGCGACACGGGCAGCCCCGAGGTCCAGATCGCCCTCCTGACCGCCCGGATCAAGCACCTGTCCGAGCACTTCAAGGCGAACAAGAAGGACCACCACTCGCGCCGCGGCCTGCTTCAGATGGTCAGCCGCCGCCGGCGGTTGCTGGACTACGTCCGGCGTCACGACGAGAAGCGGTACCAGACCATCATCCAGACCCACAGCATCCGCAAGTGACGCGGCGCGGGACCGCCCAGCCCCTGGCCACGCGCCAGGAGGCTGGGCGACTCCCGGCAGAAAGGAGTGCCCGAACAGACGCTGCCCGAGCGCACGGAACCGGACCGCCCGGGAACGGCAGGCAGCGAGAGGCCCTTGGTTCTACATCCCCGCCCTCGAGCCCAGGCTGGAGGCCAGGCTGGAGGATGGAGATGCGGGACCAACAGCAGCTCGCCTCCTCTCGCCCCGCCCGCGGAATCAGCCAACCCACGTCGCCCTTCCCGTCCGGGCACCGCCCGCGACCGGAGGCCGACAGCCCCAGAGAGGTGACCCGATGAATCCGATAACCAAGACCCTGACCCTGGGCGGACGCGAGCTGACGCTCGAGACCGGCCGCGTCGCCCGCCAGGCCGACGGCTCCTGCTGGATCCGCTTCGGCGAGACCGTGGTGCTGGTGGCGACCACCGCCGCCGCGAGCGCCCGCGAAGGCGTGGACTTCCTGCCGCTCACCGTGGACTACCGCGAGCGCAGCTCGGCCGCCGGCAAGATCCCGGGCGGCTTCTTCAAGCGCGAGGGCCGGCCAACGGAGCACGAGATCCTCTCGTGCCGCATCATCGACCGCTCCATCCGGCCGCTCTTCCCCAAGGACTGGCGCTTCGAGATCCAGGTGATGGCCACCATCCTGTCGGCCGATCCCCTCAACGCCCCGGACGTGCTGGCGGCCACCGCCGCCTCCCTGTCCCTGTGCCTGTCCGACGTGCCCTTCGCCGGGCCGCTGGCCACCGTGCGCGTGGGCCGGGTGGGCGGGCAGATGGTCATCAACCCGACCTTCAAGCAGCTCGAGGAGACCGAGCTCGAGCTGGTGGTGTCCTGCTCGAAGGAAGCCATCGTGATGGTCGAAGGCGAGGCCAAGGAGATCCCCGAGGAGGTCATGGTCGAGGCGCTGCTGTTCGCCTTCGACCAGTGCCAGCCGATCATCCGCGTGCAGGAGGAGATCGTGGCCGCCTGCGGCAAGCCCAAGCGCACCTACCAGGGTCACGGCGTGGACAAGGCGCTGGCCGAGAAGGTGCGCGGGTGGGTCGGGGACGAGATGGAGCGCTCGCTGAACATCACCGAGAAGCTGCCCCGCTACCACGCGGGCGATGCGCTCCGCGAGCGCGTGCTGAAGCTCGCCAAGGAGGCCTTCCCGGACCTCAAGACCCTCGGCATGGACGTCGAGGAGGTGCTGGACAAGATGCGCCGCGACATCGTGCGCGGGCGCATCGCCAGGCAGGGCAAGCGCCTGGACGGCCGCGGGCTGAAGGACGTCCGCAAGATCACCATCGAGCTCGGCGTGCTGCCCCGCGCGCACGGCTCGGCGCTGTTCACCCGCGGCGAGACCCAGGCCATCGTGACCACCACGCTGGGCACCAGCCGGGACGAGCAGCTCATCGAGAGCCTGGAGGTCGAGTACCGCAAGCGCTTCATGCTGCACTACAACTTCCCGCCGTTCTCGGTGGGCGAGGTGCGGCCCATCCGCGGCCCGGGCCGCCGGGAGATCGGCCACGGCGCGCTGGCCGAGCGCGCGCTGAAGAACCTCATCCCCGACGCGGAGGCCTTCCCCTACACCATCCGCATCGTGTCCGACATCCTCGAGTCCAACGGCTCCTCCTCGATGGCCACCGTTTGCGGCGGCAGCCTGTCGCTCATGGACGCGGGGGTGAAGCTCCCCAAGGCGATCGCCGGCGTGGCCATGGGGCTCATCAAGGAGGGCGACAACTTCCACGTGTTGACCGACATCCTGGGCGACGAGGATCACCTGGGCGACATGGACTTCAAGGTGACCGGCACGGCGGACGGCATCACCGCCATCCAGATGGACATCAAGATCACCGGCATCTCCCGCGAGGTGCTCAAGCGCGCCCTGGCCCAGGCCCGCGAGGGCCGGCTGCACATCCTGGGCGAGATGGCCAAGGCCATCGCGGCCCCGCGGCCCGAGCTCAGCCCCTACGCGCCGCGCATCACCACCGTCCAGATCCGGCCCGAGCGCATCAAGGACATCATCGGCCCGGGAGGCCGGGTCATCAAGGAGATCGTGGCCCAGACCGGCTGCTCCATCGACGTGGAGGACGACGGCACGGTGCGCATCGGCTCGTCCGATCCCGAGGCCTCCGCCAAGGCCCTGCAGATCATCAAGGAGCTCACCCAGGAGGCCGAGGTGGGCAAGGTCTACATGGCGACCGTCAAGAAGATCACCGACTTCGGCGCCTTCTGCGAGATCCTGCCGGGCACCGACGGGTTGCTGCACATCAGCGAGATGTCGGACAAGCGCGTGGAGAAGGTCACCGACCTCCTGCGCGAGGGGGATGAGGTCCTGGTCAAGTGCGTGGGCATCGACCGCCAGGGCAAGATCCGCCTGTCGCGCAAGGAGGCCCTGTCGCAGCAGCAGCCCGAATGACCCGCGTCGAGACGAACGCAGCGGCGCCCGAGGTCCTGGTCCAGCGCCTCCCGCACGGACAGGGCCTCGAGCTGCCCGCCTACCAGACCCCGCTGGCCGCCGGGCTCGACCTGCGGGCGGCCGTGGCGGACGGGCTGGAGCTCGCCCCCGGGGCGCGGGCGGCGGTGCCCACCGGCCTGCGCCTGGCCATCCCGCCGGGCTATGAGGGCCAGGTGCGGCCCCGCTCCGGCCTCGCGCTCCGCCAGGGGCTGACCGTGCTCAACGCGCCCGGCACCGTGGACGCCGACTACCGCGGCGAGGTGCAGGTGATCCTGGTCAACCTGGGCCAGGCGCCCGTGCGCCTGGAGCGCGGCGAGCGCATCGCCCAGCTCGTCATCGCCCCGGTGGCCCAGGCCCGCCTGCGCGAGGTCCCGGCCCTGCCCGGGAGCGAGCGCGGCGAGGGCGGGTTCGGCCACACCGGCCACTCGTAGGAAGACCATAATCCCCTTGTGACACGTCGCAGTCTGTGGTACGGACGGTCCAGCCGTCCCGTGTTCTCCACACGGGCCCCGCCCGGAATCCGGGGGCCCGCACAGCCGGAGGAGCACCCCGTGCTTTGCTTTCGCTGTGGCAGCCACAACCCCGATGGCAGTGAGTTCTGCAGCCAGTGCGGCCAGAAGTTCTCCGAGAAGCGCAAGGCGCCGCGCGATCCGTCCGAGCCGGTGATCCAGGTGCCGGCGCGTCCGGCCGAGGGCCAGGCGGCCAGCCTGGCGACGGGGACGCAGCTCGCCGAGCGCTACGAGATCCGCGCTGTCCTCGGGCTGGGGCCCGTGGGCACGGTGTACCGCGCCCACGACCTCGAGATCGACGTGGACGTGGCGCTCAAGGTCATCTCGCCCCAGCTCTTGCAGAGCCGGGAGGACCGCAAGCGCTTCCTGACGGAGATCCGCAGCGCCCGCAAGGTCAACCACCCCAACGTGATCCGCCTGTACGACGAGGACCAGGACGAGGATCGGGCCTTCTTCACCATGCAGCTCCTGGAGGGGCTGTCGCTGCGCAAGATCGTGAAGCTGCGCAAGGACAAGAACCAGCGTTTCCAGGCCAAGGAGATCGAGCCGATCATCTCCCACGTCTGCCAGGCGCTCGACAAGGCCCACGAGGTGGGCCCCCACGGCGACCTCAAGCCCGAGAACATCGTGGTGCTGCCGGACATGCTCAAGGTGACCGACCTGGGGCTGTTCGCCGCCCTGCCCGCCCGGCCCTTCGTGGCGGCCCAGAAGACCGCGGCCGGCGGGTTCGCCTACATGGCGCCCGAGCTGCGCGACGGCGGCGGCAAGGCCGAGCCGGCCGCGGACATCTACTCGCTCGGCGTCATCGTGGGCGAGATGGTATGCGGTGAGGTCTACCCCGGGCCCAGCTCGGGCCTGCCCAAGCTGCCCAAGGAGTTCGAGGCCCTGCTGCCGCTCCTGTCCCGGGCGCTGAACGAGAACCCCTCCAAGCGCCAGCGCGTGCCCCGGGAGTTCTTCGAGGAGCTGCGCGGGCTGCTGGTCGGCAAGCCGGTCGCGCCCTCCAGGCCGGCCAGGTCCGAGGCGCCGGTCGCGGTGGCCGAACCTCCCACCCGGGCTGGCAAGTCGGCGGAGTCCCCGCTCGCGCCCGAGGCCGCGCCGCTCGCCAGGGAGCCCGCCGCCAAGCAGGGCGCCCGGCCTCCGCGGGCCGCGCCCAGCCGCAGGAAGACCCCCGCCGAGCTGGAGGACGTCTCCCAGCCGCCCACCATGGTGGTCGAGGCTCCGCCCGAGCCCGCCCCCATCCGGCCGGCGCCGGCCGTGCTCAAGCCCGAGGCCGAGGCCCTGGAGGAGCTGGCCGGCGACGCCGCGGAGCCCGAGGAGCCCGAGGAGATTGACGAGGTCGAGGAGGTCGAGGAGGAGGACCAGGATGCCGGGTCCTCCGGCGAGTCCCCGGACGCGGAGGCCAGCCCGCTGGACGAGCAGGAGACCATGGTGGCCACCCCCACCCCCCTGCCCTCCAAGTCCATCCCGCCTGAGGCCCGCGTGGCGCGGCCCCTCGAGCCGGGCCAGCCGATGACGCCGGCCCCGTCGGAGGACGTGGCCGGCCGGCTCAACGCGCCCGAGCCCGTGCAGGTGCTCGAGCGCAAGCGCGTCTCCACCGTGCCGAGCATGACCTCCATGCCTCCCAGGGCCGAGCCCACCCCGCCTCCGGCCCCGGTGATCGTGTCCGCGCCACCGGCCGTCGTGGTCCAGCCGGGGATCGCCGTGCCCAGCCTGCCGCCGGGCATGGTGCCGCCGCCCTCGGCCACGGGCGTGACCCCGGGCACGGTGCCGGGCGCCCCCATCCCCGGCATGCCGGGCTACAGCTATCCGCCGGGCTTCAGCTTCCCCCCCGGCTACCAGCCCCCCTACCAGTCGGGCATGTTCCCGGTCTTCAGCCAGCCGCCGCCCACCTCCCGGGCGCCGCTGTGGATCTTCCTGGCCGTGTTCACGGTCTTCGCCGGGATAGCCCTGTACTTCCTGGTCGACTACCTGATCGCCCTCAAGCAGAGCGAGCTCACCCGCAGCGGGGGCCAGATCGCCAGCGTCGTCCCCCCGCCGCCCGTGGCCCCGGACGACGCCGCGCGCAAGGCCGAGGAGGCCAGGAAGGCTGAAGAGGCCAGGAAGGCCGAGGAGGCCAAGAAGGCCGAGGACGCCAGGAAGGCCGAGGACACTCGCCTGGCCGAGGAGGCCAGGAAGGCCGCCGAGGACAAGCGCAAGGCCGATGAGGCGGCCTCGGCCGCCGAGGCGGCCCGCAAGGCCGACGAGGAGAAGCGCAAGGCCGAGGAGCTGCGCCTGGCTTCGCTGAAGGTCAAGTCCGGCGACTCGGCCGAGACCAAGCGCCGCAAGGCCGAGGAGGCCAGGCGCATCGAGGACGAGCGCAAGCAGCGTGACGCGGAGCTCAAGCGCAAGGCCGAGGACGCCCGGAAGGCCGATCAGGCCCGCCGCGAGGCCGAGTCCCAGCGCAAGGCCGAGGCCCTGCGCCGCGCGGAGGAGGCCCGCCAGGCCGAGGCCGCTCGCAAGGCAGACGCCGCCCGCCGGGCCGAGGAGGCCCGCCAGGCCGAGGCCGCCCGCAAGGCCGAGGAGGCCAGGAAGGCCGCCGCCGGCAAGCCCAAGCTGGAGGAGGTGCCCGAGGACGGCGAGCCCGACTCCCCTGCTCCCGCCCCGGCCCCGGCGCCCGTGGCCCCCGCCCCGGTTGCCCCGGAGCCCGCGCCGGGCGGCACCGCCGTGGCCGCGGCCGAGCCGGTCAAGGAGGACAAGGGCGGCAAGTGCCCCAAGGGCATGGTGCTGATCCCGGCCGGCGCGGCCATGATCGGCAGCGCTGTCAATGATCCCATGCGGAACTTCGGCGAGCTCACCCTGCACAAGGTCGAGATGAAGGCCTTCTGCGTGGACCTGTACGAGTACCCCAACGCAGCGGGCAGGAAGCCCACGGCCGGCGTGTCCTACAACGCGGCGGAGAAGCTGTGCAAGAAGTCCGGGAAGCGCCTGTGCACCGAGGAGGAGTGGGAGTACTCCTGCAAGGGCGGCAGCAACCGCTCCTTCCCCTACGGCAACCAGTTCGAGCAGGACCGCTGCAACACCAAGGACGCCAACGATCAGCCCCGGGACGTCGCCTCGATCGGCACCTACATGCGCTGCCGCAGCCCGTTCGGCATCGTGGACCTCAGCGGCAACGTGAGCGAGTGGACCTCCAGCAGCTACCAGGGCGGCGCGGCCGCCAAGACCGTGAAGGGTGGCTCTTCCTCCCGGCCCAACTGGGCCACCCGCTGCGCCACCCGCTCCAGCCTGGCCCCGGGCGGCACCAAGCCCGACCTCGGCTTCCGCTGCTGCGCCAGCCCGAAGTGACCCGGATCCAAACCCAGCCCAGGAGGATTGGCCCTTCGGGCTGAGGACCAGGAAGAACAGAAAGAGGACAACTGCTTCTCAAAGGGTGAGGCAGGAGGACCGCAGGGCGGGAGAGACGGGTGGGTGCCCGCGGGCGAGCACCATGCACCAAGCACCCCCTTCGAGGGCTGGCGTTGGCAGACCCTCCGTGTGTGGATCTCTCCGGGCAGTTCTTCGAGGGAAAGTCCAGGTCCAGGCAGGATCGCCCTTTTGCCCTTCACCCTCATGGAAATGCCCTGGGCGATCCACACACGCGGGATCAGCCAACGCCCCCTTCGGCGGCTCCGGCCCTGCTCCCCAGAACCCTGCCCGCGTCCTCCCCTCTCTTCTACCCTTTAGGAAATCCTTCCTCGTCCTGCCGTTAACCAGAAATTCCTTCCTGGTTTTTCTCGTCCGGGGCGATCAGGATTCGGGCTTGGTCGGGGTGTTGGAGGGCTGGGGGCTGGCTGCGCGCACGCAGTTGCGCCCTGCCCGCTTGGCCTCGTACAGGGCGTCGTCGGCGAGCTTCATGAGCTGATCCGGCTGCTCCGCCCCGGGGTGCGGCCAGGCCGCCACCCCGATGCTCACGGTGATGGGGATCTCGCGCGGCCCGTCGCGGTAGACTTCGCGCGCGATCCTGGACCGGATGCGCTCGGCGACGATCAGGGCCTGGGCGAGATCGGTCTCCGGCAGGGCCACCGAGAGCTCCTCCCCGCCGTAGCGCGCCACCAGGTCGACCTCGCGCACCGCGGCCTTGATGGTGGCCGCGACGTGCTTCAGCACCCCGTCGCCGACGGGGTGGCCGTGCTCGTCGTTGACCCGCTTGAAGTGGTCGAGGTCGAGCTGCAGCAGCCCCAGCGGCTTCTGGTAGCGCGCGCTGCGCTGGCACTCGTAGGCCAGGCGCTTCTCGAACACCAGCCGGTTGTAGATCCCCATGAGCGGGTCGGTGGTGGACAGCTCGTGCAGCCGCTCGTTCATGGCCCGCAGCTTCTGGTTGCTGGCCTGCAGGCCGTCCTGCAGCCCCTTCAGCCGCAGCATGGACTGCACCCGGGCCAGGAGCTCGAGCGGCTGGATGGGCTTGAACAGGAAGTCGTCCGCCCCGAGCTGCACCCCCTCGGCCAGCGCGGCCATGTCGGCCTTGGCGGTCATGAGGATGACCGGGATGAAGCCGAAGCGCTCCTGGGCCTTGAGCAGCCGGCACACCTCGCGCCCGCCCATCCCGGGCATCTCCACGTCCATGACGACCAGCTCCGGGGCGTGGTCCCGGACCGCGCCGAGCACCGAGGGCCCGTCCGCGCAGACGACGGTCTCGTGCCCCGCCTCCCGCAGGCGCTCCTCGAGCCAGGTGCGAATGGCCGCGTCGTCGTCGACCACGAGGATCTTCGCCATGCCCCCATCGTATCCCGGCCGGCCCCCCGGGGCCAGAAACGCTCCCCGAGTTCATGGGGGGGCTTGCCTGCGGGCCTGGCGAGCGCTACCCTGCGGCCTGGATCGATACAGGAGGCAGCCCTTGGCCGAGCGACGGGAGAGCCTGGAGAGGATCGTGCAACTGGCGAATGACCTGGCCCGCCAGCGCGGCTTCCGCATGGTGGGCGTCTACCACCTGATCGAGGTGGCCCGCCAGCTCGATCCGCCCGAGTACCTGCGCTGGCTCGGGGCGCGGGGCATCCCCGAGGCCCCCTTCGCCAAGGCCCTCGAGTTCCTCATGCGCCCCCGCCGGGCCGCGGGCGGCGTGCCCCGCGACCGGCAGGACGCGGCGCTCCGGGAGGAGGCCCTGGCCAAGGCCGCGGCCCGGGCCAGGGCGGAGTCCCGCGACGCCTGCAGCGCCGACCTGGGCGCAGTCCTGGCCGACCTCAGCGAGGAGCCGCTGCTCAGCCTGTGCGAGCGGCTCGCCATCGATCGGAAATAGAATCGTGCGGCCTGCGACGTGCGGCGTGCTCTGAACTGGCCTACTTCACCGTGATCTGCGCCGTGCGCACCCGGTTCGAGCCGTCGTGCAGGTGGCGCGCGGTGACGTCCAGCCGCTTGGTGCCTCTCCAGAAGCCCATCCACAGGCTGAAGCGGTCGTAGGGGTAGTTGGAGGGGACCTCCATCTCGAAGTCGTCCCGCACGATCTGGCCCTGGGGCCACTCGCTGGTGGGCAGCAGCCCGCCCACGGGGGCGTGATCGCCGAACACCCGGTGCGCCCCCTCCTGCGGCCCGTCGCCGTGGATGAAGACGAGCCAGTCCTCGGTCACCGGGCCCTTGGCCCGGAAGTAGTAGGAGACCTTGAACTTGCCCCCGCGCGGCACCTCGGCCGGCGAGACCTCCCAGCCGAGCAGCTCGAGCTGCCCGCCGAAGTCGACGGCCATGGGGCGCATGCCGGCCGGCGGCGCGGCCACCAGGGCGTCCTGGAGCCGGCGCTCGCCCTCGGGATCGCGCTCGGTGGAGACCAGGCAGCTGAAGGGGTGCTGGTCGAACACCACGTACAGCGACTTGCCCAGCCGCTTCTGCACCTCGGGCCGGAGCTCGGACAACAGCATCTTGCAGTCCCGCCCGTAGCCCGCGCCCAGCACCACGAAGCGCCGCCCCTCGGGCTTCAGGAACTCGATGGCCCGGTCCATGTTGGGCTGGTTGGCCACCGACAGATCGATCATCCGGTTCTCGAAGTAGAAGCTGAGCGAGCGGGACAGCCAGCCGTTGTACTGCGCGATCGGCAGGATCTGGCCGCCCGTGGCCCGCTCGTAGGCGGGCAGGAAGCACTCCTGCGAGTAGGTCCGGGTCACCCGGGGCAGCATCCAGGCGGTCAGGAACACGGAGAGCGCCGTGGCCGCGGCGGCCAGCAGCACGAACACCCCCGTGCCCAGCCTGCGGCGGAAGAAGACCCAGGCCAGGGTCAGCAGCCAGACGCCCCCCACCGCGGCGATGAACGGGTACGGGTTGAGCTCGGCGGGCGGCGGCCAACCATAGTAGTAGTCGAACAGGTGCACGAACCACTGGTAGTCGTGCACCGCGTCCATGAGCACGACCGCGCTGACCGGCCCGGCCAGCACCACCGACAGCCGCATCCAGGCCCGGTCGTCCACCTGGGCCATGCGGTCGAGGTACACGCCGATGAGCACCGCGGCGGCCGGCACCACCGGGAAGATGTAGTGGTGGAACTTGGTCTGGAACAGGCTGAAGGCGGTCAGCGGCACGGCCATGCTCAGGAAGATCCACAGGTTCCTGCGCCCGTGCCCCTCGAGATCGGCCGGGCCCCACTTGAGCACCCGCACCAGCGCGGCCGGCAGGAAGCCCACCCAGGGGAACAGGCCGAAGCCGAGCTGCTTCACGAACACGTCGAAGGTGCCCTCGGGCTTGCCGATGGTGCCCGCGGCCCGGTCGAAGTGGTGGTAGATGACCGCCTCGCGCAGGAACGGCCAGCCGTGCTTGGCGATCATGAAGGCGTGCCAGGGGACGACGATGGCCAGGAAGAGCCCGGCCCCGATCCACAGCTCGCGGGTCCTGAAGCCGGCCTCCACGGCCGCGTCGCGGCCCATCCAGTAGAGCAGCACCAGCGCCCCGACGCAGGCCGTCAGCATCCCGGCGAAGGCGGGGTCCTTGGCCGCCCAGAAGAAGTAGCCGGCGCTCGCGCCGATGAGCGCGAGCCCGCCCAGCCCGTGCCGGCGCCCGATGCGGGTGAAGACCGCGCCGTCCCAGCGCACCACCAGGTAGGCGATGAAGATGCCCGCCGGCAGGAACAGCGCCAGCAGCCACTTGGACAGGAAGGCGCCCGCGGTGAGCGCGTAGAACAGCTTCAGGTCGATGGGCCGGCCCTGTCCCGAGCGGGCCAGGAAGTAGTGCCCGACGGCGGGCGCGCAGAAGGCCATGAAGGGCAAATCGAACATGACCTGGTGCGAGAGCAGCGCCCAGAACGGACAGGTGGCCAGCACCACCCCGCTGAGCACCCCGGCCCGGCGCCCGAACAGGCGCGAGACCCAGCGGTAGGTGAGCAGGATCCCCATGAGCGAGAGCAGGAAGATGGGCAGCCGCCCGGCGAAGTGCAGCCAGGGATCGGAGGTCGAGTCCACCCCGAACGCGGCGAAGCTGGCCCGCAGCCCCCACAGCGGCAGGATGGGCTTCGACCACCAGTTGTTCAGCCCCCGGTACCAGGGGTCCATCCAGGTGCCGTGGTCGGCCATCTCGAAGGCCACCTGGGCGTAGTGCGGCTCCCAGGGGTCCCAGAAGGCGTAGGTGCCCAGGTTGGGCAGGTAGATGGAGCCCACGAAGAGCGACAGGAAGAGCACCGCCTGCAGGTCGCGGTTGCCGACGAGCTTGCGGAGGAAGGTGGTGCGCATGCGGGCGAACCCTTCGGAGTGTTGCGGAAACCCGGGACGGCGCCATGAAACCAGATGCGCCCGGGGCTGTCAACGGGCACGGCCGGCGCATTCCGGCCCGGTTCTGTCCAGAAGAGCCTTGACGCCTCCCTCCGGGCCGGTGAGAATGCCCCGGAGGCGAGGAGGTCCCATGCACCTGCGTACCCTGACCTGGCTCCCGGCGCTCTCCCTGGCGATCACCCTGGCCCTGGCCGGCCCTGGCTGCACCTTCGGCGACACGAACACGCCCGAGGACGGTGGCGTGGACGCGCCGGACGCGGCCACGGACGACGGGGACAGCGCGCAGGCGGACAACGCCGAGCCCGAGCCCCTGGTCTACCCGCCCGGACCCTACGGCACCCACCTCGACGAGACCGTGGCCAACCTGGCCATGGAGGAGGCGATCTGCGACGGCGACCAGAACACGGGCACCCGGCCCTGGAAGCTCGAGGACTTCCTGGGCGCGGGAGCGGTGATGATCTCGGTCCACGCGGGTTGGTGCTCGGTGTGCAAGACGCAGTCGGAGAGCCTGATGGCCGACGTGGTGAACCCCTACGACGACCAGGGGCTCAAGATCGCCATGGTGATCTTCGAGGACGCCAGCCACGCCTCGGACCGGGCCTCCCTGCTGGCCTACGTGTGCGGCTACAAGAGCCACTACGGATTCAACTTCCCCATGCTGATCGACCCGGACGTCGAGGTGATGGCCCCCTACTTCCGGCCCACCGAGGCCGGCACCCCGCTCAACATGCTGCTCGACCGCGACATGGTCATCCGCTACAAGGTCGAGGGGCTGATCCCCGATTCCCGCGTGATTCAGGGGAACATCGAGGCCTTGCTCAGTGAGTGAGCGACTCCTGCCGGCCCTCGGGCTGGCCGCGCTGCTCGCGCTCACGGGCTGCTCGGGCGCCGGGGCCTCCGCGCGCCCGGACGGCGAGGGCCCCGAGGCCGCCCGCGGCGCGGGCAGCGCGGGGGTGGACTTCAGTCTGAAGGACCTCGCGGGCAAGCCCGTGCGCCTGGGCGCGCTCCGGGGCAAGGTGGTGTTCGTGTCCTTCTGGGCCTCCTGGTGCGAGCCCTGCCAGATCGAGCTGGCGCGACTGCAAGAGCTGTGGAAGGAGCTCCAGGGGCGCGGCTTCGAGCTCGTGTCGGTGTGCGCGGATCCGGCCGACTCCGAGGGCGCGGTGCGCCAGCTCGTGCACCGCTACCGCTACGAGTTCCCGGTGCTGCTCGACCAGGAGTCGAGGGTGTCGGACCGCTTCAACCCCACCATGGACCTGCCCTTCGGCCTGCTGCTCGACCGCCAGGGGCGCGTGACCGCCCGGCACCAGGGCTACCGGCCCGGGGACGAGCTCACGGTGCGCAAGGAGGTCGAGGAGCTCCTCGCCCGGTGAGGTCCTGCACCCAAACCCTCGCCGCCGCGCTCCTGGCGCTCCTGCTGCTGGCGCCCCGGGCCGCCCCGGCCCTCGAGCTCGAGCTGCCCTGGCTGGACCTGCCCGCGGCCGTGGACGTGACCGGCCTGCATGTGTTCGAGCACCACGCCGACAACCTGAACGGCCAGGACGACGACGACGGCTACCAGGATCTGCGCAACCAGCTCACCCTCAAGCTGGCCATCGAGCGCTTCCGCCTGAGCGTGCGGCTGGAGTCGGTGACCTTCTTCGGCGAGCCCGCCAGGGCCGCAGGCCGGGTCCCGTTCTCCGACCACTACGTGGGCGAGGAGGACGCGCCGGGCAACAACCCCACCTTCTTCGGCAAGGTGAGCGCGGGCTACGACGCGGACGCCTGGCGCGCGGAGCTGGGGGACTTCTACGCCACCTTCGGCCGGGGGCTGGCGCTGCGCGTCCACAAGTCCGACCCCCTGGGCGAGGACACCACGATCCTGGGCGCCAAGGGCTGGTTCACGGCCGGCCCGGTGGAGGTGACCGCGCTGTCGGGCCTGACCAACGCCTCGAGCCCCGATCTCTACGAGAAGACCGTGGCCGATCCCTGGGACCTGGTCTCGGGCCTGAGCGCCTCGGCCCGCATCGCGGACCTGGTGGACGTGGGGGCGCACGGCGTCTGGTACCTGTTCGACCCCGCGGGGCTCAACGATCAGGCCAGCATGCTCCCGGACCACACCGTGCTCGCCGGGCTGCGGGTGGAGGTCCCCAGCCTGCTCGAGGTGGCCAGCCTGTACCTGGAGGGCGACTGGCTGGGCAGCCTGCCCCACCCCATCGTGGAGGGCCAGGAGACCGAGTGGAGCCACGGCTACGCGCTGTACGCCCACGGGCACGTCGCGCTGGGGGACGTGAGCCTGGACCTGGAGGCCAAGAGCTACCGGGGGCTGGACGTCACCACCCGCACCCCGGGCGGGGACGACGGCCAGTACAACAGCGCCCAGCTCTCGTACATCCGCCCGCCCACCCTCGAGCCCGAGGACATGGAGGTCGAGAACAACCACGACGTGTCGGGCGGCCGGCTCGAGCTGAGCTACCGGCCGAACAGCTGGGACACCCTGCTCCTGGCCTCCTACACCGGCCTGTGGTCCAAGGACTACGGCTCGGCCGGCCACCGCTACATCTACAACCTGCGCGGCGGGGTGGAGCAGGACTTCCTGGGCTCGGGCCGGGCGCGCGTGCTGGTGGGGCTGCGCGAGGAGACCCCGGACTACGCCGGCGGTCTCCACCAGCACCTGCTGTACACCACCGCCTCGGTCAAGATCCCCCTCACGGAGCGCCACAGCCTGGAGCTCCACGGGACCCACTGGAAGCGGCACAAGCGCTGGGCCGACGAGCCGCACGACTCCATCCAGGGCGAGTGGGTGCTGGGCTATGCCTGGTCGCCCTGGCTCGCGGCCAGCCTGATCTTCGGCTACGACACCGAGCCGAGCGGAGAGACCGAGCTCGAGATCTTCGCGGACCGGGGCGGGGAGCCGATCCGCCAGGCCTTCCTGGCCGGCTCCCTCACGCTGAACCTCTGGAGCACGGCGGTGATCCGCGTCCTGGGCGGCCAGATGCGGGGGGGGTTGAAGTGCATCGAGGGCGTGTGCAAGGTGTTCCCCCCCTTCGCCGGGGTGCGCACCGACGTGACCCTACGCTTCTAGACCCCTAGATACGGAGCCATCTTCACAAATGAGATAGGTATCCTCGAAGGCACTCACCACTCGGAAATCGGGTCTGGTCCTGTGGCGTGCAACGACACAGGGCTAGGCGATTGACAGGCCCCGGAGCCGCCCGCTAGGGTGGTACAGCTCAAGGAGTCCAACATGAAGACGAACGCATGGACCTGGGTGCTCGCCCTGCTGGTGGCCGCGCTCGCCTGGACGGGCTGCGACGGCGGCTCGGACGGGCACGAGGACGCCGGCCAGGACGCGGACCAGGGCGACGGCGGCGGCGGCGGCGAGAGCGACGGGGCCACCCCCTGCCTGAACAACTTCGACTGCGTGGCGCCCGAGGAGTGCATCGACCACGTCTGCCAGGTGCAGACCGTGGACCCGGACGCGAACAAGGTCAGCGGCCGGTTCACCTTCATCATGAACGACTCCGGGAGCGCGGCCAACAGCACCCTGGTGCGCGGGAAGCTGGACGGGCACGGCTTCTACATGGAGTGGGGCTACGCCGAGGTGGACGCCGGGCTGGGCGACGCGGTCCTGTACATGTACAGCATCCTGACCACCGACCCGGTGGACACCTACAACTTCCTGGTCCTCACGGTTCCGCGCCAGTCCCCCGTCGGCCAGAACATCGAGGTCGGGCCCACCAAGGTCGCCCGGGGCAGCCTGGACCGGGTGACGGTCGACTCCAACGGGCACGTGACCAGCCAGACGAGCATCGCCACGGTGGCCAGCGGGGACCTCGCCTTCGAGGAGTTCGGCACGGCCACGGGCGCGCGCCTGGAGGGCCAGTTCGTGCTGGAGCTCGAGGCCCTGCCCTGACCCCGTCTCCACGGCCTGGCTACAGATCGTTCTCGTCGATCAGCGGGGGCGTCTCCTCGATGGGCGACAGCTCGGGGTTCAGGCGCACCTGCCCGAGCAGCTCGAGCAGCCCGCGCGGGGAGTAGAACAGGTAGTCGCAGTCGCCGAAGCTCACGGTGTTCCCGTCCCGCAGGTAGACCGGCATGCCCGACTCCACCGCGTCGCCGTTGAGGAACGTGCCGTTGGTCGAGCCGGCGTCCCCCAGCCGGTAGGCTGCCTTGTCGCTCTCGAACACGATGAAGGCGTGGCGCTTGGAGACCGAGGAGTGGTCGATGGTGAAGTCGCGATCCGCGCTGCGCCCGATCAGCAGCTTCTCCGGGCAGGGCCCCTTGCCGGAGAACACGGGCAGCAGGACCTGGAAGTCCTTGTACAGCAGGCGCTCCTGCCGGCCCTGCACGGCGTGCACCCGGCTGGCCATGCGGGTGTGGAAGGTCTGGAACGTGCCGGGCCCGTGCCCGGACGGGTAGAGCAGCACCGGGTGGTCGAAGCGGGCCAGGAAGGCCTCCTCGCCCTTCTTCTCCAGCTCGTTCAGCAGGTCCTCAACCGTCTGCATGGCCGCCTCCCCTCCCCGCGGATACCGGTCGAGCGTAGTCCAGGCGCCTGACGCAGGCAATCCATTTTTCCTGCTGGCGCGCGGCGCGCGGCGGACTATACTCCCGTCCGGGAGGAGCCCCGCGATGCTGGAGTACAAGGTGGTCGAGTCGAGCCTGGTCACGGACGAGGAGCTCGAGCGCATCATCAACACCTGGGTCGCGATCGGCTGGCACCTCGAGGGCATCCAGTTCGCCATGCGCGAGGCCTCCAAGCGGCCGGCCATGGCCTTCGTCCTCTTCACCCGCCGCGGCCCGGACACCCCCCCGGACGGCGGCGAAGGAGCCACGCCGTGATCCTGCACGTCGCGGTCCTCGGCCACCCGGTGCTGCGCGCCAGGGCCGAGCCGGTGCCGAAGAAGCAGATCGCCCGGGCCGAGTTCCAGCGTTTCCTGGACGATCTGGTGGAGAGCATGCTGTTCCACGACGGCGTGGGCCTGGCCGCGCCGCAGGTGTTCGTCCCCCAGCGGGTGGTGGCCGTGTGGATCCCGGCCGACATGGACGAGGGCGGCGGCCTGGAGCCGAGCGTGTTCGTCAACCCGGTGCTCGAGCCCCTGGGCGAGGAGCTGCACGAGTCCTGGGAGGGCTGCCTGTCGCTGCCGGATCTGCGCGGCCTGGTGCCGCGCCACACGCGCCTGCGCCTGCGCGCGCTGGACCGGCAGGGCCAGCCGATCGACCGGGAGCTCACCGGCTTCCCGGCCCGGGTGCTGCAGCACGAGGTGGACCACCTGGACGGCGTCGTGTTCCCCGACCGCATGACCGATCTGCACAGCCTGGCCTTCGGCTCGGCCATGGAGAAGGCCGCCGCCCAGGCGACCCCGCCCGAGGATGTCCAGGACGACCCGGACGGCGAGGACGCCGATGGCGGACCGGGCCAGGCCGGCTGAGGGGCCGAGCCTGCGCGACAGGCTGGCCGCGGAGCCCGGGCTGGGGGACGCGCTGCGGGCCCGCGCCCGCATGCTGCGGGGCATCCGCGCGCTCCTGGACGGCCTCGGTTTCCTCGAGGTGACCACCCCGAGCCTGGTGCCCGCGCCCGACCCGAGCCTCCACCTGGAGACCTTCCACACCCTCCTGGAGGGCCCGGGCCTCCCGGCCCGTGAGCTCCACCTGGTCACCTCGCCCGAGCACTGCATGAAGCGCATGCTGGCCGCGGGCCTCGAGCGCATCTACCAGCTCGGGCCGTTCTTCCGCAACGGCGAGGTCTCGCTGCTGCACAACCCCGAGTTCACCGGGCTCGAGTGGTACCGGGCCGGCGCCAGCTTCGAGGACACCCTCCAGCTCACCGAGGAGGTGGTGCGGGCCGCGGCCCGGGCCGTGTGCGGCACGCTCCGCCCCGTCTGCCGCGGCGGCCAGACCCTGGACCTGGCGGCCCCCTTCCGCCGCCTGAGCGTGCGGGACGCCCTGGCCGAGCTGGCCGGCGTCCGGGCTCCGGCCGACTGGGACGAGGCCGGGCTGCGGCGGGCGCTCGTGCAGGCGGGCATCCCGCCCGCGGCGGACGACGCCTTCGACGATCTGGTCAACCGCGCCCTGGTGGCCCGGGTCGAGCCCGCCCTGGCCCGGCTCGGGCCCGTGTTCCTGGTGCACTACCCGGCGCCCATGGCGGCCCTGGCGCGCCTGCGGCCCGGCCAGCCGCACGAGGCGGAGCGCTTCGAGCTCTTCGCCGGCGGGCTGGAGCTGTGCAACGGGTACGGCGAGCTCACGGACGCCGCCGAGCAGCGGCGCCGCTTCGAGGCGGAGCGGGCCACGCGGGCCAGGCTGGGCCGGCGGGTGCCCCCGCTGGACGAGGCCTTCCTGCGCGCGCTCGCGCAGGGCATGCCCGAGGCGGGCGGCAACGCCGTGGGGCTCGATCGCCTGCTGATGCTGCTCCTGGGGGCGCGGCGCATCCAGGACGTGCTGCCCTTCCCGCTGTCGCTCGAGCTCGGGATCGAGCTGCCGGAAGATCACTGAGGCCGGCGGCGGCGGCCGAGCCAGGTCAGGCCGAGCCAGGCCAGGCCGAGCCAGGCCAGGGCGGCCAGGGAGCCGGGTCCGGACGGGCCGCAGCCGCAACCGTCCCCGCCCCCGTCGTCCGCGCCACCGTCCGTCATGGCGTCCGCGCCCCCGTCCGCCCCGGCGTCCGCGCCGTCCTGCCCGTCCGCGGCGTCCTGGCCGTCCGCGTCCTGGCCGTCGTCCTGGACCGGGCAGCCGGCGTCCCCTCCGTCCGGGCCGCCGTCGCGCTGGTCCACCGGCACCACGCATAGCCCGTCCGCGCACACGGAGTCCCCGGGGCAAGCGCGGCCCGCGCAGGGATCGGGCTCGCACTGGCCGCCCCGGCAGCGGAACCCCTCGGCGCAGCCCACCAGCGCGCAGCCCTCGTTCTGGCACTGGCCGTCCACGCACGCCTGGGCCAGGCCGCAGGCCAGCTCGCCGCACGGGTCGGGCAGGCACTCGCCCAGCGCGCAGCGCAGCCCCGGGCCGCACCCGCCGCACAGCGGGGACAGGCAGGCGCCCTCGGCGCAGAACTCGTCCGCCGGACAGCCCTGCCCGGCGCAGGGATCCGGCGCGCAGGCGCCCGCCAGGCAGCGCTCACCGGCGGGGCAGGCCTGGCCCGGGGCGAAGCAGTCGAGCGGCACGCACTCCCCCAGGCGGCAGATCTCGCCCGGCCCGCACGCGGGCGCGCCCGGCTCGGCGCAGGGATCCGCGCACACGCCGCCGGGGCCGCAGCGCTGGCCCGCGGGGCAGGCCACCTCGCAGCACTCCGGCGCGCACCACCCGCGCAGGCAGGCGAAGCCGGGCAGCAGGCACTCGCCCTGGGGGCAGGCCTCGACGCACGCCCCGCAGCGGCACACCTGGCTCGGGCCGCAGCCCGCGCCGTCCTCGTCGGTCAGCCCGTCGCAGTCCTGGTCCAGGGAGTCGCACACCTCGGCGCCGAGGGACGGCGGCGGGCAGCGCACCTCCCCGGCCTGGCAGCTCGCCACCTGCCGGCAGCTCCCCCGGCCGCAGGTCGCGTCCAGGTGATCCTCGTCCGTGAGCCCGTCACAGTCGCTGTCCCGCCCGTCGCAGTCGTCGCTCCCCCCGGCGCTGGCGCAGCCGCCCCGGGTCGCGACCAGGATGGTCCCCTGGGCCCCGACCGCGAAACCCAGCTCGCCCGTCGGGAAGGCCAGCCCCTGGAGGCTGCGGCTGGTCGGCAGGCTCTGCGCGGACCAGGTGGCCCCGGCGTCGGACGAGGACAGCACCCGCCCGTCCGCGCCCGCGACCCACACCCGTTCCCCGCTGCGGGCCAGGGCGAACAGGTCCTGCGCGCCGGCCGCGCCCGCGGGCGTCCAGGTCGCGCCGCCGTCCACGCTCGCGAGCACCACCCCGCCGCGGCCCGCGGCCAGCCCGCGCAGGCCGTCCTCGAAGAACACCAGCGCCAGGAGGTCGGCGCCGGTCGCGGCCGGCACGAGCTCCCAGGTCGCGCCGCCGTCCCCGGTGCGCAGGCTCACGCCGTGCGCGCCCACGGCCCAGCCGCGCAGCTCGTCCGCGAACCAGACCGCCTGCAGCCACTCGCCGGTGCCCGAGCCCTGGGGCGTCCAGGTCGCGCCGCCGTCCGCGGTGGCCCAGATGGCGCCCGCGTAGCCCACGGCCCAGCCGTGGGACTCGTCCACGAAGCGCAGGCCGTAGAAGGCCTGGGGCGCCTCGGCCACCTGGGCCGTCCAGGTCTGCCCGCCGTCCAGGCTGGCCAGGATGCGCCCCCCGCCCGCCTCCGAGGCCCCCGCGGCCCACGCGTGCAGCCCGTCGGGCAGGAGCTGGACCGCGGACAGCCTGGCCGCGCTCGAGGTGGGGACCGGCTCCCAGGTCTGGCCCCCGTCCGCCGTGCGCAGCGCGAGCCCCGCGTCCCCCACGGCCAGGCCACGCGAGGCGTCCGCGAAGCTCACCGCCCGCAGCCAGCCCAGCTCGGGCCCCGACAGCGACTCCCAGGTCAGGCCGAAGTCGGTCGAGCGCAGCAGCAGCCCCGCGTCCCCGGCGATCCAGCCCCGCCCGTCGGGCAGCAGGCGCACCGCGCGCAGGTCGCCGGCGACGCCCGAGGGCACCAGGCTCCAGCTCGCGCCGCCGTCCTCGCTGCGCACGATCGTGCCCTGATCCCCCACCGCCACCACCCGCTGCTCGTCGGCGAAGGCCACCCCAGCCAGGTTGCGGATGGTGGGCAGGGGCTCGACCAGCACGACGGTCGCGCCGTCGCGCATCACGGCGATGGTGCCGTTGTTGCCCACCGCCACCAGGTGGCAGGCCGAGCGCAGGTCCACGGCGCGCAGCGTCTGGTACACCCCGACCGCGGGGCGCTGCCAGACCTGGCCTCCGTCCTGGGTGGTGAGCAGCAGCCCCCCCTCGCCCGCCGCGGCCCCGGTCCAGGCGTCCGCGAAGCGCACGGCGCGCAGATCCTGGGACACGCCCAGCAACAGGGGCTGCCAGGTGTCCCCGCCGTCCAGGGTCCGCACGATCGTGCCCTGATCTCCGGCCGCGAAGCCGACCCAGGGGTGGATGAAGCTCAGCGCGTACAGGTCCACGCCGGTCGGCGCGAGCAGCGGTGCGAAGCTCGCCCCCCCGTCCAGGGAGCGCAGCAGCGTGCCCTCCCCGCCCACGGCGTAGAGCCAGGCCGGGCCGACCACGGGCTGGACCAGCTCGAGCGCCCGCAGATCCACCCCCACCCGGGTGTGCGCCGTCCGCCAGGCCAAGCCCCCGTCCCCGGACAGCACCAGGGCGCCGTCCTGCCCGCAGGCGGCCAGCCCGCCCTCGGCGGTGACGTCCAGGGCCATCAGGTCCTGCCCCGTGGTGCGCGGGAGCTGCCAGCCCCAGCCGTCCTCGGCCCGGGCCCGGGGCCAGGCCGCCAGGCAGGCCAGGGCTCCCAGGAGGACCACCCACGAGGCCGGACGCTGGGCGTAGCTCAAGAGTGTCTCCCCGGGGAGGCGCCTCAGCCCTCGTCCAGGATGCGGCGGACGAGGTAGCGCAGGAACTCCCGTGCCTGATCGCTGATGTCGAGGAAGCGGACCGCGAACCCCGCCGGCGGGTGGCGCTGGCGCCAGACCACCTCGCCCTGGGCGCGGATGGGCACCGGGCTGTCCGGGATGGTGATCTCCAGGCTCACCCGGGTCTCCTCCTGCAGCGGATCGTCGGCCAGCAGGAAGATGCCGCCCGCGCTGATGTTCTTGCTGGTGAAGTGCCGGACGCCACCCGGCCCCTCGAGCTTGACCATGGCGGTCAAGGGGGCGCGGTCGGCTTGTCGTTTCTCCCAGGGGCGGCGCTCGTCCATGCCTGGATATCCCGGTGGCGGTCCTGGGGCATCCTAGGCGCAGGCCCGGCGGGCTGTCAACGCGGTCTGCCGCCCGGCTCAGTCGCAGTCGCGGTAGGTCGAGTCCGGCTTCAGGCCGATCTTCCGGCGGCGCGCCTCCCGCTTCCGATCGCGCTTGACCTGCTCCTTGATCCGCCGGTCTTGGTCCTTCTGGAACTCGTCCCACTCCTCGGTGTGCTTCTTGCACTCCGGGCCCTTGCCAGCGCACACGTTGCTCGACTCCTCGTCGAGCTTCTTCTGCTCCGGGTGGGTGTTGCTCTCGCACTGGGCCAGGAACTTGGCCTGGTCCAGCTCCTCCTGGCTCCCCCGGGAGAGCTCCGCGATGCGCTTCTCGATCTTGGCCCGGTCCTCGGCGGAGTTGCCCTTGTTCTTGAGCAGCATCTCCTGGAACTGGCGGGCCTCCTCGCGCGCGAAGCTCAGGCGCGCGACCTCGAGCTGGGCCTCGCGCACCCCGGTCGCGCTGCAGGGCCCCCGGGCCGCCTCCAGGCGCTTGTCGTAACACTGGGAGGCCCCGCAGCCGCGGGCGTGCTTCAGGGCGGCCTCGCGGTTCTTGGTCGCGCTGGTCGCGTCCATGTACTCCTTGTACTCCTTGCACTCCGTGGCGTTCAGCTCGCGGTCCTGCTTCATCAGCCTCTCGACCTCGGCGCGATCCTCGGCCTTCTCCTTGGCCAGGCGCAGCCTCTTGACGAGGTCGGCCACGAGGGTGACGAACTCGGCGTACTGCCTGCCCTTGAAGTGCGCGGAACCGCTGAACACCTGCTGCTTCACCACCTCGCCGAAGGCCTTGTCGAACTCCTCCTGGGCCGAGCGCTGCGCGCTGAGCCCCTGCTTCAGCACGTCGGCCCAGCCACGGACGGTCGTCCGCCAGCCGTCGGGGACGGCCTTGTGAGCCTCGTCGATCCCGGCGAAGGCCTGCTGGGCCTTCAGCACGTTGGCGGGCAGGGCGACCGCCTTGCCCAGGCTGGCCTGGGCCTGCTTGGCGACCGCCATGGCGTCGAAGGCCACGTTGCCCACGACCGCGCCGGCGGAGGTGAGCTCGAGGATGGCCGCGTCGATCTTCTTGATGTCGGGCTCGCGCCGCTCGAGCAGGGCCTCCCCCCTGGCCATGGCCTCGTCCACGCCGGCCACGCGCTTCAGCCACTCGGACCGGCGCGCGGGGAAGGAGCCGATCGAGGTCTTGAGCGAGTCGATCAGCAGGCGGGTCTGGTGCCGCCACAGCGCCGCGTCCTTGCCCGCCGCGCGCAGCACCTCCATGAAGGCCTCGCGCGAGCGGCGGTACTCCTTCCAGTCGCTGGGCAGAGCGCGCTTGAAGCTCGGGCCCTCGGCCGTGTTGGCCAGGGCGCGGAAGCGTTGCAGGCGCTCCCCGGTCGCGCTGTCCCAGTTCTGCAGCACCTTCTCCGGCCGGTCCTTGCTCTTGACGAGCAGCTCGTCCAGCGCGCCCGGCACGGGCTCGAGCACCTTGTCCGCCAGCTTGCGCGGGTCCCCGCCGCCCGAGAGCGCCTTCTTGGCGGCCTCCTCGACGGTGATCTCGTCGTCCTCGGCCCGGACCGGCAGGCAGAGCAGCAGGCCGGCCAGCGCCCCGATCCCCAGCAGCTTCACGTAGCTCATGGCGGTCACCTCGCTGTCCCCGGCGTCAGTAGGGCTGCTCGTAGTTGAGGATGTACCAGCGGCCCTTCGGGCCGCCCACCCGCCTGAGGAAGTGGGGCTTGGGCGAGCCGTACTGCCGCCCCCGCTCGTCCCAGGCCTTGCTCCACACCGTGGCCTGCTCCACCTTCTCCTCGGAGATCGCCGCCACCTTGGCCTTCTGCTCGTCGGTCAGGAAGAAGTCCTCGACCGCGTTGTCCGCGTCGTAGCCCTTCTGCACCTCGACCTTGGCCTCGTCCGCGGTCACGTGGACGTAGAAGGTGCGGAAGCGGTGCTGGTGCCAGTCCCAGTGGTACTCGAAGCGGTCCATGGCCCGGGGCCCGGCCAGGTAGTTCGGCCACACCAGGCTCTTGGCCAGGGTGAAGTTCTTCTCCTTGAGCGCCGTGGCGTAGGCCAGCACCACGGCCTCGGGGCTCGCGTCCGCGGCCACCTCCTTGAGGGTATAGAGGCTCGACTTCAGCTGCTCGAGGCGCTCCTCGCCGGCGAACACCCCGCCCAGCTCGGTGGTCTTGTCGATCACCGCGAAGGTCAGGCCCGGGACGATGATGGCCTCGGGCTCCACCACCCAGCCCCACTGCGGGCTCAGGGTCTTCTTCTTCTCGGCCTGGGGCACCAGCAGCCTCACCCCGGTGATGCGCCCCACCACGGTCCACTTGCCGCCCTCGGGCACGTCCCGGTTGACCAGCCGGCGGTAGCGCTTGACCGCCTCGTACGGCCCGATCCAGGGCTGACCGCCCAGCGACACCCAGTAGAAGCCCTGGGTGAGCGAGCCCACGTACAGGTACTGCTGTCCGCCCTCGGTGAACTCGTTCGTCGGGTACTCGAAGCCCTCCAGGATCACGTAGCGGTCCTTCAGGGTCGCCGGCGACTCCTGGTCGATGGCCGGCGGCGGGAAGGCCTTGTCCAGCAGGCGCCCGCTGGAGCGCACCATGGCCAGGTAGTCCCGCTGCTGCGCCTCGGCCTCGGCGGCGAAGATCTCCCTGAGCTTGTTCTCGTTCTGCCGGTAGGCCAGCATGTCCGGGGTGATCTCGATGGAGTCGCCCTTGCTCTCCATGAGCGCCGCGCGGGTGCGCTGGAACAGCGCCTCCACGGCCGTATCGTCCGGGTACTTCTCCTTCAGCGCCTTGATGCGCTCGAGGGCCTGCTTCTCCTCGTAGCCCGGCTTGAAGGCCTGGCCGCGCATGCGCCTGGCCTTGTCCTCGAGCTTCTTCAGGAAGTGCTCGGCCTTGGTGACCTCGTTCTTCGGCGCCGCCTCGCCGGCCAGCGCCGCGCCGCCGGCCAGGCCAAGGCCGAGCGCGAGCAGCCAGGCCAGAACGCTGCGGGCGGGCTGGAATCGGGGGGTGTCGAGTGGCTGCATGCGGAGTCCTCCTTGCGCCGGATGGTGCCTCAGGAAACCGGCGGGTCGATGAAGCGGGGTTGGAGCAGGAACCGGGGCGGGCCGGCGGCTGGCCGGCCGGCCACCCGGCGGCGCATGCCCGGATCGCCGTGATCGATCACCAGGGCGAGCCCGGTGCTCGCGCACAGCATCTCCCAGTCGCTGCCCGAGTCGCCCGCGGCCAGCACGGGCAGGCGGCCGATGAGGCGCCGGATGGCCTCCACCTTGCCGGGCCCCACGGTCAAGGGGACCTCTGGGTCCAGCGCGGCGCTCACCCGCCCGGCCACCACCCGCGGCCGCACGCCGATCACCCGCTCCGGCGGGATGCCCAGGTGCTCCCCGGCGAACACCTCGACCGTCCAGCGGTTGGAGGCGGACACGATCCAGGGCTCGATCCCCGCCGCCCGCAGGGCCCGCACCAGGGCCTGCATGGGCGCGTAGGGCCGCAGGCCGGCCGCGATCAGCACGGGCTCGGGATCCCCCGGCCGGTCCTCCAGGCGGTCCTGGCCGAGGGGGCGGGCCAACTCGGCGGCCAGGACGCGGCGGCTCTCGGAGCGCACCTCGTCTTCGCGGAGCCCGGTCAGGAGGAACGCGCACCAGGCGTAGGCGGTCTCCTTGCCGAGGCGCTCGAGCAGCGCCCAGTAGGCCCGCACCAGCCCCTTGGCCGCGGCCGGCAGGCGGCGCGGGTCGTCCAGGCAGGCCCGGACGAGCGGCCGCGGATCCGGCAGGGCCGGATCCCGCGTGAAGCTCTCCCACACCCCGGGCGCGGCCAGCACGGCCTCGAGATCCAGCCGGCCCTCCCGGCACAGGGAGTGGAAGACCGCCTCGCCCGTGTCGTGGTGTACGCAGGTGTTGTCGAGGTCGAGGGTGGCCACGGCCCCGGGCGTGTGGGAGGCCGCCAGCAGGCGCTCCAGCGCCGCCCGCACCTCGGGCCGGAAACCGTCCAGGCCGGCGCTCATGCCTTGGCCCCCTTGGGTCGGGCGTTCCAGATGGAGACCATCAGCAGGGCCGAGAGCACGGCCAGCCCGGCCAGCACCAGGAAGACCGCGGTCCACTGCCCCTGCATGGCGTCCTTGAGCGCGCCCACCCCGGCGCCGGAGAAGATCGCCCCGGTGGCCCCCAGGCACATGGTGAAGCCCGTGGCGGCCGCGGCGGCCCTGGGGTGTGCCAGATCCACGGTGGCCGCGCCGCTCATCAGCATGTCCGGGCCGTACAGCAGGAAGCCAGCCGCGCCGAGCAGCGCGGTGGCCGCCAGCCACTCGCCCTTGGGGATGGCCAGGAAGGCCACGCACACCCCGCTGAGCGCGAACAGCATGAGGGCGCACACCGGCGCCCGGCGCTTGCCGAACAGGGAATCCGAGGCCCAGCCCGCGCTGATGGCCCCGACCGAGCCGATCAGCGGCAGGGCCACGGCCATGAAGGCGCCGCCCTTGATGTCCTGACCGTGGAAGTCGGTCATGTACTGGACCGCCCAGTTCATGAAGGCGTAGCGCACCGAGTTCATGCAGAAGTAGCCGATCCCCAGGATCCACAGGATCCGGCTGGTCAAGGTCATGCGCAGGATCTGGCCCGCGCTCGGGCTGGAGAGCTCGGCCGCGGCGCCGGGGGCCGGGGGCGCGCCCAGGTCGTCGCGCACCGGCGGGAAGCCCGCGTCCCCGGGCTCGTTGCGCACGAACAGCACGAAGGCCGCGGCCACCGGCAGCATGATCGCGGCCGGCACCCAGAAGGCGGCCCGCCAGCCCACGACCTGGCACAGGTAGCCCGCCAGCAGCCAGGAGACCACGTTGCCGATCTGGTAGCAGGTGGAGATCAGTCCGATCACCGTGCCCCGGCGCCTGACCGTGGTCCAGTTGGAGATGGTCTTGACCACCAGCGGCCAGCCGGCCGACTGGGCGAAGCCGTTCAGCGCCCACAGCCCCAGCATGGCCGGGAAGCTGGAGGTGAAGGAGAACGCCAGGTTGGTCGCCGCGGCCGTGAGCATGGCCATGGTCATCATGCGCCGGGCGCCGAAACGCTCGCCGAGCTGCCCGTTCAGGAACTGCCCCGCGGCGTAGAAGGCGGCGTAGATGGAGGGGATCCAGCCCACCTGGGCCGCGCTCCAGCCGGTGAACTCCTTGAGCATCTCGGGCTGGGCCACGGCGAAGTTCATCCGGCACAGGTAGTACGAGGCGTAGGAGGTCCACAGCAGGGTGAAGATGCGGACCTGCCAGTGCTTGAGATCCCGCGCGGGCATCCAGCCTCCGGGTTCCCGAGACCGTACACCACCGACAGGGCATTCTCAAGCGTCCGGACCTCCGCCATACCCGGGCCTCCGCCACATACGGGCCTCCGCCAGGTAGCGTGGCCTCTGCCTGCGGAACTCGTCCGTTGATTGCGACGCTCGGATGCTGTGAACTCATCCGGTCCTGGCTGGTCGGCCGCATCCTCGCGTGGTCATCGGTGGACTCAGACAGTCCTCGGCAGAGGCCACGCTACCTGGCTCCGGCCTGCCCCAACTCCCCTTCCCTCCCCACCCTCAAAGAAATCCTCTCCTTCTTCGCTGTTTTCCTGAGGTTCCCCTGGTAGTAAGATGCCGCCAGACCCTGGAGGAGCACGGGCATGCGAACCTGGAAGGCGATCGTCTGGCTGGTCGGGCTGGGGCTGCTCGGCCCGGCCTGCGGGGTGGACGTGATCGAGGTGGAGATCAAGGAGCAGGGCCAGGTGGGCCTGGCGGCCATCTCCTTCCCGGGCATGGAGCAGTTCGGTGCCAGCCTGGGCCGCTCGCTCTCGGACGAGGACGTGAACCCCGACGACGTGGACTCGCTGAAGCTCATCCGCCTGCAGCTCTTCCACCGCTCGGTGGGGGTCGATCCGGCCGACCTGACCTTCCTGCACGACCTCAGCCTGCAGGCCACGGCCACCGGCCTGCCCGCGGCCAGCCTGGCGAGCCAGGCCGAGTTCAGCGCCGGCACCCGGGAGGCCGACCTCCCGCCCGCCGACCTGGAGCTCAAGCCCTACCTGGAGGCAGGCGGCATGCGCCTGGAGCTCGACGCGACCCTCGACCCGCCCCCCGCGGCGCTCATCGAGCTCGAGGTCGTGCTGCGTTTCCGGGTGGACGTCGACGTGATCTGATCGCGGAGGGGCGCAGGTGAAGGAAGGCTCCACCAAGGTGGTCGTGGCCGCGCTGGCCGGCAACTCGCTCATCGCGATCATCAAGCTCGCGGTGGCGCTGGTGACCGGCAGCGCCGCGCTGCTGGCCGAGGGCGTGCACTCGGTGGCCGACACGGGCAACCAGGTCCTGCTGCTGGTCGGGCTGAAGCGCAGCCAGCGCCTGCCCGACGCGGAGCACCCCTTCGGCTACGGGCACGAGCAGTACTTCTGGGCCTTCGTGGTGGCGCTCATGCTGTTCTTCGTGGGCGCGGTGGTGTCCATCTACGAGGGCGTGGAGAAGCTGCTCGAGCCCCACGCCATCGAGCGCCCCTGGCTCATCTACGCCATCTTGGTGGCGGCCCTGGCGATCGAGGCCGTCTCCCTGACCGTGGCCCTGCGCGAGTTCCACCGCACCCGTCCGCGGGGGCTGGGCTACCTGGCCGCCATCCGGGCCTCCAAGGACGCCAACCTGGTGGTGGTGCTGCTCGAGGACACCGCGGCGCTGATCGGCCTGCTGATCGCCCTGGTGGGCGTGGGGCTGGCGCAGCTGACCGGGCTGATGATGTTCGACGCGCTGGCCTCGGTCCTGATCGGGCTCCTGCTGGCGGGCGTGGCCTTCATGCTGGCCTCGGAGACCCGCTCGCTCCTCATCGGGGAGGCGGCCCTGGCGCCGCACCAAGAGCGCATCCGGGCGCTGGCCGCGGCCATGCCGGAGGTCAAGAGCGTCGAGGAGGTGCTGACCATGCACCTCGGGCCGCGCGCCATCCTGGTCGGCCTGCGGCTCGACTTCCGGGACGACCTGGTGGACCGCGACCTCGAGGCGGTGATCATCGACATCAAGACCCGCATCCACCAGGCCATCCCCGAGGTGGAGCGCATCCTCATCGAGAGCTGCCGCGGACCCTGCGGACCCGGCTGAGCTCCCGCCGGGGGAGGAAGGACCGACATGCCCTTCGCGCTCGTCGCCGGGTTCCTGCTGCTGGCCTGCAGCGCCAGCCAGTGCGTGCCGGGCGACCAGGAGTCCGGGTCCGGGGTGCTCTTCGCCACCCCCTTCTTCGTGGCCTGCACGCTGGGCATCCTGCGGCTCCTGCTGGCCCTGTGGCGCGGGGCCCGGCCGGAGCTCGGCATGCGCTGGCTGCCCGGGCTGTGCGGCGTCTGGGTCAGCTTCGTCCTGGGGCTGGGGGCCATGGTGTACCTGGGGGTGAAGGCGGACAGCTACGCCCTGGAGGAGGCGTTCTCGCTGGCCGGCATGGCCTTCGCGCTGGTCGGCAGCCTGGTCCTGGGGCTGACGCTGATCGTCTGGCGCGTCTGGCTGGCCGTCCGCCCGGCCTCGGCCTTCACCTGGGCCTGGTTGCCGCCCACGTTGCTGCTGGTGCTGCCGGCCCTGCCCATGGCCACCGGGGCGACCCAGGACGCCATGGACTTCATGCTGGTGCCCTGGGCCCTCGGCGGGTTCTTCGGCGCCCCCGTCAGCGGCCTGATGCTCATCGCGTTGCTGATCGAGGCCGGCGTGCGCCGCTCCCGGGCCAGGCGCGCCGCCAGCGCGGTCACCGCGCCCCCACCTCCGCCCCCACCGCCGCCCCAGGCGAGCTGAAGGAGATCCCATGCCCTACGCGCTCGTGGCCCTGCTGCTGCTGCTCGCCACCGAGGCCACCCGCTGCGGGCCCGACGACGGCGAGGCCGCCGGCGCCGTGTTCCTGGCCGCCCCCCTGTTCATCGCCGTGGGGATGGGGCTGCTCCAGCTCCTGCGGCTGCTGTGGCGCCCCGCGCGGCCCGGGCTGCGCTTCGGCGTCGCGCCGAGCCACGTGGCGCTCGGCGTGTGCCTGCTGCTGGGCATCGCCGGCGTCGCGCTCAGCACCATGCGCCACACCGATCCCGGCGGCGCGGTGAGCACCCAGCTCGACTTCGACCTCGTGCTCATCGCCATCCTGATGGTGGGCCCGAGCTACCTTAGCCTGCTGCTGGTCACCTGGCGGGTGTGGCTGTGGAGGAGGCCGGAGACGGCCTTCACCTGGTCCTGCCTGCCGCCGCTGCTCGTGCTGCTGCTGCCGGCCCTGCCCATGCTATCCGGCCTGACCGAGGGCTGGCTCGACCCGGCCATGTGGCTGTGGATGGTCCCGGGGGTGTACGGCCTGCCCACCCTCGCCATCCTGGTCGGCCTGGTCGTCGAGGCGCTGGTGCGGCGCAGGCGCGTCCCGGCAGGTGCCCCGCCCGCCGGCTGATTGTTTCCCCGAACGGGTCTAGACTGGAGCCATGCATCGGGGCTCAGACCAGGGTTGGCTGTGGCGCTGCGCCGCGCTCGTGGCTGCGCTCGGGGCCCCCGCCTGCACGGATCCCGGCGTGCTGGACGGCAAGGACTGCGATCCCGCCGGGCGCTGCCTGGAGGGCTACCTGTGCGATCCCTCCGCCTGGAGCTGCCTGGCCCACGCCGGCCGGCTGCTGGCCGAGGCCGCCCTGGCGGCGGGGAAGGTCGAGATCGACGCGGACCGGGAGGAGTGGGACGGGGTCCAGCGCCTCCCCTTGACCAAGCTCGGTTGGGGGACGGCGCCCGAGTCCGCCGCGGACTTCGCCTGCGCCTTCGGCGCCCTGTGGGACCGGCGGGGGCTCTACCTGCTGGTCGAGTGCCAGGACGAGGCCCACCCCGCACCCGACTCCGGCGCCGACCTCCACGAGGACGACTGCGTCGAGGTGTTCCTGGACCTCGATCCGTCCACCCGCCAGAGCGCCTACGCGCGGGACTCGAACCAGCTCCTGGTCACCGCCGCGGCCGAGCTCCAGGAGTACCCGGCCCACCCCTGGGGCTGGAGCGGGAGCGCCGCCCACCGCGCCGAGGGCGGCGCGTGGTGGCTCGAGCTGCGCCTGGACTGGCCCGACGATCTGCCTCCACCCGAGGCCGGCGCGCTGCTCGGGTTCGATCTCGCGGCGGACGACGACGACGGCGAGGGCGGCGACGCGTTGCGCGAGCGCCAGCTCTTCTTCAACGACGCGAGTGGCCAGGCCTGGCAGGACGCGAGCCTGTTCGGCTGGCTCCGCCTGCTGCCCGAGGGCACCGACCCGCACCCGGACGCCTGCGGCGACGGCAGGTGCGCCGGCCTGGAGTCGGCCGCGAGCTGTCCGGCAGACTGCCGCTGAGGGCGGGGCTCAACCCTGGGTGACGTTCCCGGCCCGGTTCACCAGGAAGGTGAAGCCGCGCACGCCGTTGGTGATCTCCACCCGGATGGTGTCCTCGTCGACCCGCTGGAAGGTCATGCCCAGGGTCTTCTCCCCGAACGGGGTGGCCAGGGCGTAGCTGCCGGCCTGGGGCACGGGATCGATCCAGCGCATCTCCACCCCGTCGATGTCGAGGTCCCAGCCCCCGCGGGCCGAGGTCCACTGCCGGGCGCCCTCCACCTGGATGCCCTCGGCGATGCCGCCCGCGAGCGCGGTCATGGTGCGGTCGCCGCTGCCCGTGACCCGGCCGCCGGTCGCCAGCTCGGTCCACTCGAGCTCGTGGACCACGCGCCGGCTGGCCTCGGCCGAGCTCCAGGTCACGTCCGCCGTGCCGCTGACCGACAGGCGCTGGTTGGCGAGCTCGTCCCAGACGTGGTGCACCACCAGGTTGCCCTGGGAGGCGGATACGATCTCCACGCTGTGGCTACCGCTGAAGGTCTGGCCGTGGTAGCTGCAGCTGCCCGGGTTGGCCCCGTACACCACGGTGAGCACGGCGCCCGCGAGGGTGACCTCGGCGCAGGGGAGCTGGGACTGGATGAAGGCCCGCAGCTCCTGGGCCGCGTCCTCCACCGCCTGGCCGATGGTGAAGTGGGTGGTGATCTCCACCGTGCCGTCGGCGAAGGTGAGCGCCTGCTCGGCCCGGGAGGACTCCTCCAGGGCCTGCTGGACCTCGGCCAGGGTGAGCTCCTGGTTGCAGCCCACCGCGAGCAGCGCGCCGCACAGCCAGGCCACGTGTGTCCACCGCATGACTTCTCCCTCCTGGCCAGGGGCTCGCCCCGGCTGGCAGGGAGCTTAGCACGGACGCGCGCGGCCGGGGAGGCTCAGCTCGGGAAGACCACCTCGAGCGGGCTCTTGTCCCGGCCCGCGGCGGCCTCGAAGATGGCGAAGGAGTGCGGCAGCACGTTGTGGATGAAGTAGCGCGCCGAGGCCACCCGGCCGTGGTAGAAGGCCGCCTCGCTCGACTCCGCCAGCAGCTTCCGCAGGCCGGCCTCGTCCTTGGCCCCGGCCTTCTTGGCGGCCTCGAGCACCTTGAGCTGGGCGATGCTGGCCGCCTCCAGCAGGTAGTGGGCCATGGCCACGTGGCCGAAGGCCTCCAGGAAGGGCGTCGTGTGCAGCAGCGCGTAGCCCGGGTCCTTGCCCAGGCCCACGGCCAGGTCGGTGGCCGCCTTGCCGAGGGCGCCGGAGGCCTTCTCCAGCCGCTCGGCCAGCGGCGCGAGCTCGGCCTTGCGGGCCGTGGCGCAGCCCTGGGCGACCAGGCCCAGGAAGTCCTTGAGCCACTCGCCCTTGTTGCGGGCGATCTTGCGGCCGAGCAGGTCCATGGCCTGGATGCCGTTGGTGCCCTCGTACAGGGAGGAGATCTTCTGATCGCGCAGGTACTGCTCCACGGGGTATTCCTGGCAGTAGCCGTAGCCTCCGAAGCACTGCACCGCCATCTCGTTGACGCGGAAGCCCTGGTCCGAGCCGTAGGCCTTGCAGATCGGGGTCAGCAGCTCCACCAGCCCCTGGAACCGGCTGCGCACCTTCTCGTCCGGATCGTGGCGGGACAGGTCGAGGTACTTGGCCACGCTCAGCATGAGCGAGCGCATGCCGTCCACGGTGGCCTTCATGTGCAGCAGCATGCGTCGCACGTCGGGGTGGTTGACGATCTGGGTGCGGGGGGCGTCCTGGCTCTTGGCGTCGAAGGCCGCGCCCTGCGTGCGCTCCTGGGCGTAGGCCAGCGCGCACTGGTAGGCGGCCGCGGCCAGGCTCAGGCCCTGCAGGCCCACCGCCAGGCGCTCCTCGTTCATCATCTGGAACATGCAGGCCATGCCCTGGTTCTCTTCTCCCAGCAGCCAGCCCACGCACTTGCCCTCGTCGCCGAAGTTCAGCGTACAGGTGGGCGATGCCTTCATGCCCATCTTGTGCTCGATGTTGCCGCAGCCCATGTCGTTGCGCGCGCCCAGCGAGCCGTCCGGGTTGACCAGGAACTTGGGCACCAGGAACAGGCTGATGCCCTTCGTGCCGGCCGGGGCGCCCTCGATGCGCGCCAGCACCGCGTGGATGATGTTCGGGGTGTAGTCGTGCTCGCCGGCGGTGATGAAGATCTTGTTGCCGGAGATCAGGAAGTGGTCGCCCGCGCGCTTGGCGGTGGTCTTCAGGTTGCCCACGTCGCTGCCGGCCGAGGGCTCGGTCAGGCACATGGTGCCGCCCCACTCGCCCGAGAGCATGCGCGCCACGTAGATCTTCTTCAGCTCCTCGGTGCCGAACCGCTCGATCAGGTGGGCCGTGCCCTCGGTCAGGGTCTGGGTCAGGAAGAAGGCCACGTTTGCGCCGGAGAAGACCTCGGACACGGCGAACTTCATCATGTGGGGCAGGCCCTGGCCGCCGTACTCGGGCGGCTGCACCATGCCGACCCAGCCGCCCTGCACGAACTCCTGGTAGACCTCCCGGAAGCCCGCGGGCATGGTCACCACGCCCTTGTCGAACTGGGCCCCGACCCGGTCGCCGATCTTGTTCAGCGGGGCCAGCTTCTCGACGGCCACCTTGACCGCCTCGCCCAGCACCATGTCGAACAGCTCGCGGTTGCACTCCCGGTAGGCCTCGAGGCCGCACAGCCGATCGAGGCTGCACTGCTCGAACAGCACGAAGTCGATGTCCCGCCGGTTGACCGAGAACTCGGTGGTCGCCATGGAAAGCCTCCTTGGGTAGCCCGCGATCGGAATAGCACGCCGGCCGCGGGCGGCGCAACCCATTTTTGACGCGGGAATCAAGTCCGCGGCAGCGGGAGAAAACGGTCTCTTTCGAGGGAGTTGGCTGGTCTCAGGCGTAGCGGGCCAGGGCCTCGCGGGCCTCGGCGCGGAGCCGCTCGGCCAGCTCCGCGGGCTCCAGGATCTCGGCCCGGCCCCCCAGCGCGGCCACGGTGGTCAGCACGTACTCGTCCGACACGTCGTGGAGCACGACCCGGAGCGTGCCGTCCGGGGAGTCCTGGAGGTGCTCCGGCCGGTACCGCTCCCGCACCCAGCGCGCCACCTCCGCGGCGAAGCGGAGCACCACCCGGCGCCCGCCCACGGTGGGCAGGGTCAGGGCCGCGTCCAGGAAGGCGCCAGGCTCGAAGCCCGCCGGCGGATCGAAGATGGTCTCGCACAGCGCGGCCGTCTGGATGCGGCTCACCCGGAAGGCGCGCGGCTCGTCCCGCTCGGTGCAGTGCGCCACCAGGTACCACACGCCGCCCCGCAGCTGCAGCCCGAGCGGCTGGACCACCCGCCGGGTGACCTGGCCCTTACCCGCGCTGTAGTGCAGGATCTCGAGCTCGCGGTGCTCCTCGAGGGCCTGGCGCAGCACGGGCAGCAGCGGCAGCCCCGCGCCGCTCGGCAGCACGGCGAAGTGGGCCGAGAGCTGCTCGAACAGCGCCCGCGTCTCGGCCGGCAGGGAGCCCAGGATCTTCCCCAGCGCGACCCGCATGGCCGTGGCCGCGTCCGCCAGGCGCTCGTCGGTCACGAAGAGCTGCGCCGCGGTGGCCAGCGCCAGGGTCTCGGCGGCGGTGAAGCGCGGGGCCTTGACCAGGGACTGGGGCAGGTCGACGAACACCCGCCCGCCCTCCACGTAGATGTCCAGCATGTCCCCGGGCATGAAGGGCGGCCGCCCGACCAGCAGCAGGAAGTCGATCTCGCGCTCGAGCCCGGCCTCGTCCATCCCCAGGCGGGCGGCCAGCTCCGCGAGCGGCACGCCCCGGTGCCGGTAGACGTACGGCACGAGCAGCAGCAGCGTGCGCAGGCGGTCGTGGAGGTCGCTCACGGCTGCCCCTCCCCCGCCAGGCGCGCGAGCGCCGCGCGGGCCAGCGCGCGGAGCTCCGGCGGCTCCAGCGCCACGGCCCGCCCCCGGTAGGCGAGCAGCGTGGGCAGCAGGCCCTCGAGGGAAGTGCACTCCAGGCTGACCACGCGCGCCTCGCCCTCCTCGCGCACCTCGAGCGCCTCCGGGCCCAGCTCGGCCGCGGCGGCCTCGGCCACGGGCGGCTCGAAGCGCAGCACGGCCCGCACCGGCGGGTGGGCCCTGAGCTGCCAGGGCTCGCGGGGCACGTGCGCGGTGAGCTCGAAGCCCGCGGGCCACTCGAAGTCGGGGCTGCGGGGCTTCAGCGGGTTGACCGCCAGGCCGCGGATGCGATCCACGTGGAAGAGGCGCACGGCGTCCCGGAGCTGGCAGTGGGCCACCAGGATCCACACCCCGCGGCGGTACACCAGGCCGTAGGGGTGGACCTTGCGCTGGGTGATCTCGTCCTTCCACAGCCCGTGGTAGGTCAACGTCACCAGCTTGCGCTCGGCGATGGCCCTGCGCAGCACCTCGAGGTGCTCGCGCTGCCGCAGGCCGGCGGTCGGCGCGCTGCGGGCCAGCGGCACGCTGCGCACGCTCCGGGCGCCGCCCTCGGGCGAGGTCGCCAGGCTGATCTTGTTCAGCGCCAGCACCAGATCGCGCTGGAACGGGGAGCCCTCCAGGTCCAGCGCGGCCGAGCCGGCCAGGAACAGCAGCGCCAGCTCCTCGGGCCCCAGGTCGAGGGCCGGCTGGCCGTAGCGCTGGCGCTCGATCAGGTAGCCCTCCTTCTCGTACTCGTCCCCCAGGCACAGCTTCAGCGGCAGGCCCAGCGCCAGGATGTCCGCCTTGTCGCGCTCGAACTTGCGCGCGATGGCGTCCTCGTGGCCCTGCCCGTAGTCCTCGGGGAAGGCGTGCTGGATCTCCTCGAAGGACAGCGGTTCGCGGGTGTGCAGCAGGAGCGCGACCAGGTCCAGGAGACGTTCAGCCTTGTCCACTCGACGGTTCCTCCGCGGGGGAGTTCACCCAGCGGCCCTTGATCTTGCCCGCCTTGTCCACCCCCAGGCCCTCGGGCAGGCTGTCCTCGACCTTCTTGCGGTGGCCCTTGACCGACCAGCCGAGCCGCTGCAGGGCGTCGGCCACGGAGGCCCGCAGGCGCATCGGCGACTCCTCGTCGGTCAGCAGATCCAGCATGGGCTCGCGCGCCGCCTCATCGGCCCGGCGGACCAGCACGGCCAGCGCCTCCAGGCGCACCTCGTCGCGGTGGTCGCGCAGGAAGGGCACCACGGCGCCCACCACGCGCGGGTCCTCGAGCTCCGCGAGCTGGGCCAGCAGCGAGACCTTGCGCTCGGGCTCGCGCACGTAGGAGGTGCCCATCTCCTGCAGCACCTCGATGATCACCCCGGCCGCCTCGGACTGGCTGGCCACCTTGCGCAGCACCTTGAGCGGCCAGGCCACCGGCACCGTGGCCGCGTCCTTGCGCTTGAGGTAGTCGGCGATGGACGGGATGATCTGCGGCCCGAGCTCCACCAGGGCCTCGAAGAGATCCTCCTTCTCCTCCTCGTCGCGGATGCCCGGCTCGGCGTTGATCATGAAGCGCTCGAGCATGCCCAGGTAGCCCTCCCGTCCGCCCAGCGCGCGGAAGAAGCCGATCGCCCGGGCCCGGTCCTCCCCGTAGCCGTACCTGTTCTTGATGGCCTTCTTGTGCTTGGCGATGCGCCGGAGCTGCTGCTTCGCGCGCAGCCCCTGCCACCAGCTACTCAGGCTCATGGTTTCACCTTCCAGGCCAGGGTGGCGACGCCGTAGGCGCTGGCGAGCTTGAGCGTCAGCTCGCCCACGGCGGGGTCCAGCACCGGTTGGCCGCTGGCCTGGACCTCGGGGAAGGTCACCAGGTAGGACCGGCCGAAGTCGTTGAGGTACGGGAAGAAGGCCTTCAGGTTGGGGCCGCGCCCCTCGAACCGCACGATGCTGATCGGGGGCACGCCGTTCTGCCCCCAGCCGCCCCACAGCCCCAGCCGCCAGACCGAGTTCGTCTCGTCCAGGTTGTTCCAGTTGAAGGAGGTCATGTCGGCGAACACGAAGAACTCGTGGGTGCTCCCGGCCGAGCCGGTGATCTTCTCCAGATCCGTGTCCACCTTGCCCGGATCGATGCCGAAGATCGTGACGTACTGCTCGCGCAGCGCCGCGCGCAGGTCGGGCGCCAGGTAGGTGGTGTGGACCACCATGATGCGATCTTCCTTGTGGTAGATCGCGTCCGAGCGGGTCCACTTGCCGAGCAGCTCCTCGTAACGATCCTCGAGCTTCTGCGGGCCGCGCATGTTGGGAGACGGGGTGCATCCCGCGGCCGCCCCGGCGAGCAGAAAGACGAGCGCAAGCCACGGACGCGGCAGGGTAATCAGCGTTGGATGGGCATGGCGACCTGGCAACCTGCGCCTCCCTCGGGGTGGGCTCGGGACCGCCCGGATGCGCCCGGATCTTGCACCCGGCCCCCGCCTCCGTCAAGCGCCCAGGCCCGAATTCCTCGTGCGTCACTGCGCCGGTTTCGCCTTCGCCCGAAGACCCTCGAGGATCCTGGCGTCGACCCAGTAGATGTCGTGATCGCCGTTCTGGCTGCTCTGGGCCAGCCGCTGCAGATCGCCGAGCCTCCACCCGCGGCGCGTGCCGCCGAACCGTTCGGCCGTCTTCTGCGCGGCGAAGAAGAGGACCTTCCCGTCCGGCGACACGGAGGCCGACGTGGCGCGGGAGCCGGGCAAGTTGATCTCGGGGCCGAACGGGACCCCCTCGCTCCAGCGGTCGTCCCCGTCGCGGAAGAAGACGAAGTAGTTCGGCAAGCCCGGGTTGCCCTCGACCGGGCGCCCGTCCACGGGGGCGATCAGGTAGCTCTCGTCGGGCGCGATGAACGCGTTGAAGGGGGTGCCCTGGCCGTTCACCGCGTCCGGCAGCCTCTCCGGCGCCGAGAGCTTCCCCTGGATGGGCCGGGAGCGGAAGACGGCCGGCTGGCCGGTCGCGGAATCCATGCGGGTGAAGTAGAGCGTGCCGCCCCGTGTGAGAGAGGGGTAGAACTGCTGGCCGCCAGCGTTGAGGACGGGGCCCGGATCGTAGGGCTCCCCCCAGGCGCCGTCGGGCTGCCGATCGACGGCCCAGATGTGCTGGTAGGCCCAGCCCGCCTTCGCCTCCTCGCCCTGGCCAGGCCGGTTGGTCAGGAAGAACATGCGCTGCCCGTCCGCGCTGAGGCAGGGCTCGAAGTGGAGGTAGCGCGGGTCCGCGGCGAACGGGGCCACCTCGGGCTCGGTCCAGCCCTCCGCGCGCCAGCGCGTCCACAGGATGGTCACCAGCTGCCCCACGGCCACCCCGAAGTAGAGCTCCCGGCCGTCGGGCGAGAGGGCCACGTCCCGCTCCGCGTTCCCCGCGCTCACGATGCCCGGGGCGAAGAGCTCGGGCGTCCTGCCCGGCAGGGGCTGGCCCAGGTAGGGGCCCGACAGGCGCGGGAAGCCCTTGCGGGCGTCGAAGGAGAAGTGCATCTGCACGATGACCCAGGCGCCGGCGCGCTTCTCGAGCACACCGGTCCAGCGCGTGTCCTTCCAGCCGATGGGCCGGCCGTCCCACTCGGCCAGGTCGTCGAGCACGCAGGACCACCAGGCCACCTCTCCCGCACGCGCGAGCTCGATGCGCAGCTCGCGCAGCTCGAACCGGGTGGCCTTGAAGCGCGGGTCCAGCCAGAACTCGAAGCCCTTCACGAACTCGGTCCAGCCGGCCGTGCTCGGGCCCTCGGGGTTCACGATGAACAGGCGCTCGTCGTGGGCCAGGGCGCGCTCGAGGCGCGGCCGGTCCTTGGTCAGGGCCCAGCCGATGCTGTCGCGGATGACCTGCTCGATGGCCACGCGCTCGTCGGCCGCCGCCGGACAGGGCCGCGCCCAGCCCACGGCCCACGCGCAGACCAGGGCCACGCCCAGGAGCCGGGCCATGAATCCTCCCTTCGCCTCCACTCCAACCCAGCCGAAGCTACCGCGCTCCCGAGCTACAGATCAACGCCCCCCTCCGAGACCGACAGGGCCTCGGATGTGCTATCCTCCGCCTGCATGGGACATCTCGCCTGGACCCACCTGGCTGCCTTCGCGCGGCTCGTCGCCGCCCTGGGGTTCGCCGCCCTGCTCGGCTGCGGGGGCAGCGGGGACGCCCGCGACGCCGGTCCGGACGGGGTCGCCGACGCTGACGACGGGGAAGCGGACGCGGGCGCCGACGAGGGCGAGGCGGACGGGGGCGCCGACGACGCCGACGAGGGCGAGGCGGACGCGGGCGCCGACGACGGCGACGCCGACGGCGCCGATGCCGAGGACGCCGACGCCGGGCCCGAGCCCGAGTGCTACGGCCCGCTCGAGGACCCTCCCCTGCCCGGACGCGTGGTCTTCCGCTCGAGGACCACGTCGTTCAACCGGCGCTGGCTCGCCGCGCTCCAGGACGGCCGAATCTGGGTCAAGCCCAACGCCGAGGCGGGGCAGCCCCCGGGCGACTGGGCCCTGCTGGGCACCGGCCTCCCGGCCGGGGGCGGTCTCACCCACTTCGAGCCCCCGACCGAGATCGTCGAGCTGTCCGGGGACGGCACCTGGCTGCACGCCCTGTCCTCCGCCGGGGTGTTCTACCGGGGCACGGACTTCACCCAGGACATCCAGGCGAGCTTCACCTGGTCGGACGCCTGGGGGCACCCGGGCGCCACGGGCCCGGGCCTGACCCTCGAGTTCCCCGCCACCCACGGCTGGTCGGTGTCCGATTCCCAGGTCGCCGGGGTGCACCACTACGAGGACCGGCTCGGGACCTCGCACGGCGTCGGCATGGGGGTGGCTCACCTGTACCGCGTGGGCGCGGACGGCCGGAGCCTCCACATGAACGACTGGTGGTTGCCGGCCGACTGGAGCCGGCAGATCTGCCTGCCCGAGCGCGGCACCTTCTTCGGCGAGAACCTGAGCGCCAGCGCCTCGACGCTGTTCATCATCGGCGCCCTGGGCGAGATGTACACGCGGCTGTACGACTTCGACACGAGCGGCGAGAACGACACGCTGGAGTACTCCTTCCTGATCACCGCGCCCTCCGGGGACACCCGCGCGCTCCCCGCCGAGGACTGGCGCCGGCAGCCCGACGTCACCGACGGGCTGATCACCCGTCGCATCACCATCTTCCAGGACGGCCAGGGCAACGCCGCCCGGGTGCTGCGCGTCGAGGGCGTGCGCGAGGGGCGGACGGGCTTCTACCACAAGCGCATCTTCGACGCCGCCTGGAGCTTCGAGGATACCGGCCAGCGGGTGTGCGGCCCGTTCCTCAACGCGCCCGGCCGGATCCCGCCGGAGCCCGTGGCGCCCGACGACCACGCCTACGCGGGCACGCTGGGGGTCGACCGCGCGGCGGGCGAGGACGTGACGATCGGCATCGAGATCCCCGACTTCAACCCGTTCTGCTCCCCGGCGAGGGCGCGGCTGCTGCTCGACGGCGCCCTGGTGACGGCCAGCGGGGCGCCGCTCGAGCTCCCCCTGCACCACGTGCACGCGCTGGTGCTGGAGACCCGGCCGACGGACTACTGGCTCCAGGGGCTCCCGGCCGAGATCCGCGGTGCGCTCGTGCTGCCGGCCTCCTTCGCGGAGGTCGACGACCCGGCGGCGCGCGCCACCCTGGAGAACCTCTTCGAGGATCGCCGGGGGGTGAACCTCCAGGGCCAGGCCAGCCAGCGCGAGCTCAGCCTGGACGAGATGACCTGGCTCGACCCGCTGGTCGGGGTCGTGCCCGGCGACGAGAAGGCTGACCCGGGCAACGCCCTCCAGCTCCGGGCCTCGAGCCCATAGGGCCCGCCCCCGCCTTGCCCCGATCTCCTCTAGGAATGCCCGGAGAGATTCACCCACGCGGGATCGGACAACGTCTCTCTTCCGGGGCGTTGAACCGCATGGCAGGACCCTGATGGCACCTGAGGCCTGGGGGCGGGCCTCAGCGGTCGACGCCCAGGGCGGCGCGGACCAGGGCGCGCGCCTCGGGCGCGGGCATCCCCTCCTCGACCAGCCAGGCGTACAGCCCCGGGGCCAGGTAGCTCGCGCCCGCGCGCCGCTGCGCCGCCGCCTGGTACTCCTCCAGGCTGACCAGCCCGAGCTTCGAGTAGCCGCACCCCCCGTACAGCACGCGCGGCCGGTCCGCCGGCGCCACGCTGGCGACGGAGGCGAACAGCTTCTCGAAGCCGGGGCAGGCCGCCTCGCCGAAGCCCGGCTCCTGGCTGAGGGCGTAGGCGGCCAGGGTCGCCTCCTGGGAGGGCTCGGCGTCCGCCTGCAGGGCCTCGGCGATGGGCTTCGGCAGCCTGGCCGCGCAGGCCTCGCCGAGCCCTCGCAGGGCGAGCGCCTGGCGCATGTCCGCGTCGACCGCGGGCAGCGCCGCCTTGAGCTCGCCGAGGGCCTTCGGGTCACACGGGCCACCCCCGGTCCGGGTGCAGGACACGAGGCCGAGGAGCGCCAGCACGGACAGGAGCGATAGCGCGAGGTTTCTCATGCCTCGGAAATACCCCAGGGCTGCCCCGGGGTCAATCCAAAGGGGCCCAGCCCCGGTCCCCTCCCCGCCGGCTTGACCGGAGCGCGGCGGCCGGACCAAGATGGCGGCTCCAGATCACGGGAGGAAGCCATGGAGCTCGAGGGCAAGCGGGTGGCGGTGCTGATCGAGGAGCTGTTCAACGAGCACGAGGTGCTCTACCCCTACTACCGCCTCAAGGAGGCCGGGGCCGAGGTGCGCCTGGTGGGCACCGGGCGGGCCGAGGTCTACCGCGGCAAGAGCGGCCTGCCGCTCGCCGAGGAGGCCAGCGCGCGCGAGCTCGGCGCCGAGCCGCTGGACGCCGTGGTGGTGCCGGGCGGCTTCGCCCCGGACCACCTGCGGCGCGATCCGGCCACGGTGGCGCTGGTGCGGCGGGTGCACCAGGCCGGCGGGCTGGTGGCCACGATCTGCCACGGCGGCTGGCTGCTGTGCTCGGCCGACATCGCGGCCGGGCGGCTGCTGACCTCGTTCGAGTCGATCCGCGACGACCTGGTGCACGCCGGCGCCGGCTGGCTGGACGAGGACGTGGTGGTGGACGGGAACCTGATCACCAGCCGCAGGCCCGAGGATCTGCCGGCCTTCATGCGCGCGGTGATCGGCTGGCTGAGGAGCGGGGCAGCGAGGGCGTCCAGGCCCAGGCGGCGCCGGGCCCGCGCGCCTCAGCGGAAGTCCTCGCGGGTGAAGAGGCTGAGCAAGGGGTAGCCGGCCGCCTCGATCGCCTGCCGGCCGCCCTCCAGGCGGTCCACCAGCACCACCGCGCCCAGCACCCGGAGCCCCGCCTCCCGGGCGTGTCCGATGGCCTTCAGCGTGGAGGCGCCGGTGGTGACCACGTCCTCGACCATCACCACCGGGTGGTCGGGCCCCAGGTTCTTCATGCCCTCGATCCAGGCGGCCGTGCCGTGGCCCTTGGGCTCCTTGCGGATGATGAAGGCGTCGAGTGGCGCGCCCGCCTGGGCGCTCACCACCGCGATGGCTGCCACCATGGGATCGGCCCCCAGCGTCGGCCCGCCCACGGCGCGCGCCTGGGGGAAGCGCTCGCGGATGGCGGCGAAGAGCAGCGCGCCCAGCAGCGCCGCGCCCTCGGCCGACAGCGTGGTCTGCTTGCAGTCGATGTAGAAGTCGCTCTCCTTGCCGGAGCTCAGGATCACCTTGCCGGCGCGGTAGGAGCGCGTGCGCAGGAGCTCGAGCAGCCGCGAGCGATCGGCGCTGTCGGCGACGGGCTTGTCCACGGCGGGCTCTCAGCGCTTCTTCTTGATGACGACCTTCTTCTTCGAGGCTCCAGCCAGGGCCTCCGCCAGCGGGGCCTCGGGCTTCGAGGCCGCCTTCTCGGCGGGCTTGGCGGGGGCCGGGACGGGCTTGGCGGGTGCAGGCGCCGGCCTGGCCGGCGCAGGGGCCGGCTTGGCGGGCGCGGGCCGGGCCATGGGCTTCGGCGCGACGGCCGGCTTGAAGACCGCCTTGGGCCGCTCGGCGCCCGCCTGGCGAGGCAGGGCGAGATCACCCATGTCCACCCGGCCCTTGAAGGAGGCGCCCTCGGTGATGATCACCCGCGGGGCCTGGATGTCGCCCACCATGCGGCCGGTCTCGGCGATCTCCACCGAGTCCGTGGCCGTCAGGTTGCCGACCATGATGCCGCTGATCACGGCGTTGGCCACCGACACCTCGGCCTTCACCACGCCGCTCTGCTCCACGATCAGGGTCTTGGTGAGGTGGATCGAGCCCTCGATCCGGCCCTGGACGGTGAGATCCTCGTCACCCTCCAGGTTGCCCTTGATCAGGATCGACTCACCCACCACCGTGTTGGTATCCGCCATGGGCTGGTCCTCTCCGCGTCAGGGCCGCCTCAGCGGTCCATGTCCACGTTGCCCTTGAACACGGCCCCGTCGGCGATCAAGATGCGGGGCGACTTGATGTCGCCGACCATGCGGCCGTCCGTCTTGATCTCGACGCGCTCCGAGGCGCGGATGTTGCCCGTCACCGCCCCGGAGATGACCACGTTCTGGGTCTCGATGTCGGCCTCGACGACGCCCGAGTTCTCGACGAAGAGGCTCTCCTTCAGGGCGATCTTGCCCTTGACCGTGCCCTGGATGACCAGATCCTCGTCCCCGCTGATCTCGCCGTCGATCACGATGGACCTGCCGATGACGTTGGCCATATGCGTATCCTCCACGCGGAAGTTCGCTGCCTGGGCCCGGTTACAGGATCCCGTCGGGCAACTTCACGTCCATGTCGATGTTGCCCTTGAAGCCGGCGCCGTCCTCGATCACCACCACCGGGGCCTTGATGTCGCCCTGCACCTTGGCGTTGGCCAGCACGGCCACCCGCTCCGAGGCGTTGATGTTGCCGCTCATCTCGCCCTTGATGGTCAACCGCTCGGCCTCGATGTCCGCGCGCACCACCCCCGTCTCCTCGATGGTCAGGTGGTTGTGCAGCGAGATCTGGCCCTCGACCGTCCCCTCGATGATCAGGTCTCCCCCGCCGCTCAGGTTACCGCGGATGCTGATTCCTTTTCCGATGACACCAGGTGGTTCGGCGCTCATGGGCTCGCCTCCTTACAGAGTCGTTGGGTTCCAACCCCGGCCGCGCCATGTTGCAGCGCGGAGGCAAGATACCAAGGGGGCCGAAGCCTTGTCAATCGAAGATGCGCGGTCTCCCCCGGGACCCTTGAAGGCGTGGATCCGACCTGCTACAAATTGCGCACACCCGCGTTCCGCCACCTTTCGTGGTGGGAGGAGGCCGCCCATGCACCGTACCTTGTCGCTGTCCTTGGTCCTGACCGCCGTCCTGGCGGCGTCGCCGGCCTCGGCCGATCCCAAGGCCGACCTGCAGGCGAGCTGCGTCGACATCGCCAGGTACCTCGACATGGGCGACTTCGACGACCTGTGGCGCCTGTCCCAGGCGGACGCCGACTCCCTGTGGGGCCGGGTGCAGGGCTGCCTGAAGGCCGCCTCGGCCCTGCCGGAGAGCGAGGAGGTCGAGCTACAAGGCTTCAAGAAGGCCGGAAAGCCCTGGATCGGCAAGGTCGAGAAGGTCAAGGAGATCTGCGTCCGCGTGGGGGGCTGGGCCTTCGATCTGAAGAACGGCGGCAAGCTGCACTGGGCGGCCGTGGCGGAGGACAAGCTGCGCGACGAGAAGTACGCCGAGCAGATGAAGGAGATCGCCGACGCCTGCATCGCCTTCGCCGGCGAGCTCAAGAAGAACAACGAGATCGCGGACATCCGCTTCTCGCTCAACCCGGAGAACTCGCTGCTCATGGCCCGCAGCGTCCAGGACGTGTTCTGCGACGACCTGCGCGAGAAGGCGGTGAAGTACCTGAACAACCGCCCGGATGGCGTACAGCCCGAGCGGCTGGAGCTGGTCAGCAAGACCCGGCCTGGCGCGGTCACCGAGGCGCTGATGCGCAAGATCGAGCCCAGACCCGGGGTCGAGGTGGTCAAGCCGATGAAGCCCGACTGGTGCCCATCCGGGCGCATCGACGCGGCCGGCGAGTACCAGGTCAAGGAGTGGAACGAGCGGGTGGAGAAGTCCTGGGACGTGAGCGAGCTCCGCCTGCGGCAGATCGCGCTCTACGCCTGCGCGAACCCGGACGACCCGGGCTGGCAGCAGCAGATCGCCTACTGGCGCCAGCTCTACCTGAACGGCACGCGCACCACGGAGGCCTTCGACCGGGCGGCGCTCAAGGCCCGGGCGGACGAGAAGGCCTGGGACGAGCAGCAGTCCAAGACCTGCGACGTGGTCGAGGCCCTGCCGGACAAGACCCCCGAGCAGAAGGCGACCCGAGCCGGCTACACCTTCGTCTTTGCCTGCGACCGCAGCCGCAGCCCGGAGTATTACCCCAGCGTGAACAACTCGCTCAACCCGGCCATGGACCTCGGCTGGTGGCTCGACGCCCGGCCCGGGTTCCAGTCGCACCTGCTCATGGCCGCCTGGATCAAGTCCTGCTACGTCGCCGCCCGCAAGTTCGGGGACGCCGGAGACGCCTCCTGCATGCTGGCCTTCCGCGAGGACGCGCCCGCGCTCGACGCCGAGAAGGCCCTGGCCGAGGCAGCCGCGCTGGGCTTCACCAACGGCTACGCCAGGACCCGCGTCCAGGAGCTGGTCACCTCCGCCAAGGCGGAGCAGCCCCTGACCGACGAGGTCTTCTCCAAGTGGTTCAAGCAGAACGCGCCGGCGCTGGCGAAGGCGTTCTTCGAGGTGCCCGACAAGGCCTACGCCCGCTGGAAGACGCACTACGCGGCCCACCGCGCGCTCCACGAGCGGCGCCTGGCGCTCGATGCCAGGATCTTCGATCCCGGCGCCGACGCGAAGGGCACCACCCGCGAGGCGCACGCCCTGCTGATCGAGGTGCTGCAGAAGAGCAAGCTCGACGACCTGAAGTCGATGGAGGCCATGGGCTTCGACCCGGTCCTGTCGCCCTTCGTCTACACCCTGGTCCTGGCCACCCGGCGGGAGGAGGCCACCTCGGTGTACCTCGGCTTCTACCGCATGCTGAAGGGGCTCAAGGGCGACTTCCGCGGGCCGCGCACGGCCGCCTTCTACGCGGCCTTCTCCACCCTGGTGGACCTGGAGCGCTCGGGCAAGCAGCCCCTCGAGTCGCGCTTCCTGATGGCCCCTGCGTTCCCGCCCTACGACGCCAAGCTGGCCTGGGGCTACGGCGACGAGCCCACCCCCAAGGACCAGTACAACGTCGGCCAGGTGACCAAGGTGGTCAAGGGCCCGGGCGCCGCCCAGGTCACGGTGCACTTCAAGTCGCACAAGTTCGAGCAGGACATCATCGAGTGCATCCCGACCAACCAGATCGAGCAGTTCCTGCCGGACGGCCGCATCCAGTACCGGCAGAACTGCAAGCACCTCGGCTCCTACATGAAGGAGTTCGTGCCCGCCCCGGCGGCCATCCCGGCCGAGCTGGCCAAGCCCATCAAGCCCGGCATGTTCCTGGACTACGACCACGCCACCACGGGCAAGGGCACCTACACGGGCGACAAGGACGAGTGCTTCCCCGCGGTGCTGTACGCCGACAAGAGCCTGAAGAAGGTGCTCCAGTTCCACGGCATCCCTGTCCGAAAGTGACCTCCCCTCGCCCGCCGGATGCAGCCGGACGCACGGCCGTGCTAGGATGGCCTCCGGGAAGTCCGGATCGGAGGCTGGCATGCGCACACTGCTCGCGGGATTCGCGCTCGTGGCCCTGGCCTGCGGAGGGTGCTGGTACCACTGGGACGACGACCCCTACGACCATGGGAACGAGGTCTGTGGGAACGACGTCTGCGAGTACTACGAGGAACGCGAGGGGAGTTGCCCGACGGACTGCGATTCGGCCACCTGCTCGACGGCCGACTCGAAGTTCGGCGACGCGACCTGCGGCGGGGCGCGCTGCTGCCAAGACCTGGAGTGCGCGCCCATCCTGCAGCCCGGGGCGACCTCCTACGCGTGCCTGGCCCCGGCCGGGGGCCTGTGCTTCAACCACGTCGACCCGCCCGCCACCCCGGTCTCCCAGACCGGGACGGGGCTCTACTGCTGCAACACCTTCGGCGGCGCCGCCGGGACGGGCAACCTGACCAGCCTGTGCGCGGCCGAGCCGCCCGTGGGCGACTGCCCGCCGGAGGACACCCCGCTGTGCTGCACCCGGGACCAGGACTGCCCCCTGGGCTCGGCCTGCGACTACTCGAACGCCCAGGGCGAGTGCGCGTGCGCCTCCGCCCACGCCTGCGTCAGGCTCTGCCTGACCACCGCGGAGTACGGCGGCGCGAGCGGGCTGCCCTGCTGCGACGGGCTGGTGTACGACCCGGACCGGCGGCTGTGCGGCCTGCCCGCGGGCCAAGCTTGCTTCCGGCACGGAGACTGCGCCTCCGGCCAGTGCAGCGCGGACCTCGGCGGACAGTGCGACTGAACGCCGACCGATCCGTCGGATCCGACCGATCGGTCGGATCGGTCCGAGCCATCCAGGCCTACAGCGGGGTGACCACGCCGGACGGGAACTCGACCTGGCACACGTTCCAGTCGACGTCCTCGCCGGACAGGTCCTGCTCGAAGGTGTCCACCAACACCCCGCGGACCCACACGTTCATCGTGACGTGGTTGGAGGCGCTGTACACGCTGCCCGGGTAGTCGTGCACGAAGACGGTGTAGACCCCGTCGATCGGGGCGGGCAAGTAGATGACCTCCGGACCCAGGCCCGGGATGTCGTCGAGCGCCAGCACCGGGTTGTCCTCGGCCACCCCCGCCTGGCCCCAGTCGAGCGTGGTCCCGAAGCTGGGCACGCAGTTGGCGTAGTAGCAGTCGGTGCGGGTGCGCGGGATGCCGTTGGGCGCCAGCAGGTGGAGGTCCATGTCGTCGCCGGGTAGCGCCCAGTAGAGCTCGAGCCACAGCGCCTGCGAGGGCACCATGACGGCCGTGGCCACGCACGGCTGGCTCGTCTGGCCGATGTCGTTGCGCACCACGAGCTGCGCGCTGTAGACGCCCGCCAGGTCGATGACGGTGCCGCGGCTCGCGGGGGCAGAGGTCGTCAGGCCCGCGGCCGAGCCCTCCGGGAAGGAGACCACGGACCAGTCCCAGGCCTGGATGGTCCGGTTGGGGCTGGAGTCGTAGCTCTGGCTGCCGTCCCACACGAGCGCGGCGAAGGGCGCCGGCTGGGTGGGATCCACGGTGCAAATCGCCACCGGGCCCGTGGCGCCCGACTGGCCGAACCCCGCCAGCGACACCACGAGCTCGCCGCCGTCCACGTCGTCGCTCAGGACGGTGAGCGCGCCCGCGTCCTGGCCGAGGTCAGTCGGGTGGTAGGCCACCGCCACACCGAGCGAGCCGCCCGGGGCGAGCGACGTGCCGGGGCCGACCGGCCGCGGCAGGCTGAACTCCTGCGCGGCGGAGTTGAGGGAGATGGCGACGCCCTCGAGCACGCAGTCAAGGTTGCCCTCGTTGGTCAGGGCGAGCTCGAGCTCGCGGGTCTCCCCGACGTCGAGCAAGCCGAAGTCGAGCGCGGTCGGGGTCACCACCAGGTCGCAGTAGGAGGTCTCGCTGCGGCCCGCGAGCGCGACCGTGGCGGTCAGGCCGGTGGCCGGCTCGGCCGACACGTCGTCGGAGAAGACGTCCACCCCGCCGGCGTCGAGGCCCGCCTGGCCCGGCTGGTAGCGCACCTCGACGGTGAGCGTGGCCCCTGCGGGCAGCTCGACCGGGGGGGCCGAGGGGCTCAGCACCGTGAAGTCAGCGCTCGTGCCCGGGCTGGGGGACAGGCCGTGGACCGTCAGGGGCGCCTGCCCGCAGCTCCGGATCCCGAAGGACAGGCTGGCGGTCTGCCCGGGGGGGACCGCGCCGAAGTCCAGGGACAGCGGCTCGACGCAGGCCCGCGCCTCCTCGGGGCACTGCCCGGGCACGCACTCGACGCAGGCGCCGTGCGGGGGCTCGTCGGGTAGACAGATCAGGCCGGCCGGGCAGTCGCGGTTCCCCTTGCAGCCCGGGGTGCAGGCACCCTCGAAGCACAGCTCGCCGAGCGCGCAGTCGTCCACCTCCAGGCACTCGACGCAGGCCAGGCTGTCCGGGTCGCAGCGCCCGCCCGGGCAGGCCAGATCGTCCCGGCAACCGGTCCGGCAGCCGCCGCCCTCGCAGATCTCTCCCGCCGGGCAGTCGCCATCGGCGGCGCACGGGCTCTGGCACTGGTTCGAGAGGCAGCGCTCGCCCGCCTGGCAATCCCCGTCCACGGCGCACTCGACGCACTGGCCGTGCGGCGGAGTGGCCGGGAGGCACACCAGGCCGTCCGGACAGTCGCGGTTCCCCTCGCAGCCCGGCGCGCAGGCGCCGTCGACGCACAGCTCGCCGAGCGCGCAGTCGCCCTTGTCCAGGCAGGCCAGGCAGGTGCGGCCCACGGGATCGCACACCCCCGGCAGGCACTCGAGCTGCGTACGGCAGCCGGGCCGGCAGATCTCATCGTCGCACACCTCGCCGGACGGGCAGTCGCCGTCCGCCGCGCAGGCGGCCGCGGGGACGCAGGCGTGGGAGCTGCAGGCCTCGCCCGACGGGCAGTCCGCGTTCGTCCGGCACTCGACCTGCAGGCAGGTGCCCGCGATGCAGCCCTGCCCCTCGGGGCAGGTGGCGTCGACGGTGCAGCTGGTCAGCCGGTCCTTGGGGGCACAGCCGGCCAGCCAGGCCACCAGCCCCAGGGCGCACAGGAGCAGACAGGAATTCGCGCGAGCCATGGAGGGACCTCCCCGGAGCGAAAAGCGATCTGAGCGATCGGACCGAATCCGACCGATCCGACCGATCGGTCCGATCCGACGGATCCGTTGTTCACCGTTCTCCGCCGCACACGCGCTGGACCGACAGGGCCCGCAGGAGCGGGGTCAGGCCCTCGGTCTCCGAGGCCAGGTCGACCTCGACCCGCAGGTACAGGCCGACGATCTCGCCGGCCGCGCTGAGATCCACCGGCGACTCCTCGAAGGGCCCGAAGCGCGGGGCGGAGGCCAGCCCGGCCAGGCTGTCGGCCGCCTGCACGTACACCTTGAGCGAGGTGCCGCCCGGGACCGAGGCGTCCCACTCCAGCCTGGTCCAGCGGGTGCTCACCCCCTGGCAGCCGGTGAACACGTGCTCGTAGGTGCCGCGCGGCGCGGTGAAGTTCCGCAGCGCGTACCCGGTGAAGTCCGAGTAGGTGTAGGTGCCCAGCCCGGTCGGGTAGCAGGCGACCTGGAAGGTGTCCCTGGCGATCTTGCAGGCGCTGCCGATGGCGCAGCCCCCCACGTTGTCGCAGTTGTTGCGCTGCACGGCCCAGGCGTTGCCGTCGAAGTCGAGGCCCACGCCGATGGTCTCGATGTTGTTCGGGCCGAGGTCGATGGTCTGGAGCTGGCTGCCGTCGTCCCCGCGGAAGCGGCTCACCTTGCCCCAGTACGTGCCGCCGCTGCTCCAGGAGTGAGCCAGCCAGATCCACCCGTCCGCGTCCGCGGCGATGCCCCGGCCCACCCCCGCGCCCGGGGTCTGGACCACGAAGGAGCTGCCGTCGGCCGGATCGTAGCGGCAGGCCTGCTCGGAGCTGTAGCCGCCCACCCAGACCCGATCCCGGCCGTCGACGGCGATGCCGTAGGAGCCCTCGCACCCGGCGATGCCCACCACCGGCCCGGCCACCTTGGTGCGGGTGTCGATGGAGGTCAGCGTGGCGGTGTCCACGCTGGTGGCCCACAGGGTGCCGCGGGAGTCGATGGCCGCGCCGTAGGGCTGCAGGCCCACGTTCACCTCGGCCAGCACTCGGCCGTCCTGCCCGGACAGCTGGAAGAACTTCTGATCGTTGAAGACCCCCACCCAGGCGTTGTTCTTCTGGCCGTCCATGGTGTCGCCGGCGTCGAGCGCCATGGCCCGGGGCCAGCCGTTGTTCCCGCCGACGTCCACGGTGAACAGGATGCACTCGTCGGCCTCGCCCAGGTACTCGGTCGGGTCGCCGAGGTCGATCACCCCGTTGCCGTTCTGGTCCCGGGAGGTCTCCACGCTGCCGTCGCCGTCGGCGTCCAGGCAGTCCTGGTGGGCGATCTTGGTGGCCGTGCCCTGCTGGCCGAAGGCCCGGTTGGCCACCCACACGTCGCCGTTCCAGTCCACCGCGGTGCGCGAGGGGGCGTTGCCCGTGGCGCTGGCGTGGCCGCGGTTGCGCGGGTCGGACGAGTACAGGGCCGAGATGTAGCGCCCCACCTCGGCGCCGGTGCGGGTGTCGATCTTGGAGACCGTGCCCTCGTCCGAGTTGGCCACCCACAGGAAGGTGAGCTGGATCTGCTCGCCCTGCTCCTCCAGGCCGATCGACCCGTCCGGGTTGAGCACCAGCCCGCTGTCCTCCTGACCGGTCAGGTCGAAGGGCCGGCCGTCGTCCCTGCCCAGGCTCTCCTCGGTGCAGCGCGGGCCGCAGAAGGAGCAGCCGGCGTTCTCGTCGGTGTCCCCGTCGCAGTCGTTGTCCAGCCCGTCGCAGCCCTCCGCCCCGGGCAGGAGCTGGCCCTCGCAGGCGCCCCAGGTGCCGGCCGCGCAGGTGCGCTGACCCGCGTGGCAGGGCGGGTTGGCGAGCAGCGCCTGGTTGGCCTCGAAACACGAGCTGGGCGCCTCGTCCGTGCAGGCGCAGCCCGCGCGGGGCATCACCTCGCAATCACAGGAGAAGTTGACCGAGGCGTCCTCGTCGTCGCAGTCCTCCCCCAGCGGGCAATCCAGCCCGTACCCGTCGCCGTCCTGATCCACGCAGATTCCCTCGCCACCCCCGCTGTCGCAGTCACAGCCCGAGAACGGCAGGGCCAGGGCCAGGAGGCAGGGCAGGAACCGCATCCAGCGCGCCGCACGCATGGCTCACCTCGCTTCAGGGGACAGGGGAATTGTATACCTTGCGGGGAGCTGGCTCAACCGGCGTCTTTGGCCCCGGCCCGGGCCGGGCCGCGCAGCAGGCCGTAGGTCGAGCCCACCAGCAGGTAGAACAGCGCCAGGGCCAGCAGGTACTCGGGCAGGATCATCAGCACGCCGCACACGTAGATGCCCCCGGCGGCGACCAGCTGGAACACGTTGAAGGCGCGGGACCGGCGGGACACGATCTTGGGCAGCGGGATGCGGGAGACCATGGACAGCCCGAGCAGGACCAGCACCAGCGGGAAGTAGCGCGCCACCTGGACCGGCCAGCCCCACTTCGCGCCCACCAGCAGGGCGGTGCACACGATGCCGCCGCACAGCGTGGTGGTGACGCCCTCGAAGTAGCGCGCGGAGGGCTCGCTCACCGCCCGCACGTTGAAGCGCGCCAGGCGCACCGCGGCCATCAGCACGTACAGCACCGCGCAGGAGGCCAGCACCCAGTGGAACGGATCGCCGAAGGCGATGCCCCACGCCTGGCGCCCGGTGCAGTAGGTCAGCACCGCCGGGGCCAGGCCGAAGGCGATCAGATCGGCCATCGAGTCGAACTGCAGGCCGAACTCGGAGGAGGCCTTGAGCAGGCGGGCCGCGCTGCCGTCGGCCTTGTCCAGCAGCACGCACCACAGCGCCATCCAGGCGGCCAGCTCGAGCCGGCCCTCGAGGGACAAAACCACGGACACCACCGCCAGCACGGCGCTGGCCGCGGTGAAGGAGTTGGGGACGAGGAAGCGCCAGCCGCCCACGCGCGTCCTCCGCCTACGCCAGCCGGTCCAGCCAGCCGGTCAGATCGGCGAACACCCGGTCCTTGCCGACCTCGTTGAAGATCTCGTGGTAGTAGCCCTCGTACACCTCGAGGCGCTTGTCCTGGCTGCCGGCGCCGCCGAACAGTCGCCGGGTCGCCTCCACCAGGGCCAGGCGGTCATCCCCGGCCTGCTGCACCAGGAGCGGCAGCGCGAGCCGGCCAGCCTCCGCCAGCGTCTCGGCCTGGGCGCGGGTCACCTCGGTGAACCAGCGCGCGGTGGTGTTGTGGCTGACCAGCGGGTCGGCCGCGTAGCGCGCCACGGCGGCCTGATCGTGGCTCACCCAGGACGGGTCCAGCCCGCTGGGCATGGAGAAGGACGGCCACACCCTGGACATCACCCGCCCCGCCATGGCCTTGACCGCCGGGATCTGCATGGCCAGGTCCATGAACGGCGAGGACAGCGCCAGCGCGCGCAGCCCCTCGGGGTGCAGCTCGGCGTAGCGGGCCGCGATCAGCCCGCCCTGGCTGTGGCCGAGCAGCACCGGCTTGCCCTCGAAGCCCGCGCGCCGCGCCTCCCCCAGGAAGGCATCCAGGTCGCCCAGGTACTCCTCGAAGGCCTCGATGTGGGCGCGCTTGCCGCCGCTCTGTCCGTGCCCGCGGTAGTCCACCGCGGCCACCGACCAGCCCGCCTCGTTCAGCCGCGCGGCCACGTGATCGTAGCGGCCGCAGTGCTCCGCGTAGCCGTGCAGCAGGGCCACCAGGCCACGGGGCTCGGGCACGCTCCAGCTCCGGAAGAAGAGGCGCAGGCCGTCCTCCGCATGGAAGAAGTGCTCCTTGTGCTCGGCGCCGCCCTTCGCATCCATGGCCTGGGACCTCCCGCGTACCGTTCCGCGGCGCATCATGCCACGCACCCCGGGCAGGGTCAATTCGTCCGCGCAGGCGGCGGGAAGAGCCAGGCGCGCAGCGGTCGCCCGGCCAGCTCCCGCCCAAGCCAGTCTGGCCCGACCAACCCGGGCAGCCCGCGCACCAGCCGCTCGAGTCCGACCTGGCTCGAGAGCCGCTCGACACAAGCCAGGGCGGCCCGGTAGTCCTCGGCCCGCGCCTGGCGCCCCGCCTCGTCCGGCGCGTCCGGCGCGCCCAGCCTCTGCTCCAGGGCCAGCAGGGCGTCCTCGCCGGCCGGGAGCGCCGCGGCCGGGGCCGGCGCGCCCGGGAGGTGCTGGGCCAGCCCCTCCTCCAGCCAGCGCGGCAGGCCGGGCCCCGCCAGGCGTCTGAGCACCAGGTGGCAGAGCTCGTGCGCCAGGACCTGCCCGAGGTCCTCCACCCGGGCCAGCCCGCGGCCCGGCTGGGTGATGATCTCGTCCGCGTGCACGGCCGCGGCGATGTAGGCCGCCCGCCCGGTGCGCGCCCGGAACTCCTGCATGTCCCGGGCCACCCAGGCCCGCACCCGGACGCGCGGCAGCACGCCGGGCAGGCGCGCCTCCAGCGCCTCGCGGGCGCGGCACAGGTGCGCGGCCACCCCCTCCCCCGCGGCCAGCTCGGACGGATCCGCGATCCGCACCAGCACCCCCGCGCAGCCCTCGACCTCCACCGGCGGCGCGGGGGGCGCCGCCTGGCCGGCCCCGGCGGAGCACACCAGGCAGAGCGCCAGCGCGCGCAGCCCCCTCACGGCAGCCTCCCGAGGCGCAACCCGGGGAAGTAGCGCTGCAGGATGGCCCGGTGATCGGCCCCGGCACGCGCCATGCCCAGCGCCCCGTGCTGGCACAGCCCCACCCCGTGCCCCAGCCCCAGGCCGCGGAACTCCACGCTCCCACCGCGCTCGCTCGCGCTCCAGCGCCCGGACTTGAACGCGCTCCAGCCGTAGCGCCTGCCCATGAGCAGCCGGAACTCGTCCCCCGTCAGCTCCCAGCGCCCCTGGGCCTCCACCACGACCCGGCGCACCCAGCCGCCCTGCCCCGGCTCGACCGCGCTCAGGCTGCACTCCCCCGGCCCGAGCGCCGGGTGCAGCCCGCGCAGGTGGGCGCACAGCTCGGACCGCGGCACCCGGAGCCGCCACGGGCCGTGGGGCGAGGCCCGGCAGTCCGGCCGCTCGGCGGGTCCGTCCGGCACCCCGCCCAGCCAGGGCCGTTCGGAGCGCGAGCCCCACACCTCGCCGGCCCGGGCCGTGTGCCCGCCGCAGGTCGAGAAGTAGGCCACCTCGGCCGGCCGCTCGCCGTCGAGCAGCACCAGCCCCGCCACCGCCCCGAGCGCCTCCCGCGCCTCGGGCGTGCAGGCGCCCTCGCCCGGGTAGACCTGGCAGTGGGTCAGATCGCAGAAGTCGGCGCCCTCGGCCCGGTGCATCCGCTCCCGGGTGAGCGTGTAGGTGCGCACCGCGATGGCCTGCGCGCGCAGGGCCTCGGCGCCGCCGGGGGCCGGGCCCAGCTCCTGGCAGGCCACGGCCGCCACGTAGCGCTCGAGGGGCACCTCGGCCACGACCTGGCACAGCCCCGCGCGCGCGCGCACCCGCAGCGCGCCGGGGTAGCGCCGGCTGGAGAAGCCGCGCCCGCCCACCTGGACGCCGTCCGTGCCGGCGGCGGGGCGGACGAGCAGCTCCGCGCCCTGGCGGCTGAGGCCCCGGGCGACGAGCGCGAGCGGCCCCGACCCGTCGCAGCGCACCCGCAGCGGCCCGGAGGTCAGCGCCTCCGCGCGGCCGTCGCCGGCGCCCAGCTCGAGCTGCAGGCGGGCTCCGCCCACCCCGGCCAGCCGGAGCTCGCGCGGCCGGTGCCGGGAGAGCACGTCCACCTGGACCGTGGCGGCCGGGCTCACGGCGGGCTCGCCCGCCCGGACCGCGCCGGTACCGCCCGGCCACCCCAGGCCCCATAGCCCGAGGCCGAGCAGGAGTCCCCTCATGGCGCACCGCCCCCGCAGGCCGCGCGCGCCTGCTCCACCCGCTCCACCACCCGCCCGGCCAGGCCCGCGGCCTCGTCCGCGCCCTGGCCCTCGTGGACGAAGACGACCAGCGCGAAGGCCGGCCGGTGGGCAGGCCAGAAGCCCACGTACCAGGCGTGGGTGCGCCAGGACACGCTCTGCCAGGCGGTGGTGCCGGTCTTGCCCGCCAGCCCCAGCCGGCCCAGGCGGGCCCGGCTGCCGGTGCCGAAGGCCGAGGCTTCCTCCATGGCGCCGCGCAGGAAGCGCAGGGCCTCCGGCGCCCCCAGCACCCCGCGGGGCGGGAGCGAGGCGCCGCCAGCCGGCACCGCCAGGCGCGGGCTCAGCAGCAGCCCGCCGTTGCCCACCGCGCCCACCAGGCTGAGGAGCTGCAGCGGCGTCACCCGCAGCCCCTCGACCTGGCCCACGGCCAGCCGGGCGGCCGTCTCCGGGAACAGGGCCGAGGGCAGGCCGCCGGCCACCTCGCCCGGGAGATCCGAGCCGGTGGAGCGGCCCAGGCCCAGCTCGCGGGCCGCGGCCAGGATGGGCTCCCCCCCCAGCTCTTGCCCCAGCCAGGCGAAGTAGCGATTGCAGGAGAGCGCCAGGGCCTTGGACAGGCTGACCGGGCCGTGGCCCTCGGGCAACCAGCAGCGCACCCCGCCCACGTCCGGCTCGCGCTCCTTCCCCAGGCAGCGCTGGGTGCGGTGGGGATCGACCAGCCGCCCGGACAGCGCGGCGTAGGCGGTGACCAGCTTGAACACGGAGCCCGGGGAGACGGCCAGCTGGGCCAGCCAGGCGTCCTGCTGGTGCCAGACCAGGCGCCCCCTGGACAGGTCCATGACCGCGAAGGCCGCCCGCTGCCCGGCCGGCACCAGGTCGGCCTGGGGCTCACCCAGGCGGAGGGCGAGGCAGTCCAGGTCGTCCGGGCCAGCCGCCGCCGGCCACGCCGCCAGCGCGGCCGCGCCGAACCCCAGCAGGAGGACCACGCGAGCCCGGGTCCGCGCCCGCATGGCTCAGCGCCCTCCCCGCTTGCCGGTCGTCCGCTTCTTGGCCGGCTGCTTGCGCGGGGGCCTGGGCCAGGTCACCTCCAGCACCAGCGGCTCGCCCGGGGCCACCTGGCGCTCGAAGGTGCGCGCTTGCTTGCGCCCGACCCGCCGGAGCTCGATGCGGTGGGGACCCGGCGGCACCGGACGGGCGACGATGGGCGCGGCCCCGAGCGGGACCCCGTCCAGCCACACCTCGGCCGGCCGGCTGGAGCTGACGCTGAGCAGCCCGTCCGCCGGCGGCCAGAGCAGCAGGACCGCCAGCGCGGCCGCGGCGAGCAGGCCCGCGGCCAGCCCGAGCCCGAGCCACAGCCGCCAGCCGCGCCAGCGCCAGGCGCGGGCAGGCGCGGGCACCTTGGCCAGGGTCACGGCCTGGGTCTGGGCCTGGAGCAGCGCGCGCGCCTCCTCCGGCACCGGCAGGCGGGGCACGGACACCGGCTCCACCAGCCCAAGCAGCTCGTCCAGGTGGATCTCCTGGGTGGCGTCGGTCGCCCCCTCGTCGCCGGCCAGCGCCAGCTTCTCGGTCTTCGCCTCCTCGAGGTTGGCGCAGGCCGGCGTCAGCCCGCAGGCCACCCGCGCGCCCAGCACCTGGGGCGGGAGCTGGGTGCCCCGGCGGGGCTTGAGCGTGAAGAAGCGCTGCAGGGCCTGGGCCATCTCCGCGCCGGTCTGGTAGCGCTTCTCCGGGCGCTTGGCCAGCGCCTTCAGCGCCACGCTGTCCATAGGCCGGGTCGCCTCCCGCACCAGGGAGCTCGGCGGGGCGGGCTCCTCCCGCAGGACGCGCGCCCAGATCTCCTTGGCATTGACGCCCTGGAACGGGCTGCGGCCGGTCAGCAACTCGTACAGCACCACCCCCAGCGAGAACAGGTCGGCCCGGCCGTCGAACGGCAGCCCCTGCACGTACTCCGGGGCCATGTACTCGTACTTGCCCTTGAGCAGGCCCGGCCGGGTGAAGGAGGCGTACTGCATGGCGCGCGCGATGCCGAAGTCGGTGATCTTCACCCGGCCCTGGCGGTCCACCAGCACGTTACCCGGGGTGATGTCGCGGTGCACCACCGGACCCCGATCGCTGCGGCCGCCGCCCTGGTGGGCGTAGTCGAGCCCCAGGGCCACCTGGTGGACCACGTAGCCGATCTCGGGCAGGGTGAGCGCGAGCTGGCCCGGGGGCGAGGCCGCCACCAGGCTCTCCAGGTCGAGCCCTTCCAGGTACTCCATGACGATGTAGTAGCTCGAGCCGATGTTCACCAGGTCGTGGACGCGCACGATGTTGGGGTGCTGCATGCCCGAGGCGATGCGCGCCTCGTTGACGAACATGCCCACGAACTCGCGGTCGGCCGCCAGCTTGGGGAACAGGCGCTTCACGGCCACCAGCCGGGGCGGGCCGTCCGGGGGGCGGTCCTCGGCCTTGAACACCTCGGCCATGCCGCCCTTGCCGACCCGCTCCAGGAGCCGGTAGCGGCCGATCTGCCTGTCCTCGCCCATGTCTTCCGCTTCACACCGGGTTCGGCACGTCCAGGTGGACGACCTCCAGCCCGAAGCGAGCCCCGAGCCGGTCGCCCAGGGCGCGCACCCCGAGCTTCTCCGAGTTGTAGTGTCCGAGCGCGATCACCCCCAGCCCGAGCTCGCGGGCCGCGGCCACGCCGGGCTCCGCCAGGCTGCCGGTCAGGTAGGCGTCGCAGCCGGCCTGGCGGGCCTGGAGCAGGAGGGCCGGATCCCCCGCCCCGCCCGAGACCACCCCCACCCGGCGCACCTGGGCCGGGCCGGCCTCCACCAGCACGGGCTGGGCCGCGAGCGGCCGGGCCAGCCGGCTGGCCAGCTCGCCGAGCGCCAGGGGCTCGCGCAGGCGCCCCAGGCAGCCCAGGTGCTGGCCCTGGTGCGCGCCGAAGGCGAAATCGAGCTCCTCGAGCCCGGCCAGGCGGGCCAGGCAGGCGTTGTTGCCCACCTCGGGGTGGGCGTCCAGCGGAAGGTGGTAGGCGAGCAGGTTGATCTCCCGCTCGAGCAGCGCCCGCAGGCGCGGCGCCATCAGGGCGTCCACCACCCGCGGGTCGCGGTCCCAGAACAGCCCGTGGTGGAGCAGGATCAGCTGCGCGCCGCGCGCGGCCGCCTCGCGGAAGAGCATCAGCGAGGGCGAGGCGCCGGTGGCCAGGCAGCCCACCTCGGGCTGGCCGTGCACCTGCAGCCCGTTGGGGGTGTGATCGGCGAACAGCCCCGGGGACAGCAGGTCGTCGCAGAAGGACACGATCTCGTCGCGCGAGGCCATGCTCAGGTGCCCCCGGCGGCGGCCTGCGACTCCTCCTCGGGCGCCTCGAGGGTGAACAGCCCCACCTCCTCCTTGTCGCCGGTCTTGGTGAGGATCTTCTGGAAGGCCACCCGCTTCTCGCGCTCGGTGCCCTCGTACATGACCACCTGGACCTTGAGCGCCGTCTGCGGGTGATCGTTGCTGGAGTAGTACTTCACCTCGACCTTGTACTCGCCGCTTTTCGCGTTGGCGAGGGTGAACACCTCGGGCCCGAACCCGTCCGTGTCGTCCACGTCGAGCTTGCCGCCGAGCTGGGTGTCGCGGTGGCCGTAGAAGCACTCCTCGCCGGCGGGATCGGTCACGTGCAGATCGACGTCGGTGCCGTCCGTGTCCCACATCAGCACCACCTGCAGGTCCACGGGTGGCACGTCGGAGACGAAGTGGATGGCGTCCCGGCCCTCGCCGAGCGCGTTCCTGGCCACCACCTCGATGGAGTTGGCCCCGGCCGAGACCACCAGGGTGGCCTGGAAGCGGCCGCCGCGCACGTCGATCCAGCGCTCGAAGCCGTTGACCACCATGACGGCGCGGGCGAGCTCCGCGTCGTCCACGCTGCCCTTCAGCTCCACGATGCGGGTGGTGGACCAGCCGCTCGTGGGAGCCTCGATGTCCACCTTGGGCGGGCCCTTGGGCGCCGCCAGGGCGGCGGCGGAGGCCAGGCACGCGAGCGCAGCCAGCCAGGTGAGGCGCATGTTCTCCTCCTCCCCTCAATCCGCCACGCGCAGCTCGTCGCCGGCCGAGTTGCCGGCGTAGCGCGGGTCGTACATGGGCAGCACGCGCGCGGGCAGCACCTTGTACTGGCCCGGCTGCGTGGCCCGCGCCAGGTAGGCCAGCCGGCGCTCGCCCCGGCCGAGCTCGCGCACGAAGAAGGCCACGCGGTCGTCGCGGAACTCTCGGTGCAGGCCGCGCTGGCGGAGCTCCACGCCCGGCAGCTCGTAGCCCTGGTCCTGCTCCAGCGGCACCACGCCGGCGGCCAGGGGATCCTCGACCAGGACGTAGTCCACGTCCTCGCCGGCGCGCACGGTGAGCAACACCAGCAGCTCCTCGCCGGGCTTGACCGGCCGATCGAGCGGCCGGGTGACGAACTTCCAGGTGTCCCCCTCCAGGCGTTTCTCCAGCCGCAGGAGCTGGCGCTCCACGCGCAGCCGCTCGCCCCGGGCCGGGATGTCCGCCTGCCGCCCGAAGAAGCGCACCGAGGCGGTGTAGAACACGCTGCCCTTGCCCTGGCGCTCGAGCTCGAACAGGTTCGCGCCCGCCCTGGCCGGAGCCGCGAACAGCTCCAGGCTGGGCTTCAGCAGCTCGGCCTGGCCGAGGGCCCGCTGGCCAGCCGGGGCGGCGTTCAGCTTGCCCGTCACCTGGGCCTCCACCAGGGCCCCGCCGGACTTCTTGAGGTAGTCCACCAGGGCGAAGACCGCCATGGCCGTGTCGCGCGTGGACTGCCAGTGGCCCTCCTCGCGCGCGGCCATCAGCCAGCGCACCGCCTCGGGGATGCGCGCCGAGCCGGGCTTGCCCAGGACCAGCGCCCGCAGCACGGCCGCGGTGGACTCGACCGGATCGCGCTCCCAGCCCGGTCCGTCCTCCCGGCCCCAGGGGGCGTCGCCCGGGTCGGTGGCCACCGCCAGCTCGAGCTGGGCGGTCAGCCGCTCGGCCGGCTCGCGCTGGCCCAGCTCGTGCAGCGCGAGCGCCAGCAGCGCGCGGCCGTAGTCGGACAGCTCCCCGGGGCTGGCCACCAGCTTCTCCAGCATCGACTCGAACTTCACGCCCGCCAGCGCCAGGCTGTAGAGCAGGTAGCTGCGCCCGGTGGGGCTGAGGCTGGAGTCGCGCACCAGGGCCTGCAGGCGGTTGGAGCCCCGGGCCAGCAGGTCCTCGTCCAGGGGCCAGCCGAGCTTCTTGGCCAGCGCCAGCCCGTGCACCACGTAGGCCGTCATCATGGGGTCGGTGCTGTCGCCCTCCCACCAGCCCCAGCCGCCGTCCGCGTGCTGCAGGGCCTTGAGCCTCGCCAGCCCGGCGTGGATGTACTCCGGCAGCTTGGCCTGGAGCGCCGGATTGGGGAGCTTCAGCTCGTCCAGCGCCTTGGCCACCACCAGATCGGGCAGGAAGCGGCTCATGGTCTGCTCGGTGCAGCCGTAGGGGTAGCCGGCCAGGTAGTCGAGCGCGGACAGCAGCGCCGGCGCCAGGCCGGAGGACAGGCTGACCTCGGCCCGCACGCTGCCCTCGGCCACCGCCGCGGGCACCTCGAGCTCCAGGCGGGCCGTCGGCCGCTCGTCGTCCAGCACGCCGCCGGACACCAGCACCTGCTCCAGCCCGTAGCGCAGGATCGGGAGGGTGCGCTGCACGCCGTCCTCGGCGCCGTCGCCGCCGTCGGCCGCCGCGCGCAGCACGACCTCGCCGGGCGCGGTCGCGCTGGCCTGCCAGGTGGCCAGCGCCAGCCCGCCCGGGGCCACCTTGAGGGCGGCCGGCTGGCCCTCCAGCGTCAGGCCCGGGGCGCCGCTCTCGAGCCGCACCTGGAAGGTGCGCTCGGCCTCGGTGTAGTTCTGCACCAGCACCCCCAGCCGGGAGCGATCCCCCTCGACCAGGAAGGCCGGCGCCACGAGCTGGACCACCACCGGCTTGCTGACCCGCACCTCGCCGGTCCCCTCGCCCACCCGGGTGTCGCCGGTCACCACGCGCGCCGTGGCGCGCCAGGTGGTCAGGTTGTCCGGGGCCACGGCCGACAGCCGGGCCACGCCCTGGGCGTCGGTGAGCAGGGCCGGCTCCCAGGCCAGGGTGTCCTTGAAGTCCTTGCGCACCTGGGCGCTGGCCAGCTCCTTGAACGAGCCGGGCACCACCGGGGCCCGCAGGTGCAGGGCGGCCATGCGATCCTTGCGGTCCACCCCGTAGCCGTAGAAGCGGAAGTCGAGCGAGCAGCTCGCCCGCACGTCGTCGCGCTTGCGGTGGTAGAAGAAGCGCTCGATGGGGATGGCGAACTCGGGGCTGATGCCGTAGACGGCCTCGTCCACGACCCCCAGGGCCACCTCGGCCCGGGGGACCGGCTGTCCATCGCTGTCCCGCACCTCCACCAGGAAGCTCACCTGCTCGCCTGGCCGGACCGGGCTCTTCTCGGCCCGCACGGCCACCTGCAGCAGCTTCTCCCGGGGCGGCACCACCACGTCCAGGCGCTGCTCCAGCAGGTTGCGCTCGAAGACGGTGGCGGCCCGCACGAAGAAGTTCGGGGACTGCGCCTCGGCGATGGGCACCTCCAGGACCGCCGCGTTGCCGCGGGCCCGCAGCACCTCGTGGCGGTAGAGCCTGCCGCCCTCCACGGTCACCAGCAGGTGCGACTCCGCGTGCGGGCTGAGCACCAGGAAGCGGGCCTTGTCACCCACCCGGTAGGTCCGCCGGTCGGCCAGGATCTCCAGCCCGGACGGCTCGGCCGGCACGTCGGCGCCGTCGGAGGTCACGTACAGCGTGGCCCGCCCCACGACCGGCTGGCCGCCCGCGTCCTTGGCGCTGCCGCTCACCTGGTAGGCGCCACCCCGTTCGGCCGGGAAGGACACCCAGGCCTCGCCCTTGGGGCCGGTCGCCACCCGCTGCCGGTGGACCTCGGCCTCCTCCACCTGGCCGCCCGCGCCCGCGCGGCGGGCGGTGACCACGACCTCCACCTCCGCGGGGACCGGCGCCCGGGCGAAGTCCGTGGTGCGCACCCTCACCCGGGCCTGGCCGCCCGGGGAGGCCAGCAGCACCTCCGGCTCGAGCACCAGGCGGAACTCCGCCTTGGTGACGCGCAGCGAGGCCCGGCCGGTGATGGTGTTCTCGGCCGCGTCGACGACCACCGCCTCGATCCCGTAGGTCCAGTCCAGGCTGTCGGGCTTGGTCTCGAAGGAGAAGGCGTGCTTGCCCTGCTCGTCCAGCCGGCCCTCGCCCTCGAAGATGGTCTCGCGCAGCGAGCTGCGCACCTCGGACTCCGAGTAGTACCAGGCGTACTCCGCGTCCACCCACCAGGGCACGTAGAAGCGGGTGCGGTAGGCCGACACCTTCACCTTGGCCCCCGGCAGCGGCGGGCCGAAGAAGTAGTTGGCGTTCACCTCGGCCTGCACCCTGGCGCCGCTCGGGTAGGCCTTCTTGTCGGTCCGGACGCCCACCTTGAACTCGGGCTTGCGGTAGGCCTTGACCTTGAACTCGCCCGCGTACTCCTGCGACCCCAGCGCGGCCACGAGGCGGTAGGTCCCCACGCTGGCGCTCTCGGGCAGGCGGAAGGCGCCGTGGAAGCTGCCGCGCTCGGAGACCGTGGCCTGCCCCTCGAACACCGCCTGCCCGTTCGGATCGCGCACCGTGAGCTTGGCCTGCTCGCCGGCCCCGTCCACCTGGTAGCGCTCGTCGCGCCAGGCCCGCACCACGCCCTTCCACTGCACCTCGTGGCCCGGGCGGTAGACCGGGCGCTCGCTGGTCAGGTAGACCTTGCGCTCCATCAAGTTGGCCGGGTGGTAGCTCGGATCGAGGAGCGCGAAGTCCTCCCCCCGCCGGGCGAATACGACCGTCTCGCGCAGCAGCGGGACGTCCTTCTCCCACACACCCTGCGCGTCGGTGGTGCCCTTGGCGATCTCCTGGCCGCCGCTCCACAGGCTCACCTCGGCCTCGGGCACGGGCGTGCCCAGATCCGGGTCGGCGGCGAACACCAGGAAACGATCCTGGCTCTGGCGGGTGAGCAGCAGCATCCGGGAGAGCACCACCACGGTGTAGCCCACCTCGGTGCCGTTCACCGCCTCGACCAGGTACACGCCCGGGCGGCGCACGCCCAGCGGGATCTTCGGGTAGACCCACTCGCCCCCGCCGGGCAGCTGCTCCTGCCACAGGTCCACGACCTCCAGCCCCTTGAGCAGGCCCAGCGAGGTGCGCCGCTCGGGCGCCGCCTCGGCCCGCTGCTGGAGTCCGTCCACCTGCTCGCCGTAGGCGCGCCGGCCGGACACACGGGCGGCCTTGCTCAGGCTGCCCTTGCCGGTGTCCCACAGCCGCCTGGAGAGCTGGTGCCAGGCCTCGGCGGCCACCTCCAGGCTGTGCGCGCGGGCGGGCCCTTGCTCGGTCTCCACCCGGTGGAGGTCTGGCTGGGCGCGGAAGAAGGCCGCGGGATCGGGCACCCGGTACAGGCGGAAGTCGAGCTCGCTCAGGTCGTGCGCCTCGAGCTGGACGTAGACCTCCGCCTCGCCCGGGCTGAACACCCGGTCGGTGGACAGGTAGAAGCGGGGCTGCTCGGCCCGGGCCGGAGCGGCCCCCAGGGCGAGCAGGCCGAGCGCCAGAAGGACGCGTGGGGCGATGCCAGGCAAGCTCATGGACGACCTCCTTCGAGGATCTTCCAGCGGTAGAAGCCCAGGAAACGCGGGTTGGACGGGGACGGGTGCCAGCGATCGTCGGCGTGCCCGTCCAGGTCCTGGAGACGGACCAGGCGAACCTCGCCCGGGCCGGAGGCGTCCGGGCCGGTGTGGTAGACCACCCGGCGCTGGCGCCCGAGCGCGGGCGGATCGAGCAGGATCATGGAGTGCATCGGGGCGGTGTGGTGCTCGGGGTCGCGGAAGAAGAGCAGGTCCCCGGCCAGCGCCCGGGCGGCGTCGGCGCCCAGGGGCACGCAGTTCTGCTCCCACAGCAGCGTGGCCGAGGCCGTCGGGCCGAAGTCCGCGGCCGCGCCGGGCTCCTGCCGGTAGGGCCCGGGCTGGACGCGGAACAACCGCTCCCCGAGCAGGGGGATCTCGGGGTAGCGGAAAGCGCGCGGGTCGGCCGGCCCGGGCGTGTGCAGGTAGGGCACCCGCGACCGCCAGCCGTCGTCGTGGGCGCGCAGCGCCTCCTTGTAGGCGAACCGCAGCAGCCCGGCGCAGTCCCGGTGCACCGGCTCCCAGCGCGGGTCCGGCGCGTAGAACTGGGCCTCGGCGATGGTGGTGAACCAGGCGCGGAAGGCGCGGCGGTCGCCCTCGTCGCGGAGCTCGGCCGCGTCCGGGAAGCCGTCCTGGTCGGCGTCCACCTGCGGCGGGGCCAGCACCAGGCTGAAGCGCTCGCGCCCCAGGCCCGTGTCCAGCTCGACCACGGCCGCCCCGGCCTGGCCGGCGGGCCGCAGGCCGAGCTCCAGGGAGGCCGGCCCCTGGGTGCGGCTGCCCTCGCCCACCAGCCGCACCCGTCCGGCGCCCTCCACCACGCGCGCCTGGACGTCGAAGGGCCAGAAGGGCACGGCCGCGCCGTAGACGTTGTCGAGCCTCCAGACCAGCCGGGCGCTGCGGCCCGGATCGGCCGGCAGGCTGCCGGGCGTCAGGCTGGCGACCCGGGAGACGGGCACCAGCACGCTGGCCGCGAACAGCAGCACCAGGCCGCCCAGGGCGGCCAGGCCGACGCGCAGGTCGGAGGGTGCCCGCGCGGGCCTCACAGCGGCACCACGCTCCCCTGGATGGCCGGCGGGCGGGCCCACAGCGCGCCGCCCAGCTTGCCGAGCTGGCCCAAGCCCTCGAGGAAAGGCTTCAGGGTGTCGTCCACGTCGTTGGCATCGAACCGCTCGCCCAGGGCCACCCCGGCCCGCAGGAGCGCCAGGGCGTCCTGGCACAGGCCGGCCGCGTCCAGGTAACCCAGCCCGAAGGCCGGCGCGCCCCCTCCGGCCAGCAGATCCTTCAGCCCGGGCACGTCCCTCAGGGCCGGCGCCTGGCCGGCGGCCGTGCCCATGACCTTGCGCACCGCGTCCGCGGTCGTGCCGCAAACCAGCCATCCGTCCAGGACCGCGCAGGCCGGGCTCCAGGGCTCCTCGGCGCCCCGGGCCAGCCACAGCCGCTTGCCCCCGGGCGCCCCGGCCTCCTCCTGCTGGGGCTGCCCGAAGGCACCCGCCAGGGCCGCGGCGGCGAACTCGCCGGCCGCCCGGGGATCGGTGGTGGGGACGAGCAGCGCGGCGTGCAGGCGGGGCCCCCCCGGGCCGCCCTCCAGGCCGGTGAGCACCAGCACTCCCTCGCTGCCAAGCGACTCGGGCGCGGCGGGCAGCGCCGGCCGCTTGTCCTCGCCCTCACCCTCGTCCTCGGGAGCGGACTCGGCCAGGGCGGCCCACAGCCCGGCCGTGTTCACCTGCGCCCGGCCGAGCACCAGCCGGCTCTCCAGGGGCAGGAGGCCGGCCGAGGCCGGCAGCAGCTCCGGGGACAGCGGCGCGCCGCCCTCCGCGAGCGGCGCCCGGAACTCGAGCCGGGGAGACGGCTCCGCCCGCCAGCCCAGGGCCACGGCCGGGAGCGGCAGGGCGAGCGCCCACAGCCCGCCCAGCCCCTCGGGCCCGAGCAGCACCAGCAGGTCGGGATCGGCCGCGGCCTGGAGCAGGCCGCCCAGGGCCTCGTCCTTGGCCAGGCCGGCCTTGGCGTCCGGCTTGCCCGCAGCCCGCGCCAGGGCCTCCACCAGCATGTCCTGGTCGTTGGAGACCAGCAGCAGGTTGGAGAACAGGTGGTAGTGCATGGCCTGGTCCGGGCCGAGGTCCACCGAGCGCACCGCGAACCCACCGACCTCGGCGGTCTGGACCAGCTCCCCCGGGCGGGCCTGGGCGAAGGCCTCCACCAGCCGCTCCAGGGACTGCACCTTGAGATCGACCGCCTTGACCGCCAGGAACGAGGCCTTCTCGCCGTCCCAGCGCATGGCCAACCCGACCGGGCCCACCAGCAGCTCGCCCAGGCTCGGCTGCTGCAGCGGGACGGGCGAGGCGGCCGCCACCCGGTGCCGCAGGGTGGAGAGCTGGCGCAGCGGACCGGACAGGCTGAGATCGACCCACACCGGCGAGGCGCGCAGCGCCTGCCACCACGCACGGCCCTCCAGCCAGGCCAGGACCTTCTCCGGTCGATCGGACAGCACGGCCGCCTGGGCGTCCGCGGGCAGCAGCCCGGCCACCTGCACCAGCGCGGCGCTGGGGAGCTTGCCCACGGTGGACTCGAAGTCCCGGGCCCCGGGGGTCGGCCCGCTGCCGGAGCCCTCCTCGCCGCACTTGCAGGCGGCCAGGGCCAGCAGGCAGAGCAAGGTGCACAGACCGCAAACCAGGCCGGTCCTTCGTCGAAGCATGGTCGCCTCCGTGGCAGGATGGCCCGGGAGCGTACCAGCGCCTCCGGCGATCGTCAACGGAGCAAGCTAGGCCAGGACCTTCAGGTAGAGCACCTTGGCGTCCCCGGGGCCGTAGAAGTCGTCCAGCACGGCGACCTTGCGGTAACCCAGCGCCTCGTAGAACGCCCGGGTCGGGTCGTACTGCGGGCGGCCGGAGGTCTCGACGTAGGCCCGCGTGCCGCCCAGCTCCACCACCCGGCGCTCGCTGGCCTCGATGAGCTTGCGGCCCAGCCCCAGCCCCTGGGCGGCCGGGTGGACGGCGATCCAGTACAGGTCGAAGGCGGAGCGGGTGCAGGGGATGGGGCCGAAGCAGGAGTAGCCCAGGCTCTGGTCCGCCCGATCGGCCAGCAGGAAGTGGTAGCCAGAGCCGGTCTGGCCCTTGGCCAGGGCCTCATCGACCAGCTCGACCGCGACCTGCTCCTCGTCGGGGTAGAAGAACCCCGTGGCCTTCACGATGGCCGCCACCCGGGCCGGGTCGTCCGGCCGGAGCTCGCCGCGCAGGCTGATCTCGCCGCCGCCGTCCGCCGGGCTTGACCGCTGTCGTCGGGCCATGCTCTCCTCCTGCCGCCGCGTCCGGATGGCCGCGAGGCCCGAGACGAGTACCGCACCAGGCGCGGAGGGTCAAGATCGCGCATGCGCGTTTCGAGGCTGCTGTGGCTGCGTCCCGCGGTTTCTTTGCCCCAGCCCGAACTTCCCTATTGACAACCGATGGTTAATCTGGTTAACAAACGTCCCCAACAAGGCACCTACCTCGTTTTGGGTGCCGCGCTCACGCTGGATCTCGAAGCGTTTGATACAAGTGGGTGGATCGGCAGCTCCTGGCTGGTGCGGCGCGTCAGCCGCCTGGGGGTTCGACCACCACCCTGTTGGAGGCCGCGTTAGGAACATGGAGACGATCGTCGAAGAAGAGAGTTCTTCCCAGCCTCCAGGTAGTAAGCGCAACTCCCTGGAGAAAAACCTGCCTGCGCCCGCTCGCAGCGACCGGCGAGCCGTCCGTAGAAACGCCAGCCAGGAGAAAGGTGCCTCCTCCGCGAGGGGAAAGGCGCTGGAGCAGCCGCGGCGGTCCGCGCGTCCGGTGACGCCGTCGAACTTCCCGCAGTTGTTCCTGTTCCCGCACCTGCGCGGCCAGCCTCGCCGGAACACCGCGCCGTCGGAGTTCCAGGCGAAGCACTTCCCCGGCTCGACCGTGGAGGATTGGGCCGACTGGCACTGGCAGCTCAAGAACCGGCTGCGGACGGTGTCCGATCTGGAGCGCATCGTCCAGCTCTCGGCCCCCGAGCGCGAGGCGCTCTCCCGCCGGCGAGGCCACCTGCCGGCGTCCATCACGCCGTACTACGCCAGCCTGATGGACCCGAAGGACGCGGGCCAGGCCATCCGCCGGGCGGTGATCCCGGTGACGGCCGAGTTCGTCCGCACCAAGGGCGAGGAGGACGATCCGCTGGGCGAGGATCACACCAGCCCGGTTCCGGGCCTGGTGCACCGGTACCCTGACCGGGTCCTGTTCCTCACCACGGACCACTGCTCGGTCAACTGCCGGTACTGCACCCGCTCGCGGGTGATCGACCACGGCGAGATGGCCCCCGACCCCAAGCGCTGGGACCGGGCCATCGAGTACATCGAGCGGACCCCGACCGTGCGCGACGTGCTGCTCTCGGGCGGCGATCCGCTCACCCTGCCGGACGAGCGGCTGGACTACCTGCTCGGCCGGCTGCGGCGGATCCGCCACGTCGAGGTGCTGCGCATCGGCACCAAGTCGCCGGCGGTGCTGCCCCAGCGCGTCACCCCGCAGCTCACGCGGATGCTCAGACGCTACCACCCGCTGTGGATGAGCCTGCACTTCATGCACCCGGCCGAGCTCACCCCCGAGGTGCAGCAGGCCTGCGGCCGCCTGGCGGACGCGGGCATCCCGCTGGGCAGCCAGACGGTGCTGCTCAAGGGCATCAACGACTCGGTCGAGGTGATGAAGAAGCTCGTGCAGGGGCTGCTGCGTTGCCGCGTGCGGCCGTACTACCTGTACCAGTGCGACCCGATCACCGGCTCGGAGCGTTTCCGCACCAACGTGGAGAAGGGCCTGGAGATCATCCAGGGCCTGCGCGGGTTCACCTCGGGCTACGCGGTGCCGCACTTCGTGGTGGACGCCCCGGCCGGCGGCGGCAAGATCGCGCTGCTGCCCGACGCGGTGCTCGGCCGTGACGGTCGGGATCTGGTGCTGCGCAACTACGAGGGCCGGCTGTTCCGCTACCCGGAGCCCGCCGAGGAGAGCCCCTCGACCACCTGGCCGCTCATCCCCCAACCCACCTGTAGCTGAGCCAGGCGCGGGTGGTCTGCGCGAGGCACGCCATGCGCGTCGGCCTGACCTATGATCTGCGAGACGACTACCTCGCGGAGGGTTACTCCCTCGAGGAGACCGCCGAGTTCGACAAGCCGGACACCATCGAGGGCATCGAGGGGGCGCTCCGCGCGCTCGGCTACCAGACCGAGCGCATCGGGCACGCCCGGGCCCTCATCCAGCGCCTGTGCGCCGGCGATCGCTGGGACCTGGTGTTCAACATCGCCGAGGGCCTTTGGGGGCTGGGCCGCGAGGCCCAGGTGCCGGCCATCCTGGACGTGTACCGCATCCCCTACGTGTTCTCCGACCCGGTGGTGCTGGGGCTCACCCTGCACAAGGCCTTCACCAAGGCCGTGCTGCGGGACGCCGGCGTGCCCACGCCGGACTACTTCACCGTGGAGCGGCCCGAGCAGATCTCCGAGGTGAAGCTGGCCTTCCCGGTGTTCGCCAAACCGCTGGCGGAGGGCACCGGCAAGGGCATCGGCCCTCGCTCGCGCTGCCAGGACGCGCGGGAGCTCGACGAGGTGTGCCGCGAGCTCCTGGCGCACTTCCACCAGCCCGTGCTAGTCGAGCGCTTCCTGCCGGGCCGGGAGGTGACCGTGGGCGTGGTGGGCACCGGCCCCAGGGCCGAGGCGCTGGGCTGCATCGAGGTGAAGCTCCTGTCCACCGCCGCGCCTGACGCCTACGGCTACGAGAACAAGGAGAAGTGGGTCGGTCGGGTGGAGTATGCCCTGGCGCCGCCCGAGGTGAGCCGCGAGGCCTGCGACGTGGCGCTGGCGGCCTGGCGGGTGCTCGGCTGCCGGGACGGCGGCCGGGTCGACCTGCGCGCGGACGAGCACGGCCGCATGAACATCATCGAGCTCAACCCCCTGGCGGGCATCAACCCCACCATCTCGGATCTCCCCATCCTGTGCTACAAGCTCGGCATGACCTACGCGCAGCTCATCGAGCGGATCATGCGCTCGGCGCTCGAGCGCTGCGGGCTCACCCCGCCGGAGGCCCGCCCGTGAAGGTGGTGGTGCTCTACACCCCGGCCCCGCCGGACGCGCCGCCCCAGGACCTGGACGGCCTGGTCCAGGCCGAGGCCGTGTCCGCCGCCCTGACCCGCCTGGGCCACCAGGTGGAGCGCATCCCCTTCGAGCTGGACCTAGCCGCCGCCAAGCGCGCCCTCCTGCAGGCCGCCCCGCAGGTGGTCTTCAACCTGGTCGAGGCGGTCTCGGGCCAGGACCGCTTGCTGCACCTGGCCCCCGCCCTGCTGGAGGCGATGGGCCTGCCCTTCTGCGGCTCGGGCCTGGTGGGCATGCTGTCGACCACCAACAAGGTGCTGGCCAAGCAGCGCCTGCGGGCCGAGGGGCTGCCGACTCCGGACTGGTGGGAGGCCTACGGGGCGCTCCAGCCGCTCCGGCCCGGCGACCGGGTCATGGTGAAGTCCGCCTGGGACCACGGCTCGGCGGGCCTGGACGAGCACTCCCTGGTGGACGTCACCGACCCGGAGGTGGTGGTGGCCCGCCTGCGCGAGCTCGCCTCCCGGCCCGGCCAGGTGTGGTTCGCCGAGCGCTTCGTCGACGGGCGCGAGTTCAACCTGTCGGTGCTGGGCGGCCCGGCTGGCCCGCGGGTGCTGCCGCCGGCCGAGATCCGTTTCGAGGGCTACGGCCCCGACAAGGCCAAGGTGGTCGGCTACCGCGCCAAGTGGGACACCGACTCCTTCGAGTACCAGCACACCGTGCGCTCCTTCGACTTCCCGGCGGCGGACGCCCCGCTGCTGGCCGAGCTCCAGGACCTGGCGCTGTCCACCTGGCGGCTGTTCGGGCTGCGCGGCTGGGTGCGGGTGGACTTCCGCGTGGATCCCCAGGGCCGACCCTGGATCCTGGAGACGAACGCCAACCCGTGCATCTCCCCCGACGCCGGCTTCGCCGCGGCCGCCGCCCAGGCCGACCTGGGCTACGACCAGGCCATCGCCAGCATCCTGCAGGATCTCTAGCGTCCCTGCCTCCCGCCGGGCTCGGGCCGGCTTGACCCGCCTGGCCTGGCGTGCTTTCCTTGGCGCGTTGGAATGATCCTCCGGGAGGCGGGTGTGGGCCTGAACGCTAGGCCTGCGAGGGCGCCGGCCCCGGCGCCCGCGGCGGACTCCATCGAGCAGGCGCGCCTGGCGCGCGTGCTGCGCGGGGCGCTCAAGCCCCTGGTCGCCCTCGCCCTCCTCGGCAGCCTGATGATCTGGATCCCCGGCTTCACCCGGGTGCCCGGGCTGGGGACCGGCCTCGGCCTGGCCTTCCTCGGCCTGCTCCTGGGGACCGAGTGGCTCATCCGGCGGGACAGGGTGCGCCTGGCCGCCTTCCTCTTCCTGGTCCTGGTCCACGCCCTGTTCGGGCTGGCCTTCTTTTTGTTCGGCGCCCTCCAGGGTCCCTACGTGGCGGCCCTGGTCGCCCAGGTGTGCATCGCCGGCCTGGTCGGCGGCCGGCGCGCGGCCCTGCTGTCCTTCCTGCTGGGCGGGGCGGTCCTCGCCAGCGCCTACGTCCTGGCGGTGTCCGGCAGCAGCCTGCCGGATCTGTCGCCGAGCAACCCGCTCGCCAACATGCTGGTCACCTTCCTGTTGACCGGCCTGGTCGCCCACCTGCTCTGGGTCGCCTTCGAGCAGCTCGAGCTGGCCCGGAGGGAGCGGGAGGCCTACGAGCGCGAGCGCCGGGCGGCCCACCGGCTGGAGGCCCTTGGCCGGCTGGCCGGTGGCGTAGCCCACGACTTCAACAACCTGCTGACCGTGATCCTGGCCAACTCCGACCCGCACCAGCCCCCCGGAGAGACCCCCGCCGGGACCCTGAGTCGGCTGGAGGAGATCCAGGCGGCCGGTCAGCGCGCGGCCGGGCTCACCCAGCAGCTCCTGGCCTTCGCCCGCAAGCAGGTGCTCGAGCCCCGGCCGCTCGAGCTGAACCGGCTCGTGTCCGGGCTGCGCCCCATGCTGGCGCGCCTGCTGCGCGAGAACATCGAGCTCCGCCTGGAGCTCGCGCCCGACCTCCCGGCGGTGCGCTCCGATCCCGCCCGCCTGGAGCAGGTGGTGGTCAACCTGGCGGTCAACGCCCAGGACGCCATGCCGCGCGGCGGACGCCTGACCCTGGAGACCTCCCGCGCGGTCCTCGACGAGGCCGCCTGCCACAAGCACCCCGGCTTGCGGGCCGGGGAGCACGTCCTGCTTTCGGTCAGCGACACGGGCACGGGCATGCCCGCCGAGATCCTCGAGCAGGTGTTCGAGCCGTTCTTCACCACCAAGGCCTCGCAAGGCGGCTCCGGCCTGGGCCTGGCCACGGTGCATGGGATCGTCACCCAGAGCGGCGGCGCGGTCCTGGTCTACAGCGAACCGGGCAAGGGCTCGACCTTCAAGGTTTACCTGCCGGCGCTCGCCGGCTCCGCGCCGGCCGCGGAGCCCGTGGCCTCCCCGCCCCGCCTCGCGGCCCACTCCGGTCTGGGGCAGGGCCGGGTGGCCCTGCTGGCGGACGACGATGCCGCGGTGCGGGCGGTGGCCGGCCGCATGCTCCAGGCGCTCGGCTTCCAGGTACTGCAGGCCGGCGACGGCCACGAGGCCCTGCGGCTGGAGGCGGCCCACGCCGGAGCCCTCGACGTGCTGGTGACCGACGTGGTCATGGTGCAGATGGATGGCCTGGCCCTGGTGGAGGCGCTCCTGGTGCGTCGGCCCGGGCTCAAGGTGCTCTTCATCTCGGGCTACTCCGAGGAGGCGGTCCAGGGCAATGGCCTGCTCAAGCCCGGAGCCCGCTTCCTGTCCAAGCCGTTCAGCGTGACCCAGCTCGAGGAGAGCCTGCGCGGGTTGCTGGGCGAGCGCGCCTGAGGCCTGGCCTGTCGGTGCCCGGGCGTACCCTGGGCGCATGGGCTACCCGCCTCCTTCCCCGCCGGCCACGCACCTCCGCGCCCCGATCCGCGTGCTGGCCCTGGGGGACACCCACCTGGGCTTCGACAGCCCCCGGCGTCCGCGCGCCGACCGGCCCCGCCGGGGACCGGCGTTCTTCGAGGCCTACCTGCGCGCGCTGGCGCCGGCCTTCGCCGGTCAGGTCGATGTGGTCATCCACCTGGGCGACCTGCTGTACCGCAGCCGGGTGCCGGCTGGCCTGCAGGGCCAGGCGCTCGCCCCCCTGCTCGCGCTCGCCCGGGCAGGCCTGCCCGTCTGCCTGGTGCCAGGCAACCACGAGCGCTCGGCCCTCCCCTACCCGCTGCTGGACCGGCACCCCGACCTGCACGTCCTGGCGAGGCCGGCCTGCGTGCGCCTCGCGGTGCGCGGACTCCGCCTGATCGTGGGGGGGTTCCCCTTCCAGCGCGAGGGGATCCGGCCGCGCTTCCGCGCCCTTGTCGCGGCCACCGGCCTGCTCGACACGCAGGCCGACATCCGCCTGCTGTGTTTCCACGAGGCGGTCGAAGGGGCGCGGGTCCAGGGCTTCACCTTCCCGGCCACACGCCGGGACGTGGTTCCTGGCCAGGCGCTCCCAGCGGGTGTGGCGGCCGTGCTCTCGGGGCACATCCACCGCCACCAGCGGCTCACCCGAGACCTGGCCGGCCGGCATCTGCCTGCGCCGGTGCTCTACCCGGGCTCGACCGAGCGCACCTCCCCGGCCGAGCGGGACGAGGCCAAGGGCTGCCTGCACCTCGCGCTGGGCGCCGGCCCCACGCCGGCCGGGCGCCTGCTCGCCTGGCGCTTCCGCACCCTGTCCGCGCCGGTTGCCGCGCAGGGTCCCCCTCGGGTACTCTCGGGCCATCCACCCGCGTGGGAGGAGGCCCCAGTTGAGCGAGCCCCCGGCCGTGCGCGCGAGCCCTGAGCCGGGTACCACACCCGCCTGGCTGGAGTTCGTCCACCACGACGGCTCACCGGACTTCCTGGACGATGCCTGCCCCCCGCTCGGCGCCGAGGTGCGGCTGCGGTTGCACACGCCGCCCGGGGCCCCGGTCCGCCAGGTCTGGCTGCGCCGGGCGCCAGACGGCGAGCAGACCCTCGAGCCGCTGTGCCCCGTGGGCGGCAGCGGACCTGGCCAGCTCTGGGAGATCCGGCTGTGCGTGCGTGAGCCGCTGGTCCACTACCGGTTCGCCCTGGAGTCCTCCGCGGGCACCGCCTGGCTCACGGCGGCCGGCCCGAGCCTGGCCGAGCCCCTGGACTTCTTCGACTTCCGCCTGGTGGCCGGCTACCGCGGCCCGGCCTGGCTCCGGGAGGCGGTCTTCTACCAGATCTTTCCGGATCGCTTCGCGCCCGGCCTGGCGCCGGGAGCGCGCCCGGACGACGGCCGCAGGGTGCTCCCCTGGGGCGCGCGGCCTGAGCCCAGCCTGCCTTTCCCCGAGGTGTTCTACGGAGGCGATCTTGAGGGGGTGCGCCGCCACCTGGACCACGTCCAGGCGCTGGGGGCGGAGGCCCTGTACCTGAACCCGGTGTTCGCCGCGCCCTCGAACCACCGCTACGACACCTCCGACTACGGCCGGGTAGACTCCATGCTGGGCGGGGACGCGGCCCTGCAGGCCCTGGCGGCCGCGCTGCGGCGCCGCGGCATGCGCTACCTGCTGGACATCGCGCCCAACCACTGCGGGCGCAGCCACCCCTGGTTCGAGGCCGCGCAGGCCGACGCCTCCTGCCCGGAGGCGGCCTTCTTCCGCTTCCAGCGCCACCCGGAGGAGTACGCCTGCTGGCTCGGGGTCAAGACCCTCCCCAAGCTGAACTACGGCAGCGCCGAGCTCCGCCGGCGGATGTTCGAGGCCGAGGACGCGGTCTTCCGCCGCTGGCTCCGGCCGCCCTATGGCGCGGACGGCTGGCGCGTGGACGTGGCCAACATGCTGGGCCGGCTGGGGCCGGAGCAGCTCGGACCCGAGATCGCCCGGGCCATCCGGGCCGCGGTCAAGGCCACCCGCCCGGAGGCCTACCTGCTGGCGGAGCATTGGTTCGACGCCAGCGCGCACCTGCAGGGCGACCAGTACGACGGCGCCATGAACTACGCCGGCTTCCTCCACCCGCTGGTGTGGTGGCTCACCGGCCACGATCTGGCCGCCTGGGGGCAGCCCACGCGGGTGCGCTCGGCCGCGCCCTGGCCCACCGCCGCGCTGCTGGCCACCTGGCGCCAGCGGCTCGGGGTGCTGCCCTGGGCGCTGGCCTGCCAGCAGCTCAACCTGCTCTCCTCGCACGACACTCCCCGCATCCGCAGCCGGCTGGGCGGCGAGCGCGCCCTGCTCGAGCTGGCGGTGGCGGTGCAGCTCTGCTTCCCCGGCGTCCCGTGCGTCTACTACGGCGACGAGCTCGGCCTGGCCGACGATCCGCAGCTCGGCTCGCGCGGCTGCATGCCCTGGGAGACCGCCACCTGGGACCAGGCCCTGCTCGACCTCCACCGGCGGCTGCTGGCGCTCAGGCGCTCGAGCCGCGCGCTGCAGGCCGGCTCCTTCCGTTTCGCGGGCGCCGGCCCGGACCACTTCGCCTGCCTGCGCACCTGCGGGGCCGAGCGCGTGCTGGTGCTCGCCCAGCGCAGCCCGCGTCCCCTGCTGGCGCCCGCGCTGCCGGCCGCCCAGGTCGGCTTGCCGGACGGCCTCGAGCTCGAGGACGTCCTCACGGGCGGACGGAGCCGCGTGGCGGACGGCCTGCTACGGCTGCCCGACCAGCCCCGCGGGGCGAGCGTCTGGCGCGCTCACTGATACACGATGTAGTTGGTCGACTCGAGGGACCCGGGGAAGAACTCGAGCATGGCGTCCGAGCCCTCGAACAGGGCGTACACGCGGTCGTCCACGCGCGCGCCGGGCTCCGCGGCCGTGTCGTCGACGTCCAGGCTGATCAGCCGCCCGCCGAAACCCATGGAGACGGTGGGGGTGAACACCCCGGGCAGGTAGCCCGAGTCGGTGCCGAACCCGAAGGTCGAGCCGCGCGGGATGGAGCGCGGGAGCCCGTCCTCGTCCGGGCCGGGCTCGTAGATGGTGAACGCGATGCGGCCGTTGTCGTAGCTCGGCGGATCCGGGGGGATGGCCTGGTAGGGGCTGAGCGCCGCCCGCCCCACCAGCCCGTCCAGGGAGGACCACACCGTCCAGCCCGTGGCCGGACGCAGCTCGTACAGCACGGCCTCGGGCCAGCACAGGCCCGGATCCATGCCCTCGACGGCCTGCAACGTCAGGTACCCGGGCTCGACCACCAGCACCTTGAAGAAGGCCCTGGCCTGGCCAGTGTCCTCGGCGCCGGTGCCCGGCGAGCAGGAGGGGTGCACGCCCCCGGAGCCATCGGCGGCCTCGCGCGGCTGGCTGGTGACCACCAGGAGGTCGTCCACCAGCGCGCCCAGGCGCTGGAAGTCCACCACCGCCCGCTCGTCCCGGAAGCGCCAGCCCTCGAAGCGCCCGCTCTGCGTCTGACCCGTGCCGGGCAGGTTGCCCTGCCAGCGCAGGACCCAGTCCTCGCTGCGCGTCAGGCCGGTCTGCACCCACACGCCGTGGTAGATGGGGTCGAGCTCCGTGACGCCGTCGTAGGTGCGGTTGAAGTCCGCCAGGACCGGGTGCTCGCAGTCCGCCCTCGCCGCGCACTCCGCCACCACCTCGGTCTCCAGCGTCACGCCGCTGGAGGTGTACCCGGGGATGGACGCGGACGCCCCCACGAAGGGCGTGCGGTCGATCGGCCGGTGGTTCTCGGCGTCCAGGATGTACACGTTGCCGTTCAGATCAGTGAGGTAGGCCAGCGTGGTGACCACGTGCTCCTCGCCGCCCTGCGCCTCGAGCTCCTCGGCCGTCAGCATCTCCGTGGTCCACTCGCGCGCCTGGGCCGACTCGTCGGACACCAGGTACGGCACGCCCACCACGAAGGTCAGATCGCGCGGGATGCCCGGCAGGCGGATGCCCTCCGGGCTGCTGTCGGGGTCCGTGGCCGTCTCGCGGTTCGTGCCGGGCGGCACCACCGCGCCCACGGCGGGGTCGACCAGCACGATCAGCGGCTCGTCCGTGCGAACCACGTACAGGCGCGAGCCGTCCGGGGTCAGCGCCAGGCGCCTGGAGGGACCGCCGGTGAGCACCCGCGTGACCGCGCCGCTGGCGGTGTCCACCCGGGCCACGCTGTCCGCGTCCTCGTCGGCCACCCACAGCACGCCCCCGCCGGTCGACAGGGCCAGGCCCGAGGGCATGCCGCCCACGTCCACCGTCCGCACCTGCTCGAGCCGCTGGGGCCAGCCGGCGACCTCCTCGGGGTAGTGGAAGCGGAGCTCGGCCACCTGCCCCGCGCCGGCCAGGCTCACCCAGACCGACAGCGGCGCGCCCCGGTCCCAGGTCTGTCCCGCGGCCGGGGTCTGGGCCACCACCATCTCCGGCAGGCCGCCCGCCTCCTCCCCCAGCCCGACCCGGCTCACCCCGGCCCGGCAGCGATCGCTGTCGGGGTGCAGGGAGGCGGCGCAGGTGGAGGTGTTCATGTCCGTGTCCACCTCGACCAGCCGCCCGGGCCGGAGGTCGACCAGCGACACGTCCTCGGACAGGCTGTTGACCACGAAGGCCCACTCGCCGTGGGGGTCCAGGGCCAGGCTGCGCGGCCGCTCGCCCACGGGGATGGCGAAGGGGAACAGCGGGTTGTCGGCCAGGAAGAAGGCCCGCTTCTCCACGTCGAACACCCGCAGCTCGTCGCTCTGGCTGTTGGCCATCAGCAGCAGGTGGTGGAGCGGGTCGCACTCGGGCTCGCCCAGGGGACAGCCGGTGAAGACCTGGAGGTCGGCCGGGGTGGTGAGGCGGCCGGACAGGGTCGGCTTGGCCTCCTCGCAGCCCGCGCCTCCCAGCGCGGCCAGCGGGCCGGCGGCGAGCCACGCCAGGGTCAGGATGCGTGCCTTCATCAGCGCTGCTCCTCGGTGGGCCGGCCCACGCGCGCCAGGACGTCCATGAAGCCGCCGCTGGCCGGGTCCGCGTCCAGCACGATCACCTGGTTGTCGTCGAAGCAGGTCAGCAGCGCCCAGGCGCCTCCCCCCGGCGGGTCGTAGAAGCCGATGTCGAAGGGTCCCTTGCAGACGCCCTCGCGGAAGCCCAGCATGCGCCGGGAGCTGCCGTCGATGGCGTACACCGCGTCGTCCATCGAGCCGGTGACCAGCAGCAGATCCCCGTGCGCGCGGACCCGCGACGGGTTGCCGCCGACCACGAGCGCGTCCAGGTAGGCGTTGCGCGGCTGCCCGACCTCGTCCAGGCTGGTGTCCAGGATCGCCAGTACGTCCGGGTTGCGCATCACCAGCCCCGCCCGCTCGCCGCCCTGGAAGAAGGTCAGGGAGCGCGTCTCGTTCCCCAGGAGCTGACGGAAGAAGTCGGTGCGCGCGAGGCCCGCGGCCGCGCCCAGCGCGGGGTCGAGCATCAGCAACGGGTTGCTGTACGTCATCGGGTAGCGCACGGTCACGTACACCAGCCCCGACGCGGCCGAGTACGCCAGGTCGTTGTAACCCGTCTCCGGCGTCTCGAAGGAGAAGGCCTCCTGGTTGAGTCCGTTGGACGCCTTGGGCAGGTCGTAGCCGAGCAGGTTGTCCCCGCGCAGGGCGCCCACCACCAGGGTGCGGCTCTCCTCCCCCTCCACCAGCAACAGGCTGAAGGGGTCGGGCTCAAGCAGGGTGATAAGGTGCCGGACGCCCTCGCAGCGAGGGAAGTCCCGCTCCGGACGCCTGCCGTCGGGCCAGCAGTTCAGCACCAGCCCGCCCCCGGCCGGATCCACGCTCACCTCCAGGAGCACGACCTGGTTGGACTCGCGCACGGCGACCGCGGCCACCGAGCCATCCTCGCTGAGCACCACCGAGCCGGCGAAGTTGTCCAGCCGCACGGCCTGGTCGTCCAGGATGAAGCGCGTGAAGTAGGGGTCGTCGGGATCCGGGCTGGCGAGGTCGGCCTGGGACAGCCCCAGGAGGTCGATCACCCGCAGTGAACCGCCCGCGAAGGCCAGGTCGAAGTTCGAGCAGGACACCAGGGCGAAGCCCGCCGGGTGCACGGCCAGTCCCACGGGGTACTGGAAACCGCCCAGGGGGATCGGCACGCCCGCGCGCTCCTCCGCGCAGCCGGACAGGCCCGCCAGGGCGAGGAACAGCACGATCGACGACTTGAAGCGCACGCTCGACCCACCTTCCCGACGATTCATCCGTCTTACCGGCGACCCTTGGCGGCCTTCTTGATGACCTTCCTGGGAGCCTTCTTGGTGGTCTTCTTGATGGCCTTCTTGGAAGCCTTCTTGATGACCTTCTTGGAGACCTTCTTGGAGACCTTCTTGGAGGCCTTCTTGGGAGCCTTCTGGGGAGCCTTTTTGGCTGCCTTCTTGGCTACCTTCTTGGCTACCTTCTTGGCCGCCTTCTTGGCTACCTTCTTGGCCGCCTTCTCGAGGGTCTTCTTCGCGGCCTGCTTCACAACCGGTCTGGACTTCGGCTTGTTCTTCACGGACGCGGTTTTCGTCGCAGCCTTCGCCTTCCCGGTGGCCCGGGTCTGCTGCCGTTCCAGGATGGCGGCGTGGGCCGCGGCCAGGCGCGCCACGGGCACGCGGAAGGGCGAGCAGGACACGTAGTCCATGCCCACCTGGTGGCAGAAGTGCACCGAGGCGGGGTCTCCGCCGTGCTCGCCGCAGATGCCCACCTTGAGCTTGGGCCGCACCGAGCGGCCGCGCTGGATGGCGAGGTCCACGAGCTGCCCGACGCCCTCCTGATCGAGGGTCTGGAACGGATCGGCCGGCAGGATGCGCTGCTCCACGTACTCGGGCACGAAGCCGCCGATGTCGTCACGCGAGAAGCCGAAGGTCATCTGGGTCAGGTCGTTGGTGCCGAAGGAGAAGAACTCGGCGGTCCCGGCGATCTGGTCCGCGGTCAAGGCGGCGCGCGGGATCTCGATCATCGTCCCGTACATGTGCGGGATGTTCTCCAGGCCGAGCTTGGCGCACACCTCGGCGTGCACGCGCCTGGCCAGGGCCAGCTGGTTCTCGAGCTCGCTCCGCATGCCCACCACCGGCACCATGATCTCCGGCATGACGATCTTGCCCTCGGCGCGCAGCTCGGCGGTCGACTCCAGGATGGCGCGGATCTGCATCTCGCTGATCTCGGGGTAGGTCACGCCCAGGCGCACGCCGCGGTGGCCCATCATGGGGTTGGTCTCGTGCAGGTCGTCCGCGCGCCTGGCCAGCTCCTCGAGCCCGATGCCCAGGGCCTGGGCCAGCTTCTCGCGCTCCGCCTGCTGCGTGGGCACGAACTCGTGCAGCGGCGGGTCGAGCAGCCGGATGGTGACCGGCAACCCGTCCATGACCGCCAGGGTGTCCTTGATGTCCCTCTTCACGTGGGGGTAGAGCTCTACCAGGGCCGCGCGCCGCTCGGCCTCCGTGGTCGAGACGATCATCTTGCGCAGCAAGAACAGCGGCACCTCGGAGTGCTGCCCGTAGAACATGTGCTCGGTGCGGAACAGGCCGATGCCCTCGGCGCCGAAGGCGCGCGCCTTGGCGGCGTCCTCCGGGGTGTCGGCGTTGGTGCGCACCTTGAGCCGGCGGAGGCCGTCGGCCAGCTTCATGAAGGTCACGAAGCGCGGGTTCTCGGTGGCGTCCATCATGGCCAGGGCGCCCTGGTAGACCAGCCCGCGGGTGCCGTTGAGGGTGAGCTGATCTCCCTCGCGCAGGACGAGCCCGCCCACGTGGACTTCCTTCCGCTGCACGTCCACCTCGAGGGTCGAGGCGCCCACGATGCAGCACTTGCCCCAGCCGCGGGCCACCAGGGCGGCGTGGCTGGTCATGCCGCCGCGAGCCGTGAGGATGCCCACCGCCGCGCGCATGCCCTCGACGTCCTCGGGGTTGGTCTCCTCGCGCACCAGCAGCACCTTCTTGCCCAGCTTGGCCTGCTCCACGGCGTCCGCGGCGGTGAACACGATCCGCCCGCTGGCGCCGCCGGGGCCGGCCGGCAGGCCGCGCGCGATGGGCTTGGCGTTCTTCTCCGCGCCCGGGTCCACGATCGGGTGCAGCAACTCGTCGAGCTGGGCGGGCTGCACCCGCAGCACCGCCTCCGAGGCCGGGATCATCCCCTCGTCCAGCATGTCCATGGCCATGTTGAGCGCGGCCGTGCCGGTGCGCTTGCCCACCCGGCACTGCAGCATCCACAGGCGGCCCTCCTGGATGGTGAACTCGATGTCCAGCATGTCGCGGTAGTGCCGCTCGAGCGCCAGGCGGATTCCGTCCAGCTCGGTGTACACCCCGGGCATGGCCTTCTGCAGGGAGGGCATCTGCCTGTTCTGATCGTTCTTGGTGGCCTCGTTGAGGGGGTTCGGGGTGCGGATGCCGGCCACCACGTCCTCGCCCTGGGCGTTGACCAGCCACTCGCCGTAGAACTTGTTCTCGCCGGTGGCCGGGTTGCGGGTGAAGGCCACCCCGGTGGCGGAGCTGTCGCCCATGTTGCCGAACACCATCGACTGCACGCTGACCGCCGTGCCCCACTCGTCGGGGATGCCCTCGATGCGCCGGTAGGCGATGGCGCGCCTGCCGTTCCAGGAGGAGAACACCGCGCCGACGCCGCCCCAGAGCTGCTCGCGGGGATCGTCCGGGAAGTCCTTGCCCAGCACCTCGCGCACCTTGAGCTTGAAGCGCCGGATCAGGTCCTCGAGCTCCGCCACGCTCAGGTCCGCGTCGGTGGCGCGACCGCGCTCGCGCTTGACCGCCTCCAGCATGCGATCGAGCTGCTGGCGGATGCCCTGGCCCTCGGCCGGCTCGACGCCCCCGGCCTTCTCCATGACCACGTCGGAGTACATCATGATCAGCCGCCGGTAGGCGTCGTAGACGAAGCGCGGGTTCTTGGTCTTGGCGATCAGCCCCGGGATGGTGGCCGAGCACAGGCCCACGTTGAGCACCGTCTCCATCATGCCGGGCATGGACTTGCGCGCGCCGGAGCGCACCGACACCAGCAGCGGGTCCTGGGCGTCGCCGAAGTGGGCGCCCATGGCCTTCTCGACCCGCGCCAGCGCGGCGTTCACCTGCGCCTCGAGGGCGGCCGGGTACTTGCGGCCGCTCGCGTAGTAGTGGGTGCAGACCTCGGTGGTGATGGTGAAGCCAGCCGGCACGGGGATGCCCAGCTTGGCCATCTCCGCCAGGTTGGCGCCCTTGCCGCCAAGCAAGTTCTTCATGCCGCCGTCGCCGTCCGCACCGTCCGCACCGAAGTAGTACACCAGCTTGGCCATGTCCTCGATCCTCCGTGTTTGGTCATCTGCCCGGGCGGGTTCAGCCCGCGTCCGGGGTCTGCAGCCTAGTGAAATCCGCGATCCTGCCGAACAGCGAGTGGATGCCGCACAGCATCGCCTTGCGGTTCGCCTGCCGGGCCGGATCGTCGGGATCGTTGACCAGCACCTTCTCGAAGAAGCGATCCACCGGGGCTCGCAGCTCGGTGGCCAGCAGCGCCAGCGCCTCGTCGAAGCGGTTCGCGACCAGGCTGGCCTCGAATCGCGGCGCGGCGGCCTGGTACACCTCGAACAGCACCCGCTCCTCGTCCGCCACGAACAGCCCGGGCTCGAGGGCGGCGCGCTCGCAGCCCTTGATGATGTTGGCCACCCGCTTGAAGGCCACCGCCAGGTCCAGGTAGGCGGGCTTGGCGGTGAAGGCCCCCAGCGCCTTGACCCGCAGCAGCGTCTCGCTGAGGTCGTCCAGGCCGGCGGCCAGCACGGCCTCCACCACGTCCTGGGGGGCGCCCTCGCCCAGGCGCTGCCGCAGCCGTCCGGCGAAGAACTCGACCAGCTCGTCGAGCACCTGCTCGTCGAAGGGCTCGACCTGCGTGGGCAGCGTGGGCTCGACCTTCTTGCGCGCCGCCGCCTTGCGGGCCTTCTCCTGGGCCTTCTGCAGGCGGGCCGCGGTGAGCTTGTCGCGCAGCCCGTCCAGCGCGAGCGCGAGCATGCGGCGGAGCGAGAAGCGGTAGCCCTTGCCCTGGGCGATGGCGATCACCCCCAGGCAGGCGCGCCGGAGGGCGAACGGGTCCGCCCCGCCGCTGGGCTTCAGCCCCAGACCGAAGCAACCCACCAGGGTGTCCAGCTTATCGGCGATGGCCACCAGCGCGCCCACGTCGCTGTCCGGGATGGCGTCGCCAGCGAAGCGCGGCCGGTAGTGCTCGCGCACCGCCTCGGCCACGCCGGTGTCCTCGCCCGCGAGCGCGGCGTAGTGCCCGCCCATCTCCCCCTGCAGCTCGGGGAACTCGCGCACCAACTCGGTCAGCAGATCCACCTTGCTGAGCAGCGCGGCCCGGGCCACGCGCCAGGAGAAGCGCTCCGCCTCCTGGGAGATGGCCCCGAGCTTCACGCTGGTGGCCTCGATGACCCGCTTGATGCGCTCCAGCCCGCCCAGCCCGAGCGCGTGGGCCAGCGCCACGGCCAGGTTGGCCACCCGGATGGACTTCTCGTAGTACGTCCCGAGCTCGGCCTGGAAGATCACGTCCTGGAGCCGCGGCAGCAGCTCGATCGGCGCGGTCTTGCGATCCGTGTCGTAGAAGAAGCGAGCGTCGGTCAGCCGGGCGGTCAGCACGCGTTCGTACCCGTGGCGCACCAGCTCGTCGTCGGGCACCGGCGTGTTGGAGATGGCCACGAAGGCGTTGACCAGCCCGCCGTCCGGGCGCTCCACCGAGAAGTAACGCTGGTGGTTGCGCATGGCCGCGACCAGCACCTGGCGGGGCAGCTCCAGGAACTGCGCCGGGAAGCGGCCGAGCAGCGGCAGCGGGCGCTCGACCAGGTAGGTGACCTCGTCGGTCAGCCCGGGATCCTCGACCAGGCGCCCGCCGGCGGTCTCGGCCAGGCGGCGCGCCTCGCGCTCGATGTGCGCGCGGCGCTCGGCCGGCGCCACCAGCACGTCGTGCACGCGCAGCGTCTCCAGGTAGTCGTCGTACCCATGCACCTCGAGCGGGGCCGGGTGGGTGAAGCGGTGCCCGCGGGTGGTGCGGCCCGCGCGCACCCCGGCGAACTCGACCGGCAGCACCTCGCCGTCGAGCAGCGCGAGCAGCCAGTGCACGGGCCGGGCGAAGACGTGCTCGCCCGCGCCCCAGCGCATGGTCTTGGGGAACGCGAGCCCCTGCAGCGCGCCGCCGACCACCCCGCCCAGGACCTCGCCGGTCGGCCGCCCGGCCACGCGCCGGCGCACGGCCACCACCTCGCCCTTGGGGGTGTCGATGCGCACCAGCGCGGACACGTCCACCCCACGGCTCTTGGCGAAGCCCAGGCAGGTCGCGGTCGGCTTGCCGTCGCGGTCGTAGGCCACCGCCACCTTGGGGCCGGCGATCTCCTCGTCGAGGTCCGGCTGGCTGGCGGGCAACCCGCGGGCCCTGAGCACCAGCCGGCGCGGCGTGCCCAGGCTGTGCACCTCGAGCTCCGGGCCGGCCAGCCGGGCGGCCTCGAGGCCGGCGCGGAAGCCGCCGGCCAGGCCCTCGAGCGCGGGGGGCAGGAAGCGGGCGGGGATCTCCTCGCACCCTACCTCGAGCAGGAACTCCATCGCGGCACCTACTTCTTCGAGTTGTCGAAGTCCTTCATGTCCCTGGGCTTGGAGCACCCGGGCGCCTCGTCGCGCGAGAAGTCGCCGAGCTGCTTCTTGTCCTTCTTCGGTACGTCCACCACGTCGCAGCGGAAGAAGGCGATCAGGATGCCCGAGAGCGTCACCAGCAGGCCGGCCGCCCAGGTCAGGCGCTCGAGCCCCCCGGGCTGGTCGGCCGTCAGCCGGCCGCGCTTCATGAACTTCGCGGCCACGATGAGCCCGAGGCCCACCAGCAAGACGACGATGATCTTGCTGTCCAGCAGGCGGCCGACTCCGTCCATCGTCTCCTCCTGGATCAGACCTCGGCCAGGAGCGGGAAGCCCAGCCGCTCGCGCTCCGCCAGGTAGGCCTGGGCGCTGGCGCGGGCCAGCCCGCGCACCCGCGCGATGTAGGCCTGCCGCTCGGTGACCGAGATGGCCCCGCGGGCGTCCAGCAGGTTGAACACGTGCGAGCTCTTCAGGCAGTAGTCGTAGGCCGGCAGCACCTGGCTCTTGCCGCACTCGGCGCCCAGGCGCAGCAGCCGCTGGCACTCGGTCTCGTACATGGCGAAGAGCGCGAGCAGCATGTCCACGTCCGCGGTGTTGAAGTTGTGCTCCGAGTACTCCACCTCGCCCTGGTGGTGCACCTGGCCGTAGCGCACCCGGTCGTTCCAGCGCAGGTCGAAGATGCTCCTCACGTCCTGCAGCAGCATGGCCAGGCGCTCGAGCCCGTAGGTCAGCTCGACCGAGATGGGCTTCAGGTCGAGCCCCCCGCACTGCTGGAAGTAGGTGAACTGGGACACCTCCATCCCGTCGCACCACACCTCCCAGCCCAGGCCCCAGGCGCCGAGGGTCGGCGACTCCCAGTCGTCCTCGACGAAGCGGATGTCATGCTGCTCGACCAGGATGCCGATGGCCCGCAGGGAATCCAGGTACAGGTCCTGCACCTCGAGGGGCGAGGGCTTCAGCAGCACCTGGAACTGGTAGTAGTGCTGGAGCCGGTTGGGGTTCTCGCCATAGCGCCCGTCCGTGGGCCGACGGCAGGGCTCCACGTAGGCCACGCGCCAGGGCTCCGGCCCGAGCGAACGCAGGAAGGTCGCCGGGTTGAAGGTGCCAGCCCCCTTCTCGCAATCGTACGGCTGCTGCAGGAGACAGCCACGATCTGCCCAGAATTGCTGGAGTTTCAAGATGATCTGCTGGAAGTTCACGCCGTCGCTCCCGCGTCCCCGAGGCGGTTCGCAATCCCGCGAATCACCTGGCAAACGCGGCGCAAGCTACCATCGGAAAGGAGGGGTGTCAAGCGCGCCTTCCAGGTGGGGTCCCCCCCGTCCCCTCCTCTCCGGGATCCATCCCGAGAGGGGGTCCGGGCGCTCACCCGGCCTCGCCGGCCCGCTCCTCGGCGAGCTGGCGCAGGAAATCCCGGGCGCGGAGCGGGTGGCCGATCAGCCGGTCGAGGACGCGGAAGAGCGCCTCGCGCGCCTCGCGGGCGGCCTCGGGCGCGACCTGGGGGGCGGGCAGCCCGGCCTGCAGCGCGCGCAGCAGCTCCAGGCCCGCGGCGGACAGCTCCGTGGGCCGGCCACCGGCGCAGCGCTCGCACACCACCCCGTGCAGGTCCGGATCCTGGGCCCAGCGAGCGGACTCCGCGGCGCCGCAGCGCGCGCAGGCGCCCAGGCTCGGGGCCAGACCCGAGAGCTGGAGGACGTCGAGCTCGAAGCGCCGCAGCTCCGCGGCCGGGAGCGGCCCGGCCTCGAGCGCGCCCAGGCCGCGCTCCAGCCGCTCCAGGAAGGCACCGGCCGGCTCTCCCTCGCGGGTGAGCGCGTGGACCAGCTCGCACAGGTAGGCGGCCTGGCCGATGGCCACCAGCCCGGTCTGGATGGCGGCGTGCGGCTCGAGGCTGCGGGCCTCCTCCAGCCTCCAGAGCCCGCCCGGGCGGCGGGCCTCGCTGAGCACCGCCTCGATCCGCCCGAACGGCTCCAGGCAGCCCCCGAACCGCCTGCGCGAGCGCCGGCCGCTCGGGGCCACGGCCTCCACCAGGCCGTGCTCCGCGGTCAGCAGGGCCACCACGAGGTCGGCCTCGCGGAGGGGACGCCGGGACAGCACGATGGCCTGGAGCTGCCAGCGCTTCACTGGGCGGCCGGGCCGGGCCTGGCGCCGCAGGAGAGGCGCTGCAGGCGCTGGCACTCCTGGGCGGGCAGCGACATGCGGCCCTTCTGGATACAGTTCTCGAGGTAGGTGCAGCCGTGGGGGTTGTCGCCGGACAGGAGGTGCACCTTGGCCAGGTGCAGGTAGCCCTGCACGTACTCGGGGCAGAGCTTGACGAGCTGCTTGAGGTGCTCGATGGCCTCCGGGAAGGAGCGCCGCTTCTGGTGCATCAGGCCCAGGTACTCGTAGGCCACGCAGAAGGACTCGTTCTGCGCGAGCGAGGACATCACCCGCCGCATGCCCTCGTCCTCCTGCCCGATCTGGAACAGGGCCCAGCCCAGGTTGGCCTCGGCCACGAAGCGCTCGGGCAGGAAGACGTCCTCCAGGGCCTTCTCCAGCATGGGCAGGGCCTCGCGGAAGCGGCCCTGGGAGATGAACACCCGCCCCAGGTTGGCCCGCGCGGAGCTGAAGTCCGGGTTGAGCTCCAGGGCGCGCTGGAAGCACTCGATGGCCTTCTGCTCGTTGCCCAGGAAGTGGTGCGTGAGCCCCAGGCCGTTGTGGGCCTGGTAGAACTCCTCGTTCAGCTCGATGGCCTCCTGGAACTCCTTGAGCGCCTGGTGCACCTGGCCGGCCTGCAGATCGTTGACCCCGAGATCGTACTGGATCTCGGACTGCATCGTGTCCTTCTGGCTGGCGCAGGCGGGCAGCAGCCCGGTGCCGAGCAACGCCGCGGCCCACGCCCCCCGCACCCACGCCCTGCTGCACGCGCCCTTCACCGTGAGCCTCCCGTCAGCCCGGACCCTAGAACGACGACAGCACCCGGGCGATCTTCGCCACCCCTTCGGGCGAGAGCACCGGCGTCGGCGGGGTCGCGGGCGCCGGCGGAATCTCCTCGGCCACCTCTTCCAGCTCCAGCACCTCGCCCTCCAGGGGCGTGAGATCGGGATCGGCCGGCGCCTCGGCCCCGGGCTGGGCAGCCTGCTGCGCCCGGGCCCAGGCCTTCAGGTCCGCCTGGAAGCACGGCAGGCTCTGGAGGAGCTGCGCCTGCGCCTCCACCGCCAGCGAGCGGAAGTTGATGTTGTCCACCATAAAGCCCATGGACTCCACGAACTGCAGCGCCTCGAGCTCGGTGTCGTGGTAGGACTCCTTGGTCACCTCGGGCGGATCGTGCAGGAACACCAGGCTCTCGTTCGACTCCGGGAAGAGCAGGTACACGTAGATCGAGAACCTCTGGGTCGCGTTCAGCACCCCCACGATCCAGGCCTTGGCGGCCTCCGCCTGGCGACCCGGCGCCGCCACGATGGGGGCGTTGATGGCCTCGATGATGGCCACGATCCACTCGCGGCGCGTCTGGATGAAGCGGATGTCGGTGCGTGCCTCGAACAAGTGCGTGCTCCACGAAGCGGCTAGTGGACCGTGATGTTGTACTCGTCGTTGTAGTTCTCGGTCTCGGCGGCCGTGCGCTTGTACTGCACGAGCGGGCTCTCGATCATCACGTTGTTGCCGCCCATGTCGCCCTCGCCCACGATCAGCCGCAGGTAGACCTCGGGCGACACGCTCAGGCGCTGCTCGCCGACCTTCTTGGTGGCGGCGAAGTGCAGCACGTTCGGCCCGGGCTTCAGGTGCTTGGTCAGCTCGATGACCATGGAGGGCTCGTCGTCGGAGCGGATGCGCTTCCACCACTGGCTGTTGATGTAGATGTCGATCTCGTACTGCGTCTTGCCCGGGTAGTTCTCTTCCTTGACGAGCCAGTAGCGCTTGGAGGCGCCCGCGCTCCCCGCCCCGGGCAGGTTGGCCGGCTGGGCCTTCTGGCCGTCCTTGGCCTGCACTGCGTAGCCCGGGGCGTCGATGAAGATGTCGCCGTTGGCGTCGATGGTGACCGTGCACTTCTCGAACTTCTGCCCGGTCACGGCGTCGATGCGCACCCCGTTGAGGAACACGTTGCGCGCCCAGGCCACCCCGCCGACGGCCAGCGTCCACAGCAGCGCCGAGACCAGGATCGTCTTCAGTTTCATGGCTGCCAACCTCTTTCGCTTGCCAACTCTAGCTTTTACGACGCTCCGCCCGGCCCGTCAAGGTTCAGCGTCCAGCCGTCCTCGCCGCCCGGCCACACCAGCCTGTGGAGCTGGAGCTGCAAGCGGGCCTGCAACCTGGCCTCCAGCATCCAGCGGGCGAGCTCGGCCGGCTCGCACAGAGGAACGGCCGGCGACAGCAGGATATTCACCCCCGCGGGCGGCGGGTGGGCGGCCAACGTCCCGATCGACCAATCGAAGTCCGCCCTGTCGGCCACCACGATCTTGAGCTCGTCCCCGGGCCGCAGGCGCCCCAGGTTGGAAAGCCGCATGCGGCCGTGCTCGCCGCTCCCGGGCGGCTTGAGGTCCATGATGCAGCGCACGCCGGGCGGCACGCAGCCCACGTCGAGGGAGCCGTTCGTCTCCAGCAGCACGATCCGGCCCGCGGCCGCGAGGCGGGCGGCCAGCCCGAGGCAGGCCGGCTGGAGCAGCGGCTCCCCGCCGGTCAGCACCACCAGCCTGGGCCACTGGCCGAGCGCCAGCGCCTCGAGCGCCGGGAGCGGGACCTCCCGGCCGCCCTCCCAGGCCCGGGCGGTGTCGCACCAGCGGCAGCGCAGGTTGCAGCCCGCGAGGCGCAGAAACACGGCCGGCGTGCCCGCCAGGCTGGTCTCCCCGGCGATGGACACGAACGCCTCGCACACGCGCAGGCTGTCTGCGGCCCCGGCCATCGTTTCACTCGTGGTAGGTGGCCACCGAGCCCTCGGTCTCCCACACCCGCACCCGCACCACCCGGGCCCGCTCCCCGGCCAGGGAGTGCTGCAGCCGGCGGTAGATCACCCGGGCCAGGTTCTCGCTGGAGGGATTGCACTCGCGGAAGTCGGCCACCTCGTTCAGATCGGCGTGATCGAGATCGGCCGCGGCGGCCACCAGGCGCTTGCGCAGCAGGCCGAAGTCGATCGCCAGCCCGGTCGGATCGAGGTCGGCGGCCGCCGCGGTGGCCTCGATCTTCCAGTTGTGCCCGTGCACCCGCTCGCACTTGCCCTGGTAGCCGCGCAGGTGGTGCGAGGCCGAGATCACCGTGTCCACCGTGACTTCGTACATGGCCGTCCCCTCCCCGCTCACAGCGGCCGGGTGGCCCGGTCGAGCCAGGCCCGGGCGGGCTCGTCCAGGTGCGGGCCCAGGGAGTCCCGCACCCGGGCGTGGTAGTCGTCCACCTGCCGCCGCTCGGCCGGGGACAGCAGCTCGGGCTCGATCAGCCGCCGGTCGTAGGGGCAGAGGGTGAGCCACTCGAAGCCCAGGAAGCGGCCGTGGGGAGTGTCCCCGGCCGGGACCACCACGGCCAGGTTCTCGACCCGGATGCCGCGCGCGCCCTCGACGTACACCCCGGGCTCGATGCTCAGCACGTGGCCCGGCTCCAGCGCGGTCAGGTTGCGCCGCAGCGACACGCTGAAGGGGCCCTCGTGCACGCACAGGGCGGCGCCCACCCCGTGCCCGGTGCCGTGCCCGTAGTGCAGCCCCGCGGCCCACAGCGGCGCGCGGGCCAGCGCGTCGAGCTGGTAGCCGTTCGTGCCGGCCAGGAAACGCGCCCGCCCGAGCGCCAGGTGGCCCTGGAGCACGGCGGTGTACTCCCGCCGGGCCGCGGACAGGTCCCCGCCCAGCCCGAGCGTGCGGGTGATGTCGGTGGTGCCGTCCAGGTACTGGCCGCCGGAGTCGAGCAGCAGCACGCCCTCGGCGGCCACCGGCACGTCGCTCTCGGCCGACACCCGGTAGTGCACGATGGCGCCGTGGGCGCCGTACCCGGCGATGGTCTCGAAGGACGGGCCCAGGTACCCGGGCGCCTCGCGGCGGAAGCCCTCCAGGCGCTCGGCCAGGCTGGCCTCGGTGTGCCGCCCGCGCGGCAGCTCCTGCTCCAGCCAGGCCAGGAAGCGCGCCATGGCCACCCCGTCCCTGAGGTGCGCGGCCCGCGCGCCCGCCAGCTCGGCCTCGTTCTTGACCGCCTTCCAGGCCGGCACCGGGTTCGGCTGCTGCAGCAGGCGGGCGCCCGCGTGGCGCAGGCGCGCGGCCGTCCAGCGGCTGACGGTGGCGGGGTCGATCCACACCCCCGCGCCCGCGCGGCCCAGCCCGTCCAGCACCTCGCCGAAGCGCTCGTACGGCAGCACCTCCAGGTCGGCCGGCAGGGCCGCGCGCGCCCCGGCGCCGAGCTTGGCGGGGTCGACCAGCAGCCTGGCGCCGCGGGGCTCGACCACCAGGTAGGCGATGAACACCGGGTTGAAGGGCACGTCGGCGCCGCGCAGGTTCGTCAGCCAGGCGATCTCGTCGAGGGCCGCCAGCACCACCGCGTCAACGCCCGCCGCCTGCATGGCGGTCCGCAGCCGGGTGAGCTTGGCGCCGGCGTCCACGCCCGCCGCGGACAGGGCGTGCGTGCGCAGCGGGGCCGTGGGCAGGGCCGGCCGCCCGGCGCCCCACACGGCCTCGACCAGATCCTCCTCCTGTGGGGCGAGCAGCACGCCGCGCGCGGTCAGCGCCTCCTCCAGCCGCTGGCAGGCGCCCTCGGAGAACACGCGCGGGTCGAGGCCGACCCGGGCCCCGGCGGGCAGGTTCTGGGCCAGGAAGGGCTCGAGCTCGGGCACCCCGGGCTCGCCCATGCGGAAGAGCTCGATCCCGGAGCCCGCCAGCTGCTCGGCGGCCTGCAGGAAGTAGCGCGAGTCGGTCCACAGCCCGGCCCGCTCGGCCAGCACGGCCACGGTGCCGGCCGAGCCGTCGAAGCCCGAGATGAACCCGCGCCGCTGCCAGCAGGCGGCCACGTACTCGCTCTGGTGCGGATCGGCGCTGGGCACCAGGTAGGCGTCCAGGCCCGCCGCCCGCATGCGCGTCCGCAGCGCCGCGATCCTCTCGCTCACCTTCATCACGACCTCCTCGGGTGTCGAGCCCCCGGGCATGCTGCCAGCCCGGGCGCCGCAAGGCAAGGCTGGTCGCGGGCGCTCAACGGCGGCGCAGGACCCAGGGCAGCAGACCGAGCGCGAGCAGGCCCAGGCAAGCGACGGACGAGGCGCTGCCGCAGCCGCAGCCGCTGAGCGATCCGCCGCCCTGGTCTCCTCCGTCCACCTCGTCCACCTCGTCCACTCCGTCCGATCCGTCCGATCCGTCCGATCCGTCCGATCCGTCGGATCCGTCCTCCACCCCACCCGCGACCCGCTCCACCGCCCCGAGGTCGGGCAGACCGTCCGGAACCTCGCTCACGCCGGGGATCGCCACGCCGACGTCGAGGAGCGCGTGCCCGAGGGCCAGGCGGTAATCCCCCCCGTCAGGGTCGGCGAAGCGGGGCTCGACCGAGAGCCCGTGGGCCTCGAGCCCGGTGGCCGCAGTGAACAGCGCCAGGGTGTCGTAGCGCACGTTCAGCCACTTGACGAGCGGGCCGCCGTCGGACCGATCGGTGAACAGATCGTCGAAGTCGAGGTCCACCGGCGCGAGCAGGGAGTCCAGGCCGTTCTCGATGGCGTAGAAGTGCCCGGCCCAGATGTTGTTGCGCGAGGTGAGCGGCCCGAAGGGCTCGGAGGGCGCCCAGGCCTGGGCCTCGGGCGCGTCAGCGGCCGGGGCCGCGGTGGTGTGGTAGACGAAGATGGGCCCGGACGAGCCGTTGTTGAGCTTCAGGGCGTGGTCGCGGTAGCCGGCCACGAGCGTGCGGACCAGCCAGGTCGGCCCGCGCTGGATGGGCGAGAGCGAGACCGCGTTCTTGACCTCCAGGATGCGGTTCCCCACGAAACGCACGTTCAGGCAGGCGCCCTCGGGCTCCAGGCCGTCGTCGCCGTGCAGGGAGAGCTCGTTCCCGGTGACGTCGGTGTCGGCCGCCACCCCCTCGTCCGGGCTGTCGGTGAACTCGCCCACGTACACCCCGTTGAAGGTCCCGCGCAGCGCGTTCCGGCGGACCACGTTCCCCCGCCCGCCGTTGACCTCCACGGCCGAGGCCTCGGCGTAGTGCGCCTTGACCGAGTCCCAGGGCCAGTCCCACACGCGGGTGTCGGTCATGCGGTTGCCCTGCACCAGGTTCTCCGCCCCGCCCCGGCGGATGCGCACGCCGAGGTTCATGTTGTGGAGCTCGCAGTTCTGCACCGCGACCCGATCGCTGGCGCGGATGTCCACCCCGTAGCCGCTGTACTCGCCGTCCCCGTAGAAGCGCATCTCGAAGCCGTCGATGAGCACGTCGTGCTGCCCGTCGAGCAGCACGCCGCCCGGGAGCACGGCCGCGTGGATGGGCTGCCCCGTGGGGTCCGAGCGGTCCGGCAAGCGCACGTACAGCAGGTCCGCGGCCTCGTCCCAGAAGAACCCGCCCGGCAGCACGCCCGTGAGCCCGGCCTGGCCGCCGTCCTCGTCGAGCAGGCCCTGGAGATCGTGGTAGTCGTACAGCCGCTCCTCCCCGAGCGCCACGTACCAGGTGGGCCCCTGGTGCGGCGTGGAGTACAGCCCGTCCCCGAGCGCGGTCCAGGAGACCGCGCCCTCGGCCAGCTCGAGGCGGCTGCCGTCCAGGACCGCGCCCGGCTCGGCCAGGAGCACCAGCGGGTTCCCGGGCTCGCCCGAGGCCGTGACCTCCAGCGCCTCGCGGTACACGCCCGGGCGGGCGTGGATCACGAAGCCCGGTCCGGCCCGATCCACGGCCGCCTGCAGGGAGCGCAGCGGGGTCGCCTGGCTGCCATCGGCCCCGTCGCTGCCCCGCTCCGGATCCACGTACAGGTGGGTCGGGCTCGGCGGCAGCGCCACCCCATCCGGGCGGGTGGTGAAGCCGGCCGTGGCCGTCTCGGCCTGGTCGTTGTCGGGATCGTCGAGGGTCAGGCGCGCCTCGTAGGCCGTGGCCGGGGAGAGGAAGAACAGGCTGCCCGCGAAGCGGGTGGCGTCGATGCGCGCCAGCGGGTGGGCCGGCTGCCAGGCCGCGTCCCCGGCCCGTCGCACCTCGAGCCCCAGGCGCGCGTCCCGATCCGCGTCGCCGGTCACGTTTACGCGCACGCCGGCCGCCTCGAGGTTGGCGTACACCTCGGGGGTGCCCAGGCTGGAGGCGTCCTGTGCGCGGGCGATCGGGGCTGCGGCCAGCAGCAGGAGAACCCACGCGACGCAGGCAAGCAGACGCCTCATGCCGGCTCCTCTCGGCGGAGAACGCCCCGGGACGCTCAGAGGATATACCGCAGCCCCAGGGCGAGCCACACGTCTGTGCCCAGCCACCCGTCAGGGTCCCCCCAGGTGATGAGATCAGCGGTCAGCTCGACCCGGGCACCGGTGAGTTCCTCGAGACTCCAGGCCATGCGCAGGTCCAGCCGCACCAGATCGCCCTCGTACGCGACCCAGCCAAGCAGGTACTGCGGATACCCGAGGAGCGCACCGCCCAGGCCACCTTCGCCGGACAGTGCCGGTCCCTGCATCCAGTGCAGGCCGATCGCGCCCGACAACCCCCATGGCGCTCGGTAGGTGACGAACCCCGAAATTCGGTGTCCCTCCGCGCTCTCATGGGTGTCGCGCAGGCCGAGGATGCCCTCCGGCGCGTTCGTCTCCAGGTCGAACCAGCAGTAGGTGTAGGCCACCAGGGCCTGCCAGCGCTCCGACCGGCGAGTCCGCACCATCCCCCGGAACGCCACGTCGTTCCAGACCACGCTGAACTCACCTCCAGTGCCAGGATCGGACGCGCTCGGCGGAACGTTCTCCGAGGCGCTCCCGCGGCGCCAGGTCAGGTCGAAGGACAGGCCAAGACCCCACGGGGTCTCCTGCGCGTATCCGGCGTGGGTGGTGTCCACCGGCACCAGCACCAACCCCTGCGAGTCTACCCGGGGAGCCTCGCCCTCTCCGCTCCTGCCAACGAAGATGTCGTAGTCCGCGGTGGCTGGGTTGTAGGCGAAAACGTCGACGGCCAGGGTGGGCGCGGCCAGCGCTCCGAGCGCGAACATGCCCGGATCGCCGACCTGGCGCGAGTAGCCGAGGCGCAGGATCACGCTCCCGTCGCCCAACGGGTCCCAGGCCGCCGCCAGGCGGGGCCACACATCGACGAAGCGCAGCTCACCGGCCTGTCCCGAGCGGTGGATCCAGGCCAGATCCGCGCGCAAGCCCGCCACCACCCGCAAGCCGCCGAAGGCGAATTCGTCCGCCAGGTGGACCCCCAGGGCATCCTGGGTGAGCTCGTCCCGTGCAGCGCGTACCTCGCCGTCGGGCCCGGGCACCATCCGTTCGACCCTGTAAGGTCTACCGGACCGGTCGATGAAGACCGCACCTCCCGGCAAGCTCTCTTCGAACCCCGCCCAGGTGCGGCTGAACTGAAGACCGCCACGCAGGACCTGATCCAAGTTGCCCACCGGGACGAAACCCGACAGAGACGATTCCACCGCCAGACGCCGGCCGCGCTGACGCTTGCTCTCGTCTGCGTTGAGGATCTGGAGGCTGCGGTCTTCGTCGTAGTGCGAGCTGCAGGCCGGATCGTCCAGAGCGGTGCAGCCGCTGTGAGGCCCGACCTCGAGTGTGTGCTCGGAGAAGCTCGCGCGGGTCTCGTGGATGAGTCCCGGGATCCAGCGTGCCTGCCAGCTCGCGCCCACCAGCCAACCCTCGGAGAAGGCATCCTGTTCGGCCTCGGGCGACGTGGCAGGACTCTGTACGATGTTCTCGGCCCAGGCCGGCCGTCCCAGGGCGATGGCCACCAGTTCGTGCCCGTCGACCGGTCGCGCCACCACCTCGGCCAGGTATGCGAGGCGCCACAGCCCGTAGGCCGGGAGCTCGGTCTCGTCGACCGCCGGCGTGAAAGGGTCCTCCGCGTGCTGCGCGTGACCGGCTCGCAGCAGCGCCACAGCGGCCGAGGCCCACACCCGGCCTGGCACGAGCGGGCCCGCGGCGCTTGCGTGGCCGGCGAACAGAGAGGTCCGATCCGTCGGCATGCCCTGCTCGTTGACCAACCCGACCGCCGCGGGATCGCGGTAGCGGGTCTCGGCCAGCATGGTCTGCAAGGCCGCATCCACCCGCCAGGTGTCGAGTCCCCGCGGGAGCGAGAGCCGCAGCGCGCCCGCGTCGGTCGGGCCGAGCGAGGCCGGCAGTCCGGCCTCCAGGACCTCCACGTGGCTCAGCACGCTCGCGGGCAGGGCGAAGTCGGTCGTGCCGGTGAGTGGATCCGTGAGCGAGAAGCCATCCACCAGCACGAGCTGGCCGGGAAAGACGGACAGCCCTCCCAGCATCCAGGCGAGTTCCAGGCTGGGGGCGTAGAGCGGCGGGGCAGGCAGCGCGAGCATGGTGTCCCGCTCGAGCGCCAAGCCCAGCTCGGTGCCAGGCGGTGTCTCATCGTCTGCGCGGGCTTCGCGCCACGAAGGGCCCAGGAGCATGGCCAGAGCCAGTAACCACAACGCGCCCTGAGATCCGCGGACCATGCAGGCCACCCTTCTCCCCAGCTCGTTCAGAGCAGGTAGCGCAGCCCCAGGGCGCACCACAGGTCGTGGTGCAGCTCATCGCCTGGTTCGAGCCACACGTACAGGTCGGCCGTGACCTCGGCCCGGACGCCGAGCAGGTCCTCCAGGGTCCAGGCCAGGCGCGCGTCCAGGCGCAGAAGTTCTTCGCCAGCCTGCCGCGAGGCCGCGCCATTCGCGGACTCGAAGAGGTGCGTGACCAGCCCTCCAAGGCCTGTGTGGGTTTCTCCGGGCAACCAGTGGAGGCCGAGCGCTCCCGACAGGCCCCAGGGCCCCCGGTAGGAGCCCACGAGCGTCAACCGATGCCCGCTCCCGTCCATATCCAGGTCCATGAAGTTGCCGGTGGGTGGCTCCTCGCGCTCGCCGTCCCACCAGCAGAACGTGTATGCGATCAGGGCCTGCCAGCCCGAGGCCAGTCGCTTCCGAGCCATGGCCCGGATCGTCAGATCGTCCGAGAGAACCTTTGTGGTGCCCATCCGGACGCGGAGGTCTCGCCAGACCAGGTCGGCCGAGAGGTCCAGCCCGGGGATCACCTCGCGCCACAGCCCGAGGTGGGCCGCATTCGCCGGGACGAGTGAATCCACCCTGGCTGACAGGAGCTCGGGCTCGCCCTCACCGCTCCTTTCCAAGAATATGTCGTACACCCGGGTGGACGGGTTGTACTCGTAGGTTTCCGTGACCTGCCCCGTGTCGCGGAGGCTCCGGAAGGAGTCCATGCCTGGATCGATCACGCCCCGGGAGTAACCGAGGCGGATCGCCGATCGTCCGTCGGCGAGAGGATCCCAGGCCACCGCCAGGTGAGGCCCGATGTGCGAGAAGCGCACCTCACCCTCCTGACCGTCGCGGTTCAACCAGAACAGGTCAGCCCGCAGACCCACCTGGAGCCGCATGGGGCCGTACACCAGCTCGTCCTCGAAGTGCAGGCCGAGCGCGTCCTGAGTGAGCTCGTCCTGCGCAGGACCGACCTCGCCATCCGGACCGGGCACGAGCCGGGTGACGCCATGCGGCCTGCCCGAAAGGTCCAGGTACGAGGCGCCTCCGAGCAGCCTGTACTCGTAGTGGGCCCAGGTGCGGTGGAGCTGCACCCCGCCGCTCACGACCTGGTCCACCACGTGGCCGCCAAGACGGCCAGAGAGGCTGGACTCCACGGCCAGCCGCCGGCCACGTTGCAGCCAGGTGCTCCTCGCGTTGCCTGACAGGAGCCCCGAATCCCGGTCAAAGTGCGATGCGCAGTCCGGCTCGTCCACGGCGGCACAGCCGCTGGTCGGGCTCTCCTCCCACGTGTGCTCGCCGAAGCTGATCCTCGATTCCTGGCGGAGTGCCGAGGTCCACCCAGCCGTCCAACCCACGCCCACCAGCCAGCCATCGGAGAAGGCGTTCAGCTCGGCCTCGGGTGACCGATAGGCCTCCTGGGTGATGTTCGCGGACCAGGCCGGCCGCCCGAGCGCCAGGACCGTGAGCTCGTGCTCGTCGACCGGCCGCGCCACCACCTCGGCCAGGTAGGCCAGGCGCCACTGCGAGTAACCGGGCAGCTCGATCAGGTCCGGGTTCATCGGGTCGAAGTAGTCCGTGGCCTCGGTCATGCGCCCGGCCTGCCTGAGCCCCAGGGCGGCAGTGGCCCACAGCCGGCCCGGCAGGATGGGACCCGAGGCGCTCAGGCCCCCGGCGTACATGGAGTCACGCGTCCCGCGCGAGGAATCCCCTACCGGCTCCAGCCCGCGGCCAGGCTCGCGGAAGCGGAGCTCGGCGGGCGCGGCCTGGAAGCCCGCCTGCACGCGCCAGGCGTCCTCTCCCCGCGGGAGCCAGAGCCGCAGCGCGCCCGAGTCGGTCGGGCCGAGCGAGGCCGGCAGGCCCGCCTCCAGGACCTCCACGTGGCTCAGCACGCTCGCGGGCAGGGCGAAGTCGGCCGTCCCGGTGAGCGGGTCGGTGAGCAGGAAACCGTCCAGGGTGACGTGCTGGCCCGGGTTGCCGGCCAGGCCGCCCAGGAGCCAGGCGAGCTCCAGGCTCGGGGCGTAGATCGGCGGTGCTGGCAGTTCGAGCAGCGACTCCCGCTCGAGGGTCGTCCCGACCTCCACGCCCGGCGCCTGCTCGTCCCCGGCCCGTACCTCACCCACCGGCCAGGCCAGGAGCAGGCCCCAGGCGAGCGCGCACCACCCTGCCCTGGCGACTCGCAACCGAAGTCCCCCCCCGATCCCTCGTCCCATCAAAGCCTCCTCGCTGCTGCCCCATCGGAGCCCATTTTCACCGATCCGTCAAGCGCCATCCGGCCTTGACTCCCGCGCTCGATGCGCCGACAATGCGCCGCATTGTGGAGGAGATTCTCAACTGACCCCGGGAGGTAGGGAAACCATGCGTGCCTGGACTCGTGCGGCGGTGCTGTTCTCGTCGGTGCTCGCCATGTTCGCCTTCGCGGCCTGCTCGAAGACGGTCGAGGGCGAGACCAAGGCCTGGGAGGCGAACCAGCAGAAGGCGGCCGGCCTGAAGGCGCTCTACCCGGGCTTCAGCGCGGCGCTCGACGAGCAGCTCAAGAGGGCCCAGACCGCCATGGAGGCCGCCAAGACCGCCACCGAGGAGGACAAGCCCAAGCGCATGGCCGAGGCCAACGCGCTGCTGTCCTCGGGCTGGGTGGGCGACCTGCAGGGGCTCGACGGCGAGATCAAGGAGCTGCGCGGGAAGATCACCCAGGCCACCACCGGCGCCAAGGACGAGACCGCCCGCCTGGCCGTGCGCCAGGTGGCGGACGACGCCCAGCGGGTGATCGCCCAGGTCGAGGAGCGCCTGAAGCAGGGCGCGCCCGACGCCGCCGCGGCCGGCGCCATCGTCACCAAGCTGGATGGCGATCTCGAGGCGGCCGAGAAGAACGTGGAGACGGTGATCAAGGCCCAGGCCGACGCGGCCAAGGCCGCTCCGCCGGCCGCGGCCGACGGCGGGACGCCGGCCCCGGCCGTGGGCGTGGACGGCGGCCAGCCGGCCCAGCCCGGCCAGCCCGCCCCGGCGGCCACCTGGAAGTGCGCCTACTGCGGCGGCTCGAACGAGGCCACCGCGACCAAGTGCCAGGGCTGCGGCGCTCCCAAGGAGTAGCCGATCCGCGGACCGATCCTACCGAGAAATCACCCAGGCGCTTCCGTCCTCCATGCCGGCCGGGCGACAGACCCGGACCGGGGAGGACCTTCCATGCGCGCCCTGCTCGCCCTGTGCACCTTGGTGGCCCTGTTCGCCGTGGCCACGACCCTGCTCGTGGCAGGCCTGGTCCTGCCCGGCGCCGAGCCCACCTGAGCCCCCTTGGCTGTCGAGACCGGGCGGGGTATCCTCTGAGCGCAACCCACGGAGGTGCGCGATGGGGTCCCGGCTCATGAACCTGTGCCTGTGTTGCTTGCTGTCCTGGGCCGCCGGCTGCGACGGCGGCGGGGGCCCGGCCGAGGACGGCGGGCAGGACGCGGCCGGCGAGGACGGCGCGGACGGCGGCGGCGACGGGCTCGTCGCGGGCGCCTTCGTGCTGCAGGTCCCCGCGGACACCCGCCTGTGCGCCCTGACCATGCTGACGCCTGCGGACTACGCCGCGGCCCTCCAGACCAAGGTGCGCGTCGGCCTGCGGGCCGGGGAGGTGCGGCTGCCCGCGGACCAGGCCGAGGCCGAGGTCGAGCTCGTGGAGACGCTCGAGGCCGGCGCCGACGGGCTGGCCGGGATCCCCACGGGCCCGGGCCTGCTGAGCCGCACCCCCGCCGGGGCGCTGGCCGACGGGAGCTACACGCTCACCTTCTCCCAGCCCTTCCAGGCCGGGCTCTCCACGCTCGAGGTGGTCGGGACCTTCACCGTCGAGGTGCGCTCCGGGAGCGCGCCGGCCGTGCGGCTGGACGACGCGCTGCTCACCGACGGGCAGCAGGGCCTCCAGGTGACCCGGATCGGGGGCAACCAGGCCCTGGCGCCCTGCGGCCTGGGGCCGTTCACCTGCACCATCCACGACCTCGGCCTCGAGGGCGGAGACCGGCTGCAGTTCGAGGCCTGCGCCTTCTGCCCGCCGGACTGGATCTGCAAGTCGAGCCTGGGCGGTCTGCGCCGGGCCATGTTCGACCGCTCCCGCGTGCACCGCGACAGCCAGGACTACTTCCTGCTGGCGCACACCTGGCAGCACCACGACTGGGGCCAGGACGTGCTGGTGGTGCTCGAGCCCGCCGTGGGCGCGCTGCGGGCCATCGCCGTCGCCACCGACCCTCAGGAGTACGAGAGCTTCACCAGGGCCACCTACCTGGACGAGGGCTTCCAGGCGCTCGAGACCCGCGCGGTCACCTCCCAGACCAAGCGCGACGCCTGGTGAGGCCGATGGTCCCGAGGATCGCGCTGGCGGTCGCGCTGCTCGCGGCCGGCTGCCTGGACTACGCGCCGCTGCCGCCGTGGAAGGCGGTGGACGGATTCGACGGGGCGGACGGCGAGGACGGCCAGGATGGAGGGGTGGAATCGGACGGCGAGGACCACACGTCCTACGGTGAGCCATGCATGCGGCGCGGGGGATATTGCCACATGGTGCACGATCTCGACGCGCCCTGCCCGCCGGGCAGCTACAGCCCGTTCAGAGGCTTCCTGCACCAGTGCCTGATGATCGGGTCCTCGATCTGCTGCGTGGACAAGGGCGACTTCGGCTCGCCCTGCATCGACGACGCGGACTGCGACCTCGGCGGCTGCCTGCGCGAGGCTTCCGGCTATCCAGAAGGCGGCCTGTGCACGCAGGTCTGCGATCCGGGCGCCAGCCCGACCGGTTGCCCCGTCTACTCGGTCTGTATCCCGGTGTTCTTCTCCCAGGCCGTGGGCATGTGCATGCTGACCTGCGGCGGGTACGAAGGTTGCCGGGAGGGCTGGAGCTGCCAGGCCTTCCCCCGCCAGCCCTGGGGCGCAGACGAGCGGACGGTGAACGTGTGCTGGGCAAGGGAGATCGCGATGGGCATGGCCGCGCTCGGCGAGATCTGCAGCCAGGACGACGACTGTCTGAGCATGCTCTGCCGCGAAGACCCCTCTGGCCAGCGGCGCTGCGCGTCAACCTGCGGCGGAGAGGATCGCTGTCTGTACGGGTTCACCTGCCAGCAGGCGTCCGGCGGCGGCGGCCTCTGTTTCCCGGGCTGAGCCTCGCCAGCACCGGTCGGGCCCCCTCAGGCGTAGATGCCGGCCACGATGCGCGCGAGCCCGTCCACGTCCGCGGGGCGGAAGGCGTCGAGCTCGTGGCTGTCCACGTCCAGCACCGCCCGGATCGCGCCGCTCCGATCGCGCACCGGCAAGACCACCTCGCTCCTGCTCCGCGCGTCGCAGGCGATGTGGCCGGGGAAGGCGTGCACGTCGGGCACCAGCACGGGCTCGCCGCGGTCGACGGCCGCCCAGCACACCCCCTGGTGCCGGGCGAGCACGGCGCAGGCCACCGGCCCCTGGTAGGGTCCGACCACCAGCTCCCCACCCTCCAGGCGGTAGAAGCCGGTCCAGGAGAAGTGCGGCAGCTTGTGGTGCAGCACGGCCGCGACGGTAGCCATGCGGGCCACGGCGTCCGGAGCCTCCTGGAGCAGCTCCGCGAGCTGATCGTGGAGGCGGGTGTAGCGGCTGCGCAGGCGCCCTTCTTCGAGTCTTGGCACGCGTCACCTCGCGAGGGCCGCCCTCAGCGGGCGGCCAGGCTGAAGCTCTGCCCCGCCAACCCGGCGATGGTCTGGCCGATGGCGAGCGAGGCCGTGGCCGCCGGGGACGGCGCGTTCAGCACGTGGATCTGGCGCTCGGCCTGCACGAAGCGGAAGTCGTCCACCAGGGCGCCAGACGGCTCGAGCGCCTGGGCCCGCACCCCGCTGCCCGCGCGGCGCACGTGAGCCTTGTCGAGCTCGGGGACCATGGCCTGCAACGAGCGCACGAACGCCCCCCTGGAGAGGGAGCGCCACACCTCGGCCAGCCCCATGCGCCAGTGCCTGGCGGCCAGGCGCCAGAAGCCGCCGTACAGCAGCCAGGAGAACAGGTCCCGGAGGCGCAGGTCGAACCTGTGGTAGCCCTCGCGCTTGAGGGCCAGCACCGCGTTGGGCCCGGCCTCGACGCCGCCCCCGAGCGTGCGCGTGAAGTGCACCCCCAGGAAGGGGAAGCGCGCGTCGGGCACCGGGTAGATCAGGTTCCTGACCAGCCGGGCCGCCGCGGCGTCCAGCTCGTAGTACTCGCCGCGGAAGGGCACGATGCGTAGGCCTGGATCCAGTCCGCACAGGCGCGCCACCCGATCGCTCTGCAGCCCCGCGCAGTTGACGAGCTGGCGGGCGCGCACCCGCCCGGCAGGGGTCTCCAGCACCAGGCCCCCGGGCTCGCGGGCGAAACCCTGGACCCGGGCCCGCAGGCGGACCTCGCCGCCCGCGTGGGCCACGAGCTCCGCGAGCTTCCGCGTCACGCCCGGGTAGTCGATGATGCCGGTGGACGGCACGTGCAGCGCCGCGAGGCAGCGCACGTGCGGCTCGCGCTCGCGAGCCTCCTCCGGGCCGAGCCGGCGGATGCCCTGGAGGCCGTTCGCGGCCCCGCGCCGCTCGAGCTCCGCCAGGACGGGCAGCTCTCGCTCCGCGGTGGCCACCACCAGCTTGCCGCAGCGCTCGTGGGCCAGGCCGTGCTCGGCCGCGAAGGCGAGCAGCAGCTGCCTGCCCCGGGCGCAGTGCTCGGCCTTCTGCGAGCCGGGCCGGTAGTACAGGCCCGAGTGGACCACCCCGCTGTTGTGCCCGGTCTGGTGCGCGGCCAGCTCGCCCTCGGCCTCCAGCACCACCACCCGGGCGCGCGTCTGCCGGGTGAGCGCCAGGGCCGTGGCGGCGCCCACGATGCCACCGCCGATCACGGCCACGTCGAAGGGCTGCTCGCTCAAGCCTCGGCCTCCCGGAGGAGCTCTCCTGCGCGCACGTTACCGCCGACCCCGCCGAGCGGGCAAGCGCGCCCGCGCGCCGGCCTGGCGAGCCGGCCCCGGGCGTGCTAGCTTGGCCGGCGCCATGCGCTTCGAGGACATGATCTCCGGCCTGCCCACCGATCGCCCGCTGGCGCTGCTGCTGCGGCACGCCGAGCGCGCCTCCATCGACACCATCGAGGACTCCTACCGAGCCCTGCTCACCCCGGCCGGCATGACCGCGGCCCGGCTGCTGGGCGGCCGGCTGGCCCACCTGCGCCCGATCCGGCTGGCCCACAGCCCGGTCGGCCGCTGCCGCCAGACCGCCGCCTGCCTGGCGGAGGGCATCCAGGCCGCCGGGGGCGAGGCCACCCTCCTGGGCGAACGCACCGAGCTGGGCGGGCCTTACATGCTCGACTTCCGCGCGGCCATGGCCGCGGTGCTGGACGAGGGGGGTGGGCGCTTCGTGCGCGCCTGGTTCGACGGGCGCCCGCCGGCCGACGGCCTGGTGCGCCCCTTCCGGGAGGCGGCCCGGGGGCAGCTCGAGGCGCTGCTCGCGAGCCTGCGCGAGCCCGGGGCGCGCGGCGTGTGGCTGGGGATCAGCCACGACTGGAACCTCCTGCTGCTGCGCGAGGGCTACCTGGGGCTGCGGCACGAGGCGGCCGGCTGGCCCGACTACCTGGAGGGCCTGGCGGCCTGGCTGGACGACGGACGGCTGGTGCTGTGCCGGGGCGAGCGCCTGGTGCGGCTCGCGCTGCCGCTCTCCTGACAGGCCTCAGCCCCGCCAGTCCTGGATCTCCCAGCCTCGCCGGCGCGCCTCGCGCCGGAGGCGCGGATCGGGCATGACCACCCGCGGCCGGCCCACCCGCAGCAACATGGGCAGATCGGTGATGCTGTCGGTGTAGAAGGCGCTGGCGCCCAGATCGACCCCGTGCTCGGCCGCGTAGCGCTCGGCCCACACCACCTTGCCCTGGCCGGCGCACACCGGCGGCACCAGGGCGCCGGTGAACCTGCCGTCCTCGACCGCGTAGCGGGTGGCGATGAAGCCGTCCAGGCCGAAGTGCTCGCAGGCCGCCTCGGACTCGTAGCGCGAGGACGAGGTCAGCAGCACGCAGGGCTCCCCGGCCCGGCGGTGGGCGTCCAGCGCCGCCCGGCCGCCCGGGGCGGCGTGGGGCACCACCTCCTCCTGGAACCAGGCGCGGGTCCAGCCGCGCACCGTCTCCTCGGGCAGGCCCCGGATGGTCGTCAGGGCCTCCTGCATGGCGCGCTCCATGTCGATCAGCCCGAAGCGGTAGCCCAGCAGGTAGACGAGCGCCTTGGCCATCTGCGCGCGCGTGATGCGGCCCACGCGCCGCTCGCGCCGCATCCACAGGGCGCCCGAGTTGACGGTCAGCAGCGTCCCGTCGAGGTCGAAGAAGGCGACGGTCCTCACTTGGCGCCGGCTCCCTGGCCGAGGGCCTCGAGCAGCGGCTGGATCTTGCCCGCCGCGTCCACCACGGCCTCGCGCAGGCCGCGGGACTCCTCGGCCTCGCTGCCCGCGGGCCTGCGCATGCCCTGCGCCGCGCCCGAGGCCACCACCCTCTTCGTGCGCACCTCCACGAGCTCCAGGGCGACCGCGTACGAGCTGGCTTGCGCGTCGGGCTCGTGGAGGCGTTTGACGCCCACCCGGAGCACCAGCTCCGCGCCCGGGGCCTGGCCCGGCTCGGGCTCCTCCAGCACCTCGAAGCCCGCCTTCTGCAGGAAGGGGATGAGCTCCGCCTTGACCAGGAACCACAGCCTGGGGCGGGGCGCGCCCGGGGCCGGGATCACCACCACGCTCCTGCCGGTCCCGCCCGCGGGCGGGGCCGCCCGCGCGCCGGCCTCCTGCATGCGCCGCTTGAGGGCCGAGGCGTGGAGCCTGGTGTTCAGCACCACCTGCACCCGGTCCCCGCCCAGGCTGCGCCGGGAGCGGAGCCCCTCCCCGCGCCCGTCGCGCGAACCGGCCTGGACCAGGCCGACCAGCTTGTCCAGCTCCCTCTCCAGCGAGGGCCAGAGCTTCTCGAGGGCCGCCTCCTCCGCGGGCGTCGAGGTCAGCCCCTCGGCGTACCAGCGCAGGCAGCCCAGGCGGGCGTGCAGCACGGCCGCCTCGGTGCTCTCCCCCTCGCCCCGGCACTGGACCAGGGCGGTGTCCGCGTCGATCGTCTCGACCAGCTGTCCGGGCAGGAGGCTCTCCCCGGCCAGGGCGGTCGCGGCCAGGCCCAGCCACCATAGGGCCAGCAGCATGTGGAGGCGCATGTCCTTCTCTCCTCGCGTCTTCCCTTCGAGCAGGGATTGTGCTGACATCCTAGTGCTGCGCGGCGGGGGCCACAAGGGCCGCGCGGGGAGGGCCAGACCAGCCATGGCAAGCGGCGCCGTCTTCCTGCACAGCCCCGAGCTCGAGCGCATCGCCTACCCGGAGCACAGCCCCTTCAAGACCGATCGCGCCCAGCGCACCCGGCGGCTGCTCCTGGGCATGGGCCTGCTGGGCAGCGCCGGCGCGCGCGAGGTGCCTCCGCGCCCGGCCAGTCACGCGGACCTCACGCGCCTGCACTCCCCGGTCTACCTGGCGGCGCTGCAGCGGGCGGAGCGGGGCGAGTTCGACATGAGCTTCCTGGCCATGGGCCTGGGCACCGAGGACTGCCCGGTGTTCGCCGGCCTGTACGAGCACGCCTGCTGGGCCGTGGGCGCCAGCCTGGAGGGCGCCCGCCTGCTGCTCGCCGGCGAGGCGCGGGTGGCCTTCAACCCCTCGGGCGGCTTCCACCACGCCGGACCGGACTACGCCGCCGGCTTCTGCTACCTCAACGACGTGGCGCTGGCCTGCGAGCTGCTGGCCGCGGCCGGCAAGCGGGTGCTGTACCTGGACGTGGACGTGCACCACGGGGACGGGGTGCAGGCCTTCTTCTACGGCCGCAAGGACGTGCTGACCATGTCGCTGCACGAGAGCGGCAAGACCCTCTTCCCCGGCACGGGCTTCGAGGACGAGATCGGCGAGGGCGAGGGCCTGGGCTACGCGGTCAACCTGCCGCTCCCGGTCGGCACCTACGACGAGGCCTACGTGGCCGCCTTCCGGGAGGCCTGCCTGCCGATCGCGCGCGCCTTCCGCCCGGAGGCGGTGGTGCTGGAGCTGGGCATGGACGCCCTGGCCGGCGACCCACTCGCCCACCTGAGCCTGACCAACAACGCCTACGTCGAGGTGATCCAGGAGGTGCTCGGGCTGGGCGCCCCGGTCCTGGCCACCGGCGGCGGCGGCTACCACGTGGAGAACACCGCCCGCGGCTGGGCGCTGGCCTGGAGCGTGCTGTCGGGCCAGGATGATCCGGCCGACGATCCCTCGGTGGGCATGGGCGGGGTCTTCCTGCAGTCGAGCGAGTGGCGCGGCGGGCTGCGGGACCGGGTCCTGCTGTCCCACGCCGGCCAGCGCCAGGCCATCGACGAGGCCCTCGCGGCCAGCGTCGCCAGGGTGAAGGCCGGCCTGTTCCCGCTGCACGGCCTGGCCTGAGCCAGGGGGGTGACGGCATGCGCGGCCTGGGCGGTTGTCTGTGCGCGTGGGCGCTCCTGGCAGTCTGGCCCGGCTGCGGCGGGTCCGACGATCGTTGCCGCGGGGTGGTCTGCGACCAGCCGCCGGCCAGCGCCTGCCTGGACGCGGACACGCTGCGGACGTTCACCTCGTCGGGCCAGTGCCAGCCGGACACGGGCCAGTGCAGCTACACCCCGGCCGAGCAGGCCTGCGAGTTCGGGTGCGGTCAGGATCGCTGCCTGGAGCAGGACCCGTGCCAGGGCGTGGTGTGCGACGACCCTCCCTCGAACACCTGCCTGGACGCCGACCGGCTGCAGGTCTACGCGGCGGTGGGCGCCTGCGCGCCGGAGGACGGCACCTGCGGCTACCCGTGGGACGCGCGGGTGTGCGAGCGTGGCTGCGCGGACGGGGCCTGCCTGGATCAGGACGCCTGCCAGGGGGTGGAGTGCGACAGCCCACCGCCGGACACCTGCCAGGACGCGGACACCCTGCTCGAGTACGCCGACCTGGGTGTATGCGACTCCGCTACGGGCAGGTGCCAGTACACCCCCTCGCCCCGCGTCTGCGCCGCGGGCTGCCGCGCCGGGATCTGCCTCGAGCCCCCGCCCGTGTGGGGCTGGATCTCCGTGCTCGAGCTCAACGAGGCCACCCTCAACGCGCCCTGGACCTGGCTGTCGGGGGTGCGGGCCTACTTCGCCCGGGCGCCGCACTGCCGCAACTTCCCCGAGCACTGGCTCGAGGCCTGCGGCCCCCCGCTCGCCACGGAGGGTGCCTGCGCGCTGTACGGCAGCGACTGGCAGGATCCCTGGCGCTGTGAGCCTGCCTGCGACCTCGACACCCAGGAGTGCGTCGACGTAGACGCCCTGCCCACCTGCCGGGACCTGCCCGCCGCCTGGGACGTGGGCGCGATCCAGGTGACGGGCCTGGCGGCGCCCGTCAGTCTGAGCGCGGACGAGCTGGGCCGCTACAGCGCGGGCAGCCTGCCGGCCGAGCTGTTCGGCGCGGGCGACGCCATCCAGGTGCAGACGGGAGGCGGCGCGCTGGCGCCCCTGTCCCTGCAGGGCGTGGGTGTGGCCCACCTGGAGCTCGGCTCGGCCAGCCTGCCCCTGGTCCGGGGCCAGCCGGCCCAGGTCACCTGGACCCCGGCGGATCCGGACAGCCGCGTCCAGGTCCTGCTGGAGGCCGGGCCCCACCACCCCGCCCCGCCGGTCGCCGCCATCCTGTGCGACGCGCCCGACGAGGACGGGCAGGTGGAGCTGCCCGCCGCGCTCGTCTCCACCTTCCTGGATCGGGCCTACTGCGTGTGCCGCTTCTCGCACGTCACCCGCTACCGGCAGGCAATCCTGCCGACCCAGGGCGGGGAGGTCGAGCTGCGCGTGGGCAGCGTCCGGCCGCTCCAGCTCGAGCGGCGGTGAGCGCGATCCACGCGCCTCAGCCGTCGAGGTGGCGCCACCAGTAGGCCAGGCCCGCGCGGAGGCGGGCCCAGGGCCCGCAGCGCGCGCGCAGCCAGCGCCGCCACGCCCGGCGCAGCCGGCCCAGGCCCTTGGTCCCGTGGAGCTGCCCGAGCCGGCCGCTCAGCACGACCAGCTCGCGCGGCGAGCTGGCGCGGCCCAGCTCGTCGAGCAGGGCCAGCGCCTGGGGCGTCCACGGGCTGCCGCCCGGCAGGATGTCGTCCATCTGCCGGCCCGCCCAGAAGCGCTGGCCGTGCTCCAGGGCCGCGCGGACCAGCTCGGGCCGCTCCAGCCGCGCGCCGCACTCGCCCAGTACGCAGGCCAGGTACCCGGCGGTGCTGTCCGGCTCGAGCCGCTCGATTGCCCGGGCGCTCAGCGCGGCCAGCTCCTCGAGCGCCTCCGCGGGCGGGCTGCGCAGCAGCGTCCGGCGCAGCCCGTCGACCAGCCAGGCCGCGGCCGTCATGTCGACCCCCGGCCGCTCGTCCCAGCCCGCCAGCCAGGTCCGCAGCCCGGCCGGATCGGGGCGGGGCCGGTAGGCGGCGAACCAGACGGCCTGGCGCCACAGCGGCGTGTGGGCGCCGAGCTCCTGCCGCTGCGCGTCGAGGAAGGCCTGCAGCCAGCGCTCCAGCTCCGGCGCGTCCCGGCCGCGCCGCACCAGCCCCCCCAGGGCCAGGGCCCGGAGCTGGGCGTCGCGGTCCCAGGGCGCCTCGGCCAGCGCCCGGTACAGCTTCACCAGGTGGCCCGCGCCGCGGGCGTTGGCGGCCTGGAAGGGCATCCCCAGCGCCTCCGCCTCGCCCAGGCGGAGATCCAGGATACCGACCGACTCCACCAGCTCGGCCAGCGACGCCCTGCGCACCCGCGTCCCGCCCAGGGCCAGCCCGAGCAGCTCGGCCGTGGCCCGCTCCCGCAGCCCGGCCTCGCGCAGGTCGTTCCAGGCCGCCTGGTCGGGCCAACCCTCGTCGTCTCCCGGCAGGACCCACAGCCGGCGGGCCTCGGCCAGGGCCTCGTCGGGCCTGGCGCTCAGCGCCAGCAGGCCGACCTTGCGGGCGACCAGGAAGGCCGACTCGGGCTGCTTGCCCTCCACGGAGGCCAGCACGGCCAGCGCCTCGCTCCAGTGGCGCCGCTCGGCCAGCCAGTCGGAGCGCAGCAGGTGCAGGCCCAGATCGGCGGGGTGCTCGGCCAGCAGCCCCTGCCAGTGCCGCTCGAGCACGTCCGGCTGCAGGCCGGCCCGCTCCATGAGGCCCAGCCAGCGGGCGACCAGCTCGGCGTCGATCCGTGCGGGCGCGGGTAGCTCGGGCAGCAGCTCCAGCGCCAGGGCGTAGGCCTTGTCCTCCTCGAGCCAGTGCAGCAGCTGCCAGAGGGCGAAGCGGTGCCCCGGCCAGCGCCGGAGCACCTCGGCCATGCGCTCCACGGCCAGCCGCCCCTGGCCCGCCTCGCGCTCGAGCCAGGCCAGCCTGGCCAGCGCCGGGCACGGATCGGCCAGCCGCTGCCGCAGCGGCTCGAGCAGGGCGCGGGCCTCGTCGATTCGCCCCGTGTGGGCCAGCAGCACGGCCAGCTCGTCGGCCGCGTCGTAGAGCTGGCCGTCCCGGCGGAGGGCCTCCCGGTACTCCGCCTCCGCCTCGCCCCGGGTGGTGTGGCCCGGGTGGCGGTCGAGCGCCCGGGCGAGCAGCACCCAGGCGTAGGCCGGCGCCGACTCCTGCAGCGTGCCGGCCCGGGCGAGCTGCAGCGCCTGCTCGTGCTCGCCCAGCTCGAGGTGCAGCGCCAGCACCTGCTCGCGCAGCGCGAGGTTGTCCGGCTGCAGCGCGATCCCCCGCCGCCCGCAGCGGATGGCCTCCTGGGGCCGGCCGGCGTCCCTGGCGAGCTGGGCCCACATGCGGAACACCTGCCGATCCTGGGGCCGCATGCGCGCCCCCTCCCCCAGCAGGTCGAGCGCGAGCTGCGCCTGGCCGCGCTGCAGGTGGAGCCGGGCGAGGCTGTGCCGGGCGCCCAGGTGGGTCGGGTTCCAGCGCACCAGCGCCTCCAGGACCTCCACCTCGGCTTGCTCCCGGCCGAGCAGCCGGAGCGCGTGGGTGTAGGACAGGCGCAGGTCGAAGTGTGCGGGGAAGCGGGCGCAGGCGCGCTCGAGCAGCTCGAGCGCCCGGCCGGCCTGGGTCTGCCCGCCCTGGCCCTCGAGCCACAGGTCGGCCTGCGCCTCGAGCCACTCGGGATCCTCCGCGCCGCGGCGGGCCAGGCGGTCCAGGGTGCGCTGGGCGCGCTCCGGGCCGCGCAGGCCGGCGAGCTGGAGCACGAGGTCGCGGGCCGGGTGCAGCCGGCCCGGGCAGCGCTCCAGGTGCTCCTCCAGGCGCTCCAGCACGGCCTCCTGGGCGGCCTGGTCGAGCCCGGCGCTGGCGGCGAGCGCGTGCAGGTAGGCGCCGCCGAGCTCGGGCGCCACGGCCAGCGCCTCCAGGGTCCAGGCGACCGCCTCGGCGTGCTCCCCGCGGGCCGAGGCCTGCTCCGCCTGCAGCATGCGGGTGGCCGGGGCCCCGGGCGACAGGGCCACCGCCCGCGCCACGGCCTGCCGGAGCTCCTCCGCCCGGTCCACCCCCGCGGGGCTCTCGGCCGACTCGCGGTCGAGCAGGCGGAAGCCGAGCTCGCGCCAGGCCCAGGCGTCCTCGGGGTTGCGCCGCAGCCTGGCGCGCAGCAGGGTGTCGGCCTCGCGGGTCTGGGTCTGGCGGCGCAGGGTCTCGTAGAGCAGCAGCTCCACCTCGTCGTCCCCGGGCCGCTCGGCCACCCAGCGCCGGGCCAGCTCCAGGCTGGCCGGCCGGCCCCGGTCGCACTCCACCAGCTCGAGCAGGTTGCGCCGCGCCAGCAGGTCGTTGGGCGCCTCCACGCACCAGGACCAGCAGGGCTCGAAGGCGTCCTGCCAGCGTCCCTGCCCGAGGGACAGCTCGACCTGGGCCTGCAGGTGGCGGGGCGCGTCGCCCAGGCGGCCGAGCTCCTCCAGCGCCAGGGTCGCCAGCTCCGGGCGGCCCTGGGCCGACCAGAAGCGCACCGCGTGGGCCTGGACCGCCACGTCTCCGCCCCGGGCCTGCTGCGCCCGGGTCATGGCCGCGCGCGCCTCCTCCGGGCGGCCGTGGTCCTCCAGCGCCTCGATCCAGGCCACCCAGGCGCGCCCGCCGTGCAGCCGGTCGCCCAGGACCTCCACCCGGGACGCCAGGAAGGCCAGGCCCTGCTCCGGGCGCCCGACCCACGCCAGCGCGTCGCACAGGGCCTGGGCGTAGTGATCGTTCTCCAGCTCGAGGTGGGCGGCCAGGCGCAGCGGCAGCAGGCTCTCCTCGCAGCGGCGCTGGCGCAGCCGCACGTCGCCCAGGATGTGGTACACGCTGGCGTCGTCCCACACCCTGCGCAGCAGCCGGGTCAGCATGCGCTCCGCCACCCCGCAGCCCTCGTCGTGCACGGCCAGGAGGTCGGAGTACTCGGCCACGTACTCGCTCGGCGGGAAGGACCACTCCTCCTGGCGGCTGAAGCCGGGCAGGCGGCCGCGCTCGACCACCTCGGCCAGGCAGGCGCGCTGGCGCGCGGCGTCGCGGGTGGCGCGCAGGCAGCCCAGCAGATCCCGGCGCAGCGGCAGGCAACGCGGCTGCCCGGCCAGCAGCTGCTCCAGCAGGCGGATGGCGGTGGCGATCTCGCCGCGCGCGCGGAGCAGCCAGGCCTCCGCGCGGATGGCCCAGGGCGAGCCGGGGTGCGCCCGGCCCAGCTCGGCCAGCAGCCGCTCGGCCTCCTGCACGCCCTGGTCCTGGAGGGCCGCCTGGAAGCGCAGCCAGGCCTCGACGGGCCCGCAGGCCTCCTCCTCGAGCAGCGCCAGGACGTCCGGGCGATCGGCGGGCGCGAGCAGCAGCCCCTCGGGGCCGATGGGCGCGTCCTGCTCGCAGAAGCGCTCCAGCAGCGTCTCCAGCAGCCGCGGCGAGGAGGGGTCGTGGGCCAGCAGCAGCCCGGCCCGCTCGTCCAGGCCGATCACCGCCACCGCGTGGGCCTGCCGCTCGCCCTCCAGGCCGAGCACGAAGGGCACGCCGTGCTCCAGCAGGCGCCGCGCGCGCGCCTGGGTGACCAGGAAGGGCCGGGCCAGCAGGCCCCGCGCCCGCAGCCACTCGACGGCCCGCCAGGGGCTGGTCCCGGCGTAGGTCACCTCGGCGGCCATGGTGTCCGGATCGAGCTCCACCCCCAGCCCCGAGAGCACGGTGGCCACGCTGGTGGGCAGGCAGGCCGCGTGGCGCTGGCGCAGCGGGCGGTGCGGCAGCAGGCGGCGACGGCCCTCGGGGTGCGCCAGGGCGTGGGCCTTGACCTCGCGCAGGAAGGTCCAGCCGTGCCGATCCGCGAGGCGGCCGACGGCCTCCAGGTCTTCGCCCACCAGGGCGAGATCCATGCGGGCGCGGTCGAAGGCGTGGAGCGTCTGGCGGTCCGCCAGGGGCGCGAAGCCGCGGGCGGCCTCGACCTGCCGGGCCGCCCGGGCGAGCTCGGCCCGGGCCGGCTCGCGCTCCTGCCGCTCGGCCAGGGCGCACAGCGTGGCGGCCGCCAGCAGGCAGGTCTCGCAAGACTGGACCTGCGCGGCGCCCTCCTCCAGCCGCCGGGCGGCCTCCTCGGCCAGACCGCGCTTGAGCAGCGCCTGGAGCAGCGAGTGGGCCGCCCAGGGCACCCCCGGCTGGCAGTCCCAGCCGCGCTCGGCCGCCGCGCGCGCCTCGTCCCAGCGGTCCTCCTGGAGCAGCACCAGGGCCCGGCAGCTGTCGACCCAGCCGCCGGCCGCGTCCCGCTCCGCGGCCCGCTCGAGCAGGCCGTGCGCCCTGCGGAAGTCCCGCATCCTGGACCAGTTGAGCGCCTGCAGCGCCAGCCACGAGGCGGCGCCCTCCTCCGGGCCGAGGGCCAGGGCCTCCGCCTCGAGGGCCTCGGCCTCGCGCAGCTCCTCGAGCGGGTCGCGGTGGAGCGTGGGCCAGGCGCGCAGGCGGATCGGCAGCGAGCCCGGCTCCCGGCGCACCGCCTCGCGCAGCAGCCGCTGCCGCAGGCCGTTCGCGCCCAGCCGGCCCGCCAGCCGCGCCAGCGTGGTGAGATCCCAGGCGCCGAAGCGGTCGAGCGCCCCCAGGCCCGCCCAGGCGGGCAGCGCCAGGTGGTAGGCCTCGAGGTAGGCCCCCCGGTCGTAGAGCTCCAGGATCCGCCCGCTGTCCAGCCCCGCGCTCGCCATCCGCACCCCGTTCTTCCGTCCCGGCGGAGCCCCCGACCGCCCGGGCCGCGCAGGCCGGAGGATAGCCAGGCGGACGGGCGCCTGGCAAGCGCCGCGCCCATCCGCTATCCTCCCTGGCCGTGCTGTTCGTCTCCTTCACCTTCCTGTTCTTCCTGCCGCTGGTGCTGGTGGGCCGCTGGCTGCTGCCGGGTCGGGCCGTGCGCCCGTTTCTGCTCGCCGCCTCCTACGCCTTCTACGCCGTGTGGGGGCCGTGGTACGCGCTGCTGCTGGCCGGCGCCACCCTGTGCGCCTACCTGCTGGGCCGCGGCATGGGGCGCTGGCCCGCCCACCGCGGCGCGCTGCTCGGCGCGGGCGTGGCCGGCGCGCTGGGGACGCTCGGCTGGTTCAAGTACGCCGGCTTCCTGGCCACCCAGGCCTGGCACCTGGGGCGGCTGCTCGGGGTCGAGGCGCCCCAGCCTGCGCTGGACATCGTCCTGCCGGTGGGCATCTCCTTCTACCTGTTCCAGCTCCTGAGCTACCTGGTGGACGTGAAGCGCGGGCGGGCGGCCGAGGCCGATCCGCTCCGCTTCGCGCTGTACGTGGCCTTCTTCCCGCACCTGGTGGCCGGGCCCATCGTGCGCGCGGACGAGCTCCTGCCCCAGCTCCACGCGCCGCCGCCCTTCGACGGCCAGCGCTTCCAGCGCGGCGTGCTGCGCCTGCTGCAGGGGCTGCTGAAGAAGGCCGTGCTGGCCGACGGGCTGGCGGCCTGGGTGGAGCCGGTCTTCCGCGACCCGGCCCAGGCCTCGGGCCTGGGGCTGTGGACCGCGGTGGTGGGCTACGCCGCGCAGATCTACTGCGACTTCTCGGGCTACACGGACATCGCGCTCGGGGCGGGGCAGCTGCTCGGCTTCGAGCTGCCCGAGAACTTCCGCTACCCGTACCTGGCGCTCTCCCCGGCGGACTTCTGGCGGCGCTGGCACCTGACCCTGTCCCGCTTCCTGCGGGACTACCTGTACATCCCGCTGGGCGGCAGCCGGCGCGGCCGGGCGCGCACCGATCTCAACCTCCTGCTGACCATGCTGCTGGGCGGGCTGTGGCACGGGGCCGCCTGGCGCTTCGTGCTGTGGGGGGGCTACCACGGGCTGCTGCTCGTGCTCCACCGGGCCTGGCGGGCGGCCTTCCCCGCCGGCTCGCGGCTGGACGCCTGGCGCGGCCACGGGGCCTACCGCGCGCTGGCCGGGCTGCTGTGCTTCGCCGCGGTCACCCTGGGCTGGGTGTTCTTCCGCGCCCGGGATCTGCCCACGGCCTTCGCCGTGCTGGGCGGTCTGTGCTCGCCCGCGCCCCACCTCGAGACGCCGGCCGGGCTGTGGAAGGCGTGGATCCTGCTCGCGGTGGTCGCGCTCGGCCACGCGCTCGGGCCCGGGCGGGTGCTGGAGCGGGTGAGCGGCTGGCTCCCGGCGCCGGCGCGCGGGCTGCTGTGGGCGCTGATGCTGGCGCTCCTGTGGCTGTTCGCCTCTGCGGCGGCGCCGTTCATCTACTTCCAGTTCTGAGGAGGACGCGGGTGACACGCTCGAGCCGAGACGCCCTGCTGGCCAGCCTGACCGCGCTCGCCGCGCTGGGGGCGGCCGAGGCGGCGCTCAGGCTGTCCGGGCTGGGGGCAGAGCTCCGGGCCGAGGACCCGCTCGAGAGCCGCGCCGGCCTGCTGGCGGCGCTGCCCTTCGAGCCCGAGGTGGTGGTGCTCGGCAACTCGCGCGCCCGCCACGGGCTGGACACCGGCGCGCTGGAGGCGAGCCTGTCTCCGGCGCTGGGCCGGCCGGCCCGGGCCTGGAACCACGGCCAGGGCGGGGTGACCGGCTGGTCGTTGCTGTCGGGCGCGCTGCGGATGCTCGAGCGCGCGCGCCCGCCCGCGCTGGCCGTGCTCTGCCTGGCCCCGGCCGACCTGGTGGAGGCCACGCCGCCGGAGCTCAGGCACATGACCTGGTCCCAGGGCTGGCGGCCGGGCGACCTGCCCGCCCTGCTGCGGGCCGGCGTGGGCGTCGAGGACGCGCTGACCGCGTTCGGCTGCTCCCTGGCGGAGGTGCTGCGCCACCGCGCGCGCCTGCTCTCGCTCCTGGGCGGCGCGCCGCCGGGCTCGCCGCTCCCGGCCGACGCCCAAGGCTACAAGGCCGAGGCCCCCGTGCCGGCCGACCTCCAGCGCGCCCGCGCCCTGGCCCGCGCGGAGGGCTACCGGCGGGAGCTGGTCGGGCCCGGCGTGCGCCTGTCCGCGGACAAGCTCGGCTGCCTGGAGGAGGCCGTGCGCCGGCTGCGGGCGGCCGGGGTGCGGGTGGCCCTGGTGATGTCCCCGGCCTCCAGCCCGGTGGCCGCGCTGAACCGCGCCCCTGGCTCGGTCGTGCCCGGGCTGCTGGCGGCGCTCGAGGCCCTGGCGGGGCGACAGGGTGTGCCGTTCTGGGACCACACCCGGCCGCCGGGGCTCACGGACGCGGACTTCACCGACGGCGACCACCTGAACCGCGACGGCGCGCGGCGCTACACCACCTGGCTGGCCGAGGAGTTCTTGCGCCCCCTGCTGCAGGACGCCTCCCCTTCGGGGCCCAGGTAGGCTAGCATCCGCACATTCTTCGAATGGTCCGCCCAGGCCCGCCGTCTCATGGGCGACACGAGGAGGGAAACCATGCGCCGCGCGTTCCCCATGAGCTTGTTCTGGCTGGGGCTGCTCTGCCTGGGCTGCGACGGCGGGGCTGGCGTCCAGGATCCCGGGGACGCCTGCGGCCTGGACTCCGGGGACGCGGGCTGCGGACAGGACGAGCCCGATCAGGATTCTCCGGACGGCGAGGATCTCCCCACGGACGGCGACGCCCCGCCCCAGGGAGCCCCGCTGACCCTCACGGCCCGGGCGGTCGAGCGCTGCGGGAGCTGGGCGCCCGATCACCAGACCGGCCTCCAGTACCAGACCCCGACCGGCCTGCGCGTGGGGCTGATGGGGGTCGAGCTGCTGCGCTCCCACCTGGACCCCGCCCCGGTCGCGCTCGGCCTGCCCGCCTCGATCGTCGAGGTGGACGTCGAGGCGGGCGGCGCGCTGGCCGAGGCGCGCACCACCGACCTGCCCGCGGGCGACTACACCCACGTCCGCCTGACGCTGGCCTACGCCGTCTACCACGTGCTGGCCACGGGCCACTCGTTCGCCGTGGCGGCCGGCGATCTCGGCACGGACATGGCGCTGAGCAACCACCAGGGCGCGGGCGGCGCGCTGCGCGCCCAGGGGCAGTACACGGCCACCTTCGTGGCCTACGGCCAGCCCTACACCTACTCGGGCAGCACCACACTGAACTGCACCCTGTCGCTGTGGGGCGGCAAGGTGACCACGGCGGGCGGGCTCTACCAGGTGACCGTGCCCCTGCCGGGCTGGCCGCTGCGCATCGACCACGCTAGCCAGACGCCGCTGGCCGTGGCGCTCGAGTTCCCCATGCAGGACACCTTCGCCTGGCAGGACCTCGACCTGGCCGGCTTCGGCGCCGGCGTCTACGATCTGGTGCCGCCGCCGGGCGACGGCGAGCTCCCTGACTCGCTGCTGGAGTGCAACCTGCTGCTGGCGGACCGCTGCCAGGGCGAGGCGGTGGTGCCGCTGCACCCCACCTGGAGCATGCCGGACTCGAGCCCGCTGTTCTTCACCGACGGCGCCCAGGTGGTGGCGGAGTGCCCCGCCCCGGGCGCACCGGCCTCCGGGCAGGACGCGTGCTACGCCATCGCGCCGCTCGACTACCAGGCCGCGGACGGCGTGGTCGAGGACCAGGTCACGGGGCTGGCGTGGCAGCAGGCCACCCCGGTCGAGACCTACGACTGGTGGGAGGCGCGCGACTACTGCCAGGCCCTCTCGCTCGGCGGCCACGACGACTGGCGCCTGCCCAGCCGCGTCGAGCTGGTCTCCCTCCTGGATCTCGGGCGCATCGATCCGACCATCGATCCGGGGGCCTTCCCCGGGACGCCCAGCGACTTCTACTGGTCCTCGTCGCCCGTGCCGTTCCTGGGCTTCGCCTACGGGGTGCGCTTCGAGCTGGGCTTCGTCTACGACCACGACGCGAACGGCGGCGGGCGGGTCCGCTGCGTGCGGGGCGGCTATGCGCCACCGCAGCCGCGCTTCGCGGTGCAGGGGGACGTGGTGCTCGACCAGGGCAGCGGGCTCATGTGGCAGCGCCGGCACGAGGAGATCCCGGTGGGCTGGCTGGAGGCGCTGGCTCTGTGTGAGGGGCTGGACCTCGGCGGCTTCGACGACTGGCGCCTGCCCACCATGAAGGAGACCCAGACCCTGGTGGACGAGCGGCGGCTCCAGCCGGCCATCGACATCTTCGCCTTCCCCGGCACACCGGCCGAGTGGTTCTGGTCCTCGACCCCCATCGCCACCCATCCGGACCAGGCCTGGTGCACCAGCTACACCGACGGCTACGCCAGCATCCATGCCGGCGCCGAGCTGCACCGGGTGCGCTGCGTCCGGGACCCCTGAGGCTCAGTCCAGCAGGTTCAGCCTGACCGTGGTGCCGGTCGAGAGCGAGCTGGCGCCGATCGACAGCAGGATGTTGGCCTCGCCGTCGCAGGTCGGGTGGAAGCCCAGCATGGTGATGCCGTTGTCCATCACCTCGCTGGTGTTGACCGCCTCGATCATGGCGTAGCCGCGCACCGGGTTGCGCAGGCAGGTGGCCTCCATCTCGACCATGATCATCGCGGTCTGCTTGGCGTTGGCGCGCTCCGCCCCGCTGCCGGCCTCCTGGCTGGCGCCGGTGACGCTCATGCGGTCGTCGGACGGATCGCCCGGGGTGCCGCGCGTGGCGACGTCCACGATCCACTGGGACTGGGCCACGTCCACGCCGTCGTCCCGGGCCAGCTCCAGGTCGGCGTCGTAGAACAGCACCTTGATGCCCTCCTCGTTGCGCGGCTCGCCCAGCACGGAGTCGGTGAAGCGGGTGACGATGAAGGCCCGCACCTCGCGCAGGACCAGGTGGCGCGAGCCGACCTCGACGTCGGAGAACACGGCCGCGAACAGTCCGGTGTCCTCGCCCACCAGCGCGCCGGTCACGGTCACCATGCCCTGGCCGCCCTCGGCCAGCGGCAGCGGGCAGTCGTCATCGACCCGCACGTTGACCAGGCCGCCGCAGGGCGGATCGGCGCAGTTGGTGGCGAAGTCCACGCAGCGGGTGGTCTCCCCGCGGAAGGCGGCCATGGCCAGCGTGCCCACGTAGGCGATCGGCACGGCCGCGCCCAGGGCGGTCTCGATGGAGTCCACGTCCGGCTTCAGGAACAGCTCGTCGCAGGCGGTCAGCGCACACAGCGCCAGCGCGAGCGACGCGGCCAGGGCGGCGATCTTGCGCATGTCTCTCTCCTCCCGGAGTTGCCCGTGATCCACGGGTGGAATGACTCGAGGATAACCCGGGCCGCGGAGGAGCGCCACCCGGGTTCGCCGCGGTGCGTAAGGAGGCCGCCGCCACGTGAGCTGGCGCGGCCACCGGGTGCGGGTGACCGCCGGCTCGTTCTTGCTGGCCGAGCGCGGGTAGGCCGGCACGCGGGCGTTGAACCCGGCCCCGGCCTCGCGTACCCTACGCCCCATCCGTTCCCCAGGGAGGGGCGCCGATGGGCTTCCAGGACTTGTTCCGCCGCAAGTCGCTCGCCGATCTCCAGCAGCGCGCCGAGGACACCGAGCACGGGCTCAAGCGCACGCTCGGGCCCATCAACATGATCAGCCTGGGGGTGGGCTGCATCGTCGGGGCCGGCATCTTCGTGGTCACCGGCCAGGCCGCGGCCGCCTACGCCGGGCCGGCCATCATCCTGAGCTTCCTGCTGGCCGGCCTGGGCTGCGCCACCACCGGCCTGTGCTACGCCGAGCTGTCCTCGATGATCCCCGTGGCGGGCAGCGCCTACACCTACGCCTACGCCACCCTGGGCGAGTTCGTGGCCTGGCTGATCGGCTGGGACCTCATCCTCGAGTACCTGTTCGGCGCCTCGTTCGTGGCCGTGGGCTGGTCGGGCTACGTGGTCTCGTTCCTGGCCGACTTCGGGCTGGAGCTCCCCTCGGCCCTGGTGAGCGCGCCCTGGGCCTACTCGGCCGCGACGGGCTGGACCGCCACCGGGGGCATCCTCAACCTGCCGGCGGTGATCCTGGTGCTGGTCATGGTGGCCATCCTGGTGATCGGCATCCGCACCTCGGCCAACACCAACAACCTCATCGTCGGCACCAAGATCGCCGTGCTGCTGCTGTTCATCGGGGTGGGCTTCGCCTACGTGAACACGGACCACTGGGTGCCCTTCCTGCCGGAGAATACCGGCACCTTCGGCCAGTTCGGCTGGAGCGGGGTGGTGCGCGGGGCCGGCGTCATCTTCATCGCCTTCATCGGCTTCGACGCGGTCTCGACCGCGGCCCAGGAGGCGCGCAACCCCCAGCGCGACGTGCCCATCGGCATCCTGGGCTCGCTGGGCATCTCCACGGTCCTGTACGTGCTGGTGGCGCTGGTGCTGACCGGCCTGGTGAGCTACCAGGCGCTCTCCGTGCCCGACCCCATCGCGGTGGGGGTGAACGCCATCGGCGAGGAGCTGTTCTGGCTGCGGCCGGTGGTCAAGGTGGGGGCCATCGCCGGCCTCAGCTCGGTGGTGCTGGTGCTGCTGCTCGGCCAGCCGCGCATCTTCTACAGCATGGCCCAGGACGGGCTGCTGCCCAGGGTCTTCGCCCGGGTGCACCCGCGCTTCCGCACCCCGCACGTGACCACGATCGTGACCGGCCTGGTGGTAGCCCTGGTGTCCGCGCTCTTCCCGCTGGGCGTGCTGGCCGAGCTCGTGTCGATCGGCACCCTGTTCGCCTTCGTGGTGGTGTCGGTGGGCGTGCTGGTGCTGCGCTACCGCGAGCCCGGGCTGGCGCGCCCCTTCCGCACCCCCTGGGTGCCGCTGGTGCCCGTCGCCGGCGTGCTCATCAGCGTGACCGAGATGGTCTTCCTGCCGCTGGACACCTGGATGCGGCTGGGGGGCTGGATGGCCATCGGGCTCGCCATCTACTTCCTGTACGGCCGCCGCCACAGCCTGGCCGGCCGGGCCGCGCGCGGCTGAGCTACTCGCCTGCCCGGTACTGCTCGAGGGACAGCAAGCGCGCCTCCTGGCCCTCCTGGAGGTAGACCACCTGGTTGGCGCGGACGTCGTGCAGGGTCGTCACGCTGTTGGTGGCGTTGGGCCAGCGGATGGTGATCTCCTCGGCCAGGCACTCGTTCCCCAGCCCGATGATGACCAGGGGGTCGTGCTGGTACTGGCTGAGCCCGTGGCCGCTCTGCACCTCGCGCACGAACAGTTTCCCCCCGGCGGTCACCCGGATGCGGGCGCCGATGGCGTCCCGGTTGGCGCCGCCCGGCGCGCCCGCGCCCACCAGGTGGAACATGAGCTTGTTCGAGTCCTGGCCCACGTCGTTGCGGAACAGGTACGCGTAGGTGTCGTCCGGCGCGGGCGGGTCGTCGCCCGAGCTCCAGCGCATGAGCGAGGTGCCGATCACCAGGTCGTAGTCGCCGTCGCGGTCGTAGTCGACCAGCCCCAGGCCGCGGCTGCGGTGCACCCGCACCCCCGCCTGCTGGCCCAGCTCGCGGAAGGTGCCGCCGCTGCCCTGCTGCCACAGCAGGAAGTAGGTGTCGGGGTAGTCGGAGCTGGGGATCATCGCGTCCATGCGGCCGTCGTTGTCGAGATCGGCCAGGGCCGCGCCCATGTCGCCCTCGTTCCAGCCGTCGGCGTGCACCCGGGTCAGCCCGGTGGCCTCGTTCCCCGGCCGCAGGAAGGGCGCGGCCGGGAAGCCGACGTTGAGCAGCAGCTCGCTCTTGTCGGAGGCCTGGCCGATGTGCCAGTGGGCGATCTCGCTGGTCAGCAGATCCAGGTCGCCGTCGTTGTCCACGTCCCCGCAGGCGGTGGTGCCGCTGTTGCCGCCCAGATCCCAGGGCTGGTCGTTCACCCCGGGCCACCAGTTGTTCTCCATCCCCGCGCACATGAGCGCCGGCGCGCCGGCCCCCTCGCAGTAGGGCTGGTCCCGCCGGCTCTGGCAGTAGCACAGGAAGAACTGGTCGTCCTCGCGGAAGCTCTGGTTGCCGTCGGCCTCGTAGCCCGAGCCGATGGTCAGATCCTCGAACACGCCCGCGCCGGTGTTGCGGTAGAGCTGGTTCCAGCTCCGGCCGTAGGCGGCGATGAGCAGGTCGTCCCAGCCGTCGTCGTCGAGATCGCAGGCGGTCGCGCCCCAGGAGGCCCGGTGGAATTTGCCGTCCGCGGCGGTGTCCTCGTCGAAGGGCACCGTGGTCAGCCCGGCCGCGGCGGTCATGTCCACGAAGGCGCCGTCGCCCTGGCCGCGCCACAGGTAGTCCTGGGTCATGGATTCCAGGTACCCGTAGCGGCCGTACCACTCCGAGGTGAACAGGTCGAGGTACCCGTCGTGGTCCGCGTCCAGGAAGGTGGCCGAGGACACCGGCTCGTACTCGGCCAGGGTGAAGGCCTGCTCCGGGGCGATGGCGAACATCCCGTCGCCCTGGTTCAGGAACACGGCCGAGCGGTCCACCAGGGTGGCGGCGTTGTCGTAGTTCTGGTACACGCCCGCGAAGGCGTCCTGGTCGCCGTCGTTGTCCACGTCGCCGAACAGGAGCAGCGAGGTGGCCCGGCCCTCGGTCCCGTCGCGCGCCCGGAACAGCCCCGAGCGCCAGGTCCAGTCCTCGAAGCCGGTCCCTCCCAGGTTGTGCAGCAGCCGGTAGTAGCCGTGCGGGGCGGCCGGGTCCTCGCGCGCGCTGCTCGACTTCGTCAGCGCCAGATCCGGCCAGCGATCCCCGTCCAGGTCGACCACCAGCGCCAGGATGCCGGTCATGCGCAGGCCGTCCGGCCCGAGCCCGAGCTCCTGGGTCACCTCCGTGAAGGTGACCGGCTCCGGGTAGATGCCCGGGTGCAGGCACACGGGCCCGCCGTCGTCCTGATCGCCGTCGACGCCGTCCTGGCCGTCCAGGCTCCCGTCCGCCTCCCCGTCCTGGCCCGCGTCGCGGGAGCCGTCCGTGGACGAGCAGCCCAGCGCCCAGAGCGCCAGCGAGAGCCCCGCGAGCCAGCCGACCGACCCACCGAGTGAACGCATGCGAACCTCCCGTGGAGAGTTGCCCGCCATCTTACCCCAGGCCGGCCAGCCTGGCGATGGCCTCGGCGCGGCGGGGTCCAAAGGCGTCCGCGCCGTCCCGCAAGAGCATCAACACCGCGTACAGGGCCCGGGGCTCCCGGCGCCAGGCCGCGACCAGGCCGCGCACCCGCGGGTGGCGCCGGCCGAGCCACAGCACCTGCCCGGCGCGGCCGCGCTCCCAGGTCGAGGCCAGCAACCGCCCGCGGCAGAAGCGCACCCGCGCCCCCTCGCAGCCTGGCACCAGGCCCTCGGCCAGGGCGGCCTCCAGGGCGGCGGCCAGCCCGGCCTCGGCGGGCTCGAGCTCCTCGAGCGGCACGGCCCTCTGCAGGATCAGCCCGCGCCGCAGCGCGCGCCCGAGCCGCCCCAGGCGCTCGGCCAGCGCGCGCCGCAGGCGCCGGCCCGGCCCGGGGGGCGTGGGCCGCCTGGCCGGCTCGTGCACCACGAGGCCCAGGTGGCGCTCGACGAAGGCCCGCTCGGCCTCGTCCAGCACCAGCACCACCCCGTCCAGGAGGTGCTGCCCGGGACGCGCCTCCGGCCCCAGGGCCCGCAGACCGCGCCCGCGGGCCAGCGCCGGCAGCTCCTCCGGCCGGTAGGCCGCCCCGTCCAGCCCGCGGAAGAGCGGCACCCCGGCCGCCGCGGACGCGCCCTGCCCCGCGTCGGCCAGGCGGAAGAGCAGCTCGGCCAGGCGGCGCTGGTCGGCCGGGGGCAAGCGGGGGAAGAACCCCCTGGCCTCGTGCAGCAGCCGGGCGGCGCACTCCGCGGCCAGCGCCAGGGCCTCGCGCTCCCTGCCCGGCGGCCCGTCCACCAACGCGTCCCACACCTCGCCCCCGGCCGGGCTGGCCCACACCTCGCGGCGCAGCACGCCCCGCTCGAGCACCCGCGTGCGGGCCGCGTGCCCCCGCCGGGGCAGGCCGACCACGGCCAGGAGCTCGCCTCGCCGGGTGGTGGTCGAGCGGAGCACGTCCTGCAGCACGAGCCCGCGATCCACCCGCCGGCCGTCGACCTCCGCGCGGAAGCTGGCGTGCTCCAGGTGGCTGGCCGCGGCGCGGGCCCAGCCGGCGGTGTCGGCCTGGAGCCCGTCCAGCCGCAGGCGCGCGCCGGCTGCGCCGGCCTCGACCGCCAGGCGGATCACCCGCGGCCGCCCGACCACCCGGAGCGCCCGGCCCCCCGCGACCAGGCTCGCCTCACGGGCGGGCAGCACGAAGGCCACCAGCAGGTCGAGCAGCCCGCCAGCCTCCAGCGCGTCCAGGGCCCGCCGCCGGACCTCTTCCGGGACGGCCGGATCGAGCGCCCGGCCGAGCGCCTCGAGCGCCTCGGCCGCGGGCGGCGCCCCGTCGTGCTCGAGCTCGAGCCGCCGCCGCGCCACGCGCAGGGCGAGCCGGGCCGGGTGGGCCCCGGCGGCCCAGCGCGCGAGCGCCACGGCCGCGTACTCCGGCCCGGGCAGCCGGCCGAGGGCCAGCTTGGCCAGGGCCGCCTCCAGGTCCACGCTGAGCAGGGCCTCCTTCACCTGGGCACCTCCAGCGCGGCCCGGGCCACCGCCCGCCGCAGGGCCGGGGCCGCGGCGGCCAGCAGCGACGACTCCTCGGCCAGCCGATCGAGGAGCACGGCCGCGGCCAGCGCGGGGGAGGCCTGCCCCAGCCCCCCGGCCAGCCCCTGGAAGAAGGGATGGGCCCGGTGCAGCGCCACGAACCGCCGCGGCCAGCCCGAGCCCGGCGGAGGACGGAGCGGCGAGAGATCCACGTCGTGGCAGAGCCGCTCCGCCCCGGCCTCGACCAGGCAGCAGGGCGGCGCGCCCGAGCTGGCCAGGGCCGGCGCCAGGGCGGCCAGCAGGGCCGCCTCGGCCGGCCTGGCCTCGTCCAGCGGCCGATCGAGCGCCAGCTCGGCCAGCTCCCGCAACCCGGCCGTGCGTCCGAACAGCGGGCCGAAGCAGGGGTCGTCGGCGTCCAGCACCAGGGCCCCGGCCCTGCGGGCGGCCTCGGCCAGCGCGTCCCCGGCGCGGCCGACGAACATGCGACCCGCCGGGATGCGCTCGACGAGCTGGGCGAGCGAGGCGCTCCGCCCGTGCAGGCAGGGCAGGAACGGGCGATACCACAGGCCGGGCACGTGCCGCCAGGCCCGCGGCCGGCGGAGCGCGTCCTCGGCCATGCCCGCGAGCAGCGCGCGCCGGGCGGCCGGATCGGCCCGGGCGCGCAGCCGCCCGCGCTGGCCGAGCCCGCTCAGCGCGAGCAGCGCCCCGGCCAGCAGGGCCAGCCCCCCGAGGGCGATCGCCAGCCAGCGCGCGGCCAGGGGGGACGCCGCCGCGGGGGCCCGCGTCGCGCCGGGGCCGGGCGCGACCAGGGCGGGCGCACCGGGAGCCACGGCCTGGACGCGGGCCGCGTCAGGCCGGGCGCCGCCAGCGGCCGGGGCGGCCACCCGCGCCCCCGCGGTCGCGTCCACCACCTGCAGGCGACCGTCCAGCCACACCTCCACCCAGGCGTGCAGGCCGGGCACGCCCCGGCCGTCCTGCCCCACGATGCCCACCACCAGGCGCGCGGGCAGCCCGGTCCGGGCCAGCAGCAGCGCCAGCACGCCGTTGAGCACGTCGCAGTCCCCGGCCCCGGTCGCGGCCACGGCGGCCGCCCAGCCGTCCGGCGGACCGAGGCTGGCGCCGCGCAGGCGCTCCGCGGCCTGGGCCGAGCGGTCGTACGCCAGGGCGTCCTGGACCGCGCGCGTCAGGCGCGCCACGCGCTCCGCGTCCGCGAGCCCGCGCACCTCCTCGAGCGCGCGCTCGAACGACCCTGGCAGCGCGAGCCCCGCGGCCCAACCCGGCGGCGTCCGCAGCCCCACGGGCCGGGGACCGCCAGGCAGCGCGCGGTAGCGCAGGGGGCCCGGACCCTCCACCTCGCGGGCCGGGCGCAGCCAGCCGTCCGCGGACACCTCGAGCGGCAGGGGCTGCCCGCGCAGCCGGCCGCTCCGGGCCTCCGGCTGGAAGCCCGTGGGCACCGGCAGGTACGGCCGCCCGAGCCGGCCGGCCGGGAGCAGCAGCTCCACCTCCAGCACCCCCTGCCCGCCCGCGTCCCGCGCGGAGGCCGGCGCGAAACCGCCCGGAGCGCGCCCGGGCGAGAAGCCCCGGCTCGCCTCGAACTCCTCGAGGCTGGCCAGGCGGAAGAGCCGGGGCGCGGGCGGCGTGTAGCTGAGCGCCCAGCCGGGCTCCACGGCCTGCGCCGGCGTGATGGCGCCGGCCCGCAGCCCGGCGGCGCTCTCGGCGGTCAGCACCGGGCTACGGGTGGGCGCCGGGCGGAGCCCGACCGCGGGCGCGTCCCCCGGGGCCGGCCGCGGCGGATCGCCGGGGACGGAGGCGGACACGATCGCGGGCCCGCCCTCCGGCCGGGCGACCCGGGCGCGGGCCGCGAGCAGTCCGAGCGCGCCGCCGGCCACCACCAGCAGCAGCGCGAGCGCCAGGGCCGTGGCCCAGACCGGGCGGGCGGACAGCCCGCGCGCGGCCTCCCGCAGCCAGGTCAGCAGCCGCCGCCAGGGCGTGGGGCGCGCCGCGCCGTCCAGGGTGCGCGAGACCAGCTCGTCGAAGCGCCGCCGGGCGACGGCCAGCAGCCGCTCGAGGGCCTGGTCGCGCACCACCTCCTGGCGCGAGAGCACCACCCGGAGCTGGTTGCCGTTCAGCAGGAAGACCGGCGCCACGCCCTCGCGCTCGGCCGCGGGCCGCGCCGGGTGCACCCGGCGCACGCCCACCTCCAGCTCCTCGAGGAAGGCGCCCTCCGCCACCGGCAGCCCGCGGGCCAGCAGGCGGTAGGCCGGCCGCGGGCCGAAGCCCACCACCCCTTCGACCGGCCCCTCCACGAACTCCAGGGTGTCGGCGCCGGGCAGGCCGAGCGGGCGGCTCACGAGCTCGCCGTCGAGCCACACGGGCAGCGGGGCCGCCCGCCGCCGGCAGGAGCGCAGGTGCGCCAGGTAGCGCTCGAGCCCGGCCCGCACCTCGGCCCGGAAGGGCTGCAGCTGCTCGGCCGTCCCGGGCCGGCGGAGCCGCACCGTGGTCCCGCGGCCCGCGTGGGCGCACGGGCACCAGCGCCAGTCCTCGAGCCCGCCATCGAGCCACACGCCCCAGCCAGGCTCGGCGGCGCGGCCGGTGCGGGCGTGCACCTCGAGCTCCGCGGGCTCGAAGCGCAGCACGCTCCAGAAGCCCACCCCGAACCGGCCGGCCGCGGAGCGCTCGGAGTCCTTGCTGGAGGCGTACAGCCGGAAGAGGTAGCGGCGGGCGTGGGCGCGGGTCATGCCCAGGCCGTCGTCGGCGAAGGACAGCGCCAGCAGGCCTCCCTCCCAGGAGCAGCGCACCTCGATGCGGCTGGCGCCCGCGTCTCGTGAGTTCTGCCCCAGCTCGCGCAGCAGCACCCACGCATCGTCCCCGTAGCGCCGACCCTCTTGCCGCGCCCGGCGGAGGAAGTCCTGGCTGTCCGCGCCCGCGTCCATGCGGGCCGAGTCTAGCACGGCCGCGGAAGCCCTTGGGTCGGGCCGGGAAACGGTGTAGAGGTGGAGGGGATGGAGTCCTACCGGCTCGAGTCCGAGTACCCCGTGCCTGCCCGCAGGCTGTTCGACCTCCTGCGGAGCCCGGCCTGCCAGGAGGCCCTGGCGCTGGTGCGCGGGGCGCAGGAGGTCAGCGCCCAGGCGCTCGAGCAGCGGGGCGCGGTCCGGCCGCTCGAGCTGGAGCTCAGCCTGCCGGGCTGGGACGTGCTCGGCCGCCCGCGCGGCGCCGAGCGGGTGGTCGAGCACCAGGACTGGGACGCGGACGGCCTGGCCGGCCGCTGGGTGCGCCACTTCCGCGAGCGCGGCCAGGCGGTGGTGTGGGAGGGAGAGTGGCAGCTCCACGTGCTGGGGCCCGAGGCCTGCCGGCTGGTGGAGGTCGGACAGATCGAGATCCGCACGCCCCTGGTGGGGCGCAAGGTGGAGCGCGCGGCGCTCGCGGAGCTCCAGGCCCGCCACCCGCGCGTGGTGGACCTGCTGCTCCGCCAGCTCGGCGCCCTGGAGTGACCCCGCGGGGTCGAGCCTGGAGGGGAACGATGAGACAGGTGCTCACGCACGGGTTGGTCGGTTGCCTGGTGGCGAGCTGCCTCGGCCTGGCCTGCGGCGAGGGGACCGACCCGCTGGCCGGCTACCCGGATCCCGACTTCGTCTACCAGGCCAGCGGCCAGGTCGACACCCTGACCGACGAGGCCTTCCTGCAGGAGCGGCCGAGCCTGTACCGCACCGTGGACCGCCTGCCCGACCTCGACGTGCGCGCGCTGGCGGTGGTGGACGGCGCGGTGTGGGCCGGCACCGCCTCGGGGCTTTTGCGGCTCGACGCGGCCCAGGACCGCTTCCTGGCTGTGGCCCTGCCGGGCGGCGACGGCCCGGTGGTGGACCTCGCCCCGCGCGCCCTGGCCGACGGGCGCCTGGTGGTGGCGCTGGCCGACCGGGTGGCGCTCGTGCCGGCGGCCGGCGGGGGCGAGTCCTTCCCCACCCCGGCCGCCTCCCAGGCGGTGGCGGCCTCGGGCGCGGAGGTGTGGCTGGGGACGGCCCAGGGCCTGCACCGGCTGGAGGCCGGGAGCTTCGTGGAGGTCCCGGAGGCCGCGGGGCTGGACGTGCGCGACCTGGGCGCGGACGAGGGCGGTGACCTGTGGCTCGCCACCCCGGTCGGCCTGACCCGGCTGGCGGGCGCCGTGCGCACGGACTTCCGCGCGGCCACGGGCGCGCTGCCGGACGACGACGTGCGCGCGCTGGCGGCGCTCCCCGGCGGTGGCGTGCTGGCTGCCTGCCAGGGCGGCGCGGCCCGGGTGGGCACCGCCGCCGACCGGCTCTTCCCGGCCGGCAAGGGCGGCCTGCCGACCGACGAGCTGACCGCCGCGGCCGCCGGTCCGGACCTCTTCCTGGTGGGCCACGCGGTGGGCGCCTCGGCCGTGCAGGGCGAGCTGGCCCACGTGGATCACTACCACTCGCTGCGCTGGCTCCCGGCCGAGCGGGTCACCGGGGTCGCCCTGGAAGGTTCGACCCGGCGCTGGATCGCCACCCCGGCGGGCCTCGCCCGGATCGAGCTGGTAGAGACCGACCTGGCCGCCAAGGCCGCCCTGTTCCAGGAGCGCACCCTGCGCCACTGGCGCCTCGACTTCGTGTCCGACGGCAGCTCGCTGGCGGACCCCTGGCAGCCCGACGGGCAGCTCAGCCACTGGGATCACGACAACGACGGGCTGTGGACCCAGATGGTGGTCGGGGCCTGGAGCTTCGCCGCCGCGGCCAGCGGGGACGCGGCCTACTGCGAGCTCGCCCGGCGGGCCATGGGCGGGATGATGCGCCAGATCGACATCCCGGGCGTGAGCTTCGAGGCCATCGGCCGGCCGCGCGGCTTCGTGTGCCGCTCGTTCGTGCGCGACGACGAGGGCGAGGTGTTCACCAGCAAGGCCCCGCAGGCCAACTGGCACCTGGTCGAGGGCTACGAGGGCCACGACTACTACTGGAAGGACGACACCTCCTCCGACGAGACCACCGGCCACTTCTTCGGCTACCCGCTGTTCTACGATCTGTGCGCCACGCCCGCGGAGCGGGAGGTGCTCCGCGAGCACATCGGCGCGCTGGCCCACCACATCGTGGACAGCGACTTCCGGCTGCTCGACCTGGACGGCCAGCGCACCACCTGGGGCAAGTGGTACCCGGAGGTGCTGGCCATCGCGCTCGACGGCGGCCTGTCCGGGTGCATGCAGACCTACCCGCTCGAGGACTGCGCCAGCGCGGCCTACGGCGGTGGCTGGCTGAACTCCATCGAGATCCTGGGCCACCTGCTGGCCGCCTGGCACATGACCCACGACCCGGTCTTCTACGACGCCTACGACCACCTGATCGTGGCCCACCGCTACGGCGAGCTGGTGGACTTCGACGAGGACGTGTGGACGGTCACCAAGCGGGCCGTCGCCAACCACTCGGATCACGAGCTGGCCTTCCTGGCCTACCACACCCTCATCCGCTACGAGCCCGACGACGCCCGGCGCGCGCGCTGGATCCAGTCCATGCTGGACATGTACGCCTGGGAGGTGGCCGAGCGGAACCCGCTGTGGTCGGCCATCGTGGCCGGCTTCCAGCCCGAGGGTTACCACCTGGCCGAGGCGGCGCAGACGCTGCGCGAGTGGCCCGAGGACTGGCGGGAGTGGCTGGTGGACAACAGCCACCGCAAGGACATCACCCCGGACGGCGGCGACCGCCACCAGAACCCCCAGATCAAGGAGGTCCTGCCGTACGACGAGATCCGCACCATGAAGTGGAACGGCAACCCGTACGCGCTGGCCGACGGCGGGGACGGCCGCTCGGTGCAGGCGCCCTGGCCCTGGCTGTTGCCCTACTGGCTGTACCGCTACCACGGGATCCTCCAGTGATCCCGGGAACAGGGGCACCCCGATGAGGCTCCACCCGACCTGGCTCGCCCTGGCCCTGGCCCTCGCGTTCGCCGCCGCGGCCTGCCAAGGGGAGATCTCCCCGCGCTGCGTGACGGCCGCCGACTGCGACGACCAGAACCCGTGCACCGACGACCGCTGCGACCCGACCATCGGCTGCGTGTCCAGCGCCAACGCCGCGGCCTGCGAGGACGGGAGCGCCTGCACCGCGGGCGACGCCTGCGCCGCCGGCCTGTGCCAGCCCGGCGCGGCCGTGGTGTGCGACGACCAGAACCCCTGCACCGAGGACGCCTGCGACCCGGCCGCGGGCTGCACCGCGGCGCCCAACAGCGCGCCCTGCGAAGACGGCGACGTGTGCACCGCGGGCGACGCCTGCGCCGCCGGCCTGTGCCAGCCCGGCGCGGCCGTGGTGTGCGACGACCAGAACCCCTGCACCGACGACACCTGCGACCCGGCCACGGGCTGCGAGCACTCCCCGGGCACCGCCGGCTGCGAGGATGGGGACGCCTGCACCGCCGGCGACGCCTGCGCCGCCGGGGTCTGCCAGCCCGGCGCGGCCGTGGTGTGCGACGACCAGAACCCCTGCACCGACGATGCCTGCGACCCGGCCACGGGCTGCACCGCCACGCCCAACGCGCTCGGCTGCGAGGACGGGGACGCCTGCACCGCCGGCGACGCCTGCGCCGCCGGCCTGTGCCAGCCCGGCGCGGCCGTGGTCTGCGACGACCAGAACCCCTGCACCGACGACACCTGCGACCCAGCCGCGGGCTGCGCGGCCACCCCCAACGCGCTGGCCTGCGAGGACGGGGACGCCTGCACCACGGGCGACGCCTGCGCCGCCGGCGCCTGCCAGCCCGGCGGCCCCACCGGCTGCGACGACGGCGACGGCTGCACCGCGGACGGCTGCGACCCGGCCGCGGGCTGCACGCACGCCTACGCCTGCCACCCCCAGGCCGCCTGCGTCTCCAGCGCCTGCGTGTGCCAGGGTGGCTGGATCGGAGACGGGTTCCAGTGCAGCCCGCCCTGCGGCGACGGCGCCTGCGGCGCGGACGAGGATCTGGCCTCCTGTCCGCAGGACTGCGACTACGACCTCCTGCTGCTCGCGCCGACGCAGCTGCTCGCGGACCTCGGCCCTCAGCTCGTCCAGTACCAGGCCGACGCGGCCACGGAGGGGGCGCGGGTGCTCACCCGGGCCTGGACGGGCGGCACGCTGGCGGACCTGCGCGCGCTGCTCGTCGACGAGCGCGCGCGCCACGCCGTGGAGGGCGCCTGGCTGCTCGGCAGCCTGCCGGCGGCCTGGTACGAGCAGACCGCCTTCGAGACCTGGGAGGAGTTCCCCACCGACGTCTACCTGCTGGACCTGGACGCGACCTGGACCGACGCCGACGCCAACGGCCGGTTCGAGGGCCACACGGCCATCACCACCGAGCTGTTCGTGTCCCGGCTGGACGGCAGCCTGGCCCAGCTCCAGGCCTACTTCGCCAAGCTGCACGCCTACCGGACCGGCGGCTCGCTGGTCACCCCCAGCGCCTTCATCTTCAAGGACGACGACTGGTCCGACTACGTGGCCGGGGTCGACTGGGGCCTGGACGCCCTGTACACCGTGTTCCACAAGCTCGAGGCCCTGGCCGACACCACCCGGGCCAACTACCTGGCGCGCATGACCGGCACGGGGGCCGAGTTCGTCTACCAGTGGATCCACTCGGACTCCACCACCCTGTACATCGCCGGCAGCGGCGGCGGCACGGTGAGCACCGACCAGGTCGCGAGCGAGGATCACCGGGGCTCGTTCTTCAACCTGTTCGACTGCTCCGGAGCGCGCTTCACCCAGACCAACTTCGGCAACGTGTACCTGACCCGCACCACGCGCGGCCTGGCCAGCATCGGCTCCACCAAGACCGGCGGCATCTACGATCCGTGGAGCTTCCACGGCGCCCTGGGCGAGGGCTCGAGCTGGGGCGAGGCCTTCCAGCGCTGGTACGACGCCACCGGACGCTGGGACGACGAGTGGTACCTGGGCATCGTCATCCAGGGCGATCCCCTGCTGCGGCTGCAGGGCGACACCCGTGGCCTCGTCCGGTCCGCCGCGGGGCGCGCCCCGAGCGCGGACGAGCTCCGGGCGCTGCGGGAGAGCCTGATCCGGCGCGGACCCGGACGCGGCCTGGAGAGCTTCGCCGACTACCGCGCGCGGCACCCGGAGTTCTTCCGCGACTAGCGGTCGGACCGGCGCAGAGGTGGGGATGGGAAAGGACGACAGGACCCCCGCGGACCCGGCGGAGCTGGCCCAGGCGCTGGCCCTGGCCGAGGCCCGCCTGGCGGAGCAGGCCCGCCGCCTGGAGGCGCTCGAGCTGCTGCAGCGCACCCCGCTCGACGCCCTGGCCGAGGCGACCCACCTGGTCGACGGTGAGCTGCGGGTGATCGCCATCAGCAAGAGCTTCGAGGAGTGGGGCGCCCGGCTGGGGATCGACATCGCCCCCACCGCCGCCCTGGGCCGGCCGCTGGCCGAGCTGTTCCCCTTCCTGCCCGCGGAGGTGTTCGCCCAGTACCGCCAGGTGCTGGACACGGGGCGCCCCCTGCAGACCCTCGAGTTGACGCAGCTCGGCGAGCGGGAGATCGCCACCCGCACCCGCAAGCTGCCGGTGAAGGGGCCGGGCGGCCAGGACTGGGTGCTGACCATCGTCACCGATGTCACCGGCCAGCAGGGCGCCGAGGAGGCCGTGCGCTCCAGCGAGCTGCGCTACCGGCAGCTCTTCGAGGCCACCACCGACGCCATCCTCGTGGCGGACGCCGGGACGCACCGCCTGCTCGACTGCAACCTGGCCGCCGAGCGGCTGCTCGGGCGCAGCCGGGCGGAGATCCTGGCCATGCGCGCGGACGAGCTCCACCCCCCGGAGGTGCTGGAGCACACCATGCGGCGCTTCGGGAACTACGCCCGCGGCATGCTGGACTCGGGCCTGGACTCGGAGCTCGTCACCCGCACGGGCGGGCGGGTGCCGGTGTCGATCAACGCCGGCCGGGTGCAGCTCGGCGATCGTTTCTGCGTGATCGGCATCTTCCGCGACAACACGGAGCGGCGGCGGGCCGAGGAGGAGCGCGGCCGGCTGCTGGAGCAGCTCCAGCAGTCCATGAAGATGGAGGCCATCGGTCGGCTGGCGGGCGGGGTGGCGCACGACTTCAACAACCTGCTCACCAGCATCGCCGGCAACCTGGAGCTGGCGCTGCTCGACCTCGACCCGGCCGATTCGGTCGCCCGCAGCCTGACCGAGTCCCGGCGGGCCTGCGAGAGCGCCGCGGAGCTCACCCGGCGGCTGCTGGCCTTCTCGCGCAAGCAGGTGATCGCGCCCCGGCCCCTGGATCTGGGCGAGCTGGTCGCCCACCTCCAGCCGATGCTGGCGCGCCTGCTCGGCGAGGACATCCGCCTGCTGGTGGTCCAGGGTTCGGCGCTGGCCCCCGTCAAGGTGGACCCCGGCCAGTTCGAGCAGATCTTGGCCAACCTGGCGATCAACGCCCGGGACGCCATGCCGGACGGCGGGACGCTACGGATCGAGACCGCGAACCTCGCCGTGGACGCGGCCACCTGCGCCCGCCACCCCGGCCTGCGACCGGGGCCCCACGTGCGGCTCGCGGTCAGCGACACAGGCCAGGGCATGAGCGAGGAGGTCCAGGCCCACCTGTTCGAGCCGTTCTTCACCACCAAGCCCATGGGCCGGGGCACGGGCCTGGGGCTGGCCAGCATCTACGGGGCCGTGCACCAGGCCGGCGGCGCCATCGAGGTGGAGTCCGCGCCGGGCCAGGGCGCCACCTTCCGCCTGCTCCTGCCCGTCACCGCGGAGCCGGCCGAGCGCCTCGCGCCGGAGAGCCTGGGCCGCTTGCCCCTGCCCGGCGGCCGGGAGACCGTGCTGGTGGTCGAGGACGAGGCCTCGGTCCGCGCGCTGGCCCTGGAGATCCTCGGCCGCCTGGGGTACCGGGTGCTGTCCGCTCAGGACGGCCAGGAAGCCCTGCGCCTGGCCGGGCAGTCGGAGGAGCCCATCGATCTGCTGGTGACCGACGTGGTCATGCCGGGCATGAACGGTCGGGAGCTGGCCGAGCGGCTCCAGCGCCTCCACCCGGAGACGAGGGTGCTCTACACCTCGGGCTACAGCGAGGAGGTGATCGCCCACCGCGGGGTGGTCGAGGAGCAGCTCAACTTCCTGTCGAAGCCCTACACCCCCCGCTCCCTGGCGGACAAGCTGCGCGAGGTGCTGGCGGCGCCGGTGCACACGGACATCCACGGCGGCGGGTGAGCCAGGCGAGCGCCAGGAGGCCGAGCATCAGGAGCCAGCCCGGGCCGGTCGCCCCGCCAGCCGAGGCGCAGCCCGCCCCGCCCGGCTCCTGGACGTCGCCGTCGGGCTGGCCGCCGCCGTCCGGCCCGACCGCCCCGTCCGGCTCGACCGCGCCGTCCGGCTCGACGGCCCCGTCCGGCTCGACCGCCCCGTCCGGCTCGACCGCCCCGTCCGGCTCGACGGCCCCGTCCGGCTCGACCGCCCCGTCCGGGTCGCCGCCGTCCTCGAGGCCGCCGTCCGGCTCGGGCAGGTCGCCCACCAGGACCACCTCGATGGTCGCGGGCGCGAGCCCGAGCATGGCCACGGTCAGCTGTCCGCTCATGCCGCCCGACACCTGGCCCGCGGGCACGACGCGGTAGTCGCGGCCCGCGGCCACCTCGGCCCCACCCGGGACCTGCGCGCCCTGGCTGTCCTGCATGGCCAGCCAGTCCACGTCGAACTGGGGCCACCACTCGAGCACTCCGCCGCCGCAGTTCGCCAGGTGCAAGCCGGCGCCCGGATCGGGCCGGGTCAGGTCGATCTCCAGCCGCGTGGGCAGCCCGGGGCAGACGGCCGGGCCGGCCTGGTCCTCGTGCCACTGGTACACGAAGGACCACTGGCCGAAGGCCGAGGTCTGGTACTTGATGCGGAAGTAGCCGTCCTCGCCCCAGGTCGGATCCCAGGAGTTCTTCACGATCCAGGCCTGCTCGGCGTCGTCGTAGCCCACGATGTTGATGGCGTGCATGCCGCCGTTGCTCGTGTCGGTGGGCTCGTACACCCCGCCGCCGTAGTAGAAGAAGTCGTCGTACACGAAGAACGAGGAGCCCACCGAGCGCTCTCGCAGGTAGCCCTTCACCTCGTCCATGGACTCCTGGCTCATCACGTACCCCTCCATGTCGAAGAGGTTCGGCATGGTGGAGTTGATCTCGACCAGGTCGTCCGAGTGCACCAGGATGTCCGCGCAGCCGGCCGGCAGGTCGTCGACCTGGACGCAGGACTCCTTGTCCCCCGTCTGTCCCGAGATGTAGGGGTAGCACTCCTCGCTGGTCACGCCGGTGTCGCGCAGGAAGGCGCCGGCCATGTACCAGGTGATGCCGCCCGAGTCGCAGCCGAGGGAGGCCGTCGCGCAGGACAGGAGCTGCTGCTCGGAGAGATCGAGGGTGGGGTCGGGCGTGGACGAGCGCCAGGCCAGGAGCAACTCCAGATTCGCGATGGTGGAGAAGGCCCAGCAGGCCCCGCAGTTGCCCTGGTCGCGGATGGGGGTGTCCCAATTGTAGCCCTTGTAGGCACGCCAGTCCATGTCCGGCGCCTTCGGGCCAGGCGCGGGGACGGGCGCGGCCAGCTCGCACTGGGGGCTGAAGAACCCGTCGGTCCAGGGCGGCAGCCGATCGGGCGGCAGGATCAGCCGTCGGCGCTCCTCCGGGGAGAGGCGGCTCACCCGGTTCTCCACCGCGACCCACCTGAGCCCGCGCTCGCGGATGACCTGGTTGATGCGATCCACCTCGGCCTGGTCGGCCTGGGCCAGCCCGCCGTAGATCATCGAGCCCAGCAGGGTCAGCCCGCACAGCGCAGCCTTCGCCTTCAAGTTAAGCCTCCTGCCACCCCGGCAACCTTTCGGACTCTAGCATAATCACAGAGGGGTGGCGGCGAACAGGGGGTCCCCCGCGGCGCACAGACCCGCTGCGCCCGCTCTCCAGGGCGCGGCGGTCGAGCACCGTGGGGGAGAGTGAGCCGACAGGACCCCGACGTGCGTAGGCGTTGGATCGCGGGAACGGATGGTTACTGGCAGTTCTCGTCGCGCCAGGGGTTCGAGGCGTAGTCGGTGAACGTGCCGCGGAAGAACGAGCCCGGTCCGGCCGGGCGGATCTCGGTGCCGTTCACCGTCACGTAGAAGTCCAGCTCGGCCTGCACGTAGGCCTCGCCGCCCTGGTCGACGGTGGCCACCGGGACCTCCGGGCAGCTGTAGGAGCGGAAGGGGTCCAGGCCGCGGAGGTCGATGGCGTAGCGGGCGTTGTTGCCCGGCTGGTCGACCATGTCCACGTAGGCCGAGGAGAACGCGCCCTCCCCGAAGCCGGTGTGCACCTGCACGTCGAGCTGCTGCCACAGGTCCGGGTTGGCCCAGTCGGTGACCCCCTGCTTCCACACCTCGAAGCACACGTTGGTCACCGCGGCCCGCTGGCGGGCCCAGGTGCCGAAGGAGAAGCCCTCGCCCAGCGCGGCGCCGCCGTCGCAGGGGCTGGAGGCCTCGCGCGACAGGAGCTGGACGAAGTTGCCCACCCACAGGGTCGGGTCGACGGGATCGGCCGGGGCGATCTCCAGCTCGTAGTTCTCGCCCAGGTTCGAGTCCCAGGCCGCCGGGCTGCCCTGCCCCATCGGGATGCAGCCGAACCACATGCTCAGGCGGGTCGCGCCCGCGGGGAGCTCGATCAGCGGCTGGCTGGCGCGGTCCTGGACGCAGGGCGAGGCGCCGTTGCAGGCGTAGCCGTAGGACTCGATGTAGCTCTCCACCTCGGCGCTCTGCACGCTCTCGCCGTCGCCGTCGAACATCCAGTAGACCATGAGCGTGGTCGCGGACACGGCGGCCTGGCCACCCATGCAGGGCTGGGTCTCGCGCAGGCGGCGGCCGTCGTAGACCACCTTCACCTGGCCGCCGGCCGCGAGCGGCCCGCCCACCAGCAGCTCGTTCCAGTCCGGGTAGCTCAGGCGGTACTCGGGCGCGTCCAGGCGCGGCGGGCAGCTCCCGTCGGCCAGGAGGGTCCAGCCGTTGTCCAGGCGCAGGTGGTAGCTGTCCAGGGGATCGGCCACGCGGTTGTGGTCGAACACCCGGCCGGTGGCGGTGGTCACGTAGGGCGCCAGATCGATGGTGGTGCGGTTGAGGGAGGTGAAGCTCATGCCCGGCGACGGGGTGTGCTCGGTGATGCGGAAGCGGTAGCGGGCGAAGCCCTGCTCGGCGCCGTCCACCGGCTCGGCCACGACGGCGTACCAGGCGCCCTGGGTGGTCCCGGTCTGGTACAGCACCTCGACGGTCTGGACGCCGGACAGGCGCGCGGCGTCCACGTCCACGAACCCCTCCCACAGGTAGCGGCAGTCGGAGCTCGCCAGCCCGGCCGCGCAGGTGTCCAGGTAGCCGCCCATGTTGTTCGACACCCGGCCCACCGAGCGCAGCACCACGAGGCAGGAGGAGTCGCCCCGATCCGTGGGTCCGTCGGCCTTGTCCAGGAAGTTGGGGGCGTCGGCCGGCTCGAGCCCGGCCGTCTCTGCGCCGCCACAGCCCGCCAGCCCGCCGACCGCCAGGATGGCCGCGGTGGCCAGGAGGTACCCGAACGCCAGCCCGATCACCACCCGGCCGCTCTGTCCGCTGCTCGACTTCATGTCACGCTCCTCGCTGCCTGACACCCGCTCGCCTCACCACGAGGCCCGACGGGCGCCGATACTTGCAACATCCGAACCAAGACGTCAACAGGAATCCAAAGAAGAAAAAATAGGATTCTTAGAGGGTTAGGAAGGGGCCAGGGAAGGATGCACGGAGGTCTGCGGCGGACGGTGAAGCCCTGGCATTGCCTGGCGCCCAGCCCATGCATCCCCGGGGATACACCTGCCTCCAGGCCCTCCCCATGCCTTCCTCCAAAAGAAATCCTTTCTTGGGCTCGGTCCGATGATACAACCGTGGTGTTCCAGGAGACTCGGAGGTCGAGCATGCAACGCACGGGTCTGAGCATCGCCGGCGGGGTCGCCATCCTGGTCGCCTCCCTGTTCACCGGCATCGGCGGTTTCGGGTTCACCATCGCGGGCAAGGCGGGCGACCTCATGGACATGGCCCGCGAGCAGATGGCCAAGCAGCAGGCGCCCCGGACCGAGGCCGAGGCGCGCCAGCTCGAGGACGCGCGGGCCAAGATGGCGGAGGCCGAGGAGATGCTCGCGCGCTCGGACGTGCAGGACAAGATGAAGTCCATGCGCAGCTACGGCAAGTTCGAGCTCCTGGCCGCGCTGGTCGGGCTGATCGGCGGTATCGCGCTGCTGACCGCGACCGGCTTCGGCAAGGCGGCCGGGGTGGTCGCGGCCGTCCTCGGGCTGATCACCTGCGCCTGGGGTTTCGCGGTCACCGAGGCGGCCCTGCTGCAGATCCTCTTCGCCCTGGCCTACGGGGTGGGTCTGTTCGGCGCCCTGTCCCTGGCACCTGCCCCGACCCCTGCCCAGCCCCGCCCGTTTGGCTAGATCCTCGCGCCGCCTACAGGCAGAGCTCCTCGCGCGGGAAGCGCACCCGCAGCGCGGGGCGGTCGGTGCCGAAGCCCAGCGGGCACATGGCGGTCGGCACCAGCCGCGGCGGCAGGCCGAGCCGCGCCGCCACCCGCGCCCCGTCGAAGCCGGTCATCGGGCAGCCGTCGAAGCCGAGCGCCCTGGCGCCGAGCAGCGCGTGCGCCAGCGCCAGGAACACCTGCTGCTGGGCGAAGGCCAGGGCCTGCGCGGGCGCCATCCGCGAGACCATGTCCCGGGCCAGCGCGATCACCCGCCGGCGCTCCTTCTCCGGCGAGCCGGCCTGGCGCATGAGCTGCTCGAGCTCGCCGATGCGCCCCGCCAGATCGCTGTCGGCACACAGCACCAGGAGGTGCGAGCAGGCGCCGACCTGGGGCTGCCCGAAGGCGGCCTCCATGAGCGCGCCCTTGGTGGGCGCGTCCTCGACGACCTTGATACGCCAGGGCTGCAGGTTCAGGCCCGAGGGCGCCCAGCGGACGAGCTCCAGGAGGGCCTCGATCTTCTCCTCCGGGATGCGCTCCCCGGTGTAGGCCCTCGCGGCGTAGCGCTGCATGACCAGGTCCTTGAAGTCCATGGAGGCTCCTCCTCGCGTCGGCCGCACTCTACCCGAGCCCCGATCCGCCCGCAACGGCCGGTCTCTGGTGCAACGCGTCAATTTCCATTGACAGGCGGGGCCGGTGTTGCCGATGATCACCGCACCGCCACCCACCCCAAGGAAAGGGCCGTCATGCCTGCCAAGACCCCCCCGAAGCGCAAGGCCCAGGCCGTCCCACCCGCGCGGGTGAAGTCCGCCGCGCTGACCCGGGCCCAGGAGCTCGAGCTCATCCGCGAGCTGGTCGCCCGCATCGTGCAGGAGTGCCCGGTGCGCACCCCCACGGGCGAGGACGAGCGCAGGGCCCACGAGATCATGCGGGCCGAGTTCGAGGCCCTGGGGCTCCCGGTCAGCGAGCACGAGTTCGAGTTCAACCGGAGCCTGTACGCCAACATGGCCCTGCACATGGGCCTGGGCGTGGCCGGCACGGCCGTCTCCGGCCTGCTGCCCTGGCTGGGCTTCCTGCTGCACGCGGGCACGGCCGCGTCCTACTGGCGGGAGGCCACCCGCAAGGGCTACTGGCTCCGGCGGGTGTTTCCCTGGCGCCCCTCCCGGAACATCCTGGCGACCCTGCCAGCCACCGCGCCCAACGGGCCGGAGCCCGCGCTGCGTGTCGTGGTGGCCGCCCACGTGGACGCGGCCTACACCGGGCTGCTCTTCCACCCGGCCATCATCCGCGCCATGGAGAACGGCCCGCGCGCCCTGGACTTCGCCAAGCGCGGGCTGAACCTGGCGGTGCGCACCCAGGTGGCGCTCGCGGGCATCGATCTGGCCCGCATGCTCCTGGGGCCGCTGGCCTGGCCGCTCCGGCCGCTGGAGGCCACCCTCACCCTGCCCTCCCTGCTGGCCTTCCTGACCTCCTTCGAGGTGGTGCTCAGGAACCGCATCGTGCCCGGGGCCAACGACGACCTCAGCGGGGTGGCGGCCCTGCTGGTGCTGGCGCGGCGGCTGCTCGAGCGCCGCGATCCGCGGGTCGAGTACGTGCTGGCGGCCACGGGCTGCGAAGAGGCCAGCCTGGGCGGGGCCGACGCGCTGGCGCGCGACATGCGTGGGCGCTGGGACCCGCGCCGCACGGTGGTGCTCGGCCTGGACGGCCTGGCCGGGGGCGAGCTGCGCTTCGCCCAGACCGAGGGCGAGGTCACCCAGATCCACATCCCGGCCTGGCTGCGCGAGGTGTGCCAGGAGACGGCCGCCAGCGAGCCACGCTTCGCCGAGGTGAAGGGTTTCGCCATCCCGGTGGGCGGGACCGACATGGAGGCCTTCCTGTTCCGCGGCTGGGAGGCGGTCTCGCTGGTGTGCCTGGATCCGGCCATCGGCGCCCCGCACCACTACCACCAGCCCTCCGACACGCCCGAGAACCTGGACGTGGAGAAGGTGCTCTTCTCCACCGACTTCGCCCACAAGCTGATCGAGGGGATCGTCGCGCGGCGCCTGGGGACGCCGCCGGGGGCCTGAGCTGCCCAGGAAAGGAGCCACGCACATGCTGGACGCAGCGGAGAAGAAACGCCTGGTGAAGAAGGCGAGGCAGCTCCGGGAGCGCATCGTCGAGGTGACCTTCACCTGCGGCGGGGCTCACATCGGGGGGGCCTTCAGCCAGCACGACATCCTGGTGGCGCTGTACTACAAGTACCTGCGCCTCGATCCCGCGCAGCCCGCCTGGTCCGAGCGCGACCGGTTCGTGCTGTCCAAGGGGCACGGCGGCATCGGCCACGCGGTCATCCTGGCCGACAAGGGCTACTACGCGGACAAGCTGCTGGACGAGTTCAACAAGACCGGCTCGCCCTTCGGCATGCACCTCGACCGGCTCAAGGTCCCGGGCGTGGACGCGTCCACCGGCTCGCTGGGCCACGGCATCGGCATCGCGGTGGGCATGGCGCTCGGCGCGCGGGTGACCGGCAAGAGCTACCGCACCTACTGCCTGATCGGCGACGGCGAGTGCCACGAGGGCTCGGTGTGGGAGTCGGCCATGGCGGCCGCCCACTTCAAGCTCGCCAACCTCACCTGCTTCGTCGACCGCAACGGCTTCTCGCTCGACGGGCCGACCGAGAAGATCATGGCGCTCGAGCCGCTGGACAAGAAGTTCGAGGCCTTCGGCTGGCGCGTGTTGCAGATCGACGGGCACGACTTCGACGCCATCTGCGGGGCGATCGAGGAGGCCCAGCGGGAGCGCGAGCGGCCGGTCATGGTGATCGCCAAGACCATCAAGGGCAAGGGCGTGGACTTCATGGAGTCGAAGACCGGCTGGCACTACGGCGGCCTGGACGACGAGATGAAGCGCAAGGCGCTGGAGTCCATCCGGCGCACGTACCCGGACTGAGCGGGAGGGCACGACCATGGCCAAGGCACAAGGGCTCACCTGGACGGTCGAGGACGCGGATCAGATGACCCAGGCCGAGATCTACGGCGCGGTCATCACGCAGATGGGGCAAAAGGACAAGCGCCTGGTGGCGCTGACGGCGGATCTGGCGCGCTCCACCAAGATAGGCAAGTTCGAGGAGAAGATCCCCGAGCGCTTCTTCAACTTCGGCATCGCCGAGGCCAACATGTTCGCGGTGGCCTCCGGCATGGCGGACGCGGGGCTCATCCCCATCGTGTCCACCTTCGCCGTGTTCAGCTCGCTGCGCGCGGCCGAGTTCGTGCGCACCGACATCTGCTACCAGAAGCGCAACGTCAAGATCATCGCCACCCACTCCGGCACCTCCTTCGGCCAGGCCGGCACCACCCACCACTGCACCGAGGACCTGGCGGTCATGCGGGCGCTGGCGGGCATGACGGTGATCGCCCCGGCGGACGCGCTGGAGACGGCCAAGGCGGTCGAGGCCGCCGTCGCCATGGACGGGCCGGTCTACATCCGCATCGGGCGCGGCTTCGAGCCGCCGCTGCACAAGGATCTCGGCTTCGAGTTCCAGATCGGCAAGGCCATCCAGCTCCGCGAGGGCACGGATCTGACGGTGATCGCCACGGGCGTCCCGGTGCGCCACGCGGTCGAGGCCGCCGACCTCGCCAAGCAGCAGGGCCACAGCGTGCGGGTGCTGGACATGCACACGCTGAAGCCGCTCGACGAGGCCGCGGTGCTGGCCGCGGTGAAGGACACCCGGCGCATCGTCACCGTCGAGGACCACTCGGTGGTCGGCGGCCTGGGCACGGCGGTGGCCGAGGCGATCGCCAGGAGCGGCAAGGGCTGCGCCTTCCGCAGCCTGGGTTACCAGGACTGCTACTCCATCGTCGGCTACCCGGACGACCTGCAGCACCACTACTGCATCGACGGCGACGGCATCCTGGCCGCCATCGGGGAGGTCCTCAAGGCCGACTTCGAGGCGGACGAGGATTGGGCGGACGAGGACTAGGGAGAACGCACCATGGCCGATCAAGCGACCGAGCTGCGCGCGCGCATCTTCCTGCGCGCCGCGCTGCCGCTCATCAAGGTGGTGCTGGCCGAGCGGCCCGCCTACCGCCGCTACCTGTGGAAGGCCTGCGGGGTGGTCCAGTTCGCCGCGGGGGACAGCCAGCAGGGCGCCTACGTCGAGCTGTCCGAAGGCTCCCTCCAGGTCGTCCAGGGCATCCACGAGAGGCCCGACGTGCGCCTGACCTTCAAGCGCCTGGAGGACCTGTGCGCCTTCTTCGCCGGCGCGCTGAAGCTGCCCTCCATCTCGGGCCTGCTCAAGATGGGCAGGCTGCTGCGCCTGCTGCCCTTCCTGCTGAAGCTCAAGATCCTCATGCCGGACGCCATGCCCACGGACCCGGCCGAGAAGGCGCTCAAGGTGCGCCTGCTGCTCTACATGGTGACCAACGCGCTCAGCCAGCTCAACAAGGGCGGTGATCCGGCCTTCAGCAAGGTGGTCAAGACGAGCCCGGATCGCATCTACCAGTGGACCGTGGCGGGCGGCCCGGAGGCCTACCTGCGCATGAAGGCCGGCAAGACCAAGGCCGGGCGCGGGACCTACACCCGGCGCAAGCCCTTCGTGCACATGATGTTCCCGGACAGCGAGAGCGCCTTCGACGTGCTGACCCAGAAGGTCAGCACGGTGGACGCGGTCAAGCAGGGCAAGCTCAAGCTGGAGGGCTCCCTGGAGTACGGCAAGGAGATCGGGCTGCACATGCAGCGGGTGGAGGCCATCACCACGGGCGGCTGAGCCCCAGGCCCCCCGCACACGGAGAGGACATGCGCGCGCTAATCGACAAGCTCGGGATCTCGAGGCTGCTCCCCGCCCAGGACTGCACGGCCGACTGCGTCCTGGCCAACATGCACCTGCACGCGGTGCTGCCCAGGCTCGCGGACCTCGTCCGCCTGGACCCCGAGGCCCGGGCGCTGGCGGAGAAGCTGTCCCTGTCCCTCGATTTCTCCGTGCTGGGCGGGCCCGCCGCGCACCTGCGCTTCTCGGGCGGCCAGGTCCAGCACGGCGCCGGGCGCCAGGGCTTCCCGGCCCTGGGGCTGGTGTTCACCTCCTGCGCCCGCCTCAACCGCATGTTCGGCGGCGAGAAGGTGACGCCCATCCCCGTGGGCGGGCTGCACCAGCTCCTCAAGGTGAAGCAGTTCGAGGCGCTGACCGGGATCCTGACCCGCTACCTGAAGCCCAGCGAGGACGCCCTGGCCGACCCGCGCTTCAAGGCCGCGCACGTGGAGCTCTCCCTGCTGACCGGCCTGGGCGCCGCCTGCCAGGTGGGCCACTGCGACCCGGCCGCGCGGCGGGTGATGGCGGCGCTGCACGACGGCACCATCCAGTTCCAGGTGAAGGGCGGGCCGAGCGCGTACGTGCGCATCGCGCGCGAGGAGCTCAGCGTCGCGGCCGGCGAGGTCGAGCGGCCCACCGCCACCCTGGTGCTGCGCGATCTGGACTTCGCCGCCTCGCTGATCCGCGGCGAGGTGGACGCCTTCTCCGCCGTGGGCGCGGGCGACATCCGCATGCACGGCGATCTCTTCCTGGCCGACGAGTTCAACGCGCTCTTCGACCGGGTCGGGCTGTTCCTGCACTGAGCCGGCCGGCAGAAGCCAAGCGGAGGCGCACCATGCCCGAGAAGCTGAACACCTTCGACAAGTCGATGGCCCTGTTCCGCCGCGCCGCGGCGAGCATCCCCGGCGGCATCCCCGGGCACTTCAGCCCGGCGCTGACCGTGCCGGGCTCGTTCCCCTACTACGCCGTGCGCGGGCAGGGCTGCCGCTACTGGGACGCGGACGGCAACCAGTTCATCGACTTCATGTGCGGCTACGGGCCGATCATCCTCGGCTACCACCACGCCAAGGTGGACGAGGCCGCCCGCCGCCAGCGCGAGCAGGGTTCGGTGTTCAACCACCCCACCGCGCTGACGGTCGAGCTGGCCGAGCGGCTGGTGAGCATGGTGCCCATCGCCGACTGGGCCACCTTCGCCCGCAACGGCTCGGACGTGTGCACCTACCTGGTACTGGTCGCCCGCCAGCACACCCAGCGCCGCAAGATCCTCATGGCCAAGGGCGCCTACCACGGCACCCACGCCTGGTGCATCCACGGCATCGCCGGGCTGATCCCCGAGGACTACGAGCACGTGCTGCGTTTCACCTGGAACGACCTGGACGAGCTCGCCAGCCTGGTGCAGAAGAACGCGGGCGACGTGGCCGGGATCATCCTGACCCCCTACCACCACCCGGCCTTCGGCGACTCGGTGCTGCCCGCGCCCGGCTTCATGCAGGGCGTGCGCGAGCTGTGCGACCGGCACGGCATCGTGTTCATCATGGACGACGTGCGCGCCGGCTTCCGCCTGGATCTGGGCGGCTCGAACGAGTACTTCGGCTTCAAGCCCGACGCGATCGCCTTCTGCAAGGCGCTGGCCAACGGCCACGTGATCTCGGCCGCGGTGGGCCGGGAGGAGCTGAAGAAGGCCGCCTCCCAGGTGTTCTTCACCGGCTCCTACTACAACAGCGCGGCCGAGATGGCCGCGGCGCTGGCCTGCCTGGAGGAGCTGGAGCAGACCCGGGCCGTCCCGCACATGCTGGAGATGGGCGCCATGCTGCAGCAGGGGCTGCGCGACCGGGCGGCCAAGCACGGGCTGCAGGTGACCGTCAGCGGCCCGCCCTCCATCCCGGCCATGACCTTCTCCAACGAGAAGAACTTCCTGCGCATGCAGCGCTTCTCGGCCGAGGCCGCGCGGCGCGGGGTGTTCTTCCACCCCCACCACAACTGGTTCCTGTGCGCCGCCCACCAGGAGAACGACATCCGGGAGGCGCTGGAGGTGGCCGATCGCTGCTTCGCCATCGTCAAGGCCGAGTTCGGCTCCTGAAGATTCTCCTTCCCTTTCGTCCCGGAACCGGGCCAGAGTCCCCCCTCGGTCAGGAGGGACCATGCCTGAAGCGCAAGACAAGCTCGGCCGGAACGAACCCTGCCCTTGCGGCAGCGGGAAGAAGTACAAGCACTGCTGCCTGCACCAGGAGTCCAGCCAGCCGACCAGGCGCTTCAAGGGCGTGATGGTCGTCCTGGCGGTGCTGAGCGTGCTGGCGAGCGTCGCGGGCGCGCTGCTCTTGCGCGAGTGGTGGGTGCTGGCGGGCGGTGGTATGCTGGCCGCGCTGCTCCTGGTGCTGGAGAACCCGCCCGCGGCGCGAAAGCCCGTCCGGGTGCGCGGGCGCTGACCGGCCGGGCGCGGCTCCGGGGAGGACGCCCATGGGAACCGCCGTCATCCTGATCCTGCTCGCCCTGGTCTCGTCCGGGTTGATCCTGGCCACCTCCGCCCGCCCGCAGGGGGGCGCGCCGGCCACGCTGGCCCAGGCCGCGCCGGAGGCGAGGCCGCCCGCGCCCGCGGCGACGAGGCCGCTCAGCCGGGACGAGGTGGCCGCCCGCCTGAGGGCGCTGGCCGCGAGCGAGCCGCCCAAGAACCTCGAGATGGGCGCCATGTGCTACGACATGGCCGGCCCGCCCCCGACCGCGGACTACGTCTGCCCGAAGTGCGGCCAGCGCACCCAGTACAGCCGCGAGGGCGGCCTGACCATGCTGCTGACCTACGAGCTCCAGGGCATGCGCGCGCAGGTCAAGAGCCTCAAGGGCCTGGATGCCACCCTGGACGAGTCCGAGCTGTGCCGGAAGTGCAGCCCGAGCGTGCAGACGCCCGAGCTGGTGCTGCGGGTGCGCTACACGGAGCCCTCCGGCGGCAAGTTCGAGGAGCACCGGGTGCGGGGCGTGCGCCCGCGGGATCTCACCCTGCTCCAGGAGTTCCTCGGCGGCACGCCCAAGCACACGGGTGAGCAGGGCCGGGAGTCCCCCCTCAGGGACCACCTGCCGCGCATCCGCGAGCTGCTCGGGGTGAAGGACTAGTGGTGAAGGACTAGGGGGCGAGCTCGAGCCATGCAGCCACCCGATTCTCCCGATGCGCCCCGCTTCGCCCCGCCCCTCTCCGGCGCCCCCTCGCGCGAGGAGCTCCGCGCGCGCCTCCGGGCGCTCGCCCTGAGCGAACCGCCGCGGGAGCTCGCCGTGGGCGCGTGCTGCTACGAGGTGGCCTCGAACGACGAGACCGAGGATCACCTCTGCCCGACCTGCGGCGCGCGCACCACCTACCCACGCTTCACGGTGGAGTTCGTGCGCGAGGCCCGCGCCCGGCTGCGCGAGGTGCGCGGGCTCCGGGTGGAGCTCGACGAGCGCGGCTTCTGCGGGCGCTGCTCGCGCGGGGAGCCCGACCGCCGGCTGGACCTCGTGCTCCACCTCCCGGGCGAGACCGCGCCGCGCCGGGTGGCCGACGTGCAACCCAGGGACCTCGTCCTCCTGGCGGAGTTCCTCTCGGGCCTGGCCAAGCACCGGGACGGCCACGACGAGAGCCCGCTCAAGGACCACCTGCCCCGCCTCAGGCAGCTCCTCGGGCTAGAGCCCTGACTCGGCCTGGCTCAGCCCCGACACCCAGGCGAGGCAATCATCGAGGGTGGCGTGGAGAGGCTGTTCACAGGGCCTCCGGCGGGCAACTGGCGCCGGTAGGACCGTCCTTCGTATCCCCTGGGATGGGGAGCCTGGCACCAGCATGATCGCACCCGCATGATTGACCCACCTTCGGTGCGCCGCTACCATGGTCCGCGGACTCCCCACCTCGGCGGCGGTGACGCATGGCCCGTGGTCGGCCGACCCTGTCCCTGCTCCTGCCCCTCGCCCTGGCCGCCTGGTCCGGGTGCGCGCGGGAGGCTCGCCTCCCCGACGGTTACTTCCCGATGCCGGGGATCGAGCCCGAGACCACCCACGAGCACGCCCTCCCGCCGCAGACCCTCGGCCTCCTGGTGGCCACCTCCGGCGAGGGGCTGGACGCCGCGCGGCTTCACGGGCTCGCGCGCGACTGGCTCGTCCAGCGCTCCCACCGGGTACGCGACGAGGAGTACCTCCTGGCCGAGCGGAGCCTCCGCATCTGCCTGGAGGCGGCGAAGGGCCCGCTGAGCTCGGGCCGCCGGCACTACGACAACCTGGAGCTCGTGGAGGCCCGGCTGGACCTGGAGCTCGCCGCCGCGGCCCTCGAGCCTTGTCTGCCATGGATCCAGCGGCTCGAGGCGGCGGAGCCCTGGTGGGAGGTGCACCTCTACCTGGCCCTCATCCGGCACCTGGAGGGCAAGCCCGCCGACGCCGCCCTGCTCGTCCAGCGGATGCTCCCCTTCGGCGACGCGAGGCGCTATGTCGCGCAGAGGAGAGACGTCACGAGCAAAGCGTTCCTGGACCTCTTCGACGCCGCGTGCTCCCGGGGCGGTGACCGGCCGATCGACACCCCGGCGGACCCGCAGGGGCACCTGGTCCTCTCGACGCCCGAGAGCGGCGGGGAGTCCAACCTCCGGGCGGCGCTCGCCGGAGCCGAGGGGGTGGGTGGGCTGGTCGAGGTCGGTGACCAGGCGGCCCGCGCCTGGGAGGTCCAGCGCGTGGTGCTCGTCCGGCTCGCCCGCGCGCGCGACCGGATCGAGCTGGAGACCTGCCTCTACGACCACGCGCGCCACGCCTGCCAGGGCCACGCGGTGCGGCCCGTGGACCCCGCCGCGCAGGGCCTCGAGGAGGCGCTGATCCAGTCCTTGAGGGACGGGCTGTCCTCGCCGGGCGACTGACGCCCTTCCAACAAAGTCGCTGGCACCAGGAGGGGGGGGCGATAGCCTGGCACCTGGGGAAGGGCGCGGGCTTGACCCGCGGGGCCGGCCAGGGGAGAACTGGCCCATGAGCGAGAAGGTCCAGAGCAGGCTCGCCGCCTCCTTCCTGCCAGCCACGGCCGTGCTGGAGATGACCTACGCCTGCAACCACCGCTGCCTGTTCTGCTCCTGCCCGTGGTACGCGGAGGGCAACGGCTTCGACCAGCGGCCCGAGCTCGAACTGCCGTCCTGGAAGCGCATCCTCGAGAAGCTCTGCCGCATGGGGGTCGTCGACCTCGCCTTCACCGGCGGCGAGCCCCTGCTCAAGCAGGGCCTCGAGGAGCTCATCGTCCACGCCGCCGGCCTCGAGGCGGAGCACGTGCGCACCCAGGACGGCGGCCTGGTGGTGGAGCCCGGCCCGCCTCACCTCTTCCTGCTCACCAACGGCAGGATCCTGAGCGAGCGGGTGCTCGAGCTGTGCGCCCGCCACCGCGTCCACCTGGGCATGAGCCTGCCGGGCGTGACGTCCTTCACCGACCACACCCGGGCGAGCGACGCCGCCCACGTGCTCGGCTGGTTCAGGCGGGCAAAGGCCCTGGGCATCGAGACCCACGTGGGCATCACCGTGACCCGCCTGAACCTCCACGAGCTCTACGAGACCATGGGCGAGGCGCTGCTGGCGGGCGCGGACAGCGTGCTGCTGAACCGCTTCATGCCCGGCGGGCGGGGGCTGGCCCACGCCCGGGAGCTCGCGCTCGACGCGGACGGGGTGCGCCAGATGCTGTCCACGGCCGAGGAGGTCCTGCGGCTGGCCAACCGCCGGGGCAACGTGGGCACCGAGCTGCCGCGCTGCCTGTTCGACCCGGCGGCGCACACCCACCTCGACGTGGGCAGCCAGTGCGCGGCCGCGACCGGGTTCTTCTGCATCGACCCCTCCGGCTACGTGCGGGTGTGCAACCACTCGCCGGTGCGCCTCGAGCACTTCGACGCGATCGAGGCGGTCAAGGACAACCCGTACTGGCGGCGCTTCGTGCAGAAGGACTACCTGCCCAGGGCCTGCGCCGGCTGCCGCGAGATCGGCCGCTGCGACGCGGGCTGCCGCGAGGCGGCGCACATCGCGTGCGGGGCCGTGGACGCGCTCGATCCGCTGCTGCCGTCGGTGACCCCGCTCAAATAGACCTCTTGCCGATCACCCCTTCCCCTTTCCCTCTTCACCCTCTAAGATGCCCTTGTTCTCTCATGTTTCCCGGAGGCTCCATGTACTACCTGGTGATCGGCCTGGTGCTGGTGCTCTCGCTCGGGGTGTTCGCCTTCGCCGGCGGCTGGCTCAAGGCGAAGCCCGGCCCGGCCGAGGATCGACCGGCGGGGCTCGCGGCGCCCGTGCGGCTCGCGGCCGGGCCGTCCACCCGGGCCGAGGTGCAGGAGAAGCTCAAGCGCCTGGCCGACAGCCCGGCCCCACCGGTCAAGCTCCAGGGGGCCATGTGCTACGAGCCGCGGGCCATCCTCGACCGGACCGAGTACATCTGCCCCAAGGACGGCGCGCGCACGCTGTACACCAACGAGCACGGCCAGGCCGAGGTCGCCGCGCAGATCCAGTACATGCGGGAGGGCATCAAGCTGCTCAAGGGGCTGGACGTCTCCCTCGACGAGCACGAGTTCTGCAAGAAGTGCAACCCCGGCCTCGATCCCAGCGGGCTCTCCCCCAAGGGCCCGGCCCTGGTGCTTGTGGTGCGCTACCCGGACGCCAGGACCGGCAAGGTCGAGGAGCACCGGGTGCGCGGGGTGACCTCGAGCGACCTCCAGCTCATCCAGGAGCTCCTGTCCGGCAGCCTCGAGCACGGGCTCGAGGGTCCGGATACGGGCCCGCTCAAGGACCACCTGGCCCGCCTCCAGGAGCTGCTAGGGACGAGGCTCGCCGCCTACACCCGGGCCGAGCTCCAGGCGCGCCTCCAGGCGCTCGCGGACACCGAGCCCCCCAAGACCCTGGCCACGGGCGCGGAGTGCTACAAGCCCTCCATGCCGCCCACGACCGCGGACTACGTCTGCCCGAAGGACGGCTCGCGCACCCAGTACAAGGTGGGCGGCCCGGGCAGCGAGAACCTGGTGCACCTCGTGAGCCGGGCGCTGCCCGCGTTGCGGCGGATGGTCGCGGACATCCCGGGCCTCCAGGTGAGCCTCGACGAGTCCGAGCTGTGCAGGAAGTGCAACCCGGGGGCCAAGGATCCCGCGGCCGTGCTGGTGATCATGCTCCCGGGCGAGAAGGCCGCGCGGCGGGTGCGCGGGGTGACCGAGGACGACCTGCGCCTGCTGCGCGAGCTCGCCACGGGCGCGCTCGCGCACAAGGACGCGCAGGACGGTGAGACCCCGCTCAAGGACCACCTGCCCAGGATCCGCGAGCTGCTCGGAATCGAATCCACAGCAAAGTGACAGGACAGACCAGATCCTGGCGGAGGCCCCATGTACTACCTGGTGATCGGCCTGGTGCTCGCGCTCGGTGTCGGGGTGGTCGCGCTCTCGGGAGGCTGGCTCAAGACCCGGGCCGGCTCTGCGCCCGAGCGCACCGCGGTCCAGGAGGCCCCCCTGAGGCTCGCGGCCGGTCCGCTCTCGCGCACGGAGCTCGAGCAGCGCCTGACCCGGCTGGCCGAGACCCCGCCGCCCGAGACCCTGTCCACGGGCGCGAAGTGCTACAAGCCGGCCATGCCACCCAAGACCGCGGACTACGTGTGCCCCAAGGACGGCTCGCGCACGCAGTACAGCCTGGAGGCCGAGGACGGCCACAGCATGATCAAGCTCCTCCAGTTCCAGCTCCCCGCCATGCGCCGGATGCTCTCCGAGGTGGTGGGGCTGGAGGCTCGGCTGGACGAGTCCGAGTTCTGCAAGAAGTGCAACCCCGGGCGGAAGGACCCCCAGCTCGTGCTCGTGGTCACGCTCCCCGGAGACAAGCCCGGGCAGCGGAAGGAGCACCGGGTGCGCGGGCTGGGCTTCGAGGACGTCAAGCTGCTCCAGGAGCTGTTCGCAGGCAAGCTCGCCCACGAGGGCGACTACGGCCGCGAGACCCCGCTCAAGGACCACCTGCCGAGGCTCAGGGAGCTGCTCGGCTTCGAACCCCAGGCGAAGCAGCTCTGAACCAATAGAGTAAAGACAAGGAGATTTCTTTGAGGGTGTGTGGCCGGAGGTGTCCATGGGCCTCCGGCGCGCGATTGCTGTGGTGTGACCGTCCACTGACTTCAGGCTGCTCACTCTCGGCGGCCACGCAGGAAGCGCAGGAAAATCCATGAAGGAGGTCCCCTCCTTCTTCACCCTCAATGAATCCTCTTCCTGTTCCTGATTTGCTGGATTGGCTGGATTGGTGGCATGGGCCGTGCTGGCTCAGGTCTTCCGGGTGTGCGCCAGGTGGTGGACCAGGTGCCCCAGGCCGAAGCCGACCAGGGCCACCACGAAGGTGAACCACCAGCCCAGGTGCCAGTGGATCCAGTTCATGACCATGAACGGGGTGATCACGGCGATGGCCACCACCAGCCCGAACGCCCCCAGGCCCGCGCCCGGCCGGCCCGGCCCGCCCCCCTCGCCGCCCCCGGCGCGCGCCTGCCCGTCCGCGGGCAGCACGGTCGACTGGCGCAGGCAGGTCGGGCAGCGCCCCTCCTCGGCCTCGAACACCCGGTCGCAGGCGGTGCAGCGGTAGCGCATGGGGCCTCCCCTCAGGGCTTGCGGGCGTGGAACAGGCAGGCCCCCGGCGCCACCCCGGCGCGGGCGAGCAGCTCCGGCGCGAGCAGCTCGCGGGCGCGCACCGTCCGCACCTGGAAGCCCGCCGCGGCGATGCGCTGGCCGTAGTCCTCGCCGCACCGCCGCACGTGCCCGGGGTGGCCGTGCAGCCGCCGGCGCGCCTCGGGCGTGGTGGCGGCGGGATCCGCCCGGGTCGGGCCGGGGGACAGCGGCACCGCCAGCATGGCCCAGCCGCCGGGCGCGAGCACCCGCAGGAGCTCGGCCAGGGCCTGACGATCGTCCTCCACGTGCTCGAGCACGTGGGAGCAGAGCAGCGCGTCGAACTGGCCCGCGGAGAACGGGAGCGAGGTGATGTCCGCCCTCAGCTCGGCCCAGGGGCAGTCGAGGTCCGCGCTCACGTAGCGCAGGCCCGGCAGGCGCCGCAGCCGGGGCACGAAGCAGCGCTCGGGGGCCAGGTGCAGCAGGCGCTTCGGGCGGCCGTCGAACAGATCGCTCGCGCGCTCCAGGAACAGCCAGGCCAGGCGGTGGCGCTCCCGCGCGCCGCACACCGGGCAGGCGGCCTGGGCCCGGGGCGGATCGCCGGCGGGGCGGAAGCGGTCGAGCTCGCTCCGGCACACCGGGCACTGGCAGCCCTGGCCCCGCGCCAGCGGCCGGCGCAGGCCCTCGAGCAGCTCCCCGCGCTCGACCGCGGCCCGCACCAGGGGCCGGGGCGTCCAGCGCCAGACCAGGCGCCTGGCCAGCGCGCCCGCCCGCCGGGCCAGGAAGTCGCCGAGGCTGTCCGTCTTCATGCGCGGGCATTCTATCCGCGCCGCGCCCGCCGCGCCAGCGCCCCGGAGGCTTGACGCGGGAGCCCGCTCCGGAGGACAACCAGGTCGGGAGGTCCCATGTACTACGTCATCCTCGGCGGGATCCTGGTGCTGTCCACCCTGGTGCTCCTGGTGGCCGGTCCGCGGCCGTTCCTGCGCGGCCCCGCCGGGGCCAACTCCCGGCCAGCCAGCCGGGTGGCGGAGACGCCCGCCCCGCGCGCCGCGGTGGAGCAGAAGCTGAAGGCGCTGGCCGAGACCCCGGCCCCGCCGCCCGACCAGCAGGGGGCCATGTGCTACGCGCCCATGCCCATGCACGACCACGCCGAGTACGTGTGCCCGCTGGACGGCTCGAAGACCCAGTACCAGTTCGAGGGCGGGCTGGCCGAGCTGGTGGCGGGCGAGCTGCCCGCCCTGCGGGCCCAGCTCAAGCAGATCCAGGACCTCAAGCCTTCCTTCGAGCTCACGCTCGACGAGCGCGAGCTCTGCCGGAAGTGCAGCCCGAAGGTCGAGAAGCCGGCCATCGTCCTGGTGGTGCGCTACCCCGACGCCAGGAGCGGCAAGGTGCTCGAGCACCGCACCCGCGGGGTGCGCCGGGTGGACCTGCAGCTCCTCCACGAGTTCCAGTCGGGCAGCCTGGTGCACCACACGGGCGGGCCGGACACGGTGCCGCTCAAGGACCACCTGCCCAGGATCCGGGAGCTGCTCGGCTTCGACCCGGTCCAGCCCCCTCCCCCAGCCCCGAAGCCCTGATAATGGTCTTCCTCGAGGGTGGCGTGGAGAGGCCATGCACGGGGCCTCCGGCGGGCGATTGCTTCTGATGTGGCCGGCCTTCGTCCTTTGGCTGCTCGCTTGGCCGCACGCGCCAAATGGATCAAAGCTGCTTCCCGCGGCGGCCACGCTGGGCGCGCTGGCCTGTCTCATGCCTTTCCACTCGAAGCATGCCCGGAGCGATTCACACACGGAGGGTCTGCCAACGGCGCCCTGTCGAAGGCATCGGCCTCAAACCGGGTAGAGGCTCGGGAGTCGCAGAGGATGGGCGTGCCCTGCACGCCGCGGCAGCACCCTGGGCGCCGGGTCAGGGCGGCTCGAGCGGGCTGAGCCCCTGAAGGACCAGGTACTGCCTCGGCATGGCCGCGTTCGGCACGCCCCAGGTGCTGTCCTCGTGGCAGTAGCTCTCGAAGCGCACGAGCTCGGAGCCGATCACCTGGTAGAGGGTGAGGGTGCTGCGGTCGGCGTTGGGATCGTGCAGCTTCTTCTCGGGCGAGTAGCGCGCCCGGACCTGGCCCGCGGCGTCCAACTCGACGTAGGCGTGGGCCTCGGTCAGGCCCGGGATGGGCACACCCTCGAACACGACCGGGCTGGCCGCGCCCTCCTCGAGGATCGTGCCGCGCTGGGTGGCCCAGCGCCGCGTGGCGGCGGTCCGACTCATGGGAAGGGTATGCACATCAAGCCCTGGCACTCCCACTGGTTGGAGAGGTCGCACTCGCAGATCCCGTCCTGATCGCAGTCCTCGAACATCCCGGCGCACACGCAGGTGTCCCCGGCGCAGAAGCTGCCGTACTCGCAGGTTCGGACACAGGCGCCGCAGTACTGGTCGTTGTTCACCAGATACGTCTCGCAGCCCGGATCGGGCGTGCAGTCGCCGTAGTCCACGTGGCACACGCAGGCTTGCCCCTCGCAGCCCTGGTGCTCCGAGCAGGCCTCACAGCCGGGCCCGCAGCCGTTGGCGTTGGTCTCCATGTTGAGGCACACGTCCCCGACCGGGGTACCGACGCAGCAGTAGTTCACCACGGAGCCCTCGCAGTCCAGGTCGGACGCGCCGCAGCGGCAGCCCTGCCCGTCCACGCAGTGCTCGTGCGCGTCGCAGGCGTCCCCGCAGTCCAGGCAGTCGTCGTCGCTGCCCGCGGCGGTCTCGCAGCCCCGCTGGCCGTCGCAGTCGAGCCAGCCGCTCTGGCAGACGCACCGTCCGGCGCTGCAGCGCTCGCCCGCGGCGCAGGTTACGCAGCCCGGCCCGCAGTGGTCCGGGTCGCTGCGCGTGTCCACGCAGCTCGCGCCGCAGCAGAAGTCGGCGTCGTTGCCCGCGCAGTCCGGGCCGGTTCCCCCGCAGCGGCAGGTGCCGTCCACGCACTCCTCCCCGCCGTCGCAGGGCGTGCCGCCGCAGGGGCTCGAGAGGCACTGGCCCGCCTGGCAGCCCTCGGGGCAGTCGACCTGCGCCTCGGTGTAGACGCAGGCGCCGGCCAGGCAGGCGCCGGGCAGGCTCGAGCTGACGAGCGCGCTGCCCTCGCAGCGCGGCCCGGGCGGCGCGTCGCAGGCGAGCGGCGCGCCCTGGCACAGCCCGTCCGCGCAGGCGTCGGCCTGGCTGCAGGCGTCGCCGTCGTCGCAGCCCGCGAGGCTCGTGCTCCAGGCGAACGCCGGACCCGCGGGCTCGAGGGCGCACGTCCAGCTCCGCCCGTCGCAGGTCTGCCGGGCGCACTGGCTGGCCGGGCCGCACGTGCCCGCCGGGCACTCCCCGGCCACGCAGGCGCCCTGCACGCAGCGCTCCCCGGCCGGGCAGCTCACCCCCACGCACGGCCGGTCGAGGCACAGCCCGGCCGAGCACACCTCGTCGTCCAGGCAGTCCTCCGCGGGGCAGTCCGGCTCGAAGCAGTAGCCGTTCAAGCAGAGCTGGGCGCCGATGCACGCCACGTCCGCGCAGGCGCGGTCCACGCAGGCGTCCTCGAGGCACACCTCGTCCGGGCCGGGGCAGCCGCTCCCCCCGCAGTCGGTGGGGAAGCAGTGGCCCTGGGCGCAGCGCTGGCCGGTGGGGCAGCTCACCCCCACGCAGGTGCGCGGAGTGCAGGCGTCCTCGACGCACACCTCGCCGTAGCCGGAGCACACCCGGGTGGGGCAGTCGATGGGGTAGCAGCTCCCCGCGGCGCAGCGCTGCCCCGCCGGGCAGTCCTCTTCCAGGCAGTCCCGGGGGATGCACTCGTCGTCCAGGCACACCTCGCCCACGCCCGGGCAGCTCCGGCGCGGGCAGTCCCGGGCGAAGCAGGCGCCCTGCACGCACTCCTCGCTCGGCTGGCAGGGCGCGGCCGCGCAGGAGAGATCGAAGCAGTCGTCGCGCACGCAGGCGAAGCCCGCGGGGCAGTCCTGGTTCCAGCAGTCGAGCGGCCAGCAGATGCCGTCCACCAGGGCGCCGTCCTGGCACTCCCCGCCCCCACCGCCCGGGCAGGCCGCCAGCCCGCCGCCCAGGAGCGCCGCCAGCACCACCAGCACTCCGCCGCCCGCCCGCATCCTCACCCACCTCCGCGAAGCTCCGGACGTACCGATTCTACACCACCCCGCAGGAGTCGAACGCGGGAACCAGAGACGAAGGAAACGAAGAAGAGAGGATTTCTATTAGGTGAAGAAAGGGCAAACAGCAGGGAAGCGCGGGCCAGGCTCCAGGCGGCGCGAAGATGCCTTCCCCGCCTCTATTTCTGCTCCTCCTACCCAACCTTCGATGAATTCCTCTTCCCGGCCTTCCTGCCCTTCCTGCCTCACCCTTCAAGAATCCTTCTTCTGCCCTTCCTGCCCCACCCTCAAAGAACTCATTATCTTGTTGTTGTTGTCAGAGGACGTGCAGCTCGCGGAGGGTCTGGCGCAGCGGGGCCACGCCGGTGAAGCGCAGCGCCTGCATGCCGACCGCCAGGGCGCCCTCGACGTTCGGCTCCAGGTCGTCCACGAACAGGCAGCGCTCCACGGGCGCGCCCGTGTTCCTGGCCGCCAGGCGGTAGCAGTCGGGGTGGGGCTTCAGCAGGCCGATCTCGAAGCTCAGCGTGGGCCTGGGGATGAGTCCGAGCCAGGGGTTCTCCGCGAGCTCGAAGGCCCAGTGGAGCGGGTCCGTGTCCGACAGCAGCCCCAGCGGCACCCCCTCGCCGGCCAGCTCGCGCACCAGCGCCTCCATGCCCGGCGAGGGCAGGAAGATGTCGCACCACTGGCGGCGGAACTCCTCGAAGCCGAGCCCCAGCCCGAAGCGGGCCTCCATGCGGCGGTGGAACTCCGCGGGCGGGATGCGGCCGGTGGAGAAGTCCGCGAAGGTGGGGTCCGCGAGCACGCGCCGCAGCGCGGCGTCGCTGGCCGGGCCGCTCCCCCCGGCCAGGCGGCCGGGCAGCCCCCGGGTGAAGTCGAGCCCGACCAGGACCCGCCCGAGGTCGAAGACGACGGCCTGCACCGCGGTGGTTCGGGCGGCGGGCTTCACTTGATGCACACCGCCCGGACCTGGTGGTGGTCGGTGTGGCCGGCCAGCACCTTGACGATGCCGTCCTGCATCAGCGTGGTCATGCCGTCCGCCATGGCCTGGTTGCGGATGTCCTCGACCGGCGAGCGCTTCTGGATCATGCGCTTGATCGGGTCGGTGCCCACCATCAGCTCGTGCAGCGCGATGCGGCCCCGGTAGCCGGTGCCGGCGCACTCGGGGCAGCCCACGGCCTTGTAGAGCGTCAGATCGGGCTTGTACGCGAGCCCGGTCTTGGCGAACCACTCCTCGCCGTAGTCCTTGACCAGGACGGCGAACTCCTCCTCGCTCGGGTGGAAGGCCTGCTTGCAGTGCTTGCACACCCTGCGCGCCAGGCGCTGGGCCAGGATGCCGAGCAGGGAGTCGGCGAAGTTGAAGGGCTCGATGTCCATGTCGAGCAGGCGGGTGACCGTCTCGGGCGCCGAGTTGGTATGCAGCGTGGAGACCACCAGGTGGCCGGTCAGCGAGGCCTCGATGCCGATCTCGGCCGTCTCCTTGTCGCGCATCTCGCCGACCATGATCACGTCCGGGTCGGCGCGCAGGAAAGAGCGCATGGTGTTGGCGAAGGTCAGGCCGATCTTCGAGCGCATCTGCACCTGCCGCAGGCCGCGCTGGGTGATCTCGACCGGGTCCTCGGCGGTCCAGATCTTGAGCTCGGGCGTGTTGATGTAGCCGAGCGCCGAGTGCAGCGTGGTGGTCTTGCCGGAGCCGGTCGGGCCCACGCACAGGAAGATGCCGTAGGGCTTGTCCATCAGCTCCTTGGTGACCCGGAGGTTGCGCTCGCTGAAGCCCATGTCCTCGAGCGGCATGGGCTTGGAGGCGGCCAGGATGCGCATGACCACGTCCTCGTCGCCGCCGCCGCCGCTCTGGGTGGGGATGGTGGCCACGCGCAGCTCGATCTGGCCCTTGCCCATCTTGAAGCGGATCTTGCCGTCCTGGGGCAGGCGCCGCTCGGAGATGTCCAGGCGGGCCATGATCTTCAGGCGCGAGACCAGCGCCGCGCGGTGGCTGGCCGGGATCTCCTGGTAGACGTGGCAGATGCCGTCGATGCGGAACCGCACCACGCACGGATCGTTCTTGCCGTAGGGCTCGACGTGGATGTCCGACGCCCCGCGCTCGTAGCCGTCGATGATGATCTGGTTGGCCAGGCGCACCACGGCCGGCTCGGTGTCGTCCATGACCTCGGCGGCGGCCTTGGCGGCGGCGGCGGACTCGGCGTCCTCCTCCTCCTCGGCGCCCAGCTCGGTCAGGATGTCGGCCACCTGCCCGCTGCCCGCCGCGGCGATGTTGAAGGAGGCGTCCACGTAGTCGCCGATGTCCTTGGGCAGGGCCACCAGGAACTGCACCTTGGGGGCGAGCTGCATCACCCGCACCGCGTCCGCCTTGGCCAGATCCGAGGGATCCTCCATGGCGACGGTGACCGTCGAGCCGTCCTTGGACACGGGGGCCACCAGGATCTTCTTGAGGTACTCGTGCTTCAGCCGCTCGCGGAACTCCTCGGGCATGCGCTGGGAGCCGTCGTACAGGAAGGAGGGGCACTCGTAGAAGGCGGACAGGCTCTTGAGCACCTCGTCCTTGGAGATGCGGTACTTCTCCACCAGCACCTCGGCCACCGGCAGGTTGTTCATGCGCGAGTAGCTGACCGCGTCCTCGAAGTTCTTCTCCGAGATGAGGTTCTTGTCGATGATGGCGGCGAACTTGTTGGGGCTGCGCTTGGGGGCCATGCGCCGGCGGTTGTAGAAGGCGCTGCCGAGCGTGCGGGCCACCTGGTTGGCGGCCTCCAGGTCCTCGGGGGTGAAGGCGTCGCCGCCCACCTTGTTCAGGAGCTGCAGCACGCCCATCAGGTACTTCTCGTACAGCACCGGGGTGGTCAGCACCTGCTTGGTCTTGAAGCCGGTCTTCTGGTCCCAGGACTGGTCGAACTTCAGCTCAGGGTGGTAGCCCTTGAGCTCCGCGGCGTCGTAGGCGTTCCTGATGTTGATGGCCTGGCCGGTCAGCGCCACGAAGCCGACCATGGAGGACGAGGTGCGCGGGACGCGGATCTCCTTGACCTCCTCGCCCTGCTTGAACAGCGAGTAGACCTGCTGGTTCTTGGCGTCCACCGCGTAGATGCTCAAGCGCTCGGCGTCGAGCATGTCCAAGATCTTGGGGCGCAGGTTGACGATGATCTCGGCGATGTCCTGGGTCTCGTGGATGAGGTTGATGATCTCGGTGAGCTGGTTCTTGAACTCGAGCGCCTTCTGCAGATCCTTCGCGCTGGGGCCGGCCATCGTGCACCTCCGCGGGAAATCTGCCCGACGGTACCAAGCCCCCCGGGCATGGTCAAGCGGCCGGATCGGCGCTAGAATGCGCCCATGGCCGCGGAACGAGGACGGCGCGGGGATTCTCCGAGGGTGTGTCTGCCGGCATGCCTCGGGCTGCTCCTGTGCCTGGGCCCGGCCTGCTCCGAGGAGACCCGGTACCGGCCGGACGCGGGCCAGGAAGAGGACGCCGGCCAGGACGGCTTCGAGGCAGAGGACTTCTCGGGGGACGGCGAGGCAGGGAGCGACGAGGAGGGCGACGAGGGCAGCGCGGACGAGGCCGACTCGGGCTGCGGAACCGCGCCAGTGCCTGCAGCCGTCCCCATGCCCGGACCCTTCGTCCGGCCAGCACCAAGCGTCACCTGTCCGGACATCTCGGGGAGCTATCGACGAATCGAGTACTGTCTGTCCGAGCCCAACTACGAGCCCTCCGTGTTCGTCCAGGATGGTTGCGCTTTCACGTTCATCATCGACGCGCTCTACTGCAGCGGCACGATCGACAGCGCCATGAACCTCGACGTGGAGTGCGGCGGGCTAGGCTGGCCAGGCCAGGGCACGGCCAGCCTCGTGGAGGATTTCTGGATCGTGTTCAGCCCGCAATGTTCGTACGGCTTCGTGCCGACCTGGGAGCGGACTCCCTGCGCTTTCCAAGCCGATCCGACCTGCGCCGCCCTGGGCCAGGTCTGCGGGGTGGTCGCGGAGGAGGGCACGCTCGTCCCGCGCTGCGTCCAGCCCTTGCCCGACGGGTTGCCTCCAGGCATGGCCTGCGACGATGTCCAGGGCGCGCGGTGCGAGAACTCCCTGTGCATGAACGGGAGGTGCGCGGCGCTATGCCAGGATGACACCCAGTGCTCCTCTCTTCCCTTCTCCACATGCCAGCAGGTCCCCTACACCCTTGGCGGGATCACCATGGGAATCCCCGCGTGCTCCCTGCAGCCTCCCGGCGAGCCCCGGTGCCATAGGACCGCGGACTGTCCGCTGGGCACCACTTGCCGGCCTCGTCCGGCCAGCGGAGGGGTCCTGACCACCTGCCAGGCACCTGCCGTACTGGATCCCTCGTTCGAGCAGGTGTGCCTCACAGAGCTCGACTGTCCCCAGGGCATGACCTGCGGGTTGGCCGAGGTGCCAGACCTGGCAGGCACGCTCTACCCCATCCAGTCCTGTGTGCGCCAACCTGACGCCTGCTCGAGCACTCAGGACTGCGAGGAGGACCTCACCTGCCTGCCCTTCGTAGAGGGCGAGCCACCCCGGTTCGCAACCCGCTGCACTTGCCATTTACCTGCGGGAGAGGCAGACACGGGTGAGGACTGCCAGCAGGACTCCGACTGCGCGTCTGCATGGTGTGGGCAGGATCGACGTTGCGTGGGTCTGTGCCACACTGACGAGGACTGCCCCTCCATCATCGCGGGAGGTCTCCAGTTCCGGTGTTCCTCCACATTCTTCTCCCTCGGGGGCGCTGCTCCCGGCCCCCTCGCAGTCGATGATCTGGGTGTCTGCCGTCCGATCCTGCTTCCCTGCCTCTCCCTAGCAGACTGCTCGGCAAGACAAGTCTGCAAGCCCGATCTCTCCTACCGCCGTCCTGGCCCCCACGCGGGCTGCGACCGGGGCGGACCTGGTACTGCCCAGCTCGGCGAGGCCTGTCCTGGCGGTTCTGCGGACTGCTGGAGCGGGCTCTGCCTGCTCCCCGAGGGCGGTAGCCCTGCCGAGGCCTACTGCAGCACTCCCTGCGAGGTCTACTGGGACTGCAATGATAGCTTCGGAGATGCCCGCACCTGCAAGAGCATCCCCATCGAGGTTTATCCCGGGCTCGTGGTGACCATGCGAACCTGCGTGCGCCTGCCCTATGAGGGCCCTTGAGCATGCGCCTCCCCTGCCCTCACCTCACAGCCGCCCTCTTCCTTTCCCTGCCATTGGCCCTGTTCGCCTGCAAGGGACCGCCGGCGGAGGAGCAGGTGCGCAGGCTCGTGGAGGAGGCGGTCGTGGCCGGCGAGGCCGGGCGGATCGGCGAGCTGGTGAAGCTCACCACCCCCACCTTCCAGGCCCTGCCCATGAAGGCCGACCGGGAGCGGGCCAGGCAGGCCCTCCAGTGGGTGCTGCGCTCCTTCCGCGGGCACCAGATCCTCTACCCCCGCCCCGCGGTGACCGTCGCGCCGGGGGACCAGGAGGCCACGGCCCGCTTCTCCTTCGTGTTCGTGCGCGGGGCGGAGCCGGCCGGGGGCGAGGCGCAGGCGCCGCCCCGGCGCGGGGAGGACGACGAGGAGGCCTTCCTGGTCGGGCTGGCGGAGCGGACGAACCTCTTCCGCATCGAGCTGCGGCTGCTCAAGGGGGAGGATGGCTGGCGGGTGGACGGCGCCTTCCTGGAGCGGTGGAGCGGCCTCGGCTTCTCGCCGGTCCAGGGCAGCTTCGGGTTCTGAGGCCTCGAAGGGGACGAGATGTCGGCTGCGCGCATGCCAGGGATGGCCTCGAGGCTCCTGCTACTCGCCTGCCTGGGCCTGGGCTGCGACGACGGCGGTTCAGGCGAGCCCGACGGGGGGTTCGACGCGGACGATGATGGCGGGGCTGGCTTGGACTGCGAGGTCCTGGGCGCGCCCTCGGTCCGACCCGCAGCGCTCGGGATCATTCCGGTCGGCGAGCCCGCCTCCTGCCCGGACATCCGCGGGATCTACGACGTCGTGATGTACTGCCTTCTCGACGTGAACCACGCGGTCGAGATCGAGCAGCAGGGCTGCGCGATCTCCTTCGTCCTTGACTCCGTGCCGGGCTGTCGTGGCAACCTGAACGCCGACCTCGCGCTCTACGTGGAGTGCCCGGATCTCCTCTTCCCCTGCGAGGGCGAGGTCAACCTGCTGGGCCAGACCCTGCTCTACTGCGGTCCCCAGTGCAGATTTCTCTTCGAGCCCACCTGGGAGCGGGTCGCCTGCACCAGCCATGGCGATCCGGCCTGCCAGGCCCGGGGCGAGGTGTGCAGCATCGCCTACGAACAGGGTGGCCTGGCCGCGCGCTGCGTTCGCCCCCTGCCCGGCGGTCTGCCGCCCGGTGCGGCCTGCAGCGACGATTACGTGCTGCGCTGCGAGAACTCCCTGTGCCTCAGCGAGCGCTGCTCCGCGCCATGCACAGACGACTCCCAGTGCACGGCCATCCCCGGCGCCAGCTGCCAGCCCGTGTTCTTCTCGGTGGGACCCCGCGATCTCCCCGTGCAGGGCGAGGTGAACCTGTGCATCTCGAACGTCTACGGGAATGGCCGCTGCACGCATCAGGCCGACTGCACCCGCGCGACGTGCATGCCGGTCCCAGGGCAGGACGACGTGGAGCTCCTGTGCGTTCGGGGGGGCTGGGATCCTTCCGCGCCGGTCCCCTGTGAGACCGACCTCGACTGCGTCCAGGCCGAGACCTGCGGACAGGTGGAAGTATTCGACCTCGAGCTCCGACCCCACGTGATCGCGGCCTGCGTGCCCAGGCCCGGTGAATGTGCGCGCGACAGCGACTGTCCCGTGGGAGAGGCCTGCGCGGTCTCCGTCGAGGGCGACCCGCCCAGGTTCGTGTCCCGGTGTGCTTGCGGTGGCGGACCGGGGTGGTGGCCAACCACCGGCCTGGCCTGCGCCAGGGACCAGGACTGCTTCTCGGGCTGGTGCGGACCCGACCGCACCTGCCAGGGCCTCTGCCGTGACTCGCTCGCGGACTGCCCACTCGAGGCACCCGACTGCCGTCCCCATCTCTTCGAACTCGGCGACCAGGGCGCCACCCCGCCCTCGCTCGATCTCCTCACGCTCTGCGAAGCCAGGCCGGCTGGCTGCAGCCGCGAGCAGGACTGTCCAGCGGGTCAGTCGTGCAACATGGTGCCCCTGCTCATCCCGAACGACGCCGGAGGTGTCTGTGAGCCCTTCGGGCCCGGCCAGGTCGGGCTGGCCGAGCCCTGTCCGGAGGGGCCAGCCATCTGTCGGAGCGGCCTCTGCCTGCGCGATCCGGCCGACATCCCCGAGGCGGCCTACTGCTCCCAGCTCTGCGAGCAGGAGGAGGACTGCCTCTACCCCACCCTGTTCACCTGCCGCGAGCTGCGCTTCGAGGGCGCCCGCGGGGTCCCCCAGACCGCCCGCGTGTGCACCCGGCGGCAGTGAGACAGGCCACAGCAAGCAGAAGAATCTCCTCGAGGGTGACAGCAGGAGGGGCAGGCGGTCTGCGGGGCCTCTCCCCTTGCCGGGGCCGGTGAGGAAGGAGGTCAGTTTCCCAGGAGCTGGACGGCGATCACGCGCTTGCGGGGGTGGTTGTCGTGGTCCACCACCACGATCTGCTGCCAGCTCCCGAGCAGGAGCGCCCCGCCGGTGACCGGCACGGCCAGGCTCGGCCCCAGGAGCCCCGCCCGCACGTGCGAGTAACCGTTGCCGTCCCCCCGGCTCCGGTCGTGCTGGTAGGCCTCACCCTCGGGCGCCAGCCGCCCCACGGCCGCGCGCAGGTCCGCCACCGCGCCCGGCTCGAACTCGAGCGTGGTCACCGACGCCGTGGCCCCGGGCACCCACACCGTGGCCAGCCCCTCCCCGAGCCCCTCGGCCTCCACGATGCGGCGCACCTCGGCGGTCACGTTCACCACCTCCGAGCGCCCATCCGTCTCCAGCTCGAAACTCCTGGTGCAGGCCAGCATCTTGAGTGGTCCTCTTCCTGTCCGCTAGAGGGTGGGCCGGGGCAGGTCCTTGTTCCACAGCACATCGCCGGCGCCGCACGCCGCGTTCGCGTAGCGGGCCGCGGCGAACAGGAAGTCGGAGGTGCGGTTGAGGAAGCGGCGCACGTCCTCGTCCACCGGGTCCCGCGCGCCGAGCGCCACCACCAGCCGCTCGGCCCGGCGCACCACCGTGCGCGCCACGTGCAGCAGCGCCGCGTCCCGGCAGCCGCCCGGCACCACGAAGTGCTCGAGCGGGCCGGTCCGCTCCTCGAAGCGGTCGATGGCCCGCTCCAGCCACAGCACGTCCTCGGGGCTCACCCGGGTGGGCGCGAGCTTCCCGCCCGGCGGGGTGGCCAGGTTGGACGAGCAGTTGTACAGCCGGTGCTGGACCAGCTCGAGCGCGGAGGCGAGCAGCGGGTCCGAGGCGAAGGCCCGGGCCGCGCCCACCCACGAGTTGGCCTCGTCCACGGTGCCGTAGGCCTCCACCCGCAGATCGGTCTTGGGCACCCGGCGGCCATCGGCCAGCCCGGTCGTGCCCCCGTCCCCGGTGCGGGTGACGATCGACGAGCTCATGTCGCCCCTCCCCCGGTCCGCTCGGCCGCGGCCCTGGACAGCGGCCCCAGCAGGGCGCCGTACAGCCGCGCGTACAGGGCCGGCGACAGGCGCCGCACGGCGTACAGCGGCCAGTTCTCGCGCGGCAGGCTCACCACCCCGCCGCCCGGGCCCTCGAGGCAGCCCACGATCTCCGCGGCCACGGCCGCGGGCTCGGCCGACAGGTGCTGGAAGCCGAAGCCGATGGCCGCCAGCCAGGCCGCGGGCAGCCTGAAGCGCGCGGCCTGGAACGCCCCGGTGCGCACGAACCCGGGGCACACGGCCGAGACCCGCACCCCGCGCGGGCCGAGCTCCGCGTCCAGCGCCTGGCTGAGCCCCACCACGGCGAACTTGGAGGCGCTGTAGGGCGCGAACAGGGGGAAGCCCACCAGCCCGGCCATGGAGGCGGTGTTCACGATGCGGCCCGCGCCCCGGGCCAGCATGCCCGGGACGAAGGCCCGCACCCCATGGATCACCGTCCACAAGTTGGTGTCCACGATCCAGCGCCAGTCCTCGAGCGCCAGGCGCTCGACGGGCCCGGCCAGCATGACCCCGGCGTTGTTCACCAGCGCGTCCACCCGGCCGTGCTCGGCCTGCAGCCCGGCCGCCAGGGCCGCCAGCCCCCGCCCGTCGCGGCAGTCGAGCGCGTGCGCGCCCGCCGGCGAGAGCCCGAGCTCGCGCAGCGCCTCGGCCGCCCGGCCGAGCGCCCCGGCCTCGAGGTCCACCAGGTGCACGCGGGCGCCGCGCCGCAGGCACTCCTCGGCCACGGCCCGGCCGATGCCGGAGGCCGCCCCGGTCACCACCACCACGGCGTCGCGAAGCCCGGGCAAGACAGGGGATCCTGGCTCAGCGGAACGAGATGAGCTCGACGTCGAACACCAGCATGCCCTGGGGCCGGCCGGGCTTGCCCTTGTAGGCCAGCTCCTCGGGGATCCAGAAGCGGCGCTTCTCTCCGGCCACCATGAGCTGCAGCCCCTCGGTCCAGCCGGCGATGACCCCGTTCAGCGGGAAGCTGGTCGGCTCGCCGCGCATGACCGAGGAGTCGAACATCTTGCCGTCCGTGGTCCAGCCGCTGTAGTGCACGGTGACCACGCTGGTGGCCAGCGGGCGCTCCTTGCCTGCGCCGGGCTGGAGCACCCGGGAGGCCAGGCCCGACTTGGTCTTGTCCGCGTCCTTGGGCGGAGCGGCCACGTCCGGCGGGGTCTGCGGCGCGGCCAGGATGTCCAGCAGCTCCACGTCGAAGACCAGCATGCCCTGGGGCCGGCCGGGCTTGCCCTTGTAGGCCAGCTCCTCGGGGATCCACAGGCGGCGCTTCTCGCCCACCACCATGAGCCCCACGCCCTCGGTCCAGCCGGGGATGACGTGGCTCAGCGGGAAGGTGATCGGCTTGCCGCGCAGCACGGAGGAGTCGAACATCTTCCCGTCCGTGGTCCAGCCGGTGTAGTGCACGCGCACCGAGTCCTCGGGCCTGGGCCTGGCCGTGCCCGCGCCCGGGCCGAGCACCTTGGAGGCCAGCCCGGAGGCGGTCTTCTCGGCGTCCGCGGGCGGCCCGGCCACGTCGGGCGGCGGGGCGATCTCGGGCTTGGCCGGCGGGGCCGGCGGCAGGGCCGGCCTGGGGGGCGCGGCCTTGTCCGCCTCGGCGACCCCGCCCTTGGAGGTGTCCCCGCCCTTGGCGGCGTCCCCCGGGGGACAGCCGGGCAGCAGGAAGAGGGCGGCCAGTGCGGCTCCCACGACGACGAGTGTGTTCTGTTTCATGGCCACGAACCTATCCAAACCCGGACCCCGGGGCAAGCCCCGCGTGACCCCGTCCGGATTGACAGGCCCGGCTCGGATTCGATACCCTGGGCCACCGATTTCACCACTGGCCAAGAGGAGTCTGCGTCATGGAAGACAAGATCTACCCGGTCAAGACGAGCATGAAGGTGCTGTTCTGGATCCTGGCCATCGTGTGCACGGTCATCATCGTCGGCATCCCGGTCGCCATCATGTTCTACATGATGATCTTCCGCTCCAAGATCGTGCTCAAGTCCGACCGGATCGTGAACATCTGGGTGAAGACCCGCGAGGTGCCCTACGCCGACATCAGCGCGCTCGCCTGGGGGCCGCGCGCCGGCGGCATCATCGGCGTCATGATGGGCCGGCCGCTGATGTCGCATGACAGCACGGGCAAGAAGCGGTGGTGGGGCTTCATGGCCGAGGCCGTGGAGAACACCCCGGAGCTCCTGGCCGAGCTCGAGGTCCGCACGGGCCAGAAGCCGGTGTGAGGCCCACCCTCATCCTGCCACCCCCGCCCACACCGGATAGCCAGACTCCTGTTGCCGAAGCGCCCCTCTACCCGTAGAGTACCTGCCAGGGGTTGCACACCCGGGGGAAGAGAGGGTCGGAGATGCTGAAACTCCTGTCGCGTGGCGCCGTCATCTCGCTCGTGCTGCTGGCTCTCGGCGAGAACGCCCGGGCCGTGCCCGCCCCGCCCACCCCCATCCAGCTCACCAACGACGACGGCTCCGGGCTGTGGGGCCACATGTTTGGGGACGAGCACCTGTCCTGGCTCGAGGACCTGGAGGGCTACGCCCTGGCCTTCGACCCGGCGCTGGGCGCCTGGTGCTACGCCGAGCTCGGGCCGGACGGCCGGCTGCGGCCGACCCTGGTGCGCGCCGGCAGCGCGGACCCGGCCTTCCTGGGCCTGCCCCTGCACCTCCGCCCGTCCGCGGAGATCCGAACGCAGACCCGGGCGCTCCGCGACGCGCGGCCGGTGCCCCAGCCGCCGCCCTCCCCGGGCGTCGTGCCCAACCTCGTGCTGCTGGTGAAGTTCTCGAACCAGACCACGCACTTCCAGCCGGCCGACTTCGGCCCGGTGTTCAACGGCGCGGACGGCTCGGTGAACGACTACTGGCAGGCGGCCTCCCTCGGCCGGATCGATCTGGTGTCCACCGTGACCCCGTGGATCCCGCTGCCCAACACCGACCTGTACTACGCCTACAACGACCAGGTGTACGGCCACCCCGAGCAGATGATCATCCACGCCGTGGACTACCTCGACGGGCAGGGCTTCGACTTCACCCCCTTCGACCAGAACCCGCAGGACGGGATTCTGGACGCGGTCACGGTGATCCACTCGGGCCAGGGCTACGAGACCACCGGCAACCAGAACTACATCCACTCCCACTTCGCCGACCTGCGCTGGTACGGCCTGGACTTCTACACCCACGACGGCATCCGCGTGGTGGCTTACCACACCGAGCCCGAGTACCGCGGGGACGGGGTGCACATCACCCAGATCGGCGTGGTGGCCCACGAGTCGGCCCACTTCTTCGGGCTGCCGGACCTCTACGACTACGACGGCGACTCCGCGGGCGTGGGCATGTGGTGCCTGATGGCCATGGGCCCGTGGGGCGGCCCGGGCATGGACGGCACCGTGCCGGTCCTGCTCTCGGCCTGGGGCAAGTACAAGCTGGGCTTCGTCAGCCCGACCGTGCTGCAGGTGAGCACCGCCGGGCTGCGGCTGCACCCGGCCGCCACCAACCCCGAGGCCCTGCTGCTGAACACCGGCATGCCGACCCGCCAGTACTTCCTGCTGGAGGACCGCCAGTTCGTGGGGTACGACGAGTCTCTGCCGGCCGAGGGGCTGCTCATCCAGCACGTGGACGAGAACATCGACAACAACAACGACCAGAGCCACTACCTGGTGGACATCGAGCAGGCCGACGGGCTGCGCGAGCTGAACAACAGCGGCTACGAGATCGGCGACTGGGGCGACCTGTGGCCCAACGGCAACGCGTCCACCTTCGGCCCGGACACCAGCCCGAACAGCAGGGCCTACGGCCAGGCCACCTCGCGCATCACGGTCATGGGCATCACGCGGGACGGCGAGGACATCGTCTTCAACGTGGACCTGGCCGGCACCGCCGGCTCGCTGCTGCTGCTCAGCCCCACCCAGCTCGCCTTCGCCGGCGCCGTGGGCAGCCCGGATCCGTCCGCCCTGCCGGTGAGCGTCACCCACCAGGGCACGAGCGCGCTGTCCTGGACGGCCAGCCCGCAGCAGGCCTGGCTGCGGGTGAGCCCGGCCTCGGGCGGCACCCCCGGCGTGGCGAACGTGTCGGTGGTGACCGCCGGGCTGGGCGCGGGCACGCACACGGGCACCGTCGTCTTCAGCGCCCCGGGCGCGGCCAACAGCGCCAACCTGACCGTGCGCCTGAGCATGGACGCCACGCCGCCGGCCATCGCCGTGGACCCGGCCTCGCTGGGTTTCCGGGCGCGCGCAGGCGCCAGCGCGATCGAGGGGCAGCCGCTCGCCATCACCAACGGCGGCGGCGGCACCCTGGACTGGACCGCCAGCCTGGACGCGGACGCGAGCTGGGCCTCGCTGTCGGCGAGCTCGGGCCGGGCACCCAGCACCCTGCTGGTCACGGCGCACGCCGGGGGCCTGGCGGCCGGGCTGTACCCGGGCACCCTCACCCTGACCGCCGCGGGCGCCGCGCCGCTCGAGGTGCCGCTCGAGCTCATCCTGGATCCCCAGCCGCACCTGGCCGTCTCCCCGGCCGAGCTGGTGTTCGAGGGGGTCAAGGGCGAGGTGCTGCCCGCGCCGGCCGCACTCAGCGTGCAGAACTCCGCGGGCGGCCCCATGAGCTTCCAGGCCTCGGGCTCGCCTGGCTGGGTGGACGTCGGCGCGGGCTCCGGCGCGGCCCCGGCCCAGGTGATGATCAGCCTGGACGTGGACTACCTGGCCACCGGCGAGCACCTCGGCAGCGTGACCGTCAGCTCCGCGGAGGCGGACAACGGCCCGATCGTGGTGCCGGTGCGCTTCCTGAACGCCTCCCCGAACACCGCGCCCGGCGCGCCTACCCTGCTCTCCCCGCCGGACCTGGCGAGCCTCAGCCAGGTCTTCCCGGAGCTGACCGTGTCCAACGCCAGCGACCCGGACGGCGACCGCCTGACCTACGAGTTCGAGGTGGTCACCTACCCTGACCAGCGGGTGGTGGCGCTGGACTCCGGCGTGGCCGAGGGCACGAGCTACACCTCCCACGTCCTGTCCTCCCCGCTGGAGATCGGCGGCACCTACCAGTGGCGGGCGCGCGCGGCGGACGAGCACGGCCTGCCCGGCCCCTGGACCGAGCGGCTGACCTTCGGCGTCTCCCGGGGGGACAGCGCGGGCTGCGCCTCGGCGGGCGCGGGCGGGCTCGGCGGGCTGGGGCTGCTCGGGCTGCTCGGCCTGGCCTGGCTCAGGGCCCGGCGGTGCTGAAGACGAACGGGTAGTTGACCACCACCTCGCCCCCGCCCTTGACCGCGGGGAACACCCAGGTGGCCGCCAGCGCGCGCAGCTCCCTGGCCAGGGTCTCGTCGCCCACCGTGTCCTCGGCGATCTCCACCTTCTTCACCTTGCCGTCCGCGGCGATGGTGAAGCGCAGCACGATCTTCCCGGCCAGCCCGGGCGTGGCCTTGAGCCGGCGCTCGTAGAGCAGCTTGATCCTGGGCTGCTGGGCCCGGATCACCCGCTGGACGACCGACCTGTCCAGCGAGCCGGTGATCATGGGCGAGGACATGCCGACGCTCGGGCTGGCGCTGCGCCGGCCCAGGCGCGCGCCGCCGCCGCCCTGGCCCCGGCCCATGAGCCCGAGCCCACCATAGCCCACGGAGCTGCCCGTGGCCGAGCCGCTCAGGCAGCCGAGCACCCCCTGGTTGCCCACCGCGGAGTCCTCGACGCCCTCGGGCAGGGGCAGCGGCTGGCGCACCTGGGTGACCTTCTGGCCGTCCGCGCGCACCTCGGTGTCCACGGCCACGAAGGAGGTGAAGTCGGTGAGCAGGTTGTAGCGCAGGCCCAGCTCGGTCACCTGCGCCTCGCCCTCGCCGCCCGGCTCGAGCCGCTGCAGATCGCTCAACCGGGCGATGCGGCCGCGGGCCCACAGGTAGCGCAGGGCCGACAGCTCGTCCGACGCCTGGGCCTCCGACACCTCCAGGCTCTGCTCGAACGGCCCGGCGGCCGAGTGGCCGGTGACCCTGATCCGCCCCTGGGCCGGCCCGTGGTACTTGCCCACCACCAGCACCGGCCGGCGGGCGAACAGATCGGGCACCGCGGCCGGCTCGAGATCGTGGGTCTCGAGGCCCTCGAAGGAGACCCGGATGCCCTGCAGCACCGGCTGGGAGACCAGCTCGACGAAGCGCCGCGCCTTCGCCTCCACCTCCCGCGGACCGAGCACCACGAACGGCTCGCCCTGCCCCGCCCGGGCCAGCCCCTCGATCAGGAAGCGGTTGACCGAGCTGCCGATGCCGAAGGCGAACAGGTTGGCCTCGCCCAGCCGCGCGGCCACCAGCTCGAAGGCCTGCTTCTCGACCGCCACGTACCCGTCGGTCACCACCACCATGATGCGGGACATGCCCTCGGCCCGCGGCATGGCCAGCGCGTGCTGCAGGGCGGGCAGCAGCTCGGTGCCGCCGCCGCCATCGAAGCGGTCCAGCCAGGCCAGGGCCCGCTTCACGTTCTTGCGGGTGGCCTCCTGGGGCGCGGCGGCGAACACCGCGTCGCCCCCCGAGAAGGTCAGGATGTTGAAGCGCTCGTCCGAGCGCATGCCCTGGAAGAGCTTCTCCATCAACGACTTGGCGGTGTCCAGGGGGAAGCCGTGCATCGAGCCGGACACGTCCAGCACGAACAGGTACTCGCGCGGCACGAGCGCGGTGCGCTCCACCCGCGCGGGCGGCTCCACCGCCAGGGCGAAGAAACCCTCGTCCTCGGGACCCGCGCCCGGGAAGAGCAGCAGCCCCTGCTCGATCTCGTCGCCGGCCAGGCGGTAGCGCACCACCAGGTCGCGGTTCCCGGCCGCCGTGTCCAGGATCTCGACGCAGGCCTTGCGCGGGTCGCTGTACTCCACCCGCACCGGGTGGGAGGGGCTGGTCACGGCCGCGATGGGCAGGCCGGACTGCAGCTCGACCAGCGCCTCCCAGGTGTAGGGCGGCGGCTCGCCCGCGTGCAGGTAGGGGTTCTCCACCCAGCGCTCGCTGTCGGCCGCGCCGGCGGCCGGCTGGTTCGAGTAGCGCGGGCCCACCACGCTCGGCAGCACGAACTCGTACTGCCCCTCCTCCGGCACCAGCAGCTCGGTGTACTCGAGCTCCACCCGCACCTGGTCGCCCGGCAGGATGTGGCCCACGCTCATCTGGAACACGTTGGGCCGCTGCTGCTCGAGCAGCGAGGCCGTGCGGCCCTCCGCCAGGGCCCGCTCGTAAGTCTCACGCGCCTCGGCGCGCTTCTGCACCTTGGCCTCGATCACCCGCTCCCCGACCGTCATGCGCATGGCGTGCACCGCCGCCCGGGTCGAGGCCGGGAACAGGTAGATCGCCTCCAGATCCTGGTCCCCGCGGTTGCGGTAGGTCTGGGTCAGGCGCACGTGGGCGATCATGCCGGCGATGCTCACCCGGGCCTGCACCCCCTCGAGCGGCAGGGCCTCGGCCTGGCTGCCCTCGGCCAGCACGAAGAAGTACGGGGACAGCGTGCGCTCGGCCCCGCCCTCCGGGATGCTCGCCAGGGCGGCCTGCACCAGGCGGGCCTTGCGCTCCTCCACGCTCTCCGCGGCCTGGCAAACCAGGGGCAACAGCAAGGAAAGGATGCTTATAGGTAGAAGGCAAAGGCAGGGAGAGCGCGTGGCCATGGGGCATGACCTCCGATCGGCGGTTGTGGTGTTCGGTCTGGCGGCGCCCGGGGGGCCCTGGAGTCTTCCGGGTGCTTCCGGGCGCCGGAGCTGCTGACACCCGGTCCCCGCCCCCGGTTCCCGACCTCCCGCGGCGCGGGCCGTGCGCCGCTTGACCCGGGCCGGGCGGCTCGGGCATGTTGGGGCCATGCCGACCTGCCCGCGCTGCGACCAGGAGCTCGGTTCGAGCCCCGGCATCTGCCCCTTCTGCGGGGTGACCGTGGCGCACTACCAGGGCCCCAGGCTCGGCCCGCAGGCCATCACCCGCCTGGCCGGCCCGGCGCCGGCCCGCCAGGGGCCGCGCCGCCCGGGCCTTGGCCTGGGCGTGGTCGTCCTGCTGCTGGTGGCCGCGGCCATCACCTGGAGCCTGTGGCCCCGGAAGCTGCCGCGCACGGACCTGGTCCCCTCCAGGGCCCACGCGAGCGGGCTGGATCCCTGCCTGGGCAAGCCGCGCTGCCTGGTCGTCTACCTGGCGCCCTGGTGCCCGAGCTGCAAGAGCGCGGCCCGGGTGGTCCGGGAGGCCATCGCCGGCTACGCCGGCTCGCGCGAGGTGGGGGTCCAGGCCGTGGTCGGCCAGGACGACCGCGGCGCGCTGGAGGAGATGGCGGCGGGCATCGGCCCCAGCACCTTCCTCGACCTCGACGGCGCCCTGTACCGCCAGGCCGGCGGCGAGGGCGTGCCCGTGTTCTGGGTGCTGGACGAGAAGCGCCGCATCCTCGAGAAGCAGCTCGGCGCCCTGCGCGACACCCGCTTGCAGCTCCAGGTCCTGGGCCTGCCCCCGCTGCCGCCACCCCGTGGAGACACGCCATGAAACCGACCCCCCGCGCGCTCTGCCTCTGCTGCCTGCTCGCCGCCCTGGCCGGCCCGGCCGTCCGGGCCGAGGGGCCGCCGGTGATCGCCCCGCTGACCACCGAGGGCTACCTGTGGACCGGCCCGCTGCCGGCCTACCCCACCACCAGCCTGCAGCTCGAGCTGGGCTACCTGTACCAGACCTACGACATGAGCTACGACTACGGCTTCGCCAGCCTCGACGATCCGGAGATGCACTCCTTCGTGCTCTCGCTGCGCGGGGAGTACACCTTCCTGGGACAGCTCACCCTGGGCTTCGAGCTGCCGGCCCTGGTCACTTACAGCATCGCGGCCTCGGGGACCATCCTGACCCGCCCGGTCGACTGGGACGACGACGGCGCGGACTTCGGCAACCTGCGGCTGCACCTGCGCTGGATGGCGTTCGAGTCCAGGGAGCTCGGGCTCGTGCTGACCGCGGCCTTCCGTGTCTGGCTCCCCACCAACACCTTCCTGGAGGTGGAGATCGGGGAGGAGGACCAGGAGCTCCTGGGGATGTTCGCCCAGTTCGAGCCCATGCTGGCGCTGGGCTGGGGAAACCGCCGCTTCTCTGCGCTGCTCGAGACCGGTCCCAAGTTCTTCACCCTCGATGACGCGGACGACTTCTCCTGCTGGGGCATCGATCTGGTGCTGGGCTCGGCCCCGGTGGCCAGCCTCGACGAGCTGGAGCTGGTGCTCGAGCTCAACATGCTGTTCGAGCTGGACGACGACGACGCCCCCAGCGAGGAGGGCGACGACCAGGTCCAGGCCATCGGGCTCGGGCTGGGGCTGCGCTACGCCATCGGCGCCTGGCGGCTGGGGCTGGGGCTGCGGATCGGGCTGCACGAGCACGCCTTCTACATGGGCCAGCTCGGCCTGGGCGTGACCCTCGACTACTCCTGGGGGCCCTGAGGCGGCTCGCCCGCCGGCGCGTCCGGCTCGTCGCCGATGGCGTAGAAGTAACCGTCCCGGGCGCCCACCAGGATCTTGCCCTTCCACACCGCGGGGGTGCTCTCGATGCAGGCCTCGGAGCGCAGGCGGAAGCTCCACACTGGCCGGGGGTGCAGCGGGTCGTCGAGCGAGTAGCGGCGGAGCTCGCCCTTGCAGGTGGCCACCAGCAGGCTGCCGTCCACCACCACGGGCGAGGACCAGGCGTGCGGGCCCAGCTCGTCCACCCAGGTGACCTCGCCCGTGTCCGCGTCCACCACCAGGAGCTGGCCGCTGTTGGTGGCCACGTACAGCACCCCCTGCGCCAGGGCCGGGGTGGCCCAGATGCCGCCCCGGAACTCCCCGCGCAGCCCGGGCGGCGCGGCCAGGCTCCACACCACCGGGTCGTCCGGGCGGTAGGGGTCGAGCTTGACGAGCTGGCCCAGCTCGTCCGCGCGCGGCAGGAAGCGCTCCAGCTCCACCGCCGCGTACAGCATGCCCTGCTCGTCCGCCACCAGGGAGGCGTCCACGTCGTCCCCCAGCCAGAAGTCGAACACCACCGGGGCGCGGCCCTCCTGGACCTCGCGCAGATCCAGCCCCACCACCCGCCCGGCCGAGTTGGCGAAGTACACCCGCTCCTCGAACACGGTGACCGAGTTCTCGATGGAGGCGTTGTCGTCCCCCACCTGCTCGAGCAGCGCCTCGGTCCAGCCGCGGTAGGCCACCAGCAGCTCCGGCGCGATCTGGACCAGGCCGGCGGCGTCGTAGTCCCGGTGGAGCTTGATGGCGAAGAAGTAGCCGTTCTCCCCGCCCTGCAGCAGGAGATCGTCGAGCACCACGGGGTTGCCGTCCCAGTCGTTGTTCCAGATGCCGTGCACGAAGTCGGCCGGCAGGTCCCACAGCCGCGTGGGCGCCGGCCGATCGAGCGCCAGCACCCGCAGGCGGTTGTCGCGCGAGCCGAAGTACAGGAGCGGATCTCCGTCCGGGTCGAGGGTCACCGAGCCCTTGATGATGTCTCCGGTGGGGTAGTCGGGCCGCAGCCGCCGGCCCGTGGCCGCGTCGAGGAAGTGGACGCTCTTGTCGTAGGCCCCGAAGATCACCTCGGTCACCCCGTCCGCGCGCTCCCACAGGGCGGGCTGCCCTGTCCAGCCGGTGCCGCACCAGATGGAGGCCTCGTCGCCCACCCAGGACTCGGCGCACATGGGCTCGCCGGTCTCGGGGAAGCGCCACAGCACCCTGGGCCTGTCGGGCAGCGGCCCCTCGCCGTAGTAGGTCCGCGAGGGGTTGCCGCGGAACTGCAGCAGCCCCTCGACGGTCTGGTTGTAGCGCAGGTTCAACGCCACCAGGCCGGGCTCGCTGGCGCCGTCGACCGCCGGCGGCGCGGGCCGCGGCGCGACCGGTCCCAGGGCGGCCGCCCCTGGCGCGGTCGGACCCGGTGCAGCCGGCCTGACCGGCCGCGGGGCCGGCGCGGCGCGCAGCCAGCTCTCGCCGAGCCGGTAGAGCGAGCCCCCCAGCGCCACCCCGACGACCAGGGCCACGGCCAGGGTCACCAGCCAGGAGCGGCGGGGCCGGGCGGCGGCGGCCGGAGCGTGGGCCGCGGTGGGGGCCTGCGCCGGCGCCCGCAGGGCGCCCAGCCAGGCGTCGATCACCTCGGTCGCGGAGGCGTTCACCTCCGGCGCCGCTGGGGGCAGCTCGTCCATCCTGGCATGATCTGAGCACCGCTCCGGCCGGAGGGCAAAAAATATGACCGCGGCGGCTCAGCCCCCGCTCAACCGCACGTCCACGAGCTTGAGCTGCAGGCTGGTGTGGCCGTCCCAGGTGTTGAGCTCCGGGGAGTAGAGCACGTCCACCCTGCCCGAGCGCAGTGCGTCCAGGCGCTCGGCCTGGCGGAACCAGATCGCGTCCCAGGTCCGCGCCCCGTCCGCCAGGCCGGCCTTCAGGTGCAGCGGCGGCCGGGTCCCCACCGGTCGCACCCCGCGCACCTCGAGGTCGCGGGCCAGGAAGACCGGCTCGGGGTTGCCCGCGCCGAAGGGCGCGAGCCGGGCCAGCTCGGCCACCTCCGCCAGGCTCCACTCCGAGGGCTGGGCCGGGCCGTCGGCGTGCAGCACCCGGGCCGGCTCGGCCCCGCCGAGCTGCGCGGCGACCACGGCCACGAAGCGCCTGCGGAAGGCCTCCAGCGCCTCGCGGCGCACGGTCAGCCCGGCCGCCAGCCGGTGTCCGCCGAAGGCGGCCAGGTGCTCGGCCGAGGCCGTCAACGCCTCGAACAGGTGCACCCCCTCCACCCCGCGGGCCGAGCCCTTGCCGCGCTCCCCGTCGAGCGCCAGCAGCACCACCGGCCGGCCGAAGCGCTCGACCAGGCGCGAGGCCACGATGCCCACCACCCCGGGGTGCCAGCCCTCCTCGGCCAGCACCAGGGCCGCGGGGCGCGCGTCCTGCAGGGCGGCCTCGGCCAGCTTGCTGGCGCGCTCGAAGATCTGCTGCTCGATGGCCTTGCGCTGCTCGTTGGCCGCGTCCATCTCCCGGGCCAGCGCCAGCGCCCGGGCGTAGGAGCTGGTGGTCAGCAGCTCCACCCCGCCGCGGGCCAGGCCCAGGCGTCCGAGGGCGTTGATGCGCGGGGCCAGCCGGTAGGCCACGTCGGCGGCCGAGGCGCCCGGCCCGGTCAGCCCGGCGATCTCCTTGAGCGCGGCCACGCCCGGCCGGCGCCCTGCGGCCAGCTCCTGGAGCCCGACCTGGGTGAGGATCCGGTTCTCGCCCAGCAGCGGGACGATGTCGGCCACCGTGCCCAGCGCCACCAGGTCCAGGTGCTGCCGCAGGTTGGGCTCCGGGCCGGTCCCGAAGGCGCCCCGCGCGCGCAGGGCCGCCCGGAGCGCCATGACCAGGTTGAAGACCAGCCCCACCGCGGCCAGGTCCTTGGCGGGGAAGGCGCAGCCGGGCCGCAGCGGGTCGAGCACCGCCGCGGCCTCGGGCAGGGCCTCCGGGAGCTGGTGGTGGTCGATCACCACCACGTCGAGCCCGAGCTCGCGGGCACGCGCGATCGGCGCCCGATCCGAGATGCCGCAGTCGACCGCGATCACCAGGCCGACCCCCTGGCCGGCCAGGCGCTCGAGCCCGGCGGCGGAGAGCCCGTAGCCCTCCTCGCGCGCCGGGATGTGGTACTCGGCCGCGTGGCCGAGCTCCCGCAGGAAGCCCACCAGCAGCGCGGTGGCGGTCACCCCGTCCACGTCGTAGTCGCCCCACACGCACACCCGCTCCCGCGCGCCGAGCGCGCGCAGGACGCGCTCCACGGCCAGGTCCATGTCCTGGAGGAGCTGCGGGGGGTGGAGATCCTCCAGATTGGGCGCCAGGAAGCGCCGGCCCGCCGCGGGGCTGTCCACCTGCCGGAGCGCCAGCAGGCGCGCCAGCCGCGGGGACAGGCCGAGCCCCCTGGCCAGCTCCGTCACGCGGTCCTCGGCGACCTCGCGGATGGCCCAGACCCGGCGCATGTCAGGGGTTCACGGGGGGAGGCCGGCCTCAGGCGTTCTTGGCCTTCTTGGCCCAGCCGTCGAACACCAGGGTGAGGCCCGAGGCGACGTAGATCGAGGAGTAGGTCCCGACCACGATGCCGATCGTCATGGCGATGGCGAAGTCCTGGATCTCGCCGAAGCCGATGAACAGCAGCCCCAGGATGGCCAGCACAGTGGTCAGCGAGGTCATCACGGTGCGGCCCAGGGTCTCGTTGATGCTCTTGTTGATCACGATCTCGAGCGCCTCGGAGCGGTACTTGGCGATGTTCTCGCGGATGCGGTCGTACACCACGATGGTGTCGTTGATCGAGTAGCCGATGACGGTCAGCACCGCGGCCACGAAGGTCAGGTTGAACTCGAGCCCCAGCAGGGCGAACACGCCGATCACGATGCTGGCGTCGTGGAACAGGGCGATGATGGCGCCCGGGGCGAACTTCAGCTCGAAACGGAAGGCGATGTACACCAGGATGCCGAGCAGCGCGTACACCAGCGCCAGGATGCCGTCCGTGCGCAGCTTGGAGCCGACCTGGGGGCCGACGAACTCGACCTTGCGCACCTGGGCGCCGGCGTCCGGGAACTTCTCGCCCAGGGCCTGCTCGATCTGCTTGGCCACCCCGGTCAGCGTCACCAGGTAGCGGTGGCTCTCGTCCTTGCCCTCGCGGCGGATGTTCACGTCGCCGAGCTCGGCCTTGTTCAGGGCCTGGGCCTGGCCCTGGAGCGCGGCGCGCACCTCGTCCTCGGTCACCGCGGCGCTGAAGCGCAGGTCGAGCTGGTCGCCGGTGTCCTTGTCGAAGCTCATCTCGCCGAGCCGCTCCCCGAACACGCCCTTCAGCCCGGTCCGCAATTTCTCCGCGTCCGCCTCGGACAGGATGGCGATGCGCTCGACCCGGATGATGAAGGACGCCCCGCCCTCCTGGCCGCCCACACCCGAGCGCTGGATCACGGCCTTGTCGTAGCCCAGGCCGCCGACGGTGGTGCGCACCTCGCCCACGTCCACTTCCTTGGTGAAGGCCACGTCGATGACCGTGCCGCCGGCGAAGTCGATGCCCCAGTTGAGGCCCTCGGTCAGGTGCATGGTGACGGCGGCGCCCAGGCAGGCCACCACCAGGACGACCGACATCACCCCGAAGGTCCGCCGCGGCCGGGCGCCGACGAAGTCGATGTTCAGCTTCTTGGAATCGAAGAGTTGCATGTTCGCTTCCTCCGGACCGCTCGCCCGCGCCTAGACGCTCAGCCGCTGGACCTTGCGCTTGATGGTCGAGTAGTCCATGAACAGCCGGGTGACCACGATGGCGGTGAACATGGACACGATCACCCCGATGAACAGGGTCACGGCGAAGCCCTGGATGGGTCCCGAGCCGTAGGACCACAGCACCACGGTGGAGATGATGGTGGTGAAGTTGGCGTCGAAGATGGTCCAGAAGGCGCGGCTGTAGCCGGCCTCCACGGCCGCGCGCGGTGTCTTCCCGGCCGCCAGCTCCTCGCGGATGCGCTCGTTGATGATCACGTTGGCGTCCACGGCCATGCCCATGGTGAGCACGATGCCGGCCATGCCGGGCAGGGTGAGCGTGGCGCCCAGCCCCGCCATGATGGCCAGCATGAAGAGCGCGTTCATGCACAGGGCGAGGTCGGCGAAGACGCCGGCCACCCCGTAGTAGATCACCATGAACAGCACCACCAGGACCAGGCCGATCAGCATGGCCATGGCGCCCTGGTTGCGGGCGTCCTCGCCCATGCTCGGGCCCACCGTGCGCTCCTCGAGGATGCGCACGGGCGCGGGCAGGGCGCCGGCGCGGAGCACCATGGCCAGATCCTGCGCCTCGGTCAGGGCCTGGTCGTAGCCCTGGCCCGAGCCCAGGGTGATGCGCGCCTTGCCGCCGGCGATGCGGGTCTGGATGACCGGGGCCGAGCTCACGTCGCCCTCGAGCACGATGGCCATGCGCTTCTTCACGTTCGCCCCGGTCAGCTTCTCGAACAGCACCGCGCCGGTGCGATCGAAGTCCAGGCCGACCTCGGGCTGGCCGCTGTCCGGATCCGGCCGCACCACCGCGTCGGTGATGTAGTCGCCGGTCATGGCCACGTCCGCGTGCAGCAGGTAGGTCTTGTACTCCACCTCGAGCTGGCGCTCGCTGCGCTCGAAACCCACGACGCGGTCGGCGGGCAGCCGGCCGTCGAGCAGCTTCTCGAAGCGGGCCAGATCGGTGCTGGCCGGGGCCGCCGGCGCGGGCGCGGCCGCGGGGGCGCCAGGCTCGGCCGCGGCGGGTGCGGGGGTGGCCGCGGGGGCGCCGGGCTCGGCCGCGGCGGGTGCGGGGGCGGCCGCGGGGGCGCCGGGCTCGGCCGCGGCGGGTGCGGGGGCGGCCGCGGCAGGCGCGGGCTCGGCCGGAGCAGCCGAGGCCAGCAGCGGCCGCACGAGCTGCATGATCTCGGCCCGCTCGGCCGGGCTCATCCCGCCGCGGGCGATGGCCACCACCTGCTCGACGACCTTGGCGTCGACGCTCCGATCCAGGAGGAACTTCTGGATGGCGTCCACGCCGTTGAGGAAGTCGAGGATGCGCTCCCGCCCCTCGGTGCCCTTGCCCTTGGCGATCAGCATCGCGGTGGTGACCGGCTCGTCGTTGGGCCCCTCGTAGGTGTAGAAGTCGAGCCGGATGTCGGCCGGGAGGGTGTCCTTGAAGTCCTTGAAGAAGGACGAGCCGTCGTCGACCAGGCGGAACTCGAGCTGGGCGGTGCGGCCGAGCAGGCTCTTGGCGCGCTCGGGGTCGAACATGCCCGGGAGCTGGACCAGGATGCCGGTGTCGCCGTGGAAGGCGATGATCGGCTCGGCCACCCGGAACTCGTTGACCCGGTTCTCGACCGTGGAGCGGGCCGTGTCCCGGGCGTTGCGCTTGAGCTCGTTGACGTACTTCTCCTCGAACGCCAGGCGCACCAGGCCCGGGCGCTTGTCCTCGGGCTCGATCATCTTGAGGTTGTAGTAGCCCTCCAGCACGCGCTTCTCGAAGCGGGGCACGTCCCCGGCCTCGTTCAGCTCGAACTGGATGTCCGAGGTGCCGGGCACCCGGTAGATCTTGGTGTAGCCGATGCGCTTCTCGCGCAGCAGCTCCTGGAAGTCCCGGGCCATCTGGTCGGCCTTGTCCTCGAGCGCCTTGTCCACGTCCACGCCCAGGACCAGGTGGCTGCCGCCCTGCAGGTCGAGGCCCAGGTTCACCTTCTTGTTGAAGAAGCCGGTGTACCAGTCGGGCAGGGAGTCGCCCATGAAGGTCGGGGCCACGTACAGCGCGGCGCCGATGGTCAGCAGGACCACGAAGAAGACTTTCCAGTACCAACCCTTTTCCATCGCAGTGTCCTCGCTCGGTCGGGAGCCTCGGGGTGTGCGTCGAGAAGCGCTCGGCTCACTTCTTCTCGGGCTCGGGGATCACGGCCGCGGCCGCGCCATCCTTGTCGACGTTCTCGGGCTGCAGGCCCGCGATCTGCGAGCGCAGCATCTTCACGTGCACGTTCTTGGCCACCTCCAGGGTGACGATAGTGTCCGTCATCCCCGTGATGGTGCCCAGGATGCCCGCGTTGGTGATGATCTTGGCGCCCTTGTCCAGCGCCTTGATCATGGCCTGGTGGCGCTTCTGCTGCTTCTGCTGCGGGCGGATGATCAGGAAGTAGATGATCACGAACATCAGCACGATGGGCAGGAACATGCCGCCCATCTGCTCGCAACCTCCGGTCGCTCCCGGGGTAGGAGCAGGGGCCGGTGCGGTCTGCGCAGCCAGGAAGTGGATGATCGATTCCAAGCCTAACTCCTTTTGATCACGTCGGAAACCGGCCGAAACGGCCGGTGGGTCCGACCACGGTCCACCTCATCTAGCAAAAGGCCGGGGTTAGATCAAACTATTTTTTGTTTCCGGGGGGGTCGAGGGGACGGAGGGGGGGCGCCCCGAGGGCCGCCAGGGTCTCGGCGGCCCAGGCCGGATAGCGCCCCAGGCGGATGGCCTCCCGGACGCGGCGCATCAATTCGGCCATGAAGTGCAGGTTGTGGAGCGTGTTGAGCCTGAGCCCCAGCATCTCGTCGGCCAGGAACAGGTGGCGCAGGTAGGAGCGACTGAAGCGCCGGCAGGTCGGGCAGGCGCAGCTCGCGTCCACCGGGCCGGTGTCGCGCGCGTGGCGGGCGTTGCGGATCTGGATCGGCCCCTGCCAGGTGAACAGCGAGCCGTTGCGGGCGTTGCGGGTGGGCAGCACGCAGTCGAACATGTCCAGCCCGTGCCCCACCCCGCGCAGCAGATCGAGCGGGGTGCCGACCCCCATCAGGTAGCGCGGCCGCTCGGCCGGCATGGCCGGGACCACCTCGGCCAGCACGGCGTCCATGCGGTCCGGCCCCTCCCCCACCGACAGCCCGCCCAGCGCCAGCCCCTCGAAGGGCATGGCCGCGAGCTCGGCCAGGTGCCGCAGCCTGCGGGGCACGTCCAGCGCGCCCTGCGCGATGCCGAACAGCGCCCCGCCCGCGGGGCTGCGGGCCCGCAGGCAGCGCTCGGCCCAGCGCGTGGTGCGGGCCAGCGACTGGTCCAGGTAGCGGGGGGCCGCGTCGTGCGGGGCGCACTCGTCCAGCGCCATCATGATGTCGGCGCCCAGCGCCTCCTGCAGCTCCACGGCCCGTTCGGGGGTGAGCAGGTGCAGGTCGCCGTCGATGTGCGAGCGGAAGCGCACCCCCTCCTCGAGGATCTTGCGCCGGTGGGCCAGGCTCCACACCTGGAAGCCGCCCGAGTCGGTCAGCACGGCGTGCGGCCAGGCCATGAAGCCATGCAGCCCGCCGTGCGCGCGCACCGTGTCTGCCCCGGGCCGCAGCATCAGGTGGTAGGTGTTGCCCAGGATCAGCCGGTAGCCGAGCGCCTCCACCTCGGCGGGGTCGAGGGCCTTGACCGTCCCGGCCGTGCCCACGGGCATGAAGACCGGGGTCTCCACCGGCCCGCGCCGGGTGTGCAGCACGCCCGCGCGGGCCTGGCAGCCCGGATCGCGCGCCGTCACCTCGAACCTCGAGCGAGCTTCCATCGCAGCACCTCAGCCGATCAGCATGGCGTCGCCGTAGGAGTAGAAGCGATACCCCTGCGCCACCGCCTCCCGGTAGGCCGCCAGCACCCGCTCGCGCCCGGCGAAGGCCGAGACCAGCACCAGGAGCGTGGAGCGCGGCAGGTGGAAGTTGGTGATCATGGCGTCCACGGCCTGGAAACGGTGGCCCGGACGGATGAACAGCGCGGTCAGCCCCTCCCCGGCCGCGAGCCCCCAGGCGCTCTCCAGGGCGCGCACCACGGTGGTGCCGACCGCCACGACCCGCCGGCCCTCGCGCCGGGCGCGCGCCACGGCCTCGACGGTCTCCGACGGCACCCGGTAGCGCTCGGCGTGCATGCGGTGCCGCTCCAGCTCGGCCACCCGCACCGGCAGGAAGGTGCCTGGCCCCACGTGCAGGGTGAGCGCCGCGCGCTGCACCCCGGCCGCCTCCAGGGCGGCCAGCAGCGGCGGGTCGAAGTGCAGCCCGGCGGTGGGCGCCGCCACCGCCCCGCCCTCGCGGGCGAACACGGTCTGGTAGCGCTCGCGGTCGAGGGCCGCCAGGGCGGGGTCGCCCCCGTCGCGCCGGATGTAGGCCGGCAGCGGCACCTGGCCGTGGGCCGCCAGGTAGCCCTCCAGCGGCCCGGGCAGATCGAGCTCGACCAGGAGCCCGCCCTCGGGCGAGGGGCCCGCGGACCGGGCCCGGGCCCCGCCGGGCAGCTCGGCCGAGGTCCCCGCCCGCCAGGGCTTGGAGGACTGGGCCAGGCAGATCCAGCGCTGCAGCACCCGGCCGCCGGCCTCGCGAGGCGCCTCGAGCGGCCGGTCGAGCAGCAGCTCCACCCGGCCGCCGCTCGCCTTCCGCCCGATCAGCCGGGCCGGGAGCACGCGCGTGTCGTTGAGCACCAGCAGGTCCCCGGGCCGCAGCAGCCCGGGCAACTCGGCGAAGCGGTGGTGACGGCACGGCCCCCCGTCGGGCGGCAGGCAGAGCAGCCGGCTCTGGCTGCGGGCCTCGGCCGGGCGCTGGGCGATGAGCACCTCGGGCAGCTCGTAGTCGAAGTCGTCGATGCGCACGCTGGCCCCGCGGCTCAGAACAGGGAGCGAAGCGAAAGCCCCGGGTAGAAGCGGGCCAGGATGTCCCGGTAGCCGAGCCCGCGCTCGGCCATGCCCCGCGCCCCCCACTGGCACAGGCCGACCCCGTGCCCGCGCCCGCGCCCGCGCAGCTCGAGGGCCTGGCCCTCGCGCGACCAGGTGAAGTCGTCCCCGGGGATGGTGGCCGCGCCCACGAGCTGGCGCAGCCGCCGGGGGCTCAGCTGCAGGCGGCCGCCCTGCGCGGGCACCACCACGAGCTCCCCGCCCGGCGCGGCGCGCACCTCGGCGATCGCCCCGCGGAGCTCGCCTCGCGCCGCCAGCCGCTCGGCCAGGCGTTCGAGCGGCAGGCTCACGCTCCAGACGCGCTGCGGACAGGCCTGGCAGTCGGGGTCGTCCACCTCGCGCAGGTAGGGCACGTCCTGGCCGAAGGCCGCGCTGGCCGCCCGGGTGCGCCCGCCGCAGCAGGCGTGGAACAGGGTCTCGGCGGGCAGGTTGCCCCAGGTGAGCACCTCGCCGCGGGTGGCCTCGACGGCCTGGCGGGTGCGCGCGGCCTCCTGGCCGATGCCCTTGTACACCTGGTCCAGGGTCGTGGCGGACAGGTCGAAGGGCTCGGCCTCGCGCTCCAGGCGCCGGTGCAGGAAGTAGGTGCGCGCGGCCACGGCCTGGGCCTTGAGCGCCTCGAGCGGCCAGCTCGAGGACATCTCGGCACCCAGCAGGCCCTCCAGGTAGCGCTCCAGCGGCAGTCGGTTGACCACCAGCAGCCCCCGGCCCTTCTCCAGGCTCACCTCCAGCTCGCCCACCAGGCTGCGGCCGTCCACGCGGATGGGCCCGCGCGAGGCCAGCAGCACCCCGGCTGGGCGGTGGCGGACGCCGGACACGCGGATCCCCTCGCCCTCCGGCCGCAGGCTCAGCTCCTGATCCGCGCCGCGCAGCAGCACGTCCCGCACGTCCGCGTCGAGCACCCGCAGGCCCTCGGCCCGCACGCGCACCTCGGGCGCGCCGCGCACCACGGCCAGCCTGACCACGTACTCCACGTCCGGATCGGCGGCCGCCGAGCCCGCCAGCGGGGCGGCGGCCGCGAGGGTGAGCCAGACTCCCGCCAGACTCACTTCTTCACCAGCCGCTCGATGAGCTCCTGGTTGTAGCCGACCACCAGCCGGGCGCCCACGCGCAGCACGGGCACCCCGGTCACCTCGACGCCCGCGCGCTGGGCCAGCTCCATCATCTCCACCAGGGCCTGCTGGTCGCGCTCGATGTCCTTCTGCTCGAACTTCACGTCCAGGCTCTTGAGGAGCTCGGCCGTCTTCTTGCAGTACTTGCACCACTTGGTCATGTACAGCACCACCGGCCCGCCCCCGCCCTCCGCGGCCGGCGCGCCGCCGTCGTCCGGGCGCATGGGCTCGCCGATGGCGGGCTCCGGCGCCTTGTCGGCGGCGTGGCTCTGGGCCACGATCTTGGCCTTGTGCAGGCGCCCCTCGAGCTCGCGGGTCATGCTGAGCGCGGAGCGGGTCTCCTCGACCTTGCCCTTGGCGAGATCCAGGAGCTTCCAGGCCTCGGTGATGTGCTTGCCGTGCTGCTCCCGGCCGGAGCGGGCCGCCTTGGTGAGCCAGGTGACGGCGACCTCGTACTCGCCCTGCTCGAAGGCCACCTTCCCGCGCAGGAGCTGGTTGCGCTGGTTCTCGCCGTCCAGCTTGGTCAACCGCTCGGCCAGCTCCTCGGCCCCGTCCACCAGGTTCATGTCCGGGTGCAGGTAGATCTCGATCTGCAGCCGCAGCAGCTCCGCGTGCTCGGGTTGCACCCCCAGGCCGCGCTCGCACAGCAGGGAGGCGAAGGCCACATCCTTGTTCTTGAAGAGCATCCGGTCGGCGGCCACCCGGTAGACCTCGGCCAGCGCGGCCTTGTCCTGCTCGCCCAGGCGCTGGGCCTCCTTGGGCTCCAGGGCGCCCACCAGATCCTCGAACTTGCCGGCCTGGGCCAGCGCCTGCATCTCCACCACCTTGGGGCTCAGCCCCTCGGCCGGCTGGGCGGGCCGGGGCGCCGGCTCGGCCGGGGCGGCCTCCGCCCCCCCGTCGGCCTTGGCGGGCCCGGCCGGCTTGTTCGCGCCTCCCGCGGCCTCCCTGTCCTCGTCGGCGAACTTCTCCGGGGACGGCGAGCGATCGGCGCAGCCCTGTGCCAGGAGGCCCAGGCAGGCCACGGCGCACGACAACCAGTGGAGCGAGTGCATGCGAGCTCTCCTCGGAAGGCCCCGCTGCCGGGGCGGATTCCTGCCATGAGACAAGGGCCTGGCGCCAAAGTCAAGCCGCGCCCGAATCCCTTTGACCCGCGGACCGATTTGGAGTAGACGCACGGCCGGCGGCGGTCCGCGGACCGGATGGGAGCCTGTTCGTGCGGGGATTCCTTCGCAAGAGCATCGCGCGCAAGGTGGCCTTCACCGTGGGCACCGCCTGCGCCCTGGTGGTGGCCGCCGGCCTGGCCGGGATGCTGATGATCTTCCGGGCCGACGTGGACGACCACGCCCGCACCTCGCTCTCCAACCTGACCGAGGCCATGGCCTCGGCCTTCTCGGTGGTGGATCAGCAGTCCGGCCGGCACCCCATCCCGGCCATGCTGGCCGAGCTGGACGCCATCGACACCCTGACCGTGGTGCGGGTGCTCGACCGCGACGGGCGCATCGTGTGGTCCAAGCACGCGGCCGAGGTGGGCCAGCCGCTGCCCGAGCCGCTGCTGTCGCGCTTCCTGGCGGGCCGGGCCTCCTACCAGCGCGCCCCGGAGCGGGACAGCCTGGGGCTGGTGCGCCAGCTCCGCGCCCGGCAGTCCTGCCTGTCCTGCCACGCCGCGCACGGGGCCCGGGCGGCCGGCGACCTGCTGGGCGGCATCCACCTGGAGGCCTCCCAGCGCCGCCTGACCGGGCGGCTCAGCGCCTACTCCAACCTCCAGATCGCCGCCAGCGCCCTGCTGGTGGCCTTCGTGTGCGCGCTGACCGCGCTGGCGCTGCGCTGGCACCTGCACACCCCGCTGCAGAAGCTGCACCGCACGCTCACCACCGCCGAGGCCGGCGGCGACCTGCAGCGCGCCGAGGTGAGCGGCGAGGACGAGGTGGGGCAGCTGGCGGCCGACTTCAACCGGCTGCTGGCCCGGCTGACCGACGCCAGGGCGGCCCAGATCGATCAGGAGATGGCGCTGGTCATCGCGCGCAAGGATCTCGACCACCAGGCCGAGGTCGGGCAGAAGAACCTCATCATCCAGCAGCAGAACACCGAGCTGTCCCGCAGCCTCAACGAGCTCGGCCTGCTGTACGAGGTGACCCGGGCGCTGAGCTCGTCCCTCGAGCTCGAGACGGTGCTGGGCGCCGTGCACGAGGTGATCGGCAAGACGCTGGGCTTCCACCGCTTCAGCGTGCTGCTGTGGGACGAGCGCCGGGCGCGGCTCGAGGTGCGCCACGTGTACGGCCCGCCCAACCCCCAGGCGCCCGTGGGCGCGCTGCTCAGCCCGACCCACGGGCCGCTGGCCGAGGCCATGCGCAAGGGCCACTGGGTGCTGACGCCCGACGTGGCCGTCCTCCGGCGCGAAGGCCCGATCGAGCGCGCCCTGCCCGAGCGCGGCGCGTTCCTGTGCATGCCCATGCGGGCCAAGGGGCGGGTGCTGGGCCTGCTCACCTTCACCCGGCCCGAGCCGGACAGCTTCCCCCCGGAGGAGGTGAAACTCCTCGAGGCCATCGCCAACCAGGCCGGGCTGGCCCTCCTCAACGCCCAGCTCTACCAGGAGAAGCTCGAGCTGTCGGTGACCGACGAGCTGACCAAGCTGGCCAACCGCCGCCAGCTCCAGACCCGCCTGTCCATGGAGTGGGATCGGGCCAGCCGCTTCGGCCACGCGCTCTCGCTGCTGATGGTCGACATCGATCACTTCAAGCGCTACAACGACGTCAACGGCCACCTGCTGGGCGACCAGGTGCTCCACGGCGTGGCCCGCCTGCTCGAGACCAGCACCCGCAAGGTGGACACGGTGGCCCGCTTCGGCGGCGAGGAGTTCGTCGTCCTGCTGCCCGGCCAGGACAAGGCCGTGGCCATCGCGGTGGCCGACAAGCTCCGCCGCGCCGTGGCCGAGGCGGACTTCCCGCGCATGGCGACCCAGCCCGAGGGCCGCATCACCATCACCGTCGGGGTGGCCTCCCACCCCGAGGACGCCCAGGAGCCGACCCAGCTCATCGACTGCGCCGATCTGGCCCTGTACGTGGCCAAGGGCGCCGGCCGCAACCAGGTGGTGCCCTTCGAGGCCAGCATGCAGGAGGCCGCCGCGGCCCGGGCGGTCGAGAAGCAGCGCGGCCGGGAGCGCAAGGTGCGCCGGCGCTCCGGGGACGAGCCGGCCGGACCGAGGTAGTCATCCGACCGATCGGTCCGATCGGTCGGATCCGTCCGATCGTCTCGCTACGGATTGACCGAGATCTCGGCGTCGACCGGCAGCGACTGGGCGTTGAAGGTGTCCCACACCACCAGGCGTACGATGTAGGTGCCCACCATGTCGGGGGTGAAGGTGGTGACCGGATCCTGGGTGCTGTCGAGCTGGGCCTGGGCCACGTTGCCCTGGGCGTCGGTCGGCTTGAACAGGAACGACCAGCCGTAGGCGTTGACGCTGTCGCCCGGGTCCGGATCGAAGCTGCCCGAGCCGTCCAGGCTCACCTCCTGGCCGAGCCCGTTGATGGTGAGCGTCTGGGGGGTGACCACCGCCACCGGTGGCAGGTTGGCCGGCGTGCCCGAGTTCAGCGCCATCAGGATGTAGGGGTTGCTGTCGTTGGGGCTGTCGTGGCCGATCTCGAGCTGGCCCATCTCGTCCGCGATGAGCGTGTTGTCGTGGAAGGTCATGGTGAAGGAGATCGATTCGGTCGGGGCCAGCACGATGGGGGTGCCCGGGAAGTCCACCGGCAGCCCGAGCAGGCCGAAGACGGCCGGATCGCCCGGGTTCAGGGTGAAGGCCATGGCCGAGATGGTGAGATCGGCGTAGCCCACGTTGCGCAGCGTCACCGGCTGCTCCGCGTCGCCGCCCTGGGGCACGTTGACGAACTCGACCGCCGCGCTGGGCGTGACCTCCAGATCGGGTCGCACGTTGCCGCCGAGGGTCACCACCACCTGCGGCTCGTCCGGGTCGTTCGAGTAGATGATGATCGAGCCGTCGTCCGCCCCCACGTCCTGCGGAGCGTAGGTCACTTGGAGGGTCTGCATGCCGGCCACGGGCAGCTCGAAGCCCTGGTCGGGGGTGACGCTGAACTCGCCGGCCACCGACCCGCCGCTCACCTCGATGCCGGTGATGGTGAGCGCGCCCGTGCCGGTGTTGTGCACCGAGATGTCCGCCGTGGCCGAGGAGCCCTGGGTGACGCCCGTGAAGGGGATGTGCTCGGGGTTCACGTCGATGTCGGCCTCGGCCGACATGGCCAGCATGCGCACGCTGAAGGTGCCGTCCGGGACGTCCGTGTCGTTGGTGTCCAGGTCGAAGCCGGCCGCGTCGGCGCCCTCGGCCGCCGGGGCGTAGACCAGCGCCACGGTCGCCTGCATGCCTGGCTGGATGGTGAGGGTCTGCTCCCCGGGCTCGAGCAGGCGGAAGTCGTCCGGCGTCCCGAAGGTCGGGTCGAAGGCGAAGCCCGCCAGGTCGAGCGGGATGTTGCCGACGTTGCGCAGCGTCGCGCGCAGCTCGCGGTTCTCCCCGGCCGGCACCTCGCAGAAGTTGAAGGCCAGCCGCTGCGGGTGGGTGTTGGTGACGTTTTCCAGGATGACCCGGCAGGTGAGCGCCCCGCCGCCGCCCGGGCACTCCTCCACCGAGTCCGGCGGGCACTCCACCTCCAGCTCGGCGTCGGGCGGGGCGCCCGTGCCCGAGAGCTGCACCTCGCAGGGGTTGTAGGGCCCGGGGCAGGCGTCGTGGTCGTTGGTGGTGACGTCCAGGGTGTCGAAGTCCGCCGCGTCGTCGGAGGACGGGTCGTACTGGATCAGCACCAGCATGCTGGCGCCCGGGCCCAGGCTGGCCGGGACCTGGGGGTCCACGCTGCCGGTCAGCGGGTCGCGGATGCCCACCACCCGGAAGCGGCTCTGGGCGCCCAGGCGCGGGGCCAGGGCCTGGAGCTGCAGGCCGGCGAACCCGGTGTTGCTGACGGTCAGCTCCTGGATGCTGGGGTAGCCCACGGCCACGTGCTCGAACTGCAGCACCGTGGGCGACACCTCGAGCTGCGGCAAGACCGTGAGGCTCTCCTCGCACCCGCCGGCCCCCACCGCCCCCGTCAGGGAGAGCGCCAGCACCACCCGCCCCAGGCACGTCATCCGGCTGCAAGCACGCATGGTCTCCCTCCGTCCACGCCGCCCGGCGGGCGGCGGGCCTCAAGCCTCGATGGCCACCAGCTCGCGCTGGATCGCGCCGGCCACGGTCACCTCGCCGGCCGGGGTGATGAACACGTCGATCTCGGTGCGCACGGCCATCTCGCCCGGCAGGTAGATGCCGGGCTCGATGGAGAAGCAGATGCCCGGCACCAGCCGGCGCTCGTCCTTGGTCTCCAGGTTGTCGATGTTCACCCCGTTGCCGTGCACCACCTGGCCGATGGAGTGCCCGGTGCGGTGGATGAAGCTGGGGCCGTGGCCGCCCTGCTCCACCACCCGTCGGCAGGCGTCGTCCACCTCGTAGCCGTGGCACGGCTCGCCCCGGGCGAAGCGCCCGCGCACGAACTCCAGGGCGGCGTCCCGGGCGTCGCGCGCCACGCGGAAGATCTCGGCGTACCGGGGCGCGGGGCCCGGGCCGATGAAGCCGCACCAGGTGATGTCGTAGAAGATGGCCCCGGGCTCCTTGAGCTTGGCCCACAGGTCGATCAGCACGCTGTCGCCGCGCTTGAAGGGCCGCGCGTTCTCCCGGGTGGGCTCGAAGTGCGGGTCGGCCGGGTGGTCGTTCACCCCCACGATGGGCAGCTCGCCCAGGCAGTCCAGGCCCTCGGCCTCGAAGCGCTCGAGGATCCACTGCTGCAGCTCGAACTCGGTCAGGGTCCGCCCGGCGCCGAGCTCCTGGCCGATACGCTGGAAGGCTCCGTCCTTGATGGCCTGGATCTTCTCCCCGGCCCGCACGTGGGAGCGGTAGCCGGCCTCGTCGATGACCGCCTCGAAGGTCTGCACCAGATCGGCCGAGGACACCAGGTCGTAGCCCAGCGAGCGGACCAGATCGGCCGTGCCCGCGTCCACCGTGGACACGTAGGGGATGGCGGCCAGCGGCGAGATCTGCATGGCCACGCTCCTGGCCTGGCCGAGCGTCTCGGCCAGGGCCAGGTGCAGCTCGCGCCAGCCGAGGTACAGGCGCTTCGAACCCGGCAGGGAGTCGAGCTTGCGGGGCTCGACCCTGTGCACCAGGCGGACCGGCTCCCCGCGGGCCGGGACCCAGTAGAACCAGCGCCGGGAGGTGAACTTGCCGTGGTCCAGCCCCAGCACGTGGTAGGCGATGGCGTCGCGGTTGTGGAAGTCGTAGAACAGCCAGCCGTCGATGCCGGCGCGGGCGAGCTCTGCCTGGATCCGAGCGAGGTCCATCGAGCGCCTCCGGGGAGTGCGGTTCTCGGTCCGGTCTACCACGGGAGCGCGCGCCCAGGCAACCTAGCCCAGGGCGTCGCGCAGGAAGGCCGCGGTCCGCGCGAGCACCCGGGCCAGGTGGGCCGGGGCCACGAGCTGGTGGTCTCCGCCGGGCAGCACCTCGAGCTCGGCCCGCCCGCCGCTGGCCTGGTGGAGCAGGCGCGCGTCGGCGAGCGGCACGACGGGATCCGCCTCGCCGTGCAGGATGAGCCAGGGGCAGCGCACGCGCGCCGCGGCCGCGGGCAGATCGACCCGCCGCCCGTCCTCGACCAGGCCGTAGCCGACCGGCGCGCCCTCGAGCACGAGCACCCCGTCCCGCGCCCAGCGGGCCAGCGCCTCCCGGCCCACCACCCGCTCGGCCAGCAGGTCGGCCCGGCCCACCCCGGCCCAGGTGACCAGGGCGTGCACGGGCTGCTCGGCCGCGAGCAGCAGGCCCACCGCCCCGCCCAGGCTGGAGCCCACCACGCCCACCCGCCCGGCGCCGGCGCGGCGCCTGAGCTCCGCGAGCGCCGCGCGCGCGTCGAGGAGCTCGCGGGTCAGGCTGAGCCCGAGCAGATCCCCGCCGCTCTCCCCCCGCCCCTGGAAGTCGAAGCGCAGCGCGGCCTGCCCCTGCTCGCAGAGCGCGCGGGCGAGCGCCACCTGCTTGGTGCCGTCCTTGGAGCTCAGCATGCCGTGGCACAGGAGCACGGCGGAGGCCGCCCGGCCGGCGGGCAGGTGCAGCACGCCGCGGAGCTCCACGCCGCCGGCCCCGGGGAAGGAGAAGGCTTCCTCGCCCACGCGCACCTCACAGCTTGGCCGAGCCCGAGACGACCACGGTCAGGGTGTGGGCCACGACGCCCGAGCGCTGGACCGGCTCGCCGAACAGCTCGTCCATGGAGAAGGACTCGCCCAGCCCGTAGACGTACACCACGCCCACGGAGGTCGTGGTGCGCTCGCCGACCATCCCGCCGCCCAGGCTGACGCCGAAGGAGGTCAGCCTGGGCAGGAACAGCGCCTGCCGCTCGAGCCTGCGCTCGGCGTAGAAGTCCTGGTCCACCACGGAGAAGTTGGTGAACGCCCCCAGGCGCAGCAACCAGCCCTCCACCAGCGTCACCTCGGCGCCGGCGTTGACGTTGAACGCGCCCGCGAGCTGGCGCCACTCGACCGGGTACAGGGCCCGGTTGACGTCGCGGATGGGCTGCCCGGAGGGATCCTCGGGGAACACCAGCGGGCCGTCGTAGTAGCGCCAGCGCCCCAGCGGGAAGTGGTAGGTGCCGTCCAGCGCCAGGCGGTAGCGGCCCGGCTCCGTGTAGCTCACGCCCAGGGCCAGCATCCACGGCAGCCGGTAAGCGAGCTCCCCCTCGTCCGTCTCCACGCGGTCCACGTAGGCGCGCGTGCCCGGGTAGGGGTTGCCGTCCGCGTCCTCCACCGTCAGGCTGGAGAACATGAGGTCCTTGCCCTCGGTGTAGATGGACCCCAGGGTCCCGGAGCGCACGGTCAGCCCGAGCTCCAGCCCGCGCCACACCTGGGCCTGGAGGCCGAGCTGCAGCAGCGCGGTGACGCCCAGCGCGGTGCGCTCGTAGGTCTGGGTGGAGTAGAAGCTCACCTCGGGGTTGCCGGGGTCGTCGACCGTGGCGCGGTACTTGAGCCCGGTGTTGGAGCGCGCGGTCGAGGTGGTCACCAGGCCGAACAGGCTCAGGCCCACCCGCAGGAAGCCGCCGATGGAGAGGGCGTAGGCGGGCCCGGCCCAGTAGGTCAGCTCCTCGAGGAAGTACGAGCCCTTGAGATCGAACCCGGTGCCGTCCAGGCCGCCGCGGAAGCCGGCGTCCAGCTTGGCGTCCAGCTTGTCGTAGTCCGGGATGAGCAGCGCCAGCGCCAGCACGTGGTGCAGCCCGTCCTGGCCCTCGTTGGAGTCGACCGGCAGGCTGTAGACCACGGAGTCGGGGAAGGTGGCAAAGGTCTGGCTCTCCATGTCCGCCCGCATGGCGGTCAGGTCCAGGACGCCCGAGTAGTCCTCCCAGCGGGCCTGGTAGGCCGAGGCCGACAGCGACAGCCCCTGCCGGGTCATGCCGGCCAGCCCGGCCGGGTTGTAGAAGATGGCGATGGGATCGCCGCTCAGGCTGACCGCCGCCCCGCCCATGCCGCTGGGCAGCTCGCCCAGCAGGTAGTTCTGCCGGTTCAGATCCCTGGCCTGTGAAACACCTGCAATCACCAGACAGGCGGCCAGGGCTGCAAGGCTTGGACGAGGACTGCTCCGCATGTCGGCGAGAGTAGGGAGGCCGCGACAGCGCTGTCAAGGCGTGCGGCGTGCGGCGTGCGGCGCAGGACGCTCCACCTGCCTCGCGTGCCAGGTCACAAGTTCCTGGTTCCTGGTTCCTGGTGCCTGGTCGCCGTTCCCCTGCCCTGCCTCACCCTCCGAGAAATCTCTTCCCATCCTATTCTTCCTCGTCCGGTCTCCGGTCTGGAGATATCGGCAACCAGGGATCGAGGGACAGGCCGGCCTGGAGCTGGCCGGCCCAGGCCGCGAGCACCCGCCGGGTGAGCGGGTCGGGCAGCCGGGGCGGGTCGAGGAGGTCGTAGTCGCGCAGCGCGTCCATGGCGCACCAGGTGGCGTGGTAGCGGTCGTACTCGAGGTCGCTGTCGGCCGGATCGAGCAGCCCGTCGGGCGGGGTGCCCTCGGGCGCCCAGCCCCCGTCGGGGCGCTGCAGGGCGACGAGCAGCGCGCGGGCCGCCCGGAGCCCGGGCTCGTCCGGGGAGTGGCCCAGGATGAGCAGGCAGTCCGCGTACTCGGCCAGGGTCTCCGGATCGCCCCAGGCCAGCGCCCGGTCCAGGTTGGCGAGCAGGTAGGCCCGCTCCCGCGGCAGCCAGCTCGCCTCCAACCCCCAGCCGGCGTAGCCCGACAGGGTGTACACCACGTGCGTGGCCAGGTTGTTGAGCTCGACGTAGCGCCACTCGTCCTCCTCGGTGGCGGCGCCGTAGTCCACGCCCGCGGCGTACACCAGGGCCTCGGCGTAGCTCACCCCCACGGGGACCTCGAGCCGCTCGGTGAAGTGCAGCCCGATCAGCAGATCGATCAGCCGGTCGAGGTCGGGCAGCTCGCCCCGGGCCGGATCGAACCCCCAGTACGCGCGGGCCGGGAAGCCGCGGGCCGCCTCCCGCAGGAGCGCCAGCGGGGCGTCCACGTCCAGCCCCAGCTCGTCGAGCGCCCACAGCGCGCTGGCGGCGTCCACCACCTCATCCGCGGAGTCGAGGGTGAAGTGCACGGCCAGGTAGCGCGCGCCGAGCTCGCGGCCGAGCTCCCGGGCCCGGGCCTGCAGCCAGGGATCTTCCACCCGCTGCAGGTCGGCCAGGAAGAACAGGTAGTCGCTGGCGTAGCGGGCGAAGTGGGCCGGGTCGACGGCCGAGCGGGTCATGTGCTCCATGCCCAGCCAGAGCGCCCGGCGGACGTCGGCCTGCCCCGGGTCGGCCTGGGCCAAGCCCGGGAGCAGGAGCAGCCAGAGCACCAGGCCCGCACGGCGCATCCCCCTGGAATACCCCCTTCCCACCCGGGGGTCAAAAACCGAAGATTTCCCTTGACCCGGGGGGGATGCTCGCTTAGATTCCCGCGCCGTGACCCTGCTCTTTGGTCGATGATGCCGAGGTGGCGGAACTGGTAGACGCGCTAGATTCAGGGTCTAGTGGGGTCACACCCGTGCAGGTTCAATTCCTGTCCTCGGCACTGTCTTTACGGGGCTTTTCCTTCGCTGGAAAAGCCCCGTTTTCGTTTCCGCTACAGAAGACACCAGCCACCGGCCGGGCATGGCGACTGGAGCAGGCCTCAGTCGATCGAGATCTCGGAGAAGTCGAGCTCACTGAGGATGAAGCCGGTGGTGTCCCCACCCAGGCCGAACGACACCACGGCCCCGGGCTGGTCGAGGAAGCTGAAGGTCCACGAGCGGGTGAAGGAGGTCCCCCCCTCGTCCAGGTCGTAGATGTTCACCCAGGGGATGTTGCTGCCGATGCGGAACACGGCCCAGCCGCGATTCCCGGCGGCGCGGGCCGTCCAGCCTAGCTGGTAGGTGTGTCCCTGGAGCAGCGGGGTCGACCGGCTGAGGCGGATGTCCCAGCCGTCCGATCCCGGCGAGGTGATGCTCACCACCAGCTCGCCGTTCGACACGCTCAGGCTGGCGTTCGCGCCGTTCTGCGTCTCGAGCGTCCAGCCATCGGTGGTGCTGCTGAAGTCGCTCTGGTAGATCGGCGTGACGCTGCTCGGCCAGACCGCCGGCATGGGGGCGTCCATCAGGGCCTCGAGCAGCTCGGGGAAGAACGTCCCGCTGCCGCGATCGAAGATGTTGAAGTCCACGAGGAAGTCCCAGTGGCACCAGATGAAGCCGACAGATTCGAAGTAGCGCGCCAGGTAGTTTAGGTAACGCGCCCTCGACTCCATCGGTCCGCCCTGGTAGGTGCCGAACTCGCCGACGTGGACCGGGATGTTGTGCGCCGCGCTGTAGGCGACAGCGGGCGCGAAGTGGCGAGCGATCTCGTCCCGGAACTCCTGGATGGGATACCACTCCTCGCCGCAGCACTGGTCGTAGTCCTCGATCCAGGAGGCGCACTGGTGGGTGAAGGTGTGAGGATCATAATAGTGGAACGACACCATCAGCGCCTCGTCGGCCGGTAGCTCGAGCTGCGGCAGCCCGCTCACATTCGCCCAGTATCCAGGAGAGACCAGCACGACCCGCTCCGCGTCATGCGCGCGGATGGCGGACACCGCCGCCGCCAGGAGCTGGTTCCAGTCCGCGAAGCTGAGGCCGCCCGTGGGCGCGATCGGTTCGTTGGTCAGCTCGAACACCAGGTTCGTGTAGGGGTAGCCCGCGAAGAAACTGGCGAGCTGCCCCCAGTGAGAGACGAAGGCGTCCTTGTGGGCCTGGGTCGGATCGCTCAGAAACGCGGGCGCGTGGTAGTCCAGCACGGGGATCAGGCCGGCCGCGATGCACAGGTCGATGATGGCCTGGAGGTTGGTGAGGGTCGCGGGGTCGATGGCGTAGTCCGGGCCGCCGCCGCCCGTGAAGCCGTAGATGACCAGCCGGATGTGCCCGAAGCCGGCCTCGGCCAGAAGCTGGAAGTAGGACTCGTCCCAGTCGGGGCTCAGCGCGCAGGAGCCGTCGTTCACCACCCCGTACCCGTTGATGCCCTTGCCCATGGCCGCGTGGAGCTGCCAGGCGAGGGTCGTTCCGGTCGGCACGCAAGCTCCGGCGCTGCAACGGGTGTCCCCCACGCACTCCTCCTGCAACACCGGGGTGATGCTCTCGCGGCAGTGGCCGCCCTCACAGCTCCATCCGTGGGCGTCCGCGTAGACATCTCCATCGCGGCAATAGGGCACGCCCGTCGAGTCGGGATCACAATCACCATCCCCGGCGCACTCCGGCGTCTCGTCCTCGAGGGGCAGCGGCGCCGCGCCGCGCGGCACGATCTCGATACCGCAGATCTTCGGCGGCTGGCCACCGCCCGACGGCACGAAGTCGAGGCGCAGCTCGCCGCCGCTCACTTCTACATCGAAGCTCCGCCGCACGGCGCGGTTCAGCTGGCCGCTGTCCGCGAAGATGTCCCAGGCCTGCAGCACGGAGCTCCCGTTCACGCGCACCTGGAAGACCCGGCTGCCGGCCGTGGCCCCGGCCGTGGTCTCGGCGTTGTGCAGGTGCAGCGTGTAGGCGCCGTTCGGCACGGCCACGACGAACGACATGGTCTCTCCCGCGGGTGGCCAGAGCTGGCGCTGGTACAGGGCGTCGTACAGGGTGTTGTCGATGGCGACGGAGCTCTCGAAGACGTCGTGCACCGTCCCGATCGCGTACGGCGACAGCGGCACGAACACCCTCCCGGCGAAGGTGTCGCTGCCCGACAGCAGCCCCGCGTCGAGGTACAGCGTGGTCGGGCCGCCCTGCTCGAGGCACCGCCCCGACAGGCAGCGGCCGCGGTGCTCGTCGGTCTGGCCCTCGAGGAAACAGGGCGTGTCGTCGGCGGCCGGTGCCTCGTACGCGCAGCCCGCGGGCTCCGTGGTCGGGTCGCAGCGCCCCCCCGAGAGGCAGCCACCCTCGAGATCCGGGCAGAGCACGCCCTCGCACACCAGCAGACAGGCCTGCCGGCAGCTCAAGCACGGCACGTCCGTCGGCGCGTACACGCACCCACCGCTGGCGGGGTCGCACTGCCCGACCGAGGCGTACACCCGCAGGACGGCATCGTCGGCGCTGCACTCGGGCTCCGGTGGCTCCTCGCAGACCACGGCCGTGCCCAGGCAATCGCCGCCGGCGTCGCAGCGGTCGTTCACGCTGCAGCCGTCCTCGTCGTCACACGCGTTCCCCGAGGGCGCCAGCGGGAAGAGGCACTGGTGAGCCTGGCAGGTGGCCCCCTCCCGCAGACGGCAGGCGGGCAGGGCCATGGTCTGGCAGTCCTGCCCGAGGAGGCACTCATCCTCGTCGCGCTCGCGGCAGGCCCCCTGATCGCACAGCCAGCCTGCGGCGCAGTCACCGTCTGCGGAACAGGCTCCGCCCTGACCGGCGTCGCAGCCCGCCGAAGCCAGCGCCGCGAGCGCCCCGAGGACTCCGACCAGCGTCGCCCTGCTCATCCTGTACCTCCTCCTCACGACGATTCGGTCCATGTTCGGCTGGTGCGTCCTCGGAGCGGTCCGCGTCCGCACCCCACCGAGATCCTCTCGTCTCCCGGGACCTCCGCTGGCTAGAGGATCCCGATCGTGTAGGCCAGGGTATAGTAGCCGCCGATGCCGAGGAAGACCACCGCGGTCAGGCGCCGCATCCAGCGTTCGATCACCGCCAGGGCGTTGAAGGCCTTCGAGATGCGGTTGGCGGCGAAGGCCAGGATCACCGAGAAGACCACCACCGGGAGCGCCGTCCCCACCCCATAGAGCGACGGCAGGAGCACGCTCGAGTCGTGCCGCACGGCCAGGGGGATCAGGCTCCCGAAGAAGAGCGCCGCCGACAGCGGGCAGAACGCCATCGCGAACACGATCCCCAGCAACCCCGCGCCCCACAGCCCGATCTTGTCCACCCGCGCCTTCAGCTTCGCCGAGACGCCCGCCCCCCCCGTCCAGGGCCAGGGGATCACGTCGAGCAGCAGCAGGCCGACCACGAGCAGCACCGGCCCGACGATCAGGTTCATGTACCGCTGCAGGAACATCGAGACGCTGGGGGTGGAGACCAGGCTCTCGACCACCAGCAGCGCCACCAGGAAGTAGGTCAGGGTCCGGCCCAGGGTGTAGAGCAGCCCGGACACCAGCACCAGCACCGGGCGATCGATCCGCTTGCTGGCGTAGGAGATGGCCGCGATGTTCGTCGCCAGCGGGCAGGGGCTGATGGAGGTCAGGATCCCCAGCCAGAGAGCGGTCCCGACCGCCATCCAGAACGGCTCCATCATTTTGCCCCGGCCTTGGCGAGGTAGACCCTGATCCGCTCTGCGGTGTAGTCCATGAGCTTGGGAGCGTCGTGGGCAAGGTCCCAGACCTTGTCGCAGTTCTCCCACTCGAGGGTCTTGCCGCCCTTGACCCACGCCACGACCATCGAGCTGAAGGAGATCTGGAACTGCATGGCGAGGGCCTTGTTGGCGTCCTCGTCGAAGTTGATCTCCCGGAACACGAGCTTCCTGGAGGCCAGCTCCGCGGCGAAACGCTCCTGGACGGCCTGCTCGATGCCCGCCTGGATGCCCAGGCAGGTGGGGCACCGCCGGTCGCCGTGGAAGTAGTAGACCAGCACCCCGTCCGTGAGGGTCTCGGCCCTGACCGCCTCCGGCGCCTGGGCGGGTGAGTCGCCTGGCTTCGCGGCGGGCGGATCGCCTCCCCCCGCCGTGGATTGGCTGCAGCCCACCGCCGCCAGCGCGCCGACGGACAACACGAGCGAGAGGATCACCAGCGTCACCTGCCTGTTCATCGCGGCTTCTCCCGTGCTCAGGGCTTCTGCTTCGCGAGGGCGGTCGTGATCCAGGAGACGATCTCCTGCGCGGCCGGGATGCGACCGCTCGCCTTGATCTCTCCGTCGACGACCAGGGCCGGGGTCATCATCACCGCGTAGGCCAGGATGTCGTCGAGCCTCTCGATCTTCACCAGCTCGACCGGCTGGCCCGAGGTGGCGATGGCCTTCTCGGCCTCGGCGTAGAGCTTCCTGCACTTGGGACAACCCGTTCCCAGCACCTCGATCTTCATGGATCTCCTCCTGCCTATCTAGAAGATCGCGCCGTAGACCATGCCAGCGACGGTCGAGAGCGCGATCACCAGCCCCACGAAGACGGCCGTCTTCTTGGTCCCCAGCACGCTGCGGATGACCAGCATGCTCGGCAGCGACAGGGCCGGCCCGGCGAGCAGCAGGGCCAGCGCCGGCCCCTTGCCCATGCCGGAGGCGAGCAACCCCTCCACGATGGGCACCTCGGTCAGGGTGGCGAAGTACATGAAGGCGCCCACCACCGAGGCGAGCAGGTTGGCGAGCAGCGAGTTGCCGCCCACCGCCTGGGCGATCCAGGAGTTGGGGATGAGCCCGCGCTCGGAGCCGCCCGGGCCGCCGAGCAGGAAGCCGGCGATCAGGACGCCGCCGAGCAGCAACGGCAGGATCTGCTTGGCGAAGGTCCAGGTCGAATCGACCCAGGACGCCAGCTCGTCCTTCTTGAACCAGGCCGCCAAGGCCCCCACCAGCAGCACGCCGAAGGCACCCGTGATGATCCACTTGGCCGTGTGAATGAGCGCCCAGGCGCCCCCCTCGCCGTCCGTGGGCTTGCCCCAGTTGGCGAACACCAGGATGCCGACCATGGCCGCGAAGTAGAGCCCGTCCTGCCACAGCCTGCGGCCCTTGACCTCGTCCGGGAGGACCACGCCGCCCGTGGCCTGCCTGGCCGCCTCCTCCTTGCGGAAGATGAGGTGCATCAGCAGGCCGATGATCACCGCGAACGAGATGGCGCCCACGGCGCGCGCGATGCCCAGCTCGGGCCCCAGCACCCGCGCGGTCAGGATGATCGCCAGCACGCTGATGGCCGGGCCCGAATACAGGAACGCGGTCGCGGGTCCGAGCCCGGCGCCGCGCCTGTGGATGCTGGCGAACAGCGGCAGCACGGTGCAGGAGCACACCGCCAGGATGGTCCCCGAGGCCGCGGCCACGCCGTAGGCGAGCACCTTGTTGGCCTGCGGCCCCAGGTACTTCATGACCGAGGCCTGGCTGACGAACACGCTGATGGCCCCGGCGATGAAGAAGGCCGGGATCAGGCAGAGCAGGACGTGCTCCCGGGCGTACCAGTGCCCGAGCGCCAGGCTCTCCTGGACCGCGGCCCACAGCTTGTCGCTGCCGACCGGCAGGAACCAGAAGAGCGCGAACACGGCCAGGATGAGCGCGAGCTTGGTGCGTTCCTTCATGGACGCCCCTCACCTCGCCTTTCCCTCGGGCTTGCGGCCCACGACGCGGACGCTCGCCACCTTGCCGCCGAGGGCCTCGGTGACACGCGCGAGCTGGTCCCTCGGCAGCGCCTCCGACCCGCAGCAGCAAGCGCCGGCCGTGTCCGTGTCGAGCAGGGCGGCGAGCTGCGAGGCGTCGTAGGTCAGGCGGTCCCGCACCTCGACCTCGGCCAGGCCTGCCTCCCGCAGCCCCGCCAGGTACTCCTCCTCGGGGATCGCCCCGGAGATGCAGGCCGAGTACAGCAGGCCCTCGGCCGCGATCCAGTCCGGCATCGGCTCGGCCACGATGTCCGAGATGGAGAAGCGGCCGCCGCCCTTGAGCACCCGGTGGAGCTCGGCGAAGACGCGCCTCTTCTCGGGCGAGAGGTTGATGACGCAGTTGGAGACCACGAAGTCGACCGAGGCCGACTCGACGGGCAGCTCCTCGATGATGCCCTGGCGCACCTCGACGTTGTCCAGCCCGGCGGCCTGCGCGTTCTCCCGGGCGCGGGCGATCATCTCCGGGGTCATGTCCACCCCGATCACCTTGCCCCGCGGGCCGGCCAGCTTGGCCGCCAGCAGCAGGTCGATCCCGGCGCCCGAGCCGAGGTCGAGCACGGTGTCGCCGGCGCGGATGTCCGCGAGGGCCACCGGGTTGCCGCAGCCGAAGGAGCTGCGGACGGCGTCGGCGGGCAGCGAGGCCAGCGCCTCGGGGCTGTAGCCCGCCAGCATCGGCAGGACCCCGGCGGTGGCCGGCGTCGAGCAGCAGCAGCCGCAGCTGGACACCTTGGTCTGCTCGACCGCGCGGGCGTACGACGTCGAGACGGTCTTGCGGACGTCCTCGGGGCGGGTCATGCCTTGACCTCCTGCGTGCGGAAGTACCTGCGCCCGAGCCAGAGCGCGATGTGGACCAGACCGATCATCACCGGCACCTCGACCAGGGGCCCGATCACGGCCGAGAAGGCCGCGCCGTGGCCGAGGGTGAAGGTGGCCACGGCCACGGCGATGGCCAGCTCGAAGTTGTTCGAGGCCGCGGTGAAGCTCAGGGTCGTGGCCTGCCCGTAGGTCGCGCCGACCTTCTTCGACATGAGGAAGGAGATGAAGAACATCAGCACGAAGTAGATGAGCAGCGGGAGCGCGATCCACAGCACGTCCAGCGGCAGCTCCACGATCTTCTCGCCCTTGAGCGAGAACATGACCACGATGGTGAACAGCAGCGCCACGAGCGTGATCGGGCTGATCCTGGGGATGAACCGGGTCTGGTACCAGGCCTTGCCCTTGAGCCTGATCAAGGTGAAGCGGGTGAGGATGCCGGCCAGGAACGGGATGCCCAGGTAGATGAACACGCTCTGGGCGATCTGGCCGATGGTGATGTCCACCGTCACGCCCTCCAGCCCGAACCAGGTGGGCACGACGGTGATGAACACCCAGGCGTACAGCGAGTAGAACAGCACCTGGAAGACCGAGTTGAAGGCCACCAGCCCGGCGCAGTACTCGCCGTCGCCCCTGGCCAGCTCGTTCCACACGATCACCATGGCGATGCAGCGCGCCAGCCCGATCATGATCAGCCCGACCATGTACTCGTGGTAGGTGGCCATCCGCTCGGGCGAGGCGCCCAGGGCCATGGGCAGGACGTGCAGGAACAGGATGGCCAGCCCGAACATGAGCAGCGGGCCGATGATCCAATTCTGCACCAGCGACAGGCCGAGCACCTTGAAGTTCTTGAAGACTGGGCCCATCTCCTCGTAGCGCACCTTGGCCAGCGGCGGGTACATCATGAGGATCAGGCCGATGGCGATGGGGACGTTGGTCGTGCCCACGTTGAATCTGTTGATGAACGGGACCACGGCCGGGACCAGGTAGCCGAGCCCGACCCCGGCCGCCATGGCGATGAAGATCCACAGGGTCAGGTAGCGGTCGAGGAAGGACAGGCGCCTCGGCGCACCGCCCGGTTCGCCAGCGCCGGTCCCAGGTCCCTGACTCATCGAGCCCCTCCCGCCCGCGGCGACCTGGAGCGGCCCGCCGGCTTCTTCTTGATTGCAGCGCGGCCAGCCCTGCCCGCGGCGCACGCCCCGGCGCGCTCCTTGCGCGCCAGCCAGCCCTCGAGCTCCCGGAGCACCCGGGCGGCGCCGGGGTGGCTGGCGAGCTCTCCGCGGAGCGCGTCGAGCAGGGATCGCTCGAGCCCGCTCTCGACCGGGCGGAGCGAGTAGTAGGACCAGGTCGCCTCCCTGCGGTCGACCACCAGGCCCGCGTGGCGCAGCACCGCCAGGTGGCGAGAGGCCTTGGACTGGGTGATGCCGAGCGCGCCCATGAGGTCGCACACGCACAGCTCCCGGTGGTTGAGCAGGAGCCAGAGCATCTCGAGCCGCGCCCCGTCAGACAGCGCCTTGAAGAAACGGGCCACGTCCTTCACGTGCACCTCCAAACATATAATCGTTTATGCGGATGTACGGATGATGTCAAGGGCTGTTTCGGGGGGGTGGGGCCGCCGGGGCGAACCGGGGGGCCCCTCGGCTCACACGGCCTTCAGGGCGTCGTCGAGCGCCTGGATGAGGTCATCGACGTCCTCCACGCCGACCGAGACGCGGACCAGGCCGTCGGTGATCCCGACCTTCTCGCGCTTCGGCCTGGGCACGCAGGCGTGGGTCATCGAGGCCGGGTGCTGGATCAGGGAGTCCACGCAGCCCAGCGAGACGGCCAGCGAGAAGACCTTGATGGTGTCCATCAGCTTCCGCCCGGCCTCCAGCCCGCCCCGGATGTCGAAGCAGACCATCCCGCCGAACTTGCCCATCTGCTGCCTGGCGATGGCGTGACCGGGGCTGCTCTCCAGGCCGGGGTAGTAGACGCGCTCCACCTTGGGGTGACCCTCCAGATAACGGGCGATGGCCAGCGCGTTCTCGCAGTGGCGATCCATGCGCAGCGGCAGCGTCTTGATGCCGAGGTTGACCAGCCAGGCGTCGAAGGGGCTCGGGTTCCCGCCGACGTCCTTGACGATCGAGTAGGCCTTGTCCTTGACCTCGTCGCGGATCGTGGTCATCACCCCGCCCACCACGGTGCCGTGACCGCACAGGTACTTGGTCGTGGAGTGGATCACCACGTCGGCGCCGAGGCTCAGCGGGCGCTGGAGGTAGGGCGTGGCGAAGGTGTTGTCGACCACGACCTTCATGTCCGGGTTGACGCCCTTGACGATCTTCGCCAGGGCCGCGATGTCGGTGACGGCCAGGGTCGGGTTGGTGGGGGTCTCGAACAGGATGGCGCGCGCCCGCGGGTTGGCCTTGACGACGCGCTCCACGGCGTCCAGATCCTGCGTGGCCACCTCCACGGAGCGGACGCCGAACCGCGCCAGCACGTTCTCGGCCAGGTGCTGTGTGGCGCCGTAGAGCACGTCGCCCAGGATCAGCGTGTCGCCCTGGGAGCAGATCGCCATCAGCGTGGAGGAGATGGCCGCCATCCCGGAGGAGAAGGCCAGCGAGGACACGCGCACCTCGGGGTCGCGCAGCTTCACCTCCTTGCCCTCCAGGGCGTTCATCTTCGCCTCGAGCAGCATGACCGTGGGGTTGCCGAGGCGCGTGTAGGCGTAGCCCGGCCGCTCCCCGGAGAAGACCGCCGCGCCCTCGGCGACGTTCTGGAAGACGAAGGTCGAGGACTGGTAGATGGCGCCGGTGTGCGTGGTGTGCTGGGGCTGACCCACGTGCTCGCCGGCGTGGATCGCCCGCGTGCCGAAGCCGCAGTTGAGGAAAAAGCGCTCCAGGAAATCCGCCGACTTGGAATCTTCCAAGGCTCACCTCCGGGGGCCGATCATGGACCTCGGCCCGGACGAGTCAAGCAGGATCTGCTGCGCCCTGGGTTCGCCTCCGGGGACGGGCCTGGCGCGCGTCCGGATCAGCAGCACTCCGGGACGATGTCGATGCGTGGGACGTAGTCGTCCAGCAGGGGGAAGTCGTCCAGGTTCTTGGCGAACGCGGCCCGCATGAAGAGATCCTCCCACCAGAACACGTCGTGGCGCCGGATCGAGCGGCGCATCGCACGCATGCGCCGGCGCCGCATCGCGAGGCGCATGTGGAAGGCCTCGGCGATGGTGTCGGCCGTCCCGACCACGTCGTAGGGGTTGCTGAGCAGCGCCCAGGGGTGGAGCTGGGCGGCTGCGCCGGCGAACTCGCTGAGGATCAACACGCAGTCCTCCTCGATGCTGCAGGCGCAGTACTCCTTGGCGACCAGGTTCATGCCGTCCTTGAGGGGCGTCACCAGGGCGATCTCGGCCGCGCGGTAGAAGGACAGCAGCTCGTCCCGGGCCAGGCTCCGGAACACGTAGTGGATCGGGACCCAGCCACCGGGCTCGGTGAATTGCCCGTTGATCTGCCCGACCGCCTGCTCGATCGAGACCTTGAGGGCCTGGTAACGGGGGATGTCCTCCCGGCTCGGGATGACCACCTGGATCAAGGTGACCTGGTTGGTGAGCTCCGGATGACGGAGGAGCGCATGGCGGAAGGCCTCCAGCCGGAGCGGGATGCCCTTGGTGTAGTCCAGCCGGTCCAGCCCGAGGATCAGCTGGCGGCTCGCCAGCTGCGTGCGCAGGCCCGCGGCGAGCTCCGAGACCGCGGGCCGATCGGCCCCGTCCTTGAACGCCTTGAAGTCGATGCCGATGGGGAAGTGGCCGATCCTCACCCGATGCTGGCCCACCCTGCCGGACAACACCTGCCCCTGGCCGCGGAAGCGGACCCCGCGGACGAGGGTCCGCAGGCACTGCACGAAGTTGCTACGATCCCTCATGGTCTGGAAGCCGATCAGGTCGAACTCGAGCAAGGCGCGCAGGAGGTCGAAACGCCAGGGCAGCTTGACGAAGATGTCCAGCGGAGGGAACGGGATGTGCAGGAAGAACCCGATGCGGTTCTTGACCCCCAGGCCCCTCAGCTCCGCGGCCACGTTCATGAGGTGGTAGTCGTGCACCCACAGGAAGTCGCCCGGGCGGATCTGGGCGGCGGTCTCCTCGGCGAAGCGCCGGTTGACCTGCTGGTAGGCCTGCCAGTAGCTCGGGTCGAAGTTGCAGAGCGACTGCAGGTCATGGAACAGCGGCCAGATGATCTCGTTGGAGAAGCCCTGGTAGAACCCCTGCACCTCCTCCGCCGAGAGCCCCACCGGCACCAGCTCGAAGCCCAGGGAGCGGCGCGAGTCGCGCAGCAGACCTGCCAGGTCCTCGGTCGCCCCGGAGATCCCGGGCCAGCCGATCCAGGTTCCGCCCCGGTTCTGGAGAGTCGGCAGGAGGGCGGTGATGAGACCACCCGCTCCGGGCTTGAGCCTGGGTGGACTGCCCGGCACGCGTTCGACCACGAAGGGCAGGCGGTTCGAGACCACCACCAGGCGCCCGGCTTGCCGCGGACGTCTCCGTCGAGCTGTCTCGGCCATGACACCCCCCTCACCCGGTCAGTCCACCCCAGCGCTCCAGGAACCAGAACAGCTCCTCGGGCGGCTGGATCCACAGGTCCGCCGCGGTCGGGCGGAGCTCGGGGCGGACCAGGACCCCCAGCCCACGCCCTCGAACGGCCCTGAACCCGTCTTCATCCGTCTCGTCGTCCCCGAGAAAGGCGATGGGCAGCGCGGTCGGGGCCTCGGCCAGCATGACCTCGACCGCGTGGGCCTTGCCGAGCCCGGGGAGGCGCAGCTCCAGGCCTCCGTCGAACTCGACCACGGACAGGTCGAACTGCCGGGCCAGCGCCTGCCAGTCGCCCCGGACGAGCGCGCGGATGGCGTGCACCGCCTGCGCCGGGCAGCCACGATGGTGCGCGGCCACCGCCAGACGCTTGATCTCCAGCCGGCCGCCCAGGGCCTGGACCGCCTGCTTGATCGCCGTGGCGCGGAGCAGGCCGACCGCCTGGAGGGCGGACAGCTCATGCCGCCAGGCGCTGCCGTCCGGCAGCCTGCGCTCCCCGCCGTGGCAGCCCCAGATCTCCAGCGGAAAGCGAACGGCCAGGAGGCGCTCGCACTGGTCGGCTGGCCGGCCCGTGACCACCACGATCCGCGTACCCTGGCCGGCCAGGCGCTCCAGCAAGTCCGTGAGGCCCGGATACGGCAGCGCCAGGGCAGGATCGACCTGGAAGGGCGCCAGCGTGCCGTCGTAGTCGAGCATCAGGAGCCGCTGCGGGGCGTTCGCCGCCACCTGCATCCGTCGCTCCAGATCGACGCTCGCGGTGAGCTGCTGCATGTATCCCGTCCCCCCCTAGCTCAACCGGATGTCCTGGCCGTCCTGTCCGCGCAGCAGGCTGACCATGAGGGTCAGGTACTCCCGCAGGTGGCGGGTGATCAGGAAGTTCTCCCGCACGATCTGCCTGGCCCTCTGCCCCATCTGCTGCAGCTTGTCCCGGTGGTGGTGCAGGTAGCGCACGCGCAGGGCGGCGCCCTCCGGGCTGTTGACCAGGAAGCCGGTGTGGTGGTTCACCACCTGCAGGCGGATCCCTCCGGTGTCCCCGCCGATGACCGGTTTGCCCTTCCACATGGCCTCGGCGACCGTCAGCCCGAAGCCCTCCCTGAGGGACTTCTGCAGCACGAAGTCCGCGGCCCGCTGGAGGGCGTTGATGGTGCGGTGCGCGTCGGCTGGCAGCGCCAGGATGTGGATGTCCGGGTCGCCGTCCGCCGCCAGCTCCACCTCTCCGAGCACGGCGGCCGCCTCTGGATCGTCGGTTGCTCCGCCCCCCGCCAGGACCAGCTGCAACCCCGGGATGAAGTCCTTGGCCAGCCGGAAGGCACGGATCACGCCCAGCGGGTCCTTGAACCGGTCGAACCTCGACACCTGAGCCATCAGCGGGCGCTGAGCATCCAGCCCGAACCGCGCGCGGACCGCGTCGATCTCGGCCGGGTCGAGCTCACAGTTCTTGTCCGAGAGCGGATCGATGCTGGGCGGGATCAGCACCATCGGATGAGGCAGGGCCTGGGCGAAGTCAGCGAGCGAGAAGATGCTGGCGTCGTGCAACACCACCTCTGCCCGCAGGAAATTCCAGACCTGGCGCTGGGGGTGACCCAGGTCGATGTGACAGCGCCAGATCCACTTGCCGCGCCGCCCCTGGCAGTGGCGCAGCAGCCCGGCTGGCTGCGGGTCGTGGATGAAGACCAGGTCCGCGTCCTCGAGCTGCGCCTGCAGCCGCCCGGCGTTCTCCTGGTTGGTGCGGCCGTAGGTCTCCAGCAGGGCCCTGGGGATGGGGGTCTGCTCGCCCTGGAGCGCGTTGTGCATGCGCTTGGTGCACTGGAAGAAGTCACCGCTCCCGGTGATCACCTCCCACTGGGCATCGATGCCCAGGCTGCGCATCAAGGGGACGAGCTTCTCGAGGATCTCCGCGACCCCACCGCCAGCCCGGGTGGAGTTGACGTGCACGACCCTCTTGCCCCGGAGGGGCTCGGCCAGCTGGACGAGCTGCCGGATGACGTCCTCGCCGCAGGCCGGGGCGTAGCGCATCAACAACTCGTGCATGGCGCCCTCCTGACCAGCCAGCGATCGAAGAGGGACACCATCTGGGCGCGGAGCTCCGACAGGCTGTGGAAGTAGGGATCCAGCTCGGCCAGGGCGTGCACGAGCGCTTCGTGCTCGGGCCCGAACCGCTCCAGCCAGATGCGGAAGTCGTCCTGGTGCACCGGCGGTCGCCAGCGGGCGGCGACCACATGGTAGAAGATGCTGCCCACCGAGACCGTCGGGAGGGCGCCGGCCAGCTCCCCGGCCGTGGCGAACTGCAGGCCGGTGTCGAACACCACCATCTGGGAGCGCACGAAATGGAACTGCTCGTCCGTCCTGGCCCAGGGGACGAAGGTGCTCTCGTCCAGGCGCTCGTCGAGGACCTCGAGCAGCTCCCGGCGTAGCTCCTCGATCGAGTCGAAGTTGGCGGGATCGAGGATGCCCAGGCGCTCCGCCAGGCGCTTGTCGTGCAGGCCGCGGTTCGCCCAGGAGGCGAAGTCGTTGTTGTACTCCGGATCGTCGAAGTGCGGTCGGAGCAAGCCGCCCCAGAAGTGGTTGTATATCGCCTGCGGATGCACCGTCACCAGGCACTCCCGCAGCTCGCGCAGGTTCTGAGCGCGCTGCCCGGTGGCCACCGACAGCAGCGCGCAGTCCTTCAGCACGAAGGGTCCAGCAGGAATGCCGATTGCCATGTGAGCTCCTCGTCCCCGGCACCCACCCTAGCAGAGATATTGTTTGTGCTCAAACCTATTTCTTGCTACCTTCACGGGCATGATCAGGCATCGCGTCGAGGCTGACGCCAGCGTCGCCCGCGCCGCGGGCAGGCAGGCTCCCAGGCTCGGCCGGAGCCTCAGCTTCATGCGGGCGCTCTGGGCGGTGGTCCACGGACTCCAGCTGGCCTCCAAGCGCATGGCGGCCGACATCGGCCTGACCGGGCCGCAGCGACTGGTGGTCCGGATCATCGGCCGCGCGCGGGGCATCACCCCCGGGGAGCTCGCCAGCATCCTGCACCTCGACCCCAGCACGCTGACAGGGATCCTGCAGCGCCTGGAGCGCGCGAGGCTGATTCGACGGTCACGGGACCCCAAAGACCGCCGGAGGGTGCACCTGTCCCTGACTCGCCAGGGACTGGCCCTCGATGAGCTGAGGAGAGGGACCGTCGAGGCGAGCGTACGCGCCGCCCTGAGCCAGATGACGCCCCGGGAGCTGGCGATCACCCTGCGGTCTCTCGAGCGGCTGGCCTCCGCGCTCCTCGGGCCGCAAGCGACGCCGCCCGGAGGTTGAGGATCGCCCGAGGGTTCGGCGTGCTATCCTCGTGCCGGGCCCTGGAGGGCGTGGCCGGTTCACGGGGCGGATCCGCGAGAGCTCGAATGCACATCGTCATCATCGGTGCCGGTGAGATCGGTCTGGAGCTGGCGCGCCGGCTGGCGGCCCGCTCCGCGGTCGTGGTGGTCGACAAGCGGCCCGAGGCGCTGGCCGGCCTCGAGCTGCTGCCGGACACGGACCCGGCGCCGATCGCCCGGCTGCCGGCCAAGGGGCTCGTCGGGCTGGTCGGAGACGGCAGCTCCAGGCTGGTGCTGAAGAGGCTGAGGGAGGCCGAGCGCAGGCTCCCCCTGCTCGCCGCCAGCCCGGACGACGAGGTGAATCTGGAGATCGGTCGGCTCGGACGCGAGCTCGGCTTCGACCCCATTCTCCTGGTCCAGAACCGCGCCGGTTCGAAGGCGCTCTTCGACGGCGGGTCCTGGGTGACCGTGCCCAGGACCGCCCTGCTGGTCGACCACCTGGAGCGGACCCTGAAGGCCTCCGGCGCGGTGGTCCCGGTGGGCATCGGCCTCGGGCGCGGCGAGCTGCTCGAGATCCGGCTCCAGCGGACCTCGCCCATCCTGCACAGGCCGCTGCGGGAGCTGGATCCGCACCGCTGGCGCGTGGCGGCCATCTTCCGCCAGGACCAGCTCATCGTCCCCACGGGCGAGTCCACCCTGGAGCCAGACGACCGCGTCCTGCTGGTCGGCGATCCCGAGGTGCTGCCCGCGGTATCCGAGTACCTGCGGCTCGGCACGCCCGAGTTCCCGCGGCCCTACGGCCCGAACGTGGTCAGCCTGGAGCCCGGCGGCAGCGACCAGGAGCTCGGGCGCGAGGCGACCGCGTTGGCCTGCGCGTGCGGCGCGGCCAGCGTGGTGCGGGGCTTCCCGGGCGCCCCGCAGGTACCCTCGGGCGCCGACGAGGATCTCCTCTCCGCGCCCGCCTGCAAGGGCTCGACCGGGCAGGCCACCTTTCCCCTGGCGGACGGGGCTCCCGGCGCGAGCGCCGCGCTGGCCCTGGAGCACCACGCGGGGGTGGTGCTGGCCAGGCCCGCGCGGCCGGGCGCCTGGCAGCGGCTGCGGATCGGGCTCGGCGCCCGGGCCTGGGACGCCGAGCTGTGCGACGCGCTGCGCGTTCCGGTCCTGTTCGGCCGCCAGACCATGCCCTACCGGCGCCTGCTGGTGACCGCGTCCGGTTCCAGGCTGGATCGGGTCGGCGCCGAGCTGGCCATCGACGTGGCCCGGCAGCTCGGGGCCTCCCTGACCGCGCTGCACGTGGCCATGCCGGTCCACCTGACGGGTCAGGACGAGCAGGCCGGCGGGCCGGGGCCGCTGGTGCCGATCGCCCGGCTGGCGCAGCTCTTCGGGCTCAAGCTGGAGAGCCTGGAGCGCCAGGGGAACCCGATCCACGCGGTCCTCGAGGAGGCCTCCCGCCACGACCTGCTGGTGCTCGCGCGCCGCCAGCGCCGGCGCGACAGCCCGTGGAACCCGGACGTGGCCCTGCGGATCGCCCGGGCTGCCCGCTGCTCGACGCTGGTGATCACCGTGCCCGCCGCGGAGTGAGCATGGCGGGCGCGGATCAGCACCTGCTCTCCTTCCTCGTGCTGGTCGCGGGCGCGGCCGGGATCCCCCTCCTGGCCGGCCGGCTGCGCATCCCCTCCCCCGTGCTGCTGGTGGGCTTCGGCCTGCTGGTCGGGCCGCAGGTGCTGGGTTGGCTGCACGTCGACGAGGTGACCGGCTTCCTGGGCGAGCTCGGCCTGATCGTCCTGATGTTCCTGGCGGGCATGGAGATCGACTTCAACGGCCTGGCGGCGCGCGGCGGCAGGGAGCTGCTGTGGCTGCTGGCGGGCTGCCTCGGCGCCTTCGGCCTGGCGGGGGTGGCCTGCCTGGCGCTGGAGCTCGACCCGATCTACGGCCTGGCCCTGGGGGCCAGCAGCCTGGGGCTGCCGCTGGCCGTGCTCAAGGAGGTGGGGCGGCTGCGCTCGCCCCTGGGCCAGTCGGTGATCCTGCTGGGCTCCCTGGGCGAGTTCCTGACCGTCCTGGGGCTGACCCTGTTCTCGCTCGGCAGCCGCCATGGCTTCTCCCTGGAGCTGCTGTGGGCGCTGGGCAAGCTCCTGGCCGTGCTGGCGGTGGCGGGCGCGGCGCTGCGCAGCCTGGTGGCGCTGGCCTGGTGGCGGCCCCAGCTCTTCGCCCACCTGGTGAAGAAGGAGGACGGGTCCGAGCTGGGCGTGAGGATGACCCTGGTGCTGATGATGGCCTTCTCCATGCTGGCCTGGCTGGCGGGCGTCGAGGCCATCGTCGGGGCCTTCGTGGCCGGGGCGGTCACCGCCTACGTGCTGCGCGGCAAGGCCGTGCTCGAGGAGAAGCTCTCCGCGGTCGGTCACGGTCTGCTCGTGCCGGTGTTCTTCACCATGGTCGGGGCGAGCTTCGAGCCCGGGCTGATCAGCCCGGACAGCCTGCTGCTGGCGCTGGAGCTGACGGGTCTGGCGCTGGCGGTCAAGCTCCTGCCCGCGCTGGTGCTGCTGCGCGGCGGCCTGTCGCTGCGGGAGAGCCTCGCGGCCGGCATGCTGCTGGCGGCGCCGCTGACCCTGGTGGTGGCCATCTCGGCCGTGGCCCTGGAGCTCGGCGCCGTGGACGGCGCCGGCCGGACCTCCCTGGTGCTGCTGGCGCTCGCGGCCGGCGTGGTGTTCCCGATCGGCTTCCACTGGCTGGGAGCGAAGGACGCCACGGCGTCCGGGGAGACCCGCGCGTCATGAGCACCGCCGGCAGATCGTGGCGAGGATGGCTGAGCCGGGTCCCGCTCCGCGAGATGTGGCGCGCGTTACCTCTCACCCTGGTGCGGAGACTGTGGCGTCTCCTGCTGCTGTGTGCGCTGGTCGGGGTGGTGGCGGGCTTCGGCGCGGTGGGCTTCTACGCCCTGCTGGACCTGGCGCGCTGGCTCTTCCTCGAGAACCTGGCCGGATACCACCCGTTGCCACCCGGCGGCGAGGCACCTCTGCTGATCTCGCCCGCCACCCCGCTGCGGCCCTGGGTGCTCTTCCTGGTGCCCGCGGCCGGTGGGCTGCTGAGCGGGCTGCTGGTCTACTGGCTGGCGCCGGAGGCCGAGGGCCACGGCACCGACGCCGCCATCCTGGCCTACCACCAGCGCGCCGGAAAGATCCGCGCGAGGGTTCCCCTGGTCAAGGGCCTGGCCTCCGCCATCACCATCGGCTCAGGAGGCTCGGGCGGGCGCGAGGGGCCGATCACCCAGATCGGCGCGGGCTTCGGCTCGGTCCTCGCGGGCCTCTTGCGCCTGGGGCCGAACGAGCGGCGCATGCTGATGGCGGCGGGTATGGGGGCGGGGGTGGGCGCCATCTTCCACGCCCCCCTTGCGGGCGCCCTGTTTTCGGCCGAGGTGCTGTACCGCGAGCTCGATCTGGAAGTCGAAGTGATCGTGCCATCGGTGATCTCCTCGATCGTGGCCTACGCCATCTTCGCCATGGTGTACGGCTGGGAACCTCTCTTCGTCGTGCCGGCCTTCGCCTTCCGGAATCCGACCGAGCTGCTGCCCTACCTGGTGCTGGCCGTGGTCGTGGCGGCTGGCGCGACTTCCTACGTCAGGGTGTTCTACGGCATCCGCGACCTGTTCAGACGGCTGGCCATACCCCGCTACCTGAAGCCGGCCCTGGGGGGACTCCTGGTGGGTGGGATCGCGCTGATCCTGCCCGAGGCGATCGGCACCGGCTACGGGAACCTCCAGCGGGTGTTCGATGGACAGGTCGCGGTCGGCCTGCTGTTCGCCGTGGCCGCGCTCAAGATCCTGGCCACCGGCTTCAGCATCGGCTCGGGAGGCAGCGGCGGCGTGTTCGGCCCGGCCGTGGTGATCGGCGGCGCCCTGGGCGGCGGCGTGGGACAGCTGATGGCCAACACCTTCCCCGACATGCACCTGAGTCCCGGGGCCTTCACCATGGTGGGCATGGCCGGGTTCTTCTCCGCGGCAGCCAACACACCCATCTCGACCATCATCATGGTCAGCGAGATGACCGGCAACTACCACCTGCTGGTGCCATCGATGTGGGTGTGCTTCCTGGCCTACCTGATGGTCCGCCGGCAGGGCATCTACGAGAACCAGCTCGCCAACCGCTTCGACACCCCGGTCCACCTCGGCGAGATGCTGGGTGCGGTCCTGCGCGAGCTCAAGGTCGCGAACGTGCTGGCGTGCCGGCCCAGCGACGCGCTGTTCTCGGTGTCTGAAGGCGCCGACCTGCGCGAGCTCTCGAACCAGTTCGCCAGGTCCAACGCTTCCAGTTTCCCCGTGCTGGACTCGGAGGGCAGGCTGGCGGGCATGATCCTCGGACGGGAGCTGCGAGTCGTGCTGGGGAGAGGCGATCTCGATCCGCTCATCATCGCCGCCGACCTGTCCCGGCCTGCCGTCACGGTGACCCAGGAGCAGAGCCTCTTCGACGCCATCGGCCTGATGACCGAGCAGCGGCTGGACGAGCTGATCGTGGTGGATCCCGCGGACAGGCTGAGGGCCCTGGCGGTGCTCACCCGCAACGACATCGTGAACGCCTACCACGAGGCGCTGGTGCGGAGCACCTGACTCCCCCGCGCAGCTCTGGGAGGGGCCGAGCGCCGCCGCGGCGCGCGGGCCGTGACGCCGGCGTCAGGGCGCACGCCTGCGGCCCAGGCTCCACTTCAGCGCCGGGGGAGTGAGCATGGTGGTGACGATGACCATCACCACCACCGCCGAGAAGGTGGCCTCGTCGATCACCCGCTCGCCACCGACGGTCAGCGCCAGGCCGATGTTCGCGAAGATCAGGCCCACCTCGCCCCGGGGGATCATCCCCAGGCCCACCGTGAGCCGGTCCACGCCCCGGCCGAGCACGCCCAGCGAGCAGGCCTGCTTTCCCAGGATGGCGGCCGCGGTCAGGGCCCCGGCCAGGCCGAGGACGCCCGGCTGGGCGAAGGAGCGCAGGTCGGTGCGCATGCCCATGAGCACGAAGAAGACAGGCACCAGGAACGAGGAGATGGGGTGGATGAGCTCCTCCAGCCCGTGCTCGCCCCGGTCGACGTAGTCCCGGTAGTGGGCCTCCTCCAGGATGAGCCCGGCGGCGAAGGCCCCGACGATCGGGGCGAGGCCGATCACGCTGGCGAGCCAGGCGAGCAGGAAGCAGAAGACCAGCCCCAGGGCCAGCAGCACCCCCCGGGCGCGCAGCCGCGAGGCGAGCGAGAAGAGCTTCCTCGAGAACAGGACGCCGAGCACCAGCGCGCCGATCAGGAAGCCCCCGGCCTTGCCGAGGGTCAGCGCCACGTCGCCCGCCGAGAGGCTCCCGCCGCGGTCGGCGGCCGAGATGACACCCACGACCACCGCCAGGATGACGAGGCCCAGCACGTCGTCGATCACCGCCGCGCCCAGGATCACCCTGGCCTCGCTCGTCTGCGAGCGCCCCAGGTCCTTCAGCACCCGCGCGGTGATGCCCACGCTGGTCGCGGTCAGGGTCGCCCCGAGGAAGGCGTGGACGTACTCGCTGTGGCCGGGCAGCAACCAGATCCCCACGCCCCACCCCAGCGCGAAGGGCAGGGCCACGCCCAGGAGCGCGACGAGCAGCGCGGACCACCCGATCTTCAGCATCTGGCCGACCGTCGACTCCAGCCCCACCTCGAACAGGAGCAGGAGCACCCCCAGCCGCGCCAGCATGTCGATGGTCGGATCGGCCTCCAGGGGCTCCAGGCCGGTGAAGCCGGTCAGCCCGAGGTTCCCGAGCAGCACGCCGAGCAGCAGCTCGCCCAGCACCGCGGGCTGCCCGAGGCGGACCGCCAGCTCGCCGCCCAGCTTGGCCGCGACCAGGATGATGGCCAGCCACAGCACCACCTGGGCGATGGGATCGTGGTGACCGGCCCCCCCGGCCCCGAAGGCCGGCCAGGCCGCCAGGAACACGAGCGCGCCGGCGAGCCAGCGCATCTTCGGCGGGCCAGGCATCCCTAGAAGTAGTACCAGATGCCGCGGTACTCCGCGAGGTCTTCCCCGATCGCCTCCAGCCGGCGGAGGTAGCTCAGGATGGGCACGTCGCGCGCGACGTAGGTGCGCTGGGGGGCGATCTTCTTCTCCCAGGGGTGGAACTCGTAGAGCCTGGAGCCGTCGGGCGCGATGGAGATCAGATCCCGGTGTTGCCAGGCGTTCAGCGGGTTCTTGCCGAGGCCGGGCACGTTGAACACGGGCTCGTCGGTGCGCGTGAGGCCAGGCATCAGGCGCGCCTCCTCCTTCTGCTCCTGGACCAGGCGGGCGATGGGCACGCGGTAGGAGGCCGTCTCCTCCTTCCCCTTGGCGTTGAAGGTGTAGTACGGGTCGAGGCCGCACCGCCGGAGCAGCCGGCGCAGGGCCGCGGCCTCGAAGCGCCGCGACACGTGGAAGGTGAACACGAGCTGGTTGTACACGGAGATGCCCCGCCGCCGCAGCCGGTCCACCGCGGCCACCAGCTCGGGGGTGATCTCGTACGGGTGCTCCACGTGGGTCACCAGGCAGAGCTCGCGGCGACCGGGCTGCCGGTAGGAGCCGAGCAACCGGGCCAGGGCCGGGGTGAAGCGCATGGGCAGCGTGACCGGTGTGCGCGAGCCGATGCGGATGCGCTCCACGTGGGGGATGGCGGCCAGCCGATCCAGCAAGGCCTCCAGCCGCGAGTCCGACAGCACCAGCGGATCTCCGCCGGTGACGAGCACGTCGTGGATGGCGGGGTGGTCTCCGAGCCAGGCGATGGCCGCGGAGAGCACGTCGGGCCGCGCCATGGCGCCGCGGGCCATGGGCGCCTCGATCTCCCAGTTCCGCTGGCAGTAGACGCAGATCTGGGGACAGGTGTTGTAGGGCTTCAGGATGGCGACGCCCGCGTAGCGCCGCGTGACCAGGTCCGCGGGAGAGGTGTCCGCCTCCTGCATGAAGTCGTGAGCCACGCGCGCCTCGGCGGAGCACAGCACGTCGAGGTAGTCCGCCGGGGGGATCACCTGGGCCCGCAGCGCGCGATCCCGGCCTCCGTCGAGCGCGGCGTCGAGCAGGGAGGCGTAGTAGGGGGTGACGCCGAAGGGCACCTTGCCCGCCTCCGCCCGGTCGATGGCCGCGCGCTCGTCCGCCGACAGCGGGGCGACCCGGGCCAGCTCCGCGGAGGTCCGCGCCACGTGGCGCACCTGCCAGCGCCAGTCGGACCACTGCCTGGGCGTGGCCCCCAGGGCCCGCTGGACGTCCCGGGCGCGGCTGGCCCTGCGCTCCAGCGCGGCCGGCGCGAGCCCGTGCTCGTACCGTCCGATGCGGGCGTCGAGCTCGCGCCCGAGCCGGTCGAGCTCGAGCGAGCGGTGCCGGGCCGCGTCACGCCCGGCCAGCCCGGGCGGCATCTCCAGGGAGTCCGCGGAGTGCAACCTCTCGCGGCCCTCGATCCCTCGCACGAGGTGGCACACCTCGGCCCAGAAGCCCGGCGCCAGATCGTCCCGCGCTGCGCCGCGGGCCGTGTCGACGAGCGCCTGCAGCACGCTGAGGCCGGCAAGCCGCTCGCTGCGCGGGTGCAGCAGGCCGCGCCAGGCCCGGGCGCAGTCCCGGACCACGATCAGGTCCAGGTCGTGGAGCGACTGGTCCCCGGAGTAGGTCTCGAAGTGGAGCCGGTTCACGCGCTCCAGCGTGGCCTGGCGGACGGCCTCGAGCGGCGCCTCGCGGGCGAGGTCCGGGAGCCAGGCGACGGCCTCCTGGAGGAAGCGCTCCCGCGTCCAGGGTCCATTCGCGGCCGAGATCTGATCGTTCATGGGCGCCTCCAGCTCCGAGTCCAATGCCTATTCTGCCCCACCCTCAGCGGTCCCCCGGTGACCCTCGGGGCTCAACGCAGGGGCGCGGCGGCGCTCATCTTCCAGGGCCGCCGGAGCGCGGTCCGCTCGAAGGTCACGGCCGGGTAGCCCAGGACGAGCACCGCGTGGACCCTGTGCCCGGCGGCGAGGCCCAGCCTGCGGCGGAGCCGGCGGTCCTTGTTCAGGGCCGCCGAGGCGTACCCGATGTAGCACGTGCCCAGCCCGAGGGCGTGGGCCAGGAGCGCCATGTTGTAGGTGGCGTACTGCGCGTCCTCCAGGGGCAGGCTCCCGCCCGTGGGGCCGTGGCAGATGACGACGCAAGGCGCGCCGTGGAACAGGACGTCCCTGCCCTGCTCCGCCTCCTCCAGGTGGCGCTTCACCTTCTCGAAACGTGTGTCGTAGTAGTCCACCAGGGACCGTCCCAGGAAGGGCACGGAGCCGTAGCGCACCAGCGGGTTGGCCGCCAGCCGGTTCAGGCGGGCGAAGAACCTGCCGATCTCGCGGGCGAGCTTCCACACCTGCTCCCGGCCGTTGACGAGGGTGAACTCCCAGTCCTGGCAGTTGCTGGCCGAGGGGGCCGAGACGGCCGCCGCGACGAGATCTGCCACGACGCCGTCCGGCACCGGGCGGTCCTGGTAGCGCCGGACGCTCCGCCGGGACCGCAGGAGGCTGACGAGCGCGGCGGGATCGAACGACCCGGGCACGGTGTAGCGATCCGGACACGCGAAGGTGGTGAAGGCCGGGGCGGCCAGGACCGCGGGGTCGAACCGCACCGCGTCCGCGGGGCACACGCAGCGGCAATGGCCGCAGGTCATGCACTCCTCGCCCGTGTAGGCAACGGCCTCCCTGTCCAGGCGAAGCACCTCCTTGGGGCAGACCGAGACGCAGCGTCCGCACAGAGTGCACTTGCTCTCATCGATGACGGGCAGGCTTCCCATGGCTTCCTCCCACGTTCTAGGAACCAACCATCAGCGCGGATCAGGAACAAGAAGAAAAGGAGATCTCCCCTGCACGCGGTTGCTCCCGGGCGCGGCCTGGGACAAGCTGGCGGCATGCGGAAGCTCACGCTCCTCGTCCCTCCGGTCCTCTTCTCCCTGGCCGCGGGCTGCGCGGCTGGCCAGGCCGCCTGGCCGGAGCATCCGGTGGCGCCCGACGCGGCCTACCTGAGCGCGCTCCAGGCCCGGCGCGCCCAGCGTCTGGCCGAGCTCACCTCCGAGGAGGGCTGGCTCGCGCTCCACGGGCTCTTCTGGCTCGAGGGGACGGCGGCCGGTGCGCCGATCCCGGTCGGCGCGGCCGAGGACTGCCCGGTGCGCCTGCCGGCCCGGGCGCCCGCCCGGGTGGGCGAGCTCCTCGTCCAGGACGGCGCGGCGCGGCTCCGGCTGGCACCCGGCCTGGCGGCCACCCTGAACGGCGCGGCCGCCGGCGGAGAGCTCGCGCTCCGCGCCGACGCCGACGAGGGCGGCCCGGACCGGCTGCGCCTCGACGGGCTGTGCCTGATCGTCATCCGCCGGGGCACGCGCCTGGCGGCCCGGGTGTGGGACGCGCAGGCCGAGGCCCGGAGGCTCTTCGCCGGGATCGAGCACTTCCCCGTCGACCTGCGCTACCGCGTGGAGGGCCGCCTGGAGCCCTACCCGAGCCCGCGCCGGCTCCGCATGCCCACGGCCCGCGGGCCCGAACAGGAGGCCGAGGCGCCCGGCGTGGTGCGCTTCGAGCTCGGCGGACAGGCGCTCTCGCTGGTGCCGCTGACCGCGCCCGGGAGCCGGGAGCTGTTCTTCGTGTTCGGCGACGAGACCAACGGCAGGGAGAGCTACGGCGGGGGGCGCTTCCTGGACGCCACCCTCGCGCCGGACGGGCGGGTGCTGCTCGACTTCAACCGGGCGGAGAGCCCGCCCTGCGCCTTCACCCCCTACGCCACCTGCCCCATCCCGCGGCCGGAGAACCGCCTGCCGGTGCGGATCGAGGCCGGAGAGCTGCGCGCCCACGGACGCCCCTGAGTTGCCGCCCTGGCCGGTCGGTGCTAGGTGTCGAGCCATGCCCCGACCGGACCCACCCCACGGCGAGACCCGGCGGCTGCGCGCCTGGGTGCGACGCCTGACCGCCCGGCTGGCCGGCGGGGGCGCCCACCCGGCGCGGGTGGAGGCCCACCTCGGGCGGGGGCTGCAGCTCGAGCTCTGGGGCCCGGATGCCGGGGAGGCGACCGCGCGCCTGGGCGTGTGCCTCTTCCCGGCCTCCGCGGACCAGGCGGCCTACCTGCGCACGGCCGTGACCGCGCTGCGCTTCCTGGGCGAGGACCAGCCCGCGGGCCCAGCGCAAGGCTGGCTCGAGGGCATCGCCGCGGCCCTGCCCGCCGTCGAGTCCCGGCCCGGCTGGCGGGAATACCTCGACCTGGCCTGGCGCCGCCCGCCCGGAACGCAGGCCGCTGGCCCCGAGCACGGCCAGCGCATGACCTCGGGGCACGAGCTGCAGTTGCGGGTGATCACGCGCTGCAACGCCCGCTGCGCGTTCTGCCAGTCGCTGGGCCAGCCACCCGACCTGGTGACCGAGGCGGCGGCCATCCGCGCACGGATCGCGGCGTCGGCCGCGCGCGGCGCGCGCCGGGTGGTCTTCACCGGCGGCGAGCCCACGCTGCGGCGCGATCTGGGCTCGCTGGTCCGCTTCGCCCGGGAGCAGGGCGCCAGCGTGAACCTCCAGACCAACGGCCTGCTGCTGGCGCGGCCTGGCCGCGCCCAGGCGCTGGCAGACGCGGGCCTGGAGTCGATCTTCCTCGCCCTGCACAGCGCCACGCCAGCGGTCCACGACGCCATGCTGTGCGTGCGCGGCGCCCACGCGCGCGCGCTGGCGGCGGCCCGGGCCTGCCAGGCGGCCGGGATCCAGGTGGGCGTGAACTGCGTGCTCACCACCCGCAACCAGGGCGGCCTGGCGCGGCTGGTCGAGCTCCTGACCGAGCGCCTGGCCCCGCGCGGGCTGCACCTGTGCCTGAGCTTCGTGGCCCCGGAGGGCGGCGCGCTCGAGCACCTCGAGCTCATGCCACGCCTGCGGGAGGCCGCCGACGAGATGGCCGGGGCGCTCGACCTGGGCGCCGCGCGCGGCCTGACCGTGCGCATCCCGGGGCTGTGCGGCATCCCGCTGTGCCTGCTGCCGGGTCGCGAGGAGGCCTTCGACGAGTACCGCGACTCACGGCCGCCGCGCCTGGTGACCCGCACCCAGCCCGCGGCCTGCGCGGCCTGCGGTCTGCGCGACCGCTGCAGCGGCTTCTGGCGGGCCTACCTGGAGCGCTTCGGGGCGGCCGAGCTCGTCCCGCGCCTGGCGCCGACCTGAGGCGGAGCTACCCGCCCTGCTTCGGCCGGTCGCGGTCGAAGTGCGGCAGCTCGGCGGGCAGGGGCACGCTGAGCTCCACCATGCCGGCGAACACGCCGTCGCGGAACCAGGGCAGCTGGTGGATGATCTTGCGCCGCCCGCCCTTCTGGATGGTGTAGTGGTTGGGCCGCTGGCTGGCGAACAGCGCCCGCAGCCTGGCGCGGGCCGGCTCCGGGTGGCAGTCGAACAGGCTCCGCCCCAGCAGCTCCGCGCCGCCCTCGGCGGCGAAGGTCTCCTGGGCCCTGCGGTTCATCTCCACGATGCGGCCCTCGGCGTCCGTCACGGTGACGGCCGCGGGCAGCTCCAGCAACCAGTCTCCACGCGCGTGCAAGGTGGTCCCTCCGGGGCTGCTCAGGGCAGGTAGTGGCCGCCCAGCAGGCGGCGGACCAGCGGGTTGCGCGACAGGTGGCACAGGCGCTGCCAGGCCTCCCAGGTGATCTGGGTCTGGTTCGGGTAGCGCTCGAGCGGGATCAGGCAGGCCACCGGCGCGGCCTGGGGGCAGGTGTTCCCCGGCGGCTGGAGGCCGCACGCAGCCTCGGGCTCGAACAGCCGCACCAGCGCGTCCGGATCGTCGAGCGAGTCGGTCAGGCAGGCGTAGTAGAGCTCGTAGGCGGCCGGGTTCTCGGGGCGCAGATCCTGGACGAGCTTGTCGAGATCGCAGCCCTCCACGCAGCCGCGGCTCTCGCGGTCGCACCGGCCCACTCCGCACTGGCAGTCGTGCAGGCAGCCGTAGCAGCCGCCCAGGAACGGGCTGCAGGGCGCGCAGTCGACGAACCGGCAGAAGTCGTAGACGCAGGCCTGGGTGACGGGGTGGCAGACCTCGTCCTGGCCGCAGTCCGCGTCGGTCGCGCAGCCCCAGGCGGGCTGGGCCACGCACTGCCCGAGGAAGGGATCGCACACGTAGCCCGGCGCGCAGTCCATCACCACGCACGGGTTGCGCACGCAGCCGTGGGAGTACGGGTCGCACACCTCGTCCCGGGCGCAGTCCACGTCGCCCTCGCAGCGGCAGGCCGAGCGCAGCGCGTAGGACACCTCGGCCGACTGGATCCAGCCCATGGGCACGTCGTCGCAGTTCATCTCCAGGAACTGCCAGAGCTGGCCCACCCACTGGTGTCGCAGCGCGCCGCCCTGCTCCAGGACCCGCGCCAGGCCCTGCTCGCGGCCGTCCGCCAGGATGGGATAGACCCGCCGGCCGCAGCCCATCGGGTCCATCACCGGCGGGCAGCGGCCCTGGGGGTCGGACACCTCGGAGGCCCGGTCCTCCTGCCGGTAGACCACGAGCCCGCTCGGGGCCGCCAGCTCGATGGTTTGGTCGCTCCACCACGGGGTGCGGGCGGAGGCCGAGCCCTGCAGCCAATCGCCCAGGGCGAGCGGGAGGTCCTGGCCCTGCGGCAGGCCGGCCTGCAGGGCGACCGGCTCGCGGGATCCGTCCCAGAGGATCCACACGTCGTGGTACTGCTCCTCGGGGCGGTAGCGCTCGAAGACCACCCGGGCGGAGCCGGCCTCGTCGCGTTCGCACGCCCAGATCCCGCCGCACAGGTTGAGGGCGAGGCGCTGGGGGAACGGGGGCAAGCACTCGCCGTCGTCCCCGTCGGGTCCACCGTCCGGGCCCGCGTCCAGCCCGTCGTCCGGCCCGCCATCCGGTCCGCCGTCCGGTCCGCCGTCTGGCCCGCCGTCCGGTCCGCCGTCCGGCGGGGGATCCTCGTGGACCTCGCAGTCACCCCCGTCGCAGGGGAGGAAGGGCTCCTCGCCAGGCTCTTCGTACCCGGGCTCCTCGTCGGTGGGCTCCTCGCCGCTGACCACCCCTGTGTCCGGCAGGCCGCCGTAGTCCTGGCAGCCGAGCGGTGACACGGCCACCAGCAGCCCCAGCAGGGCCAGGCCCACGAGCAGCGCGACGCGCGGAGAGCTTCGCATGGCTTTCGCCTCCCCTCCCCCGAGTCTTCGGCTGGCAGGGACGCCAAGTCAACCCTGCCCCGGCCGCATACAAACTCTTGACCAAGGAATGCCACCCGCGAGACCAGCCCTGCCACCGGGCCGGCTAACTTCTCTCCTTGAAGAAGCCCTTCAAGGAGGTCGATCATGAGACGCCGTCTGCTCCTGCTCCCCCTGGTCGCCAGCCTGGGCCTCGCCTCCGTCGCGCCGGCGGCTCCGCCGGAGGCCGCGCTGGAGATCGACGCGCTCCTGTACCTGGGCCCCGCGCTGCAGCTCGAGAACGTCAGCCTGTGGCCGGTCTACTCGCGCGAGCCCTCCGACCCGCTGGGGGCGGCCCTGGTGCCGCTGCCCGAGGCCCAGGAGCAGGGCTGGGCCGTGGTGCGCGAGCGCGGCGGCCAGGGCGACGCGGTCGACGAGCTGGTCCTCGAGAACCGGGGCGAGCGGCCCATCCTGGTGCTGGCCGGCACCCTGGTCAAGGGCGGGCGGCAGGACCGCCAGATCGGCCAGGACTTCATCGTCCCGGCCCGGAAGACCGTGCCGGTGGCGGCCTTCTGCGTGGAGCACGGCCGCTGGACCGCGGAGCGCGAGGGTCAGGCCACGGGCGGGCTGTTCAAGGCGCAGAAGGCGCTGGCCACCAAGGCCGTGCGCTCGAGCGGTCAGTACAAGGGCGACCAGGGCGAGGTGTGGAGCCAGGTGGCCAAGGAGAACGCCAGGGCCGGCAAGGCCCCGGCCTCGGGCACGCTGCTGGCCGCGCTGGAGGACGCCGACGAGGCGTCCCAGCGGCGCCGGGCGCGCATCCTGGCCGCGGCCACCGAGCGGCTCGCGGCGCTGGCCGGGGAGCCGCGCGCCCCGCTGGGGCTGGCCTACGCGGTGGACGGGAAGGTGCGCGAGGTGCGGGTGTTCAACCACCCGGCCCTCTTCCAGCGGGTGGCGGAGACGCTGCTGCGCACCGTGGCGCTGGAGGCGGATCTGGCCCAGCGCGAGGCCCAGGCGGCCGGGCGGGCCATCCACACCGCGCCGGCCGACCCGCGCCAGGTGGCCGCCCTGGTGCAGCGGGTCGCGCGCCTGCAGGCCGAGGAGAGCCACAACAAGGCCGGCAACGTGGTGCGCGAGCGCAAGGACGGGGCGGTGTGGAACACGGACTGCGCCAGCCAGGACGACCCCGCCCGCCCCGCCACCCGCTCCTTCATGTTCGCCGAGTGACACCTGTCTCCAACGAATCAGAGACACCGGCCGAGAGGCCATCACCTGGAGAGATTTTCCTTCTTCTGCTCCGACAGCCAGCGTCTCCACTCCCACGCATTGGGCTTGTGGGACCTCTTGGTCGCTCGGACGAGCATTGCGTGCGCTTCGGCCCCGAGCTGTGCGTCTCGCGGTTCAAGCGCGTCGACCAGCAGCTCGATTGCTTCAAGACTTCGACACCCCTTGAGCGCATGGAGGTGCTCGAGACGCGATGGGACCTTCATGCGGCGAAGCGCACGCATGGCGCCCAGCCTGTAGCGGGCGTCCTTGCTCGAGAGGTATCCCACCAGTCTGGGGATATCCCTGGGTTCACCTTGGCCCTCGTGAAACAGCAACTCATCGAGCCAAATCGCTTCTGGCGTCTCGGGATCTGTGTGCAGCAGGGTCTCCGCGCACCTGGCTGTGACCCTCGCCAGGCTCATGCCGGGCCGGAGCAACCCGTGCGAACGGCGAAGACCCAGGAGGAACTGCTGCCAGCGATGGCTCCAGTGGACGCTTAGTCGCTCGGCAATTGCGCACTGCAACCACGTCCAGTTGGTCAGGTCCAACGCAATCTGGTAGATAGCGACCGCATCTCTGTCTCCACCTTTCATGGATTCGCGATGGCGACCCACCAGGTACAATCCCAACGCCAACCCGTCAGCAGAACTGCCTACGGGCGACCAGGCTGATACCTCCCTCGGCTCGATCAGCCCACTGAACACCAGCATGGCCGTGATCTGGGCCAGCGCCCCAGGGCGAAGAGAAGGCATTGCGTCCCGCAGCCAGGCGATCGCCTTCTGAATATCCATTTCATCAGCAGCCAGCATCTTCATATACGTCGCGCAGAAGATCGCCCGCGAGGAAGGCTCGAATGGCATGCAACCGAGATCGGTCTCCAGGGCAGGATCATTGGCCAGAACCTTCACCTGCTCGAGCAGAAATTCCTCGGCCTGGGGATCCGGAGCTGAAAGCAGCTCCTCTGACAGCAGCTCCAGCCGATCTTCAGACCAAGGGACATCCTGCCCCGCTTCCAACTTCGTCAGTAGGTCTCGCAACTCTTCGAGGATGAACGGCATGGCGGACGCATGGTCCGCCCTCAAGTACCGGAAAGCATCACCGGAGGCTTTGGGACTCGGAACACCCAGGAGACGGGCAGCCTCGGCCATATTCCGGATTCCAGGCTCGACCCGGAAGAAGTAGACGACGGCATCGCGGAGGTCCACGCTGCGAAAGTCCATCGTTTGAACGCAACCATCCGCATCGCATCTCATATCGGTAAATATCCACCGCCTACCCGGCTTCAACCGATCCTGACGCCCCTCGTACCTCACCACGTTTCCAGGCAAGTATGTGCCTTTGAATACCTCGATGACCTCGACCTCGGTAGGACCACCCGGCTGGGATGTTTTCACCTCTCCAAGGAAAACATCCCTGGATAGCTCATAAACCCTGTCGGAATAGAGAAATCGCCGCGCCTGTGCATCGAACGGATGCCACGCAAGAAAAGACGTGAGAATGAGTGCGGTGGTCTTGGATTTCATCCGGCCATCCCCTGAAGGACCCTACCACGACGTTGAGCCGATGATCTTCGTCCGGCAGGAAACACGCAAGCGTTGGCCTTGCGTCCTGGTCCTCTGGCGTGCAACATTCGTCCTGTCACCAAACTTCCGTTTTGTCAGGAGGCGCGCATGGGACTGGCCGAGCGACGGGCGTTGAAGGCGTTCCAGGACGAGCACTACCCGGGCCTGAAGCAGGCCCTGGACCAGGCCGCCGGCTTCGAGCTCGCGCTCGAGGTGCGCTGGGACACCCTGGCCGTGCCGGAGTACGCCCACCTTTACGCCGAGGCCTTCCCCAAGGTCTACTTCCAGCCGCTCGCCGCGGCGCTGTCCGACATCGCCCGGGACGACATGGGCAAGGCCGCCCTCAAGGCCGGCCTCAAGCGGGTGGTGGTGTGCAACACCGCCGACAAGTACGGCCAGGGCGCCTTCACCTTCGAGGGCGGGGTGCTGACGCTCGACCACAGCCCGGTCACCAACCTCGACGACGTGGAGCTGCGCAAGGGCGCGCTGGTCAAGCTCCTGGAGGGCGCCCTGTAGATGGAACCCCGACCGAACGGCCAGGCCGACTGGGAGAGCCAGGCCACCTCGATCCGCGTGGTGCTGGCGGATCTCGTCCGCCTGGGCGGCCTGCTGCAGGAGACGGGCAGCCAGTTCCCCGGCCCCCTGGTGACGCTCCACCTGCGCTCCGGGCAGCGGCTGACCGGGCGCCCGCTGGATCTGCGCGAGGTGCCCCGCGAGGGCACCTTCCTGGCCCTGGGGGTGGACGGCCCACGCATGCCGGCCCGCGACATCAGCTTCGTCGAGCTGGGCGGCATCGAGGCGCTCACCGTCCACGATCTCAAGGCGCTGTCGGCCGTGCGCGAGCACCTGCAGCGGGGCGACCCGCTGTCAGGGCTGGAGCTCACCCGGGCGCTGGTGACGCTGTCGGGCCACCTGCGCGAGCTGCTGGGCAAGCAGGTCTCGGCCGAGGTCGAGCCGGCGCCCAAGGCCGACGAGGCCGCGCTGGCCGCCTGGCGGGGGCTCGCGCTGCGGGCCCTGGAGCGGACCATGGCCGAGCTGGTGGAGCTGGTGCCCGACGAGGCGGCCCAGGCGGACGTGGCCGCCAAGCTCGACCGGCTGGTGGTCTGCCGGCTGGAGGACGCGCCGCTCGAGCTCAGGGAGCGCGCGCTCCGCCTGGATCCCGACCGGCTGGCCGATCTGCCCGACGCGGAGCTGCGCGCGGCGCTGAACCGGGCGCTCTAGGAAAGGGTTCAGAGCTCCGCGGCGGTCTTCTCGGCCAGCGGGCCCATCGCGTCCAGCACGGCCTCGACGTTCGCGCTGTCGAGCTCGCGCGAGACGCGCTTGACGATGGTGGCGGCCGGCCCGTCCACGACGTTCACCTGCAGGAGCGTGCGCTCGCCCACCTGGGAGACCATCACCTGGACGATGAGCTTGGCGTTGAGCTGGGTGGAGAGCTGGCTCAGGCAATCGCCCTCCATGCAGGTGCCGAGCAGCGAACGGCTCTCGGCGTTCTGCATGATGGCGCCGATGTCGCTCGGGTTCATCACCCGGTACTTCTCCACCTTGCGAAACAGCACCTCGGTGAAGCGGCTGAGCAGCCCGGAGGTCTCGTTCTCCGAGAGGTGCTTGGCGAAGATCGGCTGGACCAGCAGGAGCGGCAGACCGGCCTTGTCGGTCGGCGCCGCCGAGGTGGTGTAGCCCTCGTCCGCCTTGGGCTGGGCCTTCTGGGGGCAGCCCGCGAGCACCAGGGCGGCCAAGGCCACCGCGCCCACGGCCGTCCACACGATCGCTTGTCTGGACACGCGCATGATCCGACCTCCTGGCTCCCCCCGCCCCGGGTCACGGGTTGGCGGGCAGGGCCTCCACCGGCACCCCCAGGCGTTGCTGGAGGGAGGCCAGCGGGAACGGGTTCTTCTCCTCGTTGTACCCCACCCGCGCCTCCTGGACCAGCCCCTGCCCGTCCAGGAAGTACATGGTGGGGAAGCTCGCCACCGCGTAGCGGCGCTGCAGGGCCTGGAAACGGTCCTTGAGCACCGGGAAGGTGAAGGCGGAGGCCTTCAGGTAGGCCAGCAGCTCCTCGATCTTCTCGGGCTTGCTGTCGCAGTTGACCACCACCACGCCCAGCCCCGCGGCCGCGTAGCGCGCGTGCAGGCGCTGCAGGAAAGGCAGCTCCTGGCGGCACGGCTTGCAGTCGATGTTGAAGAAGCTCAGCAGCACCAGCTTCCTGGGGTTCTCGGCCGTCGGGCCGACCAGCTTGTCCAGGAACACCCGCTTCACCCCGGAGGCCTCGGGGTTGTAGGTGTCCATGAAGAAGACCGGGGCCGCCGAGCCCGGCTTCAGGCCCGCCACCTCCTCGGCCCAGGCCGCGCCCGCCAGGCAGGCGAGCAGCCCGAGCCCCAGCCACCAGCCCCGGCCCGCTCCGTGCGCCAGGCGTGTGTCCCTCACTTCACCCCTCCCAGCTTCTCGCCCAGCAGCCGGTCCAGGTCGGCCAGCGCGCAGCGCACCTGCTTGTCCTGGGCGCCCTCCGGGGCGGCCATGTCCTTCACGCTCACCGCGCCGGCCTGGATCTCCTCCTCGCCCAGCACCAGCACCAGGCGGGCCCGGTCCTTGTCCGCCCGCTTGAGCTGGGCCTTGAGGCTGCCCGCGCGCACGTCGCTGAGCACCTTGTGGCCCGCGCGCCGCAGGCGCTGCACCAGCGGCAGGGCCGCGCGCCAGCCCGCCTCGCCCTGGCTGGCGACGAAGATGATCGGCGGGCCCTGGGGTGGCTCGCGCAGCTCGGCCAGCCGCAGCAGGATGCGGTCCAGCCCGGCGGCGAAGCCCACCGCCGGGATCTCCGGCCCGCCGAGCTGGGCGACGAGGCCGTCGTAGCGGCCGCCGCCGGCCACCGCGCTCTGCGCGCCCAGGCCGCCGGTGAGCAGCTCGAAGGTGGTGCGGGAGTAGTAGTCCAGCCCGCGCACCATGCGGTGGTTGAGGCGGTAGGCGTGGCCCATGGACTCCAGCCCGGCGCGCACGGCCTCGAGGTGCGAGAGGCACTCGGGCCCCAGGAAGTCGAGGATGCGCGGGGCCTCCTCGGCCACCTTCTGGCAGCCCTCGACCTTGCAGTCGAGCACGCGCAGCGGGTTGGTCTCGAGCCGGCGCTGGCAGGGCTCGCACAGCGCGCTCCGCTGCACCCTGAGGTAGGCCACCAGGCGCTCGCGGTAGGCAGGCCGGCAGGCCGGGCAGCCCAGCGAGTTGAGCTCCAGGGTCGCCTCGCTCAGGCCCACCGCGCGCACGCACTCGACGGCCAGGTCGATGAGCTCCACGTCGGCGGCCGGCTCGGCCGCGCCCAGCAGCTCCGCGCCCACCTGGCTGAACATGCGGTAGCGGCCCTTCTGCGGCTTCTCGTGGCGGAACATCGTGCCCAGGTAGTACCAGCGGCTGATCGGCTCCTTCTTCCAGGTGAAGTTCTCCAGGTAGGCGCGCACCGCGGAGGCGGTCCCCTCGGGCCGCAGGGTGACCGAGGAGCCGTCCAGATCCTGGAAGGTGTACATCTCCTTCTCGACGATGTCGGTGGCCTCGCCGATGGAGCGTTTGAAGAGCGCGGTCGGCTCGAGCAGCGGGGTGCGCAGCTCCTGGTAGCCGAATCGGTCGAGCACCCCGGCCAGCTCGCGCTCCATCCGCTGCCACCAGGCGGTCTGCTCGGGGAGCAGATCGCGCATGCCCTTGAGGACCTGGATCGCTTCCACGCTCACCTCTCGCCGGAGGGCGCCCGGGCGTTGGACGGGCCCGGGCGCGCGCGATTCAACCCGCCGTGGACGCAGGATTTCCGGCGCGTCCAGGGCGGCCCACCCTAGCAAGCGCGCGGGGGTCTGTCAACGCGCGGGAGGCCGACCGGGCCGGCAGGCGCGATGGACAACCGCCCGCGGACATGCTGGAATCCGCGCCCGGGTGGGAACCGGAGGTGGTGGATGAGGAAAGCGTGCCTAACCTGCCTGGCGGCGTGTGGCTTGCTGCTGACGCTCCCCGCCGCGGCCGAGGACGTGGGGCTGGCGGTGATGCAGTTCAACGGCGGCGGCCAGGCGAGCGCCGAGCAACTCGAGTCCCTCTCCGACCTGGTGGCCAACGAGTGCGTGGCCCGGGGCGGGTACCGGGTGATCACCCGCGCGGACATCCGCGCCATGCTGAAGATGGAGCAGGACAAGATGCTGCTCGGCTGCACCGACGAGGCCTGCATGGCCGAGATCGGCGGTGCCCTGGGCGTGCCCTACATGATCTTCGGCACGCTCAGCCGCATGGGCGAGTCGTGGCTGCTGACCATGCGCGCGCTCGACGTGAACAAGGTGGCCGTGATCGCGGCCGTCTCGCGCCAGGTGCGGGGCGACCTGGACGCCGCGCTGAAGGCCGTGCCGCGCATGGTGCTCGAGCTGCTGAACTCCGCCCGGACGACCACCCACCCCGACGAGCTGCCGCTCGCGCCCGATCTCGACCTCGGCTACACGCGCGCCGGCGGGCTGCAGATCGAGCGCGCGGCCCCGGACCGCACCCTGCTCTACGCGGGCCACGGCTGCTTCTGGAGCGGGCTGGCGCTGGCGGGGTTCGGCGGGGTGGCCACCTACCTGATGACCGCGGCCCAGGACGACTACCGGCGCGGAGACTGGGGCGCCGAGGACGGCATCACCACCTGGGCCGGCCTGATGTGGGCCGGCTACGGGGTGGGCGCGGCGCTGATGATCACCGGCACGGTGCTGTGGCTGCTGCCAGATCAGGACCCGCAGGCTGAGCCTGCCGGAGGCACGGGCCTGAACCTGGTCGGCGCGCCCCTGCCCGGGGGGCTGTCGCTGGGGGTCGGAGGAGGATTCTGAGATGCCCCCACGTCTCTTCGCGGCCTGGGTCCTGCTGGGCTGGCTGACCGCGGGTGGGTCGGGCTGCCAGGCCTTCGTGCCCGAGGTCGGTGGCGAGGGCCAGCCCTGCGCCGAGGGCGTTCCTGCGGACCAGGCCTGCCGCGAGGCGGGACTGGTGTGCAGCACGGACAACCTCTGCTGCCGGCCGCTCGAGCCCGCGGCGCGTAGCTGCACCCCCGACCGCGCCGCGGTGGTCGAGGACGACGGCTGCCAGCCGCCGCGCACCGTGGACGAGTGCAACCCGGACTGCCGCGAGTGCCAGACAGACGGTGACGGCGCGGTCGCCTGCACTCCCCTGCCCGGCAAGGTCCACGAGGGCTGCAGCGCGGACGCACGCCGGCGTCTCGAGGTCGACGGTTGCGACATGGAGCTGGCCGCGATCGAGGTCTGCCAGGCGAACGCGGCCTGCGCGCTCCAGCCCGGCGGCCTGGTCACCACCTGCGCCTGCCTCGACCACTGGACGGGCGCGGACTGCGAAACCTGTCCAGAGCACTTCGACGCCACCTGCACTGCCTGCACAGGCAACTGGGATCTCTCGAGCGGTTGCTCCGAATGCGTCGCTCACTACACCGAGGCCTCGGGGTGCGCCGAGTGCGAGGCGCACTTCGATCTCGGCAGCGGCTGCACCTCCTGCCTGGACCACTGGCAGGGGGCGAGCTGCGTCGACTGCCCCGAGAACGCGGTCCTGCCCGACTGCGACGAGTGCGTTTACGGCTACGAGGGACCCGGCTGCGCCATCGCCTACTGCGACACGCACGACTGCTGGCGGGTGCCGCCCTCCGGCCAGGCGACCTGCTACGACGAGACTGTGCAGGTGGCCTCCTGTCCGGGCCAGATCGAGTCGCCGGACTGCGGGACGACGCCGCTCTGCGGGCAAGACGCCCAGTACCCGGATCCACCGAGGACGCTCGCGGGCTTCGAGCGCGACGGCGACAGGATGGTCTTCGACTCCGCGACTGGACTGGTCTGGCAGGTGGACTTCGTGCGCGACACCTACCAGACGTTCGAGGCCGCGGTGGCCCGCTGCGAGAATCTGGAGTGCGGCGGTTTCTCCGACTGGCGGGTGGCGGACTACCACGACTGGGCCTCGCTGCTGTCCTATTATCGGTTTGCCCCCGCGCTGGACACCAACCTCTTCCCGACCATCGGCACCAACGAGTGGTTCTCTGCCATGCCCAGGCAGCCCGGGACGCTGACCACGGTCGTGTGCATCAACGCCGATCCCGGCCAGCTGCAGTGGTGCAGCGGCGCGACCCTGACCACGGTCCTGTGCGTTCGTGGGGGTCCCGCGCCGGTGGCCTCCAGCTTCACGCTCGAGGTCGTCGACGGAGACGTGATCGCGACCGACGACCGGACGGGGCTGGTCTGGCAGGCCGACGGCATCTGTCCTGAGGAGGGCATGACCTGGGCGGAGGCGCTGGCCCACTGCGAGGGCCTGACCTACGCGGGCGCGAACGACTGGCGCCTGCCCGACGTGAAGGAGCTCACGAGCATCATCGACCCCAGCCGTCGGCGCCCGGCCTCGGCCCTGAGCTCCGTCCATCCGACCTGCTGGCTCCGCACCTCGACGACCATGGTGTCGAACCCCGACCTGGCCCTGCTGGTGAACACGGCGGACGGCTGGGCCTCGGGGGAGGCGTACAAGGTCGCCCGGCTCCTGGGCGATGGCTCCCCGGCCGGGGCGCTGTGCGTGCGCGCTGGGCGCTGAGGTCGGGACGCAGCGATTGGAGGTCGAGCGGCATGCGGTCGGGACGGGTGGCAGTGTCGGGCTGGTGGTGGTTCGGAATCGCCCTCGCGACCTGCGGCTGCCAGGCCTTCGTGCCCGAGGTCGGTGGCGAGGGCCAGCCCTGCGCCGAGGGCGCCGCGGGCGGCCTGTGCCGGGACGGGCTCGAGTGCCACCAGGGCGTGTGCTGCACGGCCTACGTGGAGCGCTGCCTGGACGGACGCCCCACCCAGGAGGACGGCTGCGGGCACAGCCTGCCCGGTCCGGCCTGCGAGGGCTGCGCCGAGTGCCAGGAGGACGGCCAGGGCGTGGCCACCTGCGTGCCCACGAACTACGACCCGGCCAGCGGCTGCGCGAGCTGCCTGGCCCACTTCACCCTGGCCAGCGGCTGCAGCCAGTGCGAGCCCGGCTGGGACCCTGGCCAGGGCTGCGACCATTGCCTGCCGCACCGGGATCCGCTCGACGACTGCGCCTCCTGCCTGGGGCACTTCTCTCCCGAGAGCGACTGCCTGGCCTGCCTGGGCGGCTGGCTCCCGCCCGACTGCGCCGCCTGCGCGGACAACTTCCTGCTGCCCGACTGCGAGGCCTGCGCTCCTGGCTTCGAGGGCGAGGGCTGCGAACGGATCTACTGCGAGACGCACAGCTGCCACCAGGTCCCCCCGAGCCTGCAAACTCGCTGCTACGGCGCCGACGCGCTGATGGCCTGCCCCGGGACCCAGGGCGGCGCCGACTGCGCGGCCACGCCGTACTGCGGCCAGGACGGCCAGGTGTCCGAGGCGTCCCACACGTTCCAGCCCTTCACCCGCGAGGACGATCCGCTGATCTTCGACCCCGCGACCGGCCTGGTCTGGCAGGTGGACTTCTGGCGCGGTCCGCCCGCCTGGGCGCACGTGGACGTGGCCGAGGACTACTGCGCGGGGCTGGTCTACGCCGGCTACGCCGACTGGCGGCTGCCGAGCTACCGCGAGCTGTCCACGCTGCTGCGGTTCGATCGCTGGCGGCCAGCGCTGGACACGGAGGCCTTCGCCAGGGTGACGGCCTACGACGCCTTCTGGACGCGGGACCGGGCTCCCGACGACGCCGACCTGGCCGCCGTGGTCTACGCCGAGTTCCCCGAGCTGCAGGTGCAGGGCCCGCGCACCCCGCCGGACGGCTTCCTGGCCATGTGCGTGCGCGCGGGACCCTCCGATCCCTCCCCGGCCTTCACCATCACCAGCGTCGAGGGAGACGACGTGGTGGTGGACGACCTCACCGGGCTCGTCTGGGAGGCGGTCCCGGACTGCCCGGCGGGCGGCCTCACCTGGGCCGCGGCCCTGGCGCGCTGCGAGGGGCTCCAGCTCGCCGGCTCGGAGGACTGGCGCCTGCCCGACGCCCAGGAGCTGCTCAGCCTGGTGGAGGCCATTCGCCGGCCTGTCCAGGGCCACCCGGGGTTCGCGCTCAGCTGCTGGCTGTGGTCCGCGACCAGCTTCGAGCCAGGACCGGATCGGGCCTTCCTGCTGCACACCTTCGACGGGTGGCTGTCGAAGGAGTTCGGCAAGTCCCTCGCCTCCCACGCCCCCTACAACCACGGCTGCCTGTGTGTGCGCGGTGCGCGCTAGCGCTCACTCGGCCGGCGGCAGGACCACCGGCTCGCGCAGCAGCTCGCCGCCGAGGATCGAGGCGGCCTGCAGGCGGCGGGCCTCGAAGAGCTCCAGCCGCCTCATCAGCTCGACGCGCCTGGCGGGGTCGGCCTCGGTCTCCAGGGCCCGGGCGGCCAGCGCGGCCTCGCGGTCGTCGGCCACCACCCGGATGTGCACCCCGGCCCGGGCATCCCGGCGCCGCGCCAGGGCGTTGTTCTCGCTCCACAGCGGCTGCACCGAGACGTCCGCCAGCTCCACCCGGGTGAGCTCCGGTCCGTAGCGGCGGCGCACCACGGCGAAGCGCAGCAGCGCCCCGTCCCGGGGGTTGCCGGCCCCGGGGGAGTTCACCCCGTGCGTGTAGAAGCGGGCCTGGTTGGACAGGAAGTTGCCCAGGCTGAAGGCGATGAGCCCCACCCGGCCGTCGGCGGCCGGGTAGAGCTCCACCGGCTGCAGCACGTGCGGGTGGTGGCCGAGCAGCACGTCCACGCCGCCGTCCACCAGGCGGTGGGCGAGCTCCACGTCCTCGGGCCGGGGCGCGGTGCGGTACTCCTCCCCCCAGTGCAGGGACAGCACCACCAGCTCGGCCCCGCCCTCGCGGGCCGTCCTGACCGCCCGCAGCAGCGCGGCCTCGTCGAGCTCGGAGGCGCACAGCTCGCGCGGGCCCTGGTTCAGCCGCTGGTTGTAGAGCGCCGAGGCGGACAGGAAGGCCACCCGGAACCCGCCCACCTCGAGGGTGCGCGCCGCCTGGGCCAGCGCGCAGGTCGGCCCGGCCCCGGCCACCGACACCCCCGCGCGCGCGAGCTCCTGGAGCGTCTCCTCGAAGCCCGCCCGGCCCTGGTCGTAGACGTGGTTGTTGGCCAGGCTGACCGCGCGGACGCCCAGGGCGGCCAGGGCGCGCACCAGCTCGGGCGGGGCGTTGAACATCCACTCCCGGGTCTTCTGCCCGCGCCGGGGCGCGACGGGGGTCTCGAGGTTGGCGAACACCAGGTCCAGCCCGGCCAGCTCCTCCCGCAGCCCCTCGAGCAGCACGTCGAAGCCGCCCAGGTCGGCCCCGGCCCCGGCGGGGTCCCGCCGCGCGGCCTGCTCCGCCGCGCGCAGCACGTCGCCGTGGGAGATCACGTCCCCGACCGCCCCGAAGCGCGCCACGGCCTCCAGCACGGGCCGCGGGGCGCCCGGGGCCACGGCCCGCGGGGGCCGGGCCGCGGCCGGGCAGGGCTCGACGGCCGGGGCCGGGCCCGCCAGGGCGAGCAGCCAGGCCAGCACGGCGAGGGCAGGCTTCGGGGCGAGCATGGCGCGTTCTCACAGGGGCGGCAGGCAGGTCGCCTGACCGAGCCAGAGCTGGAGCGCGGGGGAGTCCTCCACCACCACCAGCAGGTCGAGCACCGAGTTCCCGTCGACGTCCACGAGCACGGCGTCCAGGGCCGGCCCCCCCGCGGGCAGGCTGGTCCCGGGCAGGAACCGGCCGATCGGCCTGCGGCTCTGGCCCGCGCCGGGCATGACCTGGACGCTGTCGTCCGCGGGGCTCGCGGCCACCGCGTCCAGGATGTTGTCGCGGTCGAGATCGGCCAGGACCAGGGCGCCGGACCCGGCGCCGACCTGCAGCCGCACGGGGGCCCCGAAGGTCCCGTCGCCCCGGCCGTCGCTGCCCTGGCCGGGCAGCGAGACCAGCCCGCCCTCCGCGCAGGTCGCCACCAGGTCCGGAATGAAGTCCCCGCCGATGTCCGCCACCGCCACCCCGGCCGGGCTGCAGCCCGGGTCGTACACCACGGCCGGGTCGAAGGTGCCGTCCCCGCGGCCGCCCGCGCCCTGGCCCAGCAGCACGGCCAGGCTCCCGCTGGCGGGGCTCGCCACCACCAGGTCGGGGATGGCGTCGCGGTCGAGATCCGCGGCGGCCAGCGCGGTCGGGCCCGCGGGCACCGCGGCCTTCCAGGCCGGGCCGAAGGCGCCGTCCCCGTGGCCGTCGAGCCCCTGCCCGAGCAGCACCGCCACCCGGTCTTCATCCTCGAGCGCCACCGCGAGATCCAGCAGCGCGTCCGCGTCGAGATCGGCCAGGGCCAGGCCCGCGGGCCGCGCGCCGGCCGCGAACGTGCGCGCCGCGCCGAAGCCGCCGGTGGGCTGCCCCGCGCTCAGGCTGCCCGGCAGGACCGCCACCTGTCCGCTCTGCGGGCAGGCGGCCACCAGCTCGAGGGCCCGATCGCCGTCGAGGTCCGCGAGCGCCGCGGCCTGGACCCCGGGGCAGACCGCGCTGCGCAGCGCCGGCCCCCAGGATCCGAGCCCCCGGCCGCGCGAGCCGGCGCCGAGCGCCACCCGCACCGCGCCGTCCGCGGGGTGGAGGGTGATCAGGTCCGGGACCCGGTCCAGGTTGAGATCCCGGGCGAGCAGGGCCCCGGCCGGGGCGCCGAGGGGGATCGGGCCTGCCTGGGCGAAGCTGCCCAGGGGCCGCGCCCCCCGCCCCAGGCCCAGGAACACGGCCATCTTGTTGCTCACGCGATCCGCGGCCACCACGTCCGGGATCCCGTCGAAGTTGGCGTCCAGCAGATCCATGCCCCAGAAGGTCCCGCCGACGGGGCCAGGGGGGTTCTCCTCGTCGACCTCGACAGCCGTGAAGAAAGTGCCGTCGCCGCGCCCGTCCTGTCCCCGCCCGAGCGCGTAGCTCAGCGAGCGGCGATCCACGTGGGCCGCCACCAGGTCGAGGATGCCGTCCTGGTTCAGGTCGGCGGCCTGCAGCCTGCGGGTGGCCGGCGAGGGATCTCCGTCCAGGAGGGCCACCGGGGCGATCTGGGGACCGCCCGAGAAGGTCGCGTCCCCGTTCCCGTAGAACACGTACAGATCCTGGGTCCGGGTGCCCTCGGTCCTGCGCATGGTGCACACGGCCAGGTCGGTCCTGCCATCCGCGTTGAAGTCCCCGCCGGCCAGCTCGTAGGGGTTGAGGCCGGCCTCCAGCTCATCGGCCTTCTGGAAGGTGCCGTCCGCGCGCCCGCCCGCGCCGCCGCCCTTGAGGATCCACACCGCGGTGCCCGGGCAGGCGGCGCTGTCTAGGATCCCGCTCATGGAGATGGCCAGGTCGAGGATCCCATCCCCGTCGGCGTGCAGCGGCAGGATGTCGCGGGACCCGAGGCCGAGCGGCACCGCGGGCGCCGCGGGGTCCAGCCTGAAGGTGCCGTCGCCGCGGCCGTCCTGGCCGTTGCCCAGCCAGATCTGCAGGCTGCCAGGGGTGGCGCAGCTCCCGCCGGCGTACAGGCCGGTCACCAGCAGGTCGGCGATGCCGTCGGAGCTCACATCCAGGAGCACGACGTCGGCCGGGCGGCCCACCACGTCGATCACCTGGGGTGTGGGCGCGAGGCTCCCGTTGCCCTGGCCGAGCAGGAAGCGGACCTGCCCGTGGGTGTCGTCCTGGGTGCACACCACCGCCAGATCCTGGACCCCGTCCGCGTTCAGATCCGCCCGGGCCAGCTCCTGGGTCTCCCGGCCCACCTCGAGGAAGAACGGGCTCTGGAACATGACCGGATCGTCCATGCCGAGCGCGATCCCGATCCGGTTGGGGTTCGGGAGGGCGCTGCCCTCGCTGAACACCAGATCCGCGAGCCCGTCGGCGTTGAGATCCGCGCCCATCACGGAGGCCGTGCTGTGCCCCTCCTCGAAGGCCGCCAGGTTGCGGTGGTGGCGCAGCTCGCCCTGGCCCAGGCAGCAGCCGTCCGGCTGGCGGTCGCAGTTCTGGTCCAGGCCATCCCCGCAGAGCTCCAGCACCCCGGGCGACGCCCGCCACTCGTGCAGGCAACCGGCCGGGTTGGCCTGGCAGGTGTCCAGGGTGCAGGCCGCCCCGTCGTCGCAGGGGTTGGCCACCCCCTGGCAGACGCCGGCCTGGCAGGCGTCCAGGATGGTGCAGAACAGGTGATCGTCGCATTCGTACGAGTCCGGCCGGGTGACGGCCACGCAGGCGTCGGAGGCGGCGTCGCAGCTGCCCTGGTGGCAGTCGTCGTCGAGCTCCGCGCAGTCCGGCGCGTCCCCGCCGACGCACACGCCCCCCTGGCAGGTCTCCGCCCCGTTGCAGAACACCCCGTCCGGGCAGGGCTCGCCGTCCTCCAGGCGGATCGTGTCGCAGGCGCGCTCGAGGCACAGGTGCTCGGTGCAGGGGTTGCCGTCCTCGCAGTCCGCGGGCAGATCGCACTCGTCCGTCTCGCCGTCGCAGTCCTCGTCGACGCCGTTGCCCGGCCGCTCCACCGCGCCCAGCAGGCAGATCGCGTTGCGATCCCAGTCGCAGGCCGCGATCCAGCCGGCCGCCAGCAAGCACGCCACCCAAGCGTAAGCTCTCACGCGCCGCCGCCTTTCCACCGCACCCCCACGTTCTACCGGCCCCGCCCCGGGAGGTCAACGGGTGTTCGCTGCGTTGCTTTCGATGCCGACCTGTGGCATGGCTTCAACGGCATCCAGGCAGCGGTGGCCACCCCCGGAGGATCCGATGCCGCGCGCGCGAAGCTGGTCGATGTGCCTGGCCTGTCTGGCCTGCCTGGCCTGCCTGCCCGCCCGCGGGGCGGAGGAGCACTCGTTCGCCGTCCTGGACCTGGTGTGCGAGGGCAGCGTCTCCCAGGAGCAGAACGAGGCGCTGGTCGACCGGCTGGTCAACGAGATCCAGGCCCTGGGCGACTTCCGGGTGCTGGGCGGGACCACCATCCGCTCCATGCTCAAGCTCGAGGAGAACAAGCTCCTGCTGGGCTGCCGCGACGACGCCTGCATGGCCGAGATCGGCGGCGCCCTGGGGGTGAGCTTCCTGATGCGGGGCAACATCTCCCGCTTCGGGGAGCGCTACCTGGTCAGCTTGCAGGTGCTGGACACCCGCAGGATCCTGGTGGCCGGGGGCGTGTCCGAGGAGATCTCCGGCGATCTGGAGGCGCTGCTGGCGGCCATCCCGCCCATGGTCCGGCGCATGTTCCACGACCTGGCGCCCCAGCTCGGCCTGAGCCCCGCGTGGGCGGCGGGCCTGGTGGAGGAGGAGCGCCTGTTCGAGCTGGAGGCCCACGCGCTGATCTACGGCGGGATGTGGGCCGGCGAGCAGCGCGAGCTCTCCAGCGATCTCGACGCCCGGGGCGACATGACCGGCGATCGGCTCGGCGGCGGGCTGCGCTTCGCCCTGCGGCTGGGCGACCTGCACGCGCTGTGGCTGGGCTTCGACTACCAGCGCGAGGCCTGGCGCGGCCAGGCGCCGTGCGAGGCGCCCGACTGCGATCCGGGTCTGAGCGACCGGCTCTCGATCGAGGTCAGCCTGGACGAGCTGCGGGTGCTCCTGGGCTACCGCTTCGCTTACCCGCTGCTCGACTGGCTCGAGCCCTACGCCGAGCTCGGCCTGGGCGTGCAGGTCGGCCTGCCGCGCTCCCTCGAGCTGCCCGGCGGGGCGCGCACCATCTCCATCCAGCCCGAGTACGGCACGCGCTTCAGCCTGCTGCTGGGCCTGGGCCTGCGCTTCGTGATCCTCGAGCGCGCCTTCCTGCACGGGGGCTACCTGTGGGAGGCCCCGCTGTTCGGGCTCAGCTCGAGCGCCTGGCTGGCCGGCGCGGGGGTCCTGTTCTGAGCGCCACCTACCCCTGGCCCGCCGCCCCGGCCTGGCGCACCGCCTCGGCGAAGCCGGGGCCGAACAGCCAGTCCAGGGTGTCGGCCATGCTGTCGATCACCCGAGGCAGGCGGGTGTCGTTCAGGCAGGGGAAGGAGCGCGGGTGGCGCGCGCCCCAGGCGCGGTAGTTGCCGCCGTCGTTGACCGTGACCAGCACCCCGCCCTTCGGCATGGCCACCAGCACCAGCGGGAAGAGCCGGCAGGTGACCGGCTGCAGATCGGTGCGGTCCACCCCCAGGCGCGCGGCCAGGTCGTGCAGGTGGCAGCGGATCTTCCCGTCCGGCAGGAGCCGGGAGCAGACGCAGCGCTGGCCCGGCCGGCTGAGCGACTCGCCGTCGGGATCGAGGAAGAACTCCGGCTCGCGCCTGGCCAGCGCGCGCAGGCGCGGCTCCCGCGCCAGCAGGTGCTCGGTGAGCGCCCGGGCGTGCCGGCGCAGTCGGCCCCGCTCGGCCGGGGTGACGTACACCGTCAGATCCGCGCAGCAGGAGCGCAGCTTGCCCCGCTCCACGGCCGGCGAGCAGCGCCCGGGCACGCAGCGGAAGCGCACCTCGAGCAGCGCGCGATCCACCATCACCCCGCCCACCTCGAGCACCTGCCCGTCGGCCATGCGCCCGAGCAGCCAGCGCTCGAAGAACTGATCGGCCGCCTCGCTGTCCTCCGGGCCCGGATCCGGAGTGGCCAGCCAGCGCCGCACCCGCGGCTCGAAGCTCGTCAGGTAGTCGCGCCTCATGCCCCCTCCCCCTGCCCCGCCGCGGGCGGCTGCCCGGCCGGCGGCGCCTCGCTGACCCGCAGCACCACCGCCTCGCCCTCCACGTCCACCTCCACCCGGCCGCCCTTCTGCAGGCGGCCGAACAGGATCTCGTCCGCCAGCGGCTTCTTCAGCTCCGCCTGGATCACCCGGCCGAGCTCCCGGGCGCCGAACTCGCGGCTGAAGCCCCGCGCCAGGAAGAAGCGCCGCGCGGCCGGGCTGGCCGCCAGGCGCACCCCGCGCTCCGAGAGCTGCTGCTCGAGCTCGAGCAGCAGCTTGTCGACGATGCGCAGCACCACCGGCTCGGGCAGGTGGTCGAACAGCACCACCGCGTCCAGGCGGTTGCGGAACTCGGGCGGGAAGACGTCCCGCAGCACCGCCTCGGCCCGGTGCTGCGGCGGGGCGCCCTGGGCCGACTGGAAGCCCGGGCTCTGCGAGGCCAGCAGGCGCGCGCCGGCGTTGGTGGTGAGGATCAGCACCGCGTTGCGGAAGTCGGTTGGCCGGCCGTTGTTGTCGGTCAGCTCCGCCCGGTCCATGACCTGCAGCAGGATGTTGAACACGTCCGGGTGGGCCTTCTCGATCTCGTCCATGACCACGACGCAGTGGGGCTGCTTGTGCACGGCGTCCGACAGCAGCCCGCCCTGGTCGAAGCCGACGTAGCCGGGCGGCGCGCCGATCAGGCGCGAGACGGCGTGCTTCTCCATGTACTCGGACATGTCGAAGATCAGCAGCTCCACCCCCAGGGCGAAGGCAAGCTGGCGGGCCAGCTCGGTCTTGCCGACGCCCGTGGGGCCGGCGAACAGGAACGAGCCCACCGGCCGGCGGGGGCTGCCGATGCCGGCCCGCGACATCTTGATGGCCGCGGCCACGGCCTCCACGGCCCGGTCCTGCCCGAACAGGACCCGCTTGAGCGTCGGCTCCAGGTCGGCCAGGTGGCGCCGGTCCTCGCCCGAGATGCTGCGCCGGGGCACCCGCGCCATGCGCGCCGCGGTGTCCTCCACCTGGGCCACGTCCACCACCGCCAGGCCCGCCAGGTGCCCGGCGCTGCCGGCCTCGTCCAGGAGATCGATGGCCTTGTCGGGCAGCTTGCGCTCGGTCAGGTAGCGGGCCGCCAGGCGCACGCAGGCCTCCAGGGCGGCCTCGGTGTAGGTGAGCTTGTGGTGCTCCTCGTAGCGCGAGCGCAGGCCCTGCAGGATGAGCACGGCCTCCTCCTGGCTGGGCTCGCCGAGATCGATCTTCTGGAAGCGCCCGGCGAAGGCCTTGTCCCGGCCGAAGCTCTTCTTGAAGTCCTCGTGGGTGGTGGCGCCCATGCAGCGCAGGCGCCCGTCGGCCAGGGCCGGCTTGAGGAGGTTGGAGGCGTCCAGGCTGCCGCCCGAGGTGGCCCCGGCGCCCACCAGGGCGTGGATCTCGTCGCAGAACAGGATCACCCCGGGCTCGGCCTCGACCGCCACCAGCACCGCCTTGAGGCGCTCCTCGAAGTCGCCCCGGTAGCGCGTGCCGGCGATGAGCGCGCCGAGGTCCACCGACAGGACGCGGCAGCCCCGCAGCTGCTCGGGCACCTCGCCCAGCGCGATGGCCCGGGCCAGGCCCTCCGCCAGGGCGGTCTTGCCCACCCCGGGATCGCCCACGAACAGCGGGTTGTTCTTGCGGCGCCGGCCGAGCACCTGGATGGCGCGCTCCAGCTCCGCGCGGCGGCCGATGAGCGGGTCGATGCGGCCCTCGCGGGCCCGCGCCACCAGGTCCACGGTGTAGGCCTTCAGCGCGTCCTCGGCGATGGGCGCCGGGGCGTCCGGATCGGCGCCGGCCGGCACCCGGGCGCCGCCCGCGGGGGAGCCGTCCTTGCGCAGGCCGTGCGAGATGAAGCGCAGCACGTCCCGCCGGGTCACCCCCTGCTCCGCCAGCAGGCCGGCGGCCGGGGAGTCCCCCTCCTGGAGAAGCGCCGCCAGCACGTCTCCCCCGCTGATCTCCTTCTTGCCCGCGCTCTGGGCGTGGAACTGCGCGCGCTGGAAGACCCGGTCCACGGCCTGGGTCAGCTTCGGCCTGGCCTTGCGCTTCTCGGGCAGCCGCGGGCTCTGGGCCAGGAGCGCGTGCAGACCGGCCTCCAGGGCCGCCAGATCGGCGCCGCTGCCCTCCATGATCTGGGCGATGGCGGGCTCGTGCAGCATGCCGTACAGCACGTGCTCCAGGGTGAGGAACTCGTGCCGCTCCTTCTGGGCGGTCTCGAGCGCGAAGTGCAGGGCGATCTGGAGATCCTCGGTTTCCATGGGCTCACTCCGGCTCGAGGCTGCACAGCAGCGGGAAGCCCTCGGCCTCGGCCAGCTGCTCCACCTGGTGCAGGCGCTCCTCGGCCACCTCGCGGGTGAACACCCCGGCCACGCCGATGCCGGTGCGGTGCACCAGCAGCATGATGCGGGTGGCCTCGGCCGGGCCGTGGTGGAACACGGTCTCCAGCACCTTCACCACGAAGTCCATGGTGGTGTAGTCGTCGTTGTGCAGCAGCACCTTGTAGGGCCGCGGGGACTCGATCCGCGCGCGCGTGCGGGTGAGGGTCTGCTCCTGGCCGCGCGTGCCGCCCTCGCTCCGGCCGTGGTCTTCCTTGCGACCCAAGGCGACGCCTCCAGCCCCCCTCGACCGACCAGACCTTCGCCTCACGGCCCGGGTTTGTCAACCGGGCGCCGCGGGACGCCCCTTGGCCTGGGCGCACGCCCATGCTACGCTCCAGCCGACGCGTGGATGCGGACTTTCCATGGGGGCCGCGAGCATGGTCGAGTCGAACAGCTGTCGAGACGGCGAGCGCCGTGACGGGAGCCAGCCCGCGGGCGGGCGGGTGCTGGTGGTGGACGACTACCCCGAGGCCCTCGAGTTCATGGCCCGGGTCCTGGAGCGGTCCGGCGTCCACGTGGTGCGGGCCACGACCGCCCAGGAGACGCTGGCGGCCTTCCAGCCAGGCCTGTTCGACGCCATCGTGGCCGACATCGGCCTACCCGACATGAACGGCGTCGAGCTGCTGCTGGAGATCCGCAAGCGCGATCTCGACGTGCCGGTGGTGTTCGTCACCGGGGCCCCCTCCCTGGAGACGGCCGTGGCCGCGCTGCGCCACGGGGCGCTGCAGTACCTCACCAAGCCCTTCGCCCTGGACGAGTTCGTCAGCGTCACGCGTCGCGCCATCCAGCTCGGCCGGCTGGCGGCCATCAAGCGGCGGGCGCTGGAGGCCAGCGGGCTGAGCGAGGGCCTGGTGGCGGATCTGGCGGGCACCTCGGCCCGCTTCGAGCAGGCGCTGGCCCGCATCCACATGGTGTTCCAGCCCATCGTGCGGGCGAAGGACTACTCGCTGTACGGCTACGAGGCGCTGCTGCGCTGCGCCGATCCGCTGCTCAAGCACCCGGGCACGGTGCTGTCTGCGGCCGAGCGGCTCGAGCGGGTGCTGGAGGTCGGCCGTATCGTGCGCTGGCGGGTGGCCGAGGCCGTGGCCTCCGCCGGCCAGATCGCCAACGTGTTCATCAACCTGCACCCGCTCGATCTGTTCGATCCCCAGCTGTCCGATCGCCAGCAGTCCCTGGGCGCCATGGCCGATCGGGTGGTGCTGGAGATCACCGAGCGGGCGCAGCTCGGCGATCCGGGCCTGGTGGCCGCGCGCAGCGCGGAGCTGCGCAAGCTGGGCTTCCGCCTGGCCATCGACGACCTGGGCTCGGGCTACGCCAGCCTGTCCAGCTTCGTGCTGCTCGAGCCGCAGATCGTGAAGATCGACATGTCGCTGGTGCGCGACGTGGACCACATTCCCACCAAGCGCAAGCTGATGCGCTCCCTGGTGGACCTGTGCCGGGAGATGTGCATCGACATCCTGGCCGAGGGCGTCGAGACGGAGGCCGAGTGCCAGGTCTGCCAGGAGCTCGGCTGCGACCTGATGCAGGGCTACCTGTTCGGCCGCCCGGCCCCGCCCTTCCCGTCCGTGTGCTGGCCGGCCGTGCAGGCCTGAGGCACACGTGCCGCGCGGGTTGCATCCGGCCCCGGGGGCGGGGCATGATGGCGCGGTGACGAGCCCGAACCGAGAGTTACCCTGCGCGTTCGGCAAGTACCTGCTGATGCGGCGCATCGGCCGCGGGGGGATGGCGGAGATCTTCCGCGCCCTGCAGCTCGGTGGCCAGGGCGTGACCCGCCAGGTGGCCATCAAGCGCATGCTGGCCAACCTCGGCCAGGATCCCCACTTCGTGGACATGTTCATCAACGAGGCCAAGCTGGCCTCGCTGCTCGACCACGCCAACATCGTGCGCATCTACGAGTTCGGCAGCGTGGACGATCGCCTGTACCACTGCCAGGAGTACGTGCACGGCGTCACGGTCATGGACCTCATCCGCGCGTGCCTCGAGCGGCGCGCGCCCATGCCGGTCGAGTTGGCCTGCCTGATCTTCACCGAGGCGCTGTACGGGCTGGACCGGGCCCACCGCCAGGCCGACCGGGCCGGGCAGCCGCTGGCGCTGGTCCACCGCGATCTCACCCCCTCGAACCTCCTGGTCGGCTTCGAGGGCGAGGTCAAGGTGGCCGACTTCGGCATCGCCAAGGCGGCCGCCTTCTCGGTGCACACCCAGTCCGGGTACATCAAGGGCAAGTTCCGCTACATGTCGCCCGAGCAGGCCTTCGGCGCCGAGCTGGACCAGCGCTCGGACATCTTCAGCCTGGCGATCTGCTTCTGCGAGCTGTTGACGCTCCGGCCCATGTTCCACGCGGACGGCGATCTGGCCACGCTGCTCAAGGTGCGCTCGGCCGACTTCACCCGGCCCCGCGAGCTGAACCCGGCCATCCCGCCCGCCCTGGAGGCCAGCCTGCTGCGCGCCCTGTCCAGGGAGCGCGAGCAGCGCTACCCGTCCGCGGCCGACTGGCTCGAGGAGCTCGAGCACGTGGTCTTCGAGTGCGGGCTGAAGCGCTTCCGCTCGGACCTCAAGGCGGCCATGCAGACCTGGTTCGGCGAGCTCATCGCGGCCCGCGAGCTCGAGCTGGCCGAGGAGTCCCGCCAGGCGGAGGCCATGCTGGCGGCGGGGCACGGCCCGTCCCCGGACGAGGCGGACGGGCCGGAGGAGCACGGGGTGCGCACCCTGCTCATGGATGCGCCCGACCTGAGCGCCCTCCGGCCGCAGCCCCAGGAGGCGTCCCCGGGCAGCGAGGGGCCCACGCGCTCCTTGCGCCCGCCGCGCGCTCGCCCGGAGCGCCCCGCGGCGGCCGAGGAGCCCGTCACCGCGCCCAGGCGGCCCGCGCCCGCCGAGCCCCCGGCCGACGACTCGCGCCCGACGCTGCGCGACCTGCCGGTGGTGTCCGCGCAACCCGACGGCCAGGCCAGGCCGACCCTGCACGACCTGCCGGCCGTGGCGCCGCCCGCCAGCGAGCCGGAGCCCAGCTCCACGCAGGCCCGGGAGCTCGCCAAGCGGCGCACCCTCCAGGTGCCCAGCCTGTCCCCCCCCGCCAAGGAGCCCGGGCGGGGCACCTAGCGCCGCCGACTCCGCGGCGCGTCTAGTCCATGGGCGCTTCGGCGCCGGCCAGGGTCTGGTCGATGACCGTGGTGGGGATCTGCAGGCCGGCGGCCACCTTGACCATCTCGGCCATCTCCACCTCCTCCACGTGGCCGTCCGCGCCGGCGATGATGGTCAGGTGCTGGAGCAACCGCACGCGCTCGGCGAATGGCACGTCGCGCACGGCCTCCTGGAGCTGCTCGCCCAGCTTCCGCCGGATGTTCTCCAGATCGATGCGCGAGGTGTCCTCGGACACCATCTCGCCCAGCAGGGCGCGCAGCGCGTTCACCTCGGACTCCTCGATCTTGCCGTTGGCGGCCGAGACCAGGATGCCCGAGTTGTAGAGCAGGTTCCGCATCAGCTCCGAGCGGACCGACTTCTCCTCCAGGTAGCTCGGCTCCATGAGCATGAGGTCGCGCTGCAGGATGGCGTCCAGGTCCGCGTCGTCGATGCCGGTCTCGGGCCGGCCGAGGGAGCGCTGGAAGAGCTTCGACTTGGAGAAGGCCAGCAGCGCGCGCACCCGCACCGGGTTGTAGGGGTGGGTGCAGAAGGAGTCCAGGGTGTCGTCGTCGTCGCGCGGTTCGCTGCGCGCCTCGGGCGCCGCGGCCAGCGACTCGACCTGCTTGGCGAAGGCCTCGAGATCCGACTTGACCCGCGGCGCGGCCAGGCCGCTGGCCAGCTTGAAGAAGGAGTGGGCCGCCGCCTCCGGGTCGCGGGTCGAGAGCAGCCCGATGCGGTCCGCGCTCAGCTCGGCCGCCCGGCACCACACGTACAGCTCCAGGGCCACCGGCCGGGACACCATGGTGCCGGCCAGATCGCGGATGATGGCCGTGTTGGGCATGGGGATGCCGAAGTGGTCGTAGGCCGCGTGGCCCAGCTCGTGCCCCAGCACGAACTGCAGCTCGTTCGGCGCGAAGGACTCCAGCAGGTGCGAGGAGATGGCGATCACCACGTGGTCCGAGGGGTCCTTCATGCAGAAGGCGTTGAAGAACGGCTCGGGCCGCACGAACACCTCCACCGGGTGCGTGTAGCCCATGGTCTCGCGGCAGGCCGCCAGCGCGTCGGCCACGTCCGGGGCCATGCTGCGGGTCAGGCGCAGCGCGCCCGAGAGCAGCCGCCGCCGGGCGCCGAATCCGAAGCCGGCGAAGGTCTCCCGCAGGCGGGCGATGGCCCGCTGCACGCCGCGGTCATCCGACAGCTTGGCGCGCAGCGAGGCGTCCTGGGTGGTCTGGATGGTCTTGAGATCGACGGGCATGCGCGCCCTCCGGGGAAGAGCGCCCGGGCGCGCCGCGGCGGGGTCCGCCTGCCGCGGCGGCCCGGACGGAGAGTGACGTCGGAGAAGGACGCCTTACTTGGCGTACTTCAGGCTCAGGATCTCGAGCGCCTTCTGGGCCAGGCCGTCGTCGATGTTGAGCAGGCGCTGGAAGGTCTCGAGCATCTTGTCCTCGGTCTCGTCCACGTCGCCCGAGGACATGGCCAGGTCGGCGGCCAGGATGAACAGCTTCTTGCGCACCACTTCGTTCTTGATCTCGCTCAGCGCCTTGATCGACTCCTGCAGGTTGCCGAAGCGAGCCACCACCTTGTTCGCGTCGGCCAGCACGTCGTCGAAGCACTTGTCGGCGAACTCGGGGATGGTGAACCAGTAGGCCTTCAGCATGTCCCATTCCTCGTCGCCGATGCTGCCATCGGCGCCGGCCATCAGCATCAGGCCGTGGAGGAGGAGGACGTCGTCGGAGGCCTTCTTCTGCGGGGTGACGCCGGCGGTGAGCTTGGACAGCAGACCCATGGTACCCTCTCCTTTCACGCTTTTGCGGTCGGCAGTGGGGAGTCGGCCACCTGGCCCCTCCCGTGTTCGCAGGGATGATACACGAACGGTTTGCGAAGGGAAGCCCGAAAATGAGGGCTCAGCGGGAACGCCGGCGCCAGCCGTAGAGCAGGCCCGCGAGCAGCGCCAGGAGCGCGGCCGGACCGGGGCTGCCCTGGGTGCCGCAGCCACAGCCCGAGCCCTCGCCCGGGTCGGAGCCGCCGTCGGCCCCGTCGGACCCGTCGGAGGCGTCGGACCCGTCGGACGCGTCGGACGCGTCGGACCCGTCGGACGCGTCGGACCCGTCGGACGCGTCGGACCCGTCGGAGCCGTCGGTCCCGCCGTCCGGGCCGCCGCCGCCGGGCACGCAGTAGCCCTGCTCGCAGCGGCTCCCGTCCGGACAGGTGATCGGCTCGCACGGGTCGCCCAGGCACTGGCCGTCCACGCACAGCGTGCCCTGAGGGCAGTAGACGCCCTGGCAGGGATCGCTGGCGCACTCGCCGTTCACGCACACCCGCCCGCCCGGGCAGCTCACCCCGGCGCACAGGCTGTCCACGCACAGGCCCTGCTCGCAGACCTGGCCGGGCCCGCAGCCCTGGCAGGCCAGCGGCTGGCAGGCGCCGTCGCGGCAGTACTCGCCGTCCCCGCAGTCCGCCAGCAGGCACGGGTCGGCCTGGCAGGTGCCCTGCACGCACAGCTCGCCCTCCGGGCAGGCGGCCGCCGGGTCGTAGCAGTCCACGGGCACGCACAGGCCCATGCGGCAGATCTCGCCGGCCTGGCACTGCACGGCGTCGAGCACGCAGCGGTCCACGCAGTTGCCGTCCTGGCACTCCTCCCCGGCCGGGCAGCGCACCCCGCAGCAGCGATCGCTGACGCAGTAGTCGTTGACGCACACCTGGTTGCCGGCCGGGCACTCGCCCGCGGCGCACAGGTCGGAGCACTGCCCGCACAGGCACACCTCGAAGCCCTCGCACAGGCTGCCCTCGTCCACCACGCCGTCGCAGTCGTTGTCCAGCCCGTCGCAGCGCTCGGGCTCCGGGTCCACCGTGCCGGCGCACACGCCCCAGCTACCGTAGGCGCTGCAGAGCTGGCGACCGGGCCGGCACTCGCCCTGGTCCGAGCCGCACTCGCGTTGCTCGCCCGGGGTGCACTCGCCGCAGTCCGGATCCTGGCCGTCGATCAGCCCGTCGCAGTCGTCGTCGATGCCGTTGTCGCAGATCTCGGGCACCGCGTCCTCGTCGATCTGCCCGTCGCAGTCGTTGTCCCGGCCGTCGCACACCTCGGGCACCGGATCGGTCGCGCCCGCGCACGGACCCCAGGCGCCGGTCGGATCGCAGGTGCGCACGCCCTCCTCGCAGTCGCCCTCGCTCACCCCGCACGCCTCGCGGTCGCCCGGGGTGCAGGCCGTGCCGCAGTCCGGGTCGTAGGCGTCGACGAGCCCGTCGCAGTCGTTGTCCACGCTGTCGTCGCAGATCTCGGGCTCCGCGTTCTCGTCGGTCAGCGCGTCGCAGTCGTCGTCCAGGCCGTTGCACACCTCGGTGCTCCGCTCGACCTCGCCCAGGCACAGCAGCCCGCCGTCCACGCAGAACCACAGGCCGGGCTCGCACACGCCCTCCTCGAGGTAGCAGGGCGGCACCTCGCCCACGGTGCACACGCCGCAGGGCAGCCCCAGATCCGGATCGCTCTCGTCCACCGCGCCGTCGCAGTCGTCGTCCTGGCTGTTGCAGATCTCGGTGCCGGCGGCCGGCGGGTTCGCGTTGCAGATGGCCTGCAGGTGGTTGGGCGCGCACACGTACACGCCCTCCACGTGGCACACGCCCAGGCCGGCCTCGCAGGGGTCTCCCAGCAGGGCGTAGTCCTCGTCGGTCTCCCCGTCGCAGTCGTTGTCCAGCCCGTCGCACAGCTCCGGGGTCGGGTTGGGCACGCTGCAGGCGCCCCACACGCCGGCCTGGCAGACCTGCTGCCCGATCCCGCACTGGGTGACGCACTCGCGGGTGAGACCCTCGTCGATGCCGTTGACGCAGTTGTTGTCGCGGTTGTCGCACACCTCCGCCTGCGGCCCGATCTCGCCCACGCACTGCATCTGGACGCCCACGCACTGCATGGTGCCGCGGGAGCACTCGCCCACGTCGCTCGCGCCGCAGACCTCCCCGAGATCCGGATCGCTCTCGTCCACGGCCCCGTCGCAGTCGTCGTCGTGGCCGTTGCACACCTCGGTCTGGTTGGGGTGCACCTGGGGGTCCCCGTCGTCGCAGTCCACGCAGTTGTTGTAGCCGTCCCCGTCCGCGTCCGGGAAGCCCTCGTCCACCTGGCCGTCGCAGTCGTTGTCGAAGCCGTCGCACACCTCGGGGCTCACCTGCACCTCGGCGTCGCACACCAGGCCGTCGTGGGTCGGGTTGCACACCCACACGCCCGGGAAGGTGCACTGGCCCTGCTGCACGGAGCAGAGGGTGTTCTTCAGCGGCCAGGGCTCGTCGACCAGGCCGTCGCAGTCGTTGTCGCGGTTGTCGCAGCTCTCCACCAGGGCGTCCGCGATGATCTCCTGCATGACGGCCTGGAGCTGCCCGACGTCGGCCTGGTAGTAGTAGGGCGCCACGCCGTCGTTGCCCCGGTCGGTGCCGCCGGCCTGGGCGATGTTGTTGAGCGAGGCCGCGTCCACCCCGGTGCCGAAGCCGATCACGTAGGTCCGCACCCCGCCGGCCAGCAGGGTGGCGGCCTGCCCCACGGCCTCGCCGGGCAGGGCCGCGCAGTACTCCTCGCCGTCGGTGATCAGCATGATGAAGTTGCGGCGGCTCACGTCCTTGAGCGGCCGGTACTGGTTGAGGTTCATGAGCGTGGCCGCGATGGGGGTGCCGCCGACGGCCGAGGTGCCGTTGACCGTGGTGACGATGCTGGCCTCGTTGCCGCCCACGTCCACGTTGACCACGCCCCGCGCGCACGAGCTATTGGAGGGGTAGAGGGTGAGCCCGAAGCGGAACTGGGCGCTGTAGTTGTTGACCACGTACTCCACGGCGTCCTGGGCCTGGGTCCACTTGGTGCCGTCCATGGAGCCCGACTTGTCCAGCGTGATCATCATGTTGGGCTCTTCGCACGGCTGCGCGGTGGCCCCGCCGCTCCAGCCGGAGATGGCCAGCGCGACCAGCGGACCGACCCAGGCGAGTGTCTTCTTGCTCATGGCTCTCGTCTCCTGCCCCTCTAGCAGCCCGGATCGTTGCCGTCGGTCAGGCCATCGCAGTCGTTGTCCACCAGGTCGGTGCAATTGCGGTGGTAGTTGTAGTCGTAGTCCTCGATCATCGGGGTGCCGGCCACGGCGTTGCAGCGGATGCCGCCCACGTCGTTGCAGATGTTGTAGCCCAGGCCCGTGCAGCCACCCGTGCCCACGGTGCAGTTGGCGCCCTTGCCGGCCACGTCCTCGTCGGTCGAGCCGTCGCAGTCGTTGTCGTAGTCGTCGCAGTAGGCGTCGTTGGCCGCGGGCTGGGGCGCGGAGCAGGTGCCCGGCGCGCCGTTCACGCAGAACCTGTAGCCGGAGCCGCAGGCGGTGGTGCAGGCCTGGCTCCAGCCCTCGTCGATCTGGCCGTCGCAGTCGTCGTCCGTCGAGTTGCACTGCTCGGCGCCGCCGTTGACGATCGCGGCGTCGCACACCGTGCCGCTGCCGTCCCCCGCGCACACCCAGGTGCCGGTGCGGTAGCAGGCGCCCACGCCCGCGGAGCAGGCCAGGCCCTTGTTGGAGAAGTTCTCGTCCACGAACCCGTCGCAGTCGTTGTCCAGCCCGTCGCACAGCTCGAGCTGGGGCTGGATCACGCTGGCGTCGCAGGCGATGTCGCCGGAGGGCAGGCAGGCCAGCTGGCCGGTGCTGAAGCACAGGCCCTGGCCGATCTCGCAGGCGCCGCCGGTGCCGGCCACGTCGTCGTCGACGAGCCCGTCGCAGTCGTTGTCCAGCCCGTCGCACTCCTCCGCCCCGCCCGCGCCCGGCGTGGCGCTGCAGCGGGTGGCGAGGAAGTCCGCGGTGCACACCACGATGCCCATGCGCATGCACACCCCGTCCCCCACCTGGCAGGCCTGGCCCAGATCGGGGAACAGCTCGTCGACGTTCCCGTCGCAGCTGTCGTCCTGCCCGTTGCACAGCTCCGCGCCGCCCTGGGGCGGGTTGGCGTCGCACACCGTGGTGCTGCCGTCCGCGGAGCAGACGTGGTGGCCGTTCCGCCGGCACTGGCCCAGGCCCGCGCTGCAGACCGCGCCGAGCAGGGGGAAGTTCTCGTCCACGAACCCGTCGCAGTCGTTGTCCTCGGCGTCGCAGCGCTCCACCTCGGGCAACCCCGGCTGCACATTGCAGGCCACCCCGCCGGCCTGCCCGCACACGTTCACGCCCTCCCGCAGGCACAGGCCCTGGCCGACCGTGCAGGGCGTGCCGGTGCCGGGGAAGTCCTCGTCGGTCGCGTCGTCGCAGTCGTCGTCCAGCCCGTTGCACCGCTCCGCGCTGCCCGTGCCCGGCGTGGCGCTGCAGCGCAGGCCGGTCCGATCCTCGAGGCAGATCCACACACCGGGCCGCTGGCACACGCCCGCGCCCGCCTGGCAGGGCTGGCGGAGATCCGGGAAGTCCTCGTCGGCCGCCCCGTCGCAGTCGTTGTCGCGCCCGTCGCACAGCTCGTCGACCGGGGCCACCTCGTTCACGCAGCCGCCCCACTCGCCCTCCGCGCATGTCCGCGTGCCCTGCCGGCACTCGCCGGTGTCCGTGCCGCAGGCCTCGAACTGCCCCTCCAGGCAGGCGCAACCCTCGTCGGTGATGCGATCGCAGTCGTTGTCCAGCCCGTCGCAGCGTTCGTCCTCGGGCCCGCGCGCGCCCTCGCACTCGCGCCAGGCGCCGTTCACGCAGTTCTGGATGCCGGCCTGGCAGATGCCCACGTTGAGCCCGCAGGGCCGGCTCTCCGCGGTGCACGGGCAGCCGTCGTCGAGCGCGCCGTCGCAGTCGTTGTCCAGCTCGTCGTCGCACACCTCGTCCAGCGGCGGGGTGCCTCCCACGCAGGCGCTCCACACGCCCTGGCCGCCCTGATCCTGGCAGGACTGCACCCCCGGGGTGCACTCGCCCAGGTTCGAGCCGCAGGCGCGCGAGGCGCCCAGCTCGCAGGTGCAGCCCTCGTCCACCGCGCCGTTGCAGTCGTTGTCCAGCCCGTCCTCGCAGTTCTCGGCGGCGTCCGGCCCGCGGCCACCCTCGCAGGCGCTCCATTCCCCCTGGTCGCAGGCCTGGCTGCCCTGCTCGCAGATCCCCACGTCACTGCCGCAGGCCTGCGTGTCGCCGCTCGCGCACGGACAGCCCTCGTCCGCCTGCCCGTCGCAGTTGCTGTCCCGGCCGTCGCAGACCTCCTCGGCGCCGGGGTGGATGTCGGGGCGGTTGTCGTTGCAGTCGTCGTACCCCTCGCGCTTGTCGCAGTAGCCGTCCCGATCGAGGTCCGTGCAGGGCGGCCGCTCCTGGCAGTGGCCATCGACGCAGAAGAAACCCGGCTGACAGTCCGCCTGGCTCGTGCACACGAGACTGCCATCGGGCACGCCCACCACGTCGTCCCCGCAGCCGGCGAGGACCACGCACAGACCGAGGCACAGGAGCGGGAGGATGAATGACTTGCGCATGGCCACCTCTCGACGCCCGCGGGATTACCAGCGGCTGTTTCGAACGCAAGAATTTACCCTGAAGCAGCTGAAAAATCAAGGGTGGACCGAGAGTTGAAACCGATGCCGGCGCCCGCCAGGAAGAAAAGTTGACCCCCGCGGAGTACGCATATATCCTACATGTAGGATGAAAGGCCACAAGGAGGGTGCCATGGACCGGAAAAATCAGCGCAAAAGCTCTCGTGCCACCGTCAACCTCATGGTGGGAGAGACCGTACGGGGGCGGTTGTTCCAGCCCCTGCTGGCGGACGTCAGCGAGGGCGGCCTGCTGCTCGAGTGCCCCTCGGGCCTCGACCTCCCCCGCGCCCACGACTGCTACGTGGAGCTGATGCTGCCCGGCATCTCCGAGCTCATCCTGGCCCGCTGCCGGGTGCTGCGCGACTCCATGCACGGCTTCTTCCGCCGCCGGGCCCTCCAGATCGTCGACATCTCCGCGCTCCACCGCAAGCTGCTCGGCGTGTACGTGCAGCGCGCCTACGGCCTGGCCTGAGCCCGCCGCGAACTTCCTCGACTCCATCACCCCCTTCATGAGCGCGGACCCGATCCTGGGCACCGCCCGCGATCACCACGCGCTCCCGCTGCCCGGCCAGGGGCTGCTGGCCTGGCTCCTCCTCCGACAGCGTTGACAGCCACGGGCCCGCGTGGTAGCTCGGACCTGATGCAATCGCCAGGAATTCCGCGCCCATGGGGAGCGCGCCAGTCGATCGCTTGGACGGCCTGGCTGGGCGTGGCCGCGCTGGCCTCTGCCTGCGCTCCTGCCCTCGCGGGGCGTCCGGCCTGGCTGGTGTCCCGGCAGAGCCAGGACATCCGCGCGGAGCACCACTTCACCGGCGCCGGGGAGGGCGCCTCGGCGGCCGAGGCAGACGCGCGCGCCCAGGCCGATCTCCTGGCCCGGCTGCAGGCCGAGGGCCGCGCTCGCCTGGCCCGGCTGCTCGGGCCGGGCGCCCCCGCGGAGCTCCGCCTGGCGCGGCTCGACCCGGCGGCCGAGCTCCTGAGCGCGCCCGCGGCGGCGCGCGTGGTGGCCCGCTGGCAGAGCACCGACGGCGCACGCTTCGCCTCGCTGGCGGCGCTGGACAGGGCCGAGCTCGCCGCGGCGCTGGCCGAGCAGATGGCCGGACTGTCCGCCCAGGTGGAGGAGGCGCTGCGCACCTCCCGCGAGCTGGGACCCGCCACGCCCTACGCCGGCGTGCTCCACGCGCTGGGGGCCTACCTGCTCCTGGGCCAGCTCCAGGACGCGCGGGCGTGCCTCGTGGCGGTGCAGCCAGACGCGCTCCGGACCCAGGCGCAAGGACCGGACGAGGCCGCCCTCGGGGGGCGCCTCGACGAGGCGCTGGCGGCCCTCGAGCTGTTCGCCCCGGCCCAGGCCGCCTGGCGGGCCGGCGAGGAGGGCCGCACCGCGCTGCTCGTGGCGGGCGCGCGCGCGTCCGGCACGGGCGAGCCGGCGGCCGGCGTGCCCCTGCGCTTCTCGAACCCGGAGGCCGGGTTCGCGCGCGAGGCGCGCACCGACGAGGCCGGGCTCGTCAGCCTGGAGCTGGATCTGGCGGCGGCGGCCGCGCCCGGCGCGCGCCTGCGGCTGGCGCTGGGGCTGGACGGACAGGCGGCGCTGGCCGAGGCGGGGCTCGACCCGGCCGACCCGCGCTGGACGCCGCTCCCTGCCCGGCTCGGGGCGGCCCGGGCGCACCAGGTGCTCGCGCGGCCGGCGGCCGGCGGCGCCCAGGTGGCCCTGCTGGTGGCCGAGCTGCGCAGCGGCAAGTTCCAGCCGGATTCCCGCGCCGCGCAGACCCTGGCCCAGGCGCTGGCCGCCCAGGGCTTCCGCCCCCGGCCGACCGCCGAGCTCAGCTTCCAGCTCGAGGGCGAGCCGACGCCCGAGCGGGTCGCGGCGGCCCTGGCGGGCCAGGCGGAGCTGGCCATCTACGGCGTGGTGCAGACCCAGCTCGATCCCCGCCAGGTGGGCGGGCTGGTCTTCGCCATGGCCACGGGCGAGCTCGTGGCCGTGCGGCTGCCCACGGGAGAGGTGCTCGGCCGCCACCAGGGCAGCGCGCGGGGCGCCGGCCTCGACGCCGGCCAGGCCGAGGGCCGCTCGCTCCAGGCCTTCGCCCAGAAGGCGCTGGAGCTCCTGCTGCCGGGATTGTCGGGTGCGGCGCCGCCCCCGGGGAGCGCGCCGTGACCCCGCCCGCGGCCCCGGCCCCACCGCTCGACGGCCTGCGCGTCCTGGATCTCACCCGCCTCCTGCCCGGTCCCCTGTGCACCCGGATGCTGGCCGACCTCGGCGCGGAGGTGCTCAAGATCGAGCAGCCCGGCCTGGGCGACACGGTGCGCCAGCTCCCGCTGCGGGCCGGCGACCAGGGCGCCTTCTTCCAGGCGCTGAACCGCTCCAAGCGCTCCCTGGCGCTCGACCTCAAGCACCCGCGGGGGGCCGAGGTGCTGCTGCGCCTGGCCCGCCGCGCCGATCTGGTGGTGGAGGGCTTCCGGCCCGGGGTGATGGCGCGCCTGGGGATCGGCTTCGAGGCGCTGCGGGCGAGCCGGCCCGACGTGATCCTGTGCTCCATCACCGGCTTCGGGCAGACCGGCCCCGACCGCGACCGCGCCGGCCACGACAACGGGTACATCGCCCGCTCCGGAATCCTGGCGCTGACGGGCGCGCCGGACGGCCCGCCGGTCCTGCCCGGGGTCCAGGTGGCCGACCTCCTCGGCGGCACCTGGCAGGCGCTGACCGCCATCCTGGCGGCGCTCCTCCAGCGCACCCGTACCGGGCGCGGACAGTGGCTGGACGTGAGCATGACCGACGGCGCCCTCACGGCCATGACGCTCCCGCTGACCGAGGTGCTGTGCGGCGTCGCGCCGGCCGGGCGCGGGCGGGGCAAGCTGACCGGCGGCCTGCTCAACTACGCGGTCTACCCCACCCGCGACGGCCGGTACGTGAGCGTGGGCGCGCTGGAGCCGCCCTTCCTGGGGGCGCTGTGCGCCGCCCTCGGCCTGGGGGAGCCGGCCGCGCTGACCCGCGAGCGCCTGGCCGCCCGCCTGCTCGAGCTCGACCTCGAGCCGCTCATGCGCCTGCTCGAGGGCCACGACACCTGCGTGGAACCGGTGCTCGAACCGGCGGAGGTGGTGGTCGATCCCCACCTCGTGGCGCGCGGCATGTTCGTCGAGGCGCCCGAGGCGGGCGGACCGCGCCGCCAGGTGGCCTGTCCCCTCCGGCTGGACGGGGCCCCGTGCCCGCCGCGGCCCGCCCCGCGCCTGGGCGAGCACACCGCCGAGGTCCTGACCGAGGTCGGCTACTCGCGCGAGGAGATCGCGGGCCTGGCCGAGGCCGGCGCCGTGGCGTGGCCCGGGGACGGCTGAGCTACTTGCCCAGGAAGAGCTTCAGGGACTTCGTGGTCTCGGTGTAGTAGGCCACCACCGGCTGGCCGGCCGCGGTCAGGCCGGCCGCCACGTAGCTGCCCGCGCCGGCGGTCTCGTCCACCAGGTAGTCCGCCCAGCCCTGCTCGGCCTTCATCGCCATGCGCAGGTGTCCCTTGCGCACGTCCTGGCCGTCCATGCGCATGTACGCCAGCACCAGGCGGCCGTTGGAGTCCACCGCCAGGGCCATGTTGTAGGCGTCCGGCACGAAGGTCGTGCCCTTCCAGCCCTCGGCGGTCAGCTCGCCGCGCGCCAGGCGGTCCTTGAGCGCCTCGCGGAAGATGACCCGCGGGGTGCCGTCCTGGACGAAGTACAGGGCGCTCGACTTGCCGGGGTTGTTCTCATGGGCGGCGACCTCCGTGCTCCAGGTGCCGTCCGCGCCCTGGATGGCGACCCGCAGCTCGCTGCTCATGCCCGACCAGTGCAGGTAGGAGGCGGCCAGCCGGCCGTTCGGCTGGCGCACCACACCGATCTGGACCTTCTCGCTGCCGTTGGCCTTGTCCACCCGCTCGTTGCCCCACAGACCCTCGGGCGGCGCGGGCGCAGGGCCGGCGCCGGGCTTGGGCGGGGGCGCCGGCTTGCCCGCGTCGGGGTTGGGCACCCGCCAGGCGTGCTTCAGGTAGCCGTCGCCGGAGTAGTAGATGGCGTGGAGCTGCTGCTGGTCGTCGAGCATGAGCCTGGCGCCCATGCCGGTGCCCTTGCCCCACTCCACTGGCTCGCGCAGCCAGCGGCCCTCCTTGCGGTAGGCGTAGGTCAGCGTCTGGGTGGCGTCGCTGTAGTACAGGATGTGGGGCTCGGCCGGCGAGGTGACCCGGATGGTGCCGTACACGCAACTCTTGCAGGCGTCGTCCACGGTGTCCGCGGCGAACCCGGCCTTGGCCGCGTGGCGCACGTACTGCAGGCGCTCCTTGGCCTTGTCGTAGAAGACCAGGTGGACCCCGTCCTCGACGTCGAGATCCATGGCCACGTACTGGCCGGCGTCCCCGGAGTTGTCCACCGTCAGGACCCGGCCGGGGGCCTTGCCCGCGTCCCTCAGGGGCGCGGGCTCGCTGCACCCCGCGAGCAGGGTCAGGCCGAAGGCGGCCCCCGCGACCGCGCGCCATGTCTGTCCTCGGAGCATGCGGCTCCTCCCGGGCTGGAACGGGTTGAGCATCGAGTTCGCGTCGGGTGTACCACGCCCCTCGGCAGCGGATCAACCGCCGAGCAGCCCCGCGACCCGCCGGATCCAGGCGGCCAGGTTCGGCTCCAGCGCCAGGGCGACCGCGCCGAGCGCCAGCACGGCCCGCAGGGGAGCGGCCACGAAGTGCACCGGCAGGCCGGGTGCGCTGCGGCCCACCCAGCCCAGCACGAGGTCCACGCCGAGCCCCGCCAGGGCCGCCGGGAAGGCCACCGCCATGGCCAGCTCGAAGGCCGTGGCGAACGCCCCGACGGCCAGCCTGGCCCCCGCCTCAAGGGCCGCGCCGTCCGGCCAGGCGAGCGGAGGCAGGCGGACCAGGCTCGCGCCCAGCACCCGCAGGCCGGCCTCCGGTCCCCCCAGGGCGAAGAACGCCAGGCAGGCCAGCAGCCCGTGCAGGCGGGCGAGCGGCGTGTCCCCCGAGTCCCCGGCCCCGCCGGGCGCCTGGCCCGCGCCGCGGAGGTCGTCCGCCAGGCGCCCGCCAGCCCGCAGGGCCTCCACGAGCGCGAGGCCCGCCACGGCCAGCACCGCGCCCAGACCGAGCTCCTTGAGCAGCAGCCCGAGGTACACCCCCAGCCCGGGCAAGACCGGGACCGGGCCGCCCGCGGGTAGCAGCGCGGCCGCCAGCACCCCGGCCAGGCCGAGCTGCACGGGCCTGGGCAGGTGCGCCCCGCCCAGGGGCGGCAGGCACAGGATCGCGGGCAGTAGGCGCGCGGTCACCAGCCCCCACAGCCCCAGGAGGTCCAGCGCCGCGGCGCCCATGCCTCACGCCCCTCCGCCCCAGGCCGCCCGGGCGAAGGCCAGGAGCAGCTCGCCCATCCAGGGCGCGGCCACGAGCAGGACCGCCAGCACCGCCAGGATCTTGGGCACGAACGACAGGCTGAACTCCTGGATCTGGGTGGCGGCCTGCAGCAGGCCGATCGCCAGCCCCACCGCGAGCGACACCAGCACCGCCGGAGCCGACACCAGCAGCACCAGGCCCAGCGCCTCGCGGGCGAGCGTCAGCAGCCGGTCTAGCTCCACGGCCCGCCTCCGGCCTGGAACTGGCCCAGGAGGTTCTCGGCCAGCAGCGTCCAGCCGTCGGCCAGGGCGAACAGCAGCAGCTTGAAGGGCAAGGCCACGCCCGCGGGGGACAGCATGTGCATGCCGAGTGACAGCAGGACGTTGGCCACCAGCATGTCCAGCACCAGGAAGGGCAGGAAGATCGCGAACCCCAGGCGGAAGGCGTCGTGCAGCTGCCCGATCACGAAGGCCGGCACCAGCGCGCGCCACGACGGCCCCGCGTCCCCGCCGACCAGCCGCTGGATGCGCAGCAGGTGCTCCGGGCGGGTGTGGCGCTGGAGGAACTCCTCCAGGGGCTCGGCCGCCCTGGCCAGGGCTGCCAGGCTGTGCTCGGTGGGACCCTCGGACAGGGCCGGCCAATCGGCCTGCAAGCGCGAGCCGACCTCGGCGGCCACGGGGTACATGACGCACAGGCTCAGCGCCAGGGCCAGCCCGGTGATCACCCCGGAGGGCGGCACCTGGGACGCGCCCAGGGCCGAGCGGACCAGCGACAGCACCACGGCGATCTTGACGAAGGAGGTGAGCAGCATGAGCGCGAAGGGCAGCAGGCCCGCCAGCAGCAGGCCCAGCACCAGGCTCGAGGGCGACAGGCTCACGGCTCACCTCCGGTCTCGGCGTGCTCCTCACCCAGGCGCGCCAGCAGCCTCGGCCCGCCCGGACCGGTGCCGACGAGCAGCCTGGCCCCGTCCACCTCCAGGACCAGGGCGCCCGCGCCCTCGCCCAGGCGGACGCGCTCCAGCACCCGCAGGCGCCGCGGCGCCGCGGCGGATCGGCCGCGCCGGCGCTGCAGCCACCACAGCCCGCCGCCCAGGAGCCCCAGGCCTCCCAGCCAGGCCGGCCCGCCGGCCGCGGCGGCGCCGAGCAAGGCCAGCAGCCCGAGCCACCACAGCCCGCCCCGCGCGCGGGGTTCAGCCAGGCAGCGCACGGTCGCCCTCCCCCGCCCCGGCCAGCTCGAGCAGCCGCACCCCGCGCTGCCCCTCCACGTCGACCAGCTCCCCGCGCCCGAGCAGCCGCCCGCCCGCGCGCAGCTCGACCGGCCCCAGGACCGGCTCGGGGAAGGTCAGCACGTCGCCCACCCGCAGCCGCGCGAGCAGCGCCACGGGCAGCTGCAGCCGGCCCGCCTCCACCACCACGCGCACCGGCAGCTCACCCACCTGGAGCCCGCCCGGAGCCGCCTGCGCAACCCGCACCGCCTGGTCGTCCGACGCCGTCTGCATGTCCTCGCCTCCCGTCTCGTCCCAGCCCAGCCACTCCAGCCGCAAGCGCCCGGGCGCCTCCCGCCGGCCGCGCAAGGCCTGGCCCCCGAGCTGGAGCCGGATCCCGTCCGGCTCCTCCGCGTCCGCCAGGAGAAGCACGTCGCCCGGGGCCAGCGCGGCCAGCTCCGCGGCCCGCAGCTCGACCGTCCCCAGGCGGCGCGCCGCGGCCGCGGGCAGCCGCATGATCCAGCCCGGCCACCCGGGTCCGGCGGGCGGCGGGTCCGCCGCGCACAGCTCCGGGCGCCGGGCGAGCGAGCCCTCGCCCTCCAGCCAGGCCGCCGAGCCGTGGGTCGCGCCCAGGCGCACCTCCAGCCAGGCGCCGGCCAGGCAGACCTCGTTGCCGAGCAGCCGGCCCAGCGCGCCCGCGCCCTCGAGCAGGCCCGCGAGCCGCCAGCCCGCCCAGGCGGGCTCCAGGTCGGCCAGCGCCTGCAACCCGGCGCACACCAGCCCGGCCGCCAGGCCTTCGTCCGCGCGCGCGGGCTCCGCCGTCCGGGGCGGCAGGCGGGCCTCGACCCGCGCCACCAGCCGGGCGTCGAGCGCCAGGCAGCCCAGCCGGCCGCGGGCCGGCTCGACCAGGACGGCGAAGCGCGCGCCCCCGGGGAAGGCCGCGCGCAGATCCTCCACCGGCAGGGCCTGCAGCCGGGTGACGCGCAGGTCGGGCGGCTCCAGCCCGAGGCGCTCGGCCAGCCGGGCCACTCCCCGCGCCAGGCCCGGCAGCCAGCGCCCGGGCGCGAGCCGCGCGGCCAGCGCCAGCTCGGCCCGCGCCACCCGCGGCAGGCGAGCGCGCGGGAAGGGCCGCACCCGCGGCTCGCTCACGGCGTCACCTCCAGGTGCTCGAGCTCGAGCCCCTGGCGCGCCAGCGCGGCGGCCAGCCCGGCCGCCCCCCGCGCGAGCCTCTCCCGCCCCGGCGCCCCGGGGGCCCGCAGGCTGCACCGCACGCGCCGGCCGCGCAGCTCGACCTGCCCGGCTCCGTTCCTCCCTCCATCCAGCCCACACAGCTCGACGGCCAGGACCCCGGCGGGCGGGGCGGACGCCAGCCTGCTCCCCGGCGCCCGATCCCCACCGCCGGGGGCGTGGGGCTCGCCGGACGCGCCGGCCGGGCACGCGGCGCCCCGCGCCGCTCCCTCGGCAGGGTCGGGAGAGGAGCGCGCGCAGGACGGCGGCGACGCCCAGCCCGGCCCCGCTCCGGGCCCGGCCACGCCCCCTGCCTCTGCCTCCCCGCCCGCGGCCCGCCGCCGGTCCCGACCCCCGGCCGCGCGCGCCTCCCCCGACCCCGATCTCCGCAGCAGTTCGTCGAAGGACCTGCGCCCCGCCTGCCCGGCCGGGCCCGGCCCTCCGCGGGCCGGGCCCCCCGCCGCCGCCCGTCCGGCCGCCTGCACGCTCGCGTTCATGGTCCGCGCTCCTGTCTGCGCCGCGCCTCGGCCCGGCGCAGGCGGGCCCCCAGCTCGGCCAGCCGCCGGGGCGTCTCCAGCTCCCGCGCCAGCCGGCGCTCCTCGCCCGCCAGGCGCCCAGCCGCCTGCCGCGCCTCGCGCCCTGCCCGCTCGGCCGCCTCCACCGCCGCCCGCTCCGCCCGCTCGCAGCGCAGCCGCCAGCCCGCCGCCAGGGCGAGCCGCGCGACCGGCCCCCCGGCCTGGTCCCCCCCGCGCGCGCACACGCAGCGACTCCGGGCGCGCTCCGCCTCCTCGCGCCGGGCCCCTGCCTCCTCGCGGACGCGGGCGGCCTGGCGTCGCAGGGCCCGCAGGCCGCAGAGCTCCTTGAGGACCAGGGCCTGCCGGCAGCGCGCCACGCGCTCCAGCGGGTGCACGCGGGTGAGGCTCACGCGCCACCCCCTGCCGCGAGGGCCAGCAGGGCCGCCTGGCTGTCGGCGAAGGCGCTCACCTCGCCCGGGCCCTGGCGCAGGAACGAGAGCGCCGCGCGCCGCAGGGCGACCGCCCTGTCCAGCTCCGGATCGGCCCCGGGCTCGTAGGCCCCCGCGGCGATGAGCGGCCGCGCCTGCTCGTAGGCCTCGAAGGCCGCGCGCACGGCGTCCGCCGCGGCCTGGTGGGCCGCCGGCACCAGCCTGGGCATCAGCCTGCTGAGCGAGCGGGCCGGGTCCAGGGCCGGGAAGCAACCCGCCCGGGCCAGGCCCGGATCCAGCACCAGGTGCCCGTCCAGCAGCGAGCGCACCTCCTCGGCCAGCGGGTCGTCCTCGCCGTCGCCCTCGGTCAGCACGCTGTAGACCGCGGTGATCGAGCCGCGCGCGGCCGCCCCGGTCCGCTCCACGGCCGCGGCCAGCCGCTCGAGCACCGAGGGCGGGAAGCCGCGCCGCCCCTGGGGCTCGCCGGCGCTGACGGCGATCTCGCGCAGCGCCCGGGCGTGGCGGGTGAGCGAGTCGACCAGGAGCAGCACGCGCTGGCCCTGATCGCGGAAGCCCTCGGCCAGCGCGGTGGCCATGGGCAGGGCCCGGGCCCGCTCCCCGGCCGGCAGGTCCGAGGTGGCGCACACCACCACCGCGCGCGCCAGGCCCGCCTGGCCCAGGACGTCCGCCAGGAACTCCCCCACCTCGCGCCCGCGCTCTCCGACCAGGCACACCACGGCGCAGTCGACCGCGGCGCCGCGGGCGATCAGCCCGAGCAGGCTGCTCTTGCCCGCGCCCGGCCCGGCGAACAGCCCCACCCGCTGCCCCTCGCCCAGGCAAGCCAGCCCGTCCACGGCCCGCACCCCGGTCGGCAGCGGGCGCGAGATCGGGGCGCGCGCGAGCGGCGCGGGGGCGGCCGCGTCCAGCGGCCGGCTGCCCGGGCACACCGGGGCCGGGCGGCCGTCCAGCGCCCGGCCCAGCGGATCCAGCACCCGCCCGAGCAGGCCCGGCCCGAAGGCCACCCGGGCCACCCGGCCGGTGCCCTGGACGGGCAGACCCGGCGCCAGCCCGGCCCGGCCGCCCACCGGCAGCAGCACCACCCGCCCCCCCGCGAAGCCGACCACCTCGGCCTGGGCCCCCTCCGGACCCAGCCGTACCAGCTCGCCCACCCGCGCCCCGGGCAGCTCGGCCACCAGCGTGGCGCCGAGCGCCTCCACCAGGCGGCCCGTGCGGCGGCACGGCTCGACCGCGGCCAGGCGGACCGCCGCGCGGCTCCGGACCTCGGCGCGCAGCTCGCCGAGCAGCTCAACCCGCGACCGATCCATGTCCGACCTCCCCTTCGCCCTGCTCCGCGCGCAGGGCCTCGCGCAGCCCCTCGAGCTGTACCTCGAGCCGCCCGTCCACCGCGCCCAGCTCGCCGTCCAGGCAGCAGCCGCCGCGCCCGATCGCGGCGTCGGCCACCAGGCGCAGGCGCACGCCGAGCGCCTCGGCCAGGGCGCGGTAGTCCGCGGCCAGCGCGCGCGCGTCCTCCGGGTTCACCCGCAGCCGCAGCCGCCGGCCCGGACGGTTGGCCTCGATCACCCTCCGGGCGATGTCGACGGCCGCCTCCGGGCGCAGGCTGAGCTCGGCGGCCAGGATCCGGCGGGCGCAGGTCACCCCCAGCTCGGCCAGCTCCGGCAGCAGCGCCTCGACCGCCCGGGCCCGGGCCCGCAGCGCCTGGGCCACGTGTTCGGTCGCCTGGCGGCGCCCCTCGGCCAGGCCCTCCTCCCGCGCCTGGAGGCGCAGGGCCTCGGCCTGGGCGCGCGCGTCTGCCAGCAAGCGGGCGGCCCGGGCGCCGGCCTCATCGAGCAACCGCGCGGCCTCCCGCCTGGCCCGCAGCCGCTCGGCGGGCACCAGCGCCCCGGGCGCCGGCGACAGGCACAGGGTGGCGGTCTCCTCGCGGGGGATGCGCGCGCGCTGCATGCCCTCACCCCCCCAGCCCGAGGCCGAGCCGCAGGCGGCCGGCCTCGCGCCTGGCCGCCGGCTGCGCGGCCAGCCCCGCGTGCACCGCGCACAGCACCGCCCGCTCTCCCGGCCCGAGCCCGGACAGCGCGCCGAGCCTCCGATCGGCCAGCGCCCGCGCCAGGCGATGCAGGCCGGCCCGCTCGAGCCAGCCAGGCGCCCCGGGCGGCGGACACAGCAGGCAGGCCCGCAGCGAGTGCAGCGCCCAGCCGGGCAGGCGGCGCCCGCCCCTGGGGAGGCCCCGGCCCGCCGAGCTCCTCAGGCGCGCGAGCAGCTCCCACCTGGGCCCGCGCTCCAGCCAGGCCGCCAGCCCGGCCAGCTCCAGTAAGCCCAGCCGCCGGAGCCCCTCGGGCCCGGGGAGGTTCCAGCCGCTCGCGCCCCCGGGCGCCTGAGCCTGTTCGGCCAGCCAGGCCTCCAGCCCCCGGGAGCCGCCCGCGCCGAGCAGCGCCGCGAGCGCCCGGAAGCGCTCCCGGGCCGGCGGGTCCAGGCACCAGGCGAGGGTCACGGGGCCACCCCCGCGCCGCCGGCCTCGGCGCGCGCTCCGCGCCAGGTGCGCAGCCAGCGCCAGCCCGCCAGGCCGGCGCCGCCGAGCAACGCCAGGCCGCCCACCGCCGCCGCCAGCAGCCTCCAGGCGCCGCCCTCGGGGGCGAGCGCGCCGGTCCCGCGTCGCGCCGCGGGCCGCGGGGCGAGCACGACCGCCACCCGCCCGGGCTCCAGGCCCTCGACCGCGTGGGCCACCAGGGCGCGCACCTCGTCCGTCGAGATGGGCACCCCGCCGCCCGAGACCGTCAACAGCACCGCGGCCGAGGGGGCCGCGGGCGGCGCCCCGCGCGCGAGCAGCCCGGGCTCGGTCCGCGGCGCGACCACGTGCACCCGCGCGGCGCACACGCCCTCCAGGGCCTCGAGCGTGCGCGCCAGCTCCTCCTGCAGCGCGCCCAGGTACAGGGCGGCCTCCTCGGTCGCCCCCGGCACCAGCCCGCGCTCCTTGAACACCTCGCGGAAGCCGGCGTGGCGCGGCCGCGGCAGGCCCGCCGCCCGGAGGGCCTGCCAGGCCTCGCCCAGCTCGGCCCCGGCCACCTCCACCCGGTAGCCCTCGCGCGCGCCGCCGGCCGCCTTGTCCCCGGACAGCCCGGCCTGCTCGAGCGCCGCCAGGATCTCGTTGGCCTCCTGCTCCTCGAGGCCGGACTGCAGCACGCGCTGGCAGCCCGCGCTGGCGAGCGCCAGCCCCAGGCCCGCGGCCAGCCACGCCCGCCTCGCCCCGCCCCGGGCCGTGGGCGAGGTCCTCATAGCTGCACGCTCCACAGCCGTTTCACCGCCCCCACGCCCTCCTCGGCCACCCGCTGCACCAGCGCGGCCTCCTCGCCCAGGCGGTGGACCTCGGCCTGCAAGGCCAGCAGCTCCCCCGGCCGGTACAGCCGACCCGCCCGGCCCTGGGCGATGATCTCGTCCAGCCGGCGGCGGCCCGCGTCCATGCGCCCGAGCGCTTCCAGGCCGGCCTCGCCGAGCCCACGCGGGGCAGCCGGCCCCTCGCGCCGGGCGGGCTGGCCCAGCACCTCCGAGAAGGCGCGGCCCGGGGCCCCGGTCTCGATCCGCACCGCCCGCGCCGCGGCGGGTCCCACGCTGGCCACGGCCTGCATGCTCGCCTCCCGCTCGGCCCCGCGCTCAGCCGCGCAGGTTCTGGATGGCGGCCTTGGCCATCTCGTGGCGGACCTTCATCACGTTGGAGACCGTGTTGACCGCCTCGGTCTCCTGCTGCATGCGCCGCTGCAGGGTGAGCAGCCGCAGGCTGTTGGCCATGCCCTCCTGCTGCAGGCGCTCCTGGGCGCGCAGCAGGGCCCAGCGCTCGTCCCCCGCGCCGCCCGGGCCCTGGACCACGCCCTGCGCGAGGCCCTCGCTCCCGGCCACCGCCCCCACCCCGTCCGCGGCCGCCTCGGCCACCGCGGTGATGAAGGCCCCGCCCGGCAGGAAGGCGGCCCCTGCGCCCACCGCGTGCAGGGCCGCCTGCGCCCCCAGCGCCAGCCGCTGCGCGAAGTCCACCCGCGGCGCGGCCACCTGACCCCGGGCCGGCTCCACGCTCAGCTCCACCGACGGTCGATCCATGCGCTCCAGCATGCCGCACCTCCCTTCGCCCGCGGCCTTGGAGCAACCCGCGTGCCAGAATCAGCGCGCGGCGGGCAGCCGCGCGGAACCTCCGGGATTCGCTGGAAACGGCGCTGCGCCGGACCGCCGGACGGATCGCGCCGAGGGGGGCCGGAGCGCGGGGGGTGTCCGGATTCCGGTCACGGGGGTGTCCGGATTCCGGTCACGGCCAGCCGCCATTGACAGCGCTTCAGCCAGGGATGCTAGACTCGCCCCGGACCACCGAGGAGGAGCGGAGCATGCAGCGCGCGCGCGGAAGGACCTGGAGCGCCGGAGCCGCCCTGGCCGGCCTGACCTGCCTGGCCCTCTCGGCAGGCTGCGAGGACAGCCGGGTGGTGGCCACCCTGGGCGAGCTGGTGGCCATGCCCGACCCGGTCGTGTTCGGCGAGACCCCGGTGTCGACGCTCCGCACCCAGGACGTGGTGCTCCAGAACCAGGGCACGGGCGCGGTCCACCTGCTGGGCCTGGAGGTCTCGGAGGATCCCGAGGACTTCAGCCTGAGCGTGCCGCCCGAGCTCACCCTGCCCGCGGCCATCACCCCGGGCAACCAGGTGACCTTCTCCGTGCGCTACCACCCGCAGGCCTACCCGGAGCAGGACGCCGGGGTGGTGCGCCTCACCTCGACCGACAAGGGCGCGCCCGAGTACGACCTGAGGCTCTCGGGCACCGCCGTGGAGCCGATCCTGCTGGTGCAGCCCGTGCCGGTCCAGTTCGCGGACACGCGCGTGCTGTCCACCTCCCCGGTCACGCTGACCATCACCCACACCGGCTCCGACCCCGACCCGGTGGTGGTGAGCTTCCTCGGCCTCACCGACGACGGGGAAGGCGACTTCGGCGTCCAGTCTCCGCCCGACGTCCCGCTGACGCTCACCGCCGGACAGGAGCAGCGCCTGCACCTGACCTACACCCCCCAGGCGCTCGACGACGCCGACCAGGGCACGCTGACCCTCGAGTCCGACGCCGACAGCCAGGAGCACCTCGAGGTGCCGCTCTCGGGCGCCAGCTTCGGCCCGCACATCGAGGTCAGCACGACCGCGCTCAACTTCGGCACGGTCTCCGAGGGCGCCAACCCCAGCCTGCCCATCAGCATCTCGAACTCCGGCAACCAGGAGCTCCACGTGACCGCCCTGGAGCTGTCCGACACGGGCAGCCAGAAGTTCGAGCTCGCGCCGGCGAGCGTGCCCGATCCCATCCAGCCCGGCGGCAGCGTCCAGGTGCTGGTGACCTACCTCGCGGACGACCGCGGGGACGACGACGGCACGCTGCGCATCCTGCACGACGACCCGCTCGAGCGGCCGGTGTTCGTCCAGCTCCACGGCCGCACGCCCGAGCCGGACGTGTTCGTGAAGCCGGTGCTCATCAGCTTCCAGCTCTCCGGGACCTCCCAGACCCAGTCGAAGGACATCCGCGTGTTCAACCTGGGAGACGAGGACCTGGTGGTCACGGGCTACCGCTTCGACAACCCCGACGGCCTGTTCTCGCTCGACGTGGAGCCGAGCTTCCCGGCCACGGTCGAGCCGGGCGCCGATCCCGCCGGGCCGTACGCGGAGTTCATCGTGTCCTACAACCCGAGCGGGCCAGGCCAGAGCGAGTGCCAGCTCACCATCCTGACCGACGATCAGGACGAGCCGGAGACGCCCGTTCACCTGACCGGATCGTATTCTCCCTGAATCGGGCGGACGGGGTGGACGGGGACGGGGGGGTCAGGCGGTCTTCTTCTCGGCGAAGCGCAGCCTGGGCCGCTCGCGGCGGGTCACCACCTCGCGGGTGATGACGCACTCCTGGATGTCCGGCAGGTACGGCACCTCGTACATGATGTCGAGCATGCACTCCTCGAGGATGGTGCGCAGCGAGCGCGCGCCGCCCTGCCTGCGCTGGGCCTCCTCGGCCACGGCCAGGAGCGCCCCCTCGGTGAAGGTCAGGGTGACGCCCTCGAGCGCGAACAGCTTGGCGTACTGCTTCACCAGGGCGTTGCGCGGCTCGGTCAGCGCCCGGACCAGCTCGTCGCGCCCCAGCTCGCCCATGGGGGCGACCACCGGGATGCGGCCGACGAACTCGGGGATCAGCCCGAACTCCAGCAGGTCCTCGGGCTCCACCCGGCCCAGCAGCTCACCCACGGAGTGCTCGTCGCGGCGCTCGATCTTGGCCCCGAAGCCCAGCCCCTTCTCCCCCACCCGGCGCCGGATCACGTTCTCCAGGCCGTGGAAGGTACCGCCCATGACGAACAGGATGTTCGTGGTGTCGACCTGCACGTACTCCTGCTGGTAGTGCCGGCGGGCGCCGCGCGGGACCACGTTGGCGAGCGTGCCCTCGATGATCTTCAGCAGCGCCTGCTGCACGCCCTCGCCCGACACGTCCCGGCTGGCCGACGGGCTGTGGCCGGACTTGCGCGCGATCTTGTCGATCTCGTCGATGTAGATGATGCCCCGCGAGGCGCGCTCCACGTCGTTGTCGGCCGCGGCCAGCAGCCCCTGGATGATGCTCTCCACGTCCTCGCCCACGTAGCCGGCCTCGGTCAGGTTGGTGGCGTCCGCCATGGCGAAGGGCACCTTGATGAAGCGCGCCAGCGTCTGCGCGAGCAGCGTCTTGCCGCAGCCGGTCGGCCCGAGCAGCAGCACGTTCGACTTGGACAGCTCGACCTCGCCCTTCTGGTCCCGGTTGTTCAGGCGCTTGTAGTGGTTGTAGACCCCGACCGCCAGGACCTTCTTGGCGCGGTCCTGGCCGATCACGTAGTGGTCGAGGAAGCGCTTGATCTCCGCCGGGGCGGGCAAGTCCTTGGACAGGTCGGCCGCGGGCTCCTTCTCGGCCTCCTCGGAGATGATCTCGTTGCACAGCCGCACGCACTGGTCGCAGATGTACACGGTCGGCCCGGCGATCAGCTTCTGCGCCTCGCCCTGGGGCTTCCCGCAGAAGGAGCAGGCCACCGGCGGGTTCACTTCTTCCTTGGACGCCATGCGAGCTCGAAACCTCCTGCTGGCGCGTCCGATACGGACGGACGCGTCCCAGGTCGAGAGTACGTCATCCGCCGCGAGGCGACAAGTTGTTTTTCGCGATCCCCGACAGCCGCGGGAGGTCAGTGATCGACCAGGGCGCGCAGGTCGTCCACCAGGGCCAGGGCGCGCTCGATGATCACGCGCGGGATGCCCTGGACCTGGGCCAGGGCATCGGCCAGCCGGTCGGCCTGCGCCAGCACGGCCTTGATGGCGTTCTTGGGCGCCTTGGGCTCGGGCGGGGCGAACTGCCTGAGCTCCTTGCGGAGCTGGGCCGGCGGGGTGTCGTCCAGGGCCAGGTCCTTGATCTTGCGATACTCGTCGGCGTCCAGCCGATCCACTTCCTTGGCCCGGCGCAGCACCTCGACGGCGTCCGGGTCCGGGATCGGCCGCTGGATGCCGTCGCGCTTGAGCACCGCGGGCTCCTCCTCCTTGAGGAAGTTGTAGGAGGCGGTCAGCTTGGCCGCGGTGCGGGGCTTGATGCGGATCTCGTCCTGGCAGTAGGACTCGAAGCTCGGGTAGCCCCACTTCTCGAACATGCGCTTGCGCTGCACGCCCCACAGCACCTCGCCCAGCTCGACCCACGAGGTCTTGAAACGCCGCGCGGTCTCCAGGGCCTCGTAGCGGGGCGTGCCCGGCTCGAGCTGCTCCAGCTTCTGGGCGAGGACCTGGGCACCCTTGCTCTCGACGTCCGCCATGGGCTCCTCCCGTGCTGCTCCTCGAACTGCGAGGGAGGGCGAAGGTAGCCCAGCGTCCCGGGGAAGGCAATCAAAAACTGGTTACTCGGCGGCTCCGATGACGATGTAGGCGTAGCTCCCGGCGTGGATGCTGACCACCTTGAGGTGGAAGTCCACCGCCAGGCCGCCCACCTCGGCGAGGAACACGTGCATGTTCTCGCCCTGCGCCTCGGGCGGCTCCACCACGGGCCAGTCGGGGGTCGACTCGACCGTCAGCAGAGGCGCCGGCAGGTCGGGCAACCAGGTGACCACGATCGTCACGTCCTGGTCGGCCTCCCCGGTGATGGTGAACCAGTCGGCCATGTCGCCCGGGCACAGCGTCGGCATGACCGGGGCCTCGTTCGGTAGCGGGGTGGCCGTGTCCGCGGTGTCGTTCTCCTCGTACTGGTCCTCGACGCAGGCCGGCGCGTCCATGCAGCCCTCCACCCGATCGCAGATCTGCGGGGCGGTGCACAGGTCGTTGTCCGGCAGGTGCACGCAGCCAGCCTGCAGGTCGTCGCACGCGTCCTGGGTGCAGGGCACCGCGTCCGCGCAGTCGGGGGGCTGGCCGGCCAGGCAGGTGTGATCCGCCACCTGGCAGCGCTCGTCCCCGTTGCAGGGCAGGCCGTCCGCGCAGTCGGCGTCCTGGTTGCAGCAGCCCGGCACTGGCGTGAAACGGCAGATGCCCTCCTCGCAGGCCGGGCTCAGGCACACGTCCGGGTTCGCGCAGTCGGCCGTCCCGCTGCAGCGCACCACCGCCTGGCAGCCGCCCTCCTCCGGGAAGCACACCTCGTCCGCGCCGCACAGGGCGTCCTGCGCGGTGTGGGCGCAGGCCCGCCCGGCCTCGTCGCAGGCGTCCTGGGTGCAGGCCACCCGGTCGTCGCAGTCGATCGGCACCGGCAGCGCGCAGCGGAACGCCTCGCAACGGCCCAGGCCGTTGCAGTACACCCCGTCCTCGCAGTCGGCGTCCACGTAGCAGGGCAGGTTGCAGATCGGGGTCGAGAAGCAGCGCCCGTCGCAGCACAGGTTGCCCTCGCCGCAGTCCGCGTCCGCGGCGCACTCGCCCGGGCACAGGGCGCCCGTGTGGCAGGTGCCCTGGCAGCAGCGGTCGCCCTGGCCGCAGTCGGCGTCCTGGGAGCACATGCCCTGCACGCGGCAGCCGGTCAGGCGGGCGGGATCGATGCCAGGCTGGCCCGCCACGCTCGAGCCCGGGGCGTGCTCCTCGCTCCGGCCGTCGGGGCAGGTCACGATCACCCCGCCCGACGGCAGGCGCTCGACCTGGTAGGTCTGGCCGTCTGCCACCAGGGCGATCAGCGCCCCGCTCACCTGCCGCTCGAAGCACAGCTCCCCGCCGGGGCCATAGGCCTGGAAGGAGGCCAGGCCGACCGAGCCCTCCAGGCGGGCGCCGCTGTCCCAGGTGAGGGTGACGGCGTTGGTCTGGCCGTCGGTGGCCACCAGGCAGTCCCCGGAGGCCGCCAGGCAGGTGAACAGCGGCTCGACGCAGCTCCCACCGGACGAGCCGCCGGAGCATGCGGGCAGCAGCCCGGCCAGCGCGGCCAGGACGAGCCAGCGACCACTGCGCGGGAGGCTCACGATGGCACCCTCCTGTCCGGGCTGCTCGCCCGGGCGGTTCCCGTGGATGCGCGCAGTCTACTACGAGTGGACCGCCCGCGGCCACCGGTTCTCCCGTTGACACCCCGCGGACCCTGTACTAGCTTGCCGCCATGCCGATCAGCTACCGACAGTCCGGCGTGGACATCGACGCCGGGGACGCGTTCGTCGAGGCCATCAAGCCGCTGGCCCAGAGCACCCACCGGCCCGGGGTGGTGGGCTCCCTGGGGGGGTTCGCGGGGCTCTTTCACCTGGAGCCCGGCAAGTACCGCGATCCGCTGCTGGTCTCCTCGACCGACGGCGTGGGCACGAAGCTGAAGCTGGCCTTCGCCGCGAACCTGCACCACACGGTGGGCATCGATCTGGTGGCCATGAGCGTCAACGATCTCGTGGTCACCGGCGCCGAGCCCCTGTTCTTCCTGGACTACTTCGCCACCGGCAAGCTGGACGTGGCGCAGGGCCGAGCGATCGTCTCCGGCGTGGCCGAGGGCTGCCGCCAGGCCGGCTGCGCCCTGCTGGGCGGCGAGACGGCCGAGATGCCCGGGCTGTACGCCCGCGGGGAGTACGACCTGGCCGGTTTCGCGGTCGGGGTGGTCGAGCGGGACGAGCTGCTCGGCCCCGAGCGGGTGCGCGAGGGCGACGTGCTGGTGGGCATCGCCTCGAGCGGCTTGCACTCCAACGGCTTCTCCCTGGTCCGGCGGGTGTTCCTGGAGCGCGGCCAGCCCGACCAGGCCCTGCTGGAGGAGCTGCTCACCCCGACCACCATCTACGTGCGCTACGCCCTGGCGCTCAAGGCGCAGGGGCAGCTCCACGCGCTGGCCCACATCACCGGCAGCGGCCTGCCGGGCAACCTGCCGCGGGTGGTGCCGGAGACGCTGGCGGTGGAGCTGCGCCGCGGGAGCTGGCCCGAGCCGCCCATCTTCCAGCGCCTGCGGCGGGAGGGCCCGGTGGACGACGCGGACATGCTCCACACCTTCAACCTGGGGCTGGGGCTCGTCGCCATCCTGCCGGCCACGGCCGCGCCGGCGGCGCAGGCCCTGGCCGCCGAGCACGGCTTTGGAAGCTGGCAGGTCGGGCGCATCGTGCGCCGGGACGGCGGGCCGGACTTCCGCCTGCTCGACGGCTGAGGCGGTCGGAGCGGCGCGATGTCCCGCCCGAGCTTCCACGACGTGATCGTGGTGGGTACGGACCTGGCGGGCCTGATGGCCGCGGGTCTGCTGCAGCGCCACAAGTACCGCACCCTGCTGCTGGGGCACGGGGGGCTGCGCAGCCGCTACCTGCACGACGGTCAGCCCCTCCCCGCCGCGCCCCTGATGTTGCCGCTGCGCGGCGCCGCGCCCGGCCTGGACGAGGTGCTGGCCGCGCTGGCCGTCGAGGATCCGGTCCACCAGCTCGGCGACGGGGGCGGCGTGCCGGCCCAGGTGGTCACGCCCTCCCGGCGCCTCGATCTGGGCCCGGATCCGGTCCGCCTGGAGGCCGAGCTGGAGCGCGCCTGGCCCGAGGAGCGCGCCCCCTTCCTGGCGCGGGTGGCGCAGGCCCAGCGCCGCCAGGAGACGCTCCAGGCGCTGCTGACCGAGCGGCCTACCCTGCCGCCCGAGAGCTTCGGCGAGCGCATGCGGCTGCGGCGCTGGCAGCGGGCGCTCGAGCCGCCCACCGCGCAGGCCCCGGAGCCCTCGGCGCTGTGGCGCATCCTGTCCCGGGCCGGGGACTTCCTGGCCCACCTGCCCGAGGGCGCCAGCGCCCCGGCGGCGCGCGATCGGCTGGTGCTCTCCCTGCTGGACGGCCTGCGCTACGTGCCCGACCTGCCGGAGCGGCTGCTCGAGTCCCTGAGGCGCTCGGGGGTCGAGGTGCGGGCCGAGGCCCTGGTGGAGGAGATCGGGGTCGAGTCCGGACGGCTGTGCCAGGTGCGCACGGCGCGCGGCGCGGACGGCTGCCGCTGCAACACCCTGCTGTCGGGCTTGCCGCTGACCGAGCTGCTGGAGCTCGTCCCGCCCAAGCAGCGCAGCCGCGCCGCGCGGTTGCTGGTCGACACCAGCCGGCCGCTGGAGAGCGTGTTCACCTCCCACCTGGTCGTGCCCGCGTCCGCCCTGCCGCTGGGCATGGGCCGCCACGTGCTGCTGGTCCGCGACCCCGGGGCGGCGCTCGAGGAGGACAACCTGGTGAGGATCCAGGCGCTGCCCTTCCCCGGGCGGCGGGAGCGGGTGCATGTGTGCCTGTCCTGCCTGGTCTCGTTCCGCAAGCGGCCGCTCGGCCGGGAGCACCTGGGGCCGCTCAGCAAGCGCGTGTTCAAGGCGGCCGCCTGGCTGATGCCCTTCCTCGAGGAGCACCTCGAAGGCATGTCCAGCCCCTTCTGGGAGGGTCGCCCCGACGACGCGGGCCACCCCACTCCCTGGCTCATCCACCGGACCCTGGAGTCCGACCGGCCCACCTGGCTGGGCCTGGCGCTGGTGCCGGCGCAGCCGGTCTACAAGAACCTCTGGCTGGCCGGACCCGAGGTGCTGCCCGCCCTGGGGGTCGAGGGCCAGGCCCACACCGCGCTCCAGCTCACGGCCGCGGTGCGGAAGCGCTTCCCGCTGCGCGCCGCGCTGTAACGCTCAGAAAATGCTTGATCTCCCGTGCAGCCCGTGCTAATGCACCACGCGCACAACGGCCCCTGGGAGGCCCCACAGGCCCACGGGCCGTGGCGAACGAAGAGGTGGACCATGTCGAGGAAGTGTGAGCTTTGCGGCAAGAGCCCCAAGTCGGGCAACCGCGTGTCCCACGCCAACAACAAGACCCGCATGCGCCAGCTGCCCAACCTCCAGATCGTGCACGTGGAGGAGAACGGCCGGCACTTCACCCGCCGGGTCTGCACCCAGTGCATCAAGTCCGGTCTGGTGGCCAAGGCCTGACCAGGCGACCGTCCGCCCCCATCGAACCCCACGTCCGCAGCAGACGAACGAGGAACGCGCTCGAGGACCGGGCGTGCCCCTCGCGCACCGCGGGATCGCCGTGCTCCCAGCAAAAAAGAAGGGACCTCTTGCGAGGTCCCTTGTTGTCCCTTTGGCCACGAAGACAGGGGGAGACAGGAAGGCCGTACCGTCACCCTTGTGCCAAAGAAACAACTCGTTGCTTCGATGTCATGCGCGCTCTTTCCAGCCAGCGCAGCTGGCCCCAACCTTAGCCCGAAAAGACCTGCCTGTCAACAATCAGGACCCTTGAATTTCGGGATCGAAACAGATATATTTTCCTTTGTTTTCATATTATTACGTATTTCATCACCGATTCCGAGGCGTTGTATCAACCGCTGGCGCCGCTCGACGTTCGTGATTGATTGGTAAGGCTTTTTCTCCTTTCGCCTGACGTGTCATGTTTGACACATCGCCGAAATATCGGGACGACTTGACGGGGCGGCAGGAGGGCTCCTACACTGCCTGCTGGACGTTCCTCGACCCGGAGGCCCATCCTGGAGGAGAGAATCCCCTGCCCTTACTGCGGTGAGAGAAACGTGGTCGGCAGCAACATCTGCGGGCGGTGCTTGCGCTCGATCCGCGAGGTGGCCAACCCCGAGCGGGAGGACTACATCGAGACCGCCAAGACCTCGAACCCCAGCCGCGGCGCGGGTGGCCTCCTGCGGCGCCTGCTGCGCTGGTGGCGCCGGCGGGGCCGCCGGGCCCTGTGACCTCAGCTCCCGGTCTCGGCCAGCCCGTCGCGGATGACCTCGTCGCCCCGCTGGTTGCGCACCAGGAAACCCAGGTGGCCAGGGGTCTCCAGGCGCCAGGCGACCACGTGCAGCTCGTCATTCAGGAAGACCGGCTTCGCGAACCGCACCGCCAGCCGGCGCAGCCGGGCCGGGTCGCCGCCCAGCCCGCGCTTCAGCACGGCGGTCTGGGCGAGGGCCATGGTGCACAGGCCCTGCAGGATGACGCCCGGGAAGCCCATGGCGCGGGCGAAGCTCTCGTCCATGTGGATGGGGTTCCGGTCGCCCGAGGCGTCCGCGTAGCGCACGGTCTGGTCCGGATCGACCCGCAGCACCTCCTCGAACAGCGTCTCCGCGGGCACGACGCTGGGCTTGTCGGCCTTCCTGGGACGGCTGGGATCGGGCGGCGCGCGGAAGAAGAAGGCGGCCCTGGCGTCGACCACCTGCACGCCCTTCTGGTTGTGCGAGGCGAACCCCAGGGTGAGGATCTCGCCGCTGCCCTTGTCCTCCAGGGAGATCACCTGGCCCTGGGTGGTGATCGTGTCCCCGGGCACGACGGGCGCCAGGAAGCGGTTGTCCTGGCCGGCGTGGACCATGCGGCCCAGCTCGGCCTGGCCGGTCAGCTCGGGGTCGAACAGGATCTGCATGAAGCCGTCGAGCAGCCAGCGCACCGCGAACATGGGCGAGGCGACGGCGGAGTCGTCGGCGGCCAGGAGCGGGTGCTCCTCCTTGGTGGCCCGGGCGTAGGCGAGCATGCCCTCGCGGGTGACCTGGAAGGTGAGCTCGGGGTAAGCCTTGCCGACCAGCTGCGTGTTCACTCCCATGGATCCGGCCCTCCTTGGCGGTCTCGGGCTGTTCGGCCACGTCCACCCACCCGCCATGCATGCCACGGCCGAGGCGAACCAGTCAACCCGCGGGACCCGCGTTCAGGGCTCGTCCTGGGTGAGCGGCGTTCCGCTCCCCGCCCCGCTGGCCGGACCGGGCGCCTCCCCGGCCCCGTCTGGCGGCGCGGGCTCGGGGCCGCCGCCGTACATGCGCGCGAGCTGCGCGCCGTTGTAGTAGTGCGCCAGGATCTCGTCGTAGGTGTGGCCCTGCTCGGCCATGCCCGTCGCGCCGACCTGGCACAGCCCCGCCCCGTGCCCCCAGCCGCCGCCGACGAAGCGGAAGCCGACCACCATCTGCTCGGCGTCGAGCTGCGGCTCCACCTCGAACATGGCGCTCTTCAGCCAGCCGAAGAGCTGGCGGATGGGCAGCTCGCGCTGCACCACCAGATCGCCCTCCGCGCCCACCACGCGCACGACCAGCGCCCGGCCCGAGGCCCCGCGCTGGAGCACCTGGATGGACAGGATCGGCCCGAGCGGCTTCACCGCGGCCACCAGGCGCTCCACCTCGGCGGCCGGGATGACCTTCTCCCAGCGGAACAGGCCCGGCCGGGCGAAGGAGGACAGCTGGCAGTAGGCCGGCGGCCTGGCCCCGAGCCACTCCCCGAGCCGGCGGGCCAGCCCGCCCTGCCAGCGGGAGGCCTCCCGGGCCGGCATGTCGGGCCGGCCGCGCAGGGCCGGGCTCGGGGGGTGGGCCCACACGGCGTCGTTGTCCTCCGTGTGCCCGCCGCACACGGCGCTGTAGACCGAGTCCACCAGCTCCGCGCGGTGGAACAGGAGCTGCCCGCGGGTCGCGCGCACGGCCCGGCTGGCCCGCGGGTGCTCGGCGCCCACGCCCGAGTAGACCTGGCAGTGGGTCTCGGCGCAGAGCTGGAAGGGCTCCAGGAAGTGGCGGGTGCCGATCTTGGCGAACACCTCCCCGCGGGCCACCACGGCCTGGGCCTTGAGCGCCTCCATGGGGGCCGTGGGGAAGATCTCCGCCGGCACGAGGCCCTCCAGCAGGCGGTCCGCGTCGACGCGGTTCACCACCACCAGCCCGCCGCGCCGGTCGAGCGTCACCAGGATCTCCCCGGCGAAGCGCCGGTCCTCGAAGCCGTGCCAGGCGTACCCCCGGCCGTACTCCACCCGGTGCACGACCACCGGCGCCTCGCCTGCGGGCCTGGCCTCGGCCAGCTCGAAGATCGTCTCCTGCACCCCGCCGCGCGGATCGAGCAGGCGGATGGAGCCCGAGGGCCGCCTGGCCAGGTGGGCGTGCACGAAGGTGCGGCTGCCGTGCCGGCGGAAGAGCTCCTGGGCGGCCAGCTCGGCCTCGGCCTCGGTGGGGAAGGCGCGCACGCCGAGCAGGTAGGTGCGGTTGTCGATCACCCGCCCGCCCAGGCCGAACACCGAGCCCACCTCGAAGACCTGCACGTCCTCGCCGCGCCCGGACCACAGGCGCATGGCCTGGGCCAGCTCGTCCGTGCGGGCGAAGGGCAAGCTCTCCACCGCGCACCAGTAGGCCACCTGGGCCGGCTGGAAGTCCGCCGCCTCCAGGGACCAGCGCACGCCCGGGGGCACGCGCAGCTCCTTGGCGACGAGCTGCCCCTCGACCTCCACCCGGCCGCGCAGCACGAGCCCCCCGGGCGAGGACAGCTCGACCCGCGCCTGCTGCTCCATCAGCCCGATGGTCACCAGGGGTGTGCCGGTCGGGCCGAAGTGGATCTGGGAGGAGTACAGCAGCCCGAGCTCGTCGCCGCCCAGGCCGTCCGGCTCCTCGGCCCGGGCCGGCGGCGCCCAGGCCAGCAGCGCCAGGGCCAGGCTCAGGAGCCGGATCTCAGGCGTTCGGGCCAAACCTGCACCTCGTACCTTCGACGGAGCGCCTGGCGCAGGTCGTCCGCGGCCGCGCGGCGCCGGTCGCGGCGGATGGCGTCCTCGAGTCCGGCGCGGGCGGCCTCCACGCTCTCGCCCGAGCCCGGCCGGGTGGCGCCGCGCCGCAGCAGGCAGGCCGTGTCCCCGACCCAGAAGACACGGCTGACCGCGCCCTGCCCGTCGAGGCCGGCCAGCTCCCTGGCCACCTCGGGGGCGAGCTGGCTGAGGGAGGGCTCGAGGGGCGAGCCCCAGGCCGACTCGATCCGCAGGCACGGCTGGCCGCGGGCGCGGGCCCAGGCCTGTGACAGGAACGCGTCGAGATCGCTCGCGCGCTCGCCCACCTCCTGGCGCAGCCCGTCCAGCAGGGCGGCCACCTGCTCGCGGGTGAGCAGGGGCGGCTGGTCCGGGTGCTCGGCCTGATCGGGGAACGGCGCGGCGCTGACCAGCACGGCGTCCACGCGGGAGGGCTCGAACAGCGGCGACTGGCCGTTGGCGAGGAAGCGCTGCACCTCCTCCGCGTGCCGGCGGACGAGGTCCTCCTCGACGACCGGGCGGGCGTCCACCCGGGCCATGGCCCGGTCGAGCAGCAGCCTGGCCGCCAGCCTCGCGCGCGCCTCCTCGAGGTCCCGGCCCTCGGGTCGGCCGGCCGGCGACCGCGCGCGGGCCTCGGCCGCCAGGGCCAGGAGCTCGGTGGCCAGCCCCACCTGCTCCTCGATGGACGATGCGGAGAGCTCCCCGGCCGGCAGGCCCTGGCTGGCCCGGAGCTCGAGCGCCAGCCGGGCCAGCGGCGCCACCTCGTCGAGCCGCAGCTCCTCGCCGGCCACCCGGGCCACCACGGGTCCCGTGGGCCCCGCCGTCGGGGCCAGCCCGGCCTCCCCCGGCAGGTCGTCGCAGCCGCCGAGGAGCGCGCCCGCGAGCAGCAGGCACGGCGCGAGCAGGCGGGGTCGCAGCGGGCACCTCATGCCCCCGAATCATACACGGAGCGCCGCCGGCATCAACCCATTCGGAGATCAGGACGGGGACCAACCTCAGGTGGCAGCAACCCTTCGGCGGCCTCGGAGTCCGACGAGGAGGGCCAGTCCAACCGCCAGCAGCCAGCCGGAGCCTGCCTCCTCGCCCGTGGCGTCGCAACCGCAGCCGCCGCTGCACGTGGGCCGGCCGGGCTGGCAGGCACCCGACCAGCAGTGGTCGTCCGCGGTGCACTCGTCCCCGTCATCGCAGGTGGTGCTGGTCGGGAGCGCTTGAGCCTCACAGTTGCCAGTGACCGGATCGCAGACCCCCGCGATGCAGGGTGCCGCAAGGGCGCTGCAGTCCTTGGGTGTGCCCTGGCAGATCCCGGCGGCGCAGAGATCGTTCTCGGTGCAGGCGTCGCCGTCGTCGCAAAGGCCGACGTGCGACGCATGCACGCAGCCGCTCTGGGGGTCGCACGTGTCGTCGGTGCACGGATCCTGGTCGTCGCAGGCCACGGCACTGCCATCACACGCGCCGTTCGCGCACACATCCCCCGCGGTGCAGGCGTCCCCGTCGTCGCAGGGGCCAGGCCGGGGGTTGTGGGTGCAACCAGTCGACAGGCTGCAGTCGTCGGCGGTGCAGGGGTTCTGGTCGTCGCACTCGAGGGGCACACCCGGCTGGCACTGGCTCGCCTCGCAGGAGTCGGCGCCGTTGCAGGCGTTCCCATCGTCGCAGTCGGCGTCCTGCTGGCAGGGACGGCAGCCCCGGGCGTCGCCGTCGATGCTTCCGTCGCAGTCGTTGTCCAGTCCGTCCTGGCAGGCCGCGGAGCCGATCGGGCCCTCGAACGCGCCGGGGTTCACCGCGGCTTGCCCGTCGTCGCAATCACTCCCACCGCAAGCAGAGGCGAGGTAGCCGTCGCCGTCCAGGTCCGCGGGCACGCCGCTGCACCGCCCGTTCGCGCAACTGTCCTGCATGCTGCAGGCGTCGCCGTCGTCGCAGGGCGCGGTGTTGTAGGCGTGTCCGCAGCCCCCCAGCGGGTCGCAGGAGTCGTCGGTGCAGGGGTCCTGGTCGTCGCAGGCCAGGGCCGCGCCGGTGCAGACGCCCAGGCTGCAGGTGTCGTCCTCGGTGCAGGGATCGCCGTCGTCGCACACGGGCGATGGACGCCAGGCGAACGAGCCGCCGGCGTTGGTGCACACCGCCGTTTCCCCGCCACAGACCTGTTCCCCGCAGAGCTGGCCAGCGTTGCAGGCGAACGTCTCGCCACCGCCGCAGGTCCCGTCCGCGCCGGACGCACCGCAGCCGGAGCAGGCCCGACCTAGGGTCAGCAACGCCCCGGTGCAGGTGTCGGCGCAGGTTCCGGCCGCGCTGGCGCAGCCCGCAACTGGGTCGCACACAGCCAGGCAGCAGCCGCCCGCGGCGCAGGCCGTGACCACGGGCGCGCAGGCGCACGCGGCCTGGCAGGCGCCCGCGCCGTCGCAGGTCCGCTGGCAGGTCTCGGGGTAGTCGTTCCAGGCGGGGCCCTCGCAGCCGTCCGCCGGGCACGGACCCGTCCCGCAGTCGTCCGGGTAGTCCGCGGGCCGGTTGCTCCAGGCGGTCCGCGCCAGGGCCGGGTCGCAGTAGGTGCACCCCGAGGTCGGCTCCCCGGCCAGGTGCCAGGCGCCCTCGATGTAGCACTGGTCGGTGACGCACGCACCCGCCAGGCACAGCCCACCCGCACAGTCCGCCCCGTCCGCCCCTGGCGAATACTCGCAAGCGCCTCCGGTAGGACAAGCAGCAGGCAAGCCTTGGCACTCCCCGGGCGTAATGCACGGGTCAAAGCAGCAGGTGTCTACGACGCAATTGCCGCTCAGGCAGTCGATCACGTCATCACAGTCGGCACCATTCGCAAACGGTCCCTCGGACCCGTAGTAGACAAATGCCCCCCCCTCACCGATTTGGCCATGGTCGTAGAATCGCGACCCTACGATGACGTCGCCAAAACCATCACCGTTGACATCTCCGGCCGAGGCAACGGAGAAACCGAACCTTGCATCAAGGTTATTCGACTCCACGCTCCAGAATGCCGTTTGAGAAAGCCCGCCAGCAGAGCCGAGGTAAGCCCAAGCCCTGCCTTCGCTCGACTCGCCGTTGCTAGCCAAGTACTCCCCGACGATGGCATCGTCGTAACCATCGCCATTCACATCCCCGGCCGAGGCGACAGACCAGCCGAAGTACGCGTTCGATTGGTAATCCCCTGCGACCCAGGCGCGAGTATATGGCGGACCCGCTGCAGAACCATGGTACGCATAGGCCAGGCCCCTGGATTGGAAACTGGGTGCACCGACAATGATGTCGGCGAGTCCATCGCCGTTTAGGTCTCCGGCAGAGGCCACGGACCGACCAAAGTCTCCATAGACAAGTCCCGATGGCTCGATCCAGTCGGCCGCAGGAGAGAGGCCCGTAGCCGCGCCGTGGTAGATGTAAATCCATCCCTCCGTAGGGTGATTGGGACGCCCACACATAGATGCTCCGACGATGATATCGTCAAAGCCATCGCCATTTAGGTCACCAGCCGAAGCGACGGAGAATCCGTAGTTGGAAGGTGACTGGTCCGAATCAGCACTCCAGGCCGCAGATGGCGACAGGCCTACTGCCGAGCCGTAGTAAACCCAGGCACGGCCTTCGAGGAGTGGGTCATTCGCGTAGCCGAATGCTCCGACGATGACGTCATTATAGCCGTCACCGTTCACGTCCCCAGCTGAGGCCACCGAAAAACCAAAAAACGCGTTGTCCTGGCCCGACTCCGCGGACCAGGCAGGATCCGACGAGAGACCCGAAGCAGAACCGTGGTAGACCCAGGCACCCCCCTGGTTTTGCAGTCCGTCGTTATAGTAGGGCGCACCAACGATCACATCGTCATAGCCATCGCCGTTCACGTCCCCGGCTGAGGCAACAGAAGCGCCAAATTCTGCGCCGTTCTCGTCTGACGCTGCGGTCCAATTTGGTGAAGCCGACAGGCCAGAGGCAGAGCCATGGAAGACGAAGGCCCGGCCTGGAGGGATGTCGAAGTTCGACACGCCAGGAGCCCCAACGATGATGTCGCCGAACCCGTCGCCATTAACGTCTCCGGCCGAGGCCACTGACGTTCCGAATCTCGCAGACTCCTCGTCCAGCTCCCCGAACCAGTCAGGAACCACCGAAAGCCGGTCGGCCTTGCTGAGTGAGCCCTGCCTTGGGGCCACGTGCTGCAAGGAGGCCCCTAGTTCGGAGTCGGTGTCCGGCTGGCACCCGGCCGCCAGGAAGACCAGCGCCACCCCCGCCGCGAGCCCCCGGACCGCGCTTCGCCGAGCCATGCCATCCTCCCTCGCTGGGCCCCGTGGGGCCGGCCCTGGTGAACCCTCTGCCCGACCATCCCACTGCCTACCGACCGTGTGCCGATGGTAGCACGGGGCGAGGACCCGGGGTCAACGGTCCAGGCCGGCCCGCCATTGACAGGTCCAGGATGGGGTGTTACGCAGGCCGGGTCGCGCCGACACGCGAGGACACACCCACCCGGAGGCCCCCCGATGTGCGCCGAGAAGAAGCTGACCAAGGAGCAGTTGCTGGCCAAGGCCAAGAAGCCCGCCGAGGACGCCATGAAGATGCACCCCTTCTACAAGGGGAAGATCGAGGTGAGCCCCAAGGCCTGCATCCGCAGCATCGACGACTTCGCCATCTGGTACACCCCGGGGGTGGCCGCCCCCTGCATGGACATCCACAAGCACCCGGAGACGGTGTACGAACACACCAACAAGGGCAACTTCGTGGCGGTGGTGTCCGACGGCACCCGGGTGCTGGGGCTGGGCGACATCGGCCCCGAGGCGGCCCTGCCGGTCATGGAAGGCAAGGCCATGCTGTTCAAGTACCTGGGCGGCGTGGACGCCTTCCCCATCTGCCTGGACACCAAGGATCCGGACAAGATCATCGAGACGGTCAAGCTGCTGCAGCCCACCTTCGGCGGCATCAACCTCGAGGACATCGCCAAGCCCAAGTGCTTCCGCATCCTGGACACGCTGCGCAGGGAGTGCCGCATCCCGGTGTGGCACGACGACCAGCAGGGCACCGCGGCCGTGACCGTGGCCGGGCTGATCAACGCGCTGAAGCTCGTCGGCAAGCCGATGGATCAGGTCAAGCTCTGCCTGGTGGGGGCCGGCGCGGCCAACATCCGCATCGCCCACCTGTGCATCCAGGCCGGGGTGACGGCCGGTCACATGATCGTGTGCGACAGCCGGGGCACGCTCCACAGGGGCCGGACCGAGGTGAAGGCCGAGGAGCCCGAGAAGTGGGCCCTGGCGGAGATCACCAACGAGTCCCAGCTCGCGGGAGACACGCCGGCCGCCATGCAGGGCGCGGACGTGCTCATCTCGCTGTCCAGGTCCGGGCCGGACGTGATCAAGAAGGACTGGGTGGCCGCCATGGCCAAGGGCGCGGTGGTGTTCGTGTGCGCCAACCCCATCCCCGAGATTTGGCCCTGGGAGGCCAAGGAGGCGGGGGCGCGCATCGTGGCCACCGGCCGCTCCGACTTCCCCAACCAGGTCAACAACTCGGTCGGCTTCCCGGGCATCTTCCGGGGGACGCTGGACGTGCGCGCCAGGACCATCACCGACGAGATGTGCCTCGCGGCGGCCCGCGAGCTGGCCAAGACCGCCGAGGACAAGGGCATGGACGAGGATCACCTGCTGCCCACCATGGACGACTGGGAGGTCTTCCCGCGCGAGGCCGCGGCCGTCGGCATGAAGGCCGTCGAGCAGGGGGTCGCGCTGCGCACCGACGTCACCTTCGAGGGCCTGCGCAAGGAGGCCGAGGTGATCATCAAGCGCGCCCGCGACGCCATGACCTGCGTCCAGGTCCAGGGCTTCATCCGCCCGTACACCCCCAAGGCCTGATCGCACCCCGAGCCCCTGCCCTGCCCGCCCCGTCCAGCCGATCGGGTTGCACCCCGCCGACCCGTCGCGTTACGCTGGGGCAGACCACCCGACCCTGATCTCCCGGGAGGGAACCGCCATGACCCGACTGTCCGTCGTTTTCACCGCGCTGGCGTGCCTGGCGCTGGGAGCCTGTGAGTCCAAGCCCTGCGCCCAGCCCGACGCAGCGAGCCCGGAGCCGCCGCGGGCCGTCTCGCCGGCCGAGGCCGCGCTCACGCCCGCGCTGCAGGCCTTCAACGCCGTCAGCCTGCCCCGGGTGGCCGAGCTGTTCTGCGAGGACCACGAGCTGGTCCTGCCCGTGGCCGGGCAGCCTCCGCTGCGCGGCCGGGCCGGGATCCTGTCCGCGCTGCAGAGCGTGCAGCTCGCCTTCCCCGACGCCCAGCTCCGGCTCCGGCGCGTGCTCGACAACGGCGCGGACTGGGCGGCGGAGCTGAGCTTCTCGGGCACCCACCAGGCCGAGTTCCTGGGCGTGCCGGCCTCGCAGAAGCGGATCGACTTCCACTTCGCGCTGCTCGGCCAGGTCCGCGAGGGCCGGCTCGCCCGCACGCACGTGGTGGGCAACGGGCTCGCCCTGCTCAGGCAGCTCAAGGGCGACGCCGAGCACCTGCCGCCCGGCCCGGTCGTGCCCGAGCGGCCCGAGCTGGCGGTTGGCCCGGGCCCGGAGGCGCAGGTCGCCGCCGTGCGCGCGCTGTTCGAGGCCTTCGACACCGGCGACGTCGCCGCGCTCAAGGCGCTGGTGACCGAGGACGTGTCGGTCCTCGCCCTGGGCGACGGCAAGCTGCTCAGCGGGAGCGCGGAGCTCGGCGAGGCGCTGCTCCAGGAGCGCCAGGCCTTCCAGGGCGGGGTGAGGATCGAGCGCGTGTTCGCCGCGGGCGACTGCGCCGCGGCGCTGGTCGTGGTGGAGGGCAAGCTGATCGGCGACACCGGCCCCTACAAGGCCAGCGGCCGGAGCTTCCGGGAGGCCGGCCTGGACGTGTTCCGCTTCTCGGGCGGCAAGATCCGCACCTGGAACAACTACCGCAACGTGCTGGACGTGCTGACCCAGCTCGGCCTCTTCCCGCCACCGGCCCCGGCGCCGGCGCCCGGCGGCAAGTGAGGGCTGCCCCGATGGCGCGCCTCCCCCTGATGCCGCTGGTCTGCCTGGCCGCCCTGGCGGCCGCCTGCGACGGCGGCGGCGAGCCCGCCGACCCGTGCGCCGGCGTGACCTGCTCCGGGCTCGGCGACTGCGCCGTGCTCGGCGGGAGCGAGCCCGTGTGCGTGTGCCGCGACGGCCACCACGCCGAGGGGCTCACCTGCGTGCCCGACAGCGATGCCTGCCAGGACGTGGCCTGTGGCGGGCACGGCGACTGCGTGCTGCAGGCCGGGGCCGCGCTGTGCGTGTGCGACATCGGCTACCACGCCGACGGGCTCGTGTGCGTGGAGAACGATCCGCTCGATCCGTGCGCCGCGGTGGACTGCTCCGGGCACGGCCAGTGCCGGGCCGAGGGCGGCGCGGCCTCGTGCGCCTGCGACGCGGGCTACCACGCCGAGGGGCTGGCCTGCCTCGAGGACGTGGTCGCGGAGCCGTGCCAGGGGGTCACCTGCTCGGGGCACGGGCGCTGCGAGGTGGTGGCGGACCAGGCCACCTGCGCCTGCGACCCGGGTTACGCGCCGGACGGGCTCGCCTGCCTGGCCGTCGACGTGTGCGCCGGCGTCGACTGCTCGGGCCACGGGAGCTGCTCCGCGCCGGAGGGCATCGCCCTGTGCGCCTGCGAGCCGGGCTACGTGCCCTCCGGGCTGGCCTGCGTCGAGAGCGGCGCGCCCGGCCCGGGCCCGGTGTGGTTCGTGCACACCTCCGATCACCACTTCGGGGACAGCGACGACGCCGCGACCCGGCTGGAAGTCCTGCAGCGCGACCTGCTGCCGATCCTCGAGCCGGCCGCGGCCGTGCTGTCGGGCGACACGACCGAGGGCGGGACCGGCCCGGAGTGGGCGGCCTACCACGGGGCCATCGACGCCTTCGCGCCGCTCTACCCCGCCTGGGTCGAGATCCCCGGCAACCACGACGTCAAGGAGGACGGCGAGGATCGCTTCCGCTCCGAGGCGATCGCCGGCCGCGCGGGCGCGGGCCTGTACGGCCAGGCCCTGCTCGACACCGCGGCGGGCCCGGTGCGGCTGCTGCGCGCCAACACCGCCGACAGCGACCTGGTCGCGGTCAACCTGTCCGGGAGCTTCGGCGCCGCCCAGGCCACCGCGCTCATGGCGCTCGAGGACGGGGATCCGCCCAGCGCCTACACGCTGGTCACCGGCCACCACCCGATGACCGGCCCGCTCCGGCTGTACCTCGGCTTCGAGCGCATGCAGACCCTGCTGGCGGCCACGGGCGCCCAGGCCTACCTGTGCGGACACGTGCACGCCCAGGCCTTCACCTGGCTGGGGGACGTGCTGGTGGTCCAGGCCGACAGCCTGGGGAAGTCCGATGCGGCCAAGGCGATCCTGCTGGCCCTCGACCAGACCGGCCCCTCGGCCAAGCTGCTGCCGCTCGACGGCAGCCAGACCTGGCCGCTGGTGATGATCACCTCCCCGGCCGACGACGCGCTCGGCGGGGTCAACCCGCGCGCGGCCACCTACCCGCCGGGCAGCCAGGTCCTGGCGCGGGCGCTGGTGTTCGCCCCGGGCGCCCTGTCCCACGTCGAGTTCCGGCTCGGCGGCGAGGTCTTCTACGCCGCCGAGATCCGCGAGCACGTCTGGGAGGCGACGGTCACCCTGCCGGCCAGCGCGGAGTCCGTGAGCCTGACGGCGGTCGCCACCGGCGCGGACGGCGCCTCCGACGACGCGATCACCTTCGACGTGGGCCCCTGAGCGCCTGCCCCGGGGAGAACCCCGCGGAGCCCCGCCGCCCACCGGCGGAATCCCACCTCGCGGGGCCTGTGGAGAAACTGTGGATTGATTGGGGAACGGGTGGGGACGGAGGTGTGGGACGCGTGGGGAAAACCCTGAGGAAAAGCCTGTGTTTTCCGGGTAGAAAGGGGGCTGGAAAGGCTGTGGACAGGTCTGGGGCTCACGGGTGGAGAAGGTGTGGAGTCCCGCCCCTCACCCCACGGTGATGTCGAAGCCCGGCGGGTTCTCGAGGTGCTTCTTGACGGCGCACTTCTGGGCCGAGCGGACGATGGCCGCGTGGTGCTCCTGTCCGACACCCGCGGGCAAGCGGATGGACATGCGCACCTTGCCGATCAAGCCCGTGGACGGATCGCGCTCGTGGTCCTGGAGGATCTGCAGGCCCCCGGTTGGCAGGCCGCGCGCCTTGAGGTAGCCCAGCACGTAGATGCCCGCGCACGTGCCCAGCGAGGCCAGGAACAGGGAGAAGGGCGTGGGCGCCGAGCCCTCCCCGCCCCCCTCGGCCGGTTGGTCGGTGTGCACCGTGAAGCCGCCGAGCTGCGCGTCCACCCTCAGTCCGCCCGGGAAGCTCACCACCAGGTCCGCCATGACTGAAGCTCCTCCTCCCCCACCGCCCTCAAGGTGGGTCCGCCTCTGCCGGGCGTCAACCCCGGCCAGCGGGCCGCGAGGGTCCCCGCTCACCAGGCCATGGGGCACTGGTCGGCCTGGACACAGACGATCACACCCGGGTCGCCCGGGTACGGGCAGCAGCGCGTCTGGCCCTGGCACTCCTCGCAGGGGCAGGCGTCGCAGCCGCGGGCGAGGGTGAACGCGCGGCAGTCGCCGCGCGCGCACAGCTCGTCCACGGCGCAGGTGAGGTTGCACTCGCCGCAGTTCAAGGGATGGACGTTGAACGCGGCGTCGGTCACGCAGGACTGCGCGTTTGGATCGCAGCTCGTCGTCGGGCCCATGCAGTTGTTGACGCAGTTGCTGTTCATGCAGAAGTCCTGCTGTCCCGTGCACGTCCGCCCGCACTGGCCGCAGTTCGTGTCGTCGCTGCGGGTGTCCACGCAGGCCCCGGCGCACAGCGTCAGGCCCGGCCGGCAGGCGCACTGGCCATCCAGACAGTACTGGGCATCCTCGCAGACGGTGCCGCAGCCGCCGCAGGCCGTGGGATCGTCCTGCAGATCGAGGCACTGGTCCACTCCGCCCACCTCGCAGAGGCTCAGGCCGGCCGCGCAGCCGCACACCCCGGCGGTGCACAACCCGAACAGCGGATCGCAGCTCGTGCCGCAGGCCCCGCAGTGATCCTCGTCGGTGTCCAGGTCCGCGCACGCCCCGCCGCAGTCCTGGGTGCCGGCCGGGCAGGAGCAAGCGCCGTCCTGGCAGACCGCACCCGTGTCGCAGCGCGTGTCGCAGGTGCCGCAGTGGTCCGGGTCGAGGTCCAGGGACACGCAGCCCTCGCCGCACAGGCTGAGCCCGACCGGGCACTGGCAGGCGCCGGAGACGCACACGGCGGCGTCCCCGCAGTCGGTCTGGCAATCGCCGCAGTGCTCCGGATCCGAGGACAGCTCCGCGCACACGGCGCCGCAGTCCACCTGGCCGGACGGGCACACGCACACGCCCGAGGTGCAGGTCGCGCCCGCGGGGCAAGCCTCGGGGCAAGAGCCGCAGTGCTGGAGGTCGCTCGACAAATCCGTGCACACCCCGCCGCAGTCCACCAGCTCGCCCGGGCAGGGTTGGCACACGCCCGCGACGCACTCCGCGCCCACCAGACACTCCTCGCCGCAGATCCCGCAGTTGGCGGGATCCGTGGCCAGCTCCGCGCACACGTCCCCGCAGTTGACCTCTCCGGCCGGGCAGGTGCACACCCCGGCGGCGCAGGTGCCACCCTCCCCGCAGGCCGCCCCGCAGGCGCCGCAGTTCGCCATATCGGTCTGGAGGTCGGCGCACACGCTCCCGCAGTCACTCCACCCTGCCGGGCACACGCAGCCGCCCGAGATGCACTCCTCTCCGGGGATGCAGGCCACGTCGCACGTGCCGCAGTAGCCCGGATCGCTGGACAGATCCGCGCAGGCCTCCCCGCAGTTCACCTCTCCGGCGGGGCAGGTGCACACGCCGTCCGCGCAGGTGCCACCCTCGCCGCAGGGTCGGTTGCAGGCGCCGCAGTGGTCCATGTCGGTCAGGAGATCGGCGCAGGCGTCCCGGCAGCGCTCGGTCCCCTCCGGGCACTGGCAGGCGCCCGACACGCACTCCCCACCGGTCGGACAGTCCCGGCCGCAGGCGCCACAGTTCGCCTCGTCCGCGGACAGGTCCACGCACTCGGTGTCGCACTCGAGCAGCCCCGCGGGGCAGCCCGCGAGACACCCGCCCAGGTGGCATAGCTCCCCGTCCTCGCAGGCGTCTCCGCATGCGCCACAGTTCTGCTCATCGGCCTGGAGATCGACGCAGGCGCCGTCGCAGGCGGTCAGGCCCGTGTCGCAAGCTCCCGGCCTGGAAGTGGAATCACAGGCGGGCTGGAGGCAGACGGCGGCCAGGAGCAGCACCCACGCGAAGGCCGGGACGATCCGAGCACCGCGAGACATGGTGTCCTCCTCGAGGCCCGACAGGGTGCGGGCCTCTGGCGTACTACGCACGGCCGCCAGAGGAGGTAACGCGGAGCGGAGCGGCGCGCCTAGAGCACCCGGCCCCAGTGGATCATCTGGGCGCTCGGCGCCAGGCCCGGGACGGTCACGGTGTAGACCGAGGTGCCCACCGGCAGGGTCAGCGAAGCTCTGCCATCCGGCGTGAACACGACCGACGGCGAGGTGAGCGGGCCTCCCACACCGGGCTGGAACGGGGCTATGACCGGCGTGGTGAAGTCGTCGAAGTCGAGGCCGTACAGCCTGCCCGTGCCCGGCTCGCAGCGGTTCGGGTTGGCGATGTAAGTGGTGTAGTAGACGTTGCCGCCCGCCACGAACGGCTTGCCCCACATGCGCTCACCGGCGCCCAGCGCCAACCGCATCTGCGGATCGAGGTAACCCACGGCGTCCGGCGTGCGGTAGCTCGAGGCGTCGCCCGACAGGGTCTGCTCCACCCCGAAGAAGTACTCCTGGGCGGTGCGGACCTCGAAGGTGTCGTTCTCGCCCGTGCCGAAGAACAGCACCAGGTTGCGCTCGTAGTTCAGCGCCAGGGTGGGCGGCACCATGATCGGCCGCGGCGTGAGCCCCGCGTCGCGCTGCATGTCGAACCAGGGCGAGGGCGGCTTGGTGGGGTCGTTTTCCACCCGGCCCACGTCCCAGAGGTAGGTCGTGGCGCCGGCCACGTTGGGCTGGATCAGCATGTTGCTCACCACGCTCTTCTCGGTCTCCAGCCCGTCGTCCTTGTACAGCGCGGTCTCGAAGCCGACCTGGTACACCCGGCCCTTGGTGGTGGGGAAGAAGGCCGAGGTGATGTACTCGCCCAGGTGGACGTTGTAGGCCACCGGCGTGCCGGCCATGCTCTCGATCATGAAGTCCTGGTCCACGGACAGCTCGAAGCGGCCCTGGTGCTCGTGATCCACGAAGTCGCAGCCCTCGGTCTTGAGGAAGATGTAGACGCCTCCGGCCACGTTCTTCGGCTTCTGGAAGGTGTAGTGGCAGGGCGTGGTCCCGTTCCCGTTGCAGCCCGGCATGCCCGTGCCCGGGTTGTAGCAGCAGTCCTTCTGGTAGAGCGTGTCCGTCTCGGTCACCGTGCAGTAGTCGAGCAGCTCCGGCGGCAGGTAGGGAGGGTTCTGGACCTCGAGCCGCTTCTCGTCGCACCACCAGCCCTCGCCGTCGAAGTTGTTGCCGTTGCCGATGTGGTTCCAGGTGGAGGTCGGATCCGTCGCCAGGGTGTTGTAGAAATCGTCCAGCAGCGCCTGGTTGCCGGCGTTCACCGCCTCCGAGATCAGGAAGCGCTTGAGCAGCTTGCCGGTCTCCACGTCGATCACGTGCACCGAGTTGGCGAGGATCAGGCCCTCGACGAAGTCGATGCAGCTCATGACGTTCAGCAGCGAGGAGGTCGGCACGTAACCGCCGGGGACGATCATCACCGGCTTGCTGATGTAGGGCGGATCACCCGCGCTGGCGTTCGCGTCCTTCAGCCAGACCTGGCCCACGACGGGCTGGGAGTGGGAGAAGGCCCGCGAGCCCGAGCACTGCTTGAGGGAGTAGTCCAGGGAGATGTCCACGTCGGGCCGGTACTCCCACAGGTACTTGGGGTTCTGTGGGTCGGTCACGTCCAGCGCGAAGTAGCCCGAGCCGCCCCCGCGCAGGCTGCCGAACAGCACCGTGCGGTAGGCGCCCAGGATGGGCTGGTTGGCGGCGTCCTTGACCGGGTTGCCCAGCTTGTCGAGCAGCGGCACGTCTTTGAAGTACACGTCGCGCACCACGGGCGTGTTGTCCACGTAGTAGTCGTGCCGCACGCGCACGTTCTGGATCTTGTGCAGGAGCTGGTTGGGGATGAAGGCCCACAGCTCCCGGCCGGTCTCGTCCGCCCCCACCCCGTCCACGTCCTCGGCCACGAAGGCGTGCAGCATGCCGTCGTTGGCGCCCACGTACACCATGGTGTGGCGATCGATGTTGTTGCGGAAGTAGAACTCGTACTTGAAGTCCTCGCCCAGCGCGGACGGCGCGGTCACCACCGCCGGGCTGGAGTGGAAGATGTCGCCCAGCCAGGGGGCGGTCACGGTCACCTTGTCGCCCACCGAGGTGGTCCCGGGCACGCCGCGCACGAAGTTCTTGATCTTGTCCGAGAGCGCCGGCACGCCGATGCCCTCGCTGTCCCACAGGCACATCCAGGGATCGGTGTCGTGCAGCCCGGCCTCGAAGGAGTACAGGCCGTCGTCCGGGTTGGCCGACACCGGCCGGGGGAGCTGGCTGGCCAGGAAGGTGGAGGAGCGCGGGTCGTGGACCACGGTGTAGAGGCGCCGCGAGTTCGAGTTCTGGGCGGCCAGCACCTCGTCGAAGCGGGTCCACTGGGCCTGCGGGGTCCACTGCGGATTCCCGTCCCCGTCCAGGATCACCGGGATGCGGATGAGGTGGCCCTGCCAGCCGATGCCCGACAGGCTGACCTCGAAGTAGGCGGCGAACTGGAAGCTCTTGTCGTAGGTCAGGCTGGAGGCCACCGAGGTCATCTCGGTGCGGCTGGCCGCGCCGGACAGGATGGCGTCCAGCACGGCCGAGAAGGCCAGGTAGAGCGTCAGCGGGTTGTCGGCCACGAAGGAGGGCACCAGCCCGCCCGAGCCGGCGTAGGCGATGGGGTCGGTCCAGGGGCGCACGTCGCCGAAGCCGACCACGAACACCGGGATGCCCATGGAGAACAGGTTGAAGGCCTCCTGCTCGGGCGAGGAGTAGCCGTAGTCCCAGGGCCCGTTGTTGCCGCCGTCGGTCATCAGCAGCACGAATCTCCGGCGGCAGAGCTCCATGGGGTCCGTGTAGGCCGGGGTGACCTCGGTGGTCCAGTGGGTGTAGTACCAGCGGGCGTCCCACAGCGAGGCGTTCAGCGGGGTGCAGCCGGTCGCCCCGGCCGCACAGGCGCCGTCCTGGACCTTGACGTTGTTGCCCAGGATGTCCGTGGGATCGGCCGGATCGACGAGATCGACCAGCCCCCCGCCGACGGCGCCGCGCTGCTTGATGCCTATCTGGCCCTTGCTGGCCTTGGAGTCGCCCGTGCCCCAGGCCGGGTAGTTCCACACGGTGCTGCCCCTGCACCAGCCACAGCCGCAGGGCCGGTCGTCGTCGAACGTGGCGAAACCGAAACGGACCAGGTCCTTGTAGATGTCCAGGATGCCGTTCGGAGACTGGCGGGTGAGGTCGCCGCACGTGCCGCGCTGCCACAGGTAGGTCCCGGTGAGCACCTCGCGGGTGGCGAGTTGGGCCGAGCAGAAGCCGGCCGCCGTCCCGCTGCCGCAGGGGTACCAGCCGCCCGCCATGGAGCCCGAGGTGTCGATGATCACGAAGACGTCGGGCAGGGCCAGCAGGGGATCGTCCCCCGAGTAGATCCCCTGCGCCCGTGCCGGGGCCCAGCTCGCCAGCGCGGCCAGCGCAGTGCCGAACGCCACCAGCGCCGCTCTCCTCGTCATGGCCTGCCTCCCTCGTTCACCCGTGAGGAACGACGAGGCCAGCGAGCACGCGGGCCTCGGGAGCGAGTACGCGGGGGGGTTGAAAAGGTAACGGACGGCGGAGTGGCGCGCTGGCGCCACCCGCCGCGTGGACTGCCCGAGGTTTGGCTCAGCCGCCCATCGGGCACTGGTTGCCCTGGACGCAGAGGATCACGGACGGATCGCCGGGGTAGGTGCAGCAGCGGCTGCCGTCCGCGCAGTTCTGGCAGGGGCAGGAGTCGCAGCCCAGGGCCGCGTCGAAGGCCACGCAGGCGCCCTGCACGCACAGCTCGCCCACGGCGCAGACCAGGTTGCAGCCGCCGCAGTGGATCGGGCTGGTGTTGAAGACCGAGTCGAACACGCAGGACTGGGCATTCGGATCGCACTCGGTGGTCTGGCCTGAGCAGGACATCACGCAGTTGTTGTTCTGGCAGAACGCGCCCACGCCGGCCTGGCCCGTGCACTCCCGGCCGCACTGGCCGCAGTTCGCGTCGTCGCTGCGGGTGTCCATGCACGCCCCGCCGCAGTCCGTGAGCCCCGGCCGGCAGGCACACGCGCCATCCAGGCAATACTGGGTGTCCCCGCAGACGCCGGTGCAGCTGCCGCAGCTCTCCGGATCATCGAGGAGATCGCGGCAGACGTTGGCGCCCTCGTCGCAGTTGGCCAGCCCGGCCATGCACTCGCACACGCCCGCGGTGCACATCCCGAAAGCGGGGTCGCACGCCGTGCCGCAGGCCCCGCAGTTGGCCTCGTCGCTGGCGAGGTCCGCGCACGCCCCGCCGCAGTCCTGGGTCCCGGCAGGGCACTCGCACTGGCCGTCCTGGCAGATGGCTCCTTCCGGACAATCGTGCCCGCACTGGCCGCAGTTGGCCGGATCGAGGAGGAGCGACACGCAGGCGCCGTCGCAGGCGGTCAGCCCCAGCGGGCACTGGCAGGCGCCGGAGATGCACTCGGCCCCTTCGTCGCACGCGATCTGGCAGCCACCGCAGAGATCCGGATCGGTGGAGAGGTCCGCACATTCCACCCCACAGTCCACCAGTCCGTCCGGGCAGGTGCACACCCCGTCGAGGCACTCGGCCCCCGCGGGGCAGTGGGTCTCGCACGCCCCGCAGTGCTGCACGTCCGAGGCGAGGTCCGTGCACACACCGCCGCAGTCCACCAGCTCGCCCGGGCAGGGCTGGCACACGCCCGCGATGCACTCGGCGCCCAGGGCGCACTCCACGCCGCACTGGCCGCAGTTGGTGATGTCGGTGGCCAGGTCCGCGCACAGATCGCCGCAGTTCACCAAGCCGGCGGGGCAGGTGCACACCCCACCCACGCAGCTGCCGCCCTCGCCGCACAGCGTCCCGCATGCGCCGCAGTTCTGCATGTCGGTCTGGAGATCCGCGCACACGTCGCCGCAGTCGGTCCAGCCTTCCGGGCAGACGCACGCACCCGAGAGGCACTCCTCCCCGGGCAGGCAGACCACCTCGCAGGTGCCGCAGTGGCTGGCGTCGCTGGACAGATCGGCGCAGTCATCGCCGCAGTTCACCAACCCCGCCGGGCACAGGCACAAGCCGTCCTGACAGGTGCCGCCGAGGCCGCACAGGTTGCCGCAGCTCCCGCAGTTGCCGAGGTCGGTCAACAGATCAGCGCACGCGTCGCCGCACAGCACCTCGTCGGCCGCGCAGCGGCACAGGCCCGAGATGCACTCCCCGCCCAGCGGGCAGGCCACGGCGCACGAGCCGCAGTGGAGCACGTCGCTGGACAGATCCGCGCACACCTGGTCGCAGTCCACCTCGCCCACGGGACAAGTGCAGGCCCCCGCCTCGCACAGGGCGGTGGGGGGGCAGGCGTTGCCGCAGGCCCCGCAGTGGTCCTCGTCCGTCGTCCAGTCGACGCACTCACCCGCGCACTCCTCGGCATCCGCCTGGCAAGCGCAATGCCCGTCGACGCAGTTCGCCAGGGCACCGCAGGCGTTGAGGCAGGAGCCGCAGTGGCCCTCGTCGGTCGCCAGGTCCACGCAGCTGCCTGCGCAGTCCGTCTCCCCCGCTCCACAGGCGGGCTGGCACAGCCCGCCCAGGCACTCCACCCCGGGGTCGCAGGCGTGGTCGCACGACCCGCAGTTCGCCTCGTCCGTGGCCAGGTCCACGCACGCCCCGGAGCAGTCCGCCTCCCCTGCCCCGCAGCCGGCCTGGCACGCTCCGTCCACGCACTCCACCCCGGGGTCGCAGGCGTGGTCACACGTCCCGCAGTTCGTCTCGTCCGTAGCCAGGTTCACGCACACCCCGGAGCAGTCCGCCTCCTGGATATCGCACTCCAGAGGGCTGGACTCACTTCCACACCCCGCTCCTCCCAGGCAGAGCGCCAGCAGTGTCTCGAGCGCGAGCAGCCCTCTGGAAATACGACTCCTCATCGCACACCTCCTCCTCGGCGGTCCATGGCGCCACAGACCGGCCTGGGTCGAAGACGTCGACAGACCTTGGCGCTGGCTCTACTACGCGGGGGAGGCGGTGCGGGTAACGGCGGCGCTCACCACTGGACCTTGTAGTCGCGAATCTCGACCCGTCGCTCGGGCTGCAGCGCCTCCGCGGGCGGGTGTGGGCGGACGGCGGGCTCCGGCGGCTGGTCGACCGGGGCAGGCCCGGGAACGTCCGCCGCCATCGCCAGCGCCGGGCCCATGCTCAGGCTGCGGCGATTGCCCAGCACGTCCTCGGCCACCAGCTCGAGGTGCTGGCCGGGCTTGACCCGGACGCGCTCGGCGAAGCGGCCCTGCGCATCCAGGGCGATGGGGCGGCCGTTGAGCCACACCCGGGCATGCGTGTCGGCCTGGCCAGCCACGGGCAGGGCCGCCGAGGCGACCAGCGCGCCCTGGGGCTCCCGCAGCGAGATCTCGACCGTGTCCCGGACCGGAACAGGCGTGGGGACCTCTGTCCCCGGGGCCAGGCGCACCTGCAGCCCGGCCTGGAGCGGCAGGCGCCGCTCGCCCGCCACCACCTCGGCCTGGCCCTTGCGAACCGCGACCACCGCGCGCCCGCCCTCCAGGGCCAGGGCGTCGAAGGCCCCCTGGCGGCCCTCGACCAGGGTGCGCGAGGGCCGGTGGGTCACCTGCACCGCGCGCCGCCCGCCGTCGAGCAGCTCCACGCTCACCCGGCCGAGCTCGAGCTCCAGGCTGCGCATCGCCGGCTCGAGCCGCACCAGGCGCACGGCGGTCGCCGCGTGCAGGATGACCCGCGCGTCCGGGTCCAGGTCGAGCTCCGCGCGGGAGTCATCGCCCACGGACACGAGGTCCTGCGCGTGGAGCACCTCCCCCATCCGCACCGGCGATCGCTGGCCCGCCGCCACCCGGTGGACCTCTCCGCTCACCTGCCGCACCCGGCAGCTCCCCGGCCCGAGGTGCCGGTCCCCGCCGGGCGCGCCCAGCAAGAAGAAGAGGATCACGCCCAGCGCCAGCCCGGCGAGCAAGCCTCCGCCGGCCCAGGCCAGCCGCGGCGAGAGGCGTCGGCCTGGCCCCACAGGACGGGCCACCCCTTCGCGCCTCAGCGCGTCCAGGATGGCAGGGGCCAGATCCCGGGAGAGCTCCGGTCGCGGCAGCTCCGAGAGCTGGCGCTCGAGTTCTTCAGGCGAATTCATGTCTCGTCAGCTCCTGCCTCGGACGCCTCGAGCAAGCTCCTCAGCCGGGCGCGCGCCCGGCTGACCCGCATCTTCAGCACCAGCGCCGGCACGCCCAGCGCCTGGCCCATCTCCTGGTAGCTCATGCCCTCGTGGAACTTGAGCAACAGGGCCACGCGACCCTTCTCGGGCAGGGCCATCAAAGCCCGTTCGAGCCGCTGGGCGCGCTCCCTGCGCGAGGCCGGATCGCCCTCGCCGGGCGGCTGGGCAGCCAGGCCCTCGACCACCTCCAGCTCCATGGGGATCGCCTGCCTGCGGGCGTTCCGGTGCCAGGAGTGGCTCAGGTTGATCCCGAGCCGCACCAGCCACGGCCAGAACGGCCGCTCCAGGTCGTACAGGTGGAGCTTGCGGAAGGCCAGCAGGAAGGACTCCTGGGTCAGATCCTCCGCCGCGGCGCGATCGCGCACCAGGCGGAGCAGCAGGCCGAAGAGCCGCCGTTGATACCACCGCACGACCTCCCCGTAGGGCTCCAGGCAGCCGCGCTGGCACTCCTCGAGGATCGCGCGCTCGCGCTCCCTGCTGGGTGTTCCCATGTCGCTCGCCAGACGCTCGCTCCCTTTCTCCACCGATCCTACGTCCAGGGCGCCTGCTTGGTAACCCGACACGCACGGCCTCCGTCTGTTACCCATGAGCATCCGCGATCGTATGCCAGCATGCAACCGGAGGGCCCTTGAGGGAGGGCCCGTTCCGCTCTAGGATGGGCCCGGAATGAGAGCTCCGCCCTTCGACGCCCTCTTGCTCCTGGGTGGCGCGCTGCTCGCGGCGGGCGGGCTGACCGCCTGCACCCGAGCCAACCCGGCCTACTGCGCCACGGCCGAGGACTGCGCGGACCCTGGCCTGCCGGTGTGTGACGCCGCCACCCACGCCTGCGTGCCGGGCGCCGACGGGGAGGAGGCGGGCCCGGATGGGGGCGGGGGCGAGGACGGCCAGGACGCCCGGGACGCCGGGGATGGCCAGGACGAGGCGTCCTCGGAGGAGCAGGCCGACGAGGGGGCGGACGCGGCCCGCGTCGGGTGGTTCGTGGATGCCCAGGCCTGCCCGGGTTCGGGAGTCGGCACCGAGGCCGATCCCTTCTGCACCATCCAGGAGGCCCTGGACGCGGCCAGCCCGGGCCAGACGATCTGGATCGCGGCCGGCACCTACGCGGAGAGCCTCAGCCTGTCGGAGGACATCTCCCTGATCGGGGCGCCAGGGGTGCTGCTGAACGGGTCGAGCTGCCCCATCCTGGCGGTGATGGGCGGCGCCCGGGTGTCGCTGCGTTCTCTCACCCTCACCTCCTCCGGGTCCGGCTCGAACGGCCTGCTGCAGGTGGTGGGCAGCGCCGCGTTGACCGCGCAGGAGCTCCACCTGGGGCCGAGCAGCTGCGTGGGCCTGCGCTGCTCGCAGGCCAGCTGCGCCCTGGACCGGTCGGTGGTCCAGGGCAACTCGGCCGGCGGCCTGGATCTCGGCCAGAGCCTGTACGACGTGACCAACACCTTCGTGACGGACAACGGGCCGACCGGGCAGATCGGCGCTGCGCGGCTCGATCAGCCGGTCGCAGGCTCTCGCTTCGCCTTCAACACCCTGGCGTTCAACCAGACCCAGGGCATGAACGGCGCGGGCCTGACCTGCCAGACCACGGCGGTCGCGGACTCCTGCGTGCTGTGGGAGAACGCCGGCGGGGACGTGTCCGCGAACTGCACCGTGAGCTACTCCGACGTCTCGCAGGCCCCGGGCACCTACGCCGGGACCGGCAACCAGAACGTGGAGCCGCTCTTCCGCGACGAGCTCGGCCGCGACCTGCACCTCGAACCGGGCTCCCCCTGCATCAACGCCGGGAACCCCGCGCCGGCCAGTGTGCCCGACCATGATCACGACGGGCAGCTCCGCCCGCAGGGTGGTCGCGCGGACCAGGGCGCCCACGAGGCTGGCTGAACGATCCCCTCAGAAGCGGAAGGTCCCCGAGAGGCTGAAGCCCCCGTCGCCGGGGACGAACCCGAGGCTGGCCGCCGACCCAGGTTGGTCTTCGCCTGGCTCATCCCCTAATAGAACCAGGATGAGGGCCGTACCCAGCAAAGCCGCCCCGGTTCCCAGGAGCACGGCCCCTGGCACCAGCGTGTCGTAGATCTCGGGGCAGCGCACGCCAGATGGGGCGTCACAGGTCCCCTGGCCGTCCAGCCCGACCAGCACGCCTCCCGGCACGCTCGCGGCCAGCCCCAGCCCGAGGGTCACCCAGGCGTAGGTGCTCGGCTGCGCCCACCACGGCCTGGGCGCCGGGACAGGCTGGGCCTTCACCACGGGCGCGGCGAGAGGCGGCGCCGCGATGCTCGGAGGCGCGGGCGGGGCTTCCACCACCAGCCTGGCCTCGGAGACCGGTCCAGCCAGGGGGGCCGCGAGCCCGGCCCGGACCAGGATCTCCCCCGGGCCGGCTCCGGCGGCGAGGTGCAGCATGGCCTCGAAGTGCCCGGGCGAGGTCTCCCGCGGGCTGTCGATGTCGGCCCCCTCGGCCAGGAGCAGTACCGGGGCCTCGGCCCAGGGTCGGCCGGCCGCGTCCACCGCGAACAGGTGCAGGCGGGCCTCGCGTTGGTCGGGAAGACACAACCTGGTCGTCTCGGCCAGCAACCACAGCGGCTCGAGCGCGGGCACCCCCAGATCGATGGTGCGCCGGTCGCCGCTCTTGAGGATCAGCTCGCCCTGCTCGGTGCCGGGCGGGGCCTCGAAGGGCATCACGGCCAGGCCGCGAGCATCGGCGTGGATCGGGCCGAAGGAGCGGCCCGCCACCTCCAGCGAGACCTCGGCCCCGGGCTCGGTTTCCACCCGGACCGTGCCCGCGCCCCACAGCGGCAGCGCGACCCAGGCCAGCGCCCGGCCCGGCAGGCGCGCCACGAGGATCTCGAGCTGCGGGAAACGCGCCGCGGGCGGACGGTACTCCGCCTCGAACCGGCCGGGACCGACCGCGCGCAGCGGACCGACCGCCCCCAGCCGGACGAGCACCTCCGGAGCGGCGGCGTGGTCCGGCGCGCCCGCCCCGTCCCCCACCTGGATCCTCACGCGGACGAGCTCCACCTGGCCCAGGACCAACGAGGCGGGCTCCAGCGCGATCTCGAGGCGACAGGCCGGGACCTGCGGGGGCTGCGCGGCCTGCACCGCGAGCCAGATGATTCCCAGCCAGCATGGCGTGACGCAGGGCATCGCGGGGGACTCTAGCCGCCCGTGACCGGGCTGGCAAGGGCCCCCTCGACGCGGGCGGGAGAGGACGCTAGTATACCCACGGCGGCCCCCCCCGGGGTAAGGCAGGACAGGGAGAAGACCAGGATGCGGGCAGGCTGGACGATCACCGTGGCGATGGCGGCCGCGCTCGCGGCCGCGGGCTGCGAGGACTCGCGGCTCCTGGTGCGCCAGCCGCCCGGCGAGCACCTGGACGTGTTCCAGCAGACCCCGGCCCCCACCGTGGACGTGCTGTGGGTGGTGGACAACTCGGCCTCCATGGCCGAGGAGCAGGAGGCCCTGGCCCAGAACTTCGGCTCCTTCCTCGAGTACCTGCAGGACACGGGCGCGAACTACCACATCGGGGTCATCTCCACCGACGTGTACAGCGAGGGCCACCAGGGGCGGCTGCAGGGCACGGTGCCCTTCATCAGCCCGCTCACCCCCTACGCCCCCGACGTCTTCGCCGAGAACGTGCGCGTGGGCACCGAGGGCAAGGGCGACGAGCAGGGCTTCCGCGCGGCGCTGCTGGCGCTCGACGAGCCCCTGGTCAGCACCGCCAACGCCGGCTTCCTACGCGAGGCGGCCTACCTGTTCCTGATCTTCGTGTCCGACGAGGACGACAAGTCGTTCGGGGACGTGGGCTACTTCGTGCGCCGCTTCGAGCAGATCAAGGGAGTGGGCAACGACGGCATGGTCAACATCGGCGCGGTCGTGGAGACCGAGCTCGGCACCTGCCCCGACGCAGAGCCGGGCGTGCGCTACGCCGCGCTGGCCGCCGAGGTGGGCGGGCTGGCCCGCTCCATCTGCGGGGACTTCGGCGGGGCCCTCGACGCGCTCGGCTTCTCGGCCGCCGGCCTCAAGCGCAACTTCTCCCTGAGCCTGCCCGCCGTGCCCGAGTCCGTGGCGGTCTGGGTCAAGACCCCCTGCGGGCGGCCCTGGGCCAGCGCCGGGCTGTGCGCCGAGGTGTTCGACGACTGCGGCGGCCAGTCCTCCGAGGTGTTCGGCGCCACCTGCGTGCTGCGCCAGGCGCTCCCGGACGGGTGGTCGTACGACCCGGACACCGGCAGCGTGCGGTTCCACGGCGCGGCCGTGCCGCCCTTCGGCGCGGTGATCGAGGTCGGCTACATCCTGGAGGAGGACTAGCCATGCGCCCCCGCGCGCTCGCCCAGGCCGCCTTGCTGGCCGCCCTGTCGGCCGCGCTCGGCGCCTGCGACGACAGCGGCCTGCGCCTGGCCCCGCCCGACCTGCAGCTCGGCGCGGATCAACTGGACTTCGGCGCGGTGGCGGTCGGGCGGACCGAGACGCGCCGGCTGGTGGCCCGCAACCTGGGCGACGGCCCGCTGCGGCTGGAGTACGCGCTGGAGGGCCAGGACGGCGGGGCCTTCGGCATGACGCTGGCCCCCCCGGAGGTCGCGCCCGGCGGGCTGGTCGAGCTGGAGGTGGCCTTCGCCCCCCCGGACGACCGGCGCTTCGAGGCACTGCTGGTGCTGCTGTCGAACGACCCCGACCAGGCGCGCGCCGAGGTGCGGCTCGGCGGCGACGGCTTCCGCAGCGGCGCCCTGGAGGTGGAGCCCAGGGAGGTGGACTTCGGGCTGGTCGCGGCCGGCCAGGTGGGCCTGGGCCAGGTGACCCTCCGCAACGCGGGCGACGGCGAGCTCCTGGTGCTGGGCATCGAGCTCGGACAGGACACCCACCCGGACTACCAGATCATGACGTCCACCCGCACCCCGGCCGACCTGGCCGGAGGCGCCGAGGTGCGGCTCAACCTGGCCTACCGCCCGGACGGGGACAGCCAGCCCCCGGGCCTGGGCCGGCTGGTGGTGAGGGCCGCCGATCCCCGGAACCCGCGGGTCGAGGTGCTGCTGCGCGCCGGGCTGAATCGCGCCCCGCTGGCGGACGCCGGCGCGGACCAGCAGGTCGCGCCCCTGTCCGAGGTGAGCCTGGACGGCTCGGCCAGCTCCGATCCGGACGGCGACCTGCCGCTGACCTTCGCCTGGAGCCTGGCGCGGGCGCCCGAGGGCTCCAGCGCGGCGCTGCTCGACGCGGACCTGCCCGTCGCCCGCCTGGTGCCCGACCTGGTGGGGCTGTACGAGGCCGAGCTGTGGGTGACCGACGCGACCGGGCTGCGCAGCCTGCTGCCCGACCGGGCCGCGATCACCGCGCTGCCCGCCGAGCGGCTGCTGGTGGAGCTGGTGTGGGACTCGCCGCTCGGGGACCTAGACCTGCACCTGATCTCGCCTGGCGGCGCCTTCGGCGGGCTGCTGGACTGCTTCTACGCCAACCCCGCGCCGGACTGGGGCGTGTCCGGCGACAGCGCGGACGACCCCCGGCTGCTGCGCGACGACCTGGCCGGCTTCGGCCCGGAGACCATCGGCTACGCCGCGCCCATCGACGGGAGCTACGTGGTGAGCGCGCACTACTTCGCGGCCCACACCCCCTCCGGCAGCGAGCCCACCACCGCCACCCTGCGCGTGTTCGTGGACGGGCTGCTGGCGGCCGAGGTCACCCGGCGCCTGCAGTCCCAGGGGGAAACCTGGGAGGCGGTCCGGGTGCAGTGGCCCGAGGGCGTGGTGAGTCCCCTGGACGGAGGCGCGCCATGAGCGCTCTGCGCCCGGGAGGCTGCGCGCTCGCCCTGCTCGCCCTGCTCTCAGGCTGCGGCGGCGGGACCCAGGGCCAGGGCGACGGCGGTCCGGATCCGCAGGCCTGCCAGAGCCGCCTGGACTGCTCCGGCCGGCTGGGCTGCACGGACGGGCTGTGCGGACGCTGCCAGCGCGACCGCGACTGCCTGGTCACCGAGTTCTGCCACCCCCTGGACCAGCTCTGCTCGCTGTTCGTCGAGGGCGAGTGCGCCCTCAATCAGGACTGCGCGCTGGGCGAGTTCTGCGTGCAGGGCAGCTGCAAGCCCGCCAGCCAGGTGGTGGCCTGCCGGGACGCGGGCGACTGCGCGGCGGGCGAGCGCTGCGACCCGCTCAACCTGGTGTGCGTGCTCGATCTGGGTTGCAACCGGGACGAGGACTGCGCCGCGGGCGAGGTGTGCAGCGTGGCCACCCACCGCTGCGAGAGCGCCTGCACGCCGGCCACGCAGGAGGTCATCTGCGGGCAGGGCCTGTTCTGCGACACCTTCGGCCGCTGCGTGGAGTGCTTCGAGGACGATCAGTGCGGGCTGGGCCTCACCTGCAACCTGGAGGTCCAGCGCTGCGAGGGCCAGAACAGCTGCCTGACCAGCCGCGACTGCGACCCCGGCCTGGTGTGCAACCCGCAGACCCGCCAGTGCACCAGCCCGCCGCCGGCCTGCCTGTCCAACGCCGACTGCCCCACGGGCAGCCAGTGCGACCCGGGCAGCGGCGCGTGCGTGTCCGCGGAGTGCCGCCCGGACGGCCTCGAGCCCAACGACTTCCCGGAGAGCGCCGCGCCGCTGGCGACCGGCCGGCACGAGCGGCTGAACCTGTGCCCGGGCGATCGGGACTTCTACGCGCTCGGCCTGGTGCGCGGCGACCGGGTGCAGGTGATCGCCACCACCGACTTCCTGTCGTCCGACAGCTTCCAGCTGGTGCTGCTCGATCCGACCGCGAGCGAGGTCCTCCAGGAGGGCTCGCTGCTGCTGGACCACGTGGTGGCCGGCACGGGGACGCACCTGGTGAGGGTGCAGACGCTCGACCCGCAGGCGAGCTACGCGCTGCTGGTGACCGTGACCCGCGGGGTGCCGTGCGACGACGACGCCCGCGAGCCGGACGACTCCGCCCTGCAGGCGCGGCCGATCGCGCCGGGCAGCTACCCGGGGCTGGCGCTGTGCCCGCAGGACGAGGACTGGTACAGCCTGGAGCGGCCGCTGGGCGCGCGCCTGCTGGCCCGGCTGAGCTACCCGGCGCTGCAGGGCGATCTGGACCTGGATCTGGTGGCGGGCGACGGGCAGACGCTGGTGATGCGCTCGGCCACCGCGGGCGACACCGAGGTGGTCTACGCGGAGGGCGGCCCGGGCACGCGCTACTACCTGCGGGTGTACGCCGAGGGCTCCAACCAGAACCGCTACCAGCTCGACGTGGAGCTGACGGCCGGGGAACGCTGAAGGGCGAGGGTGAGCTCATGCGCGCGCGGCGAGCACACACGGTTCGGGCGGGCGGGCTGCTGGCCCTGGCGACCGCGGCGCTGCTGGCCGTGGGCTGCCCGGACGCGGGGCCCGCGGCCGACGCCGGGCCGGACGCCGACGCCGACGGGGGGCCGGACGGGGACGCCGACGGCGGGCCGGACCAGGACGCCGACGGCGACGCGGACGGAGCGGACGACGGGGCCGACGCGGGCCCGGTCGAGCTCGGCCTGGGCGCGGTCCTGCCCTCGCGCGGCCCGACCGAGGGCGGCACCTGGGTCAACCTGTTGGGCGAGGGCTTCGTGCGCGGCATCGGCGAGAGCCCCTTCGACGCCCGCGACGTGACCGACGTGACCTTCGGAGACAACCCGGCCATCGACATCGAGGTGGTGCGCGACGACATGATCAGCGTGCGCACCCCGCCCGGGCTGGCCGGGCCGTGCCAGGTGGTGGTCGAGAACCCCAACGGGCGCGTCGTCCTCCCGGGCGGCTTCACCTTCTTCGACAAGCTGATCACCGGCCAGGTGAGCCCCACCGATCTCGCGGCCGGGGGCGGCACGCCCTTCACGGTCGAGGGCTCCGGCTTCACCGCCGACACCCGGGTGCTGGTGGGCGGGCGGCTGGCGCCCTCGCTCGAGCTGGAGAGCGCCGAGCTGCTGCGGATGGTGGCCCCGCCGGGCGCGCCCGGCCTCGCCGACCTCGAGGTGGTCAACCGCAACGGCCGCGCCCTGATCTACCGCGGCATGCGCTACCACGCCCGCCCGGAGCTGACCGGGCTGGAGCCCCCGGCCGGCCCGGCCGAGGGCGGCACGCCCGTGGCGATCCGCGGTCTGGGACTCGAGCCGGGCTGCCAGGTGTGGATCGGCGGCGCGCCGGCTGCCGGCGTCACCTGGGTGGCGGACGACCGGCTGGAGGCCGTGAGCCCGCCGGGCGCGGCCGGACCGGCCGAGGTGCGGGTCGCCTGCGCCGTGGAGGAGGCCCTGCTGGAGGGCGGATTCGTGTACCTGCCGCCGGCCACCGGGGCGCTCGGCCTGCTGGCGCTCGCCCCGCCGGCCGGCCCCGAGGGCGGCGGCCAGCGCGTGGCCCTGTGCGGGGAGGGCTTCGCGGCCGGGCTCGACGAGGTGCGCTTCGGCACGGCCGCGGCGACGGGGCTGTCGGTCCAGGACGACCGGCTGGCCTGGGCGACCACCCCGGCGGGCAGCCCGGGCGCGGTGGACGTCGAGGTGCGCGCCGGCGCGGCCACGGCCCAGGCCCCGGCGGCCTTCCGCTACTTCACCCCGCTCGCGCTCGACGGCGTGGAGCCGGCCGAGGCGCCCGCCGCCGGCGGGGCGCCGTTCACCCTGCACGGGCACGGCTTCCACGCGGGAGTGGAGGTGCGGGTGGGCGGGCTGCCGGCCTCCGGCCTCGAGCTCGTGTCACCCGACGAGCTGCGGGCGATCAGCCCGCCGGGCTCCCCCGGCGCGGTCGAGCTCGAGGTGCGCGACGGAGACAGCCGCGCCAGCCTGCCCTGGCGGCTGACGGGCACGCTGAGCCTCCTGCGCGCGGAGCCCGACTCCGGCGGCCAGGCGGGCGGCACCTACGTGCTGCTGCTGGGCGACGGGCTGGGCGCGGACGCGCAGGTGTGGTTCGGCGAGCGCGAGGCCAGCGTGGTGCAGGCCCTGTCCACCAGCCTGCTGGCCGTGCGCAGCCCGCGCGGCGAGCCCGGCGAGGTGAGCGTGGCGGTGGAGCGCGGCGGGGCGCGGGCCGAGCTGCCCGGCGGCTTCTCCTACTTCGATCCCACCAACGACCGAGGCGGCGCCTCGGGCGGCCCGCTCCAGGGCGCGCTGTACGTCACCGCGCTGGACGGCACGTACTCCAAGTACGGCCTCCCGCTGCCGGGCGCCACGGTGCTGCTCGAGGAGCCGGCGCTCAACGGCCTGACCGACGACCGCGGCCAGGTCACCTTCTCGGGGCCGTCCCTGGTGCGGGCCGTGACGCTCACCGTGGCCAAGGAGGGCTACCAGGCCACCACCCTGGTGGGCCTGGACGCGGCCGCGCTGACCGTCTACCTGTTCCCCAACGAGCAGGAGCCCATCGACATCAACCCGGGCGATCCGCCCAAGCTGAGCGTGCTGTCCGGGCGCGTGTTCGGCTTCAAGGACGTGCCCTGGCTGCCGCTGCCGGCGGGCGCCCAGCTCGAGGCGCGGGTCGGCTCCACCTCCTACAGCCTCTACTCGGTGCCGCCCTTCGCCGGCGTGCCACAGGGGTTGCCGGTGACCGAGGACGGCGGCACCTACGAGTTCACCGTGCGGCTGGGCGAGTACAGCCTGGTGGCGCTGTACGGGGTGAGCGATCCGGCCCTGGGCACCTTCACCCCGGCCCTGATGGGCGTGCGCCGGGCCATCCAGGTGCCCAGCGAGGACCCGGTCTCCGGCCAGGACATCGTGCTGGGCACGGCGCTGGACCAGGGCGTGGTGGTGACCCTGGTCGATCCGCCGGTCGGCAGCCTGGGAGAGCCGGTGCAGTACGGGGCCTACGTGAGCCTGGACCTCGGCCGGGATGGCGTGGTCTACCTCGATCAGGCCAAGGGCGTCAGCAACATGCTCTCGCTCTCGCGCCTGCCCGCGGCCAGCGCGGACGCCTTCCTGTTCGTGGCCCAGGCCAGCAGCCAGGGCGGCTACCCCTACTCCTACGTGTTCGGCCGCCAGGCCGGCGACCTGTCCGGCGGCATCTCGCTCGGGCCCTTCCTGGGCTTCCCGCGCATCCTGAGCCCGGCCCCGGACGGCCCGCTCGAGGGCGGCCGGATCGCCTGGCAGGTGGACGGACCCACGCCCATGCTCACCCAGGTGCTGGTGCAGACCGCGGAGCTCATCCCGCGCGTCCTGTGGCGGGTGGTGTTGCCCGGCGGGCAGACCGAGGTGACCCTGCCCGAGGAGCTGCTCGGGCTGCTGCCGCGCGGGGAGCCCCTGCTGATGCTGATCTACACGGCCAACTCGCCGCGCTTCGAGTTCGATCGCTTCAACTACGGCCAGCTCTCCACGGGCCGCTGGACCGCCTACACGGTCAACTTCGCCAGCTTCACCGCGCCCTGAGGGAGGCGGGCACCCAGGCATGCACCCCTCCCTCTCCCCCTGCCCAGCCCTGCGCTCCCTCGGCCCGCTGGCGGTCGGCCTGCTGGCGCTCGGGCTGCCCACCGGCTGCGACACCGGCGCACAGCTCTCCACCATCTGCCGCGGGGACGAGGACTGCCCGCCCGGCTACCGCTGCGAGCTGTCCACGGGCCTGTGCCTGTGCGCCAGCGACGAGGTGTGCGGCCCGGACGAGTACTGCGCCCCGGACGGCCGCTGCCGCCGGCGCATGGCCTGCGACACGAACCTGGACTGCCCGCAGGGCACCTTCTGCGACTCGACCACCGGCAACTGCATCGAGCAGGACAAGTGCACCGACGACAAGCAGTGCCCGCTGGGGCAGATCTGCTCCGAGGTCACCTTCCGCTGCGCCCCGGGCTGCCGCCAGAACGGCGACTGCCCGCTGGGCGACGTGTGCCGCGAGGGCGCCTGCCGCGGCGGGCTGTGCGAGGACACGTCCTACTGTGCCTACGGCGAGCTGTGCGAGCCCGCCAGCCAGACCTGCTCCAGCCCCTACGACGACGAACTCGCCCCCTTCTGCGCCCCGTGCCGCCCGACCAGCGTGAGCGAGCCGAACCGCTGCGGCCCGGGCCCGAACTTCTGCATCATGACCGGCAACGATCCCTCGCTGGCGCCCTTCTGCGGGGTGGACTGCAGCCAGGGCCAGGAGTGCCCCAACGGCTACGGCTGCCACCTGATCCTGACCGCGCCCGACGGGAGCTGCCAGGCGGACGGGGAGTGCCCCTCGGGGAGCTGCCACATCAACGAGGGCGACACGGTCGGCTTCTGCCTGTGCGCCACCGACGCCGAGTGCCCGCAGGACGCCTGCGACGACTTCGCCTTCGAGTGCCGCCTGACCCGCCGGCCCTGCAGCCCGGGCGGCGCCGAGTGCGATCGGCCCATCTACTGCATCGAGGGGCTGTGCCTGCTCGGCAGGAACTGCGCCCCGGTGGAGGGGCTGCGCTGCGCGGACCTCACCGGCGGGGTGGCGCCGTGAGCCGGGCGGTCGTCACCTGCGGGCTGGTCCTGCTGGCCCTCCCGCTGCTGCCGGGCTGCGAGCAGAGCACGCAGCTCTCCACCATCTGCCGCGGGGACGAGGACTGTCCGCCCGGCTACCGCTGCGAGCTGTCCACGGGCCTGTGCCTGTGCGCCAGCGACGAGGTGTGCGGCCCGGACGAGTACTGCGCCCCGGACGGCCGCTGCCGCCGGCGCATGGCCTGCGACACGAACCTGGACTGCCCGCAGGGCACCTTCTGCGACTCGACCACCGGCAACTGCATCGAGCAGGACAAGTGCACCGACGACAAGCAGTGCCCGCTGGGGCAGATCTGCTCCGAGGTCACCTTCCGCTGCGCCCCGGGCTGCCGCCAGAACGGCGACTGCCCGCTGGGCGACGTGTGCCGCGAGGGCGCCTGCCGCGGCGGGCTGTGCGAGGACAAGTCCTACTGCGCCTACGGCGAGCTGTGCGATCTCGACAGCGACAGCTGCTACGACCCGTACGATCCGGACCTCAGCCCGTTCTGCGACACGTGCCGTTCGGCCACCATCTACGAGCCGAGCCAGTGCGGCCCCGGGCCCAACTTCTGCCTGGTGCGCGCGGGCGACCTGACCCTGCCGCCCTACTGCGGCGTGGACTGCAGCCAGGGCCAGGAGTGCCCCAACGGCTACGACTGCTTCTCGGTGCGCATCGTGTACACCAGCGACAACTGCCGCAGCGACGCGGAGTGCGACTCGGGCAGCTGCTACATCAAGGAGGGCGACGAGCTCGGATTCTGCCTGTGCACCTCCATGGCGCAGTGCCCTCAGGACTCATGCGACGACTTCACCTTCGAGTGCCGCGTGACCCGCCGGCCCTGCACCCCGGGCGGAAACGAGTGCGACCGGCCCATCTACTGCATCGACGGCTACTGCCACATCGGCTACAACTGCAAGCCCGTCGAAGGGCTGCGCTGCGAAGACGTGCTACAATGAGCCCAGGTGGAACCGCACCCATGAGCACCGCTCGCACCGAGCCCCTCCATCCGCGCCGGCCGGTCTGGCTGCTGGGCATCGTCATGGCGCTGCTCGCGCCCAGCGGCGCCGCGGCCCAGGCCGACCCGGAGCTGCTCACGGCGCTCCAGGACTCGAGCTTCAAGGTGCGCCTGCGCGCCGCCGTGATGATCGGCAAGAAGAAGATGAAGGACGCCGCCCCGGCGTTGCGCAAGGCGCTGGAGGACGAGCAGGACGTGGTGCGCGCCGCGGCCGCCGCCTCGCTCGGCCAGGTCGGAGATCAGGAGTCGCGCCCGCTGCTGGCCAAGCTGATCAACCACTCCAGCGAGGCGGTGCGCAAGTCGGCCACCAAGGGCCTGACCGAGCTGGACGGCGCGCTCGGCGGACGCAAGTACCTGCTGGTGTTCGACCCCCCGGTGTTGCCGGCCGGTGTGAGCGCGGGCCAGGGCGCCCGGCTCCTGCGGGCGGTCAAGAAGGAGCTCGGCCGCAGCGCGGTGTCCGTGCCGAGCGTGGGCGAGGAGAGCGTGCTGCAGGGCGGCCCGCTGAACGAGCACATCGAAGCGCGCGGGCTGACCGGCATGCGCATCCAGACCAAGCTGGTCAAGCTGCAGGCCACCCAGAGCGGGGTGGTGTGCAAGGTGAGCATCATGGTGGTGACCGTGGCCCGCAACCGCATGGAGTTCGCGGGCAACGGCGAGGGCGAGGCCGAGGTGGACGGGGAGCTGGACGACGACACGCGGGTGGAGATCGAGGAGCAGCTCCTGGACGCCGCGGGCCAGGCCGCGGCGCAGGAGGTGTCCGGGTTCCTCACCCGCCGTACCGGTCCGTAGCCGGAGGAGAGTGTCCCATGGCAGAGGCTTTCGATCCGAAGAAGAAGCGGCGCCTGCGGAACCTGCTGCTGGACAAGCGGTTCCAGCTCAAGTACACGGCGGCGGTGGTGGTGATCACCAGCCTGCTGTGCATCGTCCTGGGCTTCTTCCTGTACCGCTCCCAGCAGGAGACCTCCCAGGTGGCCCTGGTCGGGCTGGACGAGGAGGTCAAGGCCGCCATGAGCGACGAGCTGGCCAGCGAGGACCGCAAGGTCCTGTTCGTCCTGGTGGCTTGCCTGGGCGGCCTGGTGTTCGCCATGTCTCTCCTGGGCATCGTGGCCACGCACAAGATCGCCGGCCCGGCCTTCGCCGTGCGGCGCAACCTGTCGCGCATCGCCGACGGCGAGCTGCCCCAGGTGCGCGCGCTGCGGCCGGGCGACGAGCTGCAGTCCGTGGGCGAGGAGCTGCAGCGCATGGTGGGCACCCTGCGCGGGCGCGAGCAGAAGGACGTCGAGCTGCTGGCGAACACCATCCTGGCGCTGACCACCTCGTCGGCCTCGGGCCCCGATCCGGCGCTGCTCGAGGCGCTCAAGGCCGCCCACAAGGAGAAGCACGAGCGCCTCAACCAGGCCTGAGCGTCCTCCCTGCCCGCGGCCCCCAGCCCCCCTCGCCTGCCAGGTTTTTGCGCCCGCGCGCGGCCTGCCGTACCATGGCCGTGCGAGGTGAGGCATGCCCAGCGCCGAGGACAAGCAGCAACCCAAGAAGGACACCACGGCCAAGGCGGAGCCCGCGCCGGCCTCGGAGCCCGCGGCCAAGCTCCCGGCCAAGCCCGAGCCGAAGGCCGAGGCCCCCCCTGGAAAGCCAGGGCCTGCCAAGCCGGAACCCCCGGCCAAGCCGCCCCCCAAGGAGCGCCCGCTGACCGAGCCGCAGGCCTTCCTGAAGGAGGCCCTGGCCGCGGCCCGGCACCTGGAGGTCGACCGGCTGCTGATGATCTGCGACGAGGCCGGGCCGCTCGAGCTGCTCATCGGCCGCGGGGTGAAGAAGAAGGCCGTGCTGGCCACCAGCTCGGAGAAGCAACACCTGCGCTGCGAGGAGCTCGGCCTGGCCCACGTGGCCATCCCGCCCTTCGCCTTCGACCGGCTGGACAAGATCAAGGTCGCCTTGAGCGCCAGCCAGTCCGCCGGCAGCGTGGCGGATGGCGACTTGGTGTTGTGCCTGGTCGGCCGTCCGGGCTCACCCGAGACCGACACCAGCATGCTGACCCGGGTCGGGCAGCACTCGGAGGAGCAGTCGGCCCTGGGCGCGCTCATCGCCGGGGGCGAGGTCTCCCCGCAGGTGCTGGACGCCGTGCTGCAGATGGCGCTCAGCGTGGGTTTCGACGGCATCGAGGGCACCCCGGTGGGCACCATCCTGGTGGTCGGCGACTCGACCGCCATCATGGAGAAGTCCAAGCAGCTCACCCTGAACCCGTTCCAGGGCTACTCCGAGGATGATCGCAACATCCTGGATCCGAAGATCCGCGACGCGGTCCGGAACTTCTGCCTGCTCGACGGGGCCATCGTGGTGCGCGAGGACGGCGTGCTGCTGGCCGCGGGCCGCTACCTGCGCCCCCCGGAGACGCTGGACATCGACCTGCCCATGGGCCAGGGCACCCGGCACGCCGCGGCCAAGGCTATCACCCAGGTGACCCACGCGGTCGCCTTCGTGGTCTCGAAGACCACCGGCGCGGTCAGCATCTACCGCGCGGGTGGGCTGGTGGTGGAGATCAAGCAGCCGAGGAGAAGGACCTAAGGTCTCCTCCGGAGACCTAGCAGGAGCATTCTCCGCAGCTCTTGTCACCGCCCCTGGACAGCGGGATCTTGGGATCGACGCGGTAACCGCGGAAGAAGCCCTTCTCCACGAAGTCCACGCACACACCGCCCGTCTGCTGGAGCAGGGCCTTCTCGATCACCACCTTCAGGCCATCGAACTCGAACTTCTCGTCGGTCTCTTTTGGCTCATCCAGAGCCAATGCCAGGGTGGGCCCCGCTCACCCATGGGACAGGTAGATGCGGAAGGCCCCCTCGACCTTCTCGCGCTGCCCGAATTCCTTGAGCTTTGCCTGGGCGGACTGGGTCACCTCGACCATCTCCCACGCTCCTTTCCGCACCGAACCGGAGGTGCCGACCACGGCCCCGGCGTGCGAATAAAGGATAGTTCGGGTTTTGTATTCCGTCAACGGCCAATCGCCGGAGAAATGGCCGCCGCCGGCGGGCGACCAAGCCGCGGGAGGAGCACGACATGATCGTCCATCCGTCCGTGGAGAAGTACCTCGAGGGTATCCAGCCGGCGCGTGACGCGGTGCTGGCCGACATGGAGGCCGAGGCGCTGCGCCGGGACTTCCCTGCGGTGGGCCCCCAGGTGGGCGCCCTGCTGGGCCTGCTGGCCCGGTCCGCCGGCGCACGCAGGGTGCTCGAGCTCGGCTCGGGGTTCGGCTACTCGGCCGTGTGGTTCGCCCGGGCGCTGCCGGACGGGGGTGAGGTGCACCTGACCGACAGCTCCGCGGAGCTGCTGGAGTCCGCCAGGGGCTACCTGGCGCGGGCCGGCCTGGCCGACCGCGCCAGGCTCCACCTGGGCGAGGCGCTCGGGGTGGCCCGGGGGCTCCAGGGACCGTTCGACCTCGTCTTCAACGACATCGACAAGGAGCACTACCCCGAGGTGGTGGCCCCGGCGCTGCGCCTGCTCCGGCCGGGCGGGCTGCTGGTGACCGACAACGCCCTGTGGCACGGCCGGGTGACCCAGCCCGCTCGCAGGGACGCGGCCACCCGGGGCGTGCGCGCCTACAACCGGGCGGTCCTCTCCCACCCCGAGCTCAGCACGGTCATCCTGCCGCTGCGGGACGGCGTGGCGGTCAGCGTGAAGCGCTGAAGCCTCAGCGATGGGAGGCGGGGATCGAGACGGGCGCGGGCTGCTCCACGGCGGGGCGGCTGCTGGCCTCCTCGCTCTGGAACGCGAGCACGAGCACCGCCCAGAACACCAGGCAGACCACCACGGCGATCACCAGGGCGCGCAGCATCGCTTCACCTCGCGGGCGCTTGTTGTATCCCATCTGCGACGGAAGTCAAGCACACCCCAAGCAAGCCGGATGCCAGCCAGTAGCGCCACGAAAAGGGGCCCGAGTCCGATGGGTTGGCGTGCAGCCAGGCCCGGGTCGAGGGGCCGCCGTGTCCGCCGGCCCACGCCTCCAGGCCCGGCGCGTCACTTGCCGCACAGGGAGGCCGGGTCGGGCGCGCAGCTCCAGCGCGGAGCGCAGAAGGCGTAGGCGACGAGCTCGGGCGCCGGTCCGTTCGGACAGCTCGCGTACCAGCCCTCCTCGCGGAAGCCGATGCCATCGCAGACGGCCGTGCACCCCTCGCACCTGCCGACCAGCAGCACCTGGTCGGTGCAGGAGTCTCGCCAGGCCTCCTGGCCGGTGGGATCGGGCTGGCAGACGGGCGGACAGGCCGGGGCCAGGCACTCGCACCAGGGCACCGTGGCGCCCCCGGGGCAGGTGAAGGGCCTCCGCGCTCCCAGGTCACAGCCCTGGGGACAATCCGCCAGGCAGTTGAAGGTGTTCTCGTGCGGATCGCAGACCCGGTCGCTGCAGTCCACGCAGTACAGCGGGTTGTCCTCGCACACCAAGTCGGGCGGGCAGTCGATCACCGGGTGGAGACCGGCGCAGCAGCCGTCGGCCGACGCCACCGCCAGGCCCTCGGTGCTGCAGCTCGAGTCGCAGCGGGCGGTGCAGGTGCCCGCCTGGCAGGCCCACACCCCGACGCACTGGAGCGGCCAGGCGAGCTGGAGGCAGTCGGCGAAGGTGGTGCAGGGCACCTGCACGCAGTCGATCGGGCAGCTCCCCTGGTCCTCGCCGCCCGCGTCGTCGCAGGTGCCATCCGGACAGGTGCTCGCGTCGCACACGGCCTGGCAGATCGACTGCTCGCAGCTCCAGTGCCCGGCGCACCCCTGCGGCCAGGCGCCCCCCAGGCAGTCGGCGGGCTGGTTGCAGTCCGGGGGGGGCAGGCAGTCCGCCACGCACTCGCCGCCGTCGCAACGCCAGGCGCCCCCGAATTCGCAGGGCAGCGCGCCCGTGCAGTCGCCGTCGGCGCTGCACACGGGCGTGTCGCACACGGCCTGGCAGACGCCGGCCTGGCACTCCCAGTGCCCGACGCAGTTCAGCGGCCAGTCGTGGCCCTCGCAGGCGGCGGCCAGGGTGCACTCGGGCTGGCACAGGGGCCGGCACTCCCCGTCGATGCAGGCCCACTCACAGCCGGCGCCCGGATCCCCGGAGCAGCCCTGGGGGCTCACGCAGGCCGGCCCCTCGCTGGCCGAGCAGGCCAGCAGGCTCAGCGCAGACAGCGCGGCGAGCCAGACTCCCAAGTTCTTCATGGCGCGTCCTCCCTGCCCCTCACCCATTCCTACACCCGGGGGCAGGCGCGGGTCACGGGGACCTCGGCGCTTCCCGGCCGGCCTCGACCTTCTTCTTCAGCGCCTCCACGTCCGTCTCGCGGATGAAACGGAGGAGGTTGGTCCACACCTCGTGGTAGCCGAACTCGCCCTCGGTCATTTCCCGCAGGGCCTCGTCCTTGGTCCAGCCCTGCACCACCAGGCGGTAGAAGGCCGCCATGGTCCCGGTGCGATCCGCGCCGTGTTGGCAGTGGACGAAGACGGGCTGCCGGGCCGGATCGGTGGCCACGCGCAGGAACTGCAGCACGTGCTTCTCCTTGACCCCCCAGGCCGCCATGGGGATGTGCACGTAGTCCAGCTTGGTGCCCTTGAGCAGCTTCCGATCGGAGTGGAGCTGGCGCAGGCTGATCACCGTCTTGATGCCCAGGCCCTCCAGGTTGCGGAAGCCCTCCGCGCTGGGCTGCGCGCCGCGGTAGAGCTGGTCGGACACCTTGTGCAGGTTGGGCGCCCCGGCGAGCTGGACGGGCTGCGCCCACTCCGGCGGGCGGGCGGGCGGCTTGTCCGCGGCCTCGTCCCCCGCCAGGGCCGGGAGCCCGAACGCGAGCACCCAGGCCAGGGACCACACGCCAACCCCCGTGGACGACCACCCCTTCGCACGACTCCCGAGCATGTTCGCCTCCTCGCGCACCCGGATCGCCCCGGGGCGGTTCAGGTCAGCCAGCGGACCACCAGCGCCACGCCCAGGACCAGGCCGAAGAACGCCAGCACGCCGAGCTCCTTGAGCAGCACGACGGCCAGGATGAAGCGCCAGCCCAGGCTGGGGAACAGCCAGCGGGCGTAGGAGCAGGCCAGCAGGAACAGCATGACCATGGCGGCGCCGGCCACCGGCGCCACCCGGGTGCCCTCCTGCCCGAAGGCCAGCAGGAACGCCAGGGCGCCCAGGGCCACCACGTGCATGACGATGAGCGCGTCGAGCCCCCTCCTGGCCCATGGGCCCGGGAGCGGGCGGACGGGTCCCGTGGACCGGGCGGTGGGCGCTTCAGGACGGCCGGGGACATCCTCGGTCTGCATGCGTTGCCACTCTACCATCGGGGACGGAGGTCGGGCAACACGGGGACGGAGGTCGGGCAACAGGCTGAAGAGAACACGCTTTTTTGCGATTGACCGGCCCGGCGGCAGGATCTAAGATGCCTCCCCAATGCCGGCGAACCAGACAGACACCAAGGTCGAGGCGCTCAACCAGCGAGGCATCGAGCTGGCCGACAAAGGCTGGCTGGAGGAGGCCCTCAAGGAGTTCGGCCGGGCCATCGAGCTGGCCCCCAAGGCCGCGTTCCCCTACCTGAACCGCGCCAGCGTGTACGTGGAGCAGGGGCGCAACCTCGACGCGCTCCAGGACCTGCTGACCGCCATCCGGCTGGCACCGCAGGACCCGTCGACCCACTACCATCTCGGCATTTTCCTTGCGCAGCGGGGAGTTGAGCTCGGGAAGGCCGAGCTCCACTCGAGCCTGCAGATGGAGCCCGACCAGATCGACGCCTGGCTCCAGATCGGCGCCATCCACGCCGAGCGCGGCGAGTGGCCCGAGGCCGAGGCCGCCTACCAGGCCGCGCTGGACATCGATCCCTCCGATCCATGGGCCAACCGGGAGCTGGGGCTGGTGTTGCTCGACCGCGGCGAGGTGCACGAGGCCATCCAGTACCTGCGGTTCGCGCGCCAGCAGCTCCCGGAGGACGAGGAGCTCGAGGTGGACCTGGCGCTGGCCTACATGCAGGCCGGTTTCCACTCCAAGGCGGAGAAGGGCCTGCGGACCGTGGCGGGCCGCTCCCCGCAGAACCTGCACGCGCAGTACAACCTGGCCGCGCTGCTGGCCGAGCGCGGCGACCTCGACCAGGCCATGCCCTTCCTCGAGGCGGCCGCCCGCATCCACGCGGTGCGGGTCAAGGACTGGCTGCGCGAGGACACCTTCTTCGACAACGTCCGGGAGTCCCCCCGCTTCCAGGAGTTCGTGAAACAGTCTCTGCCACAAGATGTTGGGTAGGGTCACCCATCCCGGAACCACCGCTGGGAGTTTTTGCTTGCCAGCCCGACCCTTCTGTGGTACATGCCGGATCCGTTTCGAGTCGTCGGAACTCCCGAGGGTTGCACGGAAAACCGTCTCTTCGATCGACCCCGGGGTTCCCCAGCGCGTGGAGTGAGCCTTGAAGATTCGCCGGCTTGAGATCCAGGGCTTCAAGTCCTTCATGGAGCGCACCAAGCTCCGCTTCGACGATGGCATCACCGGCATCGTCGGACCCAACGGCTGCGGCAAGAGCAACGTGGTGGACGCCATCCGCTGGGTCATGGGCGAGCAGAGCGCGCGCATCCTGCGCGGCAAGAACATGGAGGACGTGATCTTCGCCGGCAGCGAGACCAAGCCGGCCATGGGCATGGCGGAGGTGGCGATCACCTTCCAGAACGACGGGCGCAACGTGCCGCCGGAGTACGCCGGCCACACCGAGATCACCGTCGGTCGCCAGCTCTTCCGCTCCGGGGAGAGCGAGTACTCGATCAACCGCACCCCCTGCCGCCTGCTGGATGTGCAGGAGCTGTTCATGGGCACGGGCGTGGGCACCAAGGCCTACTCGATCATCGGCCAGGGGCAGATCGGCCTGCTGGTGACCCAGAAGCCCCAGGATCGGCGGGCGCTCATCGAGGAGGCGGCCGGCGTCAGCAAGTACAAGGCCCGCCGCAAGGTGGCCGAGCGCAAGATGGACCAGACCCGGCAGAACCTGCTGCGCGTGCAGGACGTGGTGCAGGAGATCAAGCGCAGCATGGACAGCCTGCAGCGCCAGGCGCGCAAGGCCGCCCGCTACCACAAGCTGCGCGATCAGCTCCGGGAGATCGAGCTGCACACCGCCGCCCACAAGATGCTGGAGCTCGGCGCCTGCGCGCGCCACCTGGGCGCCCGGCAGCAGGTGCTCGGCGCGCGCGACGCGGAGCTCGCGGCCGAGGTGGCCCGGCTGGAGGCTCAGGTCGAGCGCCAGCGGGTCCAGCTCCTCGACGACGACCGGGCGCTGAACGAGGTGCAGGAGCGGCTGCTGGGCACCGACAACCAGATCAAGCTCAACGAGAAGAACATCGAGTTCCTGCACCGCGAGCTGGATCACCTGTCCCAGCGCGGGCAGGAGTCCACCCGCGAGGTCGAGGCCCTGCGGGCCCAGGCCGAGGGCCTGGGCCGCGAGGTGCAGGCCGGCGAGCAGGCCCTGCGCGACCTCGACCAGGTGGCGGAGAACGCCGCCACCCGGCTGCTGGAGCACCAGGAGATCCACCGGGCGCAGACCGCCAAGGTGGAGCAGCTCGAGGCCGAGGTGGACGCAGACCGGCAGCGCCAGATGAGCACCTCGGAGACGGCCGCCGAGCTGCGCTCGCGCCTGGCCGGGCTCGAGCAGCGGCTGATCGACCTCGAGGGCCGCCTGGCCCAGGCCGAGGCGGAGCGCGGCGCGCTGGGCGAACGCCTGAAGGGGCTGCAGGTCTCGAAGCTCGATCGCGCCGAGAAGCTGTCCCAGCTCAAGCAGCTCCACCTCAACCTGATCGAGAAGCGCGAGTTCGACGAGAACACGCTGACCGACCTGCGCGCGCGCGCGGCGACCGACGAGGCCAAGGCCATGGCCCTCAAGGAGGAGATCGGCCACAAGCGCTCCCGCCTGAGCTCGCTGCGGGAGATCGAGCGCAACTACGAGGGCTGCGCCAACGGCGTGCGCTTCGTCATGCGCCACGCGCAGGAGCGGCGCGAGGAGCAGCGGGTGGTGGGGCTGGTGGCCGACATCGTGCGCGCCCCGGCCCGCTTCGAGACCGCCGTCCAGGCTGTGCTCGGCGATCGGCTCCAGAGCGTGGTGGTCCGCTCCCAGGACACCGGCCTGGAGGCCATCGAGCTGCTGAAGAAGGAGTCCGAGGGGCGCTCCTCTTTCATCCCCGTGGACCTGCGGGCGCGCAAGGACGACGGTGGGGCCTCCACCCTGGCGGGGCCCGGGGTGCTGGGGCCGATGGCCCAGCTCATCCAGTTCGAGGAGGACTACCGCCGGGTGGTCCAGCACCTGGTGGGCGACGTGGTGGTGGTCGAGGACCTGCCGACCGCCATGCGCATCTGGACCGGCAACGGGCACCGGGCCACCCTGGTCACTTTGGACGGCGAGGTGCTCACGGCCGAGGGCACCCTCACGGGCGGCTCGCTGGAGGGCCCCGGCATCCACATGCTCGAGAGCAAGCGCGAGATCCGCGAGCTGGAGGAGCGGCTGGCCGTGCTGGAGGCCGAGCTGCGCATGGTCCAGGACCGCCAGGGCAAGCTCAAGGCGGACATGGCCGTGCTGACCGCGAGCATCGACAGCCTGCGGCAGAACTCGCACGACGAGGAGCTGCGCATCGTCGACCAGCAGAAGGACCTCCACCACCTGCACGAGCAGCTCGAGGGCCTGACCCGGCACCAGGAGCACCTGGGCGCCGAGGCCGACAAGCTGTCCGCCACCCTGGCGGAGGCGCGCGCGGAGCGGGAGCGCACCGAGGCCGCGCTGGCCAAGCTGCACGGCGAGGCGGCCGACCTCGAGGCGCGGGTGCGCACCGGGCGGGAGCTGGTCGAGCGCGAGCGCCGGGTCCTGGCCAGCCAGGGCCAGGCGCTGACCGAGCTGAAGGTCCAGGCCGCCGCCGCGGGCGAGCGGCAGGAGTCCGCCCGGCGCAACCAGGATCACCTGCTGCGCACGCGCGAGGACTTCGAGCGGCGGATGGAGCGCCTGCGCGGGGACATCAGCCAGGGCAACGTGCAGACGGTCGAGGGCCGGCAGCGCATCGCCGAGAGCCAGAGCGAGATCTCCACCCTGCTGGCCCAGCGCGAGAGGCACCAGTCCGAGCTGGCCGTGCGCCGCGAGGGGTACGAGGGTCTGCTGGCGGAGGTGCGTGAGGCCGAGCAGCGGGTCAAGGAGCGCCGCGCCGAGGCGGGCGCGGTCACCAGCGAGCTCTCGGCCGCCGGCCTGCGGGCGCGCGAGGTGGACATGGAGCTCCAGCACCTGGTGGCGCGCATCCGCCAGGGCTACAAGCTGGAGCTGGCCGACAGCCTGTCCGCCTACCACATGCTGCCGCCGCCCAGCGCCGAGGCCGAGGAGCGCGCCGAGCACTTCCGGCGCGAGATCGAGCGCATGGGCGACGTGAACCCCCACGCGGTCGAGGAGTACGAGCGGCTGTCCCAGCGTTACCAGTTCCTCACCACCCAGAGCCAGGATCTGAACGACTCGCTGGACAAGCTGCAGAAGGTCATCACCAAGATCAACCGCACCAGCCGCAAGCGGTTCCGCGAGGCCTTCGAGGCCATCAACGGCAAGTTCCAGGAGGTTTTCCCGCGCCTGTTCAACGGCGGGCGAGCCGAGCTGGTCCTGCAGGAGAGCGAGGACCTGCTGGAGTCCGGGGTGGACATCGCCGCTCAGCCGCCCGGCAAGAAGCTGCAGAACATCGAGCTGCTGTCCGGCGGCGAGAAGGCGCTCACCGCGGTGGCGCTGCTGTTCAGCATCTTCCTGATCAAGCCCACCCCGTTCTGCCTGCTGGACGAGGTGGACGCGCCGCTGGACGAGGTCAACATCGACCGCTTCAACGCCATGGTGAAGGAGATGTCGCGCAGCAGCCAGTTCATCCTGATCACCCACAACAAGCGCACCATGGAGCTGCTCGACCGCCTTTACGGCGTGACCATGGAGGAGCCCGGCATCTCCACCGTGGTCAGCGTGGCCCTCCGGGAGACCAAGGACGGCGCCCCGCCCGAGGTGGTCCGCCAGGCCGGCTGAGCGGCCGCTCCAGATCGAAATCCGGCCAGCTGCTGGAGCAAGGCACCTTGCGCAGGGCCGAGGACTGTCTGAACCCACCTCAGACCCACGCGAGGTGGCGACGGCAATTCGAGTTCGCCTGGCGGCAGAGCCACCGAGCGTGAAGGTGCCGGTGAGTTCCGCAGGCCCGAGCAAAGGTGCCTTGCGGAGGCCAAGGAAGGTCGGGTGAAGTCGAGCAACGCCTCCGCAGGGTGCCTCTACTTGGGCCTGCGGAACTCGCCTGGAACATCGCGCGCGGAGGCTCTCCAGCTGCTCACTCCGGCACGGCGCGAGGGTCGCCTCCTTGCGCGTCTTTCGGTTGGCTCAAACAGTCCTCGGCCCTGCGTAGAGGCACCCTGCTCCGGCTTGGAGTTCGCACGAGCTAGAGGAAGAGGGCCTTGACGAAGGCCTCGGCCTGGAAGGGCCGCAGGTCCTCGACGCCCTCGCCGATGCCGATGTAGCGCACCGGGATGCCGAAGGTGTCGGCGATGCCGATCACCACCCCGCCCTTGGCGGTTCCGTCGAGCTTGGTCAGCACGATGCCGGTCAGACTGAGGGCCTGGTGGAACTCCTTGGCCTGGTTGATGGCGTTCTGGCCCGTGGTGGCGTCGAGCACCAGCCACACGTGGTGCGGGGCGCCCTCCATGGCCTTGCCGCACACGCGCTGGATCTTGCGCAGCTCCTCCACCAGGTTGACCTTGGTGTGCAGCCGGCCGGCCGTGTCGGCCAGCACCAGGTCCGCGCCCTGGCTCCGGGCGGCGCTGATGGCGTTGAACACGACCGCGCCCGGATCGCTGCCGTCCTGGCCGCGGATGACCTGGGTGCCCGAGCGCTGCCCCCAGACCTGGAGCTGCTCGGCCGCGGCGGCGCGGAAGGTGTCGCCGGCCGCCAGCACCACCCGCTTGCCGTCCCGGGCGAAGCGCTGGGCCAGCTTGCCGATGGTGGTGGTCTTGCCCGTGCCGTTGACCCCCACCAGCAGCACCACCTCCGGCTTGTGGGCGGCGAAGTCGAGCGGCGGCGCGGGCAGGTCCAGCATGGCGCGGATGCGCTCCTTGAGGGCCTGCAGCAGCATGCGGGGATCCCCGCGCTCCTTGCGGCCGATCTCCTTCTGCAGGAACTCGAGCAGCTTCTGGGCGGTGCGCACGCCGATGTCGGCGGTGAACAGGATCTCCTCGATCTCCTCCACCTGGTCTTCGCTGAGCGCGCCGCGCCCGAACATCGAGGTCAGCCGGCTGACGAAGCCGGAGCGGGTGGCGCTGAGGCCCTCCTCCAGGCTGCGGGGCGGCCCCTCCACGACCGGGGCCGGGGCAGGCTTCTCCACGACCGGGGCCGGGGCAGGCTCCTCCGCGGCCGGAGCCGGGGCAGGCTTCTCCACGACCGGCGCCGGGGCAGGCTCTTCGCCTGCCGGTCCTTCCTCTTCGCCGGCCCCTCCTTCACCCTCCAAGAACTCTTCTTCCTCGTCCTCGGCCCCCATGTCGCGCAGCGCGCGGAGCTTGGCCTCGTGCTGGCGCTGGAGCTCCTCGTCCACGTCGCCGCGCTCGTCGCGGCGGGTCTGCGCGCGCTCGAGCAGCTCCTCCTGGACGCTGGTCGAGGGCTCCTCCGGCCCCTCTTCCTCTTCTTCGTCCGCCTCCTCCGCGGTGCGCCGCCGCGCCTCGGCCCACAGCCGGGCGGTGCGGGCGGCCTCGGCCTGGTCCTCGGGCACATCGCGGAAGCGCGCGCCCTTGCCGCGCAGCGCCTTGCGCACGAAGGCCAGGATCAGCCAGCCGAAGAACAGCACCACCAGGGCGAGCCCGAGGATCGCGGCCCAGTCGCCGCCGGATTCGTCGGCAGCCTTGGCGGCCTCGGGGGCCGAGGCCAGGAGGCGCAGCATCTCGTTCGTGGTCCAGCTCATCGTCTCGCTCCCGGACGTGTGCGGGCGGAGAAATTAGCATCCGCGCCAGGCCCAGACAAGGGATTTGGCGAGGCCCGGTTGCTTCCGGAGGAGCGCCGTACGACAATGTGCCAGGGCCGCCAGGGGCGGCCCTGGAGGCCCCGATGAGGAAGCTCCCGTGCCTGTGGCTGGCGGTGGCGTGGCTGGGCTGGGCGATCTCCGCCTGCGACAGCGGCGGGGGCGCCGAGGACGCCAGCGATGGCTTCACCCAGGACGGCGCCGCGGACGGGGACGGCGATCAGGGCGAGGATGACAGCGGAGTGGTCGACGACGACGGCGGTGAGGTGGACGACGACAGCGGCCAGACGGAGGACGACGGCGGCCAGGGAGAGGACGGTAGCGATCCACAGACAGGAGATGGCACCGACGCCGCCATCGAAGATGGTGACGGCGACGAGCCCGAGGACGATGGCGGTCCTGCGGACGACGAGGGCCAGGCCGAGGACGAGGGCGCGGTGATCGGTCCCCTGGCGGGCTGCGTCGAGGGCGACTTCTTCCCCTTTCACGGAGATCTGCACGCCCACTCGACCCAGTCCGACGGGGACGATGATCCCGAGACCGCCTTCCTGTGGGCCCGCGACGAGGCCCACCTGGACATCTTCGCCCTGACCGACCACATGGAGCAGTTCATCTGGCCGCTGACCGAGTGGGGGGACTGCAAGGACCTCGCGGACAGCTTCTACGCCCCGGGCAGCTTCGTGGCGCTGTGCGGGTTCGAGTTCGCCACGGCCTGGTTCGGCCTGAGCGGGCACAACAACGTGTTCTTCTCGGCCGACCTGTTCAACCAGCTCAGCGACATCTCCGGGTTCTACGACCAGCTCGCGGCCTGCGACACGTGCATCGGCCAGTTCAACCACCCCGGCGACTCGTCCGGGCACAACTGGAACGACTTCGAATTCCACGCCGGAGCGGGCAGGAACCTGGCCATGATGGAGTTCAACACCGACGGCGACGCCTGGGGCATGTTCTTCCAGGCCCTGGATGTGGGCTGGCACCTGTCGCCCCAGTACAACACGGACCGCCACGGCACCTACGCCGGCGCCAACTACCAGCGCACCAGCGGGTTCTTCCTGCGCGAGGCCACCCGCGAGGAGCTGTACGACGCCATGCTGCACCGGCGGACCTTCATGAGCCACGACCGGAACTCGAGCATCGCCCTGAAGGCCGGCAGCTGCTGGATGGGCTCGCGCCTGAGCGGGGTCGTCACCCTGCCGCTCACGGTCGAGGTCCAGGACGACGACGCGGGCGAGGGTTTCGCCAGCGTCGAGTTCTTCGGGCCCTCGCAGCAGCTCATCCACACCACCGACTGCGCCGGGGCCAACCCGTGCACCGCCACCTACGACTACCTGGTGGTGGGTCGGACCTTCGTGGTCGCCCGGGCCACCCAGGCGGACGGCGACCTGCTGATCTCCGCCCCGATCTGGGCCCAGCCCTAGGAGCCGGGATGCGCGCGCTCACCCTCGCCTGTGGTCTTCTGCTCGTTTGTGGGTCAGGTGGGTGCGGATCGGGCGAGGGCGGCGGGGGCGGCTGGCCGCCCGACAGGTTCGGCCCCCACCAGGTCGGCTTCCGCATGCTCGAGCTCTGGGACGCCGCCCGCGCTCGGCCGGTCACCACCGCCCTGTGGTACCCGGCCCCGCGGCCGGGCGCCGGGGCGGTGCGCGCGAACTACCTGGCCATCCTCGAGGGGCGCGCCTACGAGGGCGTCCCCGCGGCCGTGGCGGACGGGCCGTTCCCCCTGGTCATGTTCTCCCACGGCAACCAGGGGGTCGCGGTCCAGTCCCCCAGCCTGTGCGAGCACCTGGCCTCCCAGGGTTTCGTGGTGGCCGCCCCGACCCACGCGGGCAACACCATCGTCGACAGCCCCTCGGCCGAGGAGATGGCCGCGGCCGCCCTGGCCCGCCCCCTGGATGTGGCCTTCGCCCTGGCAGAGACCCTGGCGATCGGCGCGGAGCCGGGCTCCGACCTCCACGGCCTCGTCGACCCCGATCGCCTGGGGGTGATGGGCCACAGCTTCGGCGGCTACACCACCCTCGTCCTGGCCGGAGGCCGGGTGGACGTGGACGCCGCCCAGGCGCGCTGCGCGGCCGGCGTCCCGAACGACGTGTTCTGCCCGGCCATCGCCCACCTGCCCGCGGGCAGCACGCTCGCACGGCCGGACGGCCTGCCCCGCTTCGCGGCCGCCCTGGCGCTCGCGCCCGGCTCCTGGGGCGCCTTCGGAGACGACGGGCTCGCGGGCGTGGACGCGCCGACCCTGGTCATGGGCGGCACCCACGACGAGTTCACCCTCCAGGACACCCTGCCGATCTACGCCGGGCTGCCGCCGCCCAAGGCCCTGGTCGACCTCGAGGGCGCCGGGCACATGGCCTTCACCGACCTGTGCCGCATGGAGCTCCCGGTGCCCGAGCTCCAGGCCATGTGCGACCCGGCCACCCACCTGGACATGGCCCGCGGCTTCGAGCTCATCCACGCCTTCGCCGCGCGCTTCCTGCGCTCCCAGCTCGGAGGCGAGCCAGCGCTGGCCGACGGGCTGGCGGAGTCCCCGGACTGGCCCGAGGCGCACGTCGAGCGAGAGGGGATCTGAGGCCACCGGAGGGCGGGCCGGAGACCCTCCCCTACCTGGCGGTCTTCCGCATCTGCGCGAGGATGTCCTTGTAGCGCGGGTCGGAGCGGAGCGCGCCGAGGTCCTCGTCCGCCTCGAGCACGTCGGGCTGGACGAAGCCGTTCAGCGCGGCGATGTGCAGGTAGCGGAAGGCCATGTTGGCCTTGCGCTGCAGCGCGTAGATGCAGGCCATGTTGTAGTAGGCGTCCGAGAAGTTGGCGTCCACCTCGAGGGCCTTCTTGTACCACTCCAGCGCGGCCTCGTAGTCGTGGCGCGCGTAGTAGGTGACCCCCACGCCGTTCAGCGCCTCGGGCCGGGTGGGGTCGAGCTCGCTGGCGGCCAGGAAGCTCTTGCGGGCCCGCTCGAACTGGCCGGTCTGCAGGAAACCCGCGCCGCTCTCCATGGCCGAGCGCCAGGTGCCCTCGTTCTGCGCGTACTTGGCGGGATCGGGCTTCTCCACCTCGGCCACCAGGGCCTGGCCGCTCTCGTCCTTGGGCTCCTCGCCGGCCGGATCGCCGGGCGGTGGCTCGACCGGGCCGCCCTCGGCGGTGCCGGCGTCGGGCGCGGGTTCGGCCACGGCGGTGCCGGCGTCGGGCGCGGGCTCGGCCACGGCCGTGCCGGCGTCGGGCGCGGGCTCGGCCACGGCCGTGCCGGCGTCGGGCGCGGGCTCCGCCACGCCGGCGTCGGGCGCGGGCGGCTTGACCGGGACGGGGGGCTTCCTGGGCTGGGGCCTCACCTTGCGGAGCACGACGCCGTCCTTGTTGCCCTTGCCGCCCACCTGGCAGCCCTCGCCCGCCTTGAAGTGGGCCGCGCCCGAGAGCACCCTGCCCTCGCGCGCCACCAGCATGACCATGGGGGCCCAGCCGTCGCCCTGGCAGCCCTTGCCCTTGAGGCAGTAGCGCATCTTGCCCGCCAGGCTGTCCTCGAGCAGCACGCCGGAGAACACCTCGTCGCCCTTCTTGAAGGGGCACACGGCGCACCTGGCGGACACCTTGCCCACCACCTTGGCGCCGGTCTGCTTGAGCTCCAGCAGCCCCAGCGGGCTCCAGAAGGGCCCCGAGACCTTGAGCCCCTGGGCCCGGGCGATCGCCGGGGCCACGAGCGCGCACACCAGCGCCGAGACGAGCAGGAATCTACGCATGGCTCCTCGACCTCCCGACCCACCCCTGCCCCGCCCCGTTCCGACGGGCCGGACAGGGAGTTGGTTCATCCCTTGCCCGCGAGCGCCTTGGCGATGGTGTCCTGGGCGCGGGCCCTCATCATGGCCTCCATGAGCTTCCTGAGCTTCGGGTTGGCCGCCAGCAAGGGCTCCAGCTCCGTCCGCCCGAACAGCACGAGCTCGCAGGGCTCCACGGCCCGCACGCTGGCCGTGCGGGGTTTGCCCAGCAGGAAGCCCACCTCGCCGAAGATGGCCCCCCGCGCGAGGTGACCGAGCTCCAGCCGGCCGCGCGGCCCCTGGCCCCACACCTCGACCGAGCCGGAGTAAACCAGGAACAGCACGTCCCCGGGCTCGCCCTCGCGCAGGATCACCTCCCCGGCCGCGCAGCGCAGCAGGCGCCCGGCGCGGAAGAGCAGATCCAGCTCCTCCCGCTTCAGCCCCTTGAACAGCACCTGCTTCTCCAGGAAGGCGCACACCGGGAGCAGCCCCGACAGGGGCCGGGCCGTCGTCAGATCGGCTTTCTTCTCCGCGCTCATGCTCAGCTCATGGGTACCAGACCAGGGCGCCGCCGGGCAAGCGACTGCGTCCTCAGGGGGTCCGGCCGAACACGCGCCCGAGGATGTCGTCCACGCGGGCCAGCAGGCGGGCCTCGTCGAAGGCCGCCTCCAGCGCCTCGCGCCCCACCAGCCCGACCACCTCGGCGTCCGCCAGCAGGAGCTCGCGCAGCGTCCCCCGCCCCTCCCAGGCCGCCAGGGCGTGGCGCTGGACCAGCCCGTAGGCCCGCTCGCGCTCCACCCCGGCCTGGACGATCTTCAGCAGGACGCTCTGGCTGAACACCAGCCCGCGGGTGAGCTCGAGGTTCGCGCGCATGCGCTCCGGGTGCACCTCCAGGCCGCGCACGATGCGGGTCATGCGCTCCAGGGCGTAGTCGGCGAGCGCGGTGGCGTCCGGGCCGATCACCCGCTCGACCGACGAGTGGGAGATGTCCCGCTCGTGCCACAGGGCCACGTCCTCGAGGGCCGCCCCGGCGTAGGCCCGCAGCAGCCGGGCCACCCCGGTCAGGTTCTCGCAGCCGATCGGGTTCTTCTTGTGGGGCATGGCCGAGGAGCCGCGCTGGCCCTTGCCGAAGGGCTCGGCGGCCTCGCCCACCTCGGTGCGCTGCAGGTGGCGGAGGTTGATGGCCATCTTCTCCAGGCTGGCGCCCAGGTTGGCCAGCGCCGAGAAGAGCTCCGCGTGCCGATCGCGCTGCACCACCTGGTTGGAGACGGGCTCGAAGGCGAGCCCCAGCCGGGCGCAGACCGCCTCCTCCACCGCCGGCGGCAGGTGGGCGAAGGTGCCCACCGCGCCCGACAGCTTGCCCACCGCGACCGCCTTGCGGCCGGCCTCGAGCCGCGCGCGCTGGCGGCCCAGCTCCTCCCACCACAGGGCCAGCACCAGGCCGAAGGTGGTCGGCTCGGCGTGGATGCCGTGGGTGCGGCCCACCATGACCGTGTGCCGGTGGCGCTCGGCCTGCTCGCGCACGGCCACCCGCAGGCCGTCGAGCCCCGCCAGCAGCCGATCGCAGGCCGCGGCGAGCTGCAGCCCGAGCGCCGTGTCCAGCACGTCGGAGGAGGTCATGCCCAGGTGCAGGTAGCGGGCGTCGGGCCCCAGGCGCCGCTCCACGTGGGTCAGGAAGGCGATCACGTCGTGGCGGGTCTCGGCCTCGATGGCCTCGATCGCCCGGGCGTCCTGGGCCGTGAGCTGCCAGCGGCCGGCGCGGAGCCTGCGGGCCACCTCGGCCGGCACCAACCCCTGCGCGGCCATGGCCTCGGCGGCGGTGAGCTCAACCTCCAGCCAGAGCTGGTAGCGGCTCTCGTCGCTCCACAGGGCGCCCATCTCGGGCCGGGTGTACCTGGGGATCAAGGAGCACCTCCTCGCGTCGCGGCGCGGTCCGGGCCGCATTCTCCCCGCCCCCGATGGGGGAGTCAACGCGCCCGAGGAAGCCCGCCGGATCCGCGAGTTGACAAGGTGCGTCGAAGTCGGGAACAATGGCCCCCGAGACGCGCTCTGCCACCAACCAATGGGAGGGTCCCATGTCACTGGATTTCCCGTCCGAGGCCTGGACCGCCGCCTACAAGGACGTCCTCAACAACGATCCCGGCTACAAGGTCGCGGGGGCGCCGTGGACCGCCGGGGCGCTCACCTTCGTGGTCAAGGCCGAGCCCTCGATCGGCCTCAAGGAGGACGTGTCCTTCATCCTCGACGTCCACCAGGGCGTGTGCCGCGACGCGAAGATCTCCACCATGGAGGAGGGCGCCAAGCAGCCCTTCGTGATCACCGGCTCCTACGCCCAGTGGAAGTCGGTCATCAAGAAGGAGCTCGACCCGGTCAAGGCCATGATGCAGGGCAAGCTCAAGCTCAAGGGCAACCTGCCCATGATCGTCCGCAACGTGAAGGCCGCCCAGTCCCTGGTCGAGAACGCCTCGAAGATCGACACCCACTTCCTGGACGAGTGACGGGAACCACCCGCAGGGGGTCGCCGTGAGCTACGACGCCGATCTGAGCTTCGTCTTCGCCCACACGCCCAAGGTCGTGTTCGGCGCCAGGGCCGCCGACAGCGTCGGCGATCTGGTCACCGAGCTGGGCGGCCAGCGGACGGTCATCGTCACCGACGCCTTCCTGGCCGGCCAGACCGACCTGGTGAAGCGCCTCGGCAAGAGCCTGGGCGACCGCCTGGCGGGCGTGTTCAGCGGGGTGATCCCCGACCCCACCGCGCCCTCGGTCGACGAGGGTGCGGCCTTCGCCCGGGAGCGCGGCGCCGATCTGCTCATCTCGCTCGGCGGCGGCTCGGCCATCGACACCGGCAAGGCCATGGCGGTCGTGCTGACCGAGGGCGGCAAGATCCTCGAGCACGAGGGCTACCACGCGCTGACCCGCCGGCTGACCCCGCACATCGCCGTGCCCACCACGGCCGGCACCGGCTCGGAGATGACGCTGGTCACGGTCATCACCGACCCGGCCCGCGGGCAGAAGACCTTCGTGGGCAGCCACTTCCTGCACCCGGACGTGGCGCTGCTGGATCCGACCTTCACCACCGGCATGCCCGCCAGGCTGACGGCGGCCACGGGCATGGACGCCATGAGCCACGCGGTGGAGGCGCTCATCTCCACGCTGCGGCAGCCGCTCTCGGACGCGGCCGCGCTGCAGGCCATCGAGCTGATCGCCACGCACCTGCCGCGCGCCCTGGCGCAGCCGGACGACCTGCACGCCCGGGGGCAGATGCTGCTGGCCGCCTGCCTGGCCGGCACGGCCTTCTCCAACGCCATGGTCAGCCTGAACCACGCCATGGCCCACAGCCTGGGGGCGCTCCACCACGTGCACCACGGCACGCTGAACGCGGCGCTCCTGCCGCACACCATGCGCTTCTTCGCCGCCGACGTGGGCGACCGCTTCACCCGCGTGGCCAGCGCGCTGGGGGGCGCGACCCGGGGCCTGGGCGACGAGGCGGCGGCCCGCCAGGCGGCGGATCTCATGCAGGCCTTCGTCCACCGGGTGGGCCTCACCACCCGCCTGGGCGAGCTGGGCGTGCCCGCCGAGAGCCTGCCCCAGGTGGCCGAGCTGTCCCTGTCGGACGGCTCCATCATCTACAGCCCGCGGCCGGTCATGGACCCCGCGGAGATCGAGGCCCTGCTGCGGCAGGCCCACTGAGCGAGGGAGAGAGTCATGCCCGAGTGCAGCGGCAGCCCCTCCGTGGTGATCGACTCCGGCGCCCAGGAGAACGGCCTGGCCAACATGCTGGCCGACCTGATGCGGCAGAACATGGAGGCCCACCCGGCCAAGGCGCGCGCCTTCCGCCGGCTGAGGGCCTCGGTGGCCATCACCGCCCCGGACGCCGAGGTGTCCTTGACCATGAACTTCAACCGCGGCGCGTGCGTGATCTTCGACGGCGTGGTGGGCCAGCCCGCGCTCCACATCCAGGCCGACAGCGAGACCATCCTGAAGCTGTCCAACCTGCCGCTCAGGCTGGGTTTGCCGGACCCCCTGGCGCCGGAGTCCAAGGCCCTGGTCCAGGATCTGCTGGCCCGGCGGGTGGTCATCAAGGGCCTGGCCCTGCACCCGCTGACGCTGGTGCTGCTGACCCAGGTCATCTCGGTGGTCTGAGCCCGGCCCTCAGCGGCCCTGCTTCTCTTCCAGCTCCAGCCAGCGGGCCATCAGACGCTCGAGCTCGGCCTCGTGCGCCTGGACGTCCAGGAAGGCTCGCTGCAGGCGGGCGGCGTCCGCGGCGTGGGCGGGATCGGCGAGCTCGGCCCGGGCCGCGCCCAGGCGCGCCTCGGCGGCGGGGATGGCCGCCAGCAGCCCGTCCAGCTCGCGCTTCTCCAGATAACCGAGGCCCCGCTTGCGCTCCGGGCGCGGGGCCGCGGCCGGGCGCTCGGCCCGGGCCCGCGCGCCCTCGGCCGCCCCGGCGGCCTGCAGCTCCCGCTCCCACTGCTCGCTGTCGGCCAGCACGCGGAAGCCGCCCTGGCCGTCCAGCCCGAGCATCAGCGTGCACACCCGGTCCAGCAGGCTGCGGTCGTGGCTGACCAGCACCACCGCCCCGGGGAAGTCGAGCAGGCTCTCCTCGAGCACGGCCAGCGTCTGCAGGTCGAGATCGTTGGTGGGCTCGTCGAGCAGCAGCACGTCCGCCGGGCGCAGCATGAGCCCGGCGATGGCCACCTTGGCCCGCTCGCCGCCGGACAGCTTGCCCACCGGCTGGCTCAGCTGCACGTCCAGGAACCCGAAGCGCCGCGCCCAGCTCACCACGTGCACCGCGCGCCCCTGGAAGACGACCGCGTCGCCGTCCGGGCACAGGGCCCGCTGCAGGCTGACGGTGGGGTCGAGCGCCTGTCGCTGCTGGGCGAAGTACACCACCTGCAGCCCGTCGACCCGGCTCAGCTCGCCGGCGTCGGGCGCGAGCTCCCCGGCCAGGATGCGCAGCAGGCTGGTCTTGCCCGTGCCGTTGGCCCCCACCAGCCCGAGCTTCAGCCCCGGCCGGAGCAGCAGCGAGAGCCCCCGGAACAGGCACCGCCCGCCCAGGCTCTTGGCCAGCTCCTGGGCCACCAGCAGCCGGCGGCTCTGCCGCCCGGTGGAGCCGAACTCCAGCCCGGCGGTCTCGCCCGGCTTCTGGCCCTTGACCCGGGCCAGCTCGGCCTGCAGCGCCTCGGCGGCCTGGATGCGCGCGTAGGCCTTGGTGGTGCGGGCCTTGGGGCCCCGCCCCAGCCACTCCAGCTCGCGGCGCACGCGGTTGTCGAGCGCGGCCTCGGCCTGGGCGCGGGCCTGCAGGGCCTCGGCCCGCTTCTCCAGAAAAGCGCGGTAGCCGCCCGCCACCCGCAGCAGCCCGCCGGGGTGGCGCGGGTCGAGCTCGATCACCTCCCGGACCACCCGCTCGAGGAAGGTGCGGTCGTGGCTGACCACCACGAAGGCCGGCTCCGCGGCCTGCAGCCAGCGCTCCAGCCACAGGATGCTGGCGAGATCGAGGTGGTTGGTGGGCTCGTCCAGGAGCAGCAGCTCCGGCTCCAGCGCCAGCGCGCGGGCCAGCGCCAGGCGCTTCCGCCAGCCTCCCGACAGCGTGTCCACCTGCTGCTCCGGCGCGCCGAACCCCAGCCGGCCGAGCAGGCTGCGGGCCCGCACCTCGCGCCGGGTCTCCTCCTCCCCGGCCGGCGTGGCGGCCAGCACCACCTGCAGCACGCTGCGGCCGGGCTCGAAGGCCGGGTCCTGCTCCACCAGCCCCACCCGCAGGCCCTTGCGCAGCATGCAGCGGCCCCCGTCGGGCTCCTCCTGGCCGGCCAGCACCCGCAGCAGCGTGGTCTTGCCGGCGCCGTTCTGCCCCACCAGCCCGACCCGGGCGCCGGGCTCGAGGTGCAGCGACAGCCCCTCGAACAGGCGCTGGTCCCCGTGGGCCTTGCGTAGCCCGTGGCAGCTCACCAGCGTGGACATGGCTCACCCGGCCGCATACAGGCCCCGCGCGCGGATGTAGGCGGCGACCGATCCGGGCACCAGGCCGGTGAGCGGCAGCCCCGCGGCGGCGCGGCGGCGCACCTCGGTCGAGGAGATGTCGGGCAGATCGAGCGCGGACGTGCGCCAGGACGGATCCGCGGCCGGGTGCCCGGGCCGGCGCAGCACCAGGAACGGCGCGCGCGCCCGCAGCGCCTCGAAGTTCCACCACTGGGGCAGCTCGGGCAGCAGGTCCGAGCCCACCACGATGGTGAACTCGGCCCCGGGCGTGTGGGCCGAGAGGTGCCCGAGCGTGTCGAAGGTCCGGTTGGGCGCGTCGCCGAACAGCTCCCGCTCGGCCTCGCACACCACCACCCGCCCGCCGAACGGCCGCGCGCACAGGGCGCACATCTCCACCCGCGCGGCGAAGGGGCTCAGCTGCTTGCCGAAGGCGTGCCGGTAGGTGGGTAGCATCCACACCCGCTCGAAGCCCTCGCCCTCGAGCAGCAGCAGGCAGGCGAGCTGGTGGGCCAGGTGGGGCGGATCGAATGATCCGCCGAACAGCGCGATCTTCAAGGCGCCTCCTCCGGGTAGAGCAGCAGCGATCGGCGGGCCTCGGCGAACGCGGCGCAGTCGGCCTCCCAGCGCTCCGCCAGGGGCGCGAGGTCCGCGTCCTGCTCCACGGCCAGGCGCAGCGCGGGCGAGCCGCTGAGCAGGTCGAGGGCCGGCCGCGCGGCCTCGAACTCGTAGGGCTCTGCCCGCCAGGCGAAACGGTCGGGCGCCAGGCGCCGCGCGAGCTGCAGCAGGCGCGCGCCGGTCCACACCGGCCGGAAGGCCTGCCGATCGGTCACGTGGAGCTGCACGCCGCCGCACGCCTGCCCGGCGTGCTTGTGGAAGGTCGGCTGGAAGGTCGTGGCGCGGAAGCGCACCCCCGGCAGCCCGGCCGCCTCGAGCTCCCGGGCCAGCCGCGCCCCGTCCAGCCAGGGGGCGCCCACCAGCTCGAACGGCCGGGTGGTGCCGCGCCCCTCGCTCAGGTTGGTGGCCTCCAGCAGGCAGGCGCCCGGGTAGACCGTGGCCGTCTCCAGGCTGGGCATGTTCGGCGAAGGCATCACCCAGGGCAGCCCGGTGCGCTCGAACCCGTCCGCGCGGCGCCAGCCCCGGGCGGGCACCACCTCGAGCTCGGCCGCCACCCCCTCCCGCAGGGCCTGCCGGGCCAGCTCCCCGAGCGTCAGCCCGTGGCGCACGGGCACCGCGTGGGCGCCGACGAAGGAGCGGCAGGCGTCGGTGAGCAGCGGGCCCTCCAGCCGCAGGCCGCCCAGCGGGTTCGGCCGATCGAGCAGCAGCAGCGGCACCCCCGCCCGGGCGCACTCCTCCAGGCAGTAGCGCACGCTGGCGGCGAAGGTGTAGTAGCGGCAGCCGACGTCCTGCAGGTCGGCCACCAGCAGCTCCAGATCGACCAGGCTGCCGGCCGGGGGGCGCAGGCTGGCGGGCGAGGCGCCGTAGAGGCTGACGAGCTCCGCCCGGCCGGTCCGGGCGGTCGCCGAGACGGGCCACATGTCCTGCGCCGCGCTCGTCAGGCCGTGCTCGGGGGTGAACACCCGCCGCACGTCGAGCCCGGCCGCGCCGAACAGGTCGAGCAGGTGGACGAGCCCGCCGTCGACCGAGGCCGCGTGGCACAGCACCCCCAGCCTGCGTCCCCGCAGGCGCTGGAAGCCCTCGGTCCGCAGCGCGTCCAGGCCGGTCTGCACCGCAGGCGCCACCCCGGGCCTCACTTGCCGCCGGGCCTCAGGCTGATCTCGAAGTCGTAGGTGGCCCCGTACCCGGTCGGGAAACGGGAGCGGCGCAGGTTCCACAGGGCGCACATGTCGAGGATCGGATCGTTGACCTCGTTCTTGCTCATGCGCACGGCCACCACCTGGCCGTCGTTGTCCACCGAGACCTTGAGGAGCATGTCGCCGGCCAGGCCGGGCACCGCCTTGAGGCGCAGCTTGTAGGCCTCGGACAGCTTGCGCTGGTTCGTGGCGAAGACCTTGTCCGGGGTGCTGTCCTGGATGGGCTCGGGCGTGATGTGGAAGCGCGGGAAGATGCGCCCCAGCATGTCCCGGGCGGCGGTCCGATCCGGCGCCACCTCCAGCACCCGCAGGGCGACCTCGATGGCCCGCGAGAACTCCTCGCCCTGCTCGTAGATCTGGGCCAGCCCGAGCAGCGCCTCGGGATCGTCCGGCCGCTCGTGCAGCACGGCCACGAAGGCCGGCTGCGCGCGCTCGATCTCCCCGGCCGCGAGGTAGATCGGCGCCAGGAACGCGTTGGCCTCCAGGTTGCCGGCCTCCGCCCGCACGATCTGCTCGTAGGCGAACACCACCACCTCCCGGCTCCCGGCCCGCTGCCCCAGCTCGACCAGCCTCCGCCAGCAGGCCAGGTCCTCGGCCTGCAGCGCGCAGGCCTCCCTGGCGGCCTCGATGGCCTCGGGCAGCCGCTCGAGCTCGGCCAGCAGGTTGGCCCGGGTCCAGCGCACCGGGAAGGAGCCGGGCGCCAGCGCGGCCGCGCGCCCGTAGGACTCCACCGCGGCGGCCCGGTCGCCGAGGCGCGCCAGCAGCGCGCCCAGCTCCTCGTGGGCGGCGAACAGCTCGGGCCGTCGCGCGAGCACCTCCAGGTAGCCGGCGCGCGCGTCCTCGAGCTTCCCGGCCAGCGCCTGGGCGCGGGCCAGATCCAGGCGGAAGGAGACCTCCTCGGGCTGCCTGGCGACGGCGGTGGCGAGCAGCGCCACCGCCCGGTCGCCGTCGCCCTGGTGCAGGCGCATGCGGCCGTAGCGGGCCAGCCCCAGGGCGATGTCGGGCCCCAGCTTCAAGGCCCGCTCGAACTGCGCCTCCGACTGGTCGTAGACCTTCCACTCGTCCAGGATCACCCCCATGCCCACGTACACCCAGTAGAAGCGGTCGTTGAGCTTGGTGACCTTGGACATCTCCTGCCAGCCCTCGTTGCGGTCGTCGAGCGCGTAGGCCCACAGGAAGCGCTTGAAGGGATCCTTGGGGGAGGCCCTGTACTGGCGCTCGTACTCGGCCTGCAGCGGCTTCGCGGCCGGGCTGCCGCGGGTGGCGTCCAGCTCCAGGATGGCCTGGGTCATGCCGGAGATGGAGAAGAGATCGCGGCGGTCGTCCTCCGCCCTGGGACCCGCGCCGCCCGCCTTCGGGGCGACCGCGGGCGGGCACCCGCCCAGCCCGAGCGCCGCGAGCGCACCCAACCCGATCAGCCACCCTCGTCCGCGCACCAACCTGCTCATGACCGCCTCCGTCGCCCGCCCTCAGCCGCGCGCCGCGCCGCGCTCCAGCGTCGGCCGCAGGCTGACCTTGCCGTCCGTGACCACCACCTCGAAGCGCACCGCCTGGCAGGCGTGGCGCGCCAGCAGCAGCTCGGCCTGGCGCTCCAGCTTGCGGCGGAAGCGGTCGAGGTTCAGCTTCTCGTCCACGGGCTCACCGGCCCGGGCCCGGGCCACGCGGAACGCGTCGAACAGGCGCAGGTAGTACTCGTCCAGGCCCGGATCGCCGGCGCTGGGCTCCTGGCACCCGCCCTCGACCGGCGCCTCCAGGTTCAACCCGCTCACGTCCATGTCCGTGTTGGTCGGCTCGCGGGCGGGCCTCCCCTTGCCCGCCTGCGCGGCCGGCGCCGCCCGGCTGAGTGCCTCGAGCAGCGCGTTCAGCGCCTGCGCCAGCCGGCGCACCCGCTTGGGGCCGGGCGGCTGCAGCCGCCCTCCGGGCCGGCCCGTGGCGGCCGCGGCCGTCAGATCCCCAGCCTGGCGCTCGAGCTCGGCCAGGCCGCGCGGCAGGTGTCCGCCCAGCAGCACGGTCACGAAGGCCAGGCCCAGCAGCCCGAGCCCGGCGGCGGAGAACAGGTACAGGGCCAGCTCGTCGAGCGGCCGGTTCAACTTGCGCACCGAGCGGACCGCCAGCAGGCCGGCCAGGCCCTGCCCGCCGCGGGCGGTCACCGGCAGGCCCACCACCAGCAGCTCACCCACCGCGAAGGGCTCCACGGGCTTGCCGGCCAGCAGGCGGGTGACGAGCTCGGGCGCGGCCTCGAGCTGGGCCTCGAGCGCCTTGCGCTGCGCCTTGGACAGGTCCGCGGCCATCAGCCCGCGCTCGGTCAGGTAGGCGAAGCCGGCCTCGATCGGCACCTCGGCCTGGCGCGCCCGGACCAGGCCGTCGTCCAGCAGGAAGGTGGCCAGCAGCACCCCGCGCACCCGCTCCGACTCGCGCACCGGGGCGGCCGCCACGCGCACCAGCCCGCCGTCCAGCACCCCCAGGGCGGCGTACGCGCGCCCGCCGGCGGCCTCGCGCACGGCCTGGGCCAGCGGCCCGTCCGCGGCGACCGGCTTGCCGGTCCAGGCCGCGTCCCCCAGCCGCGCCAGCCCCGACCCGCCCGGCTCGCACACGATCAGCTCCTTGACCGTGGCCACCTCGCGGAGCGCGGCCTCCAGCCCGACCAGCTCCGAGCGCAGCCGCTCCAGCCACTCCTCGCGGGCCGCGGCCTCCGCCGGGCGATCCCTGAGCAGCGCCCGCAGGGACGGGCGGGCGGTCAGCGCCTCCAGCGCCCCGCTCAGGCGGGCCTCGTCGACCCGGTCCAGCTCCTGCATGAGCCGGGCGGCGCCCTGCAGGCCCTGGCTCGCCTCGGCCAGGCGCAGCTCGGCCACGCGCGGGAAGACGAGCTGGAAGGTGCCGCCGGCGGTCCCGCCGACCACCAGCACCAGCAACAGGATGATGGCGCTCCTCGACAAGCGGCCTCCTCGCGGGCGTCAGCGCAGCAGGGCGAAGATCTTGTTGAGCTCCAGGTTGGCGGCCAGGTACTGGCCGTCCCCCACGAGCTGGGTGGCCTTGCGCAGCAGGCTGGAGACGGCCTTCTTGTCCGCCGCCGGCTTGGCCTTGATGGCCTGGTTCAGGCGGACGAACTTGCGGTCGATGAAGCCGGAGTCCACCAGCGTGGCGACCACGACCGCGTCGAGCTGCGCGGCCAGCTCCTTCAGCCGGGGCCACTCGCGGGCCTTGCTGGCGGCGGCGAGCTCGGCCTGCAGCCCGGCCACCTCCGACGGCAGATCGTCCCAGCGCAGGCCCTTCTTCTGCATCCCGGCCCTGGCCGCCGCGACGGCCCGCTCGGCCTCCGCCCGGCCCACCGGGCCGTCCCCCGGCGCGGGCCGGTTCACCACCACCGGCCGCGCCCCCTGGGAGAGCCGCAGCACGGCCAGGGCGCACTCGTCCACCTTGCCGTTCAGCAGCGCCTCGCGGTCGGCCAGCGCCTTCTCGCGCGCGTCGAGCGCCCGCTTGCGCTCCTCCAGCGAGCGGAGCTGGGCCTCGACCGCCTTGCCGTCCCCGCCCGCGCCCCCGCCGGCCTTGGCCGCGCCCGGCACGCGCTCGAGGATCTGGTTCTTGGCCTCGGCCAGCGTCTCGCGCTCCTTCTCCAGGCTGGACTCCTTCGCCCACATGGAGCGCTCGCGCTCCCACAGGCGCTGCTCGAGGTCGCGCAGCCGCTTGGCCGAGCTCTCGTCCTTGTCCTTGAGCTCGTCCTTGGCCGACATCAGCGTGGCGCGCTCCTCGCGCAGCTTCATCCGCTCCGCCTCGAAGGCCTCGAGCCGGGCGCGGAGCTCGCGCTCCTCCTGGCTCAGCTTGCTGCGGTCGGCCTCCACGGTGATGGTGAGATCCTCGCCCTTGCCGGTGGGCTCCTGGCCCCGGCCGCAGTCGGCCCCGAGGCCCACCAGGCACAACCCGCCCACCACGGCAGCGCGGGCCGCCAGGCGTGTCGCCGCGTTCATCTCCTCACCTCCGCCCGGCGCCGGGCCTCCTGGGCCCGGGCCTCCTCGACCCCCGAGACGCGCAGGCCCACCACCTCGAACAGCTGGATGGGCTCGACGATGCCCTTCATGAACACGGCCTCCTTGGCGTGCATCTCCGCCAGGTGGTCCACCCGGGCGCGGGTCACCGAGCTCACCAGCACCTGGCCCTCGCGGGCGCTCGACTCGATGCGCTGGGCCAGGTTCACGTCGCGCCCGATGACCGTGTACTCCATGCGCTGGGCCGAGCCGATGTTCCCGGCGATGGCCTCGCCGCTGTGGATGCCGATGCCGAAGTTCACCAGCGGCTTGCCCTCGCGCTGGCGCTGGAAGTTGTACTCCCCCACCGCCTGCTGGATCTCCACCGCGGTCAGCACCGCCCGGAACTCGGGCAGGTCCACCGCGGTGGGGGCGCCATAGATGGCCATGATCGAGTCGCCGATGAACTTGTTCACCATGCCGTCGTTGCGCAGGATGATGTCCACGATGATGGCGAAGTAGTCGTTCAGCAGCGCCACCACCTGCCGGGGGTGGAGGAACTCGGACACCGCGGTGAAGCCGCGGATGTCCATGAACAGGACGGTCACCTGCCTCAGCTCGCCGTGCAGCTCGAGCTCGTCCTCCTCCTGCAACACCCGCTTGGCCACCTTGTCCGAGACGTAGCGGGCGAAGGTGCGCCCGATCCGCTCGCGCTCCCGCAGCCCCTGGGTCATCACGTTGAAGGCCCGGGCCAGGACCCCGATCTCGTCCCGCCGGTCGACCGCCAGCTCCTGCTCGAGATCGCCCCCGGCCACCTTCTGCATGGCCGCGGCCACCGCCTGGATGGGCCTGGAGAAGCGCCGGGCCGCCAGCAGGGCCACCAGCAGGCCGAGCCCGCAGGCCACCCCGGTGACCGCCAGGTTCGTGGAGACCGCCTGCCTGATCTGCAGGCGGGTCTCCCGCGTGGAGAAGCCGAGCAGCGCGCGCCCCAGGGTGCGGCCCTCGGCGGCCTGCATGCGGATGGTGTACGGGCGCAGATCCGTGCCGGACCAGTCCATTCCGCGCAGCGCCCCCAGGCGCTCGCCCTCGGGCAGGGCCGCGAGCCTGCGGGCCGCCTCCGGCGCGGCCTCGGCCAGCAGGCGCGCGTTCAGCGTGCCGCCCTCCACCGCGTCCTGGGCGTCCAGGAACAGCACGTAGGCGAGCTGGGTGCCCATCTGGTCGGCCTGCTCCACGTACATCTTCACCAGCTCGGGGTCGAAGGCGCGCTCGTAGCCCGTGCCGCGCATGCCGCCGATCACCCGCCCCAGGGAGCTCACCCGGCGCTCCAGCTCGAGCTGGCGGGCGGAGGCCGCCTGCTGGATCAGGAAGTAGGCCAGGGCCGCGCTCACCGCCAGCACGAGCGCGGTGACGAACAGCGCGAGCTTGAGCCCCAGGCCGAACCTGGAGGCGCGCAGGGGGGCCGCTTCCATCGGCGGGATTATCGCACCCGGGCCCTGGGGGCACAAGCCCGATTTCCGCGTGATCAAGAAGGGTTGCCGGCCATGGGCTGCGCGCCCGCCCGCGCCAGCCGGCGGTCCCGGCGCCGCTCCCGGAAGCCCTCGATCAGGTGATACAGCACCGGGATCACCACCAGGGTGAGCAGGGAGGCCGAGGCCAGGCCGCCGATGACCACCTGGGCCATGGGCGCCCAGGCCTCGGCGCCCTCCCCGAGCCCGAGCCCCAGCGGCAGCATGCCCAGGATGGTGGTGAGCGCGGTCATCAGCACGGGCCGCATGCGCACCACGCTGGCCTCCTGGCAGGCCTCGCGCACCTTCAGCCCACGCCCGCGGAGCTGGATGGTGTAGTCCACCAGCACGATGGCGTTGTTGACCACCACCCCCACCAGCAGCACCGCGCCGATCAGCCCGGGCACGCTGAGTGGGTCGCCCACGGCCAGCAGGATCCACACCACGCCCACGAACGCCAGCGGCACGGTGAAGATGATGATGAGCGGGGCCAGGAAGGCCTCGAACTGGGCCGCCATGATCATGTAGACCAGCAGGATGGCCACGACCAGGGCGATCCCCAGGGCCATGAAGGAGTCCATGAAGTCCTCGGCGCTCCCGGACAGGCCGAAGGTCATCTCCCCCAGCTCGTGGGTCTTGCGGTAGTCCGCCAGGATCTCCTGGATGTCCGCGGTGACCTGGCCCATGTTGGGCCCGTCCACGGTGGCGGTGACGGTCACCAGCCGCTGCTGGTCCTTGCGGGTGATCTCCACCGGTCCGATCCGGTCGCCCACCCGGGCCACGCTCTTGAGCGGCACGCTGGCGCCCAGCGGGGTGGACACCGGCAGGGACTCGAGGGAGGTGCGCGACAGCCGCTCGGCGCGCGGGGAGCGCACCCGGATGTCGTACTCCCAGCCGCCGTCGCGGTAACGCCCGGCCAGCGTGCCCTGGAAGGCGGTGGACACGGCCTGGGCCACCTGGCCGGTGCTGAGCCCGAGCGCGGACAGGCGCTCGCGGTCGAAGTACACCCCCAGCTCGGGCTTGGCCTCCTCCATGCTGAACAGCACCTCGGTGGCGTTGGGGACCGCGGCGATGAGCTGCTTCAACTCCAGCCCCACGGCCTGGAGCTTCCCCAGCTCGTCCCCGTAGATCTCGGTGATCACGTTGTTGCCCATGCCGAAGCCCATCATGATCTTGCTGATCTTCAGCCCGGGCTCGCGCAAGAGGGTGGCGCGCAGGTCGGTCTCGATCTGCTGCTGGGTGCGCATGCCCCGCCGCATGCGCTCCTGGTAGGGCCGCAGCTTCACCCGCAGGATGCCGCTGTAGGAGCCCTTGCTGAAGATGGCGGTGAAGCCCTCGCCGGTGCCGATGTCGGACATCACGTCGCTCGCCTCGGGCACCTCGGCGCGCACGAGCTCCTCGATCCGCTGGTAGAGCGCGTCGGTCTCCTCCAGGGAGGTGCCCACCATGGTCTCCACCTGGAAGACGACCATGCCGGTGTCCTGCTGGGCGAAGAAGTCCTGCTTGACCAGCGGGTAGGCGGCCGCGGTGGCGCCCACCACCAGGGCGGCCAGGCCGAGGGTGGTCCAGCTGTGCCGCAGGCACCAGCCCAGCATGCGCCCGTAGGCGGAGGCGAAGCGGCCGATCCCGGCCTGGATGGCGCGCGCCGCGGCCGGCAGGCGCTGCCTGGCCCGGGCGTCCTGGGAGCGCATCAGGCGCGAGGCCATGAGCGGCACCAGGCTGAGCGACACGACGAGCGAGCAGGTCAGCGAGAAGCAGATGGTCAGCGACAGGTCGCGGAACATCACCCCGGCGATGCCCGGCACGAACAGGATGGGGGCGAACACGCCGACCGTGGTCAGGGTCGAGGCGGTCACCGCCATGCCCACCTCGGCCGAGCCCTTCACCGCGGCCTCGCGGGGCTCCATGCCGTTCTGGTGGTGGCGGAAGACGGCCTCCAGGACCACGATGGCGTTGTCCACCAGCATGCCCACCGCCAGCGCCAGGCCGGCCAGGGAGATCATGTTGAGGGTGATGTCGGCCAGGTCCATGACCACGAAGGTGGCCACGATCGAGACCGGGATGGTCACCGCCACGACCGCCGAGGAGCGCAGGCTGGTCAGGAAGAAGAGCAGCACCAGGAAGGTCAGCCCGAAGGCCAGGTAGGCGCTGGTGGACAGGTTGCCGACGCTCTGCTCGATGAAGTCGGACTGGTTGAAGATGGGCACGATGCGGATGCCGGGCGGCAGGCTGGCCAGCAGCCCGGGCAGGTCCTCCTCGACCAGGTCGCAGGCCTGCACCGAGTTGGCGTCCGACTGCTTGCGCACCGCCAGGACGATGGCCGAGGAGCTGTTGTGGCGGATCACGTGGCGCGCCTCGGCGAAGCCGTCCACCACCTCGGCCACCATGCGCAGCTTGATGGGCACGGGCTCCGCGCGCAGCCCCAGGGCCGCGCGGGCCGGGTCGGGCCGGCTCAGGCCCACCACCACCTCGCGGATCTGGTCCAGGTTGTCGTACTGACCCAGGGCCTGGATCATGAACTCGCGGCCCTGCTCGTCCAGCATCCCGCCCGGGATCTGGAGGTTGTTCATGCGCAGCGCGGCCACCACCTGCTGGCTGGACAGGCCGTAGGCCTGGAGCTGATCCGCGCGCAGGCGCACCTGGATCTCGCGCTTCAGGCCGCCGTTGGTCATGGCCTGGGCCACGCCCTCGATGCGCTCCAGGCGCGGCTCGATCACGTGCTCGCTCAGGTGCCGGAGCTCGGCCTGGGAGAAGGGCCCCGACACGGCCAGCAGCATGATGGGCTGCATGCTGGGGTTGAAGGCGAAGGTCAGCGGCTGGTCCATGTCCGGCGGCAGGTAGGCCTCGATGAGATCGAGGTTCTTGCGGATGTCGCGCTCGGCCTTGTCCGTGTCGCTGCCCCAGTTGAGCTCGACGGCCACCAGCGCGGACCCGTCCTTGGAGGTGGAGGACACGTGCTTCACGCCCTCGATGGCGGCCACCGCCTCCTCGAGCGGCCGGGTGACCACGGTCTCCATGTCCTCGGGGCTGGCGCCGGGGTAGGTGGCCACCACCACGACGTAGGGGAAGGTGATGTCCGGGTACATGTCCAGCCGCAGCTGGCTGAGCGCGTACATGCCCCAGCCCACCACGATCAGGTAGATCATGCCGAAGGTCACCCCCCGGCGGACGGCCATGCTGGGCAGGCTCACGGCGCGGACCCTCCACCCTCCGCCGCCCTGGCGTCCGGGGCCCCGGCGCCCGGCGCGCCCGTCCCGGCGAGCTCGACCAGGTCGCCCTCGTGCAGCAGGTGGTGCCCGCGCACCACCACCTGCTCGTCGCCCTGGAGCCCCTCGCGGATCTCCACCAGCGGCAGGCCGTCCGGCCCGGGCGTGCCCAGGATCAGGCCCACGCGCACGGGCAGCTTGTGCGCCTTGCCCCCGACGACGGCGAACACCACCTGGTGGATGCCCTCCCCGGTGGCGCCCACCGCGCCCTCGTTCAGCACCGCGTAGCCGGGGATCAGCAGGGCGTCCGGCCGCTGCTCGACCACCATCTCCACCTCGGCCAGCATGCCCGGCCGCAGCCGCTGCTCCGGGTTGGCCAGGCGCACCTCGACCGTGGCCAGGCGGCTGGCCGGGTCGATGGTCGGGCTGACCCGCGCGATCCGCCCGACCAGCGGCTGGCGCTCACCGCGCCCGTCCACCAGGCCCGCCACGCGCACGCGCACCGGCAGATCCTGGGCCCGCGCGCGTTCGATCTCCGTCAGCTCCAGCTCGGGCACGCGCACCTCGGCCTTGAGCTCCTCCATCTGCACCAGGCTCAGCAGCGGGATCTGGGGCGCGGCCATGTCGCCCTGCTCCAGGAACCGCTCCCCCACCACGCCCGAGATCGGCGCGCGCACGAAGGCCCGCCCGCGCTGGGAGGTGACCGAGGCCAGCATGGCCTCGAGCTGCCGCACGCTGGCCTCCGCCCCCAGCACCTGGCTCTCGATGCGATCGCGCTGGGCGTCCCCGACCGCCTTGGCCGCGTGCATCTTGACCACCCGGTCGCGCTCGGTGCGCAGCGCCTCGAAGTTGGTGCGCGCCGCGGCCAGGCCGGCCAGGGAGGCCTCGGTGTTGCTCTCCAGCATGTCGTGGCTGATGACCGCCAGGAGCTGCCCCTGGGTCACCCGGTCGCCGACCTCCACGTTCATGGCCCGGATGCGGTCGGGCACCTGGGAGTAGACCTTGACCTCCACGCTGCCCTGGAGCGCGGCCGTGTAGCGCAGCGAGCGGGCGGCCAGCCCGCGCTGCACCGCGGCCGTCCTGACGCTCGGCGGCGGGGCCTCCTTCTTCGCCTCGGGCGCGGGCGTGCAGGCGGGCCCCAGGGCGTAGGTCAGGAGCGCGCAGGCGGCCAGGGACCAGGCCGCGCGCGGCGGACAGGTGCGGACGGGCGTCATCGGGAGGGACCTCCTCGGGTGATCATTGCTTGGCGAAACGCAGCAGCTGCTGTTCGAGGGACTCGTCCACGGTCACCAGGGCGTCCGCCACCCGGCCGTCCTCGTCCTTGACCGCGGCCAGGCGCGGGTAGACCACGGCCAGGTGGCGCTGCAGGCCGGCGGCCCGGGCCCGCTCGGCCAGCGCCTTGAGCTCCTTCCACTCGGAGCGGGCGGAGTAGCGCGCCAGGAGCTTCATCGCCCCGGCCCGGTCGGCCCGGGCCAGGATGCGCTCGGTGCGCTCCAGGAGCTTGCCGAGCCCGGTCCGCAGCTCCTCCACGCTCTTCAGGCGGAGCCAGGTCTTGCCGTCCTGCTCCCCCAGCTCGAGCGTCCTGGCGGTCTCCAGGGCGTGGCGGAGCCACACCCGCCTGGCGCGCGCCTCGGGCGCGACGAGCTCGTCGTCGGCCAACGCCTCGTCCACCAGCGCGGCGGTGGTGACCACGCGGTAGGCGCCCTCGACCGAGCCGGGCCCGGTCACCAGGCGCAGCTCGGACAGCGCCTCGTGCGGCAGCAGCCACAGGGCCGTGAGCTCGGCCCGCAGCGCCAGCAGCACCGGCAGCGCGCTGCCCAGGTCGGCCCGCGCGTCCGGGTGGAGCTGGCCCAGGAACGGGCCCAGCACCTCACGCAGCGCCGCGTGCACGAAGGCGATCTCCTCCAGGCGCTCGAGGACGGCGGCGCGGTGCTCGGGCTCGACGAACTCCTGGACCAGCGGCAGCAGGCGGGCGCGCCGGTAGGTCTCGATGGCGTTGGCCATCACCAGCACCTTGCCGGCGCCGCGCTCTCCGCCGTCCGGCAGCCGGTAACCCAGGCGCAGGCGCGGCCCCAGCCGGCCCGAGGCCAGCAGCAGATCGATGGCCACCGCCCGCGGGCCCTCGGTCCAGCGCCGGCGCTGCTCCTCCGGCCAGGGCATGGCGTCCTCGAAGCGCTGGACGCGGCGCACCAGGGAGTCGAGCCTGGAGCTGGCCGGCGCGTTCCGGTAGCCCAGCAGGCCGGCGAACATGCCCTTGACCTGGCGCGGGTCGAGCTCGGTGTCCAGGAACCCGAGGCACACCTCGAGGGTGCGCGGGCCGGAGTGCATGGCCCCCAGGGCGGAGTGCATGGCGTCCGGATCGGCCGTGCGGAAGTACTCGATCAGCGCGCTGAGCATGCGGCGCTCGTCCCGGTCGGCCGTGGTCATCGCGCCGTGCAGCCGCTTGACGACGCGGGTGAGCTCCGGGGCGTAGCGGCCCGGGGCGATCTTCTGGCGCTTGTCGCCGGTGCGGTAGATCTGCTCGACCAGCCCCGTGTCGATGCGCACCAGGCGCGAGTTGAGCGGGTAGCGCTCGGTGAAGCCCTTGAGGTCCCGCAGCTTCAGCTCGCCGTAGATGTTGAGACGCGCCCCGGCCAGCACGTCGTCGCCGGGGGCGAGGTCCGCGGGCAGCAGCCGGCGGGCGTGGTCCGGATCGAACATGAGCGGCCGCAGCCGGGCCAGCTTGTCCTCGAGCGCCTCGTTGCGGGCCAGATCGAGGTCGGCGCCGCCGGCGTAGGCGTTCTGGGCCGCGCTCTCGAAGCGCGCGAAGGTGAAGCTGGGCACGAGCTTCTGCAGCGTGAGCTGGTCGTAGCAGCCCGTGTGCACGCCCAGCTCTTGCAGGTAGGCCTGCAGGGCGCCCTCCACCTCCAGGTCGCGCCCTGCCAGGTTGTTGAGCACCGCCTCGACCAGCCTGCGGATCTCGAGCCCGCCGGCGTGCACCTGGTCGTAGGTGATGTTGCGGCCCGCGAGCAGCGCCTGGCCCAGGTGGTAGGCCAGCGCCCGCTTCTCGGGGCGGAGCTGGTTGAAGCCGTCGGCGAACAGGCGCACGCGCTGGATGTCGTCGACCGTGCCGAGCCGGAACTCGGCGTCCTGCCGGGTGATCTCCTCGATGGCCGGGCCGGCCGCGGACGGCTCGCCGCTCTCGCTCTCGCCCTCTCCCTCGACCTCTCCCTCTCCTTCGCCCTCGCCCTCTCCCTCCGGTTCGGGCTGGGGGGACGCGACCTCCTCGGGGCCCACGGCCACGGAGTCCTCGGGCGGCTTGTCCTCTTCGTCTTCGGTGGCCTGCGCGGGCTGCGCGCTGGCGTCCGCGGACGAGCCCGAGGGAGCCGGCCCTTCGTCCAGGGACACCTTCTTGCATCCAGGGTGGATGAGCGCGATCGCGAGGACGACGATCCCGAGCGAGGACAGGAGCCGCCTGGGCATGGAGTTCACCTCTCCCCCGGGGACGGAGGCCGAGGGAATCTACCCCGCGGGCAACCGGAAATCAAGCCGCCACGGGAAGGATTTTTGACCACCATGTGCTACATGTGGGACAATCAGATCAGGTTCCATCCCGGGAGGATCCGAGCATGTCCAACTCCCTAACAAGAAAGAGATTTTTCATTATCTTCGCGCCGCTCCTGGGAATGGTCTGGCTCCTGCCCTCCCCGGCCCAGCCAGCCTCAACGCTCATCTCGCCCGCCGATCTGGACCGCTCCATCGACGCCCTGCCGAATCGCGTGGAGGTGGACAGCCTGGAGGCGCTGCGCGCCCGCCTGGCCGAGCTCCCCTCCGGCGAGGACGCCCTGGAGGGCAGCGAGGCCAGCGGTCTGCGGACCGCGCTGGACATCGTGGCCGCCTGCCGCGCCATCCGGCTCGAGGCAGCGCAGGCCCTGCCGGCGCCCCCGGCGCGCGCGAGCGCGTCCCCCGCCCTGGTCGCCGGCCTGTGACCCGGCCGCGGCCCTTCACTCGCAACACATCTCGGAGTGCGCGTCACCGAGGTAGAGCAGCGGGTGGTTCTCCGGATCGATCCACTCGAGGTTCGCCACGATCCAGGTGTCGCAGTCGCCGGTCAGGCGGCTGGTGTATTCGGCGCTGGGCACCAGGTCGCCCTTGAAGTAAACCCGCACCGTGGCCTGGGCCTCGCCCTGGAAGGGCGCGTAGTAGTTGACCAGCAGGGTGTAGATGCCCTGGGCGGGGTTGTTGAGGTTCACGTTCTCCGCCCGGCAGCCGCCGGTGCAGTCGATGGCCAGCAGCGGATCGTCCTCCGCGTCGCCCAGCGCGCCCCAGTCGGGGTGGCGGCCGTCCCAGTAGCAGTCCTGGCCCGAGCAGGTCCGCCAGAAGCAGGCCGGTCCGTCCACGCCGTTGTCGTAGCAGTCCTGGCCGCTGGCGCAGCCCGCGGCCGTGGCGTCGCAGTTCGGCTCGCGGCAGGCGGTGATGGCCCCGCTCGGCACGCAGGCCGTGCGCACCCAGCCCGGATCCTGCGGGTCCTGGGGGTTGAAGCGGCAGTCGCGGGTCGGCTGGCAGAAGTCGCTCTGCAGCGTGGCGTCCGGGGCCAGCAGGTGCAGGTCGAGATCCGGGCCGAGGAGATCCCAGACCAGCTCCACGCGGATGTCCTCGCGCGGGTAGGCGTCGAACCGCACGCACGGGCACTGGTAGTCGCCGCCGGCCTGGGCCTCGGCGCAGGTGCAGGCCGCGGCCGCGTCGTACAGCGAGCGGTTGCCCTGCGGGTCGCGGGCGGACAGGCACACCGTGTACTGCCCGGTCAGATCGGCCTTGAAGGTCGGGTGGAAGGCGTCCGGGTTGGTGACCACCTCGCTGAAGGAGCCCACCGGCTTCTGCTCCACCGTCCAGTACAGGTTGGAGCCCTGGATGGTCTGCCCGTCCGGATCGCTGACCAGCGCCTCGAAGCGCAGGCTGTCCGAGGGGGCCGGGGCGCACGGATCCGCGAGCGGCGTGCCGTCGAGCTGGGTGGCCGCGATCACCCGGATGCCGACCGAGGGCGGCAGGTTGCCGGCCGGGCGCCCCTCGAGCGGGACGCGCAGCGGGTCCTCGTCCGGGTCGTTCGAGGCGATCAGCAGGGCGTCCGTGTCCGGGACGACGGCCCCGGTGTCCGGGTCCACGCGCACGGAGCGGGGCGCGTAGATCACCTCGACCGGCTGCGACTCGCCCTGCCCGAGCCGCAGGGCACCCGCCACGACCAGGAACGGGGCGTCGGCCGCGCCGGACTCGAGGGTCAGCCCGCCCGCCTCGATGATCAGGTCCGCCTCGCCCTGGTTGGACAGGCCCAGGCTCAGCGACGCGGAGGACTGCAGGCCGACGTTGCCGAAGTTCAGCAGCGGCGGCTGGGCGTCGATGTCGGGCACCGCGCTGCGCCCGCTCAGCGGCACGCGCAGCTCCGGGAAGTTCTCCGCGCTCGAGTCGATCACCAGCTCCGCCTGGAAGTCGCCCTCCGCCGGAGGGGTCAGGTGGAGCACCAGCGCACCCGAGCTGGCGCCGGCCGCCCCGGGCTGCACCAGGCCCACCGGCAGGGCGAGCTCCGCCAGGGCCTGCCCGTTCCAGGAGTCCAGGGCGAAGGCCGCGTCGCCCTCGACGCGCAGGCCGGTGATGGCCAGGGTGGCCGTGCCGACGTTCCGCACGGTGAGCGTCTGCTGGCCGGTCTCCAGCCGGTTCAGGGTCGGGAAGACCAGCGCCTGGGGCTCGACCGCGATCTGGGGCCTGCCCTTCTGGATGTTGCTCTCGTCGCAGGCGCCGGCGAGCAGGGCCAGGCCGAGCACGAAGAGCCCCGGCGCCGGGGTCCAGGATCTTCCGAGGGGAGCGAGCCGCATGCAGCCACCTCGCGCGTGGAGTTCATCCCACCCTAGCATCTCCGGGCGAACCCACACAAGCCGCACACCCCCGGCGGCGCGCCCGCGCGGCTTTTGACAGGCGGGTCCGCGTGTAGTAGGCTGTGCAAAAAGGTGAGTAAAAGACCGCCAACCACCTCCAGGCGAGGGAGCCCATGGCAGAAGACAAGCGCCACCACGAAGACGACAACGACGAAGGCAAGAGCAGGCTGACCGACAAGCGCAAGCAGAGCCTCTACTTCCCCGAGGACATGCTGGCCGAGATCAAGCGCGAGGCGCTCCGCCAGGACCGCTCGCTGTCCTGGATCGTGCAGCAGGCCTGGCGCATCGCGCGCGAGGACATCAAGAAGTTCCCCTCCATCAACACCGTGGGCGACGACGACGAAGAAGAGATGTAGCCCCCGCCCGCCCACCTCCCCCCACCTCTCCAGCGCGTTCAGGGCTCAGGGCACGGCGGCCTGGCAGTCGGGCAGATCGCAGTTCGTGGGCGCCAGGCGGCCCTCCACGCGGGGGTAGTCGACGCCCGGGCTCTCGGCGGCCGAGTGATCCTGGATCCAGGCCTTGACCACGTCGATCACCGGCAGGTAGGTCTGCAGCACCACCACGTCGGGCTCGTGCAGCGCGACGTAGCCGTCGTTGGGCACGTGGTTCTCGTCCTCGCCCACCATGTAGTCCAGCATGGCCACGTAGTAGGTGCCGTCCGTGAGGATGTCCACGCAGGGCGTGCCGGTGCACACCGCGGTGACCCGCTGGCCCTGCTGCAGGATGCTGACCCCGTCCGGGCTGACCGTCTGGGCCGTGAGGCTGCAGTCCACCTGGACGGTGATGCCGCGCTCCGCGGCCACCTGCAGGTAGTAGCCGCGCTGGGCCTCGTCGCCGGTGGCGCCCAGGGAGGACACGGCCCGCTCCAGCACCCGCACGAGCTGGGCGCCCGTCAGGCGCACCACCACCACCGAGTCCTCGTAGAAGGGCAGCAGCTGGTAGACGTCCTGATCGGTGATGGGCCCGCGCGGGATGCGCTCGCGGGTGGCGCCGGCCTCGCCGCAGGTCACCTTGTCGCGGATGGCCCCGCCGTTGATCAGCGCCACGCGCACGGTGACCGGCGCGCCCCCGTCGGTCAGCCCGTAGTCGTAGTTGAGCAGGGCGTCGGCCAGGAAGTTTCCGACCGGCGCCTCGCACTGGCGCACGTAGGCCCGGCGGATGTCGAGATCCACGGAGACGAGCCCCCAGACCTCGGGGTTGGTGATGGGGCAGGACTCGTTGTACACCGTGCAGGCCGCGGCCAGCAGCAGCGAGCCGGCCGCGACCAGCAGCGCCTTGGCGGTCTTCGACGCGCGCATCGCTCGCACCTCCGCGCTCCCCCGCTCAGGGCCGCCAGGCCAGGCCGAGCAGGAAGGTGAGCGGGTCCCGGGGCAGCTGCCCGGTCATGTGATCCACCCGCGGCGCCGGATCGCGCAGATCCTCGTCGAAGGCGTTGTACAGGTGGGCGAAGAACACCAGGTGGTCGAACAGCACCGGCTCGGTGGACAGGCCCACGCGCACCACCGTGTAGGCCGGCAGGCTGTAGGAGCGCAGCACGTCCATGCGCTGGCGCAGGTTGTTGCGCCGCTCGCTGCCGTACACCACGCCCAGGTGGAAGTTGAGGAAGTCGAACACCCCCAGGTCCAGCCCGGCGTTGAGCCGCAGCTGCGGTACGTCGGTGATGTAGCTCTCCTCCGTCTCGCCGGAGGCCTTCACCCAGGCCCGGAACCAGGAGCTGTTCACGTACACCCGGCTGCGCTTGCCGAAGCGGGCCACGCCCTCCACCTCGGTGCCCAGCACGAACAGCGACTCCACGTTGTCGTAGGCCGGGATGCCGTAGCCCTGATCCAGGCCCTCGATGCTGTCGTCGATCCAGTTGACGAAGAAGTTGGCCCGCACGCGGTAGTCGACGGGCGAGGTCTCGATGTGCCCCTCCACGCCGAACTCGAGCGTGTTGATGACGACCGCGGCGAGCTCGCTGTTGCCGTTGTAGGAGCGCAGCGGATCGAAGGTGGGATCCTCGTACAGCTCCTGGAACGTGGGCGCGCGGAAGGCCTTGGAGTAGAGCAGCTTCAGGCTGAGCTGGTCGATGGGCGCGTACACCACGGCCAGCCTGGGGTTGAAGGCCAGGCCGAAGTCGGTGAACCAGTCCAGGCGGATGGCCGCCAGCAGGTCGAAGCCCTTGAAGATGTCGCGCCAGTGGTCCTGCAGGTAGGCGCCCACCACCATGCGGCTCTGCCCGTTGGCGTTCGGGGCCGCCACCTGCCCGCAGGCCAGCTCGAAGCCCTGGATGGGCAGCGAGGTGCAGGCCACGCTGCCAGCCGAGCGCGTCAGGCTGAAGGACGGCAGGGCCAGGTACTCGAAGTTCAGCCCGCCGGTCAGCGCGTTGGTGTCGATGATGTTCCAGGTAGCCGACAGGTCCACGCCGGCCGTCAAGCTGGTGTAGGCGGTGGTCTCGCGCATGCCGTCGACGAGCAGCGTCCCATCCGGGAGCTGGTAGGAGTTCTGGGTGCTCTCGTCCTCCTCCGGGATGACCTGGAAGGCCCGCTCCACCATGTGGGTGTCGAAGTACGCGCGGGTGTCCAGCTGCACCACCCCGCCCAGCGGCACGTCGTAGCGCAGATCGAGGTTCAGCAGGTGGAGCGACAGGTCCGAGCCCCGGTCGAGGGAGCTGAACTTGCCCACGAAGGCCCCGCGGTCCTGGTACACGTAGTGGGTCAGGAGCTCGAGCGTCCCGCCGCCCACGTCCTTCAGCCCGGCCAGGAGCTGGGCGTGGGCCAGCATGCTGCGGTCGTCCACCCCGCCCGGGGTGTTGGAGATGTCGTCCTCGTTGGGGTTCGAGCCCACCAGCCCGGTGAACACGTCCCGCTCCACCCGCCGGTCCGAGCCCTCGCCCATGCCGAACTGGGCCTGGGCGCTGACCACGAAGGCGTCGTCCTCGTAGCCGCCGCCGGCCGAGAACCTGAGCTCGTTGAACCGCCCGTAGGCCGCGCTGGCGTGCAGGTCGGCCGCCCGGCGGGTGATGATGTCCACCACGCCCATGAACGCGCCCGTGCCGTACAGCGCGGAGCCCGGCCCGCGGATGATCTCGATGCGCTCGATGGCCTCGACCGGGAACTCGAGCGTGGCCGAGCCCGAGTACAGATCGTTGATGCGGTGGCCGTCCACCATGACCAGGATGCCCGGGTCGGACTGCAGCCCGCGCACGGCCAGGCGGTACTCGCCCGAGACCGCGCGGGCCACGCTGATGCCGGGCAGCACGTCGAGCGCCTCGGCCACGCTGCGCGCGCCCATGTCCTGGAGCTGCTCCCGGGACAGCACGGACACGATGGCCGGGGAGCGCTCGACCGCCTGCGCGCTGCGGGTGGCCACGGCCACCACGTCGGAGGCCACCGCCGGCCCGGCCTCGCCGCCCGGCTCCGCCCCGGGCTGCTGGCCGGGTTTCTTGTCGGGCTTCTTGTCCGCCTGCTGGCCGGGCTTCTTGCCCGGCTTCTTGCCGGGCTTCTTGTCGCCAGGCTTGCCCTCGCCGCCCGGCTTCTCGCCCGGCTGCAGCACCTGCACCTTCTGGGGGAACTGCTCGGAGGCGAAGATCACGTGCCGGTTGCCCTCGAAGTCCACCGCGTAGCAGTAGTACTCGACGCCCGGCGACTTGAGCTGGCCGCCGGGGATGGAGCCCTCGTAGAAGTCGCCGGTGATCAGCCGAAGCTCGCGCACCTCGAAGTCGGCCGCGCCCTGCACCCGGTAGGCCAGGGCAGCGATGCTGACCTGGTCGGCTCCGACGATGTTGCCGGTGATCTTGATGTCCTGGCCGGCCACGGCCCGGGCGGGCGGGGTGTGCAGGAAGGTCACGTTCATCACCTGGGCCAGGGCCGCCAGGGGCACCAGCCCGAACCCGAGGGCGAGCCACAACGATGCGAGGCGCTTGGACATTCTCGGAGGCTCCTGTGAAGGCTCGCATCCGATGCTACCACTCCAGCGCGGGCTGTCAACGCACGATCGGGTCCCCCGCAGGAGCATGGCATCTGCCGCGCGGCACCTACGCAGGTTCCTGGTTCCTCGTTCCTGGTTCCTCGTTCCTGGTTCCTGGTTCCTCGTCCCAACCCCTCAAAGCTTGCCTGGAGCGATTCACCCACGGAAGGTCAGCCAACTCCAGCCAATTGAAATCGACCGGCCCGCGTTGACCCCCGGGCGGGGGCTTGCTAGCGTCTCCTCCCATGAGCGCGAACGAGCGGCTGGAGGGAATCCTGCAGGGTATCCAGGGGCACCATGCCCGCGAGGGCCGGCCGCTCGGCTTCGCGGCCTACCTCGGGCTCATGCTGGAGCAGCCGGAGCGCCAGTGGCGCGGGGCGGCCCAGTACCTCAAGGACATGTTCGATCACTTCGGGGTCGCGCGCTTCAGCACCCCGGTCGGGGAGCGCAAGCGCTTCCTGCTGTTCGACGCGGTCTTCGCCGGCGGGGTGGGCCGGGTGGCCGGGCAGGAGGAGGCCCAGGAGGCCATCTACCGCCTGCTCTCCAACTTCTCCCGGGAGGGCCGGGTCAACCGGCTCATCCTGCTGCATGGCCCGAACGGCTCGGCCAAGAGCACGCTGGTGCGGGCCATGGTCCAGGGGCTGGAGCACTACTCCGCCACCGACGCGGGCGCGCTGTATCGCTTCCGTTGGGTGTTCCCCTCGGAGAAGGTCGACCACTCGAACATCGGCTTCGGGGAGGGCCGCGAGCGCCCGGCCCCGGCGCCGGACGCGCAGGGCTCCTTCGCCGGGCTGACCGGCGAGCAGCTGGACGCGGTCTGGGAGTGCGAGCTCAAGGATCACCCCCTGCTGCTGCTGCCCCCCGAGGAGCGCCAACGCCTGCTCCAGGCGCTGCGCCAGGAGGGCCGGCTGCGGCCCGACTTCCAGCCGCCCGAGTACCTGCTGCGGGGCGACCTGTGCCACCAGTGCCGCCAGATCCACGACGCGCTGCTGGCCTCCTACGGCGGGGACGCGCGCCAGGTGCTGCGGCACGTGCAGGTGCTGCGGCTGGGGCTGTCCGGCCGCTACCAGCGCGGCGTGTCCACGGTCGAGCCCCAGATGCACGTGGACGCGGCCGAGCGCCAGGTGACCGCCTCGCGCGGCCTGGCCTCCCTGCCGCCCTCGATCAGCCACCTGGACCTCTACCAGCCCCAGGGACCGCTGGTGAGCGCCAACCGCGGGCTGCTCGAGTACAACAACATGCTGAAGCGGCCGGTGGACGCCTTCAAGTACCTGCTGCTGACCTGCGAGGGTGGCCAGGTGGCGCTCGAGCGCTCCACCCTCTACCTGGACACGGTCTTCATCGGCTCGACCAACGACGCCCAGCTCGAGGCCTTCAAGCAGTACCCGGACTTCGCCTCCTTCAAGGGGCGCCTGGAGCTGGTGCGGGTGCCCTACCTCAGGCGGGTGAGCGAGGAGCGGCACATCTACGAGGACCACCTGCCGGCCGCGTCCCTGGACCGACACCTCGCGCCCCACACCCTCGAGCTGGCGGCACGCTGGGCGGTGCTGACCCGGCTGCGCCGGCCGGAGCCACCGGACGACGTCTCCCGCGAGCTCCGGGACACGGTGCGCGGGCTCGGCCCCATGGACAAGGCGGAGCTCTACGAGCGGGGTCTGGCCCCGGCGCGCCTGGACTCGAACGCGGCCCAGGAGCTCCTCCAGGCCCTCCCGCGCCTGCAGGACTGGCAGAGCGCGCCGTACGAGGGCGCCATCGGCGCCTCGGCCCGCGAGGTGAAGCTGCTCTTGATGAACACCGCCCAGCGGGACGACCACCGCTGCGCGAGCCCGCTCGGGCTGTTCGACGAGATCCGCGGGCTGCTCGCGGACAAGAGCCTGTTCACCTTCCTGCAGGTCGAGCCGGACGGGGACTTCATGAACCAGGCCAAGCTCCTCGAGGCGCTCGAGGCCCACTACCTCGACACGCTCGAGGAGGAGGCCGCCGAGGCCATGGGCCTGGTGGCCGAGTCCAGCTACCGCGAGCTGTTCGCGCGCTACGTGCAGCACGTCAGCCACTGGCTGCGCAAGGAGAAGCTGTACGACCCGATCACCCAGTCCACGCTGCCGCCCGACGAGGGGCTGATGAAGCAGGTGGAGGCGGTGGTGCGCACGGGCTCCGAGGACGAGACCGCCTTCCGCAAGGGGCTGATCGCCCGGGTGGCCGCCTACTCCCTGGACACCGAGCGCCGGGGCGACGCGCCGCAGGGCCAGCCCGACTTCACCCGCATCTTCCCCGCCCTGTTCGAGAAGCTGCGCGACGACTTCGTGCAGAAGCGCCGGGCCGGTACGGGCCGCGCGCTGCGGCTGCTGCTCGACGCCCTGGACGGCCGTCCCCAGGAGGGCAAGGACGAGAAGGCCACCGCGGCCATGCGCGCGGCGCTGCTCGGGCGCCTGGGCTACTGCGAGCACTGCGCCAAGGAGGCCATGGGCTTCCTGCTGCGCCGCCGTTTCCAGGGCTGATCCCACACGTGGAGGGAGCGCGATGAGGGCTCTGAGAGGACGTGGCCCGGGGGCCGGGTGGGGGCTGGTCTGCCTCGCCCTGGCCGCCCCGGGCTGCTTCGAGTTCGACGGCGCGCCGGTGCCCAACCAGGCGCCCGTGGCCATCCCGGCGCTGGCCCTCCAGGACGCGGTCCCCGGCCAGACCGTGCTGCTCGACGGCCAGGGCTCGAGCGACTCGGACGGCGACGCGCTCATCTACCTGTGGGCGCAGGTGCCCGGAGAGGGCGACCCCCTGTCCCTCGAGCAGGCCGACAGCGCCGTGGCCTCCTTCGTGGCCCCGGCCCGGGCCCAGCTCCTGGTCTTCCGCTTGATCGTCTCAGACGGCATCGACGAGAGCGCGCCGGCCATGGCCCAGGTGCGCGTGAACGGCTCGCCCCAGGCGGACGCCGGCCCGGCGCTGGAGATCGCCACGGGCGCCACCACGCTGCTGGACGGCTCGGGCTACGATCCCGACGGCGACCCCATCCAGAGCTACCGCTGGCAGGTCAGCGCGGCGCCCGCGGCCGGCGAGGCATGCCTGGCGGAGCCCTCCCCTTGCCTCGAGGGCGCCGACGGCGCCAGCGCCGCCTTCACCCCGCCGGCCAAGGGCACCTACTCCCTGAGCCTGGTGGTCGGCGACGGGCACAGCCTGAGCCTGCCGGAAACCACCCGCGTGCGCGCGCTCAACCGCCCGCCCGAGGCCGTGCCCGGCGCGGACGCGCTGTCCGTCCTCAACGGGGGGGAGGTGCACCTGGCCGCCGCGGGCTCGCGCGACGCGGACGGGGACGCCATCCTGGCCTACCGCTGGACGCTGCAGTCCGCGCCGCCCGGGGCCGGCGGGACCCTGATCCCCGCCGCCGGCGACGTGCCCGATCCGGTCTTCGTCACGGCCGGCAAGGGCAGCTACCACCTGCAACTCGAGGTGGCCGACCAGGAAGGGGCCTGGAGCGCGCCCGCGGCGCTGCGCGTGGACGCGATCAACAACCCGCCCACGGCCGAGGCCGGGGAGGCGCGCGCGGTCGAGAACGGCAGCCAGGTCTACCTGCAGGGCACCGGCCAGGACACGGACGGCGACGCGCTCGGCTACAGCTGGCAGCTCCTCGACAGCCCGCCCGGGGGCCAGGTGGTGCTGCGCGAGCCGGGCAGCGCGGTGGCGAACTTCACCCCCACCCGCAAGACGCTCCAGACCAACCCGGCCCTGTGCCAGCCCGGGGAGTGCTACCGCTTCGGGCTGCGGGTGTCGGACGGCGTCGCGCTCTCGGCCGAGGACAGCGTGACTCTCACCAGCCTGAACCGGCCGCCCATCGCCGAGGCCGGACCGGACCAGCAGGCCCAGGGCAGCCGCGGGACCTTGCTGGGCTCGGCCTCCCTCGACCCGGACGGCGATCCGCTGGTGAGCTACACCTGGACCCAGGTGGCAGGCCCGGACGTGACAGGCGGCGTCGGCGCCCTCACCGGAGAGAGCGCGACCTTCAGCGTGAACGAGGCCGGGGCCTACGGCTTCGACCTGGTGGTCTCGGACGGCGAGTACGCCAGCGCCCCCGACCGGACCTACATCAGCTTCCAGCGCGTCAACCACGCCCCGGTGCTGTCGCTCGCCAGCCTGGGCGCGGTGGCCATGGAGGGCGAGCCCTTCGCGCTCGACGCCACGGCCTCGGCCGATCCCGACGGGGACCCCATCCTGGTCACCTGGACGCGGGTGTCCGGCCACGCCTCGTTTCCGGACAGCGTGGTCGGAGAGACCCCCAGCCTGCTGGCCCCGCCGCTCCTGCCCCTGCTCGCGGCGCCCGGCTCCGACAACAGCGCCGTGTACCAGGTGCTGGCCACCGACGGAGAGGCCAGCTCCGCCCCGCTGGAGATGACCCTGCACGTGGCCCCCGGGCCCGGCTTCGTCCTCGTCAGCACCGCCCCCGAGGCCGACGACGCGGCCGATCCGCCCTGTGGCAGCCTGGCCACCCCCTGCCAGACCCTGCCGCGGGCCCTGCAGGTCATCGATCCCTGGCCTTACGACTACATGGGCGACGGCCGGCACATCCTCATGACCGTCGGCCAGTGGTCCCAGGCCTACGGCAGCGGCTCGGAGAACGTCCTCGGCCTGAAGTGGCGGGGCGGCGCCCGCCTCTTCGCCGGCCGCGATCCGGCCACCTTCGCCCGGACCGGCCACAGCCAGATCCGCGCCACCGGAGCCTGCTCGATCCTGTTCGACGGGCTGGTCATGGAGGACACCGTCGGGCAGGACGTGGTGCTCGAGGGGCTCAGCCTGACCATCTGGTCGGGCTGCGCCGGAGAGCGGCAGGCGGCCGTGCGCTGCACGGGCTGCCGCGCGAGGTTGCGCGACTGCGAGTTCACCGTCTACCCGGAGACCCAGGGCTGCGTCTACCGGGTGGGCGCGCGGGTCGAGGGCAACTCGGCCGAGCTGTCGCTGGAGGACGTCGACTTCTGGGTGCCGGAGGCCACCCAGCGTGTGTATGGCGTTCACCTCCTGGGCGGGAGCCAGTTGGTGGCGCTGGACACCCGGGTGCACGTGGCGGCCGAGGACGGCCCGGGCGCGGACACCGGCGGCGTGTGGAACGCTGGCGTCCGCCTCGAGGACCTGTCCACGCTCAGCCTGCAGCGCAGCCTGGTGCTGATGAGCGGGGCCGTGACCACCGGGGACGAACGCACCGCGGCCATCGCGGGCGCGGGCAACGCGTTGGTGGAGAACAGCGTGCTGTACTGTCCCTCGGGCCCGGACGCCCGCGGCCTGGACCTCCAGGCGGGCGACGCCACCCTGATCAACGTCAGCCTGGTCGGCGCGAGCGCGGCGGACGGCCTGGGCGCGGCCGTGCGCGTGGACGTGCCGGTGACCCTGTTCAACACCCTGGCCACCGGGTTCGCCCGAGCCCTCCGGCTGGACACGGCCACGGCCCTGGGCTCCCAGCTCCACGCCAACGCGTTCTCGGCGACCGGCCCGGCGCTGGCAACCTGCCTGGGGACGGAGGTCAGCGACCTGGCCCAGATCAATGGCCTGGGCAACACCTGCAACCAGGGGATGCTGGCGAACGAGGGCAACCTGACCGGGCCCTGTCCGCTGGTCGACCCCGGCACCGGCGACTTCCACCTGGTGCCGAGCGAGGCCAGCGTCTGCCAGGACGCGGGCGTGGCGCAGTCGCCCGTGGGGCAGGCCCCGATCGAGGACCTGGACGGCGAGCCCCGCCCGGCGCCGGGCGGGGCCGTGGACATCGGCGCGGACGAGGTGCAGCCATGAGAATCCCGCGCCTGGTCCTCACGGCGTTCGCCTGCCTGCTCTTCCCCCAGGCTCTCCGGGCCGCCGAGCCGGTGAGCCTGCTGGTGCTCGACCTCGAGGACGCCACGGGCGGACGGCTCAGCGCGGACGAGCTGCGCACGGCGGGAGAGGCCATGGTGGCCGAGCTGACGCGCTTCCCGGGCTACCGGGTGGTCAGCCGACGGGACGTGGCCGATCTGCTCAACGCGGACACGATGAAGATGCTGGTGGGCTGCGACCGGGCCGAATGCCTGGCGCCGATCTCCCAGGCCGTGGGCGCCGAGCGCATGCTGGCGGGTTCCATCGGCCGGCTGGGCAAGCGCTCCTACGTTCAGCTCCGGCTGCTGGACATGCGCAACGCCAGCGTGCTGCGCCGGGTCAGCCACCTGGCCACCCAGGCCGAGCTCCTCCAGGATGTGCGCGCGGCCATAGGGCAGCTCATGCAGGTCACCGCTCAGGTCCACCTGATCAACCAGGTCCCCGGGGCCGAGGTCTACCTGGCCGGCGCGCGCGTGGGGGAGATGCCGCTGAAGCCCTTCGCCGCGGAGCAGACTGGAGAAGTGGATCTGGAGATCTCGCACGTCGACTACCTGCCCTACCGCGCGCGCCTCGATCTGCGTCCCGGCCAGACCACCCAGCACCTGCTGCATCTGCAGAGCTACAGCGAGCTCGAGCGGGCCGCGGAGGTGCGCAGCGGCGTGGGCTACGGGCTGCTGGCCGCCGCGGCCCTGTGCTACGGCGCGGGCGGGTACTTCTTCTGGAAGGCGTTCGACCACCACGATGACTACCAGGCGCTCGATCCCCGCCGCACCAGCCAGGCCGAGTACGACATGTGGCAGCGACGGGTCGAGGAGCAGTCCGCCTACGGCTGGGTCGGCATGGGGGTGGGCACGGCGCTGCTGGGCGTCTCCCTATGGCTGCTCCTGGACAACCCTTACGCGGACGCCCTGCACGCGGCGGACGCCGGCTCGTTTGCCCTGGTCCCGACCCCCGGCGGCCTGGCCGCCAGCGTGCAGGCCTCCTTCTGACAGAGGTGCCCGATGCCGACCGACGCCCTGCTCGAGTCCCTCAAGACCGAGCGCCTGTGGGAGCGCCGCGGCACGCTCTGGGCGCGCCGCGACACCCCGGGCGCGCGCCGCTGGCGCCGGCGGATCGCCGCCCCGGGCATGCCCCGGCTTCCGCGGGACGTCACCGTGGTGCTCACCGGGCGGGCCAACCGGGACCTGCTCGACATCGCCGTGTTCGAGCCGCGCACCCTGGAGGGCCGCGACCTCTACTGCATCGTGCTCGACGATCCGCACCCGCGCGAGGTGCAGGCCTGGAGCGAGCAGGCCCGCTGCCACCTGGGCGCCCTGCTCCCGGCCCGGCAGCTCCGCCGCGCCTGGGACGCGCTGTGGCAGCAGTGCTTCCTGCACGAGCTCGGCCACGTGCGCTACGCCCGGCGGCACGGCTGGGGCGGGCGGGAGGCCCCCAGCGAGGAGGCGGCCGAGGCCTACGCCTGGAGCGCGCTCCACCGGCTCCACCCCCGCGCCACCTGCCTGCTCGCCTGGGGGCTGTCCTACCTCGCGGACGCGCTCTAGAAGCGCAGCCCCAGCCCGCCCGGGGCCGGCTCCAGGGTGGCGCCCCCACCCGGAGGGTCGGGCTCCTCGGCAACCAGGTAGAACACCAGGGCCAGCAGGGCCGCGGTCCCGCCCAGGCCGTAGAGCACCCCGCCCGACAGGAAGGCCTGGTCGGCGTGCCCCAGGTGCTCATGGGCCAGGAGCTGCACCGGCTCGTCCGCGGCAGCGGCCTGCTCCGCCCCCCCGGCCGCCATGCAGCCCGTGCCGCCGAGCAGCAGCACCAGAGCCAGGCTGCCCGACACCCAGAAGGCGTGCCCGAAGGGCGGCGGCTGCGCGGGCGGGGCGCTCAGGATACGCTGGATCTCGACTTCGTCCGGCTCCGGGGGGGTGAGCACCAGCCCCTCGAGCTCGTCCGGCGGCTCGGCCTCCAGCCGGCGCGGCGCGGGCCGCGCCTTCGGCGGCCGGGGCTTCAGCACCTCGGCGCTGCCGGGGGTGGCCACCACGCTGGCGAGCTGGAGGTCGCCCAGCCAGGGCTGGATCAGGATGCCCTGCCCCTCGCCCGACACCAGCAGGCGGTACAGGTGCGGCCCCTCGGGCACGTCCAGGCGCACCACCAGGGGGCCGCTCAGCGCGCCCATGCCGGCCGCGCGCGCCCCGTCCGGGGGCGGGGTGCGGAAACGGACCGTGCCCTGCTCCTGGTCGTCGCGCACCACAGTCAGATCCACGGGCAGCGGCGCGCGCCCCTCGCTGAGCACCTGACGCACGCGCAGCCCGGTCGGCCCCGGCCCGGTGGTCACCAGATCCACGAGCTGGTTGGGCCGCAGCCACACGTAGCCGCCCTCGCCCGGGACCTCGGTGCTCGGGTGCTCCCCGCGGATCTCGAGCCTGGGCCCCCTGGCCCCGGCTGGCCCGGCGAGCAGCACGGCCAGCCCCAGGCAAGCCACCCGGAGGACTATGGTGCGCGTGATCCGCACGATCGAACCTCTACCACGAGAAGACGATTCAGGGGAGTTCCTGGCCTGCCAGCCACGACCGATTCGCAGCCCCGCGAACCTTCCATACTCTTGTTTCTCAGAGGGTGAAGAGGGAAAATGCGCGGGAGGGATCCGGCACACGGCGGGGGGGCAGCGGCGGGCGTGCGCCCGGCGGTCCACAGTCCTTGGACATCGACCCTGCTCGACTGCTCTGCGGGCCTGCCTCTTCACCGCATGAAGGGCAGTTCAGTCCGCACCGCACCGTTTCACGTCCATGGCCTGCCGGACGGCCGCCTGCTCCCCTCGCACGCGGGCCAGCTCGGACGCCGCGAGGCCATCCCCTTTCCCATGCCCGATCAACAGGGTCTGGAAGTTGCTCGATTCGATCCGCCGCTCCTGGGCCTCCACCAGCTGCCTCTCACGCCGCGCGAGCAAATCGAGCTCCACCGCCAGGCGCGAGCACGGGACGGTCTCGTACTGGAGAGACGAGACGTAGGAGCCGGAGATCTGCGCTGGCGATGTTGGCCGATTGTAGCAGCCCATCAGCCACAGCGGTGCGATCAGTGTCCACAAGAGCACCGAGAAACGCCCTGACAACCCATGCCCCCACCTCATCTGTCTCCTCCGTGTATCCCTTCGACCGTCATGGACTCCTTGGGTCGCTGGCCGAACGCGCAACAGTCGTGTCAACCGCGCTGCGAGGCTTCCCCGCGGACAGTCACTCCTTGGCGCCGCGGGAGAGCAGCAGATCGACCACGTCCTTGCGGCCGGCCATCTTCATGACCGCCAGCGGGGTGTAGCCGCGGCCGTCCTTGGCGTCCAGGCTGGCGCCCTTGGAGATCAGGAAGATGGCCACGCGGTCGGTGGCCGCCACGTGCAGCGGGCTCATGCCGAAGTCGTCCCGGGCGTTGACCGAGCAACCCGCGGCGAACTGCTTCTCGAGCAGGGCGAGGTCCCCGGCCCGGGCCGCGTCGTGCACCCTGCAACCCCTCACCAGGGCGAGCGCCGCCTGGCGCTCGGCCTCCTCCTGGGGGCGAACCTTCTGGTCCCAGAAGTAGAACACCAGGGAGCCGGCCAGCATCAGCCCGCCCAGGATGAGGGCCACGATCGTCGCGCGGTTCATGCGACTGGACCTCGCTCGCGGCCGGCGCGCGCGGGCCGCGCCGGGCCCCGGCTCACAGCGCGCCGGCGGAGTCGATCAGCCACTTGTCCCCGTCCAGGACCACGCCCAGCGGCACGACGGCCTCGCCCGAGTCCTGGGTGCGCGTGTACTCCACGGTCACGTTCTTGGGGTAGTTGTGGCTGACGCGCTTGAACACGTACTTGGCGCCGTGCTTCGCCTGCGCCTCCTGGGCCGCGTCCCACCACCGGGTGATGTGGCAGTTCTTGGCGTTCTTGGCGTGCTCCGCCTGCAGCTTGGTCGTGCACAGGGCCTTGAAGGCCTCGAAGTCCTTGGCCGCGATGGTCTGGATGAAGGCCGCGGCCGCGGCCTCCGCCGGCTTGGTGTCCTGGGGCGCCGCCACCGCCACGCTCGCGAAGGCCAGGATGGCCGCCACACCCACGAGAGCCCGCATGATCGCCTCCTTGTCGGTCGTTTGGAGCAGCACTCGACCCGACAGTAATCGAAGGTCAGGCGGGGGTCAACGCCTGGAGCCGGGAGGGTGCGCCGGCCGCGGGGCTGGTGTACCATGCGCGCCATGGACGAGCTGGCCACCACCGCGCCGCCGCGCCGCGCGAGCCCCTGGAGCCTCGCGCTGCTCGGCCTGTTCACCCTCGCGCTGCTCGCCTGGCACCTGCCCTCCCTGGGCCACCCCTACCTGCCCGGCTGGGACGAGGCGGTGCACGCGGCCGTGGCCGGGAACCTCTCCCGCCACCCCCTCACGCCCACCCTGTTCGAACAGCCCTTCGTGCCCTACGACTTCCGCGACTGGCAGGCGAACCACGTCTGGCTGCACATGCCGCCCCTGCCCTTCTGGCAGGCGGCCGCGTCCGTGGCCGCGGGCGGCCGGGAGCTCTTCTGGCTGCGCCTGCCGAACCTGCTGCTCCTGCTGGCCACGGTCTGGCTCACCTGGGGCCTGGGCCGGCGCCTGCTGTCCGAGCGGGCCGGGCTCCTGGCCGCGCTCCTGGTCGGGCTCGCGCCCTTCGGCTGGCTGCAGGTCCAGGGCTACCACTTCGGGGACATGACCGACGTGGCGCTCGCCTTCTGGAGCCTGGCCTCGATCGCGTGCCTGGAGCGCAGCCTGGCCACGGGCCGGCTGCGCTGGGCGCTGCTGGGCGGCCTGGCGCTGGGCGCGGCGCTGCTGACCAAGAGCGCGCTGGCCCTGGCCCCGGCCGGGGCGGCCTGCGTGCTGTGGGCCGGGCGCTGGCTGAAGCTCCGGCTCGCGCCGCGCCTGCGCCTCGGCCAGCTCGCCACCTTCCTCCTGCCGGGCCTGGGGCTGTGGCAGGGCTGGGACCTCTACGCCCGCCTGGCCTGGCCCCGGGAGCACGCCCACGAGGCCATGAACCTCTGGAACCACGTGTTCACCAACTACGAGGGGCACGGGCGGAGCTGGGACGCGCTGCTGAACGATCGGCTGGCCCACCTCTACGGCCCCGAGCTCGTGCTGCTCGCCCTGGCGGGCGTGGCGCTGCTCACCCGCTGGGCCTGGCGCACCCGGGAGGGCCGGCTGGCGCTCCTGCCGCTGTGGCTGCTCGGCACGCTGCTGCCGCTGTTTCTGGTCCAGACCAAGGTCCCGGCCATCCTGTACGGCCTCGGGCCGGCCCTGGCGCTCGGCCTGGGCGCGCTGGTCCTGCACCTGACCCGCCGCGGGGTCGGCGCCGCCGGGCTCGCGCTGGCGGGCGCACCGCTCCTGGCCTTGACGTTCCAGGACGCGCTCATCCCCCCGCGCATGGAGGCGCTCTTCTACTGGCTCGCGCCCTTCGCGCCGGACCTCGCCCTGCAGCCCTACCTGCTGCCCCAACTCGGCTGCTTCCTCGCCCTGCTGCTGGTGCTGTGGCCGCTCGGCCGGCTGCTCCGGCGCGTCCGCGCCCTGCAGCAGCCCGGCTGGGGCTGGCTGCGCGGCCGGCTGGCCGCGTTGCTCCTGTGCGTCCCGCTGGCGCTCCTGGTCCACGAGGGCGCGCTCACCGCGCGCGGCTTCGGCTACCTGGCCGGGTACAACCCGGTGGTGCCGGCCCTGGCCGCGGCCGGGTCGCGGCTGCCCGCAGACGCGGTGTACGTGATCGAGGGGGTGACCGGCGGTCGGCAGCGGCCCGACCTGGCGGTCGGGTTCCTCACCGGCCGGCCTGCCCACCTGGTGCCGGGCCGCGGCGTGGTCGCGGCCCTGACCGCGGCGCGCGCGCTGGGTACGCCCGTGCTGCTCACCCTGGTCGAGCGCCACCTGCCGGCCGAGTCGGCGGGAGACGGGGGCCCGCCCGTGCTGCTCGCGGAGCCGCAGCCTGGCTCGGGGTACTTCGTCTACGCTTTGCCCGGCGGTCGCCCGCCGCCCACCCGGCGCGACGAGGCCTGGGCGGCCCGCCAGCCCGGCTGCCCGGCCGCGCCCGCGCTGATCTCCCTGCGACCCGACAGGATCGAGGTCCGCGCCGGGGAGGGGCTCGCCCTGCTGGCCCTGTGGCGGGCCCGCGGCCCGGCCCGGGCCCACACCACCGAGGTCAGCCTGGTCCCGGCCGGCGGCGCGCGCTTGCGGCCCTTCCCCCTGCCCGAGGACTTCCCCACCGCGGTCCAGGGCCAGCACCTGCACAACCTGGCGCCGCCCGGGCTCTTCTGGGGCGCCCGGTCCCTGGGCAGCGACCTCTTCGAGACGGGCCTGCTGCGCGACGGCGAGATCCTCGCCGACGGCTTCCAGATCGTGATCCCGCGCCACACCCCGCCGGGGCGGGTGCGCGTGGAGCTCGCGCTGCTCGATGACGGCCGGCCCGTGCCCGCGCCCGACGGGATCGCCTGGCCGGTCATCGAGGTGCGCCCGCCATGAGCGATCTCCCCAGGGCCCGGCCCAGCTCGCTCGGCGCCTGGCTGCTCGCGGGGACGCTGCTCGTGGCCAGCGCCTGGAGCTTCCCCTACTTCGCGCGCCTGGGCAGCCCCAACGAGCTGACCCGCCTGTACCTGGCCCGGGCGGTGGTGGACGACGGCGCGCTCAGCATCGACGGGCCGGTGGCGCGTCACGGCCGGCTGACCGACATGGCCAGCCACGACGGCCGCCTGTACTCCGACAAGGCGCCCGGGATCGGGCTGCTGGGGGCGCCTGTCTACGCGCTGGTGAAGGCCTGCGCCGGCTGGGACACGGCGGCCGTGTCGAACGAGCTGCTGCTACGGCTGCTGCGCCTGCTGCTCGCGGGCGTGCCGCTCGCGCTCGCGGCGCTCATCCTCCAGCGGCTGCTGGGCCGGCTGGGTCTCGGGCCGGGGCCGCGGGCGCTGATCGCCTGGGGCTACGGCCTGGGCAGCCTGGCCTTCCCCTACGGCACCCTGCTCTACGGACACCAGGCCGCGGCGGCCTGCCTGCTGGGGGCCTGGGCCGCCCTCGACCGCCAGCGGCGCGACCCGCGCGCGGGCTGGCCGCTGCTCGTGGGCCTGCTGCTCGGGCTATCGATGCTCATCGAGTACACCACGCTCCTCCTGGCCGCGCCGCTCGCGCTCCACGCCCTGCTCGCCTTCCCCCGCCGGGGCCGGGACACCTTGCTGGCGCTGGCCGGCGCGGTGCTGCCGCTCGGGCTGCTGGTCGCCTACCAGGCCGCGTGCTTCGGCGCGCCCTGGGCCACGGGCTACGGCGCGCTCGCCAGTCCGCACTACGCCGAGGTGCACGCGCGCGGGGTGCTCGGCCTGGGCGCGCCCTCCCTCGGGAGGCTGCTGGCAGCGCTTTTCGGCACCACCCGCGGGCTGTTCTTCTACGCGCCCTGGCTGGCGCTCGGGCTCGCGGGGCTCGTGCTCGGCGCGCTCCGGCCGCGGGCCGGAGAGACGCGCGCGGGCTGGCTGGCGCTCTCCGCCGGGAGCCTGCTGTACCTGGTTTTCGCCTCCAGCCTGGAGCCCGAGGCGTGGGGCTGGAGCCTGGGTCCGCGCCACCTGGTGCCGCTCTTGCCCTTCTGGGCACTGGCGGTGGGGCGGCTGTGGCTCGAGGCCGCAGGTGCCACCCGCTTCACGGTGCGGGCGCTGGTGCCCTACTCCATCGCGACCTGCGTGCTGCCGACCGTGGTGTTCGGCGGCTTCCCCCCGGACTTCTCGAACCCGCTGGCGGACTTCGTGGCGCCGCTCGTCGCGCACGGCTGCGCGGCGCCGGGGGTGGCGAGCGCGCTCGGCCTGGACCCGGCCTGGGGGCTCCTGCCGCTCGGGCTCGCGCTGCTCGGGCTGGGGGCTTGGGTGATCTTTTCGGGCGGGGGCTCGCCCGGCGCGCGGCTGCTGGCCGCGGCGCTGGCCGCGGGGCTCATCGTGCTCGCCTTCACCTGGACCGGCCCGGCCGAGCCCCGGGAGCAGCGCGCGCTCGAGTGGGTCGAGCGGGACGTCCTCCAGTGCACGGACCCGATCGACGACGCCTTCAGCGCGCCGAGAAGTTGATGGTCCCGTCCGCCTTGAGCGGCACGGTGAAGCGCTCGAAGCTCAGGATGCCCTCGAGGCGGTAGCCGAGCGAGCCGGTGCGCATCTTGGCGAACAGCTCCTTGTCGCTCTCGTCGGAGAAGGCCGGCGTGTTGACCTCGAAGGCGGTCTCGTTGTTGGCCGGGATGGACTCGCCCAGGTCGAGGTCGCCCTCGCCCACCGGGCGCTCCTCGAGGAACACCTTGTAGACCAGCCGCTTGATGTGGATGCTGAAGGTGTTGTCGTTGACCAGCGCGATGTCGAAGTTGACCCGCGCCTCGCTGGCGCTGTAGCGCTCGACGTTGGCGTCCGAGACGGTGAACCGGGGCAGCCTGGGGAGCGGCAGCGCGCCCGTGTCCAGGGCCTCTACCTGCAGGGGCCCACCCGGGGTGTCGAGCTTGCAGGTCACCGCCAGCCGGTACGGGGCGCCGGGCTTCTCGAGGAAGGCGAACAGGGCCTGGTCCTCGGTCGGGTAGGTCGCCCGCGCGGTCATCTCGAGCGGCAGCTTGCCCTGCGCGGCCAGCTCGCCCGGGGCCGGCAGCTCGCCACCCGCCGCCTCCAGCCCCTCGACCGTGAAGCTCCAGGTGCAGCCCGTGACCGCGGCCGGCCGCTCGTCGGTCGAGACGAGCTCGAGCTTGAAGGCCGCCTGGCAGCCGGCGAACGACTGCTCCTCGAAGGCGACCTTGCGCACCTCGAACATGGGCTGGGCGTAAGGCTTGGCACCCTCCGTCGGCTTGACCCCGGCCTGCTTCCCGTTGCAGCCAGCCGCGGCGATCAGCGTCAGGCAGACCCCCAGGGCAACACACAGCGCGCCGTGTTTCATGGCGACCTCCCGTGGACCACGAGGCATCGAGTTACCGGGACGCAGTCTAAGCGCCGGAGAAAAAATCTTCAATGAGGTTGGGGGGCGACCGGCGGCGGGTCCGGTCACAGGGGCATGCACAGACCCTTGAGGCCCGTGTGGCGGTAGAGGCAGGTGGTCCCGCCGGGGCAGTCGGGCGTCTGCAGGTTGCACTCCACCCGGCAGGTGTAGGTGGGGGTGAAGTTGGCGTCCCACATCATGCAGCCGATGCAGAACAGCGACGAGTCGCACAGCAGCCCGGCCGCGGCGTCGCAGTCCGTGTCGGCCATGCACGCCCCGCCCTCCGGGATGCTCCCGCCCGACACGCAGGTCCCCGTGGCCCCGTCGCAGGTCCAGCCCTGCAGGCACTCGTCGTCCGTCGCGCAGCCCTCGCGCAGGCAATCACCGCTCTGGGCGTCGCAGGTCGAGCCCTCGGGGCAGGCCCCGTCCGAGCAGCGGCACTTGCCCTCGGGGCCGCAGGTGAAGCCGGCCGGGCAGTCCTGGTCCGAGCGGCAGCCCGACACGCACTGGCAGGTGAGCTGGTCGCAGAACGTGCCCGGGCCGCAGTCCGGGCAGCAGCTCGCCGCCTGGCAGGCGTGGGTGGCCAGGTTGCAGACCTGGTCGAGCGCGCAGTCGGCGTCCGCGTCGCAGCCGGGCTGGCACAGGCCGCTGGAGGCGTCACACCACTCGCCGGCCGGGCAGGTCTCCGGCGTGCAGCCCGCCACCACGCAGCGCTGTTCCACGCAGTGCTGGTCGCGCGAGGGGCAGTCCTCGTCGGTCAGGCACTCGGGCTGGCAGCTCCCCTCCACGCAGCGCGGCAGGGCCGGATCGAGGCAGTCCCCGTCGGCCAGGCATCCCAGGCAGAGCCCGTGGGGCAAGGCGGCCGGGTCGCACAGCTGCTCGCCGGGGCAGTCCCGCCGGGAGCGGCAGCCCGGCAGGCAGACCGTCTCGATGCACAGGTTGCCCACCGGACACTGGCCGTCCTGGACGCACTCCACGCAGGTGAGCCCCACGGGATCGCACACCCCCGCAGCGCAGTCCGCGTCGGTCTGGCAGCGCTCCACGCAGGCGTGCTCCAGGCACGCCTCGCCGGCCAGGCAGTCGGCGTCCACGGCGCAGGCTACGCAGGCGCCCTGGGGCCCGAGCTCGGGCAGGCACAGCAGCCCCTCGGGGCAGTCGCGCGCGGAGCGGCAGCCCGGCGCGCAGACCTGCGCCAGGCACAGCGTGCCGATCTCGCAGTCGCCGTCCTGCAGGCACTCCACGCAGGCCCCGCGGGTGGCGTCGCAGCGCAGGCCGGGGCAGTCGGCGTCGGAGGCGCAGCTCGGCTGGCAGGCGTCCTGCAGGCAGGCCTCGCCCGGCGCGCAGTCGGCGTCCGCGCGGCAGGCCACGCAGGCGCCGTGGGGCGGGCGCGCGCCCAGGCAGAAGAGCTCGCCCGGGCAGTCGCGATCGGCCCGGCAGCCGCTCACGCACAGGCCGCCCTCGCAGATCGCGCCCAGCGCGCAGCCGGCGTCGCCCACGCACTCCGGCGCGGCCTGGCAGGCGTGCGCCACGCAGCGCTCGCCCGGGTCGCAGTCCCCGTCCGCCAGGCACTCGGCCTGACCGCAGCTCCCGTCCAGGCAGGCCTGGCCGTCCGGGCAGTCCCCGTCCGCCAGGCACAGCGCGGGCCGCTCCTCCGGGTCGCAGCCCGGCGCAGCGAGGAGCAGGGTCAGGGCCAGCCCGGCGAACGATCCGCCGGACAGGACGCGACGACGCGAGCACGTCCCCCGCAGCATGGCTCCTCCTCTCCTCCCCGGGCCCGCCTCAGGGCGCGGCCGGGCGCAGGCTCCACAGCTCGCCCTCGGGGTACTCGAAGCGCACGAAACCCTGGTCGGGCGCGAAGTACTCGTCGAGCTGGTGGTTGCTGCCCTGGGTGTCGGTGCGCGTGTGCACCAGGTGGTAGGCCTGGTAGGACCCGGCCGGGACGGTCACGCTGCCCAGGCCGCCGTTGTCGTAGCGGTGCGTCTCGCTGCCGCCCTCCTCCAGGGCGGAGGTGGTGGTCCAGTTCTGCACCGTCTGCCCGTACTGGTTCACCAGCGGGTAGGGCAGCACCTGGAGGGGGGTCACGAAGGTGCGGGTGACCACCTGCATGCCCTCGACCACCTCCTCGCCCAGCAACAGCAGGCCGGTGTCGACCGTCTGGTACCAGCGGGTGGCGATCAGGTTGTTGTTCTGCCGGTAGAGCACCTTGATGGCCTCGAGGCCCTCGCGGTACTCGGTGTCGATGGCCGCCACCTCGCGAGTGCCGTCCAGGATGACGCCCTGGTAGTCGATGTCGAACTCCTCGACCAGCCCCACCTGCAGCTTGACCCAGGCCGCGATGTCCGGGGGCGGCAGCTCCTCGCCGTCCTCGCCGCAGGCCGTCAGCCCGAGCCCCAGCACGCACAGCCACGCCACGTGTCTCATGACTTCCACCTCGCTCAGGTAAAGGTCCGCATCAGCTCCCGGGCCCTGGCGGTCGAGCGCTCCAGCACCTCGGCGTGCAGCGAGCGGCCGTGGGCGTCCATGGTCACCACGGCCGGGAAACGCTCCACCTCGATCACCCACATGGCCTCGGGCGGCCCGAACTCCTCCAGCCTGTGCACCGCCCGGACCTGCTTGACCGCCTGCGCCAGCAGCACGGCCAGCCCCCCGATGGCGTGCAGGTACACGGCGCCGTGGAGCTTGCAGGCCTCGAGCGTGCGCGGCCCCATGCCGCCCTTGCCGATCACCCCGCGCAGCCCGTAGCGCCTGATCACCTCGTGCTCGTAGGGCTCCTCGCGGATCGAGGTGGTCGGCCCGGCGGCCACGAAGCGCCAGCCCGCGCCGTCGCGGGCCACCACCGGCCCGCAGTGGTAGATGATCCCTCCGCGCAGCAGCTCGCGCACCTCGGCCGCGTCGGACTCGACCATGTACTTGTGGGCCGCGTCGCGGGCGGTGATCATCACCCCGCTGATCTCCACCTCGTCGCCGACCGCCAGCGCGCGGATGGCGGCCTCGTCCACGGGCAGCCGGATCGCCTTGTTCGCCATGGCCGTCACCTCCGCCCGCTCACCCGTAGACCGGCTGGCCGCGCTCCAGGCGCAGGCTCCGCCGCCGGTAGGCCCAGCACATGTAGCTGACGGAGACGAAGAACGAGGCCGGCACCCGGTGCCGCAGCCCGAGCTTCACCCCGAACACCGTGGTCTGGCCGCCGAAGCCCATCGGGCCCACCCCGAGCTGGTTCACCTTGCCCAGCAGCTCCGCCTCCACGGCCGCTAGCTCGGGGTCCGGGTTCACCTCGTCCACCCGGCGGAAGAGCTGGGCCTTGGACTCGAGGTAGGAAGTGGCCCGGTCGCCGCCCACACCCACCCCCAGCACGCCCGGCGCGCAGCCGAAGCCCTGGGCCTGCAGGGCCGCGTCCAGGATGCAGGCCTTGACGCCCCGCCAGTCGCGCCCGGCGCCCAGGCGATCGTCGGGCAGGCTGTACTGGATGCCCACGTTCTCGCAGCCGCCGCCCTTGAGCACGAGGGAGGCGCGCAGCGCCCCAGGCTCCTCGACGCCGTGGCAGGTGACGAAGGGCGCGCCCAGGCCGGTGTTGTCGCCCGAGTTCTTGCCGCTTACCGGCGACACCGCGTTGGGCCGCAGGAAGCTCTGGCGGGTCGCCTCGGCGGCCGCGGCGCGGGCGGCGCGCTCGATCAGCCAGGGGCCCACGTCCGGGCCGTGCTCCACGTGCAGGATGAGCGTGCCGGTGTCCTGGCAGATGGGCATCGAGCGCGCGCGCGCCTCGGCGCAGTTCTTCAGGATCCAGTCGAGGGTCGAGCGCGCCCGGCCCTCCTCGCGGTCGCGCGCCGCGACGAGCGCGGCCTCCACGTCCGCAGGCAGATCGGTCGAGGTGCGCCGGATGAGCTCCAGCAGCCAGGCGGTGAGCTGTCTCTCGTCCACGGGTGTTCCTCCGCCGCGCCCCGGCGCCTCAGGTCTCGAGCATGGCCGCGCGCACCTCGGCCTCGCTGGCGATGCCGGCCCGGCCGCCCAGGGCGCGGCACTTGAGCCCGGCCGCCGCGCTGGCGAAACGCATGCACTCCCGCAGCGCCAGGCCCTTGAGCTGGGCGTGCAGGAAGGCGCCGTGGTACACGTCGCCGGCCCCGGTGGTGTCCTGCACCGGCACCTCGAGCGCGGGCACGCTCACGAAGTCGTCCCCGCGCAGGCCCACCGAGCCGTCCTCCCCCAGGGTGACCACCACCGTGTGGGGGCCGCGCTCGCGCAGCCTGCGCAGGTTCGCGGCCAGCGCGCCGCCGCCCAGCTCGACCGCGAAGCGCTCGCTGGCCACCAGCAGATCGGTCAGCCCGAGCAGCTCCTCGGAGCCCGGGCGGGGGGTGCCGGCGTCGTACATCACCGTGACGCCCTGCCGGCGGGCCTCGCGCGCGGCGTGGAGCTGGGCCTCCATCTGCACCCCGTCGACGTGCAGCGCCCGCGCGCCGGCCAGCAGCCCCAGCGGCACCTCGTCCGGCCGGATCAGGCTCACGTCCCCGCGGGTCCAGTAGATGTTGCGCCGTCCGCTGGGCCGCTCGATGGCGATGAAGCTCACGGGCGAGACCCGGCCCGGCTCCACGACCAGGCCCGAGGTGGCCACGCCGGCCTCCTCCAGCCCCTGGCGGATGAGCTGGCCGAAGACGTCGTCCGAGACCTTGGCCACCACGGCGGTGCGGTTCCCCAGCGCGGCCAGGGTGCACAGCGCGGTCGCCACCGGCCCGCCGCCCTGGAGGCTGAAGGCCTCGAGCTCCGTCTTCGTGTCCACCTCGGGGTGGCGGGGCACCACGCCGAGCAGATCCAGCGTGGCGTGGCCCACTCCCACGACGTCGAACGGCATGTCCACCTCCGCGATTCGCCGTGTCGCAGTCTAGCCCTTGGAACAGGATTCTTGAAGGGAAAAATGGCCGCCGGAGGTGGGCTTGCGCGCAGGCGCTTCGGCACTCGCCACCAGGCCCGCCCTCACAGCGCCCTGGCGCGCTCCTGCAACGCGACGTCGTCGGGGTCGGTCGGGGCGAGGGTGATGCCGTGGGGGGCGGGCTTGCCCGTCGAGTCCACGTGCACGAAGCTGATGAAACCCTCGAGGAGGAACTCGTTGCTGGCGTTGTCCTGGAGCCGCACGTGGGCGACCAGGCGGCTCGTCCCGGCCAGCACCACCCGGCTCTCGAAGCGGATCACCTGGCCGTTCCTGACTGGCCGCTTGAACTGCATGCCGTGGATGTTCACGCACAGGATGCGCTCGGGCAGCGTCAGGCTGGACGCGGCGATGAAGCCCGACTCCACGAACCACAGGGCGGTCTGGCCCGCGAACAGGGTGCCGTGGTGGTTGAGGTCCGCGTTCCTGACCAGCCTGCAGCTCGCGTGGGTCTTGAAGGGCATGCCGCCTCCCGTGTGGTTGCCTGGAGGGTACCCCAACCCGCGCCTGGCTTGAAGCCCCAAGGACAATCCGGGATACTGGGGCGCACCGAGCCTGGAGCTTCTCGGGGGTCGGAGCAGGGAGGCGAGCATGCGCAAGGCGGTCTCCGCGGGGTGGATGGTCCTCGTGCTCACGGGCGCGGCCGGCGCCCTGGCCCAGCCGGTGCTGGTGCTCGACGACCCGCTGCGCGGCTCGTCGCAGGGCACGGTCCAGGGCGGCGAGCTGTCCGCGGACGGCTGGCGGGTCACCGCCACCAGCGATCACGTCTACTGGCACGTGCCCACGCTGCGCGCGGGCGCGGTCGAGTTCTCCGTGCGCGGCCTCCGGCCGGCCGAGGACCGGCCCGGGTTCGAGGACAAGTCCGAGCTGTTCCACATGTACGACTGGACCTACCAGAACGCGGACACCGACTACACGGGCTACCGCAACAACCCCTTCAAGCACTTCATCCGCAAGACCGGCGCGGCCGACACGCGGCCGGGCAAGACCGACGCCCTGGAGCTGGTGTGGGTGATCGGGGCGAACTACATGGAGCCCGACACCGGGGTGCTGTCCTGGGACCCCGCCACCACCTACCGCTTCCGCGAGGAGTGGGGTCCGGACGGGGGCGGGAACTGCGTCATCCGCACCTACCGCGACGGGGTGCAGATCATGGAGATGTCCGAGCCGGGCGAGTGGGCGCCGGCCGGCCACGCGGTGCGCATCGGCGTCGCCCGCCTCACGGTGGACTCGGGCGCCCCGCTGGACGCGGTGTTCTCCGACCTGCAGGTCTGGAGCACCTCGGGGGATCCCGATCCCGGCCTGGAGCCCGCCGACCCCGACGACCCGCCCCTCGGGCCGACCCGGGTGGTGTCCAACTCGCTGGTGGACGACAACGGCGCCTTCCTCGGCCTGGGCGCGACCTACATGAGCGCGCTGTGGCAGGCCAGGAACAACCGCGCGCTGCTGCAGAGCGACCTCGCCTTCCTGGCCGCGCGCGGCTTCAACTACATCCGCGTCCTGGCGCAGGTCGGCGGCTGCGAGTACTGGGGCGGGCTGGAGATCGTCCCGGTGGCCCAGCTCGACGGCTGCGAGGGCGAGCTCGCGCCCTGGCCCGACTACGCCGAGCAGCTCGACGCCCTGCTCGACCTGGCCTTCGCGGCCGGGCTGCGCGTCCAGATCACCATCTTCGGCTCGGGCGACGTGGTGGTCGGGGGCGCCGCGGGCCGGCTCGGGCTGGTCGACGCGCTGGTCGCCCACCTGGCCGGCCGCGAGCACCAGGTCATCCTGCTCGAGGTGGCCAACGAGGGCTGGCAGACCGGCTTCCCCGGCCCCGAGGGCCTGGACGAGATGCAGGCCCTGGCGCAGTACATCGCCGACCGCACCAGCATCCCCGTGGCGGTGACCTCGAACCACGGGGTGAACAGCGCGGACGAGGTCTACGCCGGGGTGCCGGCCGACATCGCCACCTGGCACTTCAGCCGGGACCTCGGCCAGGACGACGGCTGGGGGCCGGTCTACGACTGCTGGTTCCTGGAGACCCTGCCCGGGGTCCCGCCGGGGAGCTCCAACGAGCCCATCGGCCCGGGCGCCTCCGTGGCCTCCGAGGAGCGCCCCATCCGGCTGGTCATGGCCGCGGCCTACGCCTGGGTGGCCAAGCTGCCCATGTACGTGTTCCACACCTCGGCCGGCGTCCGCCACCAGGTGGCCTTCGAGGACATGGCCGGGGTGAGCGACTTCGTCCACCTGCGCCACATCCTGCCGGGCGACGTGGCGAGCTGGGCGCGCAACGACGGCAAGGAGGCGGCCGCGCCGTTCACCGCCTACGCCGGCGGCCAGCCGGACCGCTACCGGCCCGAGCTGGCCTCGGAGGACGGCTGCGTGCAGAACATCGGCGCGCGCAAGGGCGCGCTGTTCGTGGCGCTGCCCATGGGCATCGGCCCGGCCGGGCTGACCCTGCAGGCGCGCGAGCCGCTGACCTTCAAGGTGTTCCACCCGCTGACCGGGGAGGTGCTCGGGGAGCCCAGCCTGGCCGCGGGCGAGCAGCTCCACCTGCCCCAGGGGCCGGAGGCCTACATCCTGACCAACGCAGAGACCTCGAGCCAGCCCGGCACGAACGACGCGGCCTTCGTGTCCCAGGACGTGCCCGCGTCGCTCGCGCCCGGAGAGGCCCGCGCGGTGAGCGTGCGCATGCGCAACACCGGCACCTCGAGCTGGAGCGCCGCGCTCAGCTACCGCCTGGGCTCCCAGGCCCCCCAGGACAACAACACCTTCGACGGCGGCCGCGCCGAGCTCCCGGCCGGGGTCGTGGTGGCCCCGGGCGAGGAGGTGACCATCACCGTGAACCTCACCGCGCCGGCCGCGCCCGGCGTGTACACCTTCCAGCGGCGCATGCTGCGGGAGAACGTGGAGTGGTTCGGCGCGTTCACCCCGCCGGTGGACATCACCGTCAGCGAGCCGCCGGACGGCGGCCTCGACGGCGGAGACGACGGCGAGGACGGCGGCCAGGACGCGGCCGACGCCGAGGACGGCGGGCCGGACGGCGGGCCGGACGCCGGCCCGGACGCCGGGGACGGGGGCCAGGACGACGCCGACGGCAGCCCCGGGACCGACGGCGACGCGGTGGAGGGCGGCGCGGGCTGCGGCTGCGGCACCGGCTCGGCGGGCGCGCTCGGCCTGCCGCTCGCGCTCGGGCTGCTGGCCTGGCGCCTCCGCCGGCGCGAGGCTTGAGCCCGGCCTACCCCGAACCCGATACCCGACTCCCGGCACCCGCGTTCCAAGCCCGGGGGTCAGTAGGCCTGCAGCTTGATCGGCCAGTTGCTGGCCACGGTGCCGCCATCGATCTCCAGCACCTTGCCGGTCACCCAGCTGCTGGCCGGGGAGGCCAGGTACAGGGCGGCCAGCGCGATGTCCTCGGGGGTGCCCAGCCGGGCCATGGGGGTCAGGGCCTCCATCTTCTGCTGGAGCCCGTCGGTCTCCAGGAAGGGCGCCAGCGCGTCGGTGCGGATGGCGCCCACCGCCAGCGCGTTGACCCGCACCCGGGGGGCGAACTCGCAGGCCAGCAGGCGGGTCAGGTGCGAGAGCGCGGCCTTGACCGCGCCGTAGGCCGAGAACCCGACCTCGACCAGGTGGGAGAGCGCCGTGGAGATGTTGATGATGCTGCCGCCCGCGCCGGACAGCATGTGCGGGATGACCTTCTGCGACAGCATGAAGGCCGAGGTGACGTTGAAGTGGAAGGCCCGGTCCAGGTCCTCGGGGTCCTGGTGCAGGGCCAGGATGGGCAGCGCCCCGCCGGCCACGTTGACCAGCACGTCGATGCGCCCGAGCTCCGCCATCGCGCGCGCCACCACGGCGTCGAGCTGGACGCCCTCGTTGACGTCGCAGGGCACGGCCAGCGCCCGCGCGCCCAGGGCCCGGCACTCGCGGGCCACACGCTCGATCTCGTCGGGCGTGCGCGAGAGGCAGACCACCGAGGCGCCCGCCTCGGCCAGCCCCAGGGCGATGGCGCGGCCGATCCCGCGTCCGGCGCCGGACACGATGGCCGCTCGCTGATCCAACCGGAAGCGCTCGAGCATGGGGTCTCTCCTCCAGGCGTCCTGGGGTGGTTTGCGGTCCCTTGTACCAGAGTCGGGCGCGGGCGCAAGGAGTTGACCCGGGCAGGCGGGCCTCGCTAGGCTCTGGAGTCAGGGCGGAGACGGCTCCGAGGTGGATCGAACGGCGAAAGGACGAGCCATGGCCCTGTGCCCGAAGTGCGGCGCCCAGCTCCCCCCGGCGGACCAGTTCTGCGGCGCCTGCGGCGCCGACCGGTTCAAGGACAGCGAGGGCAAGGGCAGCGCGGACCGGGCCATGTCCCAGGCCCGCGGCTGGATCCTCGCGGTCGGCATCATCTACGCGCTGAGCGGCCTGGCGTTCTACCTGCTGCTGCGGGACAACCTGCCCGAGGGCGCCGGGGCCACGCTGCTGGCCACCAACTTCGGCCTGTGCGCGATCCACGTCGGGCTGTTCTTCTGGGCCCGCACGGCGCCGTTCCCGGCCGCGGTGGTGGCGCTGGTGCTGTTCATCACCGTCCACGTCGCCAACGCCATCCTGGACCCCACCACCCTCGCCCAGGGCCTGATCGTGAAGGCCCTGTTCCTGGGCGCGCTCATCCGGGCGGTCAGCCTCGGCCACAAGGCGACCAGGGCCGGACAGCGCTCCGGCGGGGATCCCCTGCCCTGAACCTGCCCGGTTCCACGGACGCGCCCGGCCAGGCCGGCGCGCCGGGCGAGGCGGACGCGCCGGTCGAGTCGGGCCCGGCGGACGCGGCCGCCGCGCCGAGCTGCGGCGCCTGCGGCGCGGCGCTCCGGCCGGGGGCGCGCTTCTGCGGCCGCTGCGGGGCCTCCAGCCTCCCGGCGGCGGCCCCCGCGCCGGAGGCCCCGGCCCGGCCCCTCGAGGGCGGCGGAGGGCTGTTCGCGGCGCTCGGCGCCTACTTCGCGGTGCTCACCACCGTGCTGGTGATCCTGGCCAGGCAGGATGCGGGCATCGAGCTGCTGCGCGTCGTCGACTACGTCATCGTCGGCGTCGGCGTCCTCGGGATGGCCGTCTACCACCGCGCCAACCTGCGCCTGCTCGGGCTCCCCAGGCTCGACGCGCGCGGCCTGCCCCCGCTGCTGCTCGGCCTGGGCGTGATCGCCCTGGTCCTGGTCGTGCTGCAGGTGACCATGCCCTTCATGTTCATGGACGAGACCGGCCCCTACCGGCTGGCGGGCAAGAGCCTGGCCTACATGCTCGTCGACTTCGCGGTCCTGCCGGCCCTCGGCGAGGAGCTGGTCTTCCGCGGGGTGGTGCTGTCGGGCCTGCTCGGGGTGTTCCAGGCGCGCACCGCGGCGCTCGTCTCGGCCATGCTGTTCGCCACCATCCACCTGTCGCCGCTCGGGTTCCTGCACCTGGGCATCCTCGGGTACATCCTGGCCCGGGTGCGGCTCGGCACCGGCTCGCTGTGGCCGTGCATGCTCATCCACGGGGGCTACAACGCGGTCATCTGCCTGCTGGCCTGGTGACGGCGGCGCCGCGTCCGGCCCCAAAAACTGTTGCCTCCCCAGGGCCCTTGTGGTTAGTTCCCCGGGCGCTACGCGAGGCGCGGAGGACGGATCATGGGCAAGAAGAAGACGGGCAAGGCGAAGGCGGGCGGCGGACCGGTCGAGCGGCTGGCGGCCATCCTGGCCGGCGGGGAGCCGGGCGAGCTCGGACCCCTGGCGACGGAGCTCGGCCTGACCGAGGGCGACCTGCGGGGCGGGCTGGACAAGGCCCGCGCGCTCACCAAGGCCCCGGATCCCCGCCAGGTGACGGCGCTCCCGGCCGCGCTGCAGCTCGCCTTCGTGTCCCTCGCGGCGGAGGCCCAGGACGACGAGCAGCTCAACGATCTCCTGAGCATGACGGCCGACAAGGACGTCAAGAAGGAGGCCCGCCGGGCGCTCCACCTGCTGCAGTCCCGCGGGGTCAAGGTGGACATCCCCGTGGAGCGCGGGGCTAGCGTGCTCGACCGCCCGGTCGAGGAGAAGCTCGAGGAGCTGCCCTGCTACCTGTCGCCGGTCGGCGGCAACGGCAGCCGCATGGTGCTCCTGGCCCGCTACACCCACGGCGGCGTGGCCGTGCACCAGGGCGAGATCAATGATCAGGACGGGCTGGCGCAGTTCGCCGGCGGGGTGATCGGGCGGAACCGCTACCGGAAGCTCCTGGGCGAGCTCGAGGTCCAGGCCGACGGCGGGCTGCTCGGCATCTCCTTCGCCGAGGCGCGCTGGCGGGTGGCCCAGGCCGCCGAGCTCACCCGCAAGGCCGGCAAGTCGCTGCCCGACGGTTACCTGGAGGCCTCCGGGGAGCTGGGCGAGGTGCAGGCCGGCGCGGCCGGCCCGGACCCGCGCGCGCTCCTGCCGGCGGAGTCCCTGGGCGACACGGCGGAGCTGCTGTCCAAGGCCGGCGAGCTGTTCGAGCACCCGGCCTTCGCCGACTGGCTGCCCGAGGAGGACGTGCTCAAGCTGGTCGACGAGAAGATCAAGGAGGTCGAGTCGAGCCAGGTGGCCATCAACGACGAGCAGCGGGTGGACGGGGTGAACCGCGCGCTCGACGCCGGGGTGGCCGCGCTGATCGACGGCGACCGGCGCGCCCGGCTGGTGGCCCGCGTGCTGGAGCAGGCCGCCATCTTCCAGCGCCTGGACAAGCCGGCGCTCGCCCGCCAGGCCGCGGCCGCGGCCTACGAGCTGGAGAAGCCCGATCTCGAGCCGGTCAAGAGCGTGTTCCTCTCGCGCATGCTGCGCCGGGTGCTGCGCAGCCCGGAGGACATCGTCGGCGGATTCAAGAAGCCCGGCGAGGCCCCGGCCGCGCCCGAGGCGCCCGCCGATCCCGCCAACCTGATCGTCAAGCCCTGAGCCCGCGCGAGGCCTTCCCTCCCCTCCTGGCAGAGAATACAATCGAGCCGGGGACGGTTCCGTTCCACGGAGGGCAACGCAATGCGAGGGATCCTGGCGGGGATGGGCGCGCTCCTGGCGACGGCCGTGGGGTGCACGACGCAGCCTGCGCCCGGTTTGACCGCTGCGGAGACGGCGTACGTGGCGGCCATCTGCGGCGCCTACGAACGCTGCTCGCCGGAGTGGGGTCGGCTCTGGGTGAGCCAGCCGGTCTGCGAGGAGACGCTCGGCGATATTCTGGCCAAGCACATCGCCGAGGTGGCCCTGCGCCACGCGCCGGACGAGGCCAGCCTGGCCTGCGCCGCGTGGATCGAGGAGTTACTCTGTCAGGTGCCCGACGCGCACACCGGCTGGATGGACGGATGGCTCGCCCAATTGCCACCCAGCAGCGGGGGGCGATTCCCGGACTTCTTCAGCTCAAAGAGAACCGCGTGCGAAGAGACGGCGGCCGCCTGGTCCGTGCCCAACACCCGCGATCCGGTACTGTCTGAACCCGGAGCGGAGTGCAGTGGCACCTACAGCTGCCAGGGCAGCTCGACCTGTCTCGCCTTTCCACTCGAAGGAGGTGGCTGCGGGCGTTGCGTGCCGCGGGTCGGAGAGGGCGAGGCGTGCGATCAGGCCGAATGCACGGACGGGCTCTTCTGCGCGCCGGACTCGTTCTGCAGGCCCCTGGACCTCAAGGCCTGCCAGGCCCCCATCGAGTGCGAATCCTCCCTCGGCTACCGCTGCGGCGCGGATCAGCACTGCGAGAAGATCCCCCTGGGCGAGAATTGCCTCGATGACTTTGGGCTCGATGGTCTGCGGTGCATCGCTGGGCTGACCGCGGAGCGTTCTCCACTCGATGGACCCTGCGAAGCCGATGGAGATTGCGCGCTCCACGACGGCCTGACCTGCCTGGGAGGCCGCTGCAGCCTCCCGGCAGACAGAGGGGGAGTCTGCGAGATCGACCGGGGCTGCCTCGGGGATCTGCTCTGCATCGGCGGAAGATGCACGGACCGCGCAGGTCCCGGCGAGCCATGCGACTGGTTCGGAGGCAGCCGTGACCCGGCGATCCTCTCTCGGGTGCACACCTGTCAACTGCCCCTGTACTGCGTCGAGGGGATCTGCGTCCAGGATCACATTCTCGGCATGGGGGAGCCATGTGCCCGGATCGGTTGCTGCCTGAGCCACTATGCCATGGGCCGCTGCAGCTCGGGCTTCTGCGGGTTCCTGGGTGAAGGACCACCGGTCTGCCAGCCGCGCGGGACCGTGGGGGATGAATGCGATCCGGGGTACCGGAGCGCCGAGAACTGCGGACCCTACGCGGTCTGCCTGTACGTGGGTGCCGAGCTCGGGATGTACCGCTGCGTCGCCTACCGCCACATCGGAGAGCCCTGCGATCCGGAGCCATGCGATGGCATGACACCGTGCCCACCCACCTGCCACCCGGACGCGATCTGCGGGGAGGATCACACCTGCAGGCTGAAGAGCCCGCTGGGCGGCCCATGCAGCGAGACCTCGGAGTGCCGGGTCCTGAGACCTGAGCTCGACGTCGAGTGCCGGGGCGCCTGCCAGGGTGGGGAGTTCTCCGGCATGCCTTGCCTCTCTTCCTCCAACTGCGGTTCCGGCCGCTGCGCGGGCACCTGCACGGACATGAGCGAGCCCTGGAGTTTCTGCGCCCCCTGATGGTACCTTCCCCGGAGGTCGACCTTCACCGACCGAGGGGAGGAGCCCATGCCGACCTGCCCGAGCTGCGGCTTCGAAGATCGCGATCGCGACGCGCGCTTCTGCTCCAAGTGCGGGGGGGAGATCCCGGCCGCGGCCGGCGCCAGCCTGCCCAGGGAGCCCGGGCCCGCGGTGCCCGGGGAGCTCGACCCCAAGGCGGCGGCCAAGCGGCGGAAGTGGCGCGTGATGCTCCTGGGCGCCCTGGTCCAGGTCCCGATCGTGATCGCGGTGATCTTCTTCGTGGGCAAGGGCTGCGGGGTGGCCGAGGGGTCCCTGGTGGCCCAGGGCCAGCCGTTCGGCGACTTCACCTTCAAGGCCGTGCAGTGCCGCTCGGGCGAGCGCATGAACTTCTTCGGCGCCGTGGTGCTCGGCAACGGGCCGAACGACGGCGGGGTGATCGTGGGCGACGACCCGCTCCAGGGCCGGTACGTCAAGATCGAGGTGCCGGGCTCCTGCAAGCCGCCCGACCTCGAGGTGTGCACCGAGATCCTGGTGGACAAGACCAAGTGCTCGATCTACGAGCCCCGCCTGGAGCGCACCAACACCACGGTGAACGACATCCGCCTGATCGACGGCAGCCTGAAGCTGCAGTGCGCCTACCCCGAGGGCGGCACCCTCAAGGCCGAGCTCAAGTTCGAGAGCTGCGACTAGCGACCCCGGCGACAGGAGGTCAGCCCTCGATGCGCGTCCTGCTGTTCCTCGCGAGCGTCCTCGCCCTCTTCCCCTCCCCGCTCCCGGCCGCGGAGGCCCGCCCGATCGTGGCCGTCTTCGACGTGGAGCTGCGCAGGGTCTCGTTCCCCAGGGACGTCAGGGAGTCGCTGGCCGACTACCTCTCGGGCCTGCTCGCCCAGCGGGGCTTCCAGGTGGTGCCGCGCTCCCAGCTCCAGGAGCGCCTGCAGAGCCAGAAGCAGGCCTCCTACAAGAGCTGCTTCGAGGAGTCGTGCCAGATCGAGCTGGGCAAGGAGCTGGCTGCCGACAAGTCGCTGGCCACGCAGGTGATGAAACTCGGCGCCAAGTGCCGGGTGACGCTCACGCTCTACGACCTCAGGCGGGCCGCCAGCGAGGCGGCCGGGGTGGCCTCCGGGGCGTGCAGCGAGGATGGCGTGGTGGCGGCCCTCGAGGAGGCGCTCGCCACCCTGCTCGGGACGGGTTCCAGCTCGCCTGCCGGCGCGAAGCCGGGGATGGCCCCTGGGCCGATCGACACCCGGCCCGGCCAGGACGTGTCCGCCCTCGACCGCTGGGAGGTGCTCAACGGAGAGTGGCGCATGCGCGGGGGCGCCATTCTCGGTCGTGGAGAGGGCGACCAGGGCGCCCACCTCATCCTGAAACACGAGCCCATGGCCGACTTCGTGCTCGACACCACGGTCGAGCACCTCGCCGGGCCCCATGGCGGCGTACACGCCGGCTGCCGCTACGAGGTCTACGCAGGCGGACCGCTCCACCGCTTCCGGGGAGGCACGGTCGACATCCAGGGGCCCTGCCTCTACCTGGTGCAGTCCGGCTGGGTCAGCGGCCACATCGGTCACCAGGGGACCTGGAGCCAGGTCCTGCCGGCAGACACCAAGGACGCCAAGAAATGCCCCGAGGCCGCCCGGGGCCGCATGCGGGTGCGCCACGAGAGCCTCGGCAGCAAGCAGCGGCTCTACGTCGACGGGAAGCTGGTCGCGGAGATCACGGATCCTGCCCATCCCCGGGGCAACCCCCTGCTCTACGTCGCCAGCGGCCACGCCACGGTGAGCTTCAGCGACATCCGCCTGTACATCCCGGACCGGGACAGCATCCCGCCGCCCGGGCCGCCCTCACCCGTGCCCGCGGTGGCCCTGGGACCCATCGAGGACCTCACGGACCTCTCGAAGTTCGAGATCCTGAACGGCCGCTGGTGGACCCAGGAGGGCGCCATCCACGGCTCCGGCGGACACCTCCTGCTCAAGGGCGAGCCGTTCCGGGACTTCGATCTCGAGTTCACGGTGGAGCACGTCTCCGGCCCGATGCTCGGGCTCGCCGGAGGGTTCCGCCACGAGGTCGTACCCGGCGGCGCGAAGTCCTTCCGCGGCGGAACGGCCATCAACCAGGGCCTGACCTTCAACTTCATGCTCAGCGGCGCTTTCATGCCGTTCGTGGGCCTCGGCGGCCAGTGGTACCTCGTCCACCCGGAATGGAAGGCGTGGCGCGCGTTCGAGCCGCTCAAGAGGCACCCGACCCGGGTGCGCATCGAGGGCCGGGGCGATCGCATCCGCGTGCTTGTCGACGGCGAGCAGGCCGACGAGTTCCGCGAGAGCCGGTTCCTCGAGGGGAGCATCCTCTTCTGGGTCCAGGACCCCGCCCAGGTCAGCCGCTTCTACGGCATCAGGCTCCGTCGGGGCTAGGTGGTCGAGCTGCGCTCAGGGGGCGGGCGCGGTCTGGAAGGTCGCCTCGGCGCCGATGCCGGGCCGCTCGGGGATGCCCAGGTCCGCCAGGGGGCCCAGCTTCGAGCCCTTGACGGCCGTGGTCAGCGTCAGCCGGTAGCAGGTCTGGGGCAGCAGGAAGGCGTCCTGGCTGGCGGTGGCCGGGTTGATCAGCACCAGGGCCGGGTCCATCGCGTCCACCGCGGCGCCCGAGCCGAGCTCGGTCCAGGTGACCTCCAGGCAGCCCTCCGCCCCGGGGGTGGCCGAGGCCAGCAGCACGCTCGTCTCGCTGATCGAGGCGCCGTCCACCGCACCCGAGAAGTACACCATCGGCTGCACGGCGGGATCCACGTCCACGGCCCCGTCCAGCGGCAGGTAGACCACCTCCAGGGCGTCCGGGGCCTCGACCACCGGATCCCCGCAGGCGCCGAGCAGGCCCGCCAGCGCGAGCAGGGCGAGCGAGCCGAGCAGCAGCTTCCGAGTCCTCGTGGCGCGCATGATAGGTTCTCCCGGGCCCCGTCAGGGGCCGACCTCGAAGCCGGAGCGGATGGTCACGCCGAGCGGATCCGTGCGGCCCCCGTCCGTCCGGCCCTGCAGGGAATCCGCGATCACCACGGTGTAGGATCCGGCCGCGAGGGGTGAGTCCGGGCTGAAGACGACCGTGGCCAGCTCCTCGTCGAGCGCGGACAGCTCGAGCGACCCGGCCACCGGCGCGCCCGCGGCGCCCTCGAGGTGGAAGGTGTCCTCGTAGAGCTCCCCCTCCCCCGTGCCGAGGATCACCTCGGTCGAGAACACGGCCACCACCTGGGCGTCGGGCGCGACGCCGGTCTCTCCCAGCCGGGGCGAGAGATCCAGCAGGCGCAGCGGATCGGCGCCCTGGGTGTCGACCTCCACGCCCCCGCAGCCGCCCAGCAGGGCGGCCAGGATCCCAACTCCGCAGGCGATCGCGCGCATGCTCCACTCCCTGTGGTCGAAGAGCCCTCGCCAAGCCCGAGGTTCGAGAGCAGTCTACCACCGGCCCGGCGCCCAGCACAAGTCCCGGGTCCCGGAAATCACTCGCCTTTCCGCCGGCCGCGCGAGCGGAGCAGCTCGCCCAGGTGGGCCGCCTCCCAGGCCCGCACCCGGGCCTGGTGAACGAAGAGCGCCTCCCGGGCGCGGAACTCCCGCGTGTGCACCAACCGCCGCCGGCCCGCCTGCCTGGCCCCGAGCACGTGATGCAGCAGCTCGTGGTAGACCACCGCCACGACCACGGCGGCCGGGACCCAGGCCTGATCGAGGGCGGGGTGGACGCGGATGCAGCCGTCCTCGAACGAGTAGGCGCCGAGCTGGATGAAGCGCCGCCGGCCCCGCCGGCCGGCCCGCCCCCAGGCGATGGGCACCGCCAGCGGGCCGCCGAAGTAGGCCCGGCCCAGCGCGTCGCGGATGCGCTCCAGGTGGTACACCCGGCCCCGCGGCCCGGCCCCGGCGCGCACCCCGCCTGGGCGCAGGCGGTCCCGGTGCCGGGCGATGAAGTCGTCCACCAGCCGACCCTCGGCCCGGCTGGCGCGGCCCGACAGGTAGGCGCCCAGCGCCGCGAGCACCGGCCCGTCGGCCTCGAGGAACATGTGGTGCAGCCGCACCTCCAGCCGCCCGTGCCGGCGCCGGGCCGAGAGCACGGTCGAGGTGTTGTCGGTCAGCAGCAGGCGGAAGGGCGGGCCCGGCAGGTGGGCCGCCAGCCGCGCGGCCAGCGCCTCGCGCAAGGCCGGCTGGTGCACGGGATCGCGCAGGGGGCGGCGCACGGGCCGGGGACCGCGGAAGGCGAAGCTGAGCTGCTCCACGTCCTTCACCCGCAGCGGCTGGCGACCAGCGCCAGGCCGAGCACCACGACCAGGGCCACCAGGCCCACGAGCAGCGCCACCGTCCCCGGGCTGCGGCGGACGCCCAGGGAGCCGAGCGCGCGCTCGACGCCCGGCCGGGCGCCCTCCTGGAGGCGGCGCGCGGCCGCGGTCAGCTCCTTGACCACCGGCCGCTCGGCGAGGCTGGCGGCGGGCAGCACGGCCGTGGGCTCGAGGCGCGGGGCCTCGCCGGTCTCGTCCCCCGACAGGTCCAGGACGTCCGGCTCCTGCCCGCGGTCCTGGGCGCGGGCCCAGTCCACCTGGTAGAGCTGGAACACGTCGCGCTTCCCCTTCAGCACCGCCCGGGAGTGGGGCTGGACCAGCTCCAGGTTGCGGGTGAGCGCCCGGCGGGTCTCCTCGGCCAGCAGGATCTGGTCACCCTCGGCCTTGCCGCTCACGCGCGAGGCCACGTTGACCGCGTCCCCGTAGGCGTCGCCGTACTCCTCGATGGCCTCGCCGGAGTTGATCCCGATGCGGATGTGCAGCTCGTCGACCGGCGCGACCACGGCGCGGTTGTGGCCCTGGAGGGCCTGCTGCATCTGGATGGCCGCCTCGACGGCCTCGTCCTCGTCCCCGAAGGAGGCCATGATGGCGTCGCCGATGGTCTTCAGCACCGTGCCCTGGTGGCGGCGGATGACGGGGAAGAGCAGCTCGTTGTGCCGCTCGATGCGCGCCTTGCCGGCCAGGTCCCCGTGGGTCTCGAAGAAGGTGGTGATGCCCACGATGTCGCTGAACAGGATGGTGGCCCTGCGGACCGAGGCCCCGTCCGGCAGCGGCGGACCGGACGCCGCGGGCACGGCCAGCTCGGGCTCGGAGGCCTGCCCCCGCCGGGGGCGCCGGGCGCGCGCGGACAGCTCCGCCTCCAGGGCGCCCAGCGCGAGCGCCAGGCCCTCCACGGAGCGGTGCCTGTGCTGGGGCATGGGCGCCAGCGCCGTCATGACCGCGGTCTCCAGGGAGCGCGTCACCAGCCGGTTGAAGCGCGAGGGCAGCTCGGGCCGCCCCACCCGCACGCCCGAGCCCTCGCGCACCGCGCCCAGGGCCTCGAGCGGAGCGCGGCCGGTCAGGCAGCGGTACAGGATGGCCCCCAGGGCGTACTGGTCCGAGGCCGGCTCGGCCTGGCCGCCCGCCAGCACCTCGGGCGCGGTGTAGAGCGAATCGGCCTGGGCGCCCCGGCCGAAACCCTCGATCGCCACCCGGTCCCCGGCCCGCACGAAGATCGCCTCCGGCCGCAGCGCGCCGTGCAGCACCCCCTGCGCGTGGGCCGCGGCCACGGCCTCGGCCGCCGCGCGCACCAGGGCCGCCGCGCGCGGCAGCGGCAAGCTGGCCTCTCCGGCCTGCTGCAGGAGCTCTGCCAGGCTGGGACCGCCGGCGGGCTCGAGCGCCAGGAAGCGCAGCCCGCCGCCCTCGTGCAGGTCGAACACGCGGCGCACCCCGGGGTGGGCCAGCCGGCGAGCCAGCGCGACCTCCTGGCCCACGGCGTCGAAGGGCTCCCCCTGGGCCAGGCCGGGCCTCAGCACCTGGAGGGCCACCTCCTCACCCGTCCAGGGGTCCTCGGCCAGCAGCTCGGCTCCCAGCGCGCACACCCCCAGGCGCTTGCGGACCTCGAAACGTCCCAGCCGCTGGCCGGGCCGGGGCAGCGGGAGGCCCGAGCGCTTGCTGTTCTCGCTCTCCTCGATCGTCAAGCGTGGACTCCTCCAAAACTGCTGGAGTCCTACCGCGCTGCGGCACGGAAGGCAAGGGCCGGTCCGTCAGCTCCGATCCTGGCCGAAGCCGACGACGAAGCCCGTCAGGGCGAAGAAGGGCACCGCGACCGCGGGCCTGCAGGTGAGGGGTCAGCCCATCCCGGCGCTCTGCAGCGCCAGGCTCATCCCCAGCCCGACCAGCCCCGCCACCCCGCCCACCAGGAGCGGCCAGCGCAATCTCTTCCACCACGCGCGCATCGCGCACCTCCGGCGCCAAATCTAGGACATTTTGTGTCCGAATACAAGTCCGACGGGGCGGGAGGCCGGTTCACGCGCCGGGCGGCTGGCTGTGCAGGTACCAGAGCACGACCAGGGCGAAGACGGCCGCCATCACCAGGACGAGCACGAGCCCGGGCCGCACGGAGGGCCGCTTCCCGGGGGGCATGGCCGCGCCCCGGCGGTCGGTGCGCTGCCCATCGAGCGGCCGGCCGCGCAGCACCGTGGCCCCTGGCGGAGCCACGGCCCGGGCGGGCGCGACCGCGTCCAGCTCCTGGGTCTCCGTCGAGTCGGGCCCGGATCCAGCGGGGGGCGTAGACCCCGGCTCGGCGCCGCCCAGCGGACGTCCATCGAGGACGGTCCGGGCCTGGACGTCGCTGGCCGGGTCCGGCGCGTCCTCCTCGGCCTGGGCTTCCTCCTCGGCCGTGCCTTCCTCATCGGGCCAGCCGGCCTGGTCCCCGTAGGGGTCGCCGACCGGGGGGGGCGGCGGCAGCGGCTGCCCGGCCCGGTCCGTGTCCCCGGGCAGCGCCCGGCCGCGCGGGGTCGTGTCCTTGCGCTCCTCGGCCGGCACCTCGGCCGCGTCGGCTCCGCCGGCCCAGTCCACCTCGAAGAGCTGGAAGGCCTCGGACTTGCCCTTGAGCGCGACCCGCTGGTGGAAGCGCACCCGGCCCTGGTTGCGGGTCAGCGCCTTGAGCGTGTCCTCCGAGATGAGGATCTGGCCGCCGCCGGCCTTGGCGCACACGCGCGCGGCCACGTTCACCGCGTCCCCGAAGGCGTCGCCGACCTCGACGATGGCGTCGCCCGCGTGCAGCCCGATGCGCACCCGGATGGGCTCCTCGCCGCCGGCCGGCGCCTGCGCCAGCGCCTGCTGCATGCGGCAGGCGCACTCCACCGCCTCGTCTTCGTCCTCGAACACGGCCATGATCGAGTCGCCGATGGTCTTGAGCACCTCGCCCCCGCCCCTGCGGACGACGGGGAACAGCAGCGCGTTGTGCTGCGCGATGCGCTCCCGCCCGGCCAGATCGCCGTGCTTCTCGAAGAACGCGGTGACCCCCACCATGTCGCTGAACAGCAGGCTGACCCGGCGCACGCGGACGCTGGGCAGGACGGGCTCGGAGGCCTCGCGCCGCGGCCGGCGGCCGCGCACCTGCAGCTCGGGCAGCGCCGCGCGCAGCATGTCCAGGAAGGTGGTCACGTCCTTGGGCCGCAGCTGCGGCGCGGGCGCGATGGCGGCCAGCACCGCGGCCTCCAGCTCGCGGGTCACCAGGTGGTTCAGCCGCGAGGGGCGCTCGGGCCGGGCCGGGCCCGGCTCCCCGCCCTCGTCCTCCGGGCCCACGGCCTCGAGGGGGGTGCGGCCGGTCAGCGCGCGGTACAGGATGGCGCCCAGGGAGTACAGATCGCTCAGCTCGTCGGCCGGCCGGCCCGCCAGCAGCTCCGGGGCCACGTAGCCCAGATCGGAGGCGGCCCGCTGGACGAAGGTCCGCCCGCCCACCCCGGGCGCCCGGGCGTGCCCGAAGTCGAGCACCACGGGCGAGCCGTCCGCGCGCAGCGCGATGACCGCGGGCCGCAGCCCGCGGTGCACCACCCCGCCGGCGTGGGCCGCGGCCACGGCCTCCCCCACCGCCAGCACGAGCTCCACCGCCCGCGGGGGCGGCAGGCCCTGGGTACCCTCCCGGACCAGCACCTCCTCCAGGGACGGCCCGCGAACGGCCTCCATGGTCAGGAAGCGGTAGGCGCCGTCCTCGTGCAGGTCGTACACGCGGCAGATGCCCGGGTGGCTCAGCCGGCGGGTGAGCAGCACCTCGCGGCTGAGTACCTGGAACGCCTCGCTCTCGGACAGGCTGGCGGACAGGATCTTGAGGGCCACCTCTCCGCCCAGGGACACGTCCTCGGCCAGGTACACGACGCCCGTGTCGCCCTGGCTGAGCTTCCTGAGGATGGCGAATCGCCCGAGCTGCTGGCCCGGTTTGGGCAGGGGGCGCGAGGCCTGCTGGCTGATGTCTGGAGGCCCGCTCATGGCACCCCGGCGGGGGTCACCGGGCGGCGCAGCTCGCCCTGGACCTCGAGGTGGTAGCGGCCCGGGCCGGCGCTGCCGTCCAGCACCGTGGGCAGGATCGACATCCGCTCCTGGGCCTGGCTCAGGAGCTCGAGCTGGTCCACCAGCCGCGAGAGCGACTCCTTCACCTCGCGGGCGGTGTCGGGCTCCTCGGCCGTCAGGTCGAGGGAGCGGATCTCCTCGCGCACCTGGTCGAGCGGCGCCGGCCCGTCCCCGATCTTGCCCAGCGCCTCCAGCCAGCGGGTGAAGCGGTCGGACATGGCCACCACCAGGTTGGCCCCTGGCCGGCTGTCGAGCAGCGCGCCCAGCGGCCCGGCGTCGCCCCCCTCGCGGCTGCGCCGCGCCAGATCGGCCACGGCGTTGTACGACCCGGCCGCCAGGTGGCGCTCGAGCAGCGCGACCGCCAGGGCGTACTCGCGCGACGGGCCGCCGCCCGGGTTGAGCACCAGCAGCTCCACCCCCAGCAGCTGCTCGCGGGACAGGTTCGGGCCCAGCATGGGCTCCTTGGCCCCCGCCTCGTACAGCGCGGCCAGCGCCTGGGCCGCGGCCGCGCGGTCCCGGATGCCCAGCAAGAAGGAGGGGTAGGCGGCCATGCCCGCCAGCGCCTGCTCGGGCGGCGCGCCGGGCTCGGGGGTCGGGGGCGGATCGTAGAAGACGCACACGTCGCCGGCCAGCAGGCCGAGCAGCGCGCGCACCGACAGGCCGGTGCGGGCCTGGGCCGGCGCGTCCACCTCGTCCTGGAAGCGCTGGGCCGCCTCGGGGCCGGCGACCGCCAGGCTCTCGTCCAGCAGCCCGAGCGGGTCCGCGCGCCACAGCAGGGTCAGCGCGCCGAGCGGCACGGGGCCGGGCGAGACGAAGGCGCGCCCGCTGTCGAGCAGCAACCCGAGCAACCGGCCGGGGGCGCCCGCGAGCAGCGCCTCGGCCTCGGCCCGGGTGCGGAAGCTGTCGCCCTGCAGCTCCGCCGTCAGCCAGCCGCCGAAGGTGTCCAGGCTGTCGAGCGACAGGTCGCGGCGCAGCTTGCGCTGGGCCTCGAGCGCGAGCCGCAGCCCGTCGGCCACGAGCTGCGGATCCAGGCCTTCCTGGGAGGTGGTCGCGCCGGGCAAGGCCTGGAGCTGGCGCTCGACCTGGCGCTCGGAGGCGTCCAGCATCCCGCGGATGGAGCCGTGGAAGAAGAAGGCCGGGCGCGCGCGGCCGAAGCGCCCGTACAGCTCGGTCCCGGCCAGGGGGACGGCCGCCGGCCCCTGCAGCGCGGCCCACAGGCGCGGCGAGCGCACGTCGGAGAGCAGCACGTAGCGCCCCAGCCGGCCCACGAACAGGCGCGGCTCGGCGGTGAGCTGGATGAGCTCGCCCGGGGGCGCCTCCAGCAGGCTGTAGGGCGTCGCCTGGTCCTTCGCCTCCCGCTCGAGCAGCGCGCGCAGGTCCCGCAGCAGCCCCTCGGCCAGCGCGGGCTCGGTCTCCAGCAGCAGCCCGACCGCCGCGCCCGACTCGACCTCCCCGTCGGCCAGCACCACCAGGTGCAGCACCGCCTCGAACAGGTGCTCGGCCAGCGCCGGGCTGAACCCGCGCCGGGCCATCATCTGGCGCGCGGCGCGCCACAGCCGGGAGGCCTGCGCGGCCACCTCGCGGCCCGCCTCGGGATGCACGAAGATCAGCCCCTCCTCGATCCCGGCCAGCGCCCTGGCCAGATCCAGGCGCGCGTAGAGCAGCGTGTCCGCCGGCAGCCCCTCGGCCAGGGGGTCCGCCGGGGGAGGCGGAGGCGGCGTGGGCTCGGCCAGCCGGGCCGGGGCCGGATCGTGGGCGCAGCCTGCCAGCGCGCCGAGGGTCGCGAGCGCCAGGATGGACGAGCGGAGCGAGCGCAGCACGGGCATCCTCCCGGGTGAAGGGCGGCTCAGCGGCCGTCCTGCAGGTAGATGACCAGGCGGTCCTGGAGCAGGAAGGCGAGATCCGGCCGGCCGTTGCCGTCGAGGTCCCCCACGGCCACCTCGCGCGGCTCCTCGGGCTCGCCCTGCCCGCCCTCGGGCCGGGTGGCGAGCTGGCGGTCGAACAGCTTGTGGCGCATCACGGTGACCAGCCGCCCGTCACCGCCCCGGCGCAGCACCTCGAGCACGGACTGCTGCTTGTCGAACAGCAGCAGCTCGTCCTCGCCGTCGCGATCCAGATCGGCCGGACCCAGGTTCCAGTACTGGAACTGCCCCGGGCCGGCGTCCAGCACGACCTGGGGCTCCAGGCGGAAGCGCCCGGCCCGGGTGCCCAGGATCTGCAAGATGCCGCGGCCGTGGGCCACCAGATCCGGGCGGCCATCGCCGTCCACCTCCCCCACCGCCAGGCTCTCCAGCTCCAGCCCCGCCAGGTCCACCCGCTCGAGGCGCTCGAAGCGGTCGCCCTCCCCCAGCCGCACCACGTCGGCCTGGTTGCCGGAGCGGGCCACGAAGCGGCGCTCGCCGGCGGGGCCCGGGAGCGGCAGGAGCTGGTCCAGCTTGCCCTCGGGCCAGTTGACCTGGCGCTCGACGAACAGCCGCCCCTTGGCGTCCAGGCGCAGCACCCGCAGCATGCCCGGCCGGAGCTCCAGCGCCTCGGGCCGGCCGTCCCCGTCCAGATCCTCGGCCAGCAGCGCCTGGGGCCGCTCGGCGTCGAGCAGCGCGGCCTCGCGCAGCACCTCGCGGTAGCGGTCCTGACCCTCGCCCAGGTAGACGCTCTGCTTGCCCGAGTAGGCCCAGAAGGCGATGAGATCCAGGGCGCCGTCGCGATCGAGATCGGCGAAGGCCAGCTTGCGCGGGCGGCCGCTCAGGCTGGGCTGGGCGGCCGCGCCGGCCGGGCCGCCGCGGAAGCTCAGCGTCCGGGCGGGCAGATCGAGGGCGCCCTCGCCGCCGCGGGCCACGGCCTGGCCGATGCGCTCCACCGGGCAGGCGCGCAGCGCGTGGCCGGCGCCGGCCTTCTCCACCCACACCAGGTGCGGGGCGAGCTTGCCGCCCGCCTCGGGATCGGGCAGGCGCTCGAGCTGCACGTCCAGCACCGTGTCCGCGCTGGCCACCGGGCGGGGGTAGGCCACCCGCCCGTCGATCACCCTGCTCACCCCGAGCAGCTTGTCCCTGGGCGAGAAGGACAGGGCCAGCGGGCCGGCGGCGGCCGTGCGCGCCAGCCGCAGGAAGGTGAGCCCCTCGGGCGAGGGGGAGCGCGCCTGGCTGAAGGCCGCCTTGCCGCGGCGCAGCAGCACGAACTCGTTGCGCTCCGGATCGGCGCTCAGCATGGCCGCCGGCTCGCCCTCGGCCAGCGGGCCCAGGTCGAGCAGCGCGCCCCCGCCCGCCTCCGCCGTGAGCGGGACCGCCAGCAGGCCCGAGGCGCCCTCCCCGCCCGGCCCGAGCTCGAGCTCGCGCACCCGGTTGATGCCCGCGTCCAGGGCGGCGAAGCCCCGGTGCTTGCCCTCGCGGAAGGGGCGCACCGGCCCGGCCACGCTGACGGGCAGCGGCACCTCCTCGGTGAAGCGGCCGTCCGCGCCCTGCAGGCGCAGGTAGGCGCCGAAGGTCGGGCTCAGGCTGAAGAAGATCAGATCCTGGCGGCCGTCCCCGTCCGCGTCCAGGAGCTCGAAGCCCTGGGCCTTGGAGCGCAGCGCCGCGTTGAGCGGGTACACCTCCCGGCGCAGCCCGCCCCACAGCACGCTGAACACGTCGCGCCCCAGCACCACCACGTCGGGCTGGCGATCGCGGTCGAGGTCGGCCACGCGGACGGCGCGGGGCAGCGCGGTGGCCTGCACCTGGTCGAGGCGCCGCGGCCGGGCGAACACCCCGGGGCGCTCCTGGCGCACGACCGCCAGGCCGTCCACGTCGCCGTAGTACACGAGATCCTGGCGGCCGTCGGCGTCCAGGTCGCCGACCCCCAGCGAGCTGATGCGGCTGCCGACCACCTGGGTCTCGACCCGGAAGCGCTCGCTCTCCGGCAGCCGGTTCACGTCCCAGGCGGCCTGGTCGCTGGCCTCCTTGAGCGGGGCCAGGCGCCTCCGGACCACGCCCAGCTCCGCCTTGAGGTTGTCGGCGAACACCAGCTCGTCCACGCCGTCGCCGTCCAGGTCGGACGCGGACAGGCAGCACAGGCCCGGGCCGCGTTTCAGGAACTCGGCCACGCCGAAGCGGATCCGCTGATCGCTGGTGGAGACCGGGACCTCCATGTACTGCACGCCGCTGTTGGGGTTGTCCTCGTCGTAGGCGAAGGCCTCCACGTTGTCGAGGAACTCCATGACCGTGGCCGAGGGGATGGCGAACCCCAGCCCGTCCAGCATGATGGCGCCGCGGCTGACCACCCCGACGACCTCGCCGCGCTCGGTCAGCAGCGGCCCGCCGGAGTTGCCCGGGGCGATGGGCGCGGTGGTCTGCACGAACAGCCGCCCGTCGAGCTGGCGCGCCAGCTTGGAGACGATGCCCTGCGAGCTGGAGCGCTCGAGCCCCAGGGGGTTGCCGATGGCGAACACGCGCTCCCCCTCCTCGAGCCGGGCGGAGTCGCCCAGCACGAGCTGCGGGGGCTTGAAGCCCAGCGGCTCCTCGATCTTCAGCAGCGCCAGATCCATGTCGGCGTTCAATGCCACGATGCGCACCTTGCGGAACACCTTGCGCCCCAGGCTGCGGCCCTCGCGCGGGTAGAAGGTCACCCGGATGTTGCGCTCCCCGGCCACCACGTGGTGGTTGGTCACCAGGAAGCCGTCGGGGTTGCACAGCCAGCCGGTGCCCAGGCCGGCCGGGGTCTTGACCAGCGCGATGGCCGGCCCCAGCTCCTGGACCAGGGTCTGCAGGTCCCGCTGCGGCATCCGCCCCCGGGTGTACAGCTTGGCGCGCTGCAGCTCCGAGGTCTCCGCGCTCACGCCCCGCAGGGCGCGGATGCGCTGCTGCTCGACCGTGACCACGGCCCCACCCACCAGCAGCCGCACCTGCTGCTCGTCGCGCTTGAGCAGCTCGCCCTCCAGGCGGTCGCCGTTCGAGAGCTCCACCACCACCCGCTCGCCGGCCGCGGCCGGGTCCCCCATAGCGAGGCAGCCCAGCGCCACGGCCACTCCCACGATCCCCATCGGTCTCCCGGCACGCATGCACCGCCTCCTGTGACCCCGAAGGTAGCAGACTTTCGAGGCGGATGGCAGGTTCCCCTCGCGCGGGAACAGCCTGCCAGAAAGAGGTGTTACAATCGCGGCCAGGAGGGTGACGCCACGCCGGAGTCGAGACCACGCCTGCGCAGGCTCCTGGAGCGCTGCCTGCTGCTCGCGCTGGCCGTGCTGCTGCTCGGTGAGGACGTGGAGCGCGCGCCGACCGTGCTCCCGCCGCTCGCCCGGCCGCGGCCCGCGCCGCCGCCCCCGCCGCCGCCCGAGCCGCCGCCCCCGCCACCCATCCCCGCCGGCCCGCGCTTCCCCTTCGCCGGCTCCGGGCCGCGCCGGCTCGATCTCTCCCCGCGCGAGCTCGGGCAGCCCGGGGCGGACGGCCCGGGCGAAGCCGCGCAGGTGGCCGCCATGCTGCGCCGCTACCTGGAGGACGCGCAGGCCCGCGCGGCGGTCACGCGCGGCGGGGCCTCCCCGGCCTGGTGGGATCTCACCCGGCGCATCGAGACCTTCTGGCGCCCGGCCTACGACCAGGTGCGCGCTCCGGCCATCGGCGAGATCGGCGGGCCGTGGCTGCTGGCGACCGCCCGGCGCTACCTGCTGGACGCGCCGCGGACCCTGACCGAGACGGGCAACACCGCGGAGGTCAGCGCGCTCGTCGAGATCCGCTTCGGCGACGCCGGCGAGGCCGAGGCCCGCCTGGTGGAGACCTCCGGCTTCAAGCTGTTCGACGCCCACGCCCTGGACTCGGCCCGCGCCGCGCTCGAGAACCCGCGCGGGGACGAGGCCCCACCCCCGCGCAGCCGCTCGCTGCTCGAGTTCCGGGCCCGCTACACCATCCTGCCCCCGGCGCCCGTGCTGGGGCTGGCCTTCGACGAGTGCACCGGGTACGTGGAGCTCATGTACCCGCTCAAGAAGCTGGTCGGCGGCACGGTGTACGTGGTGGCGGTCTACGCGCCGCCGCCCGAGGAGGCACCCGACGGCGGCACGGACGGCGGGCCCGAGCAGGCCGCGCCGCCCGCCGGGCCGCGTTGACAAGGGCCGCGCCAGGCCCGTACCATCGTGCCCATGGCACCTCGGCCCGCGATCCCCTGCCCGTCCTCCCTCCTGTGGCTGCTCGCCACCGCCCCGCTGGTGCTCGGCCTGCTGGCCGGCTGCCCGCGCGACGAGTTCGGCGAGCCGGTCGCCACCTCGGTCGAGGAGCAGGCGCTGCAGTCCGAGTTCGGGTTCGAGGAGTCGGACGACAGCCTGCCCGAGTACCGGCGCGCGGCCGGGGTGAAGACGGAGGAGTGCTACCTGGCCTACCGCCACCCGACCTCGCTGACCATGTGCGTGTACACCTTCGGCGATCCGGCCCAGGCCCGCGAGGCCGCGGACCAGGCCGCCAGGCGCAAGCTGCCCTTCGGGCGCTACCGCACCCACCTGGCGCGCGAGAGCCAGCTGTTCGTGGTGGACGGCCAGCTCAAGGACCAGCCCATCGCCGATCTGCTGCGCTCCGAGCTGGACCGCATCCACGATCTCGTGCAGGGCGGCAAGTAGCCGCGCAGGCGCCGAGGGGGCGGGAGGACCGATGGACCAGCCCGAGCTCCACCGCGAGTGCCAGCGCCGCCGGGAGGCGCTGCTGCCGCGCCTGGACGACTACGTGCGGGCCCACGCCCGCGCGCGGCCCGACGACCTGGCGCTCATCGAGCACGACACCGGGGCCGAGATCACCTGGCGGAGGTTCGAGACCGCCGTGGAGGCCTTCGCCGCCAAGCTCCTGGCGGTCGGGCTCCGCAAGGGCGACGTGCTGGCCACCAGCCTGCCCATGCTCAAGGAGCACGTCTTCCTGGAGTACGCCGCGTTCCGGGTGGGCGTCCTGGTCGCGCCGCTCGATCTGCGGCTGAAGGCTGCCGAGGTGCTGGAGGCCTTCCGCAAGATCTCGCCCAGGGCCTACTTCTTCTTGGGCGAGACCCCGCGCGCCGACTTCCGGCCCATCGTGCGCGAGGTGATGGCGGGCAGCCCGTCCTGCCGCCTGTGGGTGCAGTTCCAGCCCTCGCCCGAGGGCCTGCTGCCGGGCGCCCAGCACGTGACCACCTTCGCCCGCGACCTCAAGCGCCGGTACCTGATCTCCCGGCTGACCGGCAGCGTGCGGCGCGCCGCCCGCCGGGTGGGCAAGCGCGATCCGGCCCTCATCATCTTCACCACCGGCTCCACCGGCAGCCCCAAGCCGGCCCTGCTGTGCCACGAGAGCATCCTGCTGCAGAACATCGGCCTGGGCGTGGGTTTCGGCTTCACCCCGCGCGACCGCATGCTGGTCAACCTGCCCCCCTCCCACGTGGGCGGCCAGACCGAGCAGCTCATGACCACGCTCTTCATGGGCGGCACGGCGGTGCTGCTGCACGTGTTCGACGCGCGCAAGTCGCTGGAGGCCATCCAGCGCCACAAGGTCAGCCTGTGCGGGCAGATCCCCGCCCTGTTCAACCTCGAGTGGCGCCTGCCGGACTACGCCTCCTTCGACCTGTCCAGCCTGCGCTTCGCCATCTACGGCGGGCAGGCCGTGGATCGGCAGTTCCTCGAGCGCCTGCACGCCATGGCCCCGACCATGGGCACGGGCCTGGGGCTGACCGAGACGTCCGGCTTCTGCACCTACACCCCGCTCGACTGGCAGGTGGGCGAGATCGCCGACAGCATCGGCTACGACCTGCCGCTGTGCCCCCTGTCCATCCGCGCGCCCATGGCGCCCGACGGGCGGGCCGGGGCCGAGCTCCCGGCGGGCCAGGTGGGCGAGGTGTGCTTCCGCGGGCCGCAGGTGTTCCTGGGCTACCTGAACGACGAGGCGGCCACCCGGCGCGCCATCTCCAGCGATGGCTTCCTGTACACCGGCGATCTCGGCGCCTACGACGGGCGGGGGCTGCGCTTCGCCGGCCGCTCCAAGTTCGTACTCAAGCCCAAGGGCTACCAGGTGTTCCCGGGCGAGGTGGAGAGCTTCCTGCTCGCGGGCTTCCCCGGCCGCGTGCAGGGGGCGGGCTGCGTGGGGGTGGCGCACGGTGTCTTCAGCGAGGGCATCGTGGCCTTCCTGGAGCTCGCCCCGGGGGCCGCCCTCACGGCGGCCGAGGTCGAGGCCTACCTGGCGGGCATCGCGGCCTACAAGCGCCCCTCGCACCTGGTCTTCCTGCGGCCCGGCGAGCTGCCGCTGAACCGGGTGGCCAAGGTCGACTACCTGGCGCTCACCGAGCGGGCCCGGGCCGAGGTGCAGGCCCTGCGCGCCCGGGGGGGCTGGGACGCCGCGGGCTGAGCCCGGCCGGCGCCTTGCCCCAACCTGCCCGCCACGGGTTGAACTCGTCGGAATTCCCGGAGTCTCCGGGCTCCAAGGAGCAACACATGCGCCGATTCACCTGGTTGCTGGTGCTGACCGTCGCGGGCTGCGACGGCGGGGGCGAACCCACCCCGGAGTGCACGGACGAGGGCTGTGGCCACGGGCGCTGCGTCGAGGGCCGCTGCGCCTGCGACCCGGGCTGGCAGCCGCGCGGGGACGGCCTGCTGTGCCTGGCCTTCCCGGCCGATGCGTGCGAGGGCGTGGACTGCTCCGGCCTGGGCGCCTGCGCGCTGGTGCCGGTCGGCCAGTACGGGCAGGAGGAGCCACGTTGCCAGTGCCAGGCCCCGGCCGTGCAGACCCCGGACGGGCTGGACTGCATCGATCCGTGCGAGGGCGTGGACTGCTCCCCGGGCGACTGCGCCCCCAGCCCGGACACGGGCCTGGCGCTGTGCACCTGTCCGCTGGGCTACGCCCCCGAGTTCGAGCCGCCGGCCTGCCTGCCCGTGGACGCCTACCACTACGAGCTCATCTACGAGGACGGTGGCCAGGAGTACCCCTTCGGCCACGGCTGGGTGCGCTTCCGGGAGACCGCGGAGGGCGCGGCGCTCGAGTCCCAGTCGAACCACTTCATCCAGATCTCGTACGAGGGCGGGGTGGGCGCGGCCTACCGCGGCTCGGCCCGGCTGGACGCCACTGGCGCGCTCCGCGAGGCCAGCCTGGACGAGCAGACCACCTTCGGCGCGCTCTCGGCCCGCCGGCGCATGGCCTATGGCCTCGGCCTGGAGGGCGACCAGGTCCGCCTGCGGCTGGCGCTGAACGTGCTCGGCAGCCTGTGGCGCGGCGAGCGCCCCTGGGACCGGCCCGCGCCCCTGCCGTTCGCCAGCGCCTGGGACTGGCCGAGCTGGTCCTACGGCTGCTTCGATCCGCTGTTCTACTTCCTGCTGGGCCGCACGTTGGATCTCGGGCTGGCCGGCGAGCGCGAGCTCGACGTGCTCATCGTCAGCTACGGGCTGCCCACCCGCCTGCCGGTCGTGGTCACCCCGGCCGAGGGCGGCGGCCCGGCCCGGGTGGAGCTGCCCTGGTTCGGCGCCACCGCCAGCTACCAGGCTGGCCTGCTCCAGGAGGTCGACTACGGCTGGGTCCGCTGGCGGCCGGCGGCCCAGGCCGCGGCGCTGGAGCTCAACCTGCGCCCGCTGCCGCTCACCCCGCTGCTGCACCCGGATCCGCCGGCCGAGGCGCTGGCCGAGGAGCCCGTGGCGCTCGAGGCGGGCGACGGGGTGACGCTTTCGGGCAGCCTGGCGCTCCCGGAGGGGGCCCCGCTGGGCCCCGCCGTGCTGCTCGCTCCCGATCTGCTGCCCTCCAACCGCGATCTGGGCCACTACCACACCCGCCTGTTCCGGGATCTCGCGGCGGCCCTGGCCCGCGCGGGTCTGGCCAGCCTGCGGCTCGACGGGCGCGGCGTGGGCGAGAGCGGCGGGGACGCCCTGGCGCCGCTCGCGCGCCTCGAGGCCGACCTGGACGCGGCCCACGCCCTGCTGGCGGGGGACGCGCGCTTCGACGGGGTGGTGCTGGTGGCGCACGCCCACGCCACCCCGCTGGCGCTGGAGGCGGCCCGGCGCCTGCCGCTCCGGGGTCTGGTGCTGATCGCCCCGACGGGCGCGGACCTGGGGGAGGATCTCTTCCACCTGACCCGCGAGGTGATCGCCCGGACCGGGCTCACGGATCTGCTCCCGTACTACGAGGCTGACCACCAGCGCCACGTGCAGGGGCTGGCCGACGGCACGGACACGCAGCCGGCCTGGGGGCGCTCGGCCGCCTTCTGGCAGGCGCTGCTCGCGCGCGACCCGGACGACCCGGGCGGCATCGCCTGCCCCGTGCTGCTGCTGGCGGGCGAGGAGGAGCTGGCGCTGCCGCCGGACCACGTGGACTCCCTGGCCGCGGCCTTCCAGGCCCAGGGGACCCCGGTCGAGGCCCACCGCCTGCCGGGCCTCGGCCACCGCCTCACCCCGGGCCAGGCCGCGGACCTGCTCGAGGCCTACCACCTGCCGTGGGCCGCGGACGCCGCGGCCGCGGAGCTGCTCTCCACCTGGATCCACGCGCTGCCCGCGGGAGGTGCGCCATGAACCGCGCGCTGCTCTCGGCCCTGCTGCTGCTCGTCACCCGGCCGCTCCTGGCCGCCCCGGAGGGGACGGTCGAGCTCGAGCTCCTGCTCGAGCCCCGGGACCTGTCCCTCGAGGCGCTGCCCGACGGCCGCCTGCAGGCCGCGCTGCCCGGCTACCCGGCCGCCGGGGACCCGGGCGACGTCCGCCTGCCGACGCGCGTCCTGCGCCTGGCCCTGCCGCCCGGGCTCGACCTGGGCGCCCTGACCCTCGAGGTCGAGGACCTGAGCCCGCCCGTGTGGGTGCCGCTGGTGGGCGAGCTCGCCCGCGCCGAGGGCCCGCGGGTGCTGTGCCCGACCGCCGGCTGCGGCCGGGCCTTCACCCGGCCGGCCGGGCCCCGGTTGGCCGGCCAGACCGCCTGGCTCACCGGCACCGGCCGGCTCGGCCCGGTCGTGCTGGCCGAGCTGGTGCACCGCCCGCTCGGGCTGAGCCCGGATGGCCGCGGGCTGCTGCTGCACCCGCGCCAGCGCCTGCGCCTGCGGGCGCCGCGGGTCGGCCCGGGCCAGGCCGTGGTCCCCGGCCCCGCCTCGCTGCGGCTCGTGGACCAGGCCGCCCGCCTGGTGGCCAACCCGCGGGACCTGGCCCGTTTCCACCCCGCGCCCCGCGACCTGCTGCCGGACGCCCACGGCGTGGCCGTGGTGGCGCCCGAGTGGCTGGTCCAGGCGAGCCAGGCCCTGCCCGCGTACCTGGCCGGGCTCGAGCAGCGCGGCTTCACCGTCACCCTGGTGACCGACGCCGAGCTCGCGGGCGAGGCCGGCGAGCCGCCCGACGGTCTGCCGCAGAAGCTCCGGGCCTGGCTGCAGCGCAGCCGCGAGCCGCTCGGGCTCGTGTACCTGGTGCTCCTCGGCAACCCGGATCCGCGCCACGGCGACCTGCCCATGCAGAACACCCACCCCTACCAGCCCGGCGCCGTGGACTACGTGGAGGAGATCCCCACCGACGCCTACTACGCCGATCTCAGCGGGGACTGGGACCTGGACGGCGATGGCCGCTTCGGTGAGTGGGACGGCGATCGCGGGCCGGGCGGGGTGGACTTCTACCCCGAGCTGCTGGTCGGGCGCATCCCGGTGTACGGGGACGCGGCCATGGCCGACCGCCTGCTCGCCCGGGCCACCGCCTACCCCCGGCCCAGCCCGGACTCGGGCTGGCGCCGCAGCCTGCTCTTGCCGGCCTCGATCCTGTTCTACCGCGACATCCCCAGCGGCTCGACGCGCATCGACGGCGCCGATCTGGCCGTGCCGGTCAAGCTCGAGTTCGAGGCGGCCGGCTTCGAGGCGCTCACCCTGGTGGAGCGGGAGGGCGTGCAGCCCTCCTTCCGCCCCGCGGATCTCGAGCTGACCGAGGAGCAGGTCCTGCGGACCTGGCGCGAGGGCTACGGGCTGGTGCTGTGGATCGGCCACGGCAGCGACGACGCGGCCTACCGCACCCTGTGGGTGGAGGACGCGGACGGAGATCTGAACGCCAGCCCCTGGGAGCAGGCCAGCGTGCCCTTCGCCCAGGCCATCCACCACGACCAGCTCCCCGCGGAGCGGCCCGCCTTCGTGTTCCACGGCTCCTGCTCCAACGGCGTCCCGGAGAACGCGGCCAACATCGCCTACACCCAGCTCAAGACCGGGGCCATCGCCTCCTACGCCTCCTCGCGGGTGGCGCTCGGCACGGTGGCCAACCCCTGGTCGCCCGACCCCTCGAGCTGCGAGATCATGATGGCCGGCTACTACGTGGTGGCCGGGCTGCGCGACGGCCAGCCGGCCGGGCAGGCCTGGGCGGACGCGCGCGCGCTCCTGTCCGACGCCTGGTGGGGCGAGGCCTGCTGGCACACCAAGCTGGCCACCGTGCTGTACGGCGACCCGACCCTGACGCTCACCAACTGCAGCCAGGACGCCGAGTGCGACGACGGCCTGGCCTGCACCGGGCAGGAGTCCTGCCAGTCCGGGCTGTGCGTGGCCAGCGCGCCGGTGAGCTGCGAGGGGCTGGACGGCGACTGCACCCGCGGCCGCTGCCAGGAGCCCGCGGGCGCCTGCGTCCAGGATCTCCTCGACGGCCTGCGCTGCGACGACGGCCAGTTCTGCAGCGTGGGCGACCGCTGCCTGGCCGGGGTCTGCCAGGGCGCGCCGCGGGTCTGCGACCCCCTGGTGTCCGCCTGCATCGAGGGCGCCTGCAACGAGGAGGCCCAGGCCTGCGAGGCCGTGCGCCGGCCCGAGGGCGAGGCGTGCGTCCTGACGCAGGGCGGCGAGGAACGCGAGGGCTCCTGCGAGGCGGGCGTCTGCATCGCATCCGACCCGGATGGATGCTCCACGGGCGGGTCCGGGCCAGGGGTTTCCGGTCTCCTGCTTGCCCTCGTCCTCGTCTATCTGTCCAGATTCAAGAGATAAAATTAGATCACATTTTGGGATTGACATCTCCGTCCGTTTGGTGGAATCTTGCCGCATTGCGGCAATCGGCCGCGCGGGAGATCCACCTTGACCAGCGATACGCGGCAGCAGGTCGACGAGGCCCGCAAGGCGCGCACCCGGGAGAAGCTGCTGGACGCGGCCACCAAGGTGTTCATGCGCGACGGCTTCCACGCCACGCTCATCTCCGACATCGTGGCCGAGGCGGGCGTAGGCCAGGGCACCTTCTACCGCCACTTCCAGAGCAAGCGCGAGGTGTTCGAGGCCCTGCTGGAGCGCCTGGTCTCTCGCCTGCTGGTCCAGTTCCAGCCGATGAACGACCAGCTCCCGTCCACGTTCGAGGAGTACATCGAGGCCTCGCGCGGCGTGGTCACCCGCATGGCCGGGATCCTCGAGTCCCACCGGGACATGGTGCTGCTGGTGCTGCGCGAGGCGGCGGCCATCGACCGGGCCTTCGAGGCCAAGGTCGAGGAGGTCTACGACAGCTTCGCCCTCCAGACCCAGCTCTTCATCGACCACGCGGTGCGCACCGGCTTCGCCCGCCCCTGCCACACGCAGGCCGTGTCCCAGGCCCTGGTCGGCATGGGGCTCAGGCTGCTGCGGCTGTGGCTGACCAATCGGCTGCCGGCCCCGACGGTCGAGGACGCGCTGTCGGAGTTCATCGAGTTCGCCTTCCGCGGCATGGAGGCACGCCCGGCGGGCAGGGACGGGGCACCACCGGCCATCTGACGGCCGCACGAGGGGAGAGGATCATGACGCTGGATCTGAGAGGCAAGCGGGTGCTGGTGACCGGGGGAGCCCGCGGGATCGGGCTGTGCACGGCGCGGGAGCTGGCGCGGCTGGGCGCGGAGCTCATCCTGACCGATCTCGACGAGGCGGCGCTGGAGGCGGCCAGGCAGGAGCTCGTCCAGGCGGGCGCCAAGGTGCAGGTCCGCCGGGTGGACGTCACCGACCGCGCCGCCGTCGAGCAGCTCGCCGCCTGGGTGGAGGGCGAGCTGGGCGGCCTGGACGTGCTCATCAACAACGCCGGCATCGGCCACCACGGCGAGCTCAAGGACACCTCCCTGGACACCTGGCGGAAGCTCCTCGAGGTGAACCTGATGGGCCCGCTCCACCACCTGCACGCCTTCCTGCCGGCCATGCTGGAGCGCAAGCGCGGCAGCATCGTCAACGTGTCCTCGGGTCAGGCCTTCTTCCGCATGCCCACCTGGGGGGCCTACGCGGCCATCAAGGCGGCCCTGGGCGCGCTCTCCGAGACGCTGCACTACGAGCTGAAACCCCACGGTGTGCACGTGACCACCGTCTACCCGTTCATGACCCGCACGGACTTCTACAAGGGCGTCGAGTCGCACACCCTCGCCGATCGCCTGTCCATGAAGCTGCTGCCGCTGTACTCGGACTCGCCCGAGAAGGTGGCGCGGAAGATCGTGGACGCCGTGCGCCACAAGAAACGCGTGGAGATGGCGAACGTGCTCAACGACCTCGGCTTCTACGCCCAGGTCATCCCCTTCATGTCCGCCATCATGGGGCACACCAGCACGTACCTGATGGCCAGGAAGGGCTGACGGCGGGCTTCAGTCGTCGCGCCGGTCGTCCTTGCGATCGTCGCGCCGGTCCTTGCGCTTGTCCTTGCGGTCGTCCCGCCGGTCCTTGCGATCGTCCCTGCGGTCCTTGCGGTTGTCCTTGCGGTCGTCCCGGCGATCGTCCCGGCGGTCCATGCGCTCGTCCCGGCGATCCTCGCGCCGATCGCGGCGCTCGTCGGCCCGGTGCAGGCCCGGCTCCGGCGGCCGATCGGCCTCGTGCAGGCGGCCGGGGTTGCCGTCGTGGCGGTCGCGGTCGTGGCGATCGCCGTCGTGGCGGTCGCGGTCGTGGCGATCACCGTCGTGGTGGTCGCGGTCGTGGCGATCGCGGTCGTGGCGGTCCCGATCCCGGTCGCGGTCGTGCCGGTAGTGGCGGTAGTGGCCGTGGGCGTGCTTCAGGTTGCGCAGGCTGAAGGGGAGCAGATCGACGCCGATGAGCCGCCAGTGCCAGCGGTTCCCGCGCGAGCGGTACCAGCGGCCCTCGTGGCGCAGGTAGTACCGGCCGTCGGCGTAGAACACCTCGTGACCGTAGTCGGGCACCACCATGAGGCCCGGCTCGATCTCGACCAGCGTCGGCCGGCCGCTGAACGCCACGTCGGGCCCGTCGTAGGCGTGGCGACGGTCGCGGTCCGGGTTCCAGTGGCGGTAGTGGCCGTTCGCCAGGTTCCGCAGGACGGAGGGGACGGAGGCGGGCTCCAGGTGCCGCCAGCGCCAGCGCAGGCCGCGCGAGCGGTACCAGTGGCCGTCCGCCCGCATGTAGTACCGCCCGCTGAAGAAGAACACCTCGTGCTCGTGGTTGGGCACCACCTTGACGCCCGGCACGAGGTCGACCAGCGTCGGCGGGGCGTGGAACAGCACGCCGGGCGGCGGGGGGAACGGCAACGGCTGGGCCCCGGCGGCGAGCGGCGCGAGGAGCGCGACCGCGATCGCGAGGACCGCAAGACGAACGCTCAGGGTCATGGCGAACCTCCCTTCGGATTTGCTCCGTTTGGACGAGGATACGCGCGCTCGCATTCTGGTGGAACACAATTCTGCGGGGTTTGCCTCCCCCGCCCTGCCCTGGTAGCCTCGCTCCCGGACCGAGCCACCCCGGAGGAGCCGATGGCCGCCAAGCGCAAGCCCGTGCCCCCGTCCGAGCCCGCCCGCAAGCTGCGCGTGGCCATGCCCGCCTGGGAGATCGGCCGGGCGCAGAGCGGCCTGGGGGCCAAGATCGGCGGCCTGGGGGTGATCGTGGAGGAGCTGCCCGCGGAGCTGGTGCGCGCCGCCGCGGCCCAGGGGCTGGAGCTCGAGGTGGAGGTGCTGTCGCCCTGCTTCGCCCACTTCGACCGGCGCCGGCTCACCCGCCGGCCCGAGACCTACACGGTCAGCCTGGACGGCCACCCCTTCGAGTTCGAGGCCTACGAGCACGTGTTCCCGGACGGCGTCAAGGTGGTCTACTTCTGGGACGCCTTCCAGCTCGGCTGGACCTCCGCCGAGGCCATCTACCCCCACGATCCCCAGGTGGGCCTGCGCATGCACGCCAGCGTGTGCCAGGCCATGGCCGGCTACATCCGCGCCCGGGGCTTCGACACCGTCCACCTGCACGACTACCACGTGGGGCTGATCCCCTTCTACCTGGGGGACGAGCTGCTGCAGGACCTGCCGGTGCACTTCACCATCCACAACGCCACCTACCAGGGCATCACCCCCACCATCGGCGGCGGCTTCGCCTCGCTCGATCGGCTGGGGCTGCCGGGCCAGGCGCTGTACCACAAGTACTTCGACTACTTCGATCACCTCAACCTCATGAAGGCCTGCCTGCTCAAGGTGCACGAGCAGGGCGGCAAGATCACCACGGTCAGCGGCGACGTGCGCGGCTCGTGGGGCTACGCGGCCGAGCTGCGCCAGAGCCACCAGCAGGTCTGGTCGCGGGCCTACGCGCAGAAGGGCAGCCCGCCGGGCGAGGTGTTCGTGCCCAACCGCCACCTCGACCTGTTCGAGAAGCTGCCCGTGGCCGGCATCACCAACGGCCTGGGGGCCCAGAACCGCCCCGAGCGCATGCCCGAGCTCACCCCCGGGCACCTGACCGCCCTGCGGGCCCGCCGCGGGCGGCCGATCTTCTCGAACCCCGCCGTGGAGGCGGCCATGCTCTCGGCGGATCACCGCTTCGACGCCGGGCGGCTCGAGGTCAAGGCCGAGCTCAAGCGCCTGCTGCACCTGGAGGCCTTCGGCAGCGAGCCGCTGCACGATCCAATCCTGATGACCGTGGTCGGTCGGCTGGCCGCCCAGAAGAACCTGGGGCTGGTGGCCGAGGTGGCCGAGCGGCTGCTGGCCCACGACGGCGGGGTGAAGCTCCTGGTGCTGGCCTCCGCGCCCGAGGGCGAGAAGGCCTCCGAGGCGCCCTTCTTCGACCTCGCGCGGCGCCACCCCGGCCGGGTGTGGTTCCACAACGCCTTCAACCTGCCGCTGTCGAAGCTGGTGCTGGCGGGCGGCGACTTCAGCCTGATCCCCTCCCGGTTCGAGCCCTGCGGGCTGGTGGACTACGAGGCGGCCCTGCTCGGCAACCTGCCCATCGCCCGCGCCACCGGGGGGCTGACCAAGGTGCGCGCCTTCGGCTACCTGTACGAGTGGGAGGACGTGGCGGACAGGGCCGGCGAGGCGGCGGCCTTCCTGGCGGTGCTGAGCAAGGCGATCGACACCTACCGCCGGGAGCCCGCCTGGCACCAGGCCCGGGTGCGCGCGGCCATGGGGGTGGAGGCGTCCTGGGACGCCTCGGCCGGCCAGTACGTGCGCATGTACCGGTACGGCCTGGCGAACAAGCGCTGGCAGGCGGCGCGCCGGGAGCTGCTCCGGGGCTTCGTGCGGGGGCTGGGGCCCGAGCGGGCGCTGTTCACCGAGTTCTTCCAGCCCGGCCGGGAGGAGTACGGCGACCACTACGACTGGGACCTGTGGTGGGCCCTTGCCCAGGCGGGTCCCGACGGCTATACCTAGAAACTCGAGCGCGCCTCCCCGCGCGAAGAGTTTCTTGTCCGGTGAGCGCAGCGAACCGGGCGAGGCTCGGCGGCGGCGGGCACCGGGAGGAACGAGGATGGCCGGCACGGTCCTGGTGGTCGACGACGACCGCAACATCCACGGGTTCTTCCGCGCCATGCTGGAGCCCGAGGGGCTGGTCGTGTTGTGCGAGGCCGACGCCCAGTGGGCGCAGCGCATCTTCGAGAAGCGCGAGGTGGACTTCGTCATCCTGGGCAACCTGGGCAGCCAGCCCGACGAGTTCGAGCTGGCCAAGCGCATCAGGAAGAGCCCCAAGGGCGAGCGGGTGCCGCTGCTGATGATCGGCGGCCAGGGCTGCCGGGACGACGTGCTCCAGGCTGCGCGGAACAAGTACAAGCTGGTGGACTTCCTGACCAAACCGCTGGAGGCGGCCCGGGTGTTCGAGGCCCTGCGCACCCGCTTCGACCTCGACATGCCCTCGGTCATCGCCCGCCCCCAGCCCCCCGCCCGGTCCGCGGACAAGGCCCACGCCAAGACCCACGGCAAGACCCACGGCAAGGCGCACAGGCAGGAGCGCGGCGCGAGCCTGTCCGGGCCCGGGGACGCCGAGGAAAAGGCCGAGGTGGAGCGCGAGGCGCGCGAGTTCGGCGACAGCTCCTGGAAGGGCACGCTGGAGGAGACCCCCTTCGCCGAGGTGCTGGCGCGCCTGTACCGCGAGCGGGCCACGGGCGCGCTGCTGGTGCGCCACGAGCGGCTGAAGAAGCTGGTGTTCTTCCGGGACGGCTACCCGGCCATCATCCGCTCCAACCGGCTCCAGGAGTGCCTGGGCCAGATGATGCTGCGGGCCAAGGTGATCACCGAGGCGGAGCTCCAGGCCTCGCTGGAGAAGATGAAGGCCACCGGCCGCCAGCAGGGCACGGTGCTGGTCGAGCAGGGCTGCGTCTCGCCCCACAGCCTGAAGCTCATGCTCGACCTCCAGCTGCAGATGAAGCTGTACGATCTCTTCGGCTGGGAGAAGGGCGCCTTCAAGTTCAAGGCCGACGTGGAGGTGCCCCCCAGCCCGGTGGCGCTGGACTCCAGCACCGCGGCGCTCATCTACAAGGGGGTGCAGAAGAAGCTGAAGCTCGAGCGGCTGAGCGAGCTCCTGTCCGCCGAGCTCGAGCGCTACCCAGCCCCCAGCCCCGAGCCGCTGATGCGCTTCCAGGACATGGGCCTGGAGGAGGCCGACGAGGCGCGCGTGGCGGCGCTCAGGGGCGAGCGCCGGCTGCGGGAGGTGTTCGCCCAGGCCGCGCCCGACGAGCTAGAGCGGCTGCACCAGCTCCTCTACGCCCTCAAGGCCTCGGGCATGCTGGTCTTCCTGGACGCCCCGAAGCGCCAGCCCGTGCTGAGCGTGCCCCCGCCGCTGCCGGCCTCCAGGCGCGCGGCGCCCCTGCCGCCGCCGCCGCTGGCCTGCGGGCCGGAGGAGGCGGAGGTGCCCGATCTCAGCGAGGAGGAGACGCAGGCCGAGGTGGACGCGCTGGCCCCGGCGGAGGCGCCCGCGGCCCCGGCCCGCCCCGGCAAGAAGAGCGGGCTCACCCAGGTCCGCAAGGCCATCGCGCAGAAGATCGAGGACCTGGCCTCCAAGGACTACTTCGAGATCCTGGGCGTGGCCAGGGACGCCACCCGCGACGCGGTCACCAAGGCCTTCCTGACGCTGGCGCGGCGCTACCACCCGGACCGGGCCGCGGGCGGCGACTCGACCCAGGTGCGCACCCTGTCGGCGGACCTCTTCCGGCTGATCTGCCAGGCCCACGAGACGCTGAGCGACGAGGCTCGCCGGCGCGAGTACCTCGAGCACCTCAGGCTGCAGCGGGAGTCGCCCTCCAAGGTGGCGGCCAGGAAGGCGCTGGACGCGGAGGCGGCCTTCAAGCAGGGCGAGCGGGCCTACCGGCGCAAGGACTTCGCCGAGGCGCGCGAGGCCTTCAAGACCGCGGTGGCGCTGTGCCCGGGCGAGGGCGAGTACCACACCTACCTGGGCATGGCCATCTACCTGGCCCGGCCGACCCACAAGCAGAGCCTGCTGGAGGCCCGCGAGGAGCTGAACCGGGCCATCTCCCAGAGCCCGACCCACGACCTGCCCCACCTGTACCTGGCCTACGTGTACCGGGCGCTGGGCCACAGGCAGATGGCGGTGGGCGAGTTCGAGGCGGCGGTGCAGTGCAACCCGGACTGCGTGGAGGCCCTGCGGGAGCTCAGGCTGCTGCGGCTCCGCCAGAAGGCGCAGAAGAAGAAGCCCGGCCTGTTCGGGAAGAAGTGAGGCGTCGGCCTCCTAGAGCAGCAGCCCCAGAATCGGCACCAACCTCGCGCTCATATCCATTGCTTGGATGGGCAGAACCCAATCTAGTAACTGACGTTTTCTCCCAGTGCGTCCTCTTTTCTTCTGGACACATGCTATTCAGCCTGGATACCCCATATCAACATGCCTGTGACCCAACATCATTGGCAGAGAGGGGACGAAGGGCCGCTATTCCGGATCGAGCGCCTCCTCTTCACAGTTGACCTCGACAGCATGCATCATCTGCTGCAGATAGGAGGGTGCTGCAGGCTTGGTCGATGGCTGCGGCAGAACCGCGGTCCCTGAAGTGAAGTGACGAAAGAAGATCCTCATGACATGGGAGATACCTTCTTCCGTGACTGACCGGAGGTCTTCTGCGAAATACTTGCCACGCGAGAAAGCCCCTGTAATGACTTCATAGGAGGGGAAGTACGCAACATCGGGGCGTCGAGCGATGATCTCCTCAGCCGCAACACGCAACACGGCCTTGGAGTATGTGGTCGAGACCAACACGTGTTTGCCGGGCACGGCTGTTGCCACCAGAGGTACTGGCGAAACGGTCAGGATCGTCCTTGCCTTCGGGTTCAACGAACGCAAGCGGTCGATGACCCAGAGCATGTCGTTGGTGATCTCGGTGACCGATAGGTTCTTGAACACATATCGCTTCGCATCGAAGCTTCCGCCAGCAACACCAGGGCAGAGAGGAAACACCGCCCCGTCCTCTGTGGATAGCCAGCACTCGGTCAGTCCGAGTGTAAAGACAAAATAGTCGAGCTCTTGCAGCATGGTGCGGACAGCCCCCAGGTGCTGGCTTCGATCTGCCCGGAGCTCGTCCACGGACAGGAACCCGCCAGGCTGGATCTGGGGGCGGAACGGGTCGACGAAGTGTCCATCGGAATCTTTCCACTCGCCTTCGATAGGCACGAACTCATTGAAGGCCCTACAAATCAGCTGCCTCAGCTGCGCCGATGTGTAGATGTTGCCGTAGCGAGCCGAAAAGGTGCCGTAGTTGAATGCTATCGCCAATTTCTCCGACATCAATTCATGCGCGGGCTCGGTGACGAAGTAGTTGAAACCGCTCTGTTTGAGATGCCGTGCAATGTGCTGAGCAAAGCAACTGCCGGCCGTCGCAACCTTGTCGGCTGGCGTTATCTGGAGCGGGCTTGCAATGACCGGATCGACTTCCAGTGCGTTGGCGACCGCACGCCGCCAGAAGGCCTGGTCGGGGAGATGTTTGTACGGGTTGGTCATCTAGATACCTTCTGACAGGCAAAAATACTGCTCGAGTTGCCTGAGAACACATTCCCCATACCAGACGTTTCCGTGCGTCGGGTCTCTCCACGCCTTCTGAATGAGAAAGCCATCCTCCCCAACTGCATCCTTGGGTGCGAGCAAGAAGTCGCATCCTTCTTCTCTTGCCACTTCCTCGAACAAATCAGACTGTACACGCCACATGGCGTATCGGCTGGATGCGTTCACAACGCCAAACTTCGCAATCGATTCACCATAGACTCCCGGGGTAGATCGGATGGCGTCTTCAGAAGAAACCGGCGGAGGAGATTGCAGTTGCGGAAGCGGACGACCCAGCGCTCGTGCAAGACCCCGAAGAACCAGGAGTTGATAAGAGAGTGCTTCCCTCATCATCTCTTTGATCAATGTGAATGGCAAGAGCCTGCCAACTGACTCGCGTTCAGGTTTCCACGGATTGAAGAACGAGAAGGGGTCCGGGTGTTTTGTCAGCCCAATCACGTTATGCATCGCACCACCAATGGACAGTGCGAACAGAGCGGTCGGGTCCTCGGTCTTGATTCTGGAAATCTCTTCCTGGAGCTCAGCTCGCAGACGAATATCACCCTTGTCAACCCTGGCCGAAGATTTGAATCGTGCATCGTTGAGGTCGACAAACGAGAAGACAGCGTTTGTCTTGGTCTTTCCTGCCGCCGCTGCGATTGTGCGAATGTGGCTATGGCCGAGCACCACGATTCTCGGGTTGATTGGCAGCATGTTCCTTGCGCACTCCATCATCACCGCGAGGTGGATTCCGACCTCTCCAGCACCTCCAGAATCAGCGCCTGGAGCTCGCGGCCGTGCTCGAGCTCGCCCTCGCGGGTCAGGTGATGGATGTCCTGGCTGCCGTCGGGGTTCTTCTTGAACCCGTGCTTGGCCAGCAGGTGCTCGTTCTCGTAGTAGGTCCCGCCACGCCGGGCCACGGCCTCGCGCAGCAGCTCCCGGACCCTGGCGCGGGTCGCGGAGCGGAAGCCGGGGTGGTTGAAGTGGGAGGTGAAGATCACCGGCCGCGGCGCGCACAGCGCGAGGATCGCGGCCACATTGTCCTCGACCTCGGTGAGCTCCTCCTGCCCTACCTCCACGTCCAGCTCCGGGGCAAACTTCGCGTAGAAGCCCTCGGCGCCGAAGTCGGCGTAGGCCACGCCGGGTTTGTAGAGGTTGGGGTTGGCGACGTAGCACAGCCCGCTCCGCCGGCTGCGCTGGCGGGTCAGCGAGCAGATCTCCACCAGGAACACGTCGATGGCCGGGAGCTCCGCCAGCCGCAGATCCGGGGGCACACCCGTCTGGATGGCCCGGGTGATGGCGTCATAGAACTCGTTGTGCGGGGTGGTCGGCGGCGGCTCCTTGCGGAAGACGAGCCGACACTCCTCGGCTGGCACGACGAGCTCGCCCTTCAGGATGCGCAGCGCCTGGCGTACCTCGCCCGAGCAATGGAAGAAGCCGAGCCGCGGATAGACCACCCGGATCCCCGGCTGGACGTTGTCCACCAGCGTGCGTTTCCCGTCCGCCTCCTGGTGGTAGGCGCACAGCGGGCGATAGATGCGGCAGGTGCCGAGCGGCAGGACGAGCTTCACGAACGCTTCCTCTCTCCCCTCGCCCGTGGATCAGATCAGCTCCTGGAGCTCGGACACGCCGGTCTCCAGGGACACGTAGGCCGGTCGCAGCCGAGCGGCGAGCTCCCGGTGGAACGCGGAGCAGCCATCCGGCGAGCACGGGGCCTCGCGGGTCGATCGGCACCAGACCAGCCCCGGCTCGGGCGCCGACGCCAGGGCATCCGGCCCGGCCACGAGCCTCAGCCGCGTCAGGTACTCGGTCAGTCCGGCTGCGCCCAGCGGCAGGCAGCCGCCGAGCTGGTCCACGGCGGTCCGGCGCAGCATGGCGGCCTCGGCGGGAAACTCGGGCGGACCTGCCGAGTGCGCCCTCGCGAACTGCAGCAGCCTCTCCGCCGCGCACAGATCCCCGGGGGCCGGACAGGCGACAGGCAGCGCGCTCCCCAGGGCGCCGAGCGATTGCGTCCGCTCCTGCAGGCACACGAGCAGGGCCTCGAGCCGCTCGGGCGTCGACACGGCGCTCGCAGGCTGGAAGGCGACGAACTCGCCCCGGCAGCGGGCGATGAGGGCGTTGAGGCCCAGGGCGGGATCGATCCGCGACGGCACGCGGAACGTGCGCAGGCGCGTATCGATCTGGCGGGCCCAGCTCAACACCGTGGGGGTCCGATCCTGGCTGGCGTTGTCCAGGGCCATGATCTCCAGCTTGCCATGGGTCTGGAAACGCAGAGACAGGAGCGCGTCCGCCAGGGTCTCCTCGTCGTCCTGGCACACCAGCAGGACGCTCACCAGCCCTTCCTTGCCCAGCTCCTTACCCAGGTGCTCTCCCGCCACGGCGCGCCTGAAGCGGCGTGGCAGGTACTGATCCAGCTCCCAGCGCGCGCGAGCCGCGAAGTCCTGCATGTTGCGGTCGGCGCGGATGGCGCTCCTGGAGACGTCGGCGATGATCAGGTTGGGCTTGAGGGCCACGGTCTGCTCGGGGTGCGCCCGCTCGGCCTCTCGCAGCGCCCCGGAGTCGAAAGGCGAATCCGCGCGCCGCAGGCTGGCCAGCACCCCGTCGAACGCCGAGGCGTGCAGCGCGTAGGCGTAGCTGCCGTTGGCGGACTGCCCCGGCCGGTAGGTGTGCGGGCTGACCTCCACGGCCGCGCCCCAGTCTGTCTGCGTGCAACCCAGGTAGACGAGCTTCCAGTCCGGCGGAACCTCGCGCCAGGCCTCCGCGGCCTGGGCCTGGAGATCCTTGTGCAGCATGGCGTCGTCGTCCAGGGCCAGCAGGCGCTGCAGCCTGCGTTCCTTGGCCTGGGTGAGCAGTCGCTCCTTGGAGAGCAGGTAGGCCCAGGCGCCCGGCGACTGGAGGAGTCGGCGGTTGAGCTGGCGCTCCAGCGGCAGGACCAGCCCGGCGGCGTTGTAATCCCGCCACCTGGCGGCGTGCTCCTCGAGGTTGCCGTCGACGGCAGGCGCGCGCTCGAACGGGATGCCGGCGCGCGCCAGCGCCTCGGCGGACAACGCCCACTTCTCCACATCGTGGGCCAGGTTGAGCACGAAGACCGCGTCGAAGCGCTCCGCCAGGCCTGAGATCGAGGTGAAGTGAGGGGTGGCCAGGAGGGCGTCCGCCAGCGCCTGGTCCGCTGGCCACAGGCGAAACCGGCTGCGCGAGCGGGCAGCATCGTCGCGCACGTCAGGCACGAGCAACCGGGCCTCGTCCCGGATGACGGCCATGCGCCGGGCGCGCTCCTCGGGCCCCAGCACCTTCTTGATGTGCTCGCTGTTCCAGTCCGTCAGGTCGTGGTAGCCCTCCCTGGGCCACATCGAGACCAGGCTCTCCGAGCCTGCGGCGTCCCACAGCGTGTCGGCCTGGTTGAAGCCCGCCCGGCAGCAACGCACGGTCCAGTCGATGTGAGCGTGCCCACGGACCGGGAAGTTCCGCACGTCAAGGAAGCCGACCCGCTCCAGGACCGCCGGGCTGAAGGTGTACAGGCAGCCCATGCAGTCCAGGGCGGACACCCGGGAGACCAGCCCCTCCCGCTGCGCGTCGTGCTTCGCCGGCTTCCACCCGGTGTTGTGGTAGACCAGGTGGGCGAAACCAGTCTTCTGGGCGGCGTCGAAGTACAGGCTGTCCCAGCCGGGTGCGACGAAGAAGATGTCGTCGTCGCACTTGGCACCGAAGTCGAACCCAAGCGCCTGGGCGACCCGGAACATGGTGTTGGCCTGTCCGGCGATGCCCCGGCGCTTGTTCTCCAGGACCACCAGCTGGCAACCCTCGGGACGCAGCGCGCGGAGGTAGTCGAGCGTGCCGTCGGTGGAGCCGTCGTCCCCCACCACCAGCGCCCAGCGGAACCTCTCGCCACGTGTGGCCAGGAAGGAGTCCACGAAGCGCTGCAGGTAGGCGAGCCGGTTGAAGGTGCTCACGCAGACCACGAACAGCGGTCGCCCGTCACGAGGGCGGGCCACCGTGGGGCTGGCCTCGGGTGGGCGGTCCTCGGGTTTCCTGACCGTCGCCTGCGCACCAGGGGGCAGGGCCGGGCGGATCGGCCCCGGGGGCAGAGGACCGACCGGCTGGGCCGCGGGCTTGCGCCGGCGCAGCCAGCCGCGCGGCGCCTGCACGAGCCGCGCCAGCGCCCTGGCCAGCCGGTAGGAACGACTGCGCTCCAGCCGCTGCCGCTGCAGCTGGGCCCTGGCCAGGGCGTGGAGCAGCTCGGCCTGCTCGCGCTGGAGCGCCTCGACCCGGGCGCGGAGGTCAGCCTCGGCGCCCTGGGTGGCCTCACCCTTCGCGCTCTGGCTCGCTGTGCGCGGGCGCTCCTGCTCGAGCCGTCTGCGCAGCCTGGCGTGGGCCTCGCGTTCTGCCTGCAGCTCGCGGGTGCGCTCGGCGAGGCGGGAGTCGAGATCGATCAACGCGGCGCGCACCTCGGCGAGCAGCTCACGCTCCGTGGCCTTGACCTGCTCGAGCCAGGCCTGCAACCCCTGCGCCGGCGCGGGCGGGCGCCCGCCAGATCCGGGTGCGGTCATGCGCGCCTCCGCAAGACCGCGGTGCCTTTCTCGTGGGGCAGGAGCTCGAGCTCGAACTCGGGGAACTCGCGTTGCCAGCGGGCGACCACCTGCGTCTCCCCTTCGCGTCTGGCGTCGTCCAGCAGGACGATGGCCTTCGGAGAGAGCTTCCCGTGCAGGACGGGCACGGCGGGGTATCGCACCAGCGGGTGCACGGTGCGCGGCGGGCCGTCGACCACCAGCAGGTCGATGGGCTCCCCCAACGCGTCTGCGGAGAAGTCGTACCACGCCCAGGTCTCTCCCTGAAGCCGGTGCTCTCGCAGGGGAGCGTGGCGCACCTCGACCCGATCCTCGAGGCCGGCCAGGGCGATCTGCTGGCGGGTCCGTGCGGCGAACGTGGCGTCGCTCTCCAGCGACAGGAGCTGGCCCCGCCCGATCCGCCGCAGCATCATACCGATGACCAGGCTGGACAGCCCCGAGCCCAGCTCCACGACCAGGCCGGGCCGGTGGGTTAGCAGGAGCCCCGCCAGCGAGAGCGCGAAATCAGGAGAGATGGCCCAGTCCCGGAAGGGTGGCAGCGGCGTGTCCCCGGGCAGCACACGCTGGAGCTGGAGCAGCGCCTCGAGCTGCCGGTACTCGTTCTCGCTCGCGGCGGTCTGGCCCTTGAGCCCCGCCAACAAGGCGTCCAGCCCCTGGGTCAGCTTGCGCTCCAGGGCTGCTTGCTCGCTCCCGAGTTGCAGGAATCGGTCCTGCTGGACGGTCCCCTGGACCGCCAGGGCCGCCTCGAGGTGCTCTGCGGCGGAGGACATCCCGGCCTGAAGCTGAGCCACCGACTCGAGGACCGCCATGTCCTTGAGCCGCTCCATCGCGTCGAGCCTCAGGCGAAGCACGGCCGCGAGCAGCTCCTCCCTGGCGCGCTCGGCGGCCAGGGTCTGTCCCTGGATGCGTCCCTCGATCCGGTCGACCCCCTCGCGGACCGACGCCACGACCTGGTTCGCCAGGTGGTCGTGCGCCAGGTGGTTGACCACCACAGTGCGCACGAGGTCCAGGTTGTGGCTCATGCGGCGCAGCGCATCCGCGTGGTACTCCTCGAGTTTGAGGATCTTGCGGAGCAACGTCAGGGTGGCCTGCCGAATCTTGGCCTGATCCCTCACGGCCAGGAGCAACACCGCAGCCAGGCAGGCCGCGGACAGGATGGCGCTGCCCAGGGCAGCCCAGAGGGTCATGGGGAGTTCGTGCCCGGTCGGACCGCCGAAGAAGACGAAGGCGAAGACGAGGGCGAGGCAGCCCGCAGCCGCGGACAGGATGGAGAGCCTCGTCTTCATTCGCGCCTCCCTGCTGCACACCGCCGTGGCCGGGTTCCCCTGCGAATTCCCGACGCTGGCGGCACTGGCAAGAGACCACGGAACTCCGCGGGTAGTCAACCTCCCGTCAGATTTTATGAGTTTCGCCTCGGCCCTCCGTGGTAGGCTGCGCTGACCCGGGAGGACCGTCCGGATGCCCCTGCTGCTGCTCGCGCCCCGCGACGATCAAGACCGCAGCCGCCTGGCGGCGGCCCTGGCGCGGGTGCGCGCGCAGGTGCCTGGCACCTTCCTGCTGGTGGCGTGCGAGGGGCCGCCTCCCGCGCTCGCTCCCGCGGAAGACCTCGACTGGGTCAGCCTGCCGGGGCTGGTCGGCACGCCCGAGGCGACAGCCTACTGCGGCTGGCTGGCGCGCGCCTACGGGGCGGACGCCACGCTGGACCTGGGGACGGAGGACCTCTCCGAAGCCAAGCTCGACGGCCTGGTGGCCGGCCTGCCCTTCGAGGCCTTCGCCCGGCCCGGTCTGGACGGGGACGGCGGACAGGCCGTACTGGCACGGCTGCGGGCCCGCTTGAGGCATGGAGCCATTCCCACCTCCCGCCTCCTGTGGCTCGGGCCGATGGGGACGGAGGTCACCGAATTCGCTGAAAAGTTGATGGAAACAGGAAACGCACCGCTGGAGGTTCGGTTCCCTACCTCTACCCTGCAGACCCCATGGCGCAGGCCCGCGGCCTGGCTGGCGTTCCTGCGTGCGGTACTTCGCCCCTCCCAAGGAATCTCCTTCCGGCTGGTCTCTGCCTCTCAGGATGTGCGCGTCCAGGCGGCAGTCGGAGCGCTGAACCGGTTGCTCCACCTGGCGTCGCGGGGGGCTCTATGAGGGTGCTCGGCCTGGCCATCGACGGCCGCGGACTCGGCCACCTGAGCCGCGTCCGGCTGCTGGCGCGGCTCATCCGCGAGCTCCGCCCGGAGGCCGAGGTCCGCCTGGCCACCGAGTCGCCGGCGGCCTGGACCGCCTCCGGGGACGGCCTGCCCGTGCTCAAGTTGCCCGAGTGCCTGCACCCGGCTGGCGCCCTGAACCACGCGCGCTCGCGGGGGGCGCTCCTGTCCGAGCTGCTGGGCCCCCTCCTCGGAGGCTGGCGGCCCGAGCTGGCGGTGGTCGACCACGTGGTGGATCTCGCGCTCTTCCAGGCCCTGCGGCGCCTCGGTTGCCGAGTATGGGTGGTGCTCAGGCGCATGCGCCCCGCGCCCATGCGGGCGCTCCTGCGCGCGCCAGCCGCTTCCCTGGTCGAAGCCTGGCTCCTGCCCCACGCGCCGGACGAGCTCCCGGGAATGGATCTGCCGCGGAGCTTTCGCCGCCGCTGCCACCACCTGGGGCCTCTGGCGCGCCCGATCGACCTGGACCGGGTGGAGGTGCTGCGCCGGGCCTCGCCCCACCCCCTGCTGCTCGCCGCCCTGGGCGGCGGGGGCGCGGCCGAGGCGCGGTCTCTGGCCGGGGTGTGCATCGAGGCGTTCGAGCGGCTGCACCGCGCGCGTCCCGATCTGGCGGCCCGCCTGGTGTGCGGCCCGCTCTTCCCGGGCCCGCTGCCCGCGGGTGGGCCTGGCCTCGAGGTTCTGAGCCACGAGCCCGAGCTGGCCGAGTGGATGGCCGCGGCCGACGTGGTGATCACGCAGGCGGGTTACAACAGCGTCCAGGAGCTGCTATCCTCCGGCACGCCGGGTCTGCTGCTGCCGATCGCGAGCCCGGGCCGGGACGACCAGACCGCGCGGGCGGCCGAGGTGGCCGCGCTCGGCCGGGCCCGTGTGGTGGCGGCCGAACCGGAGGCACTGGCCTCGGCCCTGCTGGCGGTGCTCGCGGGCAAGGGGCCCCCGCGGGCGCTGCCCCGCCAGCCCGATCTCGCCCCGGCCCGCGCCGCCCTCGGGCGGCTGCTCGACCAGACCTTCCCCACGAGGAGCACGAGCCCATGACCGATCTCCGTCGAACCGAGTTCACCTGCGACACCTGCGGCGCCTCCTTCCAGATCCCCGAGGCCACCCTGGCCCGCTTCCCCGGCTGGGAGCCCAGGGAGTGCCTGCCCTGCAAGAAGGCCCGCGAGCAGGCCTCCGACGCGCAGAAGCTGGCCCGCGCCCGGGTCACCCGCCTGCCGCCGGCCCTGGCCCCGGGCGAGAAGGCCAAGCCCAAGCCCAGGGCCCGCCGGGGCGCCGCGGCCGAGACCCGGGCAGCGGACCTGGCCGAGGGGCCGGGGGACGGCTGCTACACCGACGGCAGCGCCCAGCCCAACCCCGGCCCGGGCGGCTGGGGCGTGGTGTGGGTGGTGCACGGCCAGGTGGCCGCGGAGCGCTCGGGCGGCGAGGCCCGCACCACCAACAACCGCATGGAGCTGACCGCGCTCATCCAGGCCTACCGCCTGAGCCCGGCCGGGGTGGGCTGCGGCGTGTGGACCGACTCCCAGCTGTGCGTCAGGAGCATGCTGGAGTGGGCCCCGGGCTGGGCCAGGAACGGCTGGAAGCGCAAGACCGGCCCGATCCAGAACCTGGACCTGGTCCAGGAGCTCTACGCCCTGGTCCAGTCCCGGCCGGAGCTCCAGCTCGGCTGGCTGCGCGGCCACGCCGGGACCCGCTGGAACGAGTACGCCGACGAGCTGGCCACCGCGGCCACCCGGCTCGCCGCCGGGCGCGGCTAGCCCGGTTCACTCCGCTCACCGGCCAGCCAGCTCTTCGCGCGATCCACTCGACAGCCGCGGGGGGCCGGCGCTACCATGGCGCCCGAAAGGCAGGCGCGCGCCGCGAGCATGGGTCTGCGAGCCAAGATCATCCTGGTGGTGTCCCTGGTGGTGGCGTTGAGCTTCCTGGGCGCCAGCATGCTGACCGTACGCCAGAGCGAGCAGCTCATGCTCGACGCGGTCAAGGTGCGCGGCCGGGCGCTGCTGGAGGCCATGGCCTCGCCCTGCGCCATCGGCATGGCCAACGGGGACTTCGAGTCGGTCGACAACTACCTCGGCCAGGTGAGCGAGGCCCACGTGGCCAGCGCGCTCGGCATCGAGCACGTGCTCATCCTGGACGAGCGCGGGCGGGTGTACTCCCACTCCGACCCCACCCAGTTCGGCACCACCCCGGTCGGGCCGTTCTACGCCCGGGCGCTCCGCGCGCAGGGCCCCACCTTCCACCGCCTTGAGCTGCCGGGTCGCGCGCCCCTCCTGGAGGCCGCGGCCCCCATCATGGCGGGGGTGCGCTGGGGCACGCTGGTGGTGGGCTTCTCGCTGGCGCGCGAGGAGGCGACGATGGCCCGCGTGCGCCAGCGCGTCCTGGTCACCGCGCTCGGGCTGGCCGGGGCCTCGGCCCTGGTGGTCTTCCTGTTGCTGACCTTCGCGGTGCTGGCCCCGCTGCAGCGCCTGGCCGGCGCCGCCGAGGCCCTGGCGCGGGGCGAGCTCGAGCGGCGCCTGCGGGTGAACGGGCGGGACGAGCTGGCGCAGCTCGGCCGCCGCTTCAACCACATGGCCGAGGAGCTGTCCGCCCACACCTACGATCTGGAGAACCGGGTCCGCGAGCGCGCCCGCGATCTGATCAAGAAGAACGAGGAGCTCAGCCAGGTGAACCAGCAGCTGGCCGAGGCGGTCGGCTTGCTGGAGAAGCTGGCCATCACCGACGGCCTGACCGGGCTCTACAACCGCCGCCGCTTCGAGGAGGCGCTGCTGCAGGAGATCCGCCGCAACCTCCGGCGCGAGCACCCCTTCGGCCTGCTGATGATCGACGTCGATCACTTCAAGGACTACAACGACGCCCACGGCCACCAGGCCGGGGACGAGGTGCTGCGGCGGCTCGCCCAGCTCTTCCACCAGACCTTCCGCACCCTCGACCTGGTGGCGCGCTACGGGGGCGAGGAGTTCGTGGTGCTGCTGCTGGAGACGGAGCTGCCCGGGGCCCGGGTGGCGGCGGAGAAGATCCGCGCGGCGGTGGCGGGCGCGCTGTTCCCCTTCGGCGGCGACCAGCCCAGCGGCCGGGTCACCATCAGCGTGGGGGTGGCGGCCTTCCCGGAGCACGCCCAGGAGCCCGAGGGCATGGTGGCCGCGGCGGATCAGGCCCTGTACGCCGCCAAGCACCAGGGGCGCAACCGCGTGGTGGCGGCGACGCGCCAGGAGGCGGGTAAGCATGCCTAGGCTCCCTCGCCGCCGGCTGTCCGCTGCCTGGGCCGTCCTCGGGGCGCTGCTCGGCGCCGCGGGCTGCCAGGAGCTCGACCTGTTCGGGGAGCCGGTGGAGCTGGAGCCCCAGCCGAGCGAGGAGGTCGTCCCGCCGGCCTGGCCCACCGACCAGGTGCCCCGCTTCCGCTTCGGCACCGTGCCGGTCATCGGGGTGGAGGAGACCCGCCAGGTGTACCAGCCGCTGGTCGACCACCTGGCCGGCCGGCTGGGGGTGCCGGGCGAGCTGGTGGTCACCGCCGACTACGCCGAGCTGGTCTCGCTGCTGTCGCGCGCCGAGCTGGACGCCGGGCTGTTCACCGCGCTGTCCTACGTGGAGGCCAAGGAGAGCCTGCCCGGGCTGCGGCTGGTGCTGAAGCAGGTGGTGTCCGGCGCCGGCTCCTACCTGGGGTACGTGTACACCACGGACGAGAGCCGCGCCGAGGGGCTGGCCGATCTGGCCGGCAAGAGCATGTGCTACATCGATCTCCAGTCCACCTCGGGCTACCTCTACCCGCGCGCGCTGCTGCGGCAGAAGGGCTTCGACCCGGACCACTTCTTCGGCCGGGTCGAGTTCGGAGGCAACCACCTGACCTGCCTGGAGCGGGTGCTGGCGGGCCAGGTGGACGCCTCGGCCGCCTACGCCGGGGCCTTCGCCTTCGGCCGCAGCAGGGGCCTGCCGATCGATCGGATCCGCATCGTCGGCAAGACCCAGCGCATCCCCTACAACGCCCTGGCGGTGAGGCCCGGCCTGCCGCGGGAGGTCGAGCTCAGGCTGCGCCACGAGCTGGTGGGCCTGTCCACCCAATCGGCCGCGGGCCAGCGGGTGTTCAGCCACGAGGCGCGGCTGAACGCCTGGGTGCCGGCGCTGGAGACCGAGTACGCCGAGGTGCGCGAGGTGCTGGCGAGGGAGCGGAGCCAGGGGAACTGAGCTGGGGCGGACGAGGCGGGCGGGGCCGGCTCACAGGCCGCACATGGCCGCGGGCTGGTCGTCGACCACCACCTGGCCGCTGCCCTGGGAGAGGTCCAGGCTGCCCTCCCACACCGTGCCCGAGCCCTCGGCCCAGTCGCTCACCAGCAGCTCCAGCCGGAGCTGGATCTCGCCGGCCGGGATGCCCGTGGCGGTGACCGCGAAGTCGAAGGTGCACATGCAGGCGCAGCGGGCGTCCCCGAACTCCGGATCGTCCGTCTCGGTCAGCACGTACACCCCGTCCACCAGGGCGAGCGTCGCGTCGTGCAGGCCGCAGCAGTTGAGGCTCACGCGCTGGTCGGTCAGGCTCAGCACCTGGCTCCCGGCGTCGTACTCCCAGCGCAGGAGCTCGGCGTCGCAGTAGCCGGCCGGCACGTCGCGGAGCGCCCCGCCGGCGGCGCCGAACCCGCCGCAGTCGCTGACCTCGGCCTGCTGCTCGAACAGCTCCGGCCGCTCCGAGCCCCCGCAGCCGACCAGGCCCACCAGCGCCACCAGAGCCACCAGCTTCATCGCGGTCTTCATGAGTTCATCCTCCTCGAGGCCTTGGTTTGTGTGCCTCTCACTCCCCTTTACCCGGCGGCCTCGAATCGTGGGAACCCCGGCGGGATCAATCCTCGGGCGGCTGGCACCAGTTGGGCTCAGGCTCCGGATCCACCACGACAAATCCGCTACCCAGGGTGAGGTCGAGCTCGCCCTCCCAGACCGCCCCCGTGCCCTCCGGCCAGTCGCTCACCACCCGCTCGACGCGCAGCTGGATGGGCTCCTCCGGGATGCCCTCGGCGATCACCTCGAAGTCGAACACGCACATGCAGGCGCAGCGGGCGTCCCCGAACTCCGGATCGTCCGTCTCCAGCATGACGAACACCCCGTCCTGGTAGGACAGGCGGGTGTGGTGCTCGCCGCAGCAGTTCAGCAGCGCCCGGGCGTCCCGCAGGGTGAGCCGCGCGGCGTCCCGGTCGTACCAGTAGATCAGCAGCTCGGCGTCGCAGTAGGCGGGCGGCACGGCCCGCAGCCCGAGCGCCTGTCCGGCGGCCTCCAGGCCGCCGCAGGGGCTCAGCCGCTCGGCTTGCGGGAACAGGGGCTCGCCGGTGAACTGCCCGCAGCCCGCGCCGGCAAGCGCCAGGGCGAGCAGCCACCGTCCGACAGCGCGCGTTCGTTCCACGGCCACACCTCCGGCGATCAGAACTGGTAACCCAGCCCCAGGCTGCCCTCGAGCGCCAGGCGGTGGGCGAGCCGTCCGTCCTGCTGGAACAGGTGGCCGCCCACCAGCCAGAACACCTGCGCCGACAGCCCCTCCCACAGGGGCACGTCCAGCCCGGCCAGGCCCTGGTAGGTGAACAGGCCGCCCTCGAGCAGGCTCCCGTCCGGCATGCTCTGGCGCCCGTACGCTCCGCCCAGGCCGAGCCCCACGAACAGATCGAGCGCCGACAGCTCGAAGCGCCAGGCCACCAGGACGCTCCCGGCCAGCAGCCTCAGCCGGTAGCGCAGCAGATCCTGGTCGACCGACGACTCGCCGTAGCTCAGGCGCGGCAGCAGGCTCACCGGACCCAAGTCCCAGCGCAGGCCGACCACCCCCAGGTGCAGCACGCCGAGCCCCTCGAGGGCCCCGGCCCCCAGGCCGTAGGCCGCGTACAGCCCGAGCGGACCGCGCGGGACGGCGGCGCCCTTGACCGCCGCCACCAGGCTCCCGGTCTCCTCGAGCGCGGCGGCCGCGAGCGGCAGCTCCAGCCCCTCGGTGAGGACGAGCTCGGCCTGGAACACCCGGCCGCCCCGGCGCAGCGCCACGCGGTAGCTGCCCGCGGGCAGGGCCAGCCGCCGCCGCTCGCCGAGCGCCTTGCGCACCTCCCCCACCACCTGGCCGCCCTCGGCCGAGAGCACCAGCAGCTCCCCGGCCAGCTCCGGGCCGAGCAGCAGCGCCGAGCGCCGCCGGGTGAGGTCGGTGAGCACCACCCCACCCTGGCCGATCAGCCGCATCTCATAGGTCGGGTGCTGGGGGCCGGCCAGGGTGCGCGCGGTGTCCTCCAGCGTGCGCGCGTAGGCGTACTGGTACACCTCGGCCAGCGTCACCCGCCGGTCGCCGTCCAGGTCGGCGGCGCCCCGCAGGCCCGAGAGCAGGTAGGTGGTGAAGAACGAGCCCTGCACCTCGGCCGACTCCTGGGAGAGCTCGCCCGCCGCGCTCGAGGTGAGGAAGGCGGTGCCCTCCGCCTCCAGGCGCTCGTCGGGCAGCAACTCGAAGGCCGGGGCGGGCCGGCCGCCCTTGGCCCCGGTGAGCGCGCCGCTCTGGCAGGCGTCCACCAGCCCGATCCTGATCCTGGCGCGGGAGGCCAGCAGCCGCTCGCGCAGCGTGGCGAAGGGCAGCTGCTCGCGGCCGAGCTCCAGCGCCACCCCGTCCGCGTGGCCCGAGAAGTAGAACAGGAGCAGCCCGTCCCCGCGCCCGTCCCGGACGAGCTCGGCCTCGGCCCCGTCCAGCGCGGCCAGCACGTCGTCCGGCCCGCCGCCCAGCACCAGACGCACCCGCCCGGGCTCGAAGCCGCCCAGCTCGACGAGCAGCCCGGCCACCCGCCGGGCGTCCGCCTCGGCGTAGCGCAGCGACGCGCGCCGCTCCCCGCCCCGATCGTTGCCGGCCACCACCGCCAGCCGCAGCGGCTGGGCCCTGGCCGGGCCCGGAGCGGCCAGCAGCCCGACCAGCAGCCCGGCCAGCAGGGCGCCCAGCGGGATGAGTGGCGGGTGGCGCGCGGCGTGGGTCATGTCCTCCCGCTCACTCCTTCCACACCAGCAGGCTGGCCTGCTCGAGCTCGCCCGGCAGCACGGCCAGCGCCTCCAGCGAGCCAGCCGCCCGCAGGCCCTCGGCCGCGGCGGCCTCCACCTCCCCGAGCTCGAACTCCCGGGTGGAGAAGAGCAGCCACAGGCGCTCCGGCCCGCGGCTCTCGTCCAGCTCGATGCTGCCCGGCAGGGCCGGCGCGCCCAGCGGCGGCCGCACGGCCGCGGCCCGGCCCCCGGCGGGCGGGTGGTACGGGCTGACCTTCCCCCGCGCGTCCACCGAGACGATCATCATGTAGCCGGGCCCGGGCAGGAGCGGCACGAAGCGCAGCAGATCGCCCGCGCGCAGCCGCGCCCCCGGCCCCACCGGGAAGACGCGCTCCCCACGGCGGGCCCACACCTGCAGCGAGGCCCCGCCCTTCACCCCGACGTAGCTGGCTGGGGGGGGGTCCTCGCCGCCGCGCCACCACAGGAGCCCCGCCAGCGACAGCAGCAGGACGCCCGCGGCCACGCCCAGCAGCGCCGGCCGCAGCAGCCACGCGAGCCAGCCCGCCCCGGGCCGCGCCCGCTCGCCGGCCGCCTCCAGCGCGGCCAGGGTGACCGGGTAGACCTCGCGCACGAACCGTTCCCGGGCCTGGTCCCGCTCGGCCAGGCGCGCGCGGCAGCGGCCGCAGCCGGCCAGGTGGGCCTGGAGGCCGTGGTCGGCCGGGCGGCCCGCGAGCTCGAACGCGTCCAGCTCGAGCTCCGAGGGGCAGCGCTCTGCGCTCATGCCTCACCCCCGCCCTGCGCCTCGCGCCAGCGCCGCGCGAGCTCCTCCACCCGGGCCAGCTTCTTGCCGATCGTCTTCCGGGACAGGCCCATCACCCCGGCGATCTCCTCCTGGGTCATCTCGTCCATCCAGGCGTGCACCGCGATCTGGGCCGCGTCGTCGTCGAGCTGGCCGAGCAGGCCGAGCACCGCGCGCCGGGCCGAGAGCCAGTCCTCCGCCGCCGGCCCCGCCCCGCCCGCCCCCTCCCCCCCCGCGGCCAGCCGCTCCAGCCCCTCGGAGTCCTCGGGCCGGCGATCGCGCAGCCGGTTCAGGCACAGGTTGGTCGCCACCCGGTAGAGCCAGGGCAGGCAGCCCCGGTCCCACATCAGCTCGGGGGCGTGACGCAGCGCGCGCACGAAGACCTCCTGGGTCGCGTCCCGGGCGTTCTCCGGGTGCCGGAGGAGCCGCAGGCAGCGCCGGTGGACCAGCGGGCCGAGCTCGCGGTAGAGCCTGGCGATGTCGTCGCGGTCCATCGTCCTCTCGTCCTTACCCGCGAGCCGCGCCGGGTGGGAACCCCCCCGCGGGCAGCCGGGCCAGAGGCCTCACGGCCGCCCGGGCCGCACGAGCCGCACGCTCTCGACCGGCTTGGCCTCGTTGTCGCAGGCGAAGAGCTGGTCCATGGCCGGCGAGCAGGCCCCGCCCCCGGGCACGCGCTCCGCGACCCAGCGCTCCATGCGCAGCGCCCAGCGGTAGCGGAGCTCCGCCGGCACGGGCTCGGCCGGCTCGGCCTGGAGCCCGGGCAGCAGCCAGTGATCCACGCCGGCCCCGTCGGCCACCACCACGGCCAGGGCGTCGAACTGGGTCGGCGAGGCGAAGTCCGGGTTGAAGGGCACGCCCTCCATGTGCAGCAGGGCCAGGCGGGGGGCCAGGCCGGCCTCCTCCAGGGCGCGGAAGGCGAGCAGCGCGATGGACCCGGCCGAGCCGCGGCCCGCGGCCGCGGTGACCTCGAGCGGCTCGCGCGGCAGCCAGCGCATCCACAGGGACACCTCGGCCGGTACGGGCGTGAAGCCCCGCAGCCAGCCCTTGACCGCCAGCACCCGCGCCGTGCGCTCCTCGGACGTGCCCACCGGCGCCACCAGCTCCGGGGGGAGCTCCGGCCGGCCGTCCCGGGCCGCCCAGAGCGGCAGCAGGAAGACGCGCGCCTGCAGGTACTCGAACCCCCGGCAGCGCCCGGTGCGGGTCACGTAGGGCACCCGCTCCGGCGGCAGCGCCGGGAGGGGCCGGGTGCTCTCGAACACCATCGGGTGGACCCCATCTGCGCTGGCGCGCTCCACCAGGCCGGTCGCGTCGACCAGCAGCGCGTCCATGCCCAGGAGCTGCGAGTTGGTGTCCTCCGGGTGCCCGAAGGTCACCCGGGAGGCGAGCACGCAGAAGCGCGGATCGGCGAAGCTCCAGGTCTCCTGCTCCGGGCCGGACAGCGGATAGCGCACCTCGAAGGTGTCGCCGGGGTTGATCGGCCCCAGGCGGAACGTGGTCCGCCGCGGGACCTCCATGGTGCAGCGCCAGTCGGCCACCACCTCGGTCCTGGTCGCCTCCACGTTCATCGGGCGCTGCCTGCCGTCCGCGGTCCAGGCCACCGCCTCCACGATCGGAGGTTGCTCCTTGGTGTGCAGCACCTCGAGCCGGGACAGGGCCGCCGCGGCCTCCCGGGTCTCCACCTTGAAGACCGTGCGGCGGAAGACCTCGGGCACGGTCAGCCCCCCCACGGCTCCCGCCTGGGCCAGGAGCCTCGCCCGCCAGGGGTCGTAGCCCTTCCAGGAGTAGTCCTCGTAGTGCTCGTCCGAGACGATCACCGCCCCGGCCTCCTGGCAGCGCGCCAGGAGCTCGGCCGGCACGCGCGCGGGGTCGAAGGTGGGCACGGGTCGCGCGCAGCCCGCGGCCAGCGCGGCCGCGAGCGCGATCAGGGCCAGGCGTGGGCTCATGGCTTGCCTCCCGCGGCCGCGGGGGCCGCCGCCTCGCCGGCCGGCGCGGGCTTGCGCTTGCAGGCCAGCACCAGGAACACCAGCGCGGCCAGCACGGCGATGGCGATCCAGATGCCCCCCCAGAAGCGGGTGGGCAGGCCGGTCAGCTCCGACAGCATGGCCGCGTCCGAGAGCGCCTCGGGCCGGTCGAGGACGTCGCTCTTGATGTCCAGCACGGCGTACAGGCACGAGGTCAGCCCGACCGCGCGCAGCAGGTAGTCGTTGAAGGCCTCGGGCAGCTTCCAGCCGCTCACCCCCAGCACCGCGGCGGTGGCCAGGCCGAAGCCGAAGCCGAAGGAGACCACCGGGCGCATGAACAGGAGCGTCACCAGCAGCACCACCCCGCCCAGCGCGATGGCCACCCCGCGATCCCAGCGGGTGCGGGCGGCCAGCAGCAGGACGAGCCCGCCGAACACCAGGCTGCCCAGGTAGCCGGCCGACAGGATGACGAAGCGGCTGCCGCCCATGGTGTAGCAGAAGCCGCCCTCCTGGGCGACCAGCGCGATGCGGTCGATCTTGCCGCCGGTCACCAGCGCGGCCAGGCCGTGGCTGAGCTCGTGGAAGAAGACCACCAGGATCTTGAGCGGGTAGACCGCCCAGGTGTCCCACAGGAAGGCCACCGGGATCATCAACCCGACGAGGGTGAGCAGCACCTTCCAGTCCACATTGGAGAAGAGCTTGCGCATGGCACCCCGGCCTCCCCGCGCCGGCGCCCCAAGTGTGTCAAAACCTCCCTCGCGAGGGAAGATGAAACAGACCGATCGGTCGGATCGGACCGATCGGGCGGATCGGTCCGATCGCCTTGACGTTTCCGGCCGGGCTCCCCTATCCTGCCGGTGGACTTCCACCCGAGGAGCGACCATGCTGCGAGCGTCGATCCTGTCTCTCTCCCTGGCCCTGGCCCTGGGGGGCTGCGCCGGGCTGCGCCTCGAGCTCCACAACCAGGCCGCGGCCAAGCCCAGCAACGTGGCGGTGTACTTCTCGGCCGAGACGCGCGACGGCGCCCCGGTGGCCGGCGTACCCGCCGAGGCCTTCCGCATCTACGAGGACGGCCAGCTCATCTCGGCCTTCGAGAGCAAGCAGACCATCCTGAACCCCGAGGTGGCGGTCAGCCACCACATCGCGCTCCTGCTCGACCTGTCCGGCAGCATCACCGGGTCGGGCTCGCTGCCCGGCCTGGTCGCCGCGGCCAGCGCGTTCGCCGAGCGCATCTCCAAGGCCCACCAGGTCGGGGTGTTCGGCTTCGACGGCGGCGCGAAGCTCATCCCGCTGGTGGACTTCACCTCCAACCCGCGCGCGGTCCAGGCCGGGCTCAACGCGCTCTCGGCCCGCAAGGCCAAGGACCCCTCGACCAACCTGCACGGGGCGGTGGTGGAGGCGCTCGGGGTCGCGGAGGAGCGCATGGCGCGCTCCACCCAGCCCCTGCGCTTCGCGACCCTGGTCGTGTTCACCGACGGCACCGACCGCGCCCACCGGGTGAACGAGGTGGAGATGCTGAAGGCGGTCGACCGCTCGGCGGTCAACGTGTTCGTGATCGGGCTGGGGGTCGAGGTGAGCGAGAAGCAGCTCAACCGCCTGGGCCGGGACGGCTTCGTGCGGGCCTCGGAGCTGGGCGCGCTGGGCAAGGCCTTCGACGAGGTGGCCGCGCGCATCGAGGCCGCCGGGAGGAAGTTCTACCTGCTGTCCTACTGCTCCCCGGCCCGGGCCGGCCTGCGGAAGCTCAAGATCGAGCTCGAGCGCGACGGGCTGAAGGGCTCGCTGGAGCAGACCTTCCAGGCCGACGGCTTCGCCCCCGGCTGCGACCCCGCCCAGAAGCCCGCCTTCGGCGTGGGCAAGATCCGGCTGAGGTAGCTGATCGGACCGATCCGACCGATCCAACCGATCGGTCCGATCGGTCCGATGCCGTTGTGCTCCCGGGGCGGAGGGCATAGGCTCCAGGCCATGGACGAACCGTCCGCGAGGCCGCCCGAGACGCAGCCAGAGGAGACCGCGAACCAGGTCGGCCTGGTGCTCCGGGCCGTGGGCCGCGGGCTGTGGCGCGGCACCCGGGCGGTCGGCCTGGGGGTGGCCGCGGCCTGGCAGGCCATCGACCCGGACGTGCGCCGCCACCTGCTGCAGGTGCCGCTGCTGCTCTACTCCCCGCTCGGCTCCCGGGCCCGGCCGGTGGTCGCGGGGGTGCCCGACGGCCACCCGCCGCTCGTCCTGGTGCACGGCCTGGGGGGCACGCGCGGGGACCTCCTGCCGCTGGCGCTCTACCTGGCGCTGCACGGCCGCAAGCGCTCCTACCGGGTCGGCTTCTCCTTCAAGCAGGACCTGCCGGCCCAGGCCGCGGCGCTGGCCGCCTTCGTGCGCCAGGTGCTCGAGGTGACCGGCGAGCCGAGGGTGGACATGGTGACCCACAGCCTGGGCGGCCTGGTGGCCCGCCTGGCGCTGGCCGACGCGGAGCTGGCGGGCCGGGTGGGCACGCTGGTCACCCTGGGCGCACCCCACGGCGGCACCTACACGGCGCGCTACGCCGACACCACGAACACCCGCGTCCTCAGGCCGGACAGCGAGCTCATCCGCGAGCTGGCCCGGGCCGGGCTGCCGGCCGGGGTGCGGGTGGTGGCCTGCTGGAGCCGGGCGGACGTGTTCGTGCTGCCGCCCGAGTCGGCCGTGCCCGCGGGGGCCGAGGCCGTGGAGCTCACCGGCACCCACTACGGCTATCTGCTGTCCCCCACGAGCTGGGAGGCCGTCCGCCGGGCCCTGGCCGGCGGCTAACCGGCCGCGACCGCCTTGCCGCCCCTGAGAGCCGCGGCCAGCGCGCCCAGCACCGCCACCCCGGCGGACACCGCGAGCGCCATCCGGAAGGCGCTGAAGTCGGCCACGCCCCAGGGCTGGCCGGTGCGCCCGCCCGCGGCGGAGAACACCGCCGCGGCCAGCGACACCCCGACGAGCATCCCCAGGACGCGCGCCTCGGCCATCACGCTGCTGGCCGTGCCCTGCCGCTCCGCCGGCGCCGCGCCCATGAGCGCGCTCGAGTTGGGCGAGATGAACACCCCCGTGCCCAGGCCGATCACCCCCAGGCAGGCCGCCACCGCGGCGTCCCCGGCCCCCGCGCCCAGGCCGCCCAGGGCGTACAGCCCGCCGGCCATGAGGAGCTGGCCCAGGGTGGCCAGCAGCCGGCTGCCCAGGCGGTCCGACAGCCAGCCGGCCGGCGAGGCCACCAGGGCCATGACCGCGAACTGGACCGACAGCAGCAGGCCGGTGTGGGACGGCGTGCGGCCCAGCCCCTCCTCCAGGTAGAAGGGCATCAGGATGGTGACCGCGAACAGCGCCACGTAGTTGGCCAGGGCGCTGAGCACCGAGCCCGAGAACAGCCGGTTGCGAAACAGCGCCAGGTCCAGGAGCCCGCCCCGGGTGCGCCGCTCGACCCACACGAAGGCCGCCAGGCCCGCCAGCCCGGCCCCCAGGGCGCCCAGCGTCCAGGCCGAGCCCCAGCCCCAGCGCCGGCCCTCGCTCAGCGCCAGCAGCAGGAAGGGCAGGCCGAGCAGCAGCGCGCCGGCGCCCCCCCAGTCGAAGCGCGCCCCCAACCGGGGCGCGGCCCGCGGCAGCCAGGCCAGCCCGGCGGCCAGGATGATCCCGATCAGCGGCACGTTGAGCAGGAAGCACCAGCGCCAGCCGAGCGTGGCGACCAGGAACCCGCCCAGCGGTGGCCCCAGGGTCAGCCCCACGTAGGTGGCGGTCGAGACCAGCCCCAGCACCCGGCCGCGCTGGCCGGCCGGGAAGGTGGTGGTCAGGATGGCCGGCCCGACGGCCATGGTGGCCGCCCCCGCCACCCCCTGCACGGCTCGCGCGACCAGCAGGACATCGAGGCGGGTGGCCAGGCCGGCCCCGAGGGAGGCCAGCCCGAACAGGCCCAGGCCGAACAGGTAGACCGGCCGGTGGCCCCACATGTCGCCGAGCCGGCCGGCCGCCAGCAGGCACACGCCCGTGGCCAGCAGGAAGCTCTGCACCACCCAGCGCGAGTCCTCGAGCGTGATGCCCAGGTCCGTGCCGAGCGCCGGCAGCGCCAGGTTGACCACCGAGCCGGCCAGCGAGCTGAGCAGCGTGCCGACCGCCACCGCGGCCAGCACCGCCCCGCGCCTGCCCGTCTCCGCGCCGCCCGGCAGCGCCTGGCTGTTTGCCACCCGGACCACCTCCCGGCCCGCCCCCGGGCACCATGCCCCGCCCGGCGCGGGATGTCAAAGCCGCAGAATTCCCGGGAAAAGGCCTTGAGGCCGGTGGGGACAGGGTGTATAGGGCGGCCTGGGTAGGGGCCCGAGGCCCGCAGCCAGCGAGGAGGGTGCAGCCATATACAGGCACTACAAGCTCGAGGCCGGGAAGATCGTGGACTCCCAGACGCCCGCGCAGGTGCTGGTGTGCGTCGCCCCGACCGAGGCCGAGACACGGGAGCTGCTCGAGGTCCACAAGCTCGATCCCCACACGCTGCAATCGGCCCTCGACCCGGACGAGCAGGGCCGCGTGGAGTTCGAGGAGGACCACCTGGCGCTCATCATCCGGCGGCCGTGCAGCTACACCTCTGCCGACAACTACCTCTTCAAGGTCATGTCCGCCGGCGTGTTCCTGTTCAAGGACAAGCTGATCATCGTCATGGCCAAGGACGTACCCCTGTTCGAGGGCAAGCAGTCCGTCAAGCTGGTCAGCCTGCACGACGTGCTGCTGAAGCTCCTGCGGGTGGTCATCAACCACTTCATGGGCCACCTGCGGGTGATCAACCTGATCTCGGACGAGCTGGAGCAGAAGGCCAGCCACTCGGCCGAGAACAAGCACCTGCTGAACATGTTCACCCTGGAGAAGAGCCTGGTCTACTTCCTCAACGCGCTGAACGACAACGGCACGGTGGCCACCAAGCTCAAGAACAGCGCGGCCAAGATCGGCTTCAGCACCGACCACGTCGAGCTGCTCGACGACATCGCCATCGACAACGCGCAGTGCCTCACCCTGGCCCAGACCTACTCGAACATCCTGTCGTCCCTCATGGACGCGCGCGCCTCCCTGGTCAGCAACAACCTCAACGTGATGATGAAGAACCTCAACGCCCTGGTCATCGCCGTGGCCGTGCCCAGCTTCTTCGCGGCCGTGGGCGGGATGAGCGAATTCACCCAGATGGCGGGGCCGGAGCGCTGGTACGTCGCCTACCCCGTCTTCCTGGGCGCCATGGGTGGCCTGGGGGCGCTCACCTACTGGATCGTCAAGCGACTCGAGCGGCACTAGGCCAGCAGGGAGACCCACAGGCAGACGCTGACGAACAGCGCGGTCAGGGTGCCGAAGGAGCAGCGGTCGAGCAGGCGCGAGGTCTCCTCCCGCCCCTTGTAGAACAGGGCCAGGGAGATGGTCGACTCGACCAGGGTCAGCAGGATCACCACCATGGAGACCATGTGCAGCGCGTCCGCGGTGGAGATCACGTCCGAGTTGGGCAGGTGGCCGGAGATCACGTACTCGTTCGCCACCGAGGCGAACAGGGCCGCCGCGCCCAGCCCGAAGCGCGGGTCCAGGTCGGTCGGCCGGATCCACAGCGCCAGCAGCGCGATGGCGGTCGCCACGAACAGCGCGATCAGCAGCTTCAGGAAGTAGGTCACGCCCGCCCGGCGGAACTCCATGCTGTAGTTGAAGCGTGAGTAGACCGACTCGCTGCCCGTGGGCAGGCTCAGATCGCCGAAGTTCGAGCAGTAGCGGTGCTCGTCGACCGTGGCCTCGGTGCCGCCCAGCTTCCAGCCGGGCACCACGATGTTGGAGTCCATGGAGCAGTTGGCCACGTCCGCCACGTAGCGCAGGCGGTGGGCCTCGCTGTCCTTGTCCTCGAGCTGGATGTGGATGGCCTGGTCGTCGAAGGGGAACGCCCCCACGTCGAAGCTCTGCGTGGCCTCGATGGACAGCTTGCAGGAGGCGTACTGCAGCCCGTCCCGCAGGCCGTGCTCGCTGCACTCCTTGGCGGCGATGCGGGCCCCGGGGATCTCGAAGGTCTCGGTCGGCTTCAGCTCGGGGTCGGACCAGTGGAACCAGACCCACACGTCGGCTTTGAAGCTGTTGTCGCGGATGCTCAGCGAGTACAGGTTGACCACGTACATGCCCACCCGCACGTCCGCGGGCTTGCCCGGGGCGGACTCCCCGGCGGGCTGCGCCGGCGCCGCCTTGGCCGCGGGCCGGCAGGCCTCGCTGGCGGCCCGCCTGAGCGGGCTCGCCCGCGGGACCGTGGTCAGCCAGGCCGCGCCCAGCCCGAACAGCGTGCCGAGCAGCGCGCCGAGCAGGCCGGCCTTGGTGGCGCGCCAGCGGCGGCGCGAGGTCTGCAGGGCTTCGTCGGGCATGCGTCCCCTCCTCCTGGTCGGACGGACTCAGGGTAGCTTGAACTCGAGCCGCACCCAGCCCGCGCGGGTGGGCAGCGGCGCCTCGGCCGGCAGGTGCGCGCGCAGGCAGGCGGGCGTGGGCAGGCCGCGGCCGAGGCGCAGCGAGGCCACCCGGCCGGCCTGTACGTGCAGCTCCACCAGCACCAGCGTCGGCCGGACCTCCGCGGGCACGCCCGCGACGACCTGCTCCAGGCAGTCCAGCCAGCCCGGATCGCCGGCCAGGGCGGCCAGCCAGGCCGGCAGCTCCTTCTGGATGACCCAGGCCCCGGCCCGGCGCACGGTCAGCGCGTCGGCCACGCTCGCGCCGCGGGCGTCGCCGTCGCCCTCGGCCCCCAGGATCTTGAGCGTCCCGGCGGTCCCGGGCTCGACGCCCGCGGGTCCGGGCGCGTCCGCGGCCGGCTCCTGTTCTCCGAAGTCCCGCATCGCCTTGTGGCCGTGCAGGGGGCGCTCGCCCTTCTGCGCCGCTCGCTCCTCCTGGGGCGCGGGCGCGCGCGCCGCGCTGAGCCCCGCGCGCCAGCCGGCGATGCGCTCGGCCGAGGCCAGCTCCTCGGGGGTGAGCAGCCTGGCGATCTGCTCGGCCAGGCCGTCCCTGGCCGGCGGGGCGTCGAGCATCACCACGTCCCCCAGGCCCAGCTCGGTCTCCTCGTCCAGCCGCACCAGGTAGCCGTTCTTCAGCGCGAGCACGGTGAAGGCCCCGCCGGCGGCCACCCGCAGGCTGTCTCCGCGCAGCAGCTGCTCGCCGGGCCGGGCCTGGAAGGCGTAGCCGTTCGCGGCCAGGACCTGGGTCGGGCCGCCGAGCAGCAGCACCTCGGCCACCACCGGACCGGCGCCGGCCAGCGAGGGCCGGGCCACCTCCGGAGCGCCGCCGGACGAGGCCTGGCAGGCGAGCAGGAGCGCCAGCGGGCCGAGCGCGAGGAAGTGCTTGCGGATCATGGTTCCACCCCCGTGGAGGCCCCGCCGCGGGCCTCACTGGACCGTCAAGGTCCCCTGATCCGACGGCAGGAACCCGTCCGGGGATCCGGCCCGATCGCAGTAGCTCCAGGTCGCGCCGTTGTCGCCCGAGAAGCGGAACAGGAAACGGTAGACCCCGGCCTGGGCCGGCGCGGTCAGCGGCGCCTGGTACTCGTCGTTGTCGTCCTCGGTGTGGCCCGGGTTGTAGCCGGCCGCGAACCAGCTGAAGGCCCCGGGGTCCGCGGACGGATCGATCCCGTCCGGGCCCAGGCCCAGCTCCCCCCGCAGCCCCTGGCACCCGGCCGCCCCGGCCGTGCACTGGTCCACGAACACCCGCCCGAAGAAGTCCCCGGCCGGCTGGCCCGCCGCGAGGGTGAGCTCGGTGGGGAACTGCAGCCCGCACCAGCCGACGGTCCGATCGGCCGCGGTCAGCGCGCCCATGCGCTGGAAGTCAAAGCCGTTGTCCGTGCCGTCCAGGTCGCAGGCCGTCCAGGTGGTGCCGCCGTCGGTCGAGAAGCGGTAGGCGTAGGCGTAGGCGCCGTCCGCGGCCGGGGTGAGCCGGGCGGTGTACTCGTCGTTGTCGTCTCCGGTGTGGCCGGGGTTGTAGGTGGCCGCCACCCAGGCGTAGGCCTGCGGCACGTCCACCGGCGAGAGCGCCGGATCGCCCAGGCCCACCTCGGCCCGCACCGCCTGGCACTCCAGATCCCCCGTGCTGCACCCCTCGACGAACACGCGGCCGTAGATCGGCTCGCTGGGCAGGCCGGCCACGGTGCTGGTCGCGGCCGGGTGCTGCAGGATGCACCAGCCCACCGGCGGCGGCGCGGCGCCCACGCGCCACACCCCCTGCTGGCCGGGCTGGAAGCCGTTCAGCGAGCCGTCGAGATCGCAGTAGTGCCAGCGCGCGCCCCCGTCGGCGCTGAAGCGGTAGGCGTAGGCGTAGGTGCCGGCGCCGGCCGTGCTGAGGGTGCTCAGGTACTCGTCGTTGTCGTCGCCGGTGTGCTGGTCGTTGTAGGCGGCCGCCACCCACTGGAAGTCGCCGGGCGCGGACGAGGGATCCGCCCCCGCGGCGCCGAAGCCGAGCTCGGCGGTGACCTCCGCGCAGCGGGCCGCGCCGTCGGTGCAGCCAGCCGCGAACACCTGGCCGTAGACCGCGGGGCTGGCCTGCCCGGGCTCGGAGTCCATCTGCGCCGGCCACTGCAGGGCGCAGTAGGAGATGCTCACCGCGGCGGCCTGGACGGTGAGCGAACCCATCTCGGCGCGCTGGAAGCCGTCCGCGGAGCCGTTCCGGTCGCAGTAGGTCCAGCTCGCCCCGCCGTCCGCGCTGAAGCGGTAGACGTAGGCGAACAGCCCCTCGGCGGGCGGGGTGAGCGCGGCCAGGTACTCGTCGTTGTCGTCGTCGGCGTGGGCGGCGTTGTAGGCGGCCGCCAGCCACTCGAAGGCGGCCGGGTCCTGGGAGGGGTTCTCGGCCGGATCGCCCCAGCCGAGCTCGGCCTGGAGGGCGCCGCAGTGCGCCCCGCCCTCGGTGCAGCCGGCCGCGTACACCCGGCCGTAGATCGGCTCGGTGGACACGCCCGGGGCCACGCTGGTGGCCGCGGGCCAGTGCAGGCCGCACCAGCCGATGGTGACGTCCTGCGTCGCCACGGTCAGGGCGCCGAGTTGCCCGGCTTGGAAGCCGTTCGCCAGGCCGTCCAGATCGCAGTAGGCCCAGCTCGCGCCGCCGTCCACGCTGAACCGGTAGGCGTAGGCGTAGCTGCCCGCCGCGGGCACGCTCAGGCTGGCCTGGTACTCGTCGTTGTCGTCCCCGGTGTGCCCGGGGTTGTAGGCCGCCGTCACCCACTGGAAGCTCTGCGGCGCCTGGCTGGGATCGGCCCCCACCGCCCCGTAGCCCAGCTCGCCCTGCAGGAGGCCGCACTGGGCGCTGCCCTCGCTGCAGCCCAGCACCCACGCCCAGCCGTAGATCGGCTCGCTGGCCGTCCCGGGCGCGGCCTGGGTGGCGGCCGGGTGGTGCAGCCCGCACCAGCCCACCTCGGGGCGCTGCGCCTCCTGGTACTCGAAGCCGTCCGGCAGGCTGGCGCTCTCCCCGCCGGGGTTCTGCACCCGGACCGCCACCCGCCCGGGCGCGCCGGGGGCCGCGGGCGTGGTGGCCCGCAGCGCCGTGGCCGAGAGGTACTCGACGCCCGTGCCGGCGCTCGCGCCGAAGGACACGCCGGCCCCGGGCTGGAACCCGCGGCCGGTCAGCGTCACCAGGGTGCCGCCCTCGACCGGGCCGTAGGCCGGGTTGACCGAGAGCAGGGCGAGCACCACCTGCCCGTCGTCGCCGTCGCGGCCGTCGCCGTCCTGCCCGTCCGCGGCGTCACCGTCCCCGCCGTCGGTGCCTCCTCCGCCGCCGCCGTCGCAGCCCGCGCCCAGCAGGCTCACCAGACCCAGGATCATCGCCAGCCAGAGTCTCCGCATGGCTCTCACCTCGCTCAGCCCTGGCGCGCCTCGAGCGTGAGCTCGAGCGGTCCGGCGCCCTCGGGCACGTACACGAAACGGTTCTCACCCTGCTCCCAGCGCTCCCGCCCGTCCACCCCGCGCACCACCAGCTTGAAGGCGTACACCTGGCTCGTGGGCAGCGCCACCGAGGCGCACAGGGCGTCCCCGCGCGGCGAGAGCGGCCCCAGGCCGCCGGCGGGCTGCCAGCCGCCCAGCTCGGGCGGGTTGCCCACCACCAGCAGGGTCTCCCCGCCGCCGAGCGCCGCGCCGCGCACCTGGATGTCCACCGCCCGGGCCGGTCCCGTCCCGGGTCGCGCGAAGGCGGCGAAGGCGCCGGGCGTGGCGGGCTCGAGCCTGAGCAGGCGCACCTCACCGGCCGCCAGGCCGGAGCGCGCGGACGCGGGCTCGCCGGTGAGCGCGTCCCTCACCCTGGACGCGGCCAGCGCCTCGGGCAGGGCGAAGTCCCGCCGCGCGCCGGCGGAGTTCACCAGCAGCACGAAGGCCTCGTCCGGCAGCGCGCGCAACACGGCCAGCAGCCCGTCCTGGTACAGCAGGCTGCGGGTCGCGCCCCGCACAAGGGCCGGGTGGGCAGCGCGCAGCGCCAGCATCCGGGCGATGAGCGCGCGCAGGCCGTCCGCCTCGGGGGCGCTGAAGGTCATGTCACCGCGGTTCTGGGGCTCCGGCCCGCCCTGCAGCCCGACCTCGGTGCCGTAGTTCAGGCAGGGCGTGCCGCGGAGGCTGAGCAGCGCGGTCAGCGCCCGCGCCACCCGCTCGAGCTCGCCGCCGCAGGCCGTGCGCACGCGCGGTACGTCGTGGTTGTCCACGAAGGTGACCAGCCGCAGGGCGTCGGTGTACAGGCGGTCGTCCGCCAGCACCGCCCCCAGCAGCCCGGCCGGCCGGCCGTCGCAGAACACGTCCCGCAGCGCGAAGGCCAGCGGGAAGTCGAACATGTGGGTGAAGGCGCCCCGCCGCCACACCTCGTCCACCGCGCGCGGCGAGCCCTCGTAGTGCTCGCCCAGCAGCGTGAGCCCGGGGCGCAGCGAGGCCAGCTCGTGGTTGTAGCGCCCCCAGAAGTCGAGCCCGACGTGCTTGACCGCGTCCAGGCGGAAGCCGTCCACCTCGAGCTCCACGAGCCAGCGCCGGGCGGCGGACAGCAGGTGGGCGTGCACCTCCGGGTTCTCCTGGGCGAGATCCGGCAGCCCGTGCACCTCGCGCCGCACGAGCTGCACCGGATCGTCCCAGTCCTGGATGGTGCCCTCGTGGTGGAACCAGGCCGGGCGCTCGGCGACCAGCGGGGCCTCGTAGCCCACGTGGTTCACCACCCAGTCGAGCAGCACCCGCAGGCCGCGCCGGTGCGCCTCGGCGACCAGCGCGCGCAGGGCCCCCTCGCCGCCGAAGCGGGGGTCCACCCGGCCGAGGTCCTCCACCCAGTAGCCGTGGAAGGCCCCGTGGCCCATGAAGTCCGCCGCGCGGCCCTGGAACACCGGCGACAGCCACAGGCTCTTCACCCCCAGGGCCTGGAGCCAGTCGAGGCGCGCGCGCACCCCCTGCAGGTCGCCCCCGTGCCAGCCGGCCGGATCGGCGGGCGCCACGCCCCGATCGTTGGCCGGCTCCCCGTTGGCGAAGCGGTCCACCAGGATGAAGTAGATGGCGTCGGCCCCGGCCGCGCCCGGCGCGGCGGCCGGGGCGGGCGCCTGGATGGCACGGCCCGGCTCCAGCCGGCCGCCGAAGTAGTCGTCGGCCAGCGAGCCCACCCGCTTGGCCAGCGCCTCGGCGGCGGCGGTGAGCGCCGCGGGCTCCCGCTGGTGGGCGAAGCTCAGCACCACCGGCAGCTCGAGGCTCTGGCCGAGCGCGGCCGCCTCGGCGCCCCGCTCGGCCAGCGACAGCTTGGCGTACACCGTCCAGCGGAAGCTGCCCGAGAGCTGGGAGTAGAACACCACCTGGGTCTCCACCAGCAGCAGCGCCTCGGCCTGCGGCTCGGCCGCGGCCAGGAGCTCCAGCCGGCGGGTGGTGTCGCGCACCCGGCCGAAGTCCGCGAGCGCCGCCTCGGGCAGGTGGCTGGCCACCAGGTTGCGCTCGGCCAGCGCCGCGTCCAGGCGGGCGCGGAGCTCCTCCGGGGCCGGCAGCGCGGCCTTGCGGTGCACCTCGTCCATGACCACGGCCACGGCCACCCGGGTGGGCCGGTCGAGGCGCACCACCTCGGCCGGCCGCAGGCAGGCGGCCAGCCCGAGCAGGCCCAGGCACACGGGGAGCAGCGTACGGCGGGTGGTAGCCATCAGAACCAGGCCTCCGCTTCCAGGGAGATGACCGAGTGCCAGCGACGATCCTCGCTCTCGGGGAACTCGTCGTACTGGTCCAGGCTCTCGACGAACGAGTTGCCGAAGGCGTTGTGCATGTTCGACCACTGCAGGCCGTACAGCAGGCGGATGGACGGCCGGGTGAAGATGCCCTGGCCGGTCGGGTTGAGCACCAGGCCGGCCTTGAGCTGCCAGGTGTCGCGCTGGTCCAGATCGCCGAACTGGAGCCCGCGCTGGTCGGCGATGCCGTCCTGGCTCTGGAAGATCGAGTCGTGGTGCCCGCGCCACAGGTTGCCGTTCAGCGAGCGCTCCTGGGCGAAGGAGGACTCGGTCAGCCAGTGCAGGGTGTCGGTCAGGTAGAGCTGGAAGCGCCCGACCACCGACCAGTACAGGCGGTTGTCCTCACCTGCGGCCACGGAGTTGTCCGCGTTCCAGTGGTAGCCCACCAGGCAGGCGGCGGTGAGATCCAGCCAGCCGGGCACCAGGGTGAGCTGCAGCTCGTCGCCCGCGTTGATCTGGTAGCGCTGGTCGGTCAGGTCGTGCAGGTAGATGTGGTAGTCCACCCCCTGGAAGCTCTCGGTCCTCACGCTGTCGGGCAGCTGCCGCAGGAAGTTCACGTACAGGTTGTTCCAGCGGAAGAAGCCCCAGCCACCGAAGCCCAGGTAGGCCACCGCCTTGAAGGCCAGGCCGGGGACCGGCTCGGGCTTGGGAAACTGGTCGAGCTGGCCGGGGAACAGGTCGTCGAAGGTCTCGACCACCTCCCCGCGCCAGTACTCCTCGTAGCCGATGCCGGCGGGCAGCACGGTGCGGTGCGGCCCGTTGCGGTTGCCCTCGACCTCCGGCTCGTAGAAGAACTGGCCGCCCAGGCCGATCTCCAGGCCCTGCGCGGGCTTCAGCTTCACGCTGCCGCCCACGCTGAGCACGGTCGAGTAGGCGCTGCCGCGCACGGGATAGCCGGCGTCGCCGAAGCCCACCAGCACCTCCACCACCGGGTGTTGCCACAGGGCCGAGAGCCCGAGCGTCTCCCAGAACAGCTCCGCCGGACGCATGTCGTACAGCCCCAGGTCCCCGAAGTAGGTGTGCAGCGTGCCGAGCTGCCAGATCACGTCCGGGAACAGCACGTTGCCGGCCTTCACGTAGAGCTGGCTCAGGCCGAACTGGCTGAGCGAGCCGTTGTGCTGATCGGCGCCGCGCACCGAGCCGCCCTCGAGCTTGGCGTGCACGCTGGTCCAGACCGCGTCCGAGCCGGGCTCGGGCGGCAGGACGTCGAGCTTCAGCTCCAGCGCCCCCCAGGGGCCCTCGTTGAGCAGCCGGCCCGACAGGTTCCACAGGCCCAGCCGGCTCCAGCCGCCCTCGAAGTCCGGGCGGGCCATGATGCGGAAGTAGCCGGCCGCGCTGAAGCGATCACGGCTGGCCTCGGCCCGGACGAGCGCCGGGGCCGCCAGCAGGCAGGCCAGCGCCAGGGCCAGGGTGCGCGGGAGGGAGCGGTTCACTGGGCGGCCTCCATGATGACGATGCTGCGCGGCTTGGCGGCGTAGGCGCCGCTGATCGTCTCGGGCGCCTCGAGCCACAGGTTGGCGGAGCGCTCGGGGTCGAGGCCGCCGGCCTGGAGGTAGGCGTCGGTGTCGAAGTAGAGCTGGGTGTCGAGCCGCCGCAGCCAGGCGCGCCCGGCCGGCAGGCTGAAGCTCACCTCGTTCACCGCGTCCATGTTCAGCAGCACCAGCAGCTCCGGCCCGGCGGCCGGGTCGTAGTAGTGCTGCATGAGCACCCGCCCGCCCCAGTCGCCGCCCGCCATGTCCTGGTTCCCGGCGGTCTTCCAGGCGAAGGGCGCGGTCTGGTCGTAGGCGGCGGGCGCGAAGGCGTAGGCGTGCTGCTTGCGGAAGCGGATGAGCTGGCGCACGAAGTCGCGCATGCGCTGCTTCGCGGGGTTGGCCTGCCACACGCCCCAGTCGTACCAGTTGTAGGCGTTGTCGGCGCTGGTCGAGTAGGCGTTGTTGTTGCCGAGCTGGGTGCGCAGCCACTCGTCGCCGCCCAGGATCATGGGCGAGCCGTGCGAGATCATCAGCATGACGAAGGCGTTGCGCACCATCTGCCGCTTGAAGTCCTCCTGGTCCGCGCCCCAGTCGCGCGAGCGGTTGTTGTCCTCGCCGCTGGTCGGATCGCAGAAGGGGTTGGTCGGATCCGAGCAGCACACCGGGTTCAGCGGCCCGCACAGGTTGTGCTTCTCGGCGTAGGTGAACAGATCGTACAGGGTGAAGCCGTCGTGGGTGGTGATCATGTTGATGGAGTGGAAGGGCCTGCGCCCGTTCCCGCCGAACAGCGCGGCCGAGCCGGTCAGCGCCCCGCCGACGTCGATCGGCCCCTCGGTCGCGTTGAGACCGCGGTCGTCGTAGTTCAGGAACCCGCGCACGACGTCGCGGTAGTTGCCGTTCCACTCGTGCCAGGCCACGTCCGGGTCCTGCTGGGAGACCGGGAAGGCGCCCAGCCGGTAGTGCCGCAGCGACCAGGGCTCGGCGATGATGCGCACGTTGCGCTCCCGCAGCACCGGATCGTCGATCACCTCCTGCAGCACCGAGCCGGCCGCGTCCCAGCTCTCGTAGTCCTGGTCCACCGCGCCCAGGATGGGCGCCAGGTCGAAGCGGAAGCCGTCCACGTGCATCTCCACCGCCCAGTAGCGCAGGCTGTCGAGGATCATGCGGCGCATGGGGGTGTGGTTGGTGCGGCACTGGTTGCCGACCCCGGTGTCGTTGTGGAAGGTCTGCCTGTCCGGGGACAGCGCGTAGTAGGCGGCGTTGTCCAGCCCGCGCAGGTTGTACAGCCCGACCACCTCCTTGGCCTCGAAGTTGATCAGCTCCGAGCGCGAGTCGAGCATCACGTCGTCCAGCGCCATCTTCGAGCGCCACAGGCCGCCCTCGCCGGTGTGGTTGTAGACCACGTCCAGGACGACCTCCAGGCCTTGCTGGTGGAGCTGGTCCACCATCCACTTGAACTCGTCGGTGGGCTCCTGGAACTCCTGCCGCGAGGCGAGCGAGATCTCCGGGGCGAAGAAGTTCGTGTTGTTGTAGCCCCAGTAGGTACCGTCCAGCGGCTTCTCCATGACCGGCATGAGCTCCACCGCGGTGATGCCCAGATCGCCCAGGTAGCCCGCCAGCTCGCCCACGCCCCGGAAGGTGCCCGGGTGCAGCGCGCCCGAGGCGGTCGACATGCTGAAGCCCTTGGGGTGCACCTCGTACAGGATCATGTCCTGGCGCCGGTGGCCCTGCCAGTCCGGGTTCCGGCGGTTCTCCTGCCAGGCGGCCTCGGCCTCGCTCCACTCGTACTGGCTGGCCACGATGGTGCTCTTGGAGGCGGCGTCCCAGGTGACCTCGGTGCGCGCCGGGCCGCTGGCGATCGAGCCCTTCGACCAGTCGTGGTCGCGGTGGAGGGCCACCGCGTAAGGGTCGAACAGCAGCTTGTTGGGGTTGAAGCGGTTGCCCTGCGCGTCCACGTCGGCCTGGAAGCCGAGGATCGAGCCCGGGTACCAGCCGGGGTCGGCCACCCAGTTGGGCCCGAAGGCGATGTAGCCGTAGTGCTGCCCGAGGCCGACGCCCTGCACATAGATGTTCCACACGTTGCCGAAACGGGTCAGGGGGATGCGCCGGGTGGGGCGCTCGGACTCCGGGTCGTCGAAGAGCAGCAGCTCCACCTGCTCGGCCCGCTCCGAGTACACCCCGAAGTTCACGCCCTTGTCGATCAGCGTGGGCCCCAGGTGGTCGAGCGCGCGCACGCCCGCCTCGCTGAGCGACGGGGCGTAGGGCTCGGTGCGGTAGAGCTGGGCGTAGTCGTCCTCGGGGCAGCCCGCCGCCAGGGCCGCGCAGGCCAGGGAGAGCAGCGCAAGCTGGGCCGGGCTCCTCATCGACAGCCTCCTGGTCATCGGATCACCCACACCCCCGCGGTCCGGCCGGGCAGCTCCACCTGGAGGGCGCCGGCCTGCACGCTCGCCTCCGCTGCCGTGAGGACCTCGTCGAGCGTCGCCCCGTCCGCGAGCCCGAGCGCGCCCACATCCAGGGAGCGGCTGCGGGCCTCCGGGGCCCGGTTCAGCGCCACCACGACCAGGTCGTCCCCGCTCTCCAGGGCGTAGGCCCACAGCAGCCGGTCCCCGTCGAGCAGCAGCGTGCTCCGGGTGCCCGCGCGCATGGCCGGGTGGACGCGGCGCGCCGCGAGCAGGCGCTGGACCGCCTCCAGGGTGGCCTGCTGGGCCGGGCTCAGCCCGGGGGCGAACTGCATCATCCGCCGGTTGTCGGGATCGCCCGCGCCGGGCACGCCCAGCTCGTCGCCGTAGTAGATGAGCGGCACGCCGGGCGAGGTGAGCAAGAAGGCCCAGGCCAGGCGCAGGCGCTGGAAGGGCCCCTCGTCGGCCGGCAGCCCGGGCGGGTCCGACCAGCCCTGCTCCTTGCCGCCGTTGCACCACATGTCGCCGAACTCCCCCGCGGCGTGGGACAGGGCGCGGCACACGTCGTGGTTGCCCAGGAAGGTGCTCATGATCGCGAACTCGCCGTACCGGCCGTCGTTCTCGCGCAGCATGCCCTCGAGGGCGCCGAGGTCGCGCTCCTCGCGCAGCAGCACCGACAGCGTCTGCCAGTAGAGGGGGAAGTCGAACTGCCCGTCCAGCATGTCCGGGCCGATGTAGCGCCCGAGCAGGTCGAACTCGCCCTCGCCGGTGAAGGTCTCGCCCACCATGTAGAAGCGCTCTCCGGTCATGCGCAGCCGCTCGGACACGCGCCCGCGCAGCTCCAGCACGAAGTCGTCGATCATGTGCTTGACCGCGTCGAGGCGGAAGCCGTCCACGCCGGTCTCCTCGATCAGCCACACGGCGTGCTCGACCAGCGCGGCCAGGGCCGCGCCGTTCGTGTAGTCGAGGTCCGGCAGGTAGGGGGCGAACCAGCAGGTGATCGGCCGCGCCCAGTCGATGTCCTGGCACACCTCGACCGGCTGGTAGAACCAGGCCGGCTGGTCGGCCTGGTGCTGGCTCCACAGCGGGCTGTCCTGGTGCACGTGGTTGGCCACCAGGTCGACCAGCACCCGCAGGCCACGGGCGTGTGCCACGCGCACCAGCTCCTGGAACTCGGCCAGGCTGCCGAAGTGGGGATCGACCGGCAGCACGCCCGGGAGCGGGGCGTCGCCGCGCCAGCCGGTGGAAATGGGCCAGTAGGAGTGGTAGCCGGCCGAGCTGCGGTTGAAGTCGCCCACCCAGCCCCCGGCCGTGTTCTGGCTGATCGAGGACAGCCACAGGGTGTTCACCCCCAGCGCCTCGAAGTAGCCCTGCTCGACGGCCTGCCGCAGCCCGGCGAAGTCGCCGCCCTGCCAGTTGGCCTTGGGATCCACCCCGGCCACCGGGGCGTCGTTGGCCTGGTCGCCGTTCAGGAAACGATCGGTGAGCGCGAAGTACAGCACCGCGTCGCGCCAGTCGAAGGGCGCGGCGTCCTCCCCCGCGGCCACCCACACCGGCACGAACAGGCGCTCGGCCTGGCGCCCGGCCGCATCGGCCGCCGCGAGGTGGTAGAGGTGCTTGCCGGCCGGGAGCGCGCCCTCGTCCACCCGCAACACGCCGCTCGTGCCGTCCCAGGCCAGCGCGGCGGGGTCCACGGGCAGGCCGTCGCGGGTGACCCGCACCCCGTCCGGGCCCAGGCCGGCCGCGGCCGCCCCGTCCAGGTACTGGACGGCGAAGCGCGCCCTGCCGGCGCGCCCGTCGGGCCGGCCGAGCAGCCACAGCAGCGGGCGCTGGCAGTCGGGCACGCGCAGCCGGGAGTTGCGCTCTCCGCCCACCCACCGGTGGAACGGGTTCCCGGGATCCTCGAACCAGCGCTCGCCCGCCGGGCTGAAGAGCTTGTAGGCGTACTCGCCCGCGGCGAGCTGCAGGTCGAGCGAGAAGCGCCCGTCCGCCCCGTGCGTCATGGGGTGGGTCAGGCCCCAGGCGTTGAACTCGCCGCGCACGTACAGCTCGGCGAAGGCCTCGGCGCCCGGATCGAAGACCACGCGCGCGGCGCAGGTGCGGGTACCGGCCAGCAGCGGCAGCCCGGACGAGTCGTCGCACGGCTGGCTCGCCAGCGTGGGCGCGCCCGCGAGCGCGGCGGCGCAGGTGGGCCAGCAGGCGCCGTCGCCGTCGAGATCCTGGGCGTCCGCGTCGCAGGCGCAGGTGTGGCCGCCGGCGCCGTCCGGCGCGCACACGCCCCGCTGGGGCTCGGTGCAGGGGTTGGGCTGGCAGGGATCGGGGCCGTCGGGCAGGCAGTCGTCGCCCTCGCGGTGGTAGCCCGCCTCGCAGCCACCGCAGCGCTCGCCCTGGTAGCCCGCGTCGCACAGGCAGGCCTCGCGGCCCTGGACGATCACGCAGGTGCCGTGCTCCGTGCACGCGAGCTCGCAGGGCTGGTCCGGGGTGTCCCCGGGGCAGCCGGACAGCCAGGCCGCGGTCGCCGACAGCAGGGCCAACGCCAGGTAAGTCCTCATGAACTCGATCTCTCCAGCGCGGGGGTCATCCGAATCCGGGCCACTCTAGCACCCGCTCCCCGGCTCGACAAGCACGCGTGGCAGGGGGTATCCTGCACGCCAGGAGGCCCCGCGTGGTCAAGCCCCGGACCGCCCGCGAGTACGAGGCCGAGATCTCCGCCCTGCGGCTGGAGCTCGAGTCGCTCAAGACCAGCCAGACCGTGGTGGTGTCGGGCGCCTCCTCCTCCACCGGCAGCCAGGATGGCACCCTGAGCGGCGCCGAGGAGATGATCCTCCAGGTGGCGCTCGACAACACCATCGACTACGTCAACGCCCAGATGGCGACCCTGCTGGATCTCCCCGACCGGAGGGCGGCCCTGGGCACGCCGCTGCGGCAGTGGGACCGCGGCCCGCTGGGCGAGGGAACGCTCACCATGGTGGTCGAGGTGGCCCGGCTGACCCCTCAGGCCCACGTGGTGGAGCGGAGCTTTCCCGGGCTACCCCCCGCGCGCCTGCCCGGCTCGGACAACCCGCGGCCCGCGGTGGATCCCATCCTGCGTTTCCGAGCCCAGGCCACGGAGGGCCGGGTGCAGCTCGTGGCCCAGGACGTGACCCGGGTGCGCTGGCTGGAGCAGACCTTCTCGCGCTACGTCTCGCCCGCCATCATCGAGCAGATGCTGTCGCTGCCCGCCAGCCGCTTCATGAGCATGGAGCGGCGCGAGGTGACCGTCCTGTTCGGCGACCTCAGGGGCTTCACCAACCTCTGCCAGCACCTGGCCCCGGAGCAGGTCCAGGAGATGATCAACTCCTTCCTGGGCGAGATGGTGCAGGCCATCGAGGGCCTGGACGGCACGGTGGACAAGTTCGTGGGGGACGAGGTGATGGCCATCTTCGGCGCGCCCGTGCCCCAGCCGGACCACGCGCTGCGGGCGATGGTGTGCGCGGCCGAGATGCAGCGGCTCAACCGAGGGTGGATGCAGCGCCGCGAGGCCGCCGGCCTGCCCGCCCGCCCCGTGGGCATCGGGCTGGCCTCGGGCCCGGCCGTGGTGGGCAACGTGGGCAGCCCCCACCGGCTCGACTACACCGTGCTCGGGCACACGGTGAACCTGGCCTCCCGGCTGTGCAACGCGGCCGAGGGGAACGAGACCCTGACCAACGAGGCCACCCACCAGGCCGCCCAGGCCGCCCTGCCCGCGCGCGCCTTCAAGCAACCCGTGCCGCGCATGCACTTCGAGCCCAAGGGCGAGATGACCTTCAAGCACGTGGACGAGCCGGTGAAGGTGATCGCGGTGTCGGTGAAGCCGGGCTAGGCCGGGCCGCTAGCCGCAGGGCACGCTGGTCACCGTGAAGGCGGCCGTGCCGGTGGCGACCAGCCGGCCCGAGGCGGAGCGCACCTCCATGTCGCACACCGCCTGGCTCGACCCGGCCCGCACCAGCCGGCCGGTGGCGCGCAGCGCCTCCTTCCGGGAGGGCTCGAGCAGGCGCACGTGCAGATCGGTGGTGGCGATCCAGGTGTCGTATTTCACCGCCGCGGTGAACCAGCCGGCGTTGTCGAGCAGGGTCGCGATCACCCCGCCGTGGGTGTCCCCCAGGGCGTGCTCGAAGGCCGGGTTGTGCGGCATATCGAAGACCGCGCGCAGCTCCGCGTCGTAGGAGAGCACCATCCCGGTGGTGCGCTGGAGCGGCGCGCCGGCGAACAACCGCACCAGCGCCTCGGCCCGGGCGCGCCTGTCAGCAACTCCTGTCATGCACACCCTCAGCCCAGCTCCGCTTCGCTGCGCTGGACAAGCAGGACTTTCAGCGCGCCTCCGGCGCTTGAAAGTCCAGTCTTCGCGCTGCGAATCGCGCTCGAGTTTCTAGTGCCCCGCCGACTCGGTGAGCAGCGGGCGCTTCTCGCCCTTCGGGATGCGCACCAGCCAGGCCGGCGCGCCGCAGGGGTCCTTGGTCCCCTCGGGCGGGACCAGGTGCAGCTTCTTGGTGGCCGGGTCCTCCTTGGGCGCGAGGCAGCAGCGCGGCGGCTTGCCGCAGGCGTCCGTCCCGGGCAGGAGCACGAGCTTCTCCTTGTCCCAGGGGAAGTCGGCCGGCACCTGGGCCTTGAGCGGGGCCACCTCCTCGACCGAGTGGAAGTAGCCGGTCACGTGGAGCGGCGTGTCCTCGACCACCTCGCCGGGCAGGCGGCGCTTGAGGAGCGTCTCGCCGTCCTCGGTCGCGATGCGCTTCAGCCACTCCTCCGGGTAGCCCGGCTGGGTCAGCCCGCCCAGCTCGTCCTTCACGTTGCCGTCCACGTACTTGACCAGCAGCTCCTCGCCCAGCTTGCGCCAGCGCTTGACCGTGCGCGCGGCCGCCTCGGCCGAGTAGCCCGTCAGGTAGTCGCGGGCCAGCTCGGGCGAGCGCTTGTAGAGCTCGAGCGCGGCCGCGTCCACCGCGGCCTGGCGCCCGAGGAAGTCGCCCTCGAGCTCGCGCTGCACCTTCTGCACGTCCACGATCATGTCGCGGTAGCGCGAGTAGGTGAAGTTGGCCACCCAGTTGAACACCCACCAGGCCGACTCCCAGTCGAAGCGCTGGAACGCGCCCGTGCCCACGGCGAAGTTGTGCGGGGCCCTGCGGATGCCCGCGTACATGGGCACGTACACGGTCGAGGCGGTGTCGTCCACCCCGAACCAGAGCACCCCGCCGATCGGCCCGGGCAGCTGCGCGCGGAGCTGCGACACGAAGGAGAACCCGGTCTGCTGGGTCGAGGTCGAGCGCTCGTTGATGTACTCCTTGCCGCCCACCTTGAAGTAGAGCGGTCGCCAGCGGTAGGGCAGGCCGTAGGGCCCGGCGCCCACGCCCTTGGACAGGTCCATGGAGCTGCCCTCGAAGTGATCGCGCATCAGCTCCATCACGTCCTTGGGGGTCAGCTTGCGCTCGGGCTTGATCCACATCGGCAGCGGCTTGTAGGCGGCCTTTCCCAGCACGCTCTCCTCGGGCGGGGTGGCCTTGGGGGCCACCCGGCGGAACATGCTCCACACCCGCGCCTCGCAGATGCGCAGCCCCTCGAAGGTCATCGGCTGGTAGGCGTCCTGGAAGGAGAAGTCCTCGTCCTTGCCCTTGAAGTAGCCCTTCTCCCGGGCGAAGGAGATCACCTCCTTCGCGTACAGGGCGTTCTTGGAGTCCCTGAGCGGGAAGGTCCGGATGCGGGACTGGTTGGCGTGGGCCGAGACGTACCCGTCCGGGATGCGCACCGCCACCCAGACCGCGCCGTGGCCGCCCGGGCCCTTGCCGATCATGTCCATGATCCAGGCCTCGTTCGGGTCGGCGATGGAGAAGCTCTCGCCGTCGGACGCGTAGCCGTGCTCGTTGGCCAGCGAGGTCATCACCTCGATGGCCTCGCGGGCGGTGCGGGCGCGCTCGAGCGCGATGTACATCAGGGTGCCGTAGTCGATGCCGCCCAGCGGATCCTTGAGCTCCGGGCGGCCGCCGAAGGTGGTCTCGCCCACGCTCACCTGGTGCTCGTTGATGTTGCCGACCGCGGAGTAGGTGTGGGGGATCTGGGGGATGCGCCCCAGGAACTTGCCCGTGTCCCACTCGATGACGTCGCGCAGCTCGCCGGGCGCGTGGTCGGCCGCCGGGGTGTAGTACAGCTCGCCGTACAGGACGTGGCTGTCGGCCGCGTAGGTGATCATGGTGGAGCCGTCCGCGCTGGCGCCCCGGGTCACCAGGAAGTTGGTGCAGGCCCAGGCGGCCGGGGCGATCCACAGGCAGGTCGCCGCGGCCAGCGCGGCGAGCGTCCGAGAGTGCGTGGTCCCATGTGGCATGTGGGGGTCCTCTCCTGTTCGAACTTCCGGGCCAGCCTATCCAGTGGCCCGTGCGGATGCAAGGGAAGCCGGATCTTCTGCTAGAATGGCCCCACCTGGAGGGGACATGAAGCGCCTCGCCCTGGCCTGGCTGCTGTCGTGGTCGCTGGCCGCCTGCGAAGCGGGCGATCTCCACCGGGCCGATCCCGTGGCCCGGGCCGTGCGCATCACCTCCGAGGACGAGCTGCTCTCGGGCCGCACCGCGCGCGGGCAGGTGGGCGACTACAAGCTGTGGAACGACAGGGTGGCCTTCGTGCTGAGCGACGTCGGGCTGGACGACGGCTACCAGCGCTACGGCGGCCTGCCGGTGGACGCGGACGTCGTGCGCGCCCCGGGCGAGCCCGGCGCGAGCCAGCTCGGGCCCATCTTCTTCGGCTTCGACCAGCGCCTGTTCGAGCCCGTGGCGGCCGAGGTGGTGGCCGACGGGGACGGCGGCGAGACGGGCGACCGGGCGGTGGTGCGCTTCACCGGCCAGGACGGCCACTTCCCCTGGCTGGCCTCCTTCATGAGCGGGGTCTTCCCCACCGAGACCATCGACTGCGACCTCACCTTCGAGTACTCGCTGGGGCCCGGGGACGAGGCGCTGCGCATCGACATCACCGTCCACAACCGGGCGCGCGCGGAGCAATTCGTGGACATGAACGAGGTGGCCCTCATCATCGGAGACGGCCTGAAGCCCTTCTTCATGGGTCCAGGCTTCGACGAGGAGGAGCAGCAGGGGGAGTTCTCCTACTGGCTGGGCATGGGCGATCGGCTGTCCTACGCGCTGCTGGCCGAGGACGGCCCGCTGGAGATGCTGCTCAACATCTCCAACGTGGCCTTCGGCACCCTGCCCTCCTTCAGCGTCCCGCGCCGCGGGGAGATCCGGCTCACCCGCCACCTGGCCGTGGCCGAGGGCGGCCTGGACGTGGTGCAGCACGCCCTGCGGCTGATGGACGTGCTCGTCCCCGAGCCGACCGGCTACCTCCAGGGCGTGGTGGCCTGCCCGGACCTCGACCTGGCCGGCAGCCCGGTTCGCATCCACGTGCTCGACGAGGCCGGCGCCCACCGCTCGGTGATCCGCCCCACGCCCGCGGACGCTGGCACCTGGACTTACTCCAGCGTGCTGCCCGCAGGCCATTACACGCTGATCGCCAAGGCCGACGGCTTCGCCCCCTCGCCCGCGGTCGCGGTCGAGGTGGCCGCGGGCAGCCCGGCCCGCGCCGATCTCGAGCTGAGCGCGCCCGCGCCGGTCACCTACCGGCTGGAGGACGGGGCCGGGGCGCCCGCGCCCGGCCGGCTGACCTTCCTGTGGCAGGCCGGGGAACCGCCCACGAAGCTCCCCCCGGGCTACGGCGAGGAGCGCTACCCGAACAACAGCGCGCTGACCGTCTGGTCCGGCACGGGTGAGGGCGAGGCGCGCCTGCCGCCCGGCAGCTACGAGGTGATCGCCACCCGCGGCAGCGAGCGGGAGCAGGCCCGCCAGGCGCTCGAGCTGGGCGCGGCCGGGGCCGATCTCACCTTCGAGCTCGCGAGCCCGGTGGACAGCGCGGGCTGGCTGGCGGGCGACTTCCACATCCACGCCCAGTACAGCCCGGACGCGGACATCTCGCCCGAGTTCAGGGTGCGCACCGGCCTGTCGGAGGGGCTCGAGCTGCTGGTGATGACCGAGCACGACACCCTCCGGGACTTCACCCCGGACGTGGAGGCCATCCCCGGCGCCAGCGCGCACCTCCGGGCCATCGTCGCCTCCGAGATCACCACCTACCTGTACGGGCACTTCCAGGCCTGGCCGCTGACCGTGAAGCCGGACCAGCTCAACCAGGGCGGCATCGACTGGTTCGACACCCCGGCCCCGGAGCTGTTCGCCCGCATCCGCGCCTCCGAGGCGGCCCCGGTGATCATCCAGCCCAACCACCCCCGCGGCGTGTCCGCGGGCTCCTACTTCACCGCGCTGGGCCTCAGCCGCGAGTCCGGCACGATCGAGAACTGGGAGCTGTGGTCGGACGACTTCGACTCCATCGAGGTGTTCAACGGCGGCTGCTCGAACGGCGACTCCGAGGCCAAGCTCGACTTCTACGACATGCTCAACCGAGGCTACCGCGTGTCGGTGTCCGCCGGCACGGACTCGCACAGCCAGTCCTCGACCCTGGGCGCGCCGCGGGTGTACGTCCCCAGCCCCCACGCCCCGGCCGAGCTCGACCCCCAGGAGCTGGTGACGGCCTTCCAGGAGCAGCGGGTGTACGTGAGCTGCGGGCCGGTGGTCGGCTTCCAGGTGGAGGGCCGGGGGCTCGGCGAGCAGGCCCCGGCCGCGGGCGGCCAGGTCACGGCCCACCTGAGGGTGCAGGCGCCCACCTGGATGACCCTGGCCGAGGCGCGCATCGTCAGGAACGGCCAGGTGGCCTGGACGCTGCCGGCCGCGGACTGGACCGGCGGCGCCGGGGGCGTGCGGCTCGAGCTCGACGTGCCGGTGGCCGTGGACGGGGACGCCTGGCTGGCGCTCGAGGTCACCGGGCAGGGCTCGCTGTGGCCCATCGACGGGGACGCCCCCTACGCCCTCACCAACCCGATCTACGTGGACGCGGACGGCGACGGGCGGTGGACCCCGCCCGGCCTGCCCTACCGGCCGAGGACGCCCTGAGCCCCTAGCCCGGTTCGCTCCGCTCACCGGACAGGCAGCGCCTCGCGCGGGGAGGCGCGCTCGCGCTGCTCGGGCAGGCCGCCCTCCCAGGCCAGGAACACGGGCCAGTCCACGAAGCGCGCCAGCACCTCGCGCTGGCCCGCCTCGGTGGCCGGCGCGGCGCGGAGGGCGGCCAGGAAGGCGCGCAGCTCGCCGCGCGAGTCGAGGTGGAGCAGCAGGAAGCGCCCCAGGCTGTAGAAGGCCCGGCTGCGCGCGCCGTACACGCTCCGCCCGGTCGAGCGCGCCAGCTCCGCGAGATCGGGCAGCGTCCCGGCCTCCCGGGCGGCCCGGAGCTGGTCCAGCCGGTAGGTCCGGCCGAGCTCGAGCCCACCCTCCACCGGGCGGGCCTCGTTGTAGAGGGAGGCCAGGCCCTCGTCGAGCCAGGCCGGCAGCGGCCCGAGCGCGTCCGCGACCAGCGCGTGCACGATCTCGTGCCGCAGGTGGCCCGGGGGCATGTCCAGGTTCGCGGCCACCACGCGCCGGTAGGGGTTGAAGAGCCCCAGGTCGTTCTCTCCGTGCCCGGGCCCGAGCAGCGCGTCGAGGAAGGCCCGGTAGCGCGCGGTGTCGGCCAGCAGGCACACGTCCACGGGCTGGAGCCCCGCGGGCGCGGGCGGCAGGAAACGCCGGCGGGCGTCCTGGGCCGCGGCCCGGACCAGGCGCACGAGCTCCGCGGCCTTCGCGGCCGGGACCTCCCCGCGCAGGACGAGCACGGCCGCGCCCGGCTCCTCGAGCCTGGCGAGCTCGGGCAGCGCCCGGGCGGCCTCGCTGCGGCCGGGCTCCCGGGCCTCCAGGGTGAACCCCCGGGCCGGCCCGGCCGCCACCAGCCCGCAGCCGATCACGGCCATGCACCAGGCGACTCGCATGCGCTCGAGTGTGCACCCTTCACGGGGAAGGTGGAAGGTGTAATGCTCGGAGCGCGAGCAGGGTTGGATCTGACGAGGAGGTGCGCCCATGTCCACGACCAGCCGCACGCCTGCGCACGCGCTTTTCGGGGTCCTGTCAGCTCGTCTTCCCCCGCGGTGCTCGCCCGCCACGCCCTGGAAACCGGGCGCAGCGGGGCTGTGCGCCGCGGGGGACCCCCTACTCGCTGCCACCCCTCCTCGGTTGTTCCGGTCTTCACCCTCAAGGAGCCTTCTCCTCGCTGCCTTCTTCATGCTCTCGTGGTTCGGACCAGGCGCCGCCCGGGCCAACCTCCGGGCGCCCATCATGGTGCCCAAGCCGCCCTCCTCGGCGCTCTTGCCGGCGGGCGACAAGCTGGCGGTGGCGCGCGAGGAGCTGCGGCTCACCTGCGGCCCGGAGCTGTGCCGGGTCGAGGCCACCTACCACCTGGACGTGTCCGCGGCGCTCGAGGTGGAGCTCGAGTTCGTGCTGCCCACGCCCAGCCCCATCACCGTGCTGGTGGGCGGCGCGCCGACCCCGAGCCAGGCGGTGAAGGCCGCGCTGCCCGTCCCCGCCGGCGCGGAGCCCGAGCGCGGGCCGGGCCCGCCCTGGGGGGACACCTACCGCGCCCGGTTCCGGGTCTCCCTGGCGCAAGGCGCGGCGGTGCTCAAGGTGTCCTACGACCAGCCGCTGTCGGCCTACGAGACCGACTACGGCTACTTCAAGGACGGCCGCTTCGTGCACCACCTGGACTACGAGCTGTGGCCGCTGAAGGAGTGGCGCCGGCTGCCCGGGTTCCGCATCGACCTCACGGTCAGCCTGCCGCGCGAGCCGCCCGGCGCCTGGGCGCGCACCTTCGGCGATCCGTTCGCCTTCCGCTGCGTGGGAGACGACCGGCCGGGGAAGGACGCCCAGGGCGGCTACCTGCCGGGCCGGCGCGTGTTCCTGCCCGAGCCCGCCCAGCAGGGGGGGCTGCTCGTGCTCCGGGCCCGGCTGGACCGGGCCGGGGACTTCACCGACGGGTTGACCTGCTTCTTCGCCGACTCGGATCTGCTCCCGGAGCTGCCCGGCGGGGATTGAGGCCTCCCCTCCCCGTCCCATCCGCGCTAGGATGGCCTCGAACCCGAGGGGGTCCCCATGCGCCGATCCTGGCTCGCGCCGATCCTGTCCCTGGGCCTGCTCGCCAGCCCGACCGCCCTGGCCGCGGACCCGGCCCCGCCGCCCGCCGCCCAGGTGACCATCCTCTGGCCGCGCATCATCCCGTCCGGCGACGCGGCCGCGCTGCGCGTCCAGGCGGAGGTGCTCCAGGCGAGCCTGCTGCAGCGCCTGGGCAAGGCCCTGCCGGGCCAGCGGGCGGAGCTCCGGCCCGAACCCGAGCGCCGCTGCCCCCACGACCGCTGCGAGCGCCTCACCCTGGGGGCGCTGCTGCTCCACCGCGGCCAGGGCTGCGCGGTGGTGGCCACCGTCCACCAGCCCCGGGGCGGGGCCGTGCGGCTCGCGCCCTGGGCCGGGAAGCTGCGCCTGAAGGCCTACCAGCTCCAGGCCGGCCAGCGGCCCGAGGACTTCGTGACCGTGGAGGACTTCGCCCCCTGCGCCGGGCTGGTCGAGGCGCTCGCCGCGGGCGACGCGGACGTGGAGCGAGAGATCCGCGCCGGCGCCGCCCCGGCCAAGCCCTGAGGTCGCCATGAGGCAATGGAAACTCCTCCCGCTGCTCGCCCTGACCTGCTCCAGCCTGGCCTGGATGGCCTGCGAGGACTCGAACCGCTGCGGCTCGGACGCGGACTGCCCGGCCGGCCTGGCGTGCCGCGACGGGGTGTGCACCCAGCCCGACCCGTGCGAGCTGCTCACCTGCGATCCGGGTGAGCACTGCATCGGCGGGGAGTGTGTGCCGGCCACCTGCGACTCGCCCGAGGACTGCGCGCACCCGACCGGGAGCCCGAGCTGCTACGACCTCCCGGCCCCGTGCCAGGGCGGCCTGTGCGTCTACGCGCCGGCCGCCGGGCGGAACTGCGACGACGGCGAGCTGTGCACAACCTCCGACGCCTGCGGCGAGGACGGGCTGTGCGCGGGCATCCCGCGCAGCTGCGACGCGCCGCCCGCGGCCGAGTGCGCCGACGGCGACAACCTCCGGGTATACGCCGCCCCGGGCCAGTGCGCGGCCGGGGCGTGCACCTACCCCAGCGCCCTGGTGCCCTGCCCCGAGGGTTGCGCCGCGGGGGTGTGCCAGGGCTGTGAGCCGGCCTGCGCCGGCAGAGAGTGCGGCGGGGACGGCTGCGGGGGGAGCTGCGGGAGCTGCGCGGCCGGCTCGAGCTGCGACGGGGCCGGCCAGTGCCAGCCCGACTGCGTGCCCGACTGCGGCGCGCGCGAGTGTGGCATGGACCCGATCTGCGGCACAGAGTACTGCGGCACCTGCGAGGCGCCGACCTGCGTCTGCAACGGCGTGACCGGGATGTGCGATTGCGGCTGCGTGCCCGACTGCGGCGCCCGCGAGTGCGGCCCGGACCCGGTCTGCGGCTCCCAGATCTGCGGCACCTGCGAGGTGGGGTGCAACTGCAACGCGAACGGATACTGTGAGGGTGCCTGCAGCTGTGTGCCCGACTGCGCCGGACGGACCTGTGGTGACGACGGCTGCGGCGCCTCATGTGGCGGCTGCCCGGCCGGGGAGAGCTGCGACGCCTCGGGCCAGTGCGTCGGTGGGGGGTGCGCCGGCTGCGGGCCGGCCGAGGCCTGCGTGCTCGGGCGCTGCGCGCCCGTGGCCGTGCTGTACGGCGGGGACGGCGACGCGCCCAGCGGGGTGTGCCCCGCGGGCTACCAGCAGGCCGGCCGCTGGCGCACCGGGCCCTTCGCCGCCGACGGCGCCGCCGAGGGCAGCGACGTGCACGGCCTGGGAGTGGACGCGGGCTGGATGTGGCTGTGCTCGGCCGATCCGGCCCGGGTGCGGGCCATCGCCGGGGTGAACGACTGCGGCGGGGCCACCACGGCCTGCGGGGGCGAGCTGCGGGGCCACTGGCACGTGGGCGCGGGCTGCAGCGGCACGGCCGCGGTGGACGCGGACGGGCTGGCGCTCGCGGGCGGCTGGCTGCGGCTGTGCGTGGCGGCCGGGACCACGGTGTTCGTCGAGGCCGCCGGACACGACTGCGGCGCCGCCGGCCCCGGCTGCGGCGGCACCCGCTGGGCCGGCGCCTGGCACACCAGCCCGGCGGTGTGCGGCGCGGGCGACACCGGGGTGGGCGACTCGGGCGCCAGCATCCAGACCGGCTGGATGGAGCTGTGCGTGGGCAGCCCGGCCTGGCCGCCCGTGTCCGCGGACGGGCTGCTCGGCAAGGCGTTGGCCGGTTACCAGGGCTGGTTCGCCGCGCCCGGGGACGGCTCGGCCTGGAACGCCTGGATCCACTGGTTCCGCAGCCAGGACCCGAGCGCGGTGAACGCCACCTTCGACCTGTGGCCGGATCTGCGCGAGTACGAGGCCGACGAGCTGTTCCAGACCGCCATGACCTACGCCGGCGGCGGCGCGGTCGGCCTGTTCTCGGCCCACACCCCGAAGACCGTCTCGCGCCACTTCCGCTGGATGGCCGAGCACGGCCTGGACGGGGTGTTCCTGCAGCGTTTCCTGCACGAGGCGGTCCTGGAGGTGCCCGGCGCCTTCCGCGATCAGGTCACCCGCAACGTGCGGGCCGCGGCCGAGGCCCACGGCCGGGTGTTCGCGGTCGAGTACGACATCTCCGGCTCCACCGACGACATGCTGCCCCAGGCGCTCATCGACGACTGGAAGCACCTGGTGGACGACCTGGGGGTGACCGCCAGCGACCGCTACCTGCGCCACCAGGGCCGGCCGCTGGTGGCCGTGTGGGGGCTGGGCTTCGACGATCGGGCCGGACTGCCAGAGGACGTGCTCGCGCTCATGGACTTCTTCCACAACGCGCCCGAGGAGCGCTACCGCGCGACCGTCATGGGCGGGGTACCCGAGGGCTGGCGCACGGGCACGGGCAGCTCGAAGCCCGGGTTCGGCGCGGCCTACCGGACCTACGACGTGATCAACCCCTGGATGGTGGGGCGCTACGCGGACGAGGCCGGGGTGGCCGCGTTCGACCGCGACTTCATCGAGCCGGACCTGGCCGAGTGCGCGAGCCTGGGCAAGGACTACATGCCGGTGCTCTTCCCGGGCTTCTCCTGGGCCAACCTGACCGGAGACGACGGCACCTACAACCTGATCCCCCGCCGGGGCGGGGCCTTCTACTGGCGCCAGTTCCGGGAGTTCCTGGGGAGCGGCTGCCCGACGCTGTTCCTGGCCATGTTCGACGAGGTGGACGAGGGCACGGCCATCCTGAAGGCCGCGCCCAGCCAGGCGGACGTGCCGGTCCAGGGGCGCTTCCTGGCGCTGGACGCGGACGGGCAGAGCCTGCCCGCGGACTGGTACCTGAGGCTGGCCGGCGCCGGCACCAAGACGCTCCAGGGCGTCCGCCCGCTGTCCACTGCCCTCCCCATCCGCTGACGCGATTGCGGGAACAGAATCAGGGTCCTGCCGGCTCGAGAACAGGGTCGGGGTCCTGTCGGCTCGTTCCCCACCCGTGCTCCCTCGCTTCGCTCGGTCTGCGCGGGCGGGGGCCCCCTCCCCGCCACCCCTCTGCGATCCTCACGCGAATCCTACGCTCCAGGCATCCATCTCCAGCTTCCTCGTCTTTCACCCTTTTAGACTCCTCTCCTCTTCTCCCTGCCAATCTGCCTTCGTTGACTGACCTTCCGGGCCGTGAGAACGTCGGTACGGAGCGAGCGAAGGAGGCTTGGCCATGCTGCGCCGGGTCTGGGTGATCGGGCTGGTCGGGGGGACGCTGGCCGCGCTGGTCGGCGCGTGCGCGGACTACGGCCCCAACCCCGCGCAGGCGGCCTGCGAGGCCATGCTGGCCGCGCTGGGCCGGGCGCCCGCCGCGGGTTCGACCCCGGGCTGCCAGAACCTGGCCCAGGCCGTGGCCGACGGCGGCATCGTGTTCGACCCGTCCCTGCAGACGGCCTGCCAGGCGGAGGCCCGCGCGGCCACCCCGCCCGGGCTGCTCACCCCGAGCTGGCTCCGCCAGAACCTGCCGAGCTGCGCGGCGATGTTCTCCGGCCGGCGCCGTGTCGACGAGGGCTGCCGGGTGACCCTGGAGTGCGCCGCGGAGGGCTACTGCGACAGCTCCGGCGCGACCTGCCCGGGCACCTGCCGCGCCTACGCGGCCCGCGGCGAGGACTGCGGGGCGGGGCGAGGGGCCTGCGACCCGTCCCAGGACGCCTGCGACCTCACCTGCGCCGCGCTGGCGCTGGCGGACGAGGCCTGCGGCCCGCGCCGCGGCTGCGCGCCGGGCCTGAGCTGCGTCGAGCGCGTGTGCCTGGTTCCCCAGCCCGAGGGCGGCCGGTGCGACCTCGCCGCGAACTTCGGCCGCGGCTGCGAGCAGGGCCTGTTCTGTGCCCAGGACGGCCGCTGCCAGGCCCCGCGGGAGGAGGTGGCGGCCTGCCTGTCGCTGGAGGAGCTGGGCGTGCTCCTGGGCCTGGGCGGCACGGCGGGTGGCCTGGGGCTGCTCGGGTACGCCCAGTGCGCCGCCGGGCTGGCTTGCCAGCACGGCGCCTGCCTCCCCCTGGGGACCCGGGGGGTGGACTGCGACCCCGCGGACTGGCCCTCCTGCGAGCAGGGCATGGGCTGCGATCCGCTGGCCCTCGAGTGCACCGCCCTGCGCCCGCCGGGCGCGACCTGCGAGCTGGGCGGGCTCGGCTGCCAGGCCGGCGCGTTCTGCCAGCGCGAGACGGACGCCCTGGTCGGCACCTGCACCCCCCTGCTGGCCCCGGGCGAGACCTGCGCGAGCCCGTTCGAGTGCCAGGCCGGGCTCACCTGCCGCGAGGCGCTGTGCGCCCCGGACCGCTGCCGCGACTTCCTGACCCCCACCCTGTCCAGCGCGGCCGCGGTGCCCGGCCACGCCGGCTGACCCGTCCCGGCCCGGAGGCCCGCCTTGAGCCGCGTGAGGATCCTGCTGCTCAGCCTGATCGCCGGCGCGCTCCCCGGCTGCTGGCACGGCTGGAGCGGGCTGCGCGAGCCGGGGGTGTGCCAGGACGGCGTCCAGTACCTGGAGACCGACTACGTGGGGGCGCACCACGCGGCGCGCGCGGCGACCCGCGTGAAGGCCCTGGCGGGCGCGTGCACCGAGCGCTTCCCCGTGGCCGGTTTCGCCCCCTGCGGCGCGGGCCCCCACCCGGTCGTCCTGTACGTGCCCGGCACCATCCAGCCCTACGACCACGGCTTCATCTCCCGGGTGCTCGCGCGCCTGGCCCGGGCGGGCTACGTGGCGCTGAGCGTGGACTACGCCAACGGACGGCCCGGCCAGGGCTGCGAGCGCTACCTGCCGCGCGCCCGCTGCATGTTCGACGGCGGGAGCCCGGAGAGCGCCGTGGCGCGCGCCTGCGCGCTCCCCCAGGCCGACTGCTCGCGCGGGCTGGCGGTGCTCGGGCACAGCCAGGGAGGGCTGATCGCGCTGCTCTCGGCCGACTTCGAGCCGCGGGTGCGCTGGGTGAACGCCCTGGGCGTCACCGCCAACCCGCCGCCCGACAGCGCGGATCTCGCCTGCGTGGAGCCCTACATCCGCAGGCTGCCGAGCGAGCGGCTGCTGGCGGTGTGCGGGGACTGCGACGTGTTCTTCGACGGCACCCGGCTCAACTCCTGCGACGCCCGCACCCAGGGCGTGACCTCGGGGCTCCAGCGCCTGACCGACCTGCGTTGCGGCTCGAGCTCCTCCTGCCTGGGCAAAGCGCCCGGCAGCGGGGCCCGCTGGGGCTGGATCAAGGTGCCGAGCTCGCGGCTGCGGGATCGCGAGGCCGACCACTGCTACATGTTCGACCAGGGCTGCTTCGGCCCGCCGGACGAGGCCTGGCTGGACGATCCGTCCACGCCCTGGGGCCTGCAGGCCCTCCTGGACGATCTGCGCAAGGCGCTCCCGCCCGGCCAGGTGGATTAAAGGCGAAGGCCCCGCGATCTCTCGCGGGGCCTCCGGCTTCATCGGGGAATGGCGAGGGGCGGAGTCGAACCGCCGACACGGGGCTTATGAGACCCCTGCTCTGCCAACTGAGCTACCCCGCCAGGATGCCAACCCACCGCGAAAACCCAACGCGGGCCGGGAAATTAGACTACCGAGGCAGGGAAGTCAAGCCCAGAATCGCCGGCCGCGCTCAGCGCAGCAGCTTGCCCAGCAGCCTCCCCAGGCCCACGGCCAGCCCGCCCGAGGTCGCCCGCCCGCCCATGCTCACGTCCGCGCTGGCCTGGGTCGCCTCGATGGCCCGCTTCTGCCGGAGCCAGCGCAGCTCCTCCTTGAGCGCGTCGCGCTCGCGCTGGGCCTGCTTGTCCAGCCCGCCCGCCTCGATGAAGGCCAGGATGCGCCGCAGCTCGTCCGCGTCGAACCAGGTCCCGTGCCCCTTGCACAGGTCGATGATCACCCCGGACAGGCGCCCGAAGTTTTGCTTGTTCATCAGCTTCTGGCAGGCGGGGCATCGGATGTAGCCCTGGCCCGCCTCGGCGCTCGCCGGCGCCTTCGCGCCCGCGGCCGGGATGCTGGTCGAGCTCGCCGTGGGGGCGATCGGCTTGCTCGCGCCGGTCAGCGACTGGAGGGAGGGCGAGGCCTCGCGGTCGGCGTAGATGCGCTCGACCGTCTCGAAGTCCACCCACAGGCCCTCGCAGGCCGGGCAGCGCTCGATGGCGCAGCCCGCGACCACCTCGACCCGCAGCAGCGGGGCCTCGGGCACGGACGGCGGCTCGCCCGACCCGCCCGCGGCCCGGTGGGCCAGGCGGGCCTGGACGAGCAGCCGGCCCTCGCAGCGCGGGCAGCGGTGCGGGGTGGCGGCCCCGTGCACCAGCACCGACCTGGCGGTGAGCTCCCGGCCACAGTGGTTGCAGCAGGTCACCCCCTCGAACACCAGCCCGAAGCAGGCCGGGCAGATCACCGTGGCCAGCGCCGTCTCGCAGTAGATGCAGCGCTTCAGCGCCGGATCCACGGGCGCCCCGCAGGCCGGGCAGTTCATCTTCCCGGCCGCGGCCGGCATCTCGGGCACCAGGATGCCCTGCCCGCAGGCGCACACCACCAGCTCGCCCGACCTGGCCTCGCCGGTGTCCAGGGTCCGATTGCAGCTCTGGCAGACCACCCGCATGCGCGCGCGCCCTCCTCCCCCGCGGGCCGGATTGTAGTATGAAGGCGGAGCCGGCGCGAGGGTCAGTCGCACGGCCAGGCGCAGGCGTGCTCCTGGCACACGGGCTCGCAGCCGGGCGGCGGGCCGACCACCTGGTACAGGCAGTGCTCGGGCTGATAGCAGGTCAGCGGCCGCACGCAGTGTCCCTGCGAGTCCGGCACCCACTCGTCCAGCATGCAGAACAGCTCCTCGCTGCTGCATTCCTCACCGGCGATGCCGCCGCACAGCGCGCCCTCGCCCGGGTCGCAGGCGCCCGTGTGCCACCACGGCCGGCCCAGGCAATCGGCGTAGCAACTGTCCGCGTAACCGTAGAAGTCGAAGCCGCACACCGGCACGCTCGGCCGCCCCAGCATGCCGCAGAAGTCGCAGGCCGGCTCGCAGGCGCCCGGGTAGAGCACCTCGAAGCCGTTGCAGCGGGCCTCCGCCAGCCCGCACAGGTAGGTCTGGCCGTTGGTCGCGCAGGCCGAGCAGTCGTAGAGCGGATCGCCGCAGTCGCAATCCATCTGGCACTCGCAGCGGCCGTGGTACAGCTCGCCCTGGAAGCCGGCGCAGGCCGCCTGGCAGGCGTTGGGGAAGGTGCTCACCCCGCCGGCGCCGGCGCACACCGGGTCCCACACGTCCGGGCACTCGCAGCCCTGCCCGAGCACCTCGCAGCGGCCCTCCAGGCACACCGCCGGGCGGCCGGTGCAGGCGTCCACCGGGCCGAAGGGGCCGGTCATGCAGGCGCCGGCCAGCGCGCACTCGGCCTCGAGGTCGGCCAGGTACCGGGCCTCGTGGTCCGCGCGGACGGCGAACTCCCGGTAGCCGGCGTGGCAGTCGCAGGACGGGCAGGAGATGGGCACCACCACGCAATCCGCGTCCTCCCGGCAGGAGGTCAGATCGTCCACCGGGTCCTGCACCACCGCGCAGCGGCCCGCCTGGCAGGCCGCGCGCAGCCCCTGGGGCTCGACGCACTCCATGGGCGGGCAGTCCACCGCCCAGCAGTCGGGCCGGGTGGCGTACTCGGCCTCGTGTTCGGTGCGGATGGCGGCGAAGTCTGAGACCCGGAAGTTACAGCAGCAGTTCGTGCCCACCAGCGCGCAGTCGCTGTCCTCCTGGCAGGTCTCGTCCGCGAAGCAGGTGTACTGGCACCAGGAGTCGCGGCAGGCCAGCCAGCCCTGGCAGTCCGCCTCGAACTCCCAGCACTCGCTCACCGACTGACAGGCGCCCACGGCGGCGCAGGCGCCCTCCACGCAGCGCGCGCCCGCGCCGCAGTCCGCGTCCGTCTGGCACTCGACGCACGGGATCTGCACCACCTGGGCAGGATCGCAGCGCCCGGCCACGCAGTCGGTCAGGGCGCCGCAGGTCTCGCCGGGGTTGCAGTCGCCGAGCGTCTCGCAGGCCGGCCGCTCGTCGCCGGTCCCGTACTCCAGGCACCCGCCCGCCAGCAACCCGAGGAACCCGATCCAGACGAGCGTGCGCATCGCGTCCACCTCCTCGAGGAAGAACCCACCAGGAGAGGATACAGCAATGCGCATGCCACGGGCGCGGCAGGCCCGAACTCCAGCGAAAACGGAGGATTGAGCGGCCGCCCGCGCAGGCCAGCCGGGCCACCCGCTCAGAGATTCGCAGGCGGGTCGCGGTTTTCCATGGTATTCCAGGGGCCTTGCGGCCCGGAGGGCCTGTCCGTAGAATGGGGCGAGCGTTCCAACCGGGAGGTGCACGGTGGGCTTCAAGACGCGCAGAACCTGGATCGTGGCGTGGATGGGCCTGGCGGCGCTGGCGCTGGCGGGCTGCGACGGCGGCGGCGGCGCCACGGACGGCGGCGACGGCGGGGAGTGCGAGCAGAGCTGCAACCTGTACACCGACTGCGACACCAACCAGGACTGCGACCAGGGTTGCTGCAAGCGCTCCACGCGCTGCTCCCAGGACGCCACCTGCCTGCCCTCGGGCCGCTGCATCGAGGGCCGCTGCATCGAGATGTGCCTCAACGACACCGACTGCCAGCCGACCTACTCGTGCGTCTACGGCGACTGCGTGCCCTACCCTCAGGAGCTGTACCAGGCCCTCACCGGGCCGGACGTGGACGAGGGCTGGAGCACCCAGACCCCGCTCAGGGTCGGCATCGGCGTGGTGCCGCTCGACTTCCCCGTGGGCGTGAGCCCGGCCGGCTTCGGCGCGCGCATCGGCCCGCACACCCCCTACCGCGACACGCTGGGCGGCTCGGACTCCTACTGGGACCGGCCCATCGCCAAGGCCTTCGCCTTCGACAACGGCCTGCGGCGCGTCATCCTCATCCGCGTGACCACCTCCTGGGTCACCGACCACATGGTCACGGACGTGGCCCGGCGCATGCACGAGGCCACCGGCGAGAACTACGAGAACCGCCTGGTGCTGTCGGCCTGCCACACCCACTCCTGGCCGGGCAACTACTCCTACTGGCTGCCGGGCCGGAGAATGGGCGTCCTGGGCCACGGCGACTTCACCAAGGAGATGTTCGACCGCCACACCCAGTGCATCGCCGAGGCGGCCCTGGCCGCCATCGAGGATCTCCAGCCCGCCCGCTTCAGCTACAAGACCCTGGAGCCCATGGATCCGGCGGGCGAGATCCACCGCGACCGCCGGGACAACGACCAGGATCCCATGGACGACCGGCTGATCTCCATGCGCATCGACACGCCCGAAGGGCAGCCGCGCGCCTTCCTGTTCAACTTCGCGCTGCACGGCACCCACTCGGACGACACCACCATCACCGGCGACGCCCCGGGCGCGGTCGAGCTGATCGCCGAGCAGAGTCTCCAGGAGTTGACCGGCCAGCCGGTGGTGGCGGCCTTCCTGTCGGGCGCCTCGGGCGACGTGTCGCCGTCCGGGGACGGCTCGGGCCTGGACGACTGGCGCAAGATCCAGAACGTCGGCCTGAAGGCCTGGCCCGTCCTCAAGGCCGAGTTCGAGGCCCTGGCCGGCCAGGGCGCGACCGAGCTCGAGCTCGACGTCGCCAGCACGCGCGCGCCCATCAACCGCGCGGCGCTGGGCTACGCGCCGGGCACCTTCCGCAACGAGGACGGCGAGGACTACCTGTTCGGCGCCTTCCAGTGCGTGGGCGGCAACGACACCGACCCGGCCACCCACTACGAGGACGGCGCGCTCGGCTGCATCTTCTCCTGCCAGATGCTCACCGGCGGGCCGCCGGTGCCCGACTTCGCCAAGGTGCGCCTGACCGTGCTGCGGCTGGGCGAGCTCGGCTTCGCCACGCTGCCCGGCGAGCCGCTGGGCAGGTACGCGCGCGACGTGGCCCAGGGGCTGGTGGACCGCGGCCTGACCACCGCCGGCGTGCTCGGCTACAGCCAGGACCACCACTTCTACCTGATGCACGCGGACAGCTGGCTGCAGGGCGGCTACGAGCCCTCCATGGGCATCTGGGGCTGGGCCGAGGCCGACTACTTCGCCGCCCTGCACACCGCGCTGGCCGAGCGTTTCATGACCGAGGGCGGCGGCTTCTCCGAGCTGAACGGCATGGTGCCCGCCTGGTTCGATCTCCCGGACGACACCGTGCCCCCCACGGTCACGGCCGCGGGCAGCGCGGGCACCTTCCTCCTGGACGCCCCGGCCCAGGTGGAACGCATCTCCCGGGTGGTGCTGCAGTGGACCGGCGGCCACCCCGGGGTGGACCTGCCGGCCATGACGCTCGAGCACGAGGTGGCCGGGAGCTGGGAGCCCTACACCAACGCCGCGGGCGTGCCCTACGCGGACTACTCGCACAGCTCGATGATCTGGTACCTGGGCGACTACGAGGCCGACCACACCTGGCAGCTCTCCTGGGAGGAGCGCGCCGGCTTCCCCACCGGCCGCTACCGGCTGCGCGTCGAGGGCCACTACTGGGACGGCGCGGGCGAGCAACCCTACACCGCCACCAGCCAGGCCTTCGAGCTCGTGCCCTGCAGCCGCCTGCGCATCGAGGGGCTGGCGGTGAACGGCAGCCAGCTCCAGGGCGTGCTCGCCTACCCGGCCGGCCCGACCACCGACGACGGGAGCGCGGACTTCACCGCGCTCGCGCCCGTGGGCTACCTGCTGCACTCGAACCGCGTGGCGGCCGAGTTCCCCTGGCCGCCGCCCGCGGACGCGGGGCTCCTGGTGGACGTGTCGGTGCAGCCCGCCGCGGGTCAGCCCGTCGAGGTGCAGGACGTCGCGCCAGGCGCCGAGGTCGAGTACCCGCTGACCTACGTGGCCTCGCGCGCCGCCGGCGTGGAGCAGACCGCCACGACCACGCTGCCCGGCGCGTCCTTCTCCGCGGACCTCGGGCAGGATCTCGGCGGGCAGGAGCTCGACGTCACGGTGCAGGTGATCGACGCCCACGGCAACACGGGCTCGCGCGTGGTGCACCTGACCGCAGGCAACTGAAAAATCTAGACAAGACTTGATGTTTCAAGCCTAACGCACCGTAGCAATACAAAAATTGGACAAGCCATTCCGGCCGTGTTAACCTTCGCGGCGAACCTCGAGCCAGGAGGCGCCGCATGTCCCAACGCGGGGGCCCGGGTCGGATCGCATCTCGCCCTGAGCTGGAGCGTGCGGTGCGCGAGTTCGACCGCGACGAGGGCGCGCGCGCGGACGACGCCCTGCTCGAGCTGCAGCGCGCGGCCCTGCTCGCCGAGCTGTCAACCGCCGGGCGGGCTGCCCGCGCTCTCCTCGAGACTGGCGGAGGGAGCGGCCCACAGGTGCCGGACGGTGATCTGGCTGGAGAACAGGCAGACCACGCCGAATGCGACCTGCTGCCCGAGCTGGATGGCGTGGGCCAGGATGGCGTAGGCCACGCCGCTTGAGCCCAGCGTCGCGTCCGCCAGGAACAGCGACAACCCCAGCTTCACGAAGTAGTGGAAGTTGCCCACCATGCCCGGGCCAGCCGGGATGAGCAGCCCGACGCACAGCACCGCCAGCACGGTGAAGGCCTCGGTCAGCCCCAGGGCGCGCAGGTCGGCGAAGGCGTAGAACAGCACCCACATGCCCGCGCCGTTCATCGCCCAGTACACCACCGTCAGCCCCAGGAAGCCCAGCACCAGCCGGGCGTCGGGCAGGGCCCGGAGGCCGCCGATGAAGGCGCGCAGCATCGACACCAGCCGCGCGAGCAGGCGGGGCGGCAGGAAGCCGAAGGCGCGCTGGAACAGGGCCACCGTGCGCTCCTGCTTCCAGTACGCCAGCACCAGGAAGCCCAGCAGGGCCAGGAAGCCCCCCAGCACCACCCACGACCAGAAGGCCAGGTCGGCCGGCACCTCGACCTTGCCCTCGAGGAAGAACAGCAGGCCCACCAGCAGCAGCGCCATGGCCAGCGCGTCCACCACCCGCTCGACCACGATGGTGGCCAGGGCGGCGCTGGCCCGGATCCGGCCGCGCTCGGCGATCAGGAAGGGGCGGGCGAACTCCCCCAGCCGCAGCGGCAGCAGCACCAGCGCCATGAAGCCCACCGAGGACACGGTGAACAGCTTGCCGAAGCTCACCTGGCCGAGCGGCTTGAGCAGGATGCCCCAGCGGTAGACCCGCGAGAGGTGCACCAGGATGAAGATGCCCAGGTAGGCGAGCGGCACGCCCGGATCCACGCGCCCCAGCACCTGTCCCACCGCGGCCCAGTCCACGCCGCGGGCGGCCAGCCACACGAACAGCGCGCCCAGCGCGAGGGACACGAGCACCTTGAGGATCGTGCCGCGCACCCCGTCCCCCTCAGGCGCCCTGCCCCGCGGGGCCGGGCTCGAGCCCGGCCAGGATCGCCGGCGTGGTGTCCGTCAGGCGCTCGAACGCGCTCGGGTCCACGAGCTCGCGGAGCGCCGCGAGCCCCTCGGCCACGGCCTCCACGCCGTCCGGATCGTGCAGGTCGCTGGAGACCGCGTCCACCAGCCCGGCCTGCAGCAGGGTCCGGGCCGACGCCTGGCTGGCGGCGTCCCAGCGCCTCGCCAGGCTGCTCAGGTTGACCAGGCACTGGACGCCCCGCTCGCGCAGCGGCGCCAGGGCGCGGGGGTCGGCCTGCACCTCCGGGTAGCGCTCCACGTGGGCCAGGACCACGGTCAGCCCCTTGAGCTGGAAGCGGAACAGCATCTCGTCCACCCGGGGCGGGAAGCCGCGCAGGGAGAACTCGAGCAGGAACGCGTCGCGCCGCCGGTAGCGCAGCAGCCGGTCCCCGGCCAGGACCTCGAGCACCTCGGAGGCGTGGTGCTCTCCGCCCGGCAGGAGCTCGAGCGGGATGCCCGCCCGGGTCACGGCGATCTGCAGCTTGTCGCGCAGTTCCTGCAACTCCTCGGTCGAGCGGCTGAACATGGCGACCTGCACGTGCGGGGTGCAGCACACGGCGCGGAAGCCCAGGCCGGCCAGGGCGCGGGCCATCTCCAGGGACTCCTCCATGCTCTCGGAGCCGTCGTCCACGCCGGGCAGCAGGTGGCAGTGCAGGTCGATCACGCGCGCAGCCTAGCATGCACCCCGGGCCCCCTCAAGCATCGAGTCGGCCGGCGACGGGTGCGTAACGGAGGTCACGCTCCGGGCGAACCTGTCGCGGTCGGGGCCCGCGCGGGCCCGCCGTCCCGGCCTGCCCGGCCGGGCGCTGCGCGCCTCCGCGAGGCGACCTTTCCATCGAAGATCCGGGCGATTGAGCCGCTTCCGTCCCCACGCCGGGCGAGCCCGGGGAGGGTCCGCGCACGGCGCGGCACGCGGGTTGCTAGCCTTGTCCGTGCGGAAGTCCGAGCAGGAGGATCCGATGCTCCCGGAGAACCTGGCCGCCCAAGCCGCCCTCGAGCCAGGCGAGGCCTCGCTCGCCATCCTGGTCTCCCTGCTCGTCCTGGGCGCCCTGCTCTCCTGCTACTTCCTGGTCCTCGCGCTGCACCGGCGCTGGATCCGCAAGCGCTACGGCTTCGACGATCCGGTCGATCTCCACCCGCACGGAATGGACGAGCCCGACGAGCGCGGCGGCGCGGACGGAGAGCTGCCGCGGCCGGGCCGGGCCACCACCTGACGGCCGATCAGCGCGGCTCGAGCGAGGCGGCGATCTCGGCGTGCAGGCCGCGCGGCGCGGCCAGCAGCGCGATGTCGATCCGCTCGCCCTGCAGGTAGCTGGTCAGCTCGACGCGCTTGCCCTTCAGATCGCGCACGGCCCCGCCGGCCGCCTCCAGGATCACGCAGCCCGCGGCGATGTCCCACACGTGCGCGTTGCCCAGGATGGCCGCGCCGGCGGCGCCCCTGGCCACGTAGGCCATGTGGGCGGCGGTCGAGCCGAGGGAGCGGACCTTGCCCGGGAAGCGGGTGGTGAAGTCGGAGTGGAAACGGCTGTAGGTCAGCAGCAGCGACTCGTTGTCCCAGCTCTCCTCCCGGACCGCGATGGGCCGGTCGTTGAGCATGGCCTTCTCCCCGAGCATGGCCGAGTACAGCTCGGTCGTCACCGGCAGGTGGATGACCCCCAGCACCGGCCGGCCGCCGTCGAACAGCGCCAGCGACAGCCCCCAGACCGGCATGCCGGAGGAGAAGCAGGCCGAGCCGTCCAGCGGGTCCACGACCCACAGCGGCTGCGCGGGCTCGACGTCCTGGGGCCGCCGTCGGCCCTCCTCGCCCAGGAACTGGTGGGACGGGTAGGCCGCCCGCACCTCGTGCCGCAGGAAGTCCTGGACCGCCACGTCGGCCTCGGTGACCAGGTCGTGGTCGAAGCGCAGGAGCGGGTTGGCCCGGCCGAAGAAGGACATGGCCAGGGCGCCGCCCGCGCGCGCCAGACCCTTGGCGAAGGTCAGCACCTCGTGCAGGTCCTTGCGGCTCAGGCGGGGGACCGCCGCGCGCGGGCTCGGGGCCTCGGCGCGGCTCTCGGGGCTGGGCTTGGGCTTGCGGGCCATGCGGTTCTCCTCTCCGGGCACCCGGGTTGGCAGTTGACGGGCCATCCTATTTCTGATTTCTTCCAGAGACAACCCTGCTCAGGTCGGATCCGCGCGGAGGTGGCACAGCATGCACAAGCCAGCACTCGTCGCCGCCCTGGTCGCTCTGGCCTGGCTGGGCGGCTGCTCCCGCGCCGGCTCCGGCGACCCCGGGGAGGCCCTGCTCGACCACCTGGTGGCGCTGGCTGAAGTGGCGGAGGCCCGCGGCGACGACTGCCAGGCCGCCCTGGGCGCCGTCCAGGCCTACCTGGGCGAGCACCGGGCCGAGATCGAGGCCCTCAAGGCCGCGCTGGTGGAGCGCACCCGCGCCCAGGCGCCGGAGGAGCGCGCCCGGCAGACCGAGCGGTTCAAGGCCCACGCGGAGGAGCGCATGACCCGGACCATGGCAAGCCTGATGGCGCTCGGCACGCGCTGCCCGGCGCAGGTCCCCGAGCTCGAGCAGGCGATGTCCTTCGCGGACATCGCCCCGTGAGGCGGCCGTGGAACGCGCCGAGCGACGCGCCCACCTGCTCCGCTGCGCCCTGGAGGTGTTCGCCGAGAAGGGCTACCACGCGGCCAGCATCAGCGACATCATCTCCCGCGCCAAGGTGGCCCGGGGCACCTTCTACCTGTACTTCGAGAGCAAGCGCACGGTCTTCGAGCAACTCCTGGACGAGGTGATCGCGGCCATCCAGGCCAAGGTGCGTCGCATCGATCCCTCGCGCGGCACCGAGGGCGTGCTGGCGCAGCTCGAGGCCAACGTCTACGGCGTGTTCGAGACCCTGCTCGCGGCGCGCTCCACGGCCCGCCTGCTGGTCAGCCAGGCGGTGGGCCTCGATCCGGCCTTCGACCAGAAGCTGCTCGAGTTCTTCACCAGGCTGCTGGAGCTGCTCGAGCGCTCCCTGGCCACCGGCCAGCAGATGCACCTGGTGCTGCCCATGGATCGCCGGGTGGCCTCCATGGCCATCCTCGGCTCGATCAAGGAGATCCTCTACCACGTGGCCGTGGGGACCGAGCTGCCGCCGGGTCCCGCCATGGTGGCCGAGCTGCTGCGCTTCCACGTGCGGGCCCTGTTCGTACCCAGCATCGCCGAGCTGGTGCAGGCCCGCGGAGCGAGGGGGACGCGATGACGCACGCACGGGCGCTCTGGCTGCTGCCGGGCCTGGCCGGTCTGGCGCTGCTGGCGGGCGGCTGCACGCAGGACCTGTCCAAGGCCGTGGACGAGTTCGTCGGCTTCAGCGAGGGCAAGACCAAGGACGCGCTGAAGCCCGAGGTCAAGCGCGAGTACAGCCTGCGGAGCTGGGAGGAGGACGTGCGCGAGGGCCGCTCGCGCGCCCGGGTGGACGTCGAGGTGGCGCCCGAGGCGGACGCCGAGCAGGTCGAGGGCTGGCTGCGGGACGCCTGCCACGACGACAAGCTGCTGCGCAAGACCTCCGTCGTGCGGGTGCGCGCCTGGCCCGGGAAGCTCCAGGCGCTCGGGCACCCCTACGGAGACTGCACCTTCGCCCGCGACGGCCGCGGCTGGAACGGGACCGGGGTCGGCTTCGAGGAGATCCGCGTGTTCCTGCCGCGGGCGAGCGAGCTGGCCCAGGCCGGGCTCGAGCCGCTGGACGAGGAGACCTACCTGATCGTGCTGGGCGTGGACAACATGCTGAAGCGCAAGGCAGCGCGCGAGGTGGCCGTCGAGCAGGTGGCCGAGCGCCACGGCATCCCGGTCTCCAGGGTCCAGTCGGCCCTCACGCAGATCGAGGGGTTGAACGCGGTGCTGCGCGGGAAGGCCGGCCCCGACCGCGACGCCCCGGCCGAGAAGCCGGAGCCATCCGAGTAGCCTAGAAGTCGTCCTCGGTCCAGTCCTCGGCCTTGGCCTCGGGCTTGGCGCCGGACTTCTTCTCGGCCGGCTTGTCCTCGGCCTGGGGGCCCAGCAGCACCGAGACGGGCAGCAGCTCGACCAGGTCGATCTCGGCCAGGTAGGTGTCGTCGTTCTTCTCGCCCAGCAGGACCGAGGTGATCTTGAGCTCCAGGCTGGTGATGTTGCGCTTGTCCACGGTGAAGTAGCGCATCACCGGCTGGTTGGTGAAGCTCAGCTCCACCCGGTCGCCGTACAGCCCCAGGCCCAGGTCCTCGCCCAGGTCCACGTCGCTATCCGCGTCGTAGCGATCCTGGGCGGTCTCGACGGTGACCTCGGCCCGGTGGATGCGGTTGGAGTCGACCCACTGGCGCTTGCCGCGGAAGTCCCCGTGCAGTACGCCGATCAGCGCCAGGTGGACGGGCTTCTTGAAGGTCAGGGTGATGGACTCGTCCACCCCGGTGCCGTCCGCGCCCTCGGCCCAGGAGGTCTTCAGATCGCCGTCGAAGACGTTGGCGGCGGCCGCGCCGCCGCCCTTCAGCGTCGAGCTGGCCTTGATCTCCAGGCCGTCGAACGGTCCGCCCGGGTCCCCGCGCAGGAAGAAGTCCTTGCCGCGCTCGAGCAGCTTCGGGGTCTGCTGGTCGCCGGTGGCGGTCTTGCGCACCAGGTCGAGCTGCAACCCCCCACCCTTCAGCGCCACCTTGCGGGGGAAGACCTTGTCGAACATCGCGCACCAGGCCACCCGGTAGCCGTCCGCCGACGGGCTCAGCACCAGCACGCCGCCACGCTGATCCACGGCGTCCTCGGGCTCGCGGAAGGCGACCAGCACCTCGCCGCGGCCGTCCCCGTCCAGATCGCCGTGCGCCACGTCGGTCACCACGTGGCGCTGGGTGATGCCGCGGAAGGGCTGCGACTTCTTGTAGGCGTCGTCGCCGTCCCCGGCAGCCGCCGGGGGAGGCAGGGCGAGCGCCGCGCAGAGCCCGAAAAGCGGCGCGAAGAGATGTCTCCGGCAGCGCACCTTGGCATGCTCCCGCGCGGGCGACCCCGCGGGGTCCCCGCTGTTTCTCGGTCCTGTTCCGAGGGCATGCTACGGCAGCCCCCCGACAACTGTCAATGTTTTTGCCTGGTTCCGTCGGTCTGACGGCGCGCGAGCTCGTCGGCGAAGGCGCGGATCTCGGAGGCCAGCTCGTCCAGCCTGCGGATGCGATCCACCGCCCCGGTGTCGATGGCCTCCCGCGGCATGCCGAAGATGACGGCGGTCTCCTCGGACTCGGCCAGGGTCCGGCCGCCGGCCGCCCTGACCTGGATGATCCCCTCCCGGCCGTCGGCGCCCATGCCGGTCATCAGGATGGCCAGGGTGCGCTCCCGCGCGCAGGCGGCCGCCGACAGGAACAGGGCGTCGATCGAGGGGACGTACAGGGCCCTGGAGTCCGGGCTGACTGGCCGCACGACCGCGCGCAGCACGCCGGCCTCCAGGCGCACGCTCAGGTGGTGGCCGCCAGGGGCCACCAGCACCTGGCCGGCGTCCACCGGGTCCCCGTCGCTGGCCTCCTTCACCCGCAGGGCCACCGCCCGGTGGAGCCGCTCGGCGAAGGCCCGGGTGAAGCCGGGCGGCATGTGCTGGGCGACCAGGAAGGCGAGCGGCACGTCGGCGGGCAGGTCGCGCAGTACCGCCTGGAGGGCCGGCGGGCCCCCGGTGGACGCGCCGAGCACCACCAGGCCCAGCGGCGGGGCGCCCGGCGCGGCTTTCGGGCCGCTCTCGACCGGCTGGGGCGGAGGCGCGGCCGGGCGCGGCGCCGCGGGCCGCAGGGCGCGGACCAGGTTGATCTTGTCCAGCAGCTCGGCCTGGATGGCGATCAGCTCGGCCGTGGCGCCCACCCCCGGCTTGGCCACGAAGTCCAGCGCGCCCAGCTCCAGCGCGCGGAAGACGTTCTGCTGCTGGCTGTGGGAGCTGACCACCACGACCGGCGTGGGCAGCCGTGACATGAGCAGGCGCAGGAAGGTGAAGCCGTCCATGCGCGGCATCTCCAGGTCCAGGGTGATCACGTCCGGCCGGAGCAGCAGCGCGTCGCGCAGCGCCTCCTCGCCGTTCGAGGCCCGGCCGACCACCTCGACCTCGGGGCTGGCCTCCAGCATGCCGGCGATGGTCTGGCGGTTGTAGGCCGAGTCGTCCACCACCAGCACGCGCAGCCGGCGATCGCGGGGCGCGGCGCTCACGGCAGCCTCCCGTCCGCTTCGCCGCCGTCCGGCCGGCGGTAGACCATGTCGTTCTTCAGGTGCACCAGCTCGAAGTCGGTGCTCACGTGCATCAGCGACTCGGAGTGCCCGAGCAGCAGGTAGCCGCGCGGCTGGAGCTTGTCGTAGAAGGAGTGCAGGACACTCAACCGCGCCGGCTTGTCGAAGTAGATCAGCACGTTGCGGCAGAAGATGGCGTCCACCCGGCCGACGAGCTGCAGCATCTCCTCGTCCAGCAGGTTGAGCTGGCCGAAGCTGACCATGGCGCGCAGCGAGGCCTCCACCTGGAAGCGGTCGCCCACCGGCTGGAAGTACCGCCGCAGGTAGAAGGGCTCCAGGCGCCGGAAGGACGAGCGGCTGTAGATGCCCTTGCGGGCCACCTGCAGCACGCGCCGTGAGATGTCGTTGCCGAAGATCTCCACGTCCCAGCCGACCGCCCGGGGCTCCTCGCGCACCAGCATGGCGATGGTGTAGGCCTCCTCGCCCGTGGAGCAGCCGGCCGACCACAGCCTGAGCCGGCGCTCGGCCCTGCGCCGCTCGAGCAGCTCGGGCAGGATCTCCTCCGAGAAGGCCCGGAGCTGGTAGTCCTCCCGGAAGAAGTAGGTCTCGTTGGTCGTCAGCAGCTCGATGATCTCCTCGAGCTCCACGCGGCGCTTGGCGTGGTACCGCAGGTGGCGGTGGTACTCGGTGAAGGACGGCAGGCCCAGCTCCTCGAGCCGCCCCTGCAGCCGCCGCTCGAGCAGGTAGGTCACGTCGTCCTGGAAGAAGATGCCGCAGTACGCGTGCACGATGTCCCGGATGATCCGGAACTCCTCCCGGTTCATCTCGACGCGCGGGCGAGCGAGCGGCGCGCCCCCCGAAGGCGGAGGCGCCTCATGCATCCGGCTCCGCCTCCTTGGGCTTGATCAGCTGCTCCATGGCCTCGCGCACCAGCGCGTCCTGCTCCTCGGCCAGCCGGCCGGCCGCCGTCTGCAGCAGGACCGGATCGCGCAGCGTGCCCACCTTGTGGACGGCCGCCATGCGCACGTCCCAGCGCGCGTCGCTGAGCGCCGCGAACAGCGCCGTGCGCGCCGCGGGCAGGGGCCAGCGCTCGCACGCGCGCAGCGCCTCCTTGGCCACCTCGGCGTCGCTGTGGCGGCAGGCCAGCAGCCAGGCCTCGGTGTGGTTGCCCCAGCCCAGCCGGTTGAGCGCGCGCACCGCCTCGAGCGCCACCGCGCCATCCGCGCGCGCGGCGAAGGGCACGAGCTGCTCGGGGGCGACGCCGCTGCCCTCGGCCGAGAGCCCGGCCAGGGCCTCGTGCACCACCCAGGTGTCGGCGTCCCCGAGCGCCACCCGCAGGGCCTCGGCCGCCTCCGGGCCCGTGCGCCCCCCCAGCGCCCTGGCCGCCGTGGCGCGCACCTCGGGCTGCTCGTCGGCCAGGGCCCGGCGCAGGCGCTCGAGCACCTCGGGCCCCCCCACCCTGCCCAGCGCGCCCACCGCCAGCGCGCGGGTGCGCGGATCTCCCTGGGTCGCCAGCAGGGTGATCTGCGGCACGTCCGCGCGCCGTGCCATGGCGCACAGGACCATGGCGGCGTCCGCGCGGGCCTTCTCCTCGCCGCCCTCGAGCAGCGGCAGGATGGCGGCGCGCACCTCGCCGTGGAAACGCTCGGCCAGCCGGCCCAGGGCGGTCACGGCGCCCTGGCTGCCGACCTCGCCGCTGCGCCCGAGCAGACCGGCCAGGGCCGCCACGGCCTTCGGGCTGCCGATCGCACCCAGCGCGCGCTGGGCGGCGGCGGCCACCTCGGAGTCCTCGTGCAAGCACAGCTCCACGAGGCGCGGCAGGCACTCGGCCTGCCCGAACTGTCCCAGCGCCTCGATGGCCACGCCCAGCGCCGCGCGCCCCAGCGAGTCCAGGTACTCCAGCAGCGACGGGCTCACGCCCGGGCCGAGCGCCAGCAGCGCCTCCAGGGCGCGATCGCGCAGGCCCGGCTCCTCGGAGGCCTCCAGGGCCACGTGCAGCACCTCGGGCCGGCCGGTCCAGCCGAGCAGGCGCAGGGCCGCCGCGCGCACCTGGGGCTCCTCGGCGCCCACCATCTCCCCGAGGCGCTCGAAGATCTGGCCGTCGGAGCGCGCGGCCACCAGCCGCTGCAGCCTCGCGCGGCCCTCGGCGCCCGCGCGTTGCCAGCGGTCGTCGAGCGCCAGCGCGGCCGAGCCGCGCTCCACCCGCCCGCGCGCCACCAGGCCGTCGAGCAGCATGGCCTCCGCCTCGGGGGCCGGGCAGCGCCCCAGCAGCCGGCCGAGCTGCGCCCTGAGCGGACGCACGCCCGCGAGCCCGCGCAGGGCCTCCCAGGGCACCTCGGCGCCCAACCGGTCGAGCGCGTCCAGGGCCGCGATCTGCAGCTGCAGCTCGCCAGAGCCCAGCGCGCCGACCAGGTGCTCCAGGGCGCGCGCGTCCCCCAGGCGGCCGAGGGCCTCGGCCGCGGCGGCGCGCACGTTGCCGTCACCGTCGGCCAGGCGGGCCACCAGGGGCTCCAGCGCCCGGGCATCGCCAATCTCGCCCAGGATGTCGGCGGCGAACTTGCGCACGTCGGCGTCGGCGCCGGCCAGCGACCCCAGCAGGCCGTCCAGGGCGGGCGCGCCCAGGCGCACCAGCACCTCGGTGGCCGCGTTGCGCAGGCCGGCGTTGTCCTCCGAGGCCAGACAGCCGAGCAGCCCTCCGACCAGCTCCGCGCTGGCCGGGGCGGAGGCGAGCTGATCGCCGGCCGCCTTGCGCACGCGCCAGCTCGTGTCCCCGAGCGCCCGCAGGAGCGGGGCCAGGGGCGGCGTCTCGAACTCCGCCAGCCGGCGCACGGCCGCGTGCCGGATCTCCTCGATCGTGCTGTCCAGGGCGGCCAGCACCCTCTCCTGCTCCTGCGGTTTCATGCCTTGGGCTCCCCCTCCCGCTGCAGCCTGCCCAGCCAGGCGCGCAGCGTCGCCAGGGCCTCCTTCAGGCGAGCGAGGCTCTCCATCGCGTCGAGCACCACGGCGCTCTCCTGGGACTGGGAGTCGCGCAGCTCCTCGGCCGCCTCGGCCACGTGGCTGACCCCCTGGCCCTGCTCGCTCATGGCCTTGGCGATGAAGCCGACCATCTCGTTCATGCGCTCCATGTTGCCGGCCACGCCGGAGACGGCCTGGACCTGCTCGCTGGCGCTGCGGCCGATGAAGCGGGCGTCCTCGCGCATCTGCTCGGAGGTCCGATCCACGCGGGCGGTGGCCAGGGTCTGCTCCTCCATGGCCCGGCGGATGTCGCGCACCATGCTGGAGATCTCCCCCATGGACTGGGTGATGCGATGGGCCAGCTGGGTGTGCTCGCTGGTGTTGCGCGCCACCTCGCCGGTCCGCGCGCTCACCTGGGCCACGGCGGACTGGATCTGCGCCAGGGCCAGCCCGGCGTTCTGGGCCACCTGGGCGCCACGCCGCACCGTGCTGGTGCCGCGCTCGATGGCCTCCATGGCCATGCGCGAGTCGGCCTGGACGGTCTTGATGAGCGCGGCGATCTCCTTGGTCGAGGTGGCCGTCCGATCGGCGAGATCCTTGATCTCGTCGGCCACCACCCCGAAGGCACGGCCGTGCTCGCCGGCCGCGGCGGCGATGATGGCGGCGTTCAGCGCCAGCAGGTTGGTCTTCTCGGCCACGTCGCCGATCACCACCAGGATCTTGCCCACCTCGTCCATGCGCGTGCCCAGGCGGTGGATGACCTGGCGGGCCTCCTCGGTCACCTTCTGGATCTCCTCGATGCCCACGATGGTCTCGCGCACCGACTGCACGCCCCGGCCGGCGGTGTCCGCCACGCCGTGGGTCAGCTCACGCGTCTCGCGCGTGGTCCCCTCGACCTGGCGGATGGCCGCGTCCATCAGCCCGATGGCGCCGACGGCGTCGGTGGCGCGGCGGGCGAGGTCCTCCACGTGCCCGGCCACCTCCTGGACGGAGCGCGCGATCTCGCGCATGGCCGAGGCGGTGTCGTCCATCATGCCCTGGAAGCTGGAGGCCGAGCCGGACACCTCGCGCACGCTCTGATCGATCTCCATCAGCGCCGATGAGCAGTCCGAGGCCGAGCCGCGCAGGGCCTCCACCTGTTCGGTGATGCCCTGGATGGCGGAGCGCATCTCGATCACCGAGCTGGCCGTCTTCTCCGCGCTGGCCTGGCGCCCCTCGCCGCCCTGCCGCAGCCGGTCGAGGGGAGCCTGGCAGGCGACCATGCGCGCCTCGAGCTGCCCCAGCGCCTGGTGGCCGTCGGCGGCCAGGGTGCGCAGGTGCCCGCTCAGGCCGGCCACCGCCCGCTGCAGCTCGGCCACCTCGCCCTGCCCGCCCGCCACCAGCCCGGCATCCAGGTTGCCCTCCGAGGCCCGGCGCACCCGCTGGGTCAGATCGGTGAGCGGGCGCAGGCCCGAGGCGGTCACCGACCACATGAGCAGCAGGCCGAGCGCGGCCATCAGGCCGACGCCAAGCAGGATGGGCGGCAGCAGGCCGAGCGGGCCGCGGTTGACCTCCTCCACGTCTCCCACCCACACCAGCAGCCGCTGCTCGGTCAGCGGCCGGGCCAGGAACAGGAACGGCGCCTGCAGCTCCAGCCAGCTCCGCGCCTTCAGCGCGACGATGCGCTGCAGCCAGGTCTTGTCGGCGCGCACCTGGCCCGCCAGCACCTGGCCGCGGGCGCCGAGCACCAGCAGCTGGGTCCGGAGCTGCTGGCTGGAGAGGAGCTGCTCGAGGGCCGCGCCCGGCTCCAGATCGGGGCTCTTGCGCAGCAGGCCCTCGAGCTCCCGCTGCGCGCGCTCGACCGCGCCGTACCTGGCCGCCAGGAGCTCGTCCGCGCGCTGCAGCCGGAGGCGGCTGAGGACGATGGCGCCGAGCCCGCCCAGGCCGATCAGCGTCACCGCCAGCGCCGCGGCCGTCAGGCGCCGCGACAGGTGGCCGAAGGGCGCGCGCCAGCCCTCCCCGGGCGGCAGCAGGGCCTCCAGGCGGACGCGCAGCCCGGCCACCAGGCGGGTGTTGGCGCTGTAGCGCAGCAGCATGTCGGCCAGGGCGCCGGCCAGGCCCAGGTAGGCCAGCAGGTAGATCTGCCAGCCGTCCAGGCCAAACAACAGCGCCAGTAGCGCCACGGCGATCAGCGTCCCCAGGGTCCACAGCAGCAGCGAGGTGGCGCCGTCGCGGAAGGCGAACACGTCGAGCCCCCCCAGGGCCCGGCGCACCGAGGTCGGCTTGGCCTCCTCTCCGGCCGCGCGGCCGAGCAGCTTCGCGGCCGGCTCGAGCATCCAGCGCACCAGCCGGGTCTGCAGGAAGAACATGGGCGCGGCCAGGACGACGACGATCAGCGCGGCCCACAGGAAGATCCTCTCCAGGGCGCCGGACAGCAGGGCCACCAGGATGATGGTCGCGAGCGCCGACGAGAGCGCCAGCAGGTGGGCCCGCCTGTACTCCATGACTTGCATCCGGTTTTTCTCCACGTCAGGCCTCGTCGCCGCGCCGGTCGTCGGGACCCGCCGGCGGGCTGTTGTCTCCCTCATCCCGGGAGAAGAAGGCCGGGCTCAGCACCCGCTTGAGGTTGAGCAGCAGCAGCAGCCGGTCGTGGTGCTGGCAGACCCCCAGGACGAGCCCGGGCTCCTGCCCCGCCCGCAGCCGCGGGGAGGGCCGGATCTGGCTGGACGGCAGGCGCACCACCTCCAGCACCTCGTCCACGCGGAAGCCCACCAGCTGGTTCTGCACCACGCAGATGACCAGCTTGGTGCGCTGGTGGTCCGCCAGGGCCGGCAGGCCCAGCCGGCTGCGCAGATCGACCACGGGGATGATCGCCCCGCGCAGGTTGAGCACGCCCTCCAGCAGGCCGGTGGCGTCCGGCACGGGCGTCAGCTTGGGCGGCCGGATGATCTCCCGGATGCGCATGATGTCGATGGCGTAGTCCTCGCTGCCCAGCCGGAAGGAGGCCAGCTGCACCAGGCTCGTCGGGTTGCCCGCCGGATCCGCCATGCCGCTCACCCCTCGGGCGACAGGACCGCGTGGTCCTGCCGCCGGCGTACGAAACGATCGGCCGCCAACGCGGCGTGCAGGTCGAGCAGGGCCACGATCTCGTCGTCCTTCCGGCCCACGCCCATGACCGGCTCGACCTCGGGCCGCGCCCCGAACGGGTGCGCCTCGATGTCGGCCTCGCCCAGCCGCAGGACGTGGTGCACCTCGTCCACCAGCAGGCCCACCAGCTCGCCGCCGCGCATGTAGACCAGCACGCGCGAGCGCCGCGTCTGCGGGCTGGCCGGCTGCCGGAGCAGCATGCGCAGGTCCACCACCGGCACGATCGTGCCGCGCAGCGACAGCACGCCCAGGACAAAGGGCTCGGTGCGGGGCACCCGGGTGATCAGCGGCACCTTGATGATCTCGCGGATCTGGGCGATGGGCAGCGCGAAACGTTCCTCCGCCAGGCGGAAGCTCAGGTACTCCAGCACCCCGGCGCCGGTGTCGCCGCGCGCCTCGCCGAGCTCGCCCAGGCCCAGATCGCCGGCGTCCAGCTCCTCCGGATCGGCGAAGAAGTCGCGCAGGGCCGTCTCCAGGGCGGCCTGGGCCCTGGCACCGCCCGGCCGGCGGCGGGTGCGCTCGTCCGCGGGGCTCACGCTTGCCTCCCCATGTCGCCGAGCCGGGCTTCCTGGATGAGGGAGCCCACGTCCAGCACGAGGATGGTCTGCTGGCCCGCCAGGTTGGTGGCCCCGGCGATGCCCGGCACCTGGGCCAGCGAGGGGCCCAGGGCCTTGATGACGATGTCCTGCTGCCCGATCAGCCCGTCCACCACGATGCCCAGCCTGTTCTCGGCCAGGCCCACCACCACCACCTTGGTCTGGCCGTCCTCGCTGGGGGGCGCCGCCGGCAGCTCGAACAGCTCCTGCAGCCTCAGCAGCGGCAGCGTCGTGCCGCGCAGCTCCAGCACCTCGCGGCGGTCGAGGGTGCGCACGCGCTGCCCTGCCACCTCCAGGATCTCGATGACCGAGCTGAGCGGGATGGCGTAGATCTCCTCGCTGGTGCGCACCAGCAGGGCGCGGATGATGGCCAGCGTGATGGGCAGGGTGAGCAGCAGGCGGGTGCCCTGGCCCGGGACCGAGTGCATGTCGATCATCCCGCGCAGGTTGGCGATGTTGGTCTTGACGACGTCGAGGCCCACGCCGCGGCCCGACAGCTCGCTGACCTGGTCGGAGGTGGAGAAGCCCGGCAGGAACAGCAGGTTGAGCAGCTCCCGCTCGCTGAGCTCCGCGGCCCGCTCCCCGTCCACCAGGCCCCGCTCCATGGCCTTGGCCCGCACCCGGTCCAGATCCACGCCCCGCCCGTCGTCGGCCACCTCGATCACCACGTGGTTGCCCTTCTGGTAGGCGTCGATGCGGATCACCCCGGTCTCGCTCTTGCCCGCTGCGCGGCGCTCGGCCGGCGACTCCAGGCCGTGGTCGAGGGCGTTGCGCAGGATGTGCATCAGCGGGTCGGCCAGATCCTCGACGATCAGCTTGTCCAGCTCGGTGTCCGCGCCGCTCAACCGCAGCTCGACCTCCTTGCCGGCGGTGCGGGAGAGCTTGCGCACCATGCGCGAGAGCTTCTCGAAGTTCTGCCCCAGCGGCACCATGCGCACCTCCATGATGCCCGCCTGCAGCTCGTCCAGCCGGCGGCTGAAGGTGCGCGCCGCCTTGAACAGATCCACCGCCAGCCCGCTGAAGCCCTGCTCGGCCTTGAGCTGCTCGGAGATGGCCTGCATGGCCGTGCGCACCAGGACCATCTCGCCCACGATGTTCATCAGGGAGTCGAGCTTCTTGATGTCCACGCGCACGGTCTGGCTGACGCTGCGCAGGCTCACCGCGGCCAGGTCGGCCGGCGCCGGGGCGCGCTGCTCCGCGCCCTCGCCCTCGCCCTCGGCCTCGGCCTCCGCCCCGCCCGCCGCCGGCGGCGCGGCCGGGCGCGCGCGGCCCGGCGCGGGGGCCGGGGTGGCTGGAGGCGCGGGCAGATCGCGCAGCGTCGGCCGGCCCTGGGCGTCCCGGCGCGGGATGCGCTCCACGCGCGCCTCGAACGGCCGCACCAGGGCCTCGAGCTCCGCGGGCTCCATGCGCGCGCCCACCAGCAGGTCGAAGTCGATGGCCTGATCGTCGGCCGGGGCGGAGCTGGGCAGGGTGGAGATGAGCTCGCCGGCCGTCTTCAGCACGCTGGTCAGCTTGGCCAGGTGCTCGTCGAAGGACATCAGATCGAACGAGGCGCGCACCCTGAAGAGATCCATGCCCCGCCGGATGTTGTCGACCAGCCGGTACTCCTCGTACTCGGTCAGCACGCCCAGCATGGCCGGCTCGAGCTCGACCAGCTCGAGCGGGTTGTCCTCCGCCCTGGCGCGCGCGCTCTCCAGGAGCTTCTCGAGCTGCTTCTTCAGCCCGGTCACCGTCCGCTTGGCCACCTTGGCGCCGCCGCTGGCCTCGACGATGAGCTGGTTGAAGAGCTCCACCGACTCGAACAGCAGGTCCAGCACCTCGGGCTCGATCGCCACCCTGCCCATGCGCAGGCCGTCCAGCAGGCTCTCGAGCGCGTGGGCGAAGTCGGACATGCCGCGCGCGCCGAACATGCCCGCCAGGCCCTTGAGCGAGTGGGCCGAGCGGAAGATGTTGTTGATCAGCTCGGGCTCGTGCTGGCCGCGCTTGCGGTTGTCGTCCAGCTTGAGCACGTCGCGGTTGAGGTGCTCGATGATCTCCTGGGCCTCGGAGAGGAAGTCCCCGAGCGCCTTCCCGCCGCTGGCGTCGCCGGGCTCGCTCATGGTCCGCCCTTGAGGTACCGCGTCACCAGCTCCTGCAGCTGCGCAGGATCGAAGGGCTTGACCAGGTAGTTGTTGGCGCCCAGGGCCAGCCCCCGCTCGCGGTCGCGCTGGCTGCCCTCGGTGGAGATGACGATCAGCGGGATCTTCGCGTAGCGGTCGTTCTCGCGGATGAAGCGGATCAGCTCCAGCCCGTTGATGTCCGGCATGTTGATGTCGGTGATGACCAGGTGGAAGGCCCGCCGCGGGAGCTCCTTGAGGGCCTCGAAGCCCGAGGCGGCCTGGACAGCGCGCACCCCGTCCAGCTCCTCGATCGTCGAGGAGATGAAGGCGCGCATGGAGGCGCTGTCCTCGACCACCAGCACGTCGTAGTCCACGAGAACCTCCTGGCCGGGATCGAGCCGGAATTTCGGATAATCTTTCCAGCCCTTGTCCGTAGAGTCAAGCGCCCCGGGTGGCCATCCGGGCCCGGTTCGGTTAGAGTCCCCGGGGCGGGTGGAGGTGAGCGTGGGCGAGCGGAACCCGGGTCCTGGGCAGGCCGGCCTGGCGGTGGGCATCGCGTCCGGCGGGCTGGACAGCCTGCTGGCGGTCAAGGTGGTGCAGCGCCTGGGGTTCGAGGTGGTGGCGCTGCACTTCGTGATCGGCTTCGAGTCCGCGCACCTGCGCGGCTTCATCGAGCGGCCGGACGAGCCGGCGCGGGCCTCGCCCGCCCTCCTGGCCACCGGGGCCCGGGTTGAGGTGCACGACGTGCGCGCCGGGTACCTGCCGCTGCTGGCCGACCCACCCTGCGGCTTCGGCTCCCAGTGCAACCCGTGCATCGACTGCCACGCGTTCATGCTGGCGCAGGCCGGCCAGCGCATGCGCGCCCTGGGCGCGGCCTTCGTCTTCTCCGGCGAGGTGCTGGGCCAGCGGCCCATGAGCCAGAACTCCCAGTCCCTGGTCCGGGTCGCGGAGCGCAGCGGGCTCGGTGACCGCCTGGTGCGGCCGCTCTCCGGCGCGCTCCTGCCTCCCACGGCGCCCGAGCGCGAGGGCGTGCTGCGGCGCGCGGACCTGCTCGACCTGTCCGGCCGCGGCCGGCAACGCCAGCAGGCCCTGGCCATGGAGCTCGGGGTGCGCGACTACCCCTCCCCGGCCGGCGGCTGCCTGCTGACCGATCCGCAGTACTGCGTGCGGCTCCGGGACCTGTTCGCCCGCCGGCCCGGGCGCCTGCTGCGGGTGGACGATCCGCTGCTGCTGTTCGTGGGCCGGCACCTGGTGCTGCCCTCGGGGGCCAAGGTGGTGATCGGCCGGCGCGACGAGGAGAACGGGGTGGTGGCCCGCTACGCCCCCCGGGGGCTGGTGTTCGAGGCCGTGGAGCAGAACGGCCCGACCGCCTTCCTGGAGGGCGCCCCCCCGGACCAAGACGTGCTCGACGTGGCCCGCCTGGTGGCGCGCTACGGCCAGGGGCGCGGCCTGCCGCGGGTGGCCATCCGGGTGAGCGCCCCGGACGGCTCCACGCGCGTGCTGGAGGTCGAGCCCGGCACCCCCGAGGGCTGCCGGGTGCTCTGAACCCGCTGTGTCTTTTTTCGCCTCGAGGAAAAAAAACGCACATGATGATCCAGCGCCACCTCGAGGCCTCGATCCGCGCCGACCTGGCCGAGAAGCTGGCCCTGGGCGGCAAGCGCGACTTCCTGCGCGACGGCACCCGCGTGCTCCCCGCCGAGCGCTTCCTGGCCGGGTTGATCTGACCCTCCACGGCAAGGGCTCACTGCACCAGCAGGAAGTCCCGCTCCTCGAGCTTCCCGGCGGCGGCGAGGTGGCGGCGGATGTTCTCGTGGCCGCCCACCGCCCCCACCGCGCCCAGCAGGAAGGGCAGCTCGGGCGCCGAGGCGGCCTCGGGGCCGAGGACCGGGGCGCCCTCGATCGTCCGCCCGATCTTCCTGCGGTCCACGTCCAGGAAGAGCGCCACCTCGACGCCAGCGCCTGCCAGAAGCCTCGCCCAGCGCCGGCCGTTCTCGCCCGCCCCCCACAGGGCCACCCGTCCCCTGCCCCGCAGCGGGCCGGCGAGCAGGTGCTCGAGCTTGAGCCTGCGGTGGGCCTCCGGGGCGTAGCGCGGATCCTGGCGGGTCAGGCGCCCCTCCCGCTCGCGCCAGGCCAGCAGCACCCGCGGCAGCTTGTCGAGCGCGAGCCCCGCGCCCAGCAGCCGCAGCCACAGATCGTAGTCCTCGGGGAAGGGCCCGTCCCGGTAGCCGCCCACGCCGGCGAGCGCCGAGGCCCGCAGCATGACGCTCGGGTGCGCCAGCGGACTCTCCACGAACCGCTCGCGGCGCAGCTCCTCCGGCCGCACCAGCCCGTTCAGCCAGCGCTCGTACCGCAGCCAGCCTGGCCCCAGCCGGTGGCGGGGGAACAGGCGCACGCGCGCGCCCGTGCCGGCCAGCTCCGGGTGGGCCTCGAGGTGCTCACGCTGCAGGCGCAGGCGCTCCGGGTGGCACACATCGTCGGCGTCCATGCGGGCCAGGAGCGGGGCCCGGGCCTCGCGCCGGGCGAGCTCCAGGGCCGCGACCAGCCCCGCCCCGCCCGTGGACAGCACCCGCACCCGGCCGTCCCCGGCCGCGGCCCGCGCGAGCAGCTCGGCGCTCCCGTCCCGGGAGCCGTCGTCCACGGCCAGCAGCTCGAAGTCGGCCAGGGTCTGCCGCCGGAGGCTCTGCAGCGCGGCCGGGAGGGTCGACAGCCCGTCGCGCACGGGCAGGAGCACGCTGACGAGCGGCGCGCGCGGGCTCAGGGCTCGGCGCCCTCCGGCCCCCCGTCGGGACCGCCGGGCGGGCCCTCGTCCACGCCGCCCTCCCCGTCCATGGCGCTCAGCTTGCGGTAGATGGTGCGGGTGGCCACCCCGAGGATCTTGGCCGCCAGCGACTTGTCCCCGCCGGTCGCGCGCAGCGTCTCGAGCAGCAGCAGCCGCTCGGCCTCCTCCAGCGGGGTGCCGACCGGCAGGTAGATGCCCCGGCCGTCCGGGGCGGCCACGCCCGGCTCGGCCTCGGACTCGGCCCGATCCACCAGGTGGGGCGGCAGATCGTCGAGGTCCAGCACCTCGTCCTGCGACAGCACCACCGCGCGCTCGATCACGTTCTCCAGCTCGCGCACGTTGCCCGGCCAGCGGTAGCGCCCCAGCGCGTCCATGGCCCGGCCGGTGAAGGCCTCGATGGCGCGCTGGTTCTTGGCCGCGTAGCGCCGCAGGAAGAAGTTGGCCAGCAGCGGGATGTCGCCCGAGCGCTGCCGCAGCGGCGGCACCTCGACGCGGATGACGTTCAGCCGGTAGTACAGATCCTCGCGGAAGCGGCCCTCCCTGACCTCGCGGTCCAGGTTCTTGTTGGTGGCCGCCACCAGCCGGATGTCCACCCGCACGGTCTCGTTGGAGCCCAGCCGCTCGAAGGCGCTCTCCTGCAGCACGCGCAGCAGCTTCACCTGGGTGGTGGGGCTCATCTCGCCCACCTCGTCCAGGAACAGGGTGCCCTGGTGGGCGGCCTCGAAGCGCCCCTCGCGCTTGTGATCGGCGCCGGTGAACGCCCCGCGCTCGTAGCCGAACAGCTCCGACTCCAGGATGCTCTCGGGCAGCGCGGCGCAGTTGACGGTCACGATCGGCCGCTCGGCCCGCGGGCTGGCCTTGTGGATGGCGCGCGCGACCAGCTCCTTGCCCGTGCCGCTCTCGCCGGTCAGCAGCACGGTGGCGGTCGAGGGCCCGGCCTGGCGGATGATCTCCAGGGTGCGCACGATGGCCGGGCTCTGGCCGATGATGTCGAGCGGCCGGAGCGTGTTCAGCGCCTGCCTGAGCGAGCGGTTCTCCAGCAGCAGGTGCTGCTTCTCCAGCGCCTGGCGCACCACCTTGACGATGAACACGCGCTTCAGCGGCTTGGTGATGAAGTCGTACGCGCCCTCCTTCATGGCCTCCACCGCGGTCTCGATGGTGCCGAAGGCGGTCATCAGGATGACCTCGGTCTCGGGCGCGACCGTGCGGCAGGCCCGCAGCAGCTCCACCCCGCCCATGCCGGGCATGACCAGGTCGGTGAGCATCACGTGCACGTGGTGCTGCCGCAGCAGCTCCAGGGCCTGGAGCCCGGAGCCGGCCATCAGGATGTGGTAGCCCTCGCGCTGGAAGATGCGCTCCAGGCTCTCCAGGTGCGGCCGCTCGTCGTCCACCAGCAGCACGGTCTGTTTCGGCGCCTCGTCCATGCGTCCTCTCGAACCCCCCGCGTCCGCTCCGGATTCCCGCGGGCTCCGCTCCGGCCACGCTACGAGCCGGACCGCGGGCTGTCAAGCCGGGACGGGGTAGGCAGCCGCCCCGCGCCGTGGTACTGTCGGGTGTCCACAGAACCAGCGCGGAGGACGGGGATGGCTGCGCTCCGGAAGGTCACCATCGCGTGGGCGGTGCTCGGGGGTCTCCTGGCCGGCTGCGACGACAGCTCGCCGTGCCGGAGCGAGTGCGGGGACGGGGTGATCGCCTGCCAGGAGGAGTGCGACGATCGCAACCGCGTGGACGGCGACGGCTGCTCGGCGGACTGCCGGGACGAGGCTTGCCTCGACCAGGACGGGGACGGGCACCCGGCCGAGACCTGCGGCGGGGACGACTGCGACGACCAGCAGGCGGGCACTCACCCGGGCGCGCCGGAGTCGCTGAACGACGGGGGCTGCGAGAACGGGCTGGACGACGACTGCGACGGGTTCACCGACGCCCTGGACCTCGGCTGCTGGCCCTGCTTCTCCGACGCCGAGTGCGACGATCTCGACGTCTGCAGCGGGGTGGAGACCTGCGCCTCGGGCGCCTGCCTGGCCGGCGAGCCCCTCGCCTGTGACGACGGCCTGTTCTGCAACGGGGCCGAGGGCTGCGACCCGGCGCTCGGCTGCCAGCCCGGCGCCCTGCCCTGCCCCGCGCCAGGCCCCTGCGTGCGTTGCCGGGAGGAGCTGGACACCTGCCTCGAGGCGGACGGGACGCCCTGCGACGACCACGACGGCTGCACCACCTCCTCGGCCTGCCAGGCCGGGGCCTGCGCGCCCGGGCCCAGGGACCTGGACGCGGACGGCGACGGGTTCGTGGAGGAGGAGTGCGGCGGGGACGACTGCGACGACCAGGCCGCGGCGGTGAACCCCGGGGCGGCCGAGTGGTTCATCGACGCGAGCTGCCACGACGGCGTCGACAACGACTGCGACCAGGGCACCGACGCGGAGGACATCGGCTGCTGGGACTGCCTGGACGACGCGGAGTGCGACGACGGGGTCTACTGCAACGGGCGGGAGCTGTGCGGCCAGCACCTCGGGTGCCTGGAGGGCGTCCCGCCCTGCCCCGGGACCGAGTGCAACCGCTGCCAGGAAGACCCGCGCACCTGCCTCGACCCGGAGGGCACGCCCTGCGGCGACGCCACCATCACGGCCTGCGACGGCGCGGACACCTGCGACGGTCAGGGGGCCTGCCTGGCCCGCCTGGCCGCGGACGGCCAGCCCTGCGACGACGGGACGGTCTGCAACGGCGCCGAGCGCTGCCTCTCGGGTGCGTGCCAGCCGGGCGAGCCGCTGGCCTGCGACGACGGGCTCTACTGCAACGGCCCGGAGAGCTGCGACCCGGCGCTCGGCTGCCAGCCCGGCCTCCCACCCTGCGCCGAGGCGGAGTGCAACCACTGCCAGGAGGATGGGGACTCGTGCCTCGATCCGGAGGGCACGGCCTGCGGGGAGCCCGCGGTCGCCCAGTGCGACGGCGCGGACACCTGCGACGGCCTGGGGAGCTGCGATCCACGCCACCTCGCCGCCGGGACGCCATGCGATGATGGCGAGCCCTGCAGCACGCACGACACCTGCCTGGAGGGGGCCTGCCTGGCCGGACCGGTGGACCTCGACGCGGACGGCGACGGCTTCGTGGCCGAGAGCTGCGGCGGGGACGACTGCGAGGATGGAGCGGCCTGGGTGAACCCGATCGCCCTCGAGGGCGACTTCCCCGAGGAGTGCGCGGACGGCGCGGACGACGACTGCGACGGCTTCCTGGACCGGCTGGACCAGGGTTGCTTCGGCTGGCAGCACCGCTGGACGGTTGCGTTCGACCGTGAAGTCAGGGCAATGACCGTGGAGGGCGGGAAGGTCTACGCAGGCGGAGCATTCCGATCGGTTTCCCAGCTCACTGGGATGTTCGGGGTGGTCAACCTATCAGATTCCAGTCTGGAGCCGACCACACCCAAGATCGAGGGGAGAATCCGCTCCATCGCACCAGATGGGAATGGTGGCTGGTACATCGCCACCGACGACGAGGCAACCGTGGATGGGGTGCTCTGGGGACCGTGGCTCCATCTCCAAACCGACGGGACCCCCGACGAGAACTGGAGACCAGCACTGGCCGAACAGTACTGCCTCGTCCATGCCGGTGGATCGGTCTTCGTCGGCGGCGGCTTCACCAGCATCGGCGGAGACTGGGGTTACCAATACCTCGCTGCGTTCGATCCCGTGACCGGTGCCCCACAGCCATGGCAGCCTGATCTCGACGGATACGTGAGCGATCTCTATTCCTTCGGCGACACCCTCATCGCCGTCGGTGGGTTCACCCACGTGGGAGGAGTGAGCCGCCAGGGGATCGCGGCATTCGACACAACGACCCACGAGCTCCTGCCGCTCTCGATCTCACACTCGGGCAGCATCGATGATCTGACGGTGCTCGGCGACACCCTCTACCTCGCAGGAGACTTCACCAGAATCCAGGGGCAGTTACGCACCAACGTGGCTGCCGTGGATGCATCGTCAGGTGAACTGCTCGCCTGGCAGCCCGAGATTGTCGACCGTGAGGTCTGGGCGATCTCGGCGTCGGGCTCCACGGTCTATGTCGGAGGCCCGTTCGAGGAAGTGAACGGCCAGCCCAAGCCATACATCGCCGCACTCGATGCCAGCACCGGCGAGCTCCTGCCCTGGTCGCCACCGGCGCTGTTCCACGTGTTTACCATCCTGGCCACCGACGTCGCCGTGCTTGTAAATGGGACTTTCCAGCAGGCCGATGGGCTCATGCGTACCCACCTCGTCGCGTTGAGACCGGACACAGGCGAGCTCGTCGAGGAGTTTCCCCAGACCAATGGCGACATCACGGAGATCGCCGTCCAGGGGAACAGGGTCGGGCTGGGGGGACTCATTTCTCGATTCGGCGCAAGTGCCCGGACCACCCTGGCTGCTTTCTCGCTTGCCACAGGGGAGCTACTGGAATGGAGCCCGATACCTACGCAACCCGCTGGAGAACCAGCCCCCGCGGTGCTCAACCTGGCAGCCTATGATGGGAAGGTCTACTCCGGCAGCCAGTCTCTCAGACAAGGGCCCTGCTTCCGCGCACTCGACGGCGCCACCGGGCAGGATCTCTTCACCCACCCCGACCTTGCGCTGGGCTGCGAGCTCCAGGGGATGGACCGCAAGGGATCGACTCTCTACCTGGGTGCGGCGATTGGCGGATACCACAAGTATGCACTCGACCTCGCCACGGGTAGCTGGCTGCCGTGGTCCCCGGTCACTTTCGGTAACTCAATCGTTAGCATCACGGTGGCAGATGGCCCGGTGTTCATGGTCACGCCCATGTTCAATGCAGGGGGCTACTACACGAGCCTGGTTGCCTATGACCTCCAGAGCGGGGACATGCTGGACTGGAGACAGTCTACCGAGTACTTCAACCTGTTCGCGAAAGCAGTCGGGACCGATGCCGTCGCGATCAAGAGCTTCTACGAGCGATGCGAGTCTGGAACCTATGCACCTCGGAATTGTGGCTTGGTTCGTTACAGCGGCACCACCGGTGAAGAACTCTGGCGCAACTATGACTTCTCCCACGGTCGCACGCTGGACCTGATTGCGCCAGACCTCTTGTTGGTAGGAGCCAATGTATGGGTGCCGGTTGAAGGTACACCGTACTTCTTCGATTCCTACCGATTGGTCGGTGTCGATGCGACAACCGGCGAGATGGCGGAGTGGTTTGGGTCGCAGATCAACGTGGCGGACGTCATCGAAGTTGGCGAAGGCTACGTGCTGCTCAGTAGGGCTGAATACTCACAACAGACTGCCACCTACTACCTGGAAGCATACGAACTGGTGCCTCCCTACCCCCAGTAGACTGTCAACGTTGAGTCCATTCGAGTCCTCGGGTAGCATGCGCGCGGAGGCGCCGCATGCCTGACGCGCGCACGGCCTCCCGCCTCAGGCGGGAGAGCGACCTGATGGCCTTCCGCGTGCGGGAGATCCTGCTGGTCTCCTCGCGCTTCGACGCCTTCGTGCTCGAGGAGGACGGCCACATCACCGAGCAGGTGTTCCAGGAGTACATGGCGCTGTCGCTCTCCAGCGCGCCCCGCTTCACCCACGTCGCCGACCAGGAGCAGGCCCTGGAGCTGCTGGCCGAGCGGGCCTTCGACCTGGTGCTGGTGGTGGCCCGCGAGGCCAGCCGCGAGGTGGTCGCCTTCAGCCAGGAGGTCAAGCGCCGGGTCCCCGGGCAGTGGGTGGTGGTGCTGGGCTTCGAGAGCGCCGATCTGTCCTACCTGCAGCGCCAGGTCGGGCCGGGCTGCCTGGACGGCGTGTTCGTGTGGAACGGCGACGCGCGCATCCTGCTGGCCATCACCAAGTCGATCGAGGACCAGGCCAACGCCGAGCGCGACATCCGCGCGGCCGGGGTGCGCGCCATCCTGGTGGTCGAGGACTCCATCCGCTACTACTCCTCCTTCCTGTCGGAGCTCTACCCGGAGCTCTTGAAGCAGTCGAAGTCGCTCGTGTCCGAGGGCCTGAACCGCCTGCAGCGCCCGGCCAAGACCCGCACCCGGCCGAAGATCCTGCACGCCCAGGACTTCGAGGCGGCCCTGGCGCTCTTCGAGCGCTACCAGGACTACGTGATCGGGGTCATCTGCGACGCCGGCTTCCCCCGCGCCGACGCGCTCGATCCCAAGGCGGGCCTGGAGCTGGTGCGCCGCTTCCGCGCCTGCAGCCCGGACCTGCCGGTGCTGCTGCAGTCGGCCGAGGGCGATCTCACCCGGGAGGCGAACGAGCTGGGGGTGCAGTTCGTGGCCAAGCACTCCCCGGCGCTGATGCAGACGCTGCGCAGCTTCCTGGCCGACTACCTGGGCTTCGGCCCGTTCATCTTCCGCCTGCCCGACGGCCGCGAGGTGGCCCGGGCCTCCGACGTGCGCCAGCTCATGGAGTGCCTCGAGCGCATCCCGGTCGCCTCCCTGGGCTACCACTCCCAGCGCAACCACTTCTCCAACTGGCTCATGGCGCGCAGCGAGTTCGAGCTGGCCGACAGCCTGCGGCCGCTCAAGGTGTCCGACTTCCCCTCGCTGGAGTCCATCCGCGCGCACCTGGTGCGCCGCCTGGCGCAGCGCATGGAGCGCGCCCGGCGCGGCATCGTGGCCGACTTCGCGCCCCGGACCTCCAGCCGCGGGGCCCTGTTCCAGCGGCTGGGCGACGGCTCGCTGGGCGGCAAGGCGCGCGGGGTCGCCTTCCTGAACCAGCTCCTGGCCGAGGAGGAGGAGCGCCTGCCCGCGGGCCTGGCGGTGCGCATCCCGCAGAGCTTCGCCCTGACCACCGAGCACTACGAGCGCTTCATCGACGAGAACAGGCTGCAGGATTCCGTGGGCCGCGAGCCGCCGAGCGACGAGCGCATCCTGGAGCGCTTCCTGGCCGCGCGCCTGCCCGAGAAGCTGACCACGGATCTGGCCGCCCTGGCCGAGCAGCTCCGCGGGCCGCTGGCCGTGCGCTCCTCCTCCATGCTGGAGGACGACGTGATGCACCCCTTCGCCGGGGTGTACGGCACGGTCATGATCCCCAACGACGCCTCCCTGGCGGCCGAGCGCCTGGCCGATCTCCGCCGGGCGGTCAAGACGGTCTACGCCACCACCTTCCTGCGCAACGCCCGCGCCTACCTGGCCAACACCGGCCACGGCGTGGAGGAGGAGCGCATGGGGGTGCTCATCCAGCGCGTGGTCGGCCAGGCCTTCGGCCCGCGGTTCTACCCGCACTTCAGCGGGGTGGCGCACTCGTACAACTTCTACCCGGTCGGCCCGCTGCGGCCCGAGGACGGCGTGGCCCAGGTGGTGCTGGGCCTGGGCCGCCTGGTGGTCGAGGGGGGCGAGGGCGTGCGTTTCAGCCCCCGGCACCCCGGCGTGGTGCCGCTGCTGGCCGAGCCGCGGCTGGCGCTGCGCAACTCGCAGCGGGTGTTCTACGCCGTGGACCTCTCGCGCCGCTGGCAGGTGGAGGGCCGCGACATCACCGCCAACCAGCAGGCCTACGATCTGTCGCTGGCGCACGAGGACGGCCCCTTCCTCCAGGTGGGCGAGGTGGTCAGCGCCTACCGCGACGAGCTGACCGACGACCTCGACGCCGCGGGCACGCGCGTGGTCACCTTCCGCCGCCTGCTGCGCGGCGGTGAGGTGCCGCTGGCCGAGAGCCTGGCGGCGCTGCTCGAGCTGGTGTCCGAGGCCATGGGCTCGCCGGTGGAGATGGAGTTCGCCTGCGACCTGGGCGACCGCGGCCGGGCGCCCTCGCCCGCGGCCGTGCCCGACCCGCCCACCCTGTACCTGCTGCAGGTGCGCCCCATCCTGGTGCGCGAGGCGCTCAAGGAGCTCAGCCACGAGGAGTTCGATCCCGACACGGTCGTGTGCCGCTCCAGCCTGGCGCTGGGGCACGGCCACCACAGCGACATCCACGACCTCGTGTACGTGAAACCGGACGCCTTCACCCCGGAGAACACCCAGGCCATCGCCCAGGAGGTCGGGCAGCTCAACGACCTCCTGCAGCGGGAGGCCCGGCCCTACGTGCTGATCGGCCCGGGCCGCTGGGGCTCGGCCGACCCATGGCTGGGCATCCCCGTGCAGTGGGCCCAGATCTCAGGCGCCAAGATCATCGTGGAGGCCTCCCCCCAGGGCTTCACCGTGGAGCCCTCGCAGGGCTCGCACTTCTTCCACAACCTGACGGCGCTGCACCTGGGCTACTTCACCATCCCGCCCGGGGCCACCCGCGAGCGGCCGCAGCGCGAGTCGTGGGTGGACTGGGCCTGGCTGCGGGAGCAGCCGGCCACCGTGGAGACCGCCCACCTGCGGCTGGTGCGCACCACCACCCCGCTGGTCGCCCACCTGGACGGGCGGCACGGGGTGGGGCTGATCGCCTGGTGCCGCAGGTGCGAGCACCCCATCTGCCGGGGAGCGAGGCGCAGCGGCGCTTGAGCCGCGGCGCCCTGCCCTGGTTCTGTCAGTCGCAGGCGAGCTCGGCCAGGGCGAAGCCGGCGGCCTGGGCCGCCACACGGCAGGTGCTCGCGTCCCGCACCTGGCGCAGCGCGGCGGCCGCGCTGCAGTCCCCGGCCCGGGTGAGCGCCCAGGCGGCCGCGGCCCGCACCCGGCAGTCCGCGTCCGACTGCAGGCTGAGCAGCAGCTTGCCGGACTGGCTGCGATCGCCGAGCCGGCCCAGCGCGAAGACCGTCTCCAGGCGCACCCCGGCGTCCACGTCCGAGAGCCCGGCGGAGACGGCCACGGGCTCCGCGTCGGGGAGCCCTCCCAGGGCGCGCGCGGCCTGGGCGCGCACCGCCGGGTCACCCTCCCCGCCGGCCAGCGCCTGCTGCAGCGCGGCGGCGGCACCGGCCCGGTGCAGCTCGCCCAGGGCCTCGGCCGCCGCGGCCCGCACCTCCGCCTCCGCGTCGCCGGCCAGCGCGGCCGAGAGCGGCCCGACCGCCCCGCCGTCGCGCAGCGCGCCCAGCCCGAGCGCGGCCGCGCGCCGGGCCTCGGGCAGGGCGTCGGCGGCCGCCAGGATCCCGGCCGCGGCGGTCACGCCCGCGCCCGCCTGCCCCTCGCGCCGCAGGTACCAGCCGGCCGCCCGGGCCACGTCGGGCTCCGGGTGGGCGAGCAGCGCGGTCGCGGGGGCGGTGGCCTGCGGGGGGTGGTAGCGGTCCAGCTCCTCCAGGGCCAGCAGCAGCGCCCCGGCGCCGTGGCGCAGCGCATCGAGGCTGGCGGCCGGATCGGCCGACTGCGCGCGCGAGGGCGCGGGCCAGCCGAGCGCCAGGGCCAGCAGGAGCCAGCGCGGGGCGAGGCCGCGGGTGCTCATGGCGCGGCCCCCGCGCCGTGGAAGGGCGCCCCCGCGTCCACCCACTCGACCAGCCGCCAGCGCTCCTCGTCCGTGAGCCCCGGCGCGGCCCCGGCCTGATCCTCCGGGTGGCGGCGCGCCTCGGGCACGCCCCAGGGCGCCCAGGCCTCGGCCCCGGCGCAGGCCCAGCGGCAGGGCACGCCCAGGCGCTGGAGCAGCCGGCTCTCCCGCGCCCGGCCCGGCGTCACGTACGGCCGGCGGGACTCCAGCACCCGCCCGCTGGCCTCCTCGCGGCGCACGTCCACGGACAGGAGGTCGGCGTAGGCGGTGCTGCGCCGCCCCTGGGGCGTCGCGCTGAGATCCAGGCCGCGGAGCTGACCGCCGAGGTCGACGTAGGCGCCGGCGGCGGTCTGCGCGTCATGGCACCCGGCCACGGCGCAGGAGCGATCGAGCAGCGGCTGGATGTCGGCCCGGAAGTCGAACGCGCGGCGGTCGGCCGCCGGGGCGTCGAGCGGCGAGGGCGCGCGGGCCGCGGCCAGGCTGGCGGCGAAGCCCGGGGCCTCGCCCCCGTTGGCGTGGCAGGCGCCGCAGCTCCTGCGCCCGCAGTCCGGCCCGTCGCGCCAGATGGGGTCCTGGGCCAGGGCCGCGCCGTAGGCGTCCACGGCCTGCACGCGGAGCGGCTGCCCGGCCGGGGCGCGTAGCCTGAAGCTGCCGTCCGCCTCGACCGGCGCGGACTGGCTGTCCGCCAGCCCGTCGCCGTCCCCGTCACCGGTGCACACCGTGGCCGGCTCCAGGCCGCCGAGCTCCATGTCCCAGGGCGCCAGCGATCCGTCCAGCCCGACCAGGACCCGCAGGCCGACCGCGCCGGCGGAGCGCGTGGCCTCGTCCAGCACCCCCTCCAGCACCACCCCGGGCGTGGCGCAACCGAGCTCGGGCCGGGCCGGCAGGCTCACCCCGGCGTCGAGCAGCGAGCGCTCCAGCACGGGCCGCGGCCACAGCTCGTCGCGGGCCGCGTCGCTGGCCAGCGGGAAGCGGGCGCCGGTGACCCGATCGACGATGGCCAGGGCGAAGTCGGGGTTGCGCCCGTCCAGCTCGTCCTCGGCGTTCATGCAGCCGTCGGGCACCTTGGCGTAGGACACCAGCGCCAGCCCTTCCGCCAGCGGCCAGGGATCCCGCAGCCGGCCCTCGGGGGAGCAGCCCACGCCCGCCGGGATGCCCGACAGGGCGGGCAGCCAACCGCCCTCCGGCGCCTGCATGCACAGGCTGCCGGCCTCCCAGGTCCCACCCAGCGCCGAGCAGGCCGCCACGAGCTGGCCGTAGGCGTCCCGCACCGCCCCCAGGGGCACGGCGCCCGGGTCGGGGGCGGGCCCGTCCACGCGCAGCCCGCGGGCCCCGCTGGGATCGAGCCGCACGGGGGTCAGCGACGCCAGGCCGGCCCGGCTGCTCCAGGCCACCCCCAGCACCCAGCCGTCCGGCAGGCCGCGGGCGCCCAGCAGCCGGCCGCCGGTGAAGCTCAGGCGCACCGGGCGGGTGCCGTCGGCCTCGACCGCCCACAGCTCCAGCGCCCGGCCCCGGCCCAGGAAGTCCACCGGCCCGTCGGGCGCCTGGCGCAGGAAGGCCACCCGCCCGTCCGGCAGGTACTGCGGCTCCAGGTCGTCGGCCGGGCCGAAGGTGAGCTGGCGGCAGGCGGGTCCGAGATCGCCGCCCTCGGCCAGGCAAGCGTCGCCGTCCAGCCGCCGGGTCAGGTCGATCTCCACCACGTGGTAGCGGTCCTGGGGCGCGGTGCGCAGCCCCACCAGGGCGCGCTCACCGTCCGGGGAGAGGTCCAGGCCGCGCACGTCGGCGTCCAGCCCGCCGGTCAGCGAGCGCACCGCGGCCCCCGGGGCGGCGGTCATCAGCAGGGCGGCGTCCCCGCCCGGGGCGAAGGCCGGCTCCGCCAGCGGGCTGCCCGCGTGCGGGGCGTGGGCGCGGCGCACGAAGGCCACCCGCTCGAAGCCGTACTTGCCCACCAGGCCGGCGGGTGGCTCGGCCGTGCAGCCCTGCAGCCCCAGCAGGCCCGCCAGGCAGGCGAGCGAAGCTCGCGCAGCTCGCCGGGCCCTCCGTCCGCAGGTCGCCTGCCAGCGCATCGTCCTCGCCTCCACCCGCCGTCTCGCCGCCTGGGCCTGGAATCCGCCGGGCTAGGGCGCCTTGCTCCCGCTGGGGCGGGGCGAGTAGCGCCCGCCCTCGTCGGGACCCACGGTGCCCTTCGCCTTGATGTAGCTCGCCACCAGCTCGCGGATCAAGGTGTAGGTGTTCTGGATGTCCTTGCCGCGGGCGAAGGTGTAGTACCCGTCCCCGCCGTTCAGCACGAACTCGTTGGTTCCCACCACGTAGAACGCGGCCAGGTCGAGCTCGACGCCGTCGGGCCCGGTGATCGCCAGGATGCGCTGGCCGGCGGGCGCCTCGGGGTCGAAGACCACCTTGAGCCCCGAGACCTCCATGACGCCGTACTGGGCGGCCAGGCCGTGCTCGAGGATCTCGCGCACCTGGGCGCCGGTCAGGGTGACCTTGACCAGGTTGTTGTCGAAGGGCACCACCTCGAACAGCCGCCCGAAGGTGACCTCGCCGCAGGGGATGGAGGTCCGCAGCCCGCCCGCGTTGTACATGGCGATGTCGATGCTGTCGTCCGCGGCGCGCATGGCGTCGGTGACCAGGTTGCCCACCGGGGAGTCCAGGCCCGTGCGGTTGGCGAGGTCGGCCGCGGCCCGGCCCAGGCGGATGGACTGCAGGTGGGCGATGCTGGCCTTGAAGCGCCTGAGCAGGCGGACGTACTTCGTCTGCGGGAGCATCCGGCGCCCGAGGAACCGGACCGGCTGGCCGTCGCGCTCGGCCCGCAGCACGAAGTCGCCCTCGTGCAGCACGGTCCGCTCCTGCAGCACCTTGCCCGCGCGCGGGTCGACGAACAGCTCGCAGCGGGCGAAGGACTGGCCGTTGGGCCAGCTCTGCATCACGGGGATGCCGTTGATGCGCGCGACGTAGGGCACGTGCTCGTGCCCGCCCAGGATGAGATCCACCTCCCCGGGCTCCAGGCTGCGGGCCAGCTCCGCCAGGTGACCGGCCACCGCGCCGCTCTTCTCGTCCACGCTCAGGCCCACGTGGGCCAGCACGATCACCACGCTGGCGCCCTTCTGGCGCACCTCGGGCAGCACCCGCCGCAGGCTCGCCAGCAGGGGGCGGAACTCGAGATCGCGCACGTTGGCCGGGTTGGTCACCAGCGGGGTGTCCACGCTGGACAGCCCGATCACCGCCACCCTGATCCCGCGCCGCTCGAAGATCACGTAGGGCTTGAGGTTGGGCCAGTCCAGCGGCTGCCCGCTGCGCCGATCGAGGAGGTTGGCGGACAGGAACGGGAAGCGGGCCTGGCGCAGGCGCTCCTTGAGCACCCCCAGGGGGTCATCCTCGGCGCAGGTGGGCACGCTGTGGTAGCCGATCGGGCCGAAGTCGAAGTCGTGGTTGCCGAGCGCGGCGGCGTCGTAGCCGACCGCGTTGTAGAAGTCGACCACCGCCCGTCCTTCGCTGGCGGCCGAGATCAGGGTGCCCTGGTACAGATCCCCGGCGTCCAGCAGCAGCACCCCGCCCGGGTTGTCGCGCCGGATGGCCCGGAAGTAGGCGGCCAGGATGTCGATCCCACCCACCTCGCGGCCGCCCAGGATCTTGGCGAAGCGCGGCTCCAGGGCGCCGTGGAAGTCGGAGGTGGCCACGATCGTGAGCCGGACCGGGGCGGGCTCGCGGGCGCCGGCCGCGCTCGCCCAGAGCAGGAGGCACAGCAGCAGCCGTGTGGGTCGAGGTGAAATGCGCAACGAGAAGGCTCTCCAACCCCCGCCACCCTAGGGCCCAGGGGCATTCTACACCCCGCGGACGGGCTGTCCAGCACGATTCTCTCGGTCTGGAGGGCGCGACGCAGCGCGGCGGACGAGTCGGCAGCGGCCTAGAGGCAGTCGAAGATCTGCGCCGGGGCGACGGAGCGGTCCGAGCCCTCCTCGCGCGGATCGCCCTCGCTCTTGGTGATGGTGATCAGGTAGCGCTCCTGCTGGCGGAGCTTGATGCGGCCGGTGTAGTCGCACTCCGGATCGCAGCCCCAGCGCACGCAGGCGCCCACCTCCCAGCCCCGCCTGAGCCGGTCCTCGCGCGCCTTGCGCAGCGCCTGCGCCTGCTGCTCGCGCTCGGCCAGCCGATCCTTCTCCATCTCCTCCAGGGCCTTGGCCGAGCGGTAGCGCACCGTGGCGGTGTCGGCCGCGCGCTCGAGATCCACGGCCACCTCGCCCGGCTTGAGGAAGCGCACGCCCTGGGTCGTGGGCCCGCTCGACACGCCGGACAGGAAGGCGGCGCCCTGGGTGTCGTCGTGCTGCGGGTCGAACCGCCGCGCGTAGAAGCGATAGATGTTGCCCAGGCTGGCGCCGGCGTACACGTCGCACACGTCCACCCCCACCAGGCGCTCCCTGTGGAAGCGGGCCACCACCTCGAACCCGCCGGCCGGCCCCTCGGCGGGGAAGACCCGGCAGGGCTCCTCGGGATCCAGGGAGCAGCGGCAGGCCTCGCCGGCGTCCTGACCGGTGGCCCAGCGCCTGGCGAACTCCCCGCGCCCCAGCCAGCCCGCGCGCTTGGCGCCCCAGCTCAGGCCGCGGATGGCCTTGTCCCACTCGATGAAGAAGGTCAGCTCCTTGAGGGCGGCCCGCTCCAGCTCGTCGTCGCGCACCTGCAGCAACGCGCGCTCCTGGTCGTCGAGCCTGGCGCGCAGATCCACGCTGCGCTGGCCCGCGGGCAGGAACGGGTCGCAGCCGCCGAGCGCGGCCTGGATGCGGCGCATCTGCTCGAGATCCTTGGCCTCGAGCCGCTCGAGGGACTCCAGGCAGCGCTGCCCGAGCCCGCGCTGCACCTCGGGCAGGCGCGCGAAGGTCGGGAAGCGCGCCGCCAGCAGGCCCACCTCCCGCTCCAGCGCCTCCAGGTCCTCCAGCCCCTGGGGCCGTATGGCCTGCAGGTGATCGACCCAGCGCGCCAGGAAGCGCAGCTCCAGGTCCGGGTAGAACTGGGACCTGGGGAACAGCTCCAGGAAGCGCAGGAAGTCCTGCTTCAACCCGGGGAAGGGCTTCTTCTGCTCGTCCTGGGTCACCAGGTGATCGCGCCAGGCCAGCTCGAGATCGCGCTGCAGGTAGGGCATGAGCTGGGGCATGAAGTCGCCGGCCAGCTCGCGCACCTGGGTGAGCAGCGCCTGGACCGCGGCGAAGCCCTGCTCTCCCACCGGCAGGGAGCGCTGCAGCCGCAGGCAACCCAGGATGAACTCCTTGGACAGGTCGTCGAAGACAGGGTCCACCGGGTGGGCCTGGCGGAAGGCCCTCAGCACCACCGCCACGCGCGCGAGCGCCTCGAGGTAGCCCGCCATCGGCTCGAGCGCGGTGTCGAGCTGGGTCTTGAGGTAGGGCCGCAGGAGCTCGGCCCAGCGCCCGCCCGCCTTGCGCTGCAGGGCCTCGAGGCGCGCGGGCTCGGGCTTGTGCGCCGCGAAGCGGCCGAGGTGGCGCTCGACCGCCTCGACCTCCTCCATGGTCACCAGGGGCAGGCGCTCCAGCCGATCGGCCAGCTCCGCCAGGCGGGCGTCGGTCAGCGCCACCTCCAGGCGGCCGTCCACCTGCCACAGCACCACCTGCTTGACCTGCCCCTGCTCGGCTCCCTCCCCCTGCACGCGCGCCTCGCGGCCCACGGCGGAGAAGGCCTCCAGGCGCCCCTCGCTGGCCAGGGCCACGGCCCGGGCCGGCTCGAAGCCCAGCTCGAGGAGCTGCTGGGCCATGAGCGCCACCAGCTTCTGCCGCAGGTAGCCCTTGGCGGCGGCCTCGTCGGCGAGCACCAGGTTCGCCTCGCGCACCTCCACCAGCAGGCGGCGCTCGGCGGGCAGGGACTGCGCCAGCGGCGCCTCCAGGGAGCCCGCGGCGGGGCGGCCGTCGGCGGCCCCGCCCGCGCAGCCCGCCACCACCGCCAGCAGCCCCAGCAGCAGCCCCCACCGCGGCCTGGTGATCCGCAGGCCCGCCAGGCGGCGCGGCACGGGGGACTCGTGCTTGTCCATGGCTCCCTCCTCGCGCGAACCGATCGCGGGTAACCAAGAGTGGGAGCGTATGCTACCAGCGGTGTGACGGGGATGCAAGCCGTCCCGGCCGGCGTTGACAAGCCCAGGGGCCTCGTCCATCATGCCCCGCCGGGAGGAGCCCCAGATGCGGCTGCGAGCGCAGTCACGGACCGACGTCGGCCGGCGGCGCAAGAACAACGAGGACGCCTACCTGCAGGACGACGAGCACGCCCTGTTCGCCGTGGCGGACGGGATGGGTGGGCACGCCGCCGGCGAGGTGGCCAGCAACGCGGCGCTGGACGCGCTGCGCGACCACGTGCTGAACAACGCGGAGCTGCGCGCCGCCTTCGACGCCCACCCGGACGACGCGGGCGCCGAGGAGCTGCGCCGCATGCTGGAGACGGCGGTGCGGGTCGCCTGCTACCAGGTCTACAGCCTGACGGAGATGGACCCGGACCAGCGCGGCATGGGCACGACCCTGTCGGCCCTGCTGCTGACGCCGGCCGCGGCCTTCGTGGCCCACGTGGGTGACAGCCGCATCTACATGCTGCGCCAGGGGCGGGCGGTGATGGCCACGCGGGATCACACCTACGTGGCCGCCCTGGTGGCGCAGGGCAAGCTGACCCCCGAGCAGGCCGAGAAGGCCGGCAACAAGAACGTCCTGCTGCGCGCGGTGGGCCCCAAGGACTACGTCGAGGTGGACACGCGCATCGTCAGCCACATGCCCGGCGACACCTTCCTGCTGTGCACCGACGGGCTGCACGGTTACCTCAAGGCCGGCGAGCTGGAGCAGCTGGTGGTGAGCTCGGAGCTGGACGCCAGCCTGGAGCGGCTGGTGGCGCTGGCGCTGAAGCGGGGCGGCAAGGACAACATCACCGCCGTGGCCGTGACGCTGGAGCCGTGAGCGGACGCCTCAGGCGATGCGCTCGACCCAGCCGAAGGGATCGGGCTCGTGCCCGTACTGCAGGGCCAGCAGGTAGTCGTAGAGCTTCTTGGACAGCGGGCCCGTCTTGCCGTCGCCCACCTGGAAGTCCTCGGCCTTGTAGCGCACCGACTTGACGGGCGAGATGATGGCCGCGGTGCCGCTGCCGAAGGCCTCCTTGACCGTGCCCTTGCGCAGGCCCTCGACGACCTCGTCGATCGAGCACAGGCGCTCGAACACGCGGGTGTCCCAGCGCTTGAGCACCTGCAGGACCGAGTCGCGGGTGATGCCGGGCAGGATGCTGCCGGTCAGCGGGCAGGTGACCACCTCGTCCCCGAAGCGGAAGAACATGTTCATCGTGCCCACTTCTTCGATGTACTTGCGGTGGATGGCGTCCAGCCACAGCACCTGGGAGAAGCCCTGGCTCTTGGCCTCGCGCTGGGCCACCAGGCTGGCGGCGTAGTTTCCGCCGGTCTTGGCCGCCCCGATGCCGCCGCGCACGGCCCGCACGAAGTGATCGGAGACGTAGATGCTGATGGGGTTGAAGCCCTCGGGGTAGTAGGCGCCGACCGGGCCGGTGATGATGTAGAACAGGTAGCTCTCGCTGGCCCGCACGCCCAGGGCGGCGTCGGTGGCGATGATGTTCGGGCGGATGTACAGCGCGCAGCCCGGGGACTTGGGGATCCAGGGGCTCTCCAGCAGCACCAGCTTCTTGAGCGCCTCGGCCACGAGGTCCACCGGCAGGGCCGGCATGCACAGGCGCTCGCAGGAGGCGTTCATGCGCTTGAAGTTGTCGCGGTAGCGGAACAGGTACACGCCGTCGTCCTTGCCGCGGTAGGCCTTCAGCCCCTCGAAGGCCTCCTGGCCGTAGTGCAGCACCATGCAGGACGGATCCAGGGCCAGGGGGTGGTAGGGCTCGATGCGCGCGTCGTGCCAGCCCTTGGAGGGCGTGTACTCCATGAGGAACATGTGGTCCGAGAAGTAGCGGCCGAAGCCCAGCGAGGCGGGATCCTTGGGAATGGGCTTCCTCTTGGCGGGCTCCACGACGCGCTGCGGGATGTCCATCGAGACTCGTCCTTTCTCCCCGGCCGCTCGGGGGGCTTCGTCCCGTCTGGGGCGGTTCGAGGCTACTATAGCCCCCGAGCCCGGTTGATCAACCCCTTTTTGGCCGCTCTTGACGGCCGACCGGGCCGTCCGGCATGTTCGAGGCGGGAGGAGAGCGAGCATGCACGGCGCGCGCGGCGGGATCCGCCTGGGGCTGCTGATCTTCGTCGTCCTGCTCGGCCTGGTGGCCGGCCAGTTCACCTGGCGCTACATGACCCGGGCCAACCGGCTGAACGACGAGGCCGTGGATCTGATGAACCAGGACAAGTACGAGGCCGCCATGACCAGGCTGGACGAGGCCCTGGCGATCGACCCCAACCACTTCCTGGCCAGCTACCACCGCGCCCTGTGCCGGGCGGAGCGGCACATGTGGGAGGACTCGCTGGCGGACTTCGACCACGCCCTGAGCCTGCGGCCGGACGAACCGCGGGCCAACTTCAACCGCGGCAAGCTGCTGTGGACCCTGGGGCGCTTCGAGGAGGCCCACCGCTCGCTCCTGCGCGCCACCGAGCTGGATCACCAGGCCCCCGAGCCCTGGCTGCTGCTCGGCGAGTGCGAGTACGAGCTCTTCCTGAAGGCCGCGGCCGCGCACCCGGGCGCGCCCGGCAGTCCGGCGGCGGCCGTGGCCGCCCTCAAGACCTACCTGCGGCTGGAGACCAAGCCCGCGGACCGGCGGGCGGTCGAGCAGAAGCTCGAGATCCTCGAGCACCTCGACAAGTACCCCGAGGTGCTGGAGCGCCGCGCGCCGCCGCCGGTCGGCGGCGAGGCCCACCTCGAGCCCTGAGCCCCCCGCCTACTCCGTCCCCCTGTCGCCGGCCAGGTCCGCCACCACCCGGGCCAGGCCCGCGACCACCCGCGCCATGCGCTCGAAGTCCAGCCTGTCCGGCGTGTCGCTCGCCAGGTGGTAGTGCTCGGTGCGGAAGAAGGCCGTGTCGGTCACCATGATGGCCGGGACGCCGATCTGCCAGAAGGACCAGTGATCCGAGTAGCCGATGCCCGGCAACGCCCCGAAGATGGCCACCCCCTCGCTGGGGAAGGAGGCGTGCGCGCGGAAGGAGTCGATCGCCCGGTGCACCAGCGCGCGCGAGCCCAGGTCGCCCACGAAGGCCACGAAGTCGCCCCGGGCGGGGTAGAACCAGGACAGGGGCGGAGGGTACTGCTGGCTGCCGGGCGCGTCCAGGTAGGTGCCGAGCATCTCCAGCGAGAGCATGCCCGCGATCCTCTCCCCGCGGGCCTGGCAGCCCCGCGCGTGCACCAGGCTGCCCATGGGCTCGCGCTGGAAGAAGGGCGGCTCCTCGTTGACGAAGGCCACCAGCCGCACCGTGCGGGCCAGGCGCTCCGTCCGCAGCAGCCGGCCGAGCACCAGCAGCGCCGCCACGCCGGTCGCGTTGTCGTCCGCGCCGGGCGTCGTCCAGACCGTGTCGTAGTGCGCGCCCACCACCAGCAGCGGGGCGGCCGGGTCGGCGCCGGGCAGCTCCGCCACCAGGTTGGCCGCGGTGAGGTCCTGGACCGCGAACTCCTCGCGCCGCGCCTGGAGCCCCCCGGCCTGGAAGGCCTGGAGGACGTAGGCCGCGGCCGCCTCCAGCCCGTCCGGCTCCTGGAGCGAGCGCGGGCCGATGGTCGTGGCCAACGCCTCCACGTGCCGCCGGAGCTCCTGGGCCAGGGCCTGCTCCTGGTCGGAGAGCGCGGGCAGCGGGCCCGCGTGGCTGCAGCCAGGCATGCGGATCATCACCAGCCAGGTGGTGAGCAGCAGCAGCCCGAGCACGCCCGCCAGGGCGATCAGCACGCGCAGCGCCGACCGGGCCACCCGCCGCCCGACAGGCGGCCTCCCCTCCTCGTTCATCGCGCTCCCCTCCCGGGCCTCAGCCGCCCAGCAGCTCCTTGATCTTCCGCAGGTGCTCGCGCACGTCCGCCTCGGGCGGCGGCGCCGCGCGATCCACGACCTCCAGCAGCTCCGCTGGCAGCTCGCTGACGAAGCGGCTCGGCGCCCGCTCCCGGGGCTTCCCGTGCAGCAGCCGCCGGGCGGCCCGGGTGAGCGTCAGCTCGTCCCTGGCGCGGGTGATGCCCACGTAGCACAGCCGGCGCTCCTCCGACAGATCGCCGCTCTCCATGTCGGACGCGCTGGGGTTGAGGGTGCGCTCGTGGGGCAGGATGCCCTCCTCCATCCCCACCATGAACACGCACGCCCACTCGAGCCCCTTGGCCCCGTGGAGGGTGGACAGCGTCACCCGCTCGCCCTGCTCCTCCTCCTTGTCCTGGTCCCGGTCGGCCAGGGTGACCTGGGCCAGGAAGTCGCGCAGGCTCGGGCGCTCGGCCTGCCGCCCGTAGGCGCGCAGCCCCTCCAGCAGGTCCGTCACCCCGGCCCAGCGGCGCTCGTAGGCCGCCCCGCTCTGGTTCGAGTCCAGCACCTCGTCGTGCAGCCCGATGTCCTCCACCAGCCCCTGCAGCCCGCCGGCCAGGTCGGCCCCGTCCCGGAGGCGGCGCGTGGCGCGTCCCACCACGCCCCAGAACGCCTGCACGGCGGGCAGGGCGCGATCGCCCGCCTCCAGCACCTCCCCCGCCCGCTCCACCGCCTTGAAGAGCGGCTGCTCGTGGGCCTCGGCCCAGTCCGAGAGCCTCGCCACCGTGGCCGGGCCGATCCCGCGCGGCGGGAAGTTGATCACCCGCCGCAGGCTGATCGCGTCCGCCGGGTTCTGGCACACGCGCAGGTAGGCCAGCAGGTCCTTGACCTCCTTGCGGTCGAAGAACGAGCGCCCGCCGAGCAGCCGGTACGGGACGTGCTGGGCGCGGAGCTGGGTCTCCAGCGCCTGCGCCAGGCGGTTCGAGCGGTAGAGCACGGCCACCTGCCCGGGGTGATGGCGGCGCTCGCGCAGCAGGGCCTCGATCTGCTCCGCCACCCAGGCGGCCTCGGCGTCGCCGTCCTCCAGCACGACCAGGCGCACGGCCGCGCCGGCCTCGCGGGTGGGCACGAGGCGCTTGGCGTGCCGCGCCGCGTTCTGGGCGATGACCGCGTTGGCCAGGTCCAGCACCCGGGCCACCGAGCGGTAGTTGCGCTCCAGCGCCACCACCTTGCAGGGGGCGAAGTCGCGCTCGAACTCCAGGATGTGGCGCACCTCGGCCCCGCGCCAGCCGTAGATGGCCTGGTCGTCGTCGCCCACCACGCACAGGTTGCGGTGCTGCCCGGCCAGGGCCCGCAGCATGCGGAGCTGCGCGCCGTTGGTGTCCTGGTACTCGTCGACCAGCACGTGCCGGAAGCGCCCGGCCCAGCGCTCGCGGCAGGCGGGCTCGCGCTCCAGCATGCGGGTCGGGCGCACCACCAGATCGTCGAAGTCGACCGCGGCCAGCGCCTGCAGGGCCTCCTGGTAGGCCGGGTAGAAGATGGCCGCCACCTGGGAGTAGTCGTCGTCGGCCTCGGGGGTCTCGCCTGGCTCGACGAAGGCGTTCTTCCAGGCGCTGATGCGCGCCAGCACGGCCTCCAGGTCGTAGTTCCGCCGGAGCCGCAGCCGGCCCGCCAGGCCACGCAGGCAGGCGAGCTGGTCGCCGGTGTCGTAGATCACGAAGCGCGCGCCCTTGCCCCGGCGCCCCCGGCCGAGCTCCTCGCGCAGCATGGCGAGCCCCAGCGCGTGGAAGGTGCACATGGTCACCGCCCGGGCCGGGGCGCCGACCATGCGCCGCAGGCGCTCGCGCATCTCGCCGGCGGCCTTGTTGGTGAAGGTGACCGCCAGGATCTGCTCGCCCCTCACCCCGCGCTCCATGAGCTGGGCCACGCGGTGGGTGATCACCCGGGTCTTGCCGCTGCCCGCGCCGGCCAGCACCAGCAGAGGCCCCTCGCCGTGCTCCACGGCCGCGCGCTGCTCGGGGTTCAACCCCTGGGTCCACTTGCCGGTCTTCCGCTGCGCCGCCATCGGCCCGCGCTCCAGTCCGCCTGCTCAGCCGGCCAGGCGCGCGGGGAGATCGCGCGGCAGCAGCGGCGAGGGGCGCCCCCAGGCCAGCAGCCAGGCCTGGTGGATGGCCCGGGTGAGCCCCACGTGCAGCAGGTGGCGGGCCGACTCGGTGGCCGGGTAGCTGTCCGCGTCCACGCCCACCAGCACCACGTAGTCGAACTCCAGCCCCTTGGTCTGCACCACGTCGGTGACCTCGACCCCGGGCGTGAAGGTGAACTCCTGATCGCGCACCCGCCGCAGCCGGGGCAGCTCCCCGCGCGCGAGCGCCGCGTGGGCCTCGTCGGCCTGGGCGGGGCTGCGCGTCAGCACGGCCACCGAGGCGCCCGGCTCCCGGCGCGCCAGCTCCTGCAGCGCGTCGGCCAGGAAGGTGAGCGCCGCCCCGGCGCCGCCGAAGCGCAGCAGCTCCACCGGCAGGCCGTCCCGGGCGGCCGCGGCCGGCTCGGCAGGCGCGAGCGGGCCCAGGACCCGGTGCGCGAGCTCCATGATCGGGCGGGTCGAGCGGTAGGAGACGCGCAGCGGCTCCACCACGGCGTGGTCCTGGCCGATGGTCTCCAGGACCTCGCCCCAGTCGCGGAAGTCGTTGTCGGTCACCCGCTGGGCGGTGTCGCCGGCCAGGGTGACCGAGCGGCCGCGCACCGTGTCCAGGAGCACCTGGAGCTCGAGCGGGCTGAAGTCCTGGGCCTCGTCGATCACCAGGTGGTCGTAGCGCAGCTCGGCGTGGGCGCCCTGGCGCAGCGGCCCGAGCAGGAGCTGGTGGAGGCGCAGCAGGATGGGCGCGTCCTCCTCGTCGTACATGGGCGGCTCGTCGGTGGCCTCGTCCCCGCCCTCGACCCGCCGGAAGTGCTGGTCGGCGCACCAGCGCTGGATCTCCTGGAGCTCCCGCTCGCTGAAGGCGCCCGGGGAGTGCCGGGCCACCCCCTCGGCCAGCCAGACCCGATCGGTGAACAGCAGGTCGAACAGCGCCACCGGCGCGGCCCGCGGGTGGACCCGGGCGGCCTCCGCCAGCCAGGGCACCAGCAGGCGGTGGGTCTTGAACCGCACCACCGCGGCCGGGGTGCCCTCGGAGGTGGCCAGCGGCAGGTCCTCGAAGTGGCGCGGCAGCAGGCCCTGCGCCCAGTCCCGCAGCGTCCGCACCTCCACCCCGTGCACCCCCAGGGCCGGCAGCACCCGGGCGATGTAGCGCTGCAGCGCCCGGCCGAACACCAGCACCAGCGAGCGCCCGGGCCGGAAGCGTTTGGGGTCGTGGAAGGTGAGGTAGGCCAGGCGGTGGAGCGCCACGGTCGTCTTGCCCGAGCCGGCGCTCCCGGCCACCACCAGCAGCTCCTCGCCGTCCCGGGTGAGCAGCCCGAACTGCTCGGCGTCGAGCAGCGCGGCGATCTCGGGCAGGTGCTTGTCCTGGCGGTGCTCCACCTGGCCGTCCGGGGTCCCCAGGAACGGCGCGGCCGTGTCGGGCCGGGTGGCGCTGCCGGCCCCGCCGCGCAGCGCCGCGGCCCGGGCCGACACGTCCTGCCAGCCCTGGCTGCCGCGCAGGAAGATGCCCTGCGGCGCGGCGACCCGCACGAGCTGCCCGTCCACGATGGTCAGCGTGCGCCGGGCGGCCAGGCGGCCCTCGATCTGCCGCGCGGCGATCTCTTCGGCGTACAGCTCCCCCTCGCGGTAGCGGTAGAACACCTGGCTGATGGGGGCGTTGCGCCAGTCGACCACGCGCACCTCGCCCCGGCTGAAGGTGGACTTGCCGAGCAGCAGGTCGCGCGTCCCGCGCTCGTCCTCCAGGCGCATGTGGGCGAAGTACGGGTTGCGGGGGTCGAGCCGCCCGGGCAGGTAGCGCCCGCGGGCGGCGGCCACGGCCTCCAGCCGGTCCATCTGCTCGACCAGCATGGCCTGGTCGTCGCTCAGCTTCTCCTCGCCCACCGCCTCGCGCAGCCGGAGCAGCTCGGCGTCGTAGTCCGGGAGCTCGGCCTGGCGCTGGCCGCCGGCCAGCGCGCAGCGGACCTGCTCGAGCAGCCCAAGCTCCTCGGCCACCACCTCGGGGGCGCCGGGCTCGGGCGGGAGTTCCTTGCCCCTGCCCACCTCAGGCCTCCCGCGGCCGCGCGCGGTCCGCCGCGCCCAGGATGGCGAGCAGGCGCGCGAGCACCGCGGCCGGATCCGCGGCCCGGTTCAGCGCCCGCACCGCGCACACGTTCCGCGCCCCGGCCGCGAGCACCCCGCCCAGGTTGGTCGCGTCGATGCCCCCCAGCACCACCGCCGGCCGGTCGGCCAGCGCCAGCATGGCGCGCATGCCGTCGAGGCCCAGGACCTGGTCGGGCAGGTCCTTGGTGGGCGTGGGGAAGACCGGCCCGACGCCGATGTAGTCGGCCCCGAGCGCGCAGGCGGCCCGGGTCTGGGCCGGGTTGTGGGTGGACAGCCCGATGAGGGCCTCGGGCCCGAGCAGCGCCCGGGCCCGGGCGTAGGGCATGTCGCCCTGCCCGAGGTGCACCCCGTCGGCGCCCACCTCGGCGGCCGCCTCGGGATCGTCGTTGACGATGAACCAGCTCGCCCCGCCGATGAGGGGACGGAGCCTCCGCCCGACCTTCACCACCTCGGCCCGGGGGGCATGCTTCATGCGGAGCTGGATGAAGCGAACCCCATGGGAAACAAGGACTTCCGTCAGCCGCTCGTAGCCGACGAGCGGGTCGGTCAGGATGCCGTACAGGCCGAACTCGAGGGGCACGCGGGGCACCGTCACCTCCTCCGGGCCGAGGGACGGTTCTACCGGGATCCGCCGCCTGTGTAAACCCCCAAGCGCGACCCGGCCAGCGGCCCGGGGGCGCTGTCATGCCGGGAGCGCCCCGGGCGACCCATCCCCAGCCGCCGGGAGGGCGCGCCTCCCGGCCAGGAGGACGCCATGAGCCGAAGGCTTGAAGAGCGCCGGGTGCGTCCCCGCGTGCCCCTGGCGAGCGACGTCATGGTCACGCGCGGGGGAGAGCAGTTCACCTGCGCCGCCCGCGACCTGTCGAGCACCGGGCTGGGCATGGAGTGCCCGCAGGCCGGCCAGCGGGGTGAGCTCATCCACGTCGAGCTCACCCTGGACGGCAGCGCGGAGCGGCTCGTGCTCCAGGGCGTCCAGGTGAGGCGGGTCGGGGCCGGGGCGGGCTACCTGTGGGGAGTCCACTTCCGCGCGCCCGAGCCCAGGTCGACGGCCCTGCTCATGGCCCACGTGCGGCGCGAGATCGTCAAGTCGCACGAGGCCGGGAGCTGGCTCGACGGCGCCTGACGCCCCGCCCTGCGGCCTCGCGGGCCGCGTACAGCCACGGGTCCCGCGTTGACAAGGACCGGCCGGACGGGAGACAGTTGGGTTGACGGGTCCTCTCCCTGAAAAATCGGCTCGAGGGTGATGGGATCCGCCAGGAGGCTGGCATGCTGAACGGAGTGATCCGGGCTGCGCTGGGCGGATCCGTCATCCTCTCCCTCTCCCTGTTCCTCGGCACCTGCCAGGACTACTCCTTCGAGGAGCTGCCGAGATCGATCGTCGAGGAGGGGCACGACACCATCATCATCCCGGCCGCGACCGACATCGACATCCTGTTCGTCATCGACAACTCGGGCTCCATGGTCGGAGAGCAGAAGCAGCTGGCCGCCTCGTTCTCGAGCTTCACCGCCGTCCTGGACGAGAAGTTCGGCGCGGGCAGGTACCGGATCGCGGTCGTCACCACGGGCATGGAGTCCCTGGGTTGCCCGCCCTGCGACCCGCTCATCACCACCTCCTGCATGAACGAGACCGGCGAGAACGGCAGGTTCCAGGACCGCCGCGGCAGCATCGTGGACGAGTCCGTCGATCCCCCGATCTTCGCCTTCGAGCCCTCCGACCCGGCCTGCCGGGTCGTGACCTCGGCCAACCTGGCCTGTTTCGTCGATCCCGCCGGGGGCGGCCTGTACGGCAGCGGGACCGTGTTCGTGGGGACGAACGGCTGCGGCTACGAGAAGGGCCTGGCGCCCATCCGCCTGGCGCTGTCGGGCGGCGCGGTGGGCGGCGGCGCCGACTTCCCACGGCCGGACGCCATGCTCGCCGTGATCGTGGTCTCGGACGAGGAGGACTGCGGCGAGGTGGGCGACGTGACGGAGGGCCTCTCGGGCCTGGGCGGCAAGGTGTGCTACTACGCGTCCAAGGGGGTGGGCCCGGACGGCGCCGAGTCGGATCCCCAGGGCAAGCCCTACGAGCTCACCTCCGTGCAGGAGACCTACGACTTCCTGATGGGCCTCAAGGGCAACCGCGTGGGCATGGTGAAGTTCGTGGCCGTGGTGGGCGTGGAGGACGAGGCCAACCCGGACACCACCGAGATTCGCTACGAGGATGGCACCGCCACCTCCGCCATCTCGCCGGCCTGCCTGACCCCGGGCTGCACCAGCACGGGCGACTCCTGCAAGGCCTTCCCGGGCACGCGCTACCTCGAGCTCGCCGAAGAGTTTACCCTGGAGGAGAACGGCCTGGTCGGCTCCATCTGCCAGAGCGACTTCAGCGCGCTGATGACGCGCATCGCCAACTTCGTCACCTGCCCGCGCGACTTCAAGCTGAGTCGCCCCATCGCCGACCCTGCCCTGGTCAACATCCTGATCAACGGCGTGGAGGTGCCGCGCTACTCGTGCGACGTGACCGGTCGCGTCGAGTCGTGCGCCGGCCCGGGCGCGGCCTGCTCCGAGGGCACCTGCCTCCCGACCTGGACCCGCCGCCTGCCCGGCGATCCGCTGAACCCGTTCACCGCGGCGAAGGCGCCTGGCGGCTGCATCTCGTTTGCCGACCACTACCAGCCCTGCGAGCTGATGGCCGGGGGCGAGATCCGCTTCGAGGTGGTCTACGTCGTCGACCGGTAGGGGTGGCACCCGGAGGGGGCTCAGAGCAGGCTGCCGATCCAGTCCAGGAGCGCGCCCGGGGCCAGGCCGAGCAGGAGCACGCCCAGCAGGCACACGCCCACGCAGGCCGCCTCCAGGCGGGTGCCGCGGTGGAGCGGGGAGCCGGACGGCGGCGCGCCCTCCGCGGACATGTACATGGCGATGACCAGCTTCAGGTAGTAGACCAGGGACACCAGCGAGGCCAGCACGCCCACCAGGGCGAGCGGCAGGTGGCCGGCGCGGATGGCGGCCGCGAACACCCCCAGCTTCGCCATGAAGCCGCCGGTCGGGGGCACGCCGGCCAGCGCCAGCATGAACACCGCCAGGGCCGCGGCCAGGAACGGGTGGCGGTAGCCAGCCCCGCGGAAGGCGGCGAGCTGCTGCGGCTCGCCCTCCTCGCCCGAGAACGCGGTCAGCACCCCGAAGGCGCCGAGGGAGACCAGCGCGTAGAACACCAGGTAGAAGACCACCGCCTCCTGGCCCTCCGGCCCGGCGTCCAGCAGGCCCATGAGCACGAAGCCCATGTGGACCACCGAGGAGTAGGCCAGCATGCGCTTCACGTTCTCCTGGCGGAGCGCCGCCAGGGTGCCGAGCAGCATGGACAGGCCCGAGAGCGCCCACAGGACCGGCGTCAGATCACGCAGCCCCAGCCCGATCCCGGCCAGCAGGCCCACCACGGCCGAGAACATGGCCCCCTTGGAGCCGGCCGCCAGCAGCCCGGCCACCGGGGCCGGGGCGCCCTGGTACACGTCGGGGGTCCACAGGTGGAAGGGCACCAGCGACACCTTGAAGCCGATGGCCACCAGCAGCATGCCCCAGCCGAGCAGCCCCAGCGGCCGCAGCGGCGAGTCGCCGGCGACGCCGGCCATGGCCTCGGGCAGGTGGAAGGTGCCGGCGGAGGCGTACACGAGCGCCACGCCGAAGGCCAGCACCGCCGTGGCCGTGACCCCCAGCACCAGGTACTTGAGGCCCGCCTCGGTGCCCGCGGCGCTCCCGCGGTGGAAGGCGATCAGGATGTACAGCACCAGGGTGAAGGCCTCGAGGCCCAGGAACATGCCCACCAGCGAGGTGGCGGCCGAGAGCAGCGCCATGCCGGCCCCGGCGAAGAGCAGCAGCGACACCCACTCCCCGGGCTGGAAGCGCCGGGCCGCGGCGTAGCGCACGGAGGACAGCAGGGTCCAGGCGACCACCCCGGCCCACAGCACCAGGAAGAAGCGGGCGTAGCGGGCGGCGGAGAACATCCCGCCCACCTCCATGACCTCGGGCGGGACGAGCACGGCCAGGGCCCCGGCCGCGGCGCACGCCGCCACCCCCAGCGCGACCAGGCTGGGCAGGTGCTTCAGCCACAGGCCGAGCATGAGGACCAGCAGGCTGGCGCCGGCCAGCACCAGCACCGGCAGCAGGGAGAAGAGCTCCGCCAGGCTCACGGCGCGCCTCCTGCCCCGCCCAGCGAGGCGGCCAGGACGCGCGCCAGCTCGCGGAAGGGGTCCTGGAAGGTGGCCGGGTGGGTGCCCAGCCAGAGCACCAGGACGGCCAGGGGCGCGAGCACCAGCCCCTCGCGCAGGCTGAGATCGCGCCAGGGCTCCGCGGAGCGCGGCGGGCCCCACAGCACGCCCTGCATGAGCCGCAGCATGTAGGCCGCGGCGAACACCATCCCGGCCGCGCCCAGCGCCCCCAGCCAGGGCTCGGCGCGGAAGGCGCCCACGAGCACCAGGAACTCGCCGGCGAAGTTGTTCAGCCCCGGCAGGCCCATGGCGGCCAGGGCGAAGAACAGGAAGAACCCGGCCAGCACGGGCGCGCGCGCCCACAGCCCGCCCAGCTCGTCGAGCCGCCGGGTGCCGGCCCGCTCGGCGATCATGCCCACCAGGGCGAACAGGGCCCCGGTCGAGAGGCCGTGGTTGAGCATCTGCAAGAAGCTACCCTCGCAGGCGATGGGGGTGGCCACCGCGAGCCCCAGGACGACCAGGCCCATGTGGGAGACCGACGAGTAGGCCACCAGGCGCTTCGCGTCCTGCTGGCGGAAGGCCACCCAGGCCCCCCAGAAGAGACCCGCCAGCCCGAGCGCGGCCAGCCACGGCAGGCTGTCCCGGGCCGGCCCGGGGAACAGCGGGAAACCGAAACGGATGAGCCCGTACACGCCGGTCTTCAGCAGCAGCCCGGCCAGGATGACCGAGCCGGCGGTCGGGGCCTCGGTGTGCGCGTCCGGCAGCCAGGTGTGCAGCGGCACCAGCGGCACCTTGACCGCGAAGGCCAGCAGGAAGGCCGCGTACAGCCAGGGCGCCCAGCCCGCGGGCAGGATGGTGTTCTGCAGCGCCGCCAGGGCGAAGGTGTACTCCCCGGTCTGGTGCCCGTGGGCCAGGTACACGCCCAGGATGGCCAGCAGCATCAGCAGGCTGCCGGCCAGGGTGAACAGGAAGAACTTCACCGCGGCGTACACGCGCCGCTCGTGCCCCCAGATGCCGATCAGGAAGAACATGGGGATCAGCATGATCTCCCAGAACAGGTAGAACAGCAGCAGGTCGAGGGACAGGAACACCCCCAGGATGCCCGACTCCAGGGTGAGCAGCAGCGCGTAGAAGAGCGGTACGGCGCGCTTCTCGCGCCGCCAGCTCACCAGCACGCCCACCACCACCAGGCAGGCGGTCAGCAGCACCAGCACGAGCGACAGGCCGTCGAGCCCCAGGGTGAGCCGCGCGCCCAGGCGCGGGATCCAGGCCAGGTCCTCGTGCAGCAGCCAGCCCGTTCCGCGCGGGCCGCCGAGCAGCACGAACAGCCAGCCGCACACCCCCAGCACCACCAGGCTCACCACCAGCCCGGCCACCCGGCAGGCCGCGTCCGAGCGCCTGAGCGCCAGGCAGGCCAGCGCCCCGAGCAGGGGGAAGGCGCACAGGGCGAGCAACCAGGGGAAGTCTGCGTGGAAGTGCGCCATGCTCAACCGCCCGCCCACTGGCGCACGAGGAAGTAGGCCAGCATGGCCCCGAGCCCGAGCGCCAGCGCCGTCAGGTAGCTAGACAGCCGGCCGGTGGCCCAGGCCGCCACCAGCCTCCCGCCCCGCCCGATCCCGCGCGCCGCGCCATCCAGGCCGCCGTCGATGAGCCGCTCGTCCACCCCCCGGTGCAGCAGCCAGCCCACGGCCAGGTAGGGCTTCACCCACAGCCAGGCGTAGGCCCGGTCGGCCATCCAGCCCCGCAGCAGGAAGCGGTCCAGCCCCCCCTGCGCGGGCGGCCGGAAGCGGGCGTACCAGCGCCGGGCGAGCAGCCAGCCCACGAGCACCAGCGCCGTGGCCACCCCCATGAGGGTCAGCTCGAGCGCGTGCGAGGCTCTCACCTCGGCGCCCCCGAGCGGGCCCAGCCAGCCGTCGAGCAGCCCGGCCATGGGCCAGCCGGCCGGGAGGTTCAGCAGGCCGCCCGCGAGCCCCAGCGCCGCCAGCGGCGGCAAGGTCCAGCGCATGACGCGCGGCAGGGGCTGGTCGTGGCCCGCGTGCCCGGCCGGGTGCTCCCCTCCGCGCGCCTCCCCGGCGAACACCAGGTACACCAGGCGGAAGGTGTACAGCGCGGTGAGCAGCGCGGTCAGCGCGCCCAGGCCGTAGACGCTCCAGTGGAAGGCGTCCCCACGGCTGAAGGCCGCCAGCAGGATGGCGTCCTTGGAGAAGAAGCCGCCGGTGAGCGGCACCCCCGCCAGGCACAGGGCGCCCGCCAGGAAGCTCCAGAAGACGAGCGGGCTCTTGCGCCGCAGGCCGCCCATGCGGGTGATGTCGTTCTCGTGCCCGGCCAGCGCGATCACGCAGCCCGCCGCCATGAACAGCAGCGCCTTGAAGAAGGCGTGGGTCAGCAGGTGGAACATGGCCCCGGAGGCGGCGCCCACACCGACCGCCAGGAACATGAAGCCCACCTGGCTCATGGTGGAGTAGGCCAGCACCCGCTTGATCTCCCGCTGCCGCAGCGCGCAGGTGGCCCCGTAGAAGGCCGTCAGCGCGCCCACCAGGGCGATGGCCTGCAGGCCGGCGGCGGAGAGCGACACCAGCGGGAACAGCCGGCACAGCAGGTACACGCCCGCGGTCACCATGGTGGCCGCGTGGATGAGGGCCGAGACGGGCGTGGGGCCGGCCATGGCGTCCGGCAGCCAGGTCATCAGCGGCAGCTGGGCCGACTTGCCCACGGCCCCGCCCAGGAGCAGCAGGCTGATCCCGGTCAGTGCCGCGGGGGCGAGCGCCCCGGCCCGCGCGTTCAGCGCGTCGATGTCCAGCGTGCCCAGGCTGGCGAACAGCCACAAGAGCGCCACGGCCAGGAACACGTCGCCCACCCGGGTGACCAGGAAGGCCTTCTTGCCCGCGTCCGCGTTCTTCGGCTCCCGGTACCAGTAGCCGATCAGGCCGTAGGAGCAGAAGCCCACCCCCTCCCAGCCGAGGAAGAGCAGCGCCAGGTTGTCCGCCAGCACGATGCACAGCATGGCGAACACGAACAGGTTCAGCAGGGCGAAGAAGCGCGCGTGATCGGCCTCCGCGCGCATGTAGCCCAGCGCGTACAGGTGGATGAGGGTCGAGACCGCGGTCACCATGAGCGCCATGGGCGCGGACAGGCGGTCGAACAGGAGCCCGAAGCCGACCCGCAGATCGGCGCTCTCGAGCCAGGCGAGCAGGCTCACCCGGGTGCCCTGCCCGTCCGCCAGCCAGTAGAGCCACAGGCACAGCGCGGCCGCGGCGCCCACGGCGGCGACCGCCAGGCCGCCGGACAGGCGGCGCGACAGGCGCATGCCGACCAGCGCGTTCACCAACCCGCCCACGAGCGGCAGCAGCAGCAGCAGGTAGAGGAGGTTCGCCATGCCCGTCCTGCCCCTCCGCTAGCCGCGCAGGTCGCGGAACACGTCCGCGTCCAGGCTGCCCTTGCGCCGTTTCATGGCCACCACCATGGCCAGCGAGATGGCCACCTCGGCCGCGGTCAGCGCCATGAGGAAGACCACCAGCACCTGGCCGTCCGCGCGCTGCCACAGGGCCGAGGCGCCGACCAGCGCCAGGCCCACGCCGTTGAGCATGATCTCGACCCCGATCAGGATCAGGATCAGGTTGCGCCGCAGCAGCACCGCGCCCAGGCCCAGCACGAACATGACGGCCGAGACCACCAGCACGTGGGCGAAGGGGACGATCATCGCCGCCCCTCCCCGCCCCCGGCCGGCTCGTCGCCGCGCCCCACGGTGTAGGCGCCCACCGCGGCGAACAGCAGCAGGAAGGAGGCCACCTCCACGCCCAGCGCGTACTCCCCGAACATCAGCTCGCCGAAGGCCCGCGGCGAGGCGTAGTAGCCGGGCACCCCGGCCTGCCCGGCCGGATCGGCGAAGGCCAGCGCCAGGCTGCAGGCCAGGATGACCGCCGAGATGAGCACCACCGGCCAGCGCCTGGCCGGCGCCGGCCGCTGGGCCTCGCGGGCCGGGTCGAGCTCGAACATCATCACGATGAACAGGAACAGCACCATGATGGCGCCGGCGTAGATGATCACCTCCCAGGCGGCCACCAGCGGGGCCCCCAGCAGGTAGAACATGAGCGCCAGCGCAAACAGCGCGTTGATCAGGTAGACGATGGCGTGCACGGCCTGCTTGCGCGTCACGCACAGCAGGGTGGCGACGAGCGCGGTGGCCGAGAGCACGTAGAAGATCACGGTCGACATGCGTGTCCCCTAGGGCAGCAGCGAGCGCACGTCCGCGGGCGGCTCCTCCTCGGAGCCCTCCCCGCGCGCCTGGGCCACGCCGATGCCGGCGTGGCGGTAGAAGTCGTAGTCCCGGTCCTTGCCACCGTCCTCCACCAGCAGATCCTCCTTCTCGAACACCAGCTCGAGCGGGTCCCGGCGGCACAGCTCGTAGTCGGGGGTCATCTGGATGGCCAGCGTCGGGCAGGCCTCGGCGCACAGCCCGCAGAAGATGCAGCGGCTGAAGTTGATGCGGAACCAGGCCGCGTAGCGGCGGCCGTCCGGCCCCTCGGCCGCCTGCATGGAGATGCAGTTGACCGGGCAGGCGGCGCTGCACAGGTGGCAGGCCACGCAGCGCTCGCCGCCCCGCGGATCGCGGGTCAGCACGATGCGCGCGCGGTAGCGCGGGGCCGGCACGCGCTTCACCTCCGGGTAGGGGATGGTCGCCGGCCGGCGGAAGATGGCCTTCAGCGTCACGCCCAGGGCCGCGAGCGTGCCGCGGATGGAGCGCCACAGCGTCATGCCCGCACCCCCAGCAGGATCCCGGCCGTGACCAGCAGGTTCACGAGCGCCAGCGGCAGCAGCACCTTCCAGCCCAGGTGCATGACCTGGTCGTAGCGCAGCCGGGGCAGCGTGCCGCGCACCCAGATGAAGAAGAAGGCCAGCGCGCCCACCTTGAGCAGGAACCAGGCCAGCCCAGGCAGCCAGGGCCCGTGCCAGCCGCCCAGGAACAGCACGGTCGTCAGCGCGCCCAGCACGATCATGTTGATGTACTCGCCCACGAAGTACAGGCCGAAGCGCATGCCGGAGTACTCGGTGTGGTAGCCGGCCACCAGCTCGCTCTCGGCCTCGGGCAGGTCGAACGGCGTGCGCCGCGACTCGGCCAGGATGCTCACCAGGAAGATGGCGAAGGACACGGGCGCGTACACCACGAAGGGCACCTCGGCCTGGGCCGCCACGATGTCGCTGAGCGAGAAGGAGCCGGCCAGCATGAGCACCGGCACCAGCGCCAGGCTCATGCTGAGCTCGTAGGAGATGAGCTGGGCCAGCCCGCGGACGGCGCCCATCAGTGCGAACTTCGAGCTGGAGGCCCAGCCGCCGAGCGCCACCCCGTAGACGCCCAGCGACGACAGCCCCAGGAAGAACAGCACCCCGATGTTGAGGTCGCTGACCACCATGGGGACTTCCTGCCCGAACAGGCTGAGCGGCGGCCCGAAGGGCACCACGGCGAAGGTCAGCAGCGCCATGCAAGCCGTGACCGCCGGGGCCAGCAGGAACACCCAGCGATCGGCCTGGGCCGGGACCGTGTCCTCCTTGGCGAGCATCTTGATCACGTCGGCCAGCGGCTGCAGCAGGCCGAACCAGCCCACCCGGTTGGGGCCGAGCCTGAGCTGCATGCGCGCCAGCAGGCGCCGCTCGACCCACACCATGTAGGCGGCCATGGTCAGCAGCGCGGCCAGCACCACCACCAGCTTGACGGCGGTGAGCACCAGGCCGAGCCAGAGCGGGTTCATCGGGCCCCGCCCTTCTCGATCCGGCAGGCGATCGGTCCGCCGCCCGGGGCGAAGCCCTCGAGCGGGCCGCCGAAGCGGCGCTGGACGAGGGCGAAGCCCGGGGCGAGCCCGGGCGCGAGCCGCACGGGCAGCACGGCCTCGCCCAGCGCCGAGCGCAGGCGGGCCGGCTCGCCCTCGCCCAGGCCGAGCCGGGCGGCGTCGGCGGGGCACAGCGCCAGGGCGTCCTCGCTGGCCACGCCCGCCACGGGCGCCGCGCGCGCCGACAGCGGCTCGGAGCCGAACAACGCCTCGACCGAGAGCAGCGCCAGCTCGCCCTCGGCCACCCCCGGCTCCGCCGGGGTGTCAGGCCGCTCCCGCGCGCTCGGCTCGAGCGCGAGCTGGACGCCCGGACCGCCCGCCACGAGCCCCGCCAGGCCGGCCAGGCGCGGCTCGGACCGGGCCAGCTCGGCCCGCAGCTCGCCGAGCTCCACGGGCTCGCCCGCGAGCGCCGCGAGCACGGCCCAGCCCGGCTGGGGCAGCTCGCCGGGCGTGTCGGGGCGGAACTCCCGCGGCGGATGCGCGCCCTGGCCCGTGACCCGGATGGGCAGGCCGGCCGAGTACACCCGGGCGAAGCCCTGCAGCCGGCCGGCGTGGTTCACGAAGGCGCCGTCCATCTCGGCCGCGGCCGTGGTGGGCAGCACCGCGTGGGCGCGCGCCGCGCTGGCGGTCGGCAGGTGATCCAGCACCACCAGCAGCTCGAGCCGCCCCAGGGCCGCGGCCACCCGGGCCGGGTCGGGGTGCTCGCTCAGCGGATCCGCCTCCAGGCACACGAGCGCCCTCACCCGGCCGGCCTCGATGCCCGCCAGGAGCTCGTCGGCGTCCGGCCCGTCGGGGCAGAGCAGCGCCCCGCCGAAGCTGTCCGGCCCCGGCAGCGCCAGCGACAGCCCGCAGGCCCGCCCGGGGCGCGACAGGGCGCGGGCCGCCGCGAGCAGCAGGCGCACGCCGCGCGGCCCGAGCAGATCGGCCCCGCCGAGCAGCACCGGGCGCTCCGCGGCCTGGAGCGCCGCGCGCGTCTCGGCGTAGCTCTCGCGCTCGGCGGCCTCCAGCCCGTCCGGCGCCCGCCCGTCGGGCCGCGCCAGCGCCTCGAGCAGCGCCTCCGGCAGGCGCGCGATGCGCCGGGCCGGGAACGGCAGCCGGTCGGGGCGCGGGTCCCACACGGCCGCCCGGGCCCCGCGCCGCACCGCCTGGCGCGCGGCCAGCGCCAGCATGGGCGCCTCGCCCTCGGGGTCGAGGCCCGCCAGCAGCAGGCAGTCGCTCTGGCGCACGTCCTCCTGGTCGCGGCCGAGCTGGCCGAGCTCCGCGACCAGCGCGCGCACGGCGCGGTCGCGGCGCGGATGGGGCTCGCACACGACCGGCGCGCCGCCCAGCGCCTGCCCGAGCAGGCCGAGGGCCCGGGCCGACTCCAGGCTGGCGCGGCCCGAGGTGAGCAGGCCCACCGCCCCGGGCCCGTGGGCCCAGGTCAGCTTCGTCAGCCGCTCCCGCAAGGCCTCCAGCGCCTCGGGCCAGCCGAGCTCGCGGCCGTCCAGGCGCGGGGTGCGCGGCCTGTCCGGGTGGTTCGCGTGGCCGGAGCCGAAGCGGCCGCGGTCGCACAGGAAGAAGCCGTTGGTGCGCGGGCCCTCCCGGCCGCTCACCCGCAGCAGCTCCCGGTAGCGGGCCCAGGGCCAGGTGGCGCAGCCCAGGCTGCAGTGCGGACAGACCGAGGGCGCGCACTGCATGTCCCAGACGCGGGCCCGGAAGCGCACGGTCTTGTCGGTGAACACGCCCGTGGGGCACACGTCCACCAGGTTGCCCGAGTACGGGCTCTCCAGCCGCCCGGGCCGGAAGCGCCCGTAGGCCACCCGCTGGCGCACGCCCAGCACCCCGAAGTCGTGGCCGCCGGCGTAGTCCCGGTAGGTGCGCACGCAGCGGTAGCACTGGATGCAGCGGTTCATCTCCTGCTCGACGAACGGCCCCAGCTCCTGGTTGGGGAAGGTGCGCTTCTTGCCCCGGTAGCGGCGCACGCCGTGCCCGCCGGCCACCGTCATGTCCTGGAGCTGGCACTCCCCGCCCTCGTCGCACACCGGGCAGTCGTGCGGGTGGTTGAGCATCAGGTACTCGATCACCGCGCGGCGCATGCCGGTGGCGGCCGGGGCGGTGGTGGACACCACCATCCCGTCCCTGGCCTCCACCAGGCAGGCCATCCTGAGCCCGTGCTGGGGGCCGGCCTGGATCTCGACCGCGCACAGGCGGCAGGCGCCCACCGCGCCCAGCGCCTTGTGGTAGCAGAAGTGCGGCACCGTGATGCCCAGGGCCTCGGCGGCCTCGAGCACGCTGGCCCCGGCCGGCACGCTCACCTCGCGCTCGTCGATGGTCAGGGTCGGCATGCTCACGCCCCCCCGAACGGGCAGCCGCCCCGGGTCACGTGGTCCAGGAGCTCCTGCTCGAAGTGCCGCAGCAGCCCCTCCAGCGGTCCCATGGCGCCCTGGGCCAGGGCGCAGAAGCTCTGGTTGATGAAGGCCGGCTGGGCCTTGAGCAGCGCGAGCTCCTCGCGCCCGGCCTGGCCGCGCTCGAAGCGCTCGAGCAGGTAGCACACGTAGGGCAGCCCGTCGCGGCAGGGGGTGCACCAGCCGCAGCTCTCGCGGGCGAAGAAGGTGAGCAGGTTCAGGGTGGCGGCCACCATGCAGGTGCGCTCGTCGAAGACCGTCACCCCGGCCGTGCCCAGCCGGCTGCCGGCCCGGTCCAGGTTTCCGAAGTCCATGGGCACGTCCAGGTGGGCGGCGGTCAGGTAGGGCGTCGAGGCGCCGCCCGGCAGGCAGGCCTTGAAGCGCCGGCCCTGGCGCACCCCGCCGCCGTGCACCTCGACCACCTCGCGCAGCGGCACCCCCATGGGCAGCTCGAAGCACTCGGTGCGGTTCAGGTGCCCCGACAGCCCGAAGAGCTTCGTGCCGGCCTCGCCCGGCGTGAGCGCCAGGCCCTTGAACCACTCCGCCCCGTGCAGCGCGATGTGCGGCACGTTGCACAGCGTCTCCACGTTCTGCACCGTGGTGGGCCGGCCGAACAGGCCGCGCTGGGCCGGGAACGGGGGCCGCAGGCGCGGGTTGGGGCGCACGCCCTCCAGGCCGTTCAGCAGCGAGGTCTCCTCACCCAGGATGTAGCGCCCGGCCGAGCCGTGCACGTGCAGCTCGAAGCCGAAGTCCGTGCCCAGGATGCGCTCGCCCAGGAAGCCCGCCCCGTGCGCCTCGGCCACGGCCCGCTCCAGGGCGCGGAACACGTCCTCGTAGTCGTAGCGCACGAAGACGTAGCCGTGGGTGACCCCCAGCGCGTAGGCGGCCAGGGCCATGCCCTCCACCAGCGCGTGCGGGTCGGCCACCAGCAGCTCGCGATCCTTGTAGGTGCCCGGCTCCATCTCGTCGCAGTTGCACACCAGGTACTTGGGCCCCGGCGCGTCGGCCGGGAAGAAGGACCACTTCTGGCCGGTGGGGAAGCCGGCCCCGCCCCGCCCGCGCAGGCCCGAGTCCAGCACCAGCTTGCGGAGCGCGGCCGGCGCCTGCTTGCCCACCGCGCCGCCCAGCGCCTGGTAGCCGCCCTCCTGGAGGTAAGTCTCCAGGGACACCGTCTGGCCCGGGCGCCGCCGGGCGAACAGCACCTGGGGGTGGCTCACGGCGGGTCCCCCTGGCCCGCGGCGCGCCGCTCCTCGTCCAGGATGCGGTCGACCCTGTCCGGGGTGAGCTCGCCGTACAGGCGGAAGCCCACCTGCATGGCCGGGGCGCGCCCGCAGGCCCCCAGGCAGCAGGTGGGCAGCAGGGTGAACACGCCGTCGGGCGTGGTCTCGCCCAGGCGGATGCCCAGGCGCGCCTCGAGGTGGGCGCGGATCTCCTGCTCGCCGCGGCTCCAGCAGCAGATCGAGTCGCACACGTGGATCACCCGCCGGCCCACGGGGCGGCGGTAGATCTTGTCGTAGAAGGTGGCCACCTCCTCCACCTGGATGGGCTGCAGACCCAGCAGGCGGGCGGCCAGCTCCACGCCCTCGTCCGGCACCCAGCCGTGCTCGCGCTGGATGGCGCGCAGCAGGTGCACCACCAGCTCCTGGGGGTGCGCGCAGGCGCGGATCTGCGGCTCGAACTCCGCCCGGATGTCCTGCTCGAGCTTCGCGTCCACGCGCGTCTCCACCTGCCGGCCGGGGCCTCAGCGGTCCAGGTCGGCCAGCACGAAGTCGATCGAACCCAGGATGGCCATCAGATCCGCCACCAGCCAGCCGCGGCTCATCAGCGGCATCACCTGCATGTGCGGGAAGGACGGGGTGCGGATGCGCATGCGGTAGGCCGTGCTCTTCCCGTCGCCGACCACGTAGTAGCCGTACTCGCCCTTGCTCGACTCGATCGCCCGGTAGCACTCGCCGCGCGGCAGCGTCGGCCCGCGGCTGACGTGCAGGAAGTGGTGGATCAGGCTCTCGATGTCCCGGAGCCCGTCCCCCCGCTCGGGGAACGCGTAGCGGTAGTCCTCGGTCACCCAGCGGCCGGGCGGCATGCCGCGCCGGCACTGCTCGACGATGCGGAAGGACTGGCGCATCTCCTCCAGCCGCACGGCGTAGCGGGCGAAGCAGTCGCCCCCGGAGGCGGTGGGCACGCTGAAGTCGAAGCGCTCGTAGCCGCCGTAGGGGCGCCGCTTGCGCAGATCCCAGGCCAGGCCGCAGGCGCGCAGGTTGGGCCCGCTCACCCCCCAGTCCTGGGCCTGCTCGAGGCTCAACCGGCCCACGCCCTCGGTGCGCGCGCGGAAGATGGGCCCGTCGGTCAGCAGCTTCTCGAGGTCGCCCAGGCGCCCGGGGAACAGGCGCAGGAAGGCGTCCACCGGCTGCTCCCAGCCCTCCGGCAGGTCGTCGGGCAGCCCGCCCAGGCGGAACCAGGAGGGGTGCATGCGCCCGCCGGTCACGGCCTCGACGACGTCGAAGATCTCCTCGCGGGCCTGGAAGGCGAAGAACACCGGGGTCATGGCCCCCACGTCGTTGCCGAGCGTGCCCGCCCACACCAGGTGGTTGGCGATGCGGAACAGCTCGCACAGCATCACCCGGGCCACCTGGGCGCGCGGCGGCACCTCGATGCCCAGCATGCTTTCCAGCGTGTTCAGGTAGGCCAGGTTGTTCAGCGCCCCGGCCAGGTAGTCGACCCGGTCGGTGTAGGGGATGAACTGGTGGACGTGCTGGCGCTCGCCGATCTTCTCGGCCCCGCGGTGGTGGTAGCCGATGTCGAAGTCGAGGTCCTCGATCTCCTCGCCGTCGAGCTTCAGCACCACGCGCAGCACCCCGTGGGTGCCGGGGTGGTTGGGGCCCAGGTTGAGGATCTGGCTGGCGCCGCCCTGCCCGCGGAAGAAGCTGGCCCCGTCCCGGGGCCGCATGGCCGCGGCCGTCTCGGGCGTGTAGGGCTCCATCTCGGTGGCGCGCGAGGGGTGGTCCTTGCGCAGCGGGTGGCCCGGCCAGTCGTCGGGCATCAGGATGCGGCGCAGATCCGGGTGGCCCTGGAAGCGCACCCCGAACATGTCGAACACCTCGCGCTCGTACCAGCCGGCCGCGGGCCAGAGTGGGGTGAGGGACGGCGCCTCCGGCCGCTGGCCGGACAGCGGCACCTTCACCCGCGCGTAGGAGGCGTCCTCGAAGCTCAGCAGGTGGTAGACCAGGGTGAAGTCGTGGGCCGGCCGGCCCTCGCGCGCGCTCTCGTCGACGGCGGTGAGATCCTCGAGCCGGCCGTAGCGCCTGGGCGCCTCGCGCCGGAGGTACTGGACCAGCTCGAGCGCCGCGCCCGGCTCCGCCCAGAAGGTCGGCATGTCGGTGGCCGCGCGCTCCAGGCGCACCCGCTCGCCGAAGCGAGCCGCCACGGCCGCGCACAGGTCCGGGGCGGCGTCGGCCATCTCCAGCCGGGGCAGCGGCGGGTTCCAGATCAACCCCCCGCGGTGGCCGAGGAAGCGCGGGTGCTGGGCGCTCGAGCCGCGCACCGGGCTCGAGCCGTAGCCGGGCCCGCGCGGGTCGCGGCTCTTGGTGAGCCCGTCCACCAGCAGCGGGCCGCTGGTGCCCTCGCTGCCGCCCCGCAGCCCCAGCACCTTGCGGCCGGGGTGCTCGTCCCGGGCGATCTTCTGCTGGAGCTGCATGAGCCCCTGCAGGAAGGCCTCGGGCCGCGGCGGGCAGCCAGGCACGTACACGTCCACGGGCAGGATCTGGTGCACCCCCTGGATCACGCTGTAGACGTCGTACATGCCGCCCGAGTTGGCGCACGAGCCCATGGCCATGACCCACTTGGGGTTGGGCATCTGCTCGTAGATGCGCAGGATGACCGGGCCCATCTTCTTGAAGGGCGTGCCCGAGATGACCATGAGATCGGCCTGGCGCGGCGAGCCGCGCAGCACCTCGGCCCCGAAGCGGGCCAGGTCGAAGCGCGGGGTCAGCGCGGTCATCATCTCCACGAAGCAGCAGGACAGCCCGAAGAAGGCGGGCCAGGTGCTGTTCTTGCGCCCCCAGTTGAGCAGGTCGTCCAGGCGCGTGAGCAGCACGCCCTCGGGAGCCGGCTGGCTCATCGGCCCGCCTCCGGCAGCTTGCCGCCCGCCTTGCGCCCGGCCCGGGGACCCCAGTCGAGCGCGCCGGCCTTCCACAGGTAGCCGAGCGCCAGGAACAGCACCCCGATGAACACGGCCATCTGGGCGAAGCCCGCCCAGCCGAGCCGGTCGTACACCACGGCCCAGGAGACGATGAACACCGCCTCCACGTCGAACACGATGAAGAAGACCGCCACCAGGTAGAAGGGCACCGGGCCGCGCACGCGCGCCTCGCCCGAGGGCAGGATGCCTGACTCGTAGGGCTCGCGCTTGGCCGGGGTGGTGCTCTTGTGGCCGAGCTTCGCCGCCAGCAGCATGAGCAGCAGCACCAGCCCGACCACCAGGCCGGTGTACAGCAGCAGCGACAGCCCCGCGCTCAGGTCGAGCGGGGCCTCGCCCGAGAGCTCCGCGGCCAGGTGGGTCCAGTTGGGGCTCGCCAGCAAGTCAGCTCTCCGCGCGAGGGGAATGGTCTCCCCAGCCTAAAGAGGACAACTGCGCTCCGGATAGTAGCGGAGGGCTCCGGCCCGGTCAAGGTGAAAGTCGAATCCGGTTCGAGCTCAGTCCTTCAGCACGTACCGGTGGCGGCGCTGTCCGGCGGAGCGCTCGAGCACCACCTCGGCGGACTGGGAGGCCAGCACCACGGCGTAGGCCGCCAGGGCGAGCTCCGGCGAGTGCACCGGCAGCCCGGCCACGCGCAGCAGCACGTCCCCCTCGCGCAGGCCGAGCGCCTCGACGAAGCCGCCCGCGGGGATGTTCCGCAGCGCCAGCCCGAACGGCTTGCCGTCGCGCTCGACCGGCACGGCCCGGCCGAGCGCCTGCAGGCAGGCCCGGCGGGAGTGGAAGGCCTGGAGCGCGGCGCGCGGCACCCGCCAGGTGGCCGCGTCCACCGCCTCCACCAGGGAGGGCGAGGGGCAGCTCGGCCCCCGGGGCGGCGCGGGCGGCGCGGCGGCGAGCGGCAGCAAGGCCAGGGCGGTGAGCGCCAGGGCGCGCATCAGTCCGGGATCACCAGCTCCGCGGGGTCGAAGTCGCCCTTGGGGTAGCGGGGCTTCATGTCGGCCAGGGTGTCGGCCAGGATCTGCGCGAAGGCGGCGTCGCGGAACCACTTGTGGTCGGCGGGGATGACGTACCAGGGCGCCTGCTTCGTGCTGCAGCGCTGGAAGACCTCCTCGAAGGCGCGCATGTAGTCCTGCCAGCAGGCCCGCTCCCCGAAGTCGTGGGGGTTGACCTTGAAGTGCTTCTTCGGCGTGGCGATCCGCTCCTCGAAGCGGCGCTTCTGCTCGGCCTTGCTGATGTGCAGGAAGATCTTCACCACGGTCGTGCCCTGCCGGGTCAGGTACTCCTCGAACAGGTTGATCTCCCGGTAGCGCTTGCGCCAGACCTTCTCCGGCACCAGGTCGTGCACCCGCACGATCAGCACGTCCTCGTAGTGCGAGCGGTTGAACACGCCGACCTCGCCCCGGGCCGGGGCGGCCTTGTGCACGCGCCACAGGAAGTCGTGATCGAGCTCCTCGGCCGAGGGGGCGCGGAAGCTGGTCACCCGGCAGCCGGCCGGGTTCAGCCCCGACAGCACCTTGCGGATGGCGCCGTCCTTGCCGGCCGCGTCCATGGCCTGCAGCACGACCAGCACGGAGCGCCGGTCCTCGGCCATGAGCGCGCGCTGCAGGTCGAACAGGCGCTTGCGGTGCTTGCGGGTGAGCTCGAGGGCCGCCTCCTCGTCGAGCCCGGCGTGGAAGCGGGTGTCCAGCTTCGCCAGCTCGAGCCGCCTGCCGGGTTTCACCCGGAACGCCTTGCGGAAGTCCATCGCTCGCCTCCTGGTCGGATCCCTAGAGGTTCCAGCCCTTGGGCACGGCCACCAGGTGCCCGCCGCCCGGCAGCGGCACGCAGCGCAGTCCGCGCGCCTCGTCCTGGGCCCGATCGTAGCCCAGCACGGTGCCCTCGGCCATGTGCACGTCCTTGTCGATGACCGCGTTGCGGATGCGGCAGCCGCGGCCGACGCGGGTCTCCTGGACCAGGCCGCCCTCCATCGAGCCGCCCAGCAGCACCGAGTCCTCGACCTGGGCGTAGGAGTGCAGGTACACGCCCGGGCACAGCACCGAGCGCCGCACGCTCGCGCCGCTGACGATGACCCCCTCGCACACCAGCGACTGGATGGCCACGCCGGTGCGGCCGGGGGAGTCGTGCACGAACTTGGCCGGCGGGAAGTGGGCCGGGCTGTTGAACACGGGCCACTGCTCCCCGTACAGGTTGAAGCGCGGCTTGGCCGAGACCAGATCCAGGTTGGCCCGCCAGTAGGCCTCCAGGGTGCCCACGTCCTTCCAGTGGTCGGAGTCGCTGGCGCGCTCCAGGCGCGCCCGGCGGCGGCGCCCGTCCGCCATCTGGTACTCGTACTCCTCGATGCGGTTGAGCCTGGAGAAGTCGTAGACCGCCACCAGCTCGCCCGCGGCCAGCATGCGCGGGATCACGTCGCGGCTGATGTCCTGGGCGTCGCCCTCCAGCCAGCGCTCGAGCACCGCCGGCGAGGCCAGGTACACCCCCATGTTGGCCAGGCACTCCTGGGTGCCGGGCAGGGGCGCGGGCGCCTCCGGCTTCTCCACGAAGCTGGTCAGCCGCCCGGTCTCGTCCACCTCCAGCACGCCGAAGGCCCCGGCGGCCTCCGCCACCGGCACCCGCACCGCGGCCAGGGTCAGCGCCGCCTCGTGGCCCTCGTGGAAGCGCAGCATGCCGCGGTAGTCCATCTTGTAGATGTGGTCGCCCGACAGGATCAGCACGTTGCTGGACCGGCTGTCGCGCAGCAGCGGCAGGTTCTGGCGCACGGCGTCCGCGGTGCCGCTGTACCACGAGCTGCCGGTCTGCATCTGGGCCGGGACCTCGTCCAGGAACTGGCCCATGCGCCGGGACAGGAAGTTCCAGCCCGTGCGCAGGTGGCGGGACAGGGAGTGCGACTTGTACTGGGTCAGCACGTGGATGCGGCGCACGCCCGAGTTGATGCAGTTCGACAGGGTGAAGTCGATGATGCGGTAGGTGCCGCCGAAGGGCACGGCCGGCTTGGCGCGCACGTCGGTCAGCGGCCGCAGGCGCTCGCCCGCGCCGCCGGCCATGACCACCGCCACCAGGCCCTCCACGCCGGCCATCGCGCACACCTCCGGACTGGAAGTGTACCCGGGAGCGGGCCGGGTGGAAAGAAAACCCCCTGGCTACCTCCCGCCGGACAGCTCGCGCTCGATGACTTCCTTGAACTTCTCGAGCGGCTGGGCCCCGCTCAGCGGCCAGCCGTTGACGAAGCTGGCGGGCGTGCCCCGCACCCCGAGCTTGGCGGCCTGGGCCATGTCGGCCTCGATCTCCGCCTTGTAGGCGCCCTGGTCGAGCTCGGCGCGGAAGCGGTAGAGGTCCAGGCCGAGCTCCTGGGCGTAGCGCTCGAGGTCCTCGCGGCCGAGCGCGCGCTGGGCGGCGAACAGCTTGTCGTGCATGGGCCAGAACTTGCCCTGCGCGCCGGCGGCCATGAGCGCCTCGGCGGCCGGGAAGGCGTCCTTGTGGAAGGCGAGCGGCATGTGTTTGTAGTGCACCCGCAGCCGCGGCCCGTAGAGCCCGAGCAGCTCCTTGAGGGTCCCGGCCAGCCGGCCGCAGTAGGGGCACTGCAGGTCGGAGAACACCACGATCTCCACCCGCGCGTCCCGCCCGCCCAGCCAGTAGGAGTTGCCGGGGTCCACCACCTGCCGCGCGGCCGGCGGCTCGGGCCGGGGGGCCGGCGGCTTCTCGGCCGGCTTGTTCGTCAGCCCGCACTCGGTCAGCCGGGCGTACAGCGCGTCCCCGCGCCCGCCGGTGCGCAGGGCCTGGGGCACCAGGGCCTCCACCCGCTCCAGGAACTTCTCCGCGGGCTGGGCGCCCACCAGCAGCGTGCCGTTGAGGTAGGCGGTGGGCACCCCGCGCGCCCCCAGGCGCTCGGCCTCGGCCTGGTCCTCGGCGATCTCGGCGGCCACCTCGGCGGATGCCATGTCCGCCTCGAAGCGCCGGACGTCCAGCCCGAGCTGGCTGGCGAGCGCGATGAAGTGCTCGGGCTCCGCCAGCCGCTCCCGGCTCTCGAACAGGCGATCGGCCATCTCCCAGAACTTGCCCTGCCGGGCGGCCGCCTGGGCCGCCTTGGCCGCGGGCAGGGCGTCCTTGTGGAACGCCAGCGGGTTGTGGCGGAACACCAGGCGGAGCTGGCCGGGGTACTTGCCCAGCAGCTCCTTCAAGGTGGGGTGCAGCTTGAAGCAGAACGGGCACTGGAACTCGGAGAAGACCACCACGGTGACGAGCGCGCCCTGCCGGTCGCCCAGCACCGGCGCCCACCTCGGCACGCTCACCTTGAAGATCGGCTCGGCGCCCTGGACGCAGCCGACGGGCGCGCCGTCCACGGCCGGGTCCGCGCGCTCGAGCGGCGCGGGACCGGCCAGGGCGGTGAGGCAGGCGGAGCACAGCAGCGCGGCCAGCAGGCCGGCGGGCAGACGGTGTCTCATGCGAGGTCCTCCCGGGGGCATCATCCGACGGAACCCGGCCGCTGGCAACCCTCGCGCCGGCGGCTCAGGCCAGGACCAGCAGCGGGTGCAGGAAGGGCACCTGCTCGCCCTCGGCCACCAGGACGGCCTCGACCCGGCCGTCCCGGTCGGCGTGGATCTCGAACTCCTTCAGGTGGGACTCCTGCACCACCAGCAGATCGCCCTGGCGGACCCGGGCGCCCGGCAGGACCGTCAGGCGCACCACCTCGCCGGCCACGACCGACACCACGCAGCGGCCAGCACCCGCCGGGGCCGGCGCCGGGGCGGGCGCCGGGGCGGCCGCAGCGGAGGACGGCGCCGCGGGCCTGGGCGCGGGCTTGGTGTGGGGCACCTTGCGGATGGCGAGCGTGGCCTGGCCCTTGAGGAAGGCGACGCCCTTCTCCCGGCAGGTGGCGGCGATGAACAGGTTCTCGTCGCTGGTGGGCAGGGCGGAGGCCAGCAGCAGGCGGTAGGCCGCGCCCACGCCCTTGCCGGGATCCTCCTCGTCGAGGTCCAGGGGGGCGCGCCGGGTGGGCTCGAGCCCGAGCTGCTCGGCGGCCAGGCGCACCACCTCGGGGTCGGGCTCGACCGGGGTGCGCCCGAAGTAGCCGAGCACCATCCGGCCGTAGCCCGGGGCGATCTTCGCCCAGGGGCCCAGCATCACGTTGTTGAAGGCCTGCTGGAAGTAGAACTGGGACACCGGGGTGACCGAGGTGCCGAAGCCGCCCCGCCGCACCACCTCGCCCATGGCGCGGATCACCTCCGGGTAGCGGTGCAGGATCTGGTTGTCGCGCATCATCTGGGTGTTGGCGGTCAGCGCTCCGCCCGGCATGGGCGAGTACGGGATGAGCGGCTCGACCGCCTTGGCCTCGGGCGGCACGAAGTAGTCCGCCAGGCAGTCCTGCAGCACCGCCTCGGCCGCGAGCACCCGGTCCACGTCGAGGTCGAGCTGCCGGGCGCCGCCGCGCAGCGCGTGCCACATGGTGACCACGTCGGGCTGGCAGGTGCCGTGGGACACGGGCCCCAGCGACAGGTCGATCTGATCCACCCCGGCCTCGACGGCGGCCAGGTAGGCGCTGATGCCGATCCCGGCCGTGTCGTGGGTGTGGTACACCAGCCGGGTCCCGGCCGGCAGGCGCTGGCGTGCCAGGCGCACGGTCTCGAACACCTTGCCCGGGGTGAGGGTGCCCGAGGCGTCCTTGAAGCACACGGACTGGAAGGGGATGTCCGCGGCCAGGATCTGCTCCAGCACCCGGAGGTAGAACTCCGGCGTGTGCGCGCCCTCGCAGCCGGGCGGCAGCTCCATGACGGTCACCACCACCTCGTGCCTGAGGCCGGCCTCCACGATGCAGCGCCCGCTGTGGACCAGGTTCTGCACGTCGTTCAGCGCGTCGAAGTTGCGGATGGTGGTGACGCCGTGCTTCGCGAACAGCTCGGCGTGCATGCGGATGATGTCACGCGGCTGCGACTCCAGCCCCACCACGCTGATGCCGCGGGCCAGCGTCTGCAGGTCGGCCTCGGGCCCGGCCGCCCGGCGGAAGGCGTCCATCACCTCGAAGGCGTTCTCGTCGCAGTAGAAGAAGGCCGACTGGAACGAGGCCCCGCCGCCCGACTCGAAGTGCCGCAGGCCGGCCTGCACCGCGGCCTCGACGGCCGGCAGGTAGTCCTTCGACAGCACGCGCGAGCCGTACACGGACTGGAACCCGTCCCGGAACGCGGTCACCATCACGTCGATCTTCCTGTGGGCGCCCATGGTGTCCTCCTGAAAAACCCCGGATCCCTACCAGAGCCCCGCGGGGGGCTGTCAACCCCTTCTCCTCCGGGTTGACCGGCGTTGGCAGATCCTGCGTGTGCGAGTCACTCCGGGCATTCTTCTGGGAGGTAGGGGCGGGCCCGTCGGTAGGGGCGGGTCCAGCGCTAAAGATCCCTCACATCTTCCCTTGAAGCTCGAGATGTGATCAAACCGGTGGATGAACCTCACGATCCCGGACCTATCGACCGAGTTTTCGCAAGTAGAGTTGGGCGACTATCGGCGCACTTGTAG